>Ga0209172_10000088_pt1 | contig 267615 bp, 212 predicted proteins | sample LarsenN4metaG_FD_184113 | JGI IMG/M metagenome (GOLD analysis project Ga0209172, IMG submission 184113) | Hot spring sediment bacterial and archeal communities from British Columbia, Canada, to study Microbial Dark Matter (Phase II) - Larsen... ... | reverse complement strand
TGAAGCGCGGCTACGCCCGGATGCGGCGGTATGTCACGCCTCCGCGACGCGCCCGCAGCTGTCCACGCGCCGTGCGCCAGCCCGTTCAGGCCTGGCCGCGCGTGCTGCAGACACGATCGATCAAAGGCGCCCCGCACTTCCAACTGGTGTAGCTACGTGGTCACCAATTTCCGAAAGGCATTAGGCTAAAGCCGGACACTACATTTGTAGTGTCCGCCTTCAGGCGGACCGCGCCTACCTTATCTGGAAAGACGAAATCTGATCGCCCCAGTTCAGCCTGCCCAGGTCGGCCACATCACGATCGATGCGCAGGCTCCGCCCGCGGAAATCGGCATCGCGATAGACCTCGATCCGGGCGCGGCCGAACACGCGGATCGAGCTGATGCGATCGTTCCAGCCGGTGCCGCTCAGATTGCGCACTTCCTCGTCCGCGTTCCAGCACTGCGAGCGTCCGCGGTAGTCGACATCCTCGTACACGCAGACGCGGTCGCGCGAGAAGCGATCGTCGCGGCCGAAGAACCCGCGGCCGCGGCGGTTGAACGAGACGATCTGGAGCGACTCGATCCGATCGTTCCAGTCGCGCCGCCCTGCCATCACGCGCAGCCGCAGATCCGGAACGTCCGTGTCGAATTCGTCCGACACACCCCTGAACTCCTCGTCGTCATAGACGACGACGCGGGCGCGCCCGAACACGCGAATCGAGGAGATTTCGTCCTTGCGGTTGCCGAGATCGGCGATTTCGTCGCCGGGCCGATAGCACCACGACGGGCCCTGATACTCGACGTCCCGGTAGAAGCACACGCGGTCCGGGCCGCGGTTGTCGCGATCGTCGTTCCGGTCGCGGGCCTGCCCGAACACCGGAGCGGCCGTCAGCGAGAGTCCTGCAATCATCAGAGCCGCGAATGCGCGCTGCTTCATGACGTCACCACCTCTGCGACGGGTATAGCCAAGTGTATGCCAACGCCGCCTGCGCACGTGTGTGTATGTCTTCGCGTGCGCTCGCGCGGTGTCGAGGACACAGTGTCAGGCGGCGCCCCGCCCTCGCGATGAGCGGACGTCGTGCCGGGGCTCGCGAAGCTGCGTCGGGTTCGATCGGACGACGGCAATGCCGGCGAAGACCAGCGCGGACGCGATCAGCGTACGCGTCGTGAAGGATTCGGAGAGCAGCAGCGTGCCAAGGACGACCGCAATCAGCGGATTGACATACGAGTACAGCGACACGGTCGCAATCGGCAGGTGCTTCAGGGCGTAGACGTATGCCGAGAACGCCACGATCGATCCGAACACGACGAGATACAGGAGCGCGCTCGCCGAGCGGACGGTGAACGTGAGATCGTCCCATTCGCCGCTCGCGGTCGCGATTGCCAGGAACATCAGGCCGGCGGCCAGCATCTGCAGCGCCGATGTGGCGGCCGGCGTGGACGCGACCGTGGTGCGCTTCGTGAACGACGTGCCGAGCGCCCATGCCCCGCAGGCCAGCTGCAGCGCGATGACGCCGGCAAGAAAGCCGCTGCCGCCAGGTCCGGTGAACAGCTCGGGCCAGACCAGCACCACGATTCCGGCGAACCCGATCGCCAGCCCCGCCACCGCGCGGGGCGTCGGCCGCTCGCCGCCCGGATGCATCGCCTCGACGAGGACGTTCCAGAACGGCACCATCGCCACCATCACTGCGGCCAGTCCGCTGGCCACGTACTGTTCGGCCCACACGACAGCGCCGTTGCCGACGACCAGCAGCAGGAATCCCGACAGCGCAATCGCGCCCCACGCGCTGCGGGCGGGCAGCTTCTGCCCCGACGCGCGCAGGCCGACCATCATCAGCAGGCCGGCGGCGGTGAATCGCAATCCGCCGACCAGCGCTACGGGCACCGATTCGAGCGCAACGCGAATCGCCAGGTAGGTTGTTCCCCAGACGATGCAGACGACAATCCAGGCGGCGTAGGCGAGCACGAGAGACGGACGAGGCGGGTCATTCGCCATCCCCCATCGTACTTCGCTGACTCTCCGCAGTTGTCGTACTCACACCGCAGGCCAGAACGACGACCGACCGCGGCTCGACGCGCACCCGTTCGCCGGCCACGAAGCGGCGGCGCGACGCGCGCGGCCGGACCTTCCGCGTATCCACGAGCACCCGCCATCCCGCGTCGGGCACCGTCTGCGCCACGATGAAGTCGAGCGGCTGATCGTGCGCGTTGAACAGCAGCAGGAAGTGGTCGTCGACGATGCGCTCGCCGCGGGCGCCGACGCCGACGCCGCATCCGTTCAGGAACACCATCACGCTCTTCAGCCCGTGATTGCCCCAATCCCGATCCGTCATCGGCGTGCCCGCCACGGTGTACCACGCCAGGTCGGGGACGCCGTCCTCCCCCGCCGGCGGGCGGCCGGTCAGCCAGTGCTGGCGCACGAACGTCGGGTGGGAGCGGCGAAGCCGGATCAACTGGCGCGTGAACTCCAGCAGGTCGGCATCGACGTTCTGCCAGTCCAGCCACGAGATCTCGTTGTCCTGGCAGTAGGCGTTGTTGTTGCCGTGCTGCGTGCGGCCGATCTCGTCGCCGCCGAGCAGCATCGGCACGCCCTGCGACGTGAGCAGCGTGGTCAGCATGTTGCGCTGCTGACGGCGGCGCAGGGCGTTGACCGCCGGCCGGTCGGTCGGGCCTTCGGCGCCGCAGTTCCAGGACCTGTTGTGCGATTCGCCGTCGGTGTTGTTGTCGCCGTTGGCCTCGTTGTGCTTCTCGTTGTACGAGACCAGATCGCGCAGCGTGAAGCCGTCGTGGGCGGTGATGAAATTGATGCTCGCCTCGGGCCGCCGGTTGCGCGCGTAGAGATCGGAGCTGCCGGCGAAGCGCGACGCGAACGTCGCCACCGACTGCTCGCCGCGCCAGTAGTCGCGCATCGCATCGCGATACTGCCCGTTCCACTCGCTCCACCGCGGCGGGAAGTTGCCCACCTGGTAGCCGCCGTCGCCGACGTCCCACGGCTCGGCAATCAGCTTCACGCGGTTGAGGACGGGGTCCTGCTGAATGACGTCGAAGAACGACGACCCGGCGTCGACGTGATGGATCTCCCGCGCCAGCGTGGACGCGAGGTCGAAGCGGAACCCGTCGACGTGCATCTCCTGCACCCAGTAGCGGAGCGAGTCCATGATCAGCTGCAGCACCGACGCATGCGTCGTGTTCATGCTGTTCCCGGTGCCGGTGTAGTTCATGTAGTAGAACGGCCGATCGGCCAGGAGCCGGTAATACGCCCGGTTGTCGATGCCGCGGAAGCTCAGCGTCGGACCCTGATGGTTGCCTTCGGCGGTGTGGTTGTAGACGACGTCGAGGATCACCTCGATGCCGGCGCGGTGCAGCGAGCAGACCATGTCGCGGAACTCGCGAATCTGACCGGCCGGATCCAGGCTGCTGGCGTATTCGGCGTGCGGGGCGAAGAATCCGATCGTGTTGTAGCCCCAGTAGTTGCGCAGTCCGCGGTCGAGCAGGAATCCTTCGTGGACGAAGCAGTGGATCGGCATCAGCTCGACCGCCGTGATGCCGAGCTGCTGCAGATATCTGACGGTCGACGGATGACCGAGACCGGCGTAGGTCCCGCGAATCTCCGGCGGCAGGTCCTCGCGCCGCTTCGTGAAGCCCTTGACGTGCAGCTCGTAGATGACGCTGCGATGCAGCGGATGCCGCGGCGGCGAGTCGTTGCCCGGCCACTTTTCCTTCGGATCGACGACCACCGAGCGCGGCACGAACGGCGCGCTGTCGTCGTGATTCGGTTCGGCCGTCGCCGAGCCGTCGGGGGCGATGACGTGGCTGAAGATCGCCGGGGCGTTCGCCGTCTCGCCGACAATCGCCCGCGCATAGGGATCGAGCAGCAGCTTCGCCGGATTGCAGCGCAGTCCTTCCTCCGGCCGCCACGGCCCGTGCACGCGGAAGCCGTAGCGCTGTCCGGGACGCAGCCCGGGCACGTAGCCGTGCCAGCAGAACGCCGTGCGCTCGGGCAGCCGGAGCACGGTCTCCGCGCCGCTGTCGTCGAACAGACAGAGATCGACGTGTTCGGCGACCTCGGAAAAGATCGAGAAGTTCACGCCGGCGCCGTCGAAGTAGGCGCCGAGGGGGAAGTACCTGCCGGGCCAGATGGGGGCTGTCGTGCTCGCAACGCTGTCTGATGTCATCGGACGCCTCAGGAGGCATGCACGCGGACCAGGCTGCGCAGCACTTCGGCGACGCTCCACGCCTGCGCCACGCAGCCCCGCGGCGCGTGCGGGACCGTCGCGTCGAAGACTTCGCTGATGCTGCCGACGCACGCCTCGTTCAGGTGACCGTCGAATCCTTCCAGCAGCTTCAGCGCGTGGCCCGTGTCCCCGGGATGCACGCGCAGCCATGCGTCGATGTACGGACCGAGCAGCCACGCCCACACCGTGCCCTGGTGATAGGCGGCATCGCGCGCACGCAGATCGCCGAAGTACTGCGCCTTGAAGTCCCTATGCTCCGGGTCGAGGGTGCGCAGGCCGAACGGCGTCAGCAGCTTCTCGGTCACGACGTGAAGGACCGCCGGCCAGCGCGACTCGTCGAGCACAGGATGACGGAGCGAGAACGACAGAATCTGGTTGGGCCGGCAGGACGGATCGTCGCCCGGCTCGCCGTCGACGACGTCGTAGAGATAGCCGCCGGCGTGGTACCAGAAGCGCCGGTTGAAGGACCCGCGGGTCCGCCCGGCAAGCTGTTCGAGCGCCTCGTCCGGGTTGTCCAGCGATCGGTGCCAGTCGGCGAGCAGCCGGACGGCGTTGTAGAACAGGGCGTTGATTTCGACCGGCTTTCCGCGACGCGGCGTGACGACCCAGTCGCCGACCTTGGCGTCCATCCAGGTCAGGGGCAGTTTGGGGTGGCCCTGCGTGAGCAGCCCGTCGTGATCGACCCGAATTCCGAAGCGCGTCCCGGCGCGGTGGTACTCGATGATCTCGTCGAGCGCCGGCAGCAGGTCGCGCAGCGTGTCGACGTCCCGCGTCAGCGTCACGTAGCGATCGATGGCGTGGAAGAACCACAGCGTCGCATCGGCGGTGTGATACAGGCCGTGCTGATCGCCCTCGGGAAAGAGGTTGGGAATCAGCCCTTCGTCGAGGTGCTGCGCGAAGGTGAGGAGCGTGTCGCGGGCTTCGTCGGCGCGGCTGGTGGACAGCGTCAGCCCTTCGAGGCTGATCATCGTGTCGCGGCCCCAGTCGGTGAACCAGTGATAGCCGGCAATGATGCTCCGCGCGTTCTCGCCCGCCGCCTTCGCGCGCGCGGTGTCGGCAGTACGCGTCGCCGGCCTGATCAGGAACTGGTCGGCGGCAAGGATCAATTCGGCAGTGAGGCTGCGCGGATCGGGATTTCCCGCCGCGACGAGCAGCCGGGTCCGCCGTTCGAGCTCGGTCTCCCAGGCGTCGGTCGGCGTCAGCGAGTCGACCACCGCCAGCCGTTCGGTCGAGGCGATGAACGTCGCCTGCTCGCGCTCGGCGAGATCCAGCTTGTAGTATCCGGGGCTCCACGTACTGCCGTCGCAGGGGTACCCGCGCTGTTCCTCGAGCTCGTAGTGGAGCTCCTCTTCCACTGAATCGACCGTGAACGTCGCCGCGTGATCGCGGATCGCCATCCTGATCGTCGGCACCGTCTCGCCGGCATTCACCTCCAGATAGCGCTGGTGGACCACGAGCACCGGCTCCTGCGGCACGGTGCGATCGACCGGGGCTTCGTGCATGCGAATCGCCACCATCGGCCTCAGACCGAACCGGACCGGCTCCGGCGCCTGGAGGACCGTGTAGGTGACGAAGATCGAGTTCTGCTCGCAGGGCATGAACAGACGCTTTTCGAGCGCCACCTCATCGAACGTGTAGCGCCAGACGGGCAGCCCCCCGACCAGCCTGAAGTCGCCGACCTTCACCGGCGACGCTTCCTCGCCGCGGCTCAACCATCCCACGCGGCGATCGGGCAGCCGAAGCCGCTCATCGAGATGCGCCAGCAGCGACAGACGGCCGAGGGGCGCGGGCAGCGCGGACACGAGCATGGAGTGATACCGACGCGTCGGCGGACCCGCCAACGTCCCCGATGCGTAGCCGCCCAGACCGTTGGTGACCAGCCATTCGCGGCTGATGAGCTCACGTTGACTCCAGCCGGCCGTCGGCAGCCGCCGCTCGACGTCGGCGGCGGCCAGAGGCCGGACACCCTCGAGCTTGGACATCTGAAATGGACCCCGGAGCGCAAGCTTGATGCCGTCACCACGGCCGATGCGCGTCCTGGCACGTCCGATGCGAAGAAGGCCGGGTGTGCGCCGATCACGAGCGAACGGTCCCGAACAGCACGTATCGCGTGCAGTTGTCGGCGCGATTGACGCTCGACGATCTTGCCGCTCAGGTTCCGTACATAGCGCGGCTGGGTGTCAGCCATGTGTATCTCTCGCCCATCTACATGGCCCGCCCCGGCAGCCCGCACGGCTACGACATCGTCGACTACAGCTGCATCAATCGCGAGCTTGGCGGCCAGACGGCGTGGCGGCGCCTCGCCGACGCGCTGCGCGCGCACGACATGGGCGCGATCCTCGACGTCGTTCCCAATCACATGGCCGCCGATCCCGACCACAACGCGCTCTGGCGTCAGGTGCTGCGTGATGGTCCGGCGAGTCCGGTCGCGCGCTTCTTCGACATCGACTGGCGCCCGCTGACCGGTCTGGTTCGCGACAAGGTGCTCCTGCCGATCCTGGAAGAGCCGTACGGGCAAGCCCTCATGAAGGGCACCGTGCAGGTCGTCCGCGGACCAGCGGAATATCAGCTTCAATGCGGCTCGATGTCGCTGCCGCTCGCACCCTCGACGCTCGAAGGCATCGTGGCACCCGGCCAGTCCGTCGAGGAGGTGGTTGCGGAGCTCAATCGCCACCCCCGGCTCCTGCACCAGCTTCTCGAGCGGCAGCACTACCGGATCGCCTACTGGCGGCCGGCCAGCGACGAGATCAACTACCGCCGGTTCTTCGGCATCAACGAGCTCATCGCCACCCACGCCGAGGACCCGGAGGTCTTTGCCCACAGCCACGAGCTGGTCCGCAGGCTCGCGGCCGAGGACGTGGTCCACGGCGCGCGCGTCGACCATGTCGATGGTCTGCTCGACCCGCTCGGCTACCTGCGCCAGTTGCGATCGGAGCTCGAATCTGTGTCGCCGGGGCGCTCCTGGCTGGTCGTCGAAAAAGTGCTCGATCCGTCGGAGCGGCTCGGATCGCACTGGCCGGTCGATGGCACCACCGGCTACGACGCGCTCGACGCGCTGAACCGGCTGTTCGTGAGCGGCCGCGGCGTGCGCATCCTGCGGCGCTTCTTCCATCGCCTGGTCAACGAAGCGGTCCCGTTTCGAGAGGAAGCGTATCGCAGCAAGCGGCTGATGATGCGCGGCGCGCTGCTCAGCGGTGTGACCATCCTCGCCCACGAGCTGAAGCGCGTGGCCGACGCCTCCTGGACCACGCGCGACATCTCGCTCCATTCGCTGCACGAGGCGCTCGTGGAATTCATCGCCGCCATGCCCGTCTATCGCACGTATCTCGGCACCGGCCACGACCGCGAAGCCGAGCGCCAGATCGTCATCGACAGCCTCGAAGCCGCCGAGCGGCGGAATCCGGCCATGGACTCGTCCGCGTTCGCGTTCCTCCGCTCGCTGCTGCTCGGCGAGCTGGTGGACGATCCCGCGCTCGCGGCCCGGCGCGCGCTTCTCGTGAAGCGGCTGCAGCAGTACACCAGCGGTGTTCACGCGAAAGGCGTCGAGGACACCGCCTTCTATCGCGACAACACCCTGCTGGCGCTCAACGAGGTCGGCGGCGATCCCGCCAGCTCGTCGTTGTCAATCCGCGAATTCCATCACTTCAACGAGCAGCGCGCCGGACAGTGGCCGACATCGATGACGGCCACGTCGACGCACGACACCAAGCTCAGCGAGGACGCGAGGATGCGGATCGCAACGATCAGCATCTTCGCAAAGGAATGGGCAGTCGCGGTGCAGCGGTGGATTACTCTGAACTCGCCCTTCCGGCAGAAGTCCCGCAGCCAGCCGATCCCGGACGTGCGCGACGAGTATCGCTTCTATCAGGCCCTGGCCGGCATGTGGAACCAGGCCGAGATCGACCACACCGGGCGCGTCCCCGACGAGCTCGTCGAGCGGCTTGTCGAGTACATGCGAAAAGCCGCACGCGAGGCGCAGATGCGCACGAGCTGGATTCGGCCCGATGCCGAATACGAGGCCGGGCTCGAGTCCTTCGTCCGGCACCTGCTCATCGACGAAACGGCGGACGAGTTCCGTCAGTCGCTCGCGGCGTTCGTCCAGCTCATCGAGCCGATCAGCATCTGCCACTCGATCTCGCAACTGGTGCTGAAGTGCTTCATGCCGGGCGTGCCGGATTTCTACAACGGCTGCGAGGATTGGCGATTCACGCTCACCGACCCCGACAATCGCCGGCCGGTCGACTTCACTCCCCTCGCCACGCGTCTCGACCACATCTTCAACGCCACGCCTTCGGCCGCCTTCCACATCACGTCCTCGGCGGCCGACGAGAAGCTGCACACGACCGCGCTGCTCCTGCGATTTCGCGCCGATCACCAGCGCATGCTGCGCGACGCGTCGTACCGGCCGCTGCGCGTCCGCGGCGGACGGGCCGCCTCGGCCGTGGCATTCGAACGCCGCGGACCTCGGACGCGCATCGTCGTGATCGCGCCGCGGCTCACCGATCGGTCGGCATCCGGCACGAATCCACCCGATGCGGCGTTCTGGGGCGATACGGAGTTCCGGCTGCCGAGCTCGAACGGACGCTGGAGGAGCGTTTTGGACGCTAGAGAATTGGAAGTCCAGCCGGGCTGGCGCCGAATTGCCGAGTTCACGACAGCCCGGCCGTGGGTGGTGCTCAGTACGTCGCGTCCCGCTAAGCCAGAACGTAGCCGTTTGTTGTGACGCGGAGGACACCGCGTTCCACCAGCGCGGCGAGAACCGATGATGCCGTTTCGACATCGACGCCGATCAGACGCGCGGTCTGCTGCGTCGTCAGGCGGAGACCCGGCATCTCCCGGAATTCGGCCGCCAGGCGAAGGGCAGGAAGCGACGTTCCGGGTTCCACGGGATCAGGGGTACGAACCTGGGGCATACCGATCTCGATGCACGTTTCATGCTTATGCACGACGTCTCGACCGATCGGCTCTCTGGAAGCAGCCTCGATCAGGATCTCGTCGAGCGCCTTTATGCGAGATTGGCGGCGGTTTACGACCGGATCTTCGGTCCCGTGCTTCATGCCGGCCGCGGTCAGGCCATGCGCGAGCTTCCGCTGTCGCCGGGCAGCGAGATTCTCGAAGTCGGCATCGGCACGGGACTCACTGCCACTCTCTATCCATCCGACTGCCGAGTGATCGGTATCGATCTCTCGGAGCCGATGCTGCGCAAGGCGGCGCGCCACATCGAATCGCACGGCCGCCGCAACATACGGCTCTGGCGGATGGACGCGTCGCAGCTGGCCTTCCCCGACGAGTCCTTCGACGTCGTCTATGCGGCCTACGTCGTGAGCGTCGTCCCCGACCCGGTCGCGGTGCTCAGGGAGATGCGGCGTGTGTGCCGGCCGGGCGGCCATATAGTGTTTTTGAATCACTTCCTCAGCACGAACCGGCTTCTCTCGACACTCGAGCGGTGGATCTCGCCGCTGACGGTTCGCGCCGGGTTCCGATCCGATCTCGACCTCTCGGTCCTCCTCGCTCAAGCCGGTCTTGCTCCCGTTTCCGTCAGGAAGGTGAACATCCCTCCCATCTGGTCGCTGGTCCGCTGCCGCCGATAGCCGATCCGGCCTTTGGCGTTCGATCGACCGATGCACTGCTCCTGGCCGCGTTACCTCGGGTGCTCCTGACCGGCGTGCTCCGGACTGGATGGTCCGGACCCCGTCCGTGGATGAGCGCGGAAGCAGTACTCTGGACCTCGCCATGCCGGAACCGATTGCCGGGCAGGTGACCGCCCTCTTTCTCTACGAAGCCGCCGAGATCATCGATCTGCCCAAGGTGGCCACGCTGATCGCGCCAACCGCACAGGCGCGTCTCAGCCCCAAGACCACGACGCCGTCGTACCTGCAGTATCGCGAGCCGCCGCTGACCATCGAGGGCGAGGCGGTCGGGCTGACCGGCGCACTCGGCTTCCTGGCCCGCTTCAAGCTGTACGACTACGGCGTGATCTCGGTCGCGCTGTTCCGGCCGCTGCCCTCGTCCTGGGAGGAGCTGATCGAACGAGGGCTCGCCTGGAACGAGGACCCTCGCATCGCGGACACGGCCGCCACCCTGTGCCGCGATCTCGTCGATCGCCTCTCGCCAGCAATGGTGGCGCCGCGCTCCCAGTTCGTCGCCGAGGACTATCTGGTGTTTGCGGTGACCGCCTTGCCCGACGGCGACACGGCCGACACCCTCCTCGAACGGCACGGCGACGACATCGCCAAGCTGCTTCGCGGCGAGCGCGAGCGCCTGAGCCGTCAGGAGCGCGAGGAAGTGCTGCGCCACCGCCTGTCGTACTACGAGCGCGATCTCGTCGTCCCGACGTGGAACGCTGCCTTCGTCTACGACACGGTCGCCGGCCAGCAGGCGGCGGTCGAGATCCTCGAGTTCGTCAACTCACAGCTCGTCGAGTTCCGCTACTACGACGAGCTGCTCGACCGCGAGCTGGAGCGAATCTACGCCGACCTGCAGCGTCCGAGCTGGTTCAAGGGCTGGTTCGGGCGCCGCTACAAGCGGTCAGCGCAGCAGACTCACGCGCTGTTCATCGATTTGAACGAGCTGACCGACCGCGCCGAGAACGCGCTGAAGTTCGCCGGCGACGTGTACAGCGCGCGCCTGTTCACGCTTGCAGGCGCGCGGCTCGGACTCAATGACTGGAAGGCCAACGTCCGCGACAAGCTCAAGACGCTGGACGATATCTATCGATTCGCGGTCGAGCAGACGGCGATGGCCCGCGGCGAGACGCTCGAGCTCATGATCGTGCTGATTCTGGTCTTCGAGCTCGTGCTCTTCTTCATGGGGATCATGACTTAGGCAGACGGGCCGGTGCCGGCGTGGATCGAGTCCACGAGCTGCCGCCACTGCGCGATGATCTGCGGATTGGCTTCGAGCAGCTCGGCGCCGCACGAGATCGATCCCACCGCCGTGTAGCGCGACCACACCGGCTTGGCGCGGAAGACGCCCTCGAAGCCGGGGATTGCCATCCGGAACTTCGCCGGGATGGTTTCCGCCGGCGGCAGCTCGAGGCGGATGCCGCCGTAGCTGATGTCGATCACGCGCGCGGATCGGCGCGCGACCTGGAACACCACTCCCTTGAGCGGCGGCTTGCGCGGCCATCGCCGCTGCGGACCGGACTCGCTGAGCACCCTGGTGATCTGCTCGGAGAGCGCGGCGGTGTTCAGCGGTCCGCCCATGTAGATCGCGCCGTGGCGCGCGGCGTCCTGGGCGACGACAGGATCGTGGACGCGGTCCAGCAGAATTGCACGCATCTTGGGCCGCGTGCTCTGACTGCGAATCACCAGGTGCAGTCCGTTGAACACGCCGAGCCGCACGTCGGAGATCAAAAGGTCGGGTGCGAGTTGATCGAGCTTGCGGACCGCGGACTCGAAGCCGGGGGCAAACAGGATCTGGTGGCCGCTGTTTTTCAGCAGCCCCATGACGGGCGAGTTGTCGGCCCTCATGGTGACGACAAGGATCTGAGCCATGCTGGGTGTCTTCTGGCCGGGGATTTCTTCCAGTCGAGCAAGTGATGTACCGCTCGAAAAATCCAGCCCAGCAGCAAGAAACCCCCGACAGCGATGTCCTGAACGATTTCAGAATCGTTCGGCCGCTCACGAATTTCGTTTTCGGGATCTCGGTGCCACACGGTCTCACGTCCGCGGACGGCGCACTCCGCCACACGCGACTCGCTCTCGATCGGCGCGTCCGGGTGTGCGAGCCGGCATCCGAATTGCCATCCGAGGCGAGATTCTGGCTACCACGGCCAATGGATTGGACACGCCCGTCCGGGCCGCGGCTTTCACACAACTTTCCGTCCGATCGCGGACCGTCGATAGAATGAGCGGATGCCTCCGCGGGTCCGCTTCGCACCATCGCCCACCGGCTACCTGCACGTCGGCGGCGCGCGCACGGCGCTGTTCAACTGGCTTTACGCTCGCCGGCACGGCGGCACCTTCATCCTGCGCATCGAGGACACCGACGTCGAGCGCTCGTCGGCCGACATGGTCACCGGCATCCTCGACGGCCTGCGCTGGCTCGAGCTCACGTGGGACGAAGGGCCCGAGGTCGGCGGACCGCACGCGCCGTACTTCCAGGCGCAGCGGCTCGATCTCTATCGCGCGGCGGCGAGGCGGCTGATGGAGACGGGCCACGCCTACCCGTGCTTCTGCTCCGCCGAACGGCTCCAGCAGGAACGCGAGCGCGCCGAGCAGCGCGGCGAAGCCTGGCAGTACGACCGGGCCTGCCTCGGGTTGTCCGCGGAGCGCATTCAGGAGCTCGAAGCTGCCGGCACGCCCCGTGCCATCCGCTTCAAGGTTCCGCCCGGCCGCACCGCCTTCGACGACGCCGTGCACGGCCGGATCGAGTTCGACGGCGCCAACATCGAGGACTTCGTCATCCTGCGGTCCGACGACTATCCGACGTATCACCTGTCCGTGGTGGTCGACGATGTGGAGATGGAGATCACGGACGTGATCCGCGGCGACGATCACATTTCGAACACGCCGAAGCACGTGCTGTTGTTCCAGGCGCTGGGCGCGCCGATTCCGCGCTTCGCCCACGTCCCGCTGATCCTCGGCAGCGACAAGAAGCGGCTGAGCAAGCGGCACGGCGCGACGTCGGTCGCCGAGTACCAGCGGCAGGGATACCTGCCGGACGCGATGGTCAACTTCCTCGCGCTCCTGGGCTGGTCGCCCGGCGACGATCGCGAGCTGATGACCATCGAGGAGCTGATCGCCAGCTTCTCGCTCGACGGCATCAGCGGCGGGAACGCGGTGTTCAACACCGAGAAGCTCGATTGGATGAACGGGCAATACATCGCCCGCATGCCGATTGCCGATCTCGCGGCACTGGTGCGGCCGCTCTTCGACGAGCAGGGGCTCGGTGGGCACGAGCTCGTGCGGGACGCCGTGTCGTTCCATCGCCTGCTCGAACTGCTTCGGCCCCGGGCGAAGCGGTTGACCGATTTCGTCGAACAGGGCCGCCCGCTCGTCGTTGATGCGGTCGAATACGAACCGGAGGCGGTGCAGAAGCACCTGTCGCAGCCGGAGCTGGCCGGTCACATCGCGACGCTGGCCGACGCGCTGGTGAAGACGACGCCGTTCGATGAGGCGCACGTGGAAGAAACCGTGCGAGGGACGGCGGCCGCGCTCGGCATCAAGGCCGGCACGCTGATTCACGCGACACGCGTCGCCGTGACCGGCAGAACCGCGAGCCCCGGTCTGTTCGAAGTGCTCGCCTGGCTCGGGCCCGAGCGCACCCGCGCGCGCCTCACGCGGCTGCTGCAATTCCTCGCCACCCGCGTGTAACGTCCCCTCCCGTAGTGTCCACCTTCAGGTGGACCCCCGGCGTAGCGTCCGGCGCAGTGTCCACCTTCAGGTGGCCCCCCGGCGTAGCTTCCGCCTTCAGCCGGACCCTACCCCGACCTCTTCCACCCCGACCGCCGATACCACCCCGCAGGCAATTGAATCGCCTCCATCAGCTGCCCGATCGAGTAAACGCCGGATCCCGAGAACGGATAGTCCTCGACTCGCGACACCAATCCCGCGCGCACCGGATTCTCCAGAATGTAGCGCGCCACACTGACGGCCGCCTCGTCGCTGCGAAGCGTGTGCTCGAAGCCGTATCGCTGCCACAGACGATGCCCGAACTTCGCCTTGTAGTGAAACCCGGAGTACTGCTTCGCCTGCTTGATGAAGCGCAGACAGTCTGAATTCTCCGCCCGGCCCTCCGCGAGGAGGTGCACGTGGTCGGGCATGTAGCAGTACGCGATTAGTGCAAAGCCCTCGTCGGTCGCAGCGCGCTCAATCTGCGTACGGACGGTAGTAACTGCGTCGTGAGTCAGGAAGCGTCGCGTGCGGGACTCCGTGCAGAACGTCAGGAAATACTGTCGCGGACCGAGGTAGTCGAACCCCTTGAGGTGTTCTGGCCGGCCGGTGAACATGCCGGGGCGATGGCAAAGCGCGAGCCAAGGTTGTCCACCTGAAGGCGGACGCTAGACCAGCAGGTCCACCTGAAGGTGGACACTACAGCAGCGAATCGATGTGCGCGATGGCGTCGGCGAGCCGGCGCTCGGGCGGACCGCACACGTGCAAGACCGGCGCGCCGATGCGCGACAGCTCGTCGACGAAGCGCTGGTGCATCCATCGGCGGATCGAGCGCCCGTCGCGAATTTCGTCCGGCTCGAAGGGCGTGTCGACGTCGGTCAGGATGTACAGGTCGTACCGGCGCCCGGCGGCAAGCGCCAGCACCTCCGCCGACATCGTCCCGAGATACCGCTCGTGCCAGATTGCCGTCGCGAGCGCGTCGGTGTCGCAGATGAGCACCCGGTTGGCGAGCCGCTCCAGCGCGTCCTCCATCCGCAGCTGTTCGGCCGCGATGAACGTGAACTCGTCGCTGCGCCACAGCTCGCCGCGCGGCTGGCGCGCTTCGGTGTACAACCGCCCGAACTCCGGGACCCATGCGGTGCGATAGTGCCTGGCCAGCGCCACCGCGAGCGTCGTCTTTCCGGTGGATTCGGCCCCGACGATGGCGATGCGCTTCATACCGCAGCGGCGGCGGGCGCGTGAAGGTCTCGCTGCCAGTCGCGCCAGCCGGCGACGCACATCGCGAAGAAGACGATGTAGAGCAGGCCCGTCAGGTAGAGGCTGCGCTCGGCATACAGCCAGATGTAGAGCACATCCGCCGCCATCCAGATCAGCCAGTGCTCGATCACCTTGCGCGTCATCAGGTATTGGGCTTCCACGCTCAGCACCGTCGTCAGGGCATCGAGCAGCGGGGACGCGTCGCCTACAGCGCGCAGGTACCGCGCGAAGACGACGGTGGCGGCGATGCCGGCCGCTGCGTAGGCGATCGCTTCGTTCCGCGTGATGCGCGTCACGGGGAGACTGGTGCGTCCCTCGCCGCCGAACAGCCAGCGATACCAGCCGAGCAGGCAGATCACCATGAAGAGGACCTGGAGCGCCATGTCGCCGTACAGACGCGCCTCGAAGAACAGCAGGAAGAAGCACCCCGCGTTGGCGACGCCGGCCGGCCAGTTCCAGGGGTTCTGCCGCACGGCAAGCCACACTGCCAACGCGCCCGTGACGAAGCCGGCGGTCTCGAGAAGATTCATCAGGCCGTTGGCGCAGAGGGCGGGGACGTCACATGGAGGATTATCGCTTTCATCGATCGCCGGGTCGAGCACCGGCGCGTCATGATTCCTCCCTGGGCGCCTGCAGCACGAACTTCTGCAGTGCCAGGGCGACCAGCGCCAGCGAGATCGCCAGGCCGACGAACGACGCCACCTGCGCCAGCCCCTCGAGCGATCCCATGTCGTAGAGAAACGCCTTGAACGTCGTGACGGCGATCAGCGCCACCGCCGCCATCCGCCCGCGTCGGCTGTGCAGGTAGATGCCGCCGGCCAGCATCCCGAGTCCGAAGATCAGCCAGCCGATCGTGTAGGTGAGGTCCTGCGCGATGCTGACGCCGAACCGGAACGTGATCTCGGGCCCCGTGGCGTAGAAGTCGGCAATCTCGATGTTCAGGAGGATGAACAGCAGGATCACGCCCGCCGGCGGCAGCACTTTCGAGGCCCGGGCCCACTCGCCCGGCGGGAACAGGCGATCGTCGGTGCGCGAGAACCACCAGGCGGCCAGGAACAGCGCCGCGCTGCAGGTCAGGTAGGCGTACAGATACCAGTTGAGCACGCGCATGCCGCGCGGCTCGTAGACGAAGACGGCGGGATTGAGCGCGAGCCGCACGAACACCGCCGTCATGAGCGCCATCGCGAAATACAGGAGGCCGCGGTGCGGAATGCGGCGGTAGAGCCATGCCAGCGCCGCGCCTTCGAGCGCCCAGCCGACGGTCACCCACTGGTGCTCCAACTGGAGCGGGATTGCAACCGTGGCAAATCCCAGCGCCGCGCCGGCGACGAGCGCCAGACGTCCGAGGTCGCGTTCGCCGATCGGCTCGATTCGAAGCAGCGCGCGCAGCAGCAGCGCCAGCACCAGTCCCTCGAACACGGGCACGATGCCGACGATCGAGGACAGGCCGCCCTGCAGCAGCGCCATTCGCGCGGCGAAGAAGTAGAAGACGCTGCCGCCGATCGCCGTCATATAGGGGTCGCGCGACGCCCGGGCGCGCGCGCCGAGCACGAACGGGAAGGCGGCGAAAACGGCGTAGCAGGCGGTCGCGAAGCTCATTACCTCGGTCCACTGCGCGGAAGTCGGATGACCTTCGGACCAGACCACCGTTGCCAGCCACGCAGGCAGGACTGCGGCGAGCCCGACCCATCGCCAGCGCCGCATCCAGGCCAGCCACAGAATCAGCGCCAGATTGAGGACGTGCAGCGGGGCGAAGAAGACGAATGATGGCGGATTCGGGACCAGCGAGAGGGCGACGAGCGTCAGCTCGCCGAGAAAGAGTGCACTGAGCGCAGCGACGAACGTTGCGGCGCCTTCGAGATGACGGCCGAGCCGGATCCAGATGAGCGCGTATCCGATCACGGCCTCAGTCATGATCATCGCGAGAGGCGCCCACGTGTCGCCGGCCGTGTCCTGCGCCCACGCGTGGACGATCAGCGCCGCCGCAATCGTGGCGCCGGCGTGGATGACGGCCTTGCCGACGAACAGCGCGGTGGCGCTCGCCGCAAGGGTCATCACGAGCAGTGCTGCCAGACCCGGCCACGGCGCCATCGACCACTCCGGATGCTCGAACACGATCAGCAGGAATCCGTGACCCACGAGCCCGAGTGACGCCATCGTCGGAAAGCCGGTGCGGACACCGGGCTGCGCCGCCTGGCGCATCACTTCGGTGTGTGCCCACGCGTACCCGCCGAACATGACCAGCGTGAGGCCGACCAGCACGATGAGCGAGGGCCCGAGCCCGACCACGTCGGCGGCGTTTACCCACCAGACGGCGAGCACCAGCCAGGACACGGAGCTGCCCGCGACCGAGAGAGCCGGCAGTCGTCCGGCGGCGCTCTCGACGAACAGGCCGGCGTTGAGCAGCGCCAGGAGGAACGCCATCCCCCACAGCCCCGCCGCCGCGCGCGGACCGGCAGCGAGGAACAGGAGCATCACGAGGCTGCCGAGGACCACCGCGCCGCCGCCCCACGCCGGAACGAGCGGTCTGCCGATGCGGCGAGCCATCACCGGCACGCCGAGATAGAAGACGCCGAACAGGGCGTAGAGCGCCACCGCTGTGCCCAGCCGCTCCGTGACCAGATAGGTCGCCGACCATGCCGCCTCGGTGAAGAGCGCGAAGAACGAGGCGATGAAGAACATCGGCGAGCATGGAATCGCCAGCGTGCGCCAGGCGATCGCCGCGAGAAGCACATACAGCGTGCCGAACAGCAGCCAGGGCGACTCGGCAGCCGGGTCGATGCGGGCGAGCACCGGGAAGATGAACAGCAGGAACGGTGCGGCGTAGATCGCCGGCCGGGCCACGCCCTGGAACGGCTTCTTCACCCGCTCCGCGATCGCGGGTGCGAAGAGATACAGCAGCACGAATGCCGCGGTGAAGATCGTCGCCAGCGTGAGCGAGCCGGTCGGGTAGCCATTGAGCCAGATCGCCATCACGACGAGCGTGGTGACCGCCGCAACCGCGTGCATCACCTCTTCGCCGCGCACGATGGCGACCCCCAGCAGCCCGAGGTCGAGCAGCAGCAGGAATGCCAGCAACAGCGCCGGATCGAGAGCGAGCTGCGGGACCGAGGCGAGATACACGGCGAACAGCAGCGGCATCAGCGCCGCCGCGACGCCGGTGCGCTCGAGAACGAGGCCGGTCGTGACGCTGGCGTCGCTGCGCTCGAGACCGCGTCGTCCCAGGACGAGCGCGGCGAACGACATCACCGAGAACACGAGGAAGATCCCCATTGCCAGCGAGAGCTGTCCAGAGTCGAGGAAAGTGACCACCCAGCCCCACTGGTAGATGGCGGTGAACACCAGCGTGAGAATCGTGAGGATCGGCCAGCCCTTCTTGAAGGCCACCCAGGCCAGCCCCGCGTTGAGCAGCAGGAGATAGGCGAAGAGCGGAATCGGGCGGTTCTCGCCCGTCGAGAGCAGTGCCGGCGTGGCGAAGCCTCCGAGCAGACCCAGCACCGAGATGAAGCGCGAGTCGTGCCGGATCGACAGCAGCACCGCGAGCATCGTCACCACGACGAGGAGGGCGAAGGCGATGCTGTCTGGAATCAGGTCCCACAGCGCATGGGCGGCATAGAAGGTCGCGAAGAGGATGGCAATCGCGGCCGCATCCAGCGCGTTGGCGGTGACCTCGTACCTGCGCGCAACCTTGAGCTCGCACACGACGAGCAGCGCGGCGGCGACGATGACGCCGACGGCGACGCGGACTGGCGGTCCGAGCCAGCCCTGTTCGATCGAGTAGCGCAGGAAGAAGATGGCGGCGAGAACCAGGGCGATGCCGGCGATCGCCGAGAAGAGCTTGACGCCGACGAACGCTTCCCAGTCGAAGGCGAACGCGGGCCGCGGGGGTGGCGGCGGTGGAATCGGTGGCGGCTCTCGTCGCGGGGGCGGCGGCGGAGGTCCCTGCCGCGGCGGTTGCTGCGCGCTGCTGGCCGACTGGTCGGCGAAAACCGGGGGCGTCGTCGGCCGGGGAGGGGTGACCGGCGCGGGCGGCGCTTCGTGCCTGGGTGCGGCTGACGTTTCGGGTCGGGGCGCGGGCGTCGTTTCGGGCCGCTCGATCGGCGGCCGTGCGGCAACCGGTGGCGGTGTTGCCGGAACCGGCGGCGGCGGGACGGTCGAGGTGACCGGCGCAGGCGCGGGCGGCGTGTCGGCTACTCGATCCCGGGCGGCGGCAGGCGTCGCTTCCGAGTCCGGCGCGCGGCCTTCGCGGCGGAATGCGCGCAGCTGCTCGTTGAGTGTGTGGAGCTCCTGCCGCACCCGGGCGAGCTCGTCTTCGAGTCTGAAGACCCGCTTGCGCAGGCGGAAGACGAGGGGGATGCCGATCAGGACCAGTATCCAGAGCAGAAGCATCAGACGCTCGCTTTCCCGTGCTGGAGTTCGAGCCGCCGGGGCCTGTCGAATCGGTCGGTTTCTCGGCCGCTACAAGGATGCCATCGACGCGCGCCGCGGTGGTGAACGGGATTTACTCGTCGCCCGGGGCGCGTGCCGCCGTGGACCGGCGGGTGCTCGCGGGCAGCCGCCGCGGCCGCGTGACGCGGCTTGCGTGGGCGCTGAGGCAGCCACTAAAATGGGAAGTTCCTGCGTCCCGATCGCGCCTGTACTGGGAGGTCGTTCAACGGTAGGACACGTGGCTCTGGACCACGTTATCGGGGTTCGAATCCCTGCCTCCCAGCCAACTATCCCGTTCTACGAATTCGACTTAACTTTCACCCTCCTGCGGTGTCTCCAAACTGTCTCCAACCGCCCGACATGCGGGTCGGTTTTCGAGCAGTCGGATCGCCGCATCGAGAGCCGCCGGACTCAGGTGCGAGTACCGCTGAGTCATGGCGAGGCTCTGATGCCCGGCCAGCTCCTGCACGCCTCGGATCGGTGCGCCCTGCATCGCCAGGTGCGAGCAGAACGTGTGACGCAGGATGTGCACGCCGGTCGGCACCTTCGCCCTCTTGGCCGCGTAGCGCACCCGTGACCAGGCGCCTTGCCGCGTGAGCGGTGTGCCGTCGTCCTTGCACAGGACGCGACGGCGTCAACCTGAACCATGTACCTCGCCCTTGTTTGCGGTGACGACGAGAGCCGACAGAAAGGCACGCGTGATGTGGACTACTTAAGGTCGCGTTCTGGGATGGGTGAACCAGAACGCGACCCTAAATATTTACAAGTGATGTAATATTTATCCATGACCGGCGAGGAACTTCGGGACGCGCGGAAGCGACGGGGGTGGACGCAGGCGGACCTTGCGCGTCGGCTTGGTGTCTCGCAGGCTTACGTCTGCCTCCTGGAGCGCGGCCAGCGTTCCGTGCCTCCGGTGATGGCCCAGAAGGTAGCGCGGCTTCTGGATGTGCCGCCCACCGCCCTGCCGCTCGGGTCAACGTCGGCTCCCCTGGGCGAGGATGCCGCAACCACGGCCCTGGCGACGTTGGGATATCCGGGGTTCGCCTATCGGCGCCGCCGTCAGGGCCTCAATCCGGCGGAGCTCCTTCTGCGCGCGCTCAAGACGACGGACCTCGACGCACGTGTGGTCGAGGCGCTGGTGTGGGTGGCACTCACCTACGCCAACCTGGATTGGGATTGGCTGGTGCGCCAGGCGAAGCTCGACGACCTCCAGAATCGGCTCGGCTTCCTCGTGACGCTGGCGCGCCAGCTGGCTGAACAGAGAGGGAACGCCGAGGCCTCCGCGCGACTCGCACGGGCGGAACAGGCATTGGAGTACTCGCGCTTGCAGCGGGAAGACGCCTTCCGGCCATCGATGACGGAGGCCGAACGGAAGTGGCTCCGTCAGCATCGGTCGCCTGAAGCGACGCGGTGGAACGTCCTCACGAACCTCGACGCCAGCGAGCTCGCGCGTGGCTTCTAAGCGGCTTCACGAGCCGTGGCAGTCGATGTTTGGCCGCGCTCGACCAGGAGCTGACCCACGACACGGAGCTGCACTGCATGGGCGGCTTCGTGCTCGCCGAGTACTACGGGCTCGTGCGGGCAACGGGCGACGTCGACGTGCTGGAGAGCGCGGGTACTGACAAGGCGACAATCGCCCGCTTGGCGGGCCGAGGTAGCCCTCTGCACAAGCGGCATCGCGTGTACATCGACATCGTCACGGTCGCCGATGTGCCCGACGACTACGACACGCGGCTGGTCGCGATGGATATCGAGGGGCTCACAAGGCTACGTCTGAAGGTGTTCGAGCGCCACGACCTCGTACTTGCCAAGTTGTGCCGCAACATCGATCGCGACCGCGAGGACGTCGTCGCGCTCGCTCGAGGACCCGGCCTGGACGTAGACGTCTTGCGGCAGCGATACCAGAAGGAGCTGCGGCCAAAGCTCGGGCGACCGGACCGAGAAGACCTCACGATGCGGCTCTGGATCGAGATGATCGAAGAGCTTCGTGGCGGCGCGTGATAGCCATGCTGCTTCATCCGATTCGTCCGGGCATTCGATGCTGATCTCGAACGACGCTACGGCGCAGGGTTTCGCCATCATCGAAGCCGTCCTCAGCGGGACGGAAGTGGCCGAACTCGCTCGGACGCTCGAGACGTCGGACCTCGATCGAAGTCGTGCGGGCGCACGGCACCTTATGAACCATGCGGCGGTATCGGCCGTCGCTGCGGATCCCCGCATGGTTGCGATTGCGGGACGGTTCCTGGGGGACGCGGCGATTCCCTACAAGGCGACACTCTTCGACAAGTCTCCGGTCCGGAACTGGCTCGTCGCCTGGCACCAGGACACAGCACTACCCCTTTGTGAACGCCGCGAGATTCCCGGGTGGGGTCCGTGGTCGATCAAGGCCGGCGTCACCTACGCCCTCGCGCCAGCCTCCGCCCTGGCGCAGGTGGTGGCTCTGCGCCTGCACCTGGATGATTCGCGTGCAGACAACGGGCCGCTGCGCGTGCTTCCCGGGACGCACACGCTCGGTCTGTTGACGGAATCGGACATCGCTCGGTTGACGACAGAGGTCCCCGCCGTGGACTGCACCGCTCCGGCCGGTGGCGTCGTGGTCATGCGCCCGCTCATCATCCACGCGTCGTCCAAGGCGGAAAGCGATCTGCCACGACGCGTGCTGCACATCGAGTACGCACGGTCACTGGACCTTGGAGATGGCTTGAAGCTGCGCCTCGCGTGATCGCTCCCTGGTCGTCAGCCTCCGGCCATCACGTAAATGCCAACGCTCCGCGCTCGGCGTGGTGCCGTCAAGGTCTCGCGCTCAACCGAAGATGACAATCATCCAGGACGCCAATCGGACACGCGCGAGCCGCGCGCACGGCGCGCGGTCGGAGCGCAGCGGAGAACCTTGCACGGTGCCGCGCCGAGCGCATGCTCCCGGACGTGATGGCCGTCGCGCCGTCCGCCCGGATGACATGCTGCGAGGCCGAATCCAAACCTGCCGGTTCCGGCAGATCCGCCGGACGAAGGCGGCTGCTCGCGCGCCTCATCGGACATCGACACTGCGGGGCGTGAACGACCCCCACAGACCATGGCCGGGGCCGCACGGGCCACGCGGCACCGGGGTCGTTCACGCCCCGCGTTCCATCCGCCACCAGGGCGCGCTTACCGGCGGACGGCAGACGGCGCCGTCCGCTCGCGACGACCTCGAGGCGCACAACCTGCTGTCGCGCATTGGCTTTCGGCCACGATGCCGGCGAGAAGTTCGCGCTCACGATGGTCGCCAACGCGCATGGCGGTTCGAGTGCTGGGGGACAAGTTCGATTCCGGCACTTGTCCCCCGCCTGGCGGGATTCCCATCGCAACCAGGGACGGAGACTGCGGCTTCAATCGCCCGCTCGGGATAGCACCGACGGCCCAGCATGTGGCGGTGTTGCAGGTGCGATCGAATGGAGATGAGGCGGCGTGTCGACGCGCGCTTCAGGCGACGCCGACCAGGTGGGCGAGGTGCAGGTATTGCCTCTGGATGACCGTGAACTCGACCGCCGCACGGCCGATCTCGAACTGGTCCGCGATACCTTTCGAATACGTGTTCCAGATCACATCGTCGCCGTGCAGCCGCCACACCTTCTCGAGCACGGCAAATCGTGGCGCGCTGAACTGCTTCGCCGCTTCCAGGTATCGCGCATCGGGCACGAAGGCAGGCTGCCTGGCGGCCTTTCGACGCTGGCGAAAGAACCACAGTAGCTCCTCGCCATCACTCGGCCTGAGCGGTCGTCTGAACTCCTCGTTCACGGCGTGCCGGAATGCAGGAATCGCCTTCTCGAATTTCCTCGGCACGAACACTCGGAGCGTCCACTGCAGCAGCGACCTCATCAAGGTGTAGTGCCGCATGAGAAACGATCGGAACCCCTGCGGTGACGAACGCGTGACCAGGTAGGTGAACACGTACCTGTCGCTCAGCGGATCGACGCCGATCGGCAGCTTGTCGGCGAACGGGCGCACGACCTGGTTCGGCCCGGACCCGAACGTCAAATGCGGCAGCGCGCGGGGCGTCATTCGGTACTGCGCGAGGCGGTCCTCGAAGTACCGCACCTTGTCCGACTCCGTGCCGAGCCACAGCACGTCTCGATCGTCGAGGACGATGTCCAGCAGCATCAGGCGCTCGATCATACGGCTGCGATGCGCCCGCTTCCGATTGCGGTTGTCGGTCTGCCCGAGCAGGCTATACAGGCGTTTGTGATGGAGGTGGTAGAACCGCCCCTGATACAGGTGACTCGTGGTCTCCACACGAGCGAATCCGCGGTCAACGAGCCGGCCGATGAAGTCGTGCGACTTCTGTCCGTGTGCGATGCCGGCGAAGCGGCAGTATTGCCGCTCGAGGAACACACCGGAGTGCGCCATGACAGTCGCCAGGAAACGGGACTGGCGCTCGGTAAACCCGAGGGGTTCGAGGCAGATGGCGCGCTCGCCGACCACATCGCGGAAATGAAGGAGGCTCACGCGGTCACCCCGTGATCTCCTCGGCTAGGCCTAACCACCCTGCGGGGAGAGCGGACATCCCCGCATCTCATTGATAGTCAGCTGGATCGGAGATTCCGGGCGGTCTGCGATCGCATGCGTTAAAGATTCAACTATCTGTGACCTCCGCTGTCACACCGCTGAGCTATCCTGCCCTTCGTTCAGCAAGCAGTGACCGCGCGGAAGCGGCGTTTACAAGCCGCAAGTGAGGGAGATTCGAGCACCCGTGGAATCGTTCTCTTCGTCGTTCGATGCCCTGACAGGCCACCAGCCATTCCCTTGGCAGCGGGCGCTGTTCGAACGTCTCGTCGCAGCGGATTTCCCTCAGGTTTGCAGCATTCCAACCGGCATCGGGAAAACGTCTGCGATTGCGGTGTGGCTCCTCGCACTCGCCACACGCGCGGAAACGGGTTCGCTGCGCGGCTTTCCGCGGCGCCTCGTCTACGTCGTCAACCGGCGCACGGTTGTGGACCAGGCGACCGCCGACGTGGAAACGTGGCGGCGGCGGATTGCCGAGGAGCCGGCGCTCGGCGACACGCGCGCAACACTGCAGCGCCTCGCAGTCCTCACGGGCGGCGAGGCGATCGCCGTCAGCACACTGCGCGGGCAGCGCGCCGACAACGCCGAGTGGCGCATCGACCCTGCGCGGCCCGCGATCGTGATTGGCACCGTCGACATGATCGGCAGCCGGCTGCTTTTCGGCGGATACGGCTGCGGCTTTCGCAGCAAGCCGCTGCACGCCGGCTTCCTCGGCCAGGATGTCTGGCTCGTCCACGACGAGGCGCATCTCGAACCGGCGTTCCAGCAGCTCCTGACGGCGGTGCGGAGCGAACAAGAGACGAGCGGCGATGTCCGGCCCTTCCTCGTGACCGCGTTGACCGCCACGTCGCGCGACGGCGCCGTCGACTTGCGTCTGACCGCCGACGACCTGGAGCACGAGGTCGTTGCTGCACGTCTGCACGCGCGCAAGGCGCTCGCGCTGCATCACGAGGAGCAGAAAGCGCTCGTCGACGCCGTCGTCGCTCGTGTGCTCGAGCACCGGGAGAGCGGGCAGGCCATCCTCGTGTACCTGCGCACGGTCGAGGACGTCGACAGAGTGTGCGACCGGCTGCGAGACGCCAACGTGACGGTGGAACAGCTCACCGGAACACTGCGCGGATTCGAGCGCGATCGCCTCGTCGCCGAGAATCGGGTGTTCAAACGATTTGCTCCCGCCGCTTCGGCGGTCGAACCTGCTCAGGGCACGGTGTGCCTGGTCTGCACGTCCGCAGGGGAGGTGGGCATCAACATGTCCGCCGACCACATGGTCTGCGACCTGACGCCGTTCGACAGCATGGCCCAGCGGCTCGGCCGCGTGAACCGATTCGGCAATGGCGCGGCGTACATCGACGTTGTCGTGGCAGGCCTGCGGGATAACACCGACGGCGGCGCCAGCGCGCCTGAAGATCCCTATGCTGCAGCACGCGCCCGCACGGCGGCGCTCCTGGCAATGCTGCCGATCATCGAGCGCACGCCAGCTGGCATCGATCGTCGTGACGCGTCACCGGCTGCCTTGGAGGCGCTTCCCCTCGATGCACGCCGCGAGGCGTTCACTCCCGGGCCGGTGGCCCTTCCGGCACGCGACGTCCTGTTCGACAAGTGGGCTCTCACGACCGTTCGTGGGACGTTGCCGGGCAGGCCTCCGCTCGAGGAATGGCTGCACGGAATCGCGCCATGGGATCCACCCGAGACGACCGTTGCCTGGCGGATGGAAGTGGAGAAGATCACCGGACCGCTGCTCGACGAGCACCCTGCCGACGACCTTCTCGAGCTCTATCCGCTGAAACCGCACGAGCTGCTTCGCGATCGCACGGATCGCGTCTTTACGCACCTCGAAGACATAGCCGACCGGGAGCCGGACAAGCCGGTCTGGCTCATCGACGACGACGACTCGGTCGAGGTGCTTACCTTCAAAACGCTCGTCGAGAAGGGGGCCGCCGCACTCGCGTATTGCACCGTGCTGCTGCCTCCCTCGGCTGGCGGTCTCGCGCTCGACGAGAGTCGCCGGCCCACGGGACGGCTTTCCGGCCGGACCGCCGCGGAACAGTCCGAAAGCGAGATCGCTTACGACGTCGCAGATTCCTGGTTGGATGAACAGGGACGACCGCGGCGACGGCGGGTCTGGAACAGCGATCCCGTTCCCGAAGGGATGCGGCTCGTGCGCACCATCGCCATCGAGACGTCATCGACGGAGGAAGACGGGGAGCCCGTCGTCGACGTGTGGCGCTGGTTCACACGCCCTGTGCACGCCGACGACGAGGGCTCGCGAACGGGTTTGCGGGAGCAACCGCTCGACGAACACCTGGTGAGAGCGGAGGCGTTTGCGACGGCCTTGGCAGAGCGGCTTCAACTCGACGGCACCGAGGCGTCCGCCGTTCGTATGGCCGCTCGACTGCACGATCTCGGCAAGGCGCGTGCGGTCTGGCAGCGCTCGATCCGCAATCTGCAGTACCCCGAGAAGGTGCTCGCCAAATCGGGCAACGTCCTCCCGCTGCGCAGCCTCAGCTCGTACCGGCACGAGCTGGGCTCGCTTATCGACGTCCGCGGGAGATCGGAGTTCCAGGCGCTCCCGCCTGCGGCGCAAGACCTCCTTCTTCACCTGGTCGCTGCGCACCACGGACGCGCCCGGCCCGCGTTCCGGGCGCACGAGGTGCACGACCCCGAACGGCTTGAAGACGCCGCGGCTGCTGCCGCGCGGGACGCCATGGCGCGCTACGGCCGACTGCAACGGCGGTACGGCCGGTGGGGGCTGGCGTTTCTCGAATCTCTCCTCCGGGCTGCGGATATCCTCGCGTCCGATCCCGCCATGACGCTGCCAGCAGAAGGCGGCGAGATCCCGCAGCACGCGTACGAGCCCACGCGCGTTGTCGATGCGCCCGCGGTGCTCGACGCGGGCCACACGTGGCACGTGAACGTTGACCCGAGAAACCCGGGAGAGTTCCTGGCCTGCTGCGGGCTGCTCGAGGTGGCGCATCGCCTCGACCCTGGGGCCGAAGCCTGGTTCGATGACGGCGTCTTCAGGGTTCGCAGCGACACGCGACTGCCGGACATCGTTCATGCCCTGATACGAGAAGAGGCCGAAGAGCTGACGCTGCTGAACGGCAACCTGGCCGTGCAGCCGTTGATCGCGCCGCTGAAGCTCGCGCTCACGGACGGACCGCGTGGGACGCTCGTGCTGGACGGCTGGATGACGGTGCGCGTCGAGAAAGGCAAGGTGATCGCGGGCGCGAACCGCCCCTGGAACTTCTGGTCGGGCCAGCAGACCTCGCTGCGCATCTGGCGCTCGCTGCGCGCGGCACTGCGGCAGCAGATCGCCAGCACGCACGATCTGCTGGGCGATGCCGTCTTCGCGCGCCGCGTCCCCCTCTCCGGTCGCTTCGGCTTCGATCCCGGTGCTGCGTGGAACGCGCTCGATGTCGGCTTCTCTCCCAATGAGCAGGGCATCGACGTGGCGTCGTCCCCCGCCGTGGAGCTGTTTGCCGCCGTCGGGCTCCAACGGTTTCGGCCGATCGTGGCGGACGATCGCGAAACGTTCTGGTACAGCACCTGGACCACACCGCTTCCCCCGTGCGTTGCCGCGGCCGCCTGCACGGGCCGGCTTCCCTCCGGCGGCCGAAGCTACCGAGGCGTTGTCGTCAGCCGCGGCAGCTACGCGGCGTTGGGCATTTCCATTCCTGTCGAGAGGACATCGCGATGAGTGACGTGAGATTCGATGGGTGGTTGAGTGCGGACGGTCCGGCCGCGCTCGTGCTGCGGGAGTATCTGATGCCGGTCGAGGGCCGCGACGGCGTGTTCTTCCCGGCGACATTTGCCGCGAGCGAAGACGGCTCCTTCGAGGGCGGATACAACATCGACGAGTTCGCCGACGGCACCAACGTGTGCCTGGTCGACAGCGTCGGCTCTCAGGCCAACCGCATCGAGCCGCTGTTCGCGTCCCCGCCGCTGCGGGGGCTGGTGCCGCAGGTGGTGATCGTTGCCGGAGAACGCCGTGTGAACCTGCTCGATGCCGGCCATCGGGCCGCGGACGCGATCGTCCGCTGCTCGTCGCTGCAGAACGAGCTGCGCGCCGCGTTCACCGCCGTGCGCGACGGCAACGCAGAGCCTCTGGCGCGCGTCGCGCCAACCTCGATCGTTTTCGGCGCGTGGGACTCCCGCGACACACAGGCGAAACTGCCGCGACTGCTGGCGGCGACAATCCGGGCGTTCAACGTCAAGCGCCTCACGCGCGCTGCGCAATTCGTACCGGCACTCGACTACGTCGCCGAGGGCCTGATCGACGAGCCAGCGGACAAGAAGGCGGAGAAAGCTCTCGCAGAGCGTGGATTTGCGCACGTGCCATCCTCGGGAGCCCACGGAGGCGTCATCGCGAACGGCGACATCCGGCGCGAGGCCACCCTGCACCTGGCCGCTCTCAGGACGCTCGGTGCTCCTGACGACGCCCGTCGGCAGGCGCTGCAGCGATACATCCTCGGGCTGGCGCTGGTCGCGTTCACGCAGCAGCCGAACACTTACCTGCGGCAAGGATGCAACCTCGTTCTCGATGCGGATCGCGCGCGGCGAACCGAGGCGGTTTTCGGCAACGGACGACGTGAGGCGGTGTCGATCACGCCTGATGAAGCCGTGGAGTACGCGAGGGCCGCGGCAGCCGCGTTCGGGATCGATCCGAACCGGGAGGTCGGCGCATCGGGCGGTCCGGACCGCGAGGTCCCCTTCGACCGTGACGCTGCCAAAGCCGATGTCGCCGGAGACGCGGGCGAAGGCACGCCCAAGCGCGGGCGCAAGCGCGGCCGCTGAGCAGCGGGAGTTGTCATGCCTTCGCGTCTTTGCCTCACATTCCGCTTCCCCGGCGGTACGTTCCATGGGCGTCGCGATCACGGCGAGCCTGAGTGGCCTCCGTCGCCGTTTCGAGCGTTTCAGGCGCTGGTCCGCGCCGCGGCCGACACACGCGCGCTCGGCGACGAGCACGTCAGAGCTGCCTTCGAGTGGCTGTCGCAGCTGCCGCCTCCGGACGTCGTGGCCCCGCGTGCAGTCACCGGCCGGCCGCGGCGCGCGGCAGTGCCCAACAACGATGGCGACGTGCTCGCCGCCGCCTGGGCGGCCCGCCGCGAACCGGCCAAGGATTCCAGCCAGCTCAAGACGCTCAAGGAGTTTCGGCCCAGCTACGTGCCCGACGAGCGCGGGGTGCACTATCTCTGGCGGCTGGACGACCGGGAGCGGGAGAGGTGTTCGGCGTACCTTCCGGCGCTTTCGACCGCCGCATCACACATCGTCGCTCTCGGCTGGGGCATCGATCTGGCCGTGGCGGAGCTGCGCTTGATCGCACCTGATGAAGAGGCCGGCCTGATCGGGGAACGCTGGAGCCCATCCGACGATCGGTCGGTTGGCGTGCCGCTGCGCGTGCCGTTCAACGGGATACTGGAGCAGTTGGGTCGGCGGCATGACGCGTTTCGCAATCGCGTTGCAGGCGGCATCTACACGCCCCCGCCGTCGCTTGTCGATCTGCGGACCGTGCAATACAGGCGCGCGTACGATCGTCCACCGCTTCCCGTCGCCGCGTTCTCTCTCCTGAGGCCGGACGCTTCGGCGTATCGCCCGTTCAACGCCGCCAGGCGCGCGCTCACGGTAGCCGGGCTGATGCGCGGTGCAACGCGATCGGCTGCGGAACACGCCGGCTGGGATCGCGAGAAGATCGCGTCGTTCGTGCTCGGGCACGGCCCGCAGCATGAACAGAATGAGCATGTTCCCACCGGCACGCGTCGTTTCGCCTATCTGCCTCTGCCAAGCCTCGAACATCGGAGCGCCGGCCGGCCTCCGGTCGTGAGCAGCGTCCGGCGCGTGCTCGTCTACGGCGCCACCTACGACACTGTTGACGAAGTCGGCTGGGCGACACGCGCGCTCTCCGGCCGCGACCTCGTCGACGAGCACACCGGTGAGGTCCTCGCGCTGCTGTCGGCCATCCCGCAGAACGATCCCATCGTGCGGAGCTACCTTGGTCCGGCGGCCGAGTGGACGACGGTCACACCGATCGTGTTGCCCGGCTTCGACGACCCGCGGGACTACCGTCGCCGGATCGATGACGAGACCGATGTTGCCGTTCGGCGTCGGCTTCTCGACAAGCTGCACGCACGGGTGGACGGTCTCTTGAGAAAGAGCCTCCTGCAGGCCGGATGGCCGAGCGCACTCGCCGATGCGGCCGAACTTGAATGGCGCGCGAGCGGCTTTCTCCCCGGCGTCGACCTTGCCTCACGCTACGGCGTCCCCGATCACCTGCGCCGCTACCCGAGGTTTCACGTCCGTCTGCGCTGGCGCGACGCGAGCGGTGCGCCAATCGAGCTTCCAGGTCCCCTGTGCATCGGTGCGGGCCGGTTCTATGGTGTGGGACTCTTCGTCGCAGCGCGCGCGTTCAACCGCCCTTTGCCGGAAACGCGAGAACCTGAGACGCGACGCGCGGCAGCGGCGGACTGATAAGCGCCGGTTGGCGGGCGCCGTCAGGAGCCGACGCGTCCGGCTCCACGCTTCGAAGGCTTCGCGTGCGCGCGTCAGGCGGCGCTGCACGCCCTCTTCGCCGCCGTAGAACGGCGCCACCGAAACCGGGTTGTGATACCACCCGGCGACGCTCGCGAACGAGCGGACCGGCACGCCGGCCGCGAGCGCCGCGAGGCTGTCCTGCGCGCTCGCGCAGATCCCCAGCAGCGCCACACGATCCGCGGCGATGAACGGCGGGCTCTGGAGAGAACCGACGGCGGCTGCGATGTCGGCGGTCTTGCGCGACGGGATCTCGGTCTGCCGCGGCTCGCCCCCGCTCGCCGAAGCCTGCGAAGTCGAACGCGAATGCCGTGTAGCCGCGCTCCGCGATCCTCCGCGCGTAGAGCGTCGCCATCTGCTCCTTGACCGTCAGCCAGGAGCCATCACGATGACGCCAGCCTGCCGCTCCTCGAGCCCGCCGCGGCGAATGAATCGGCCGGCGAGCGGCACACCCTGGCTATGAAAAATCACGGGATACTCTGAAGCACTTCGCAGATTCCACTCCTGCACTCGTGAACCATCGCCTCCGTCCCGGCCGTGAGCTCGCGCCCGTCTTCCGAGGCTGAGGCTCGGCTGCAGCCGACTCCGACCGAGTACGTAGTTGGACTGCTTCGAGTTCTGGCAAAACCGCGGCGGTATCCCCCCGCGTCGTCTGAAGACGTGCGAGGCCCATGCTGCGTGACGCGAGCACGGTGACTGGTGGAACGGCCGGTTCTTGCGAAGCCCACGCGTCGGTATCTGATGCTAATATCGCCCCATGTTACGGCTGACCTCGAGCCCGGCAATCGTTGTCGTCCTCGGTGCTGTGGGGTGTAATGGCGGCCAATGGCCGTCGCCGCCGCCCGTCGATCCGATTGCCTATCAAGCGACGTACGAGAAGTTTCTCGCGGGTGAAAGAGCGTACGCGTCCGAGGTTCTGCCCACCATGGGCATCTGGCCGCTGGACGAAGGCGCGACGGCGTTTGGATCGGACCGGGCGCTCCCGATCCCGCTTCCGTCCGCAGATCTTCCTCCGCATGCAGGTACGTTCCACCGGGCCGGCACGCGGGTGACTGTCAGTCCCACGGGAGACTTCGCGCTTCGCCTCGAGGACGGATCGCAGATCCGCGCTGAAACGGAGGCAAAGACTGTCCTTGCCGGGCGCTACCGGCTGGCGGTGACGGACGTCGGAGACGATCGCCGCTGGGTAACGGCGTTCGATACCACTCACCCGGCGATCGCCTCGCCTCCGGAGTTGCCCGCGTTTCCGCTCGACCAGAAGTGGCGCGTCGCGGCGCGGTTCGACCGGTTCGATTCGCCAAGGCAGATGCGCGTGCCCGACGTTCGAGGCGGATTCATGGAATTCACGGCGGTGGGTCAGCTGGTCTTCCGATTGAACGGCGAAGAGTTCCGCCTGACCGCCATCGGCACGGAGGGTCAGAAAAGATTCGCCGTGTGGTTCAAGGATCAGACGAACGGCCGGACCACCTATGGCGGCTACCGGTCCGTCAGCCCGGAAGTCGTCGAGGACGGCGAGTGGACGGTCCTCGACTTCAACTTCACCTACAACCCCGCGTGCGCGTATTCGAACTTCACGACGTGCCCGTTGCCGCCGCCCGAGAATCGGCTGCCGGTCGCGATTGAAGCGGGATTGAAGCAGCTGCCGGCGGCCGAGAGTTACTGAACTCTCGGCATCGCCTTCGGCGCCGGCTTGTTCGACCATCGAATCGTCGTGTCGGCGAGCTCCGGCCAGGCAGGCTCCTGTCAGCGTAAGTCCCGCAGCTGCCAAGCTCTTGCGAGCTCTCTGATAGGCGAAGACTGTCTCGCCGAAGCTGCTCTCGTTTCAGGCAGCAAAGGCGGACCTGCGATCGACCGCCTTCGCCCGCCTGAATGAGCGCGGGTTTCTGTTGTCATGAGATGCGCGCCAACGCTGACCGATACACCACACCGACTGTTGCTCGGACCGCCAGCCCACGGCTCCGCGGGCACGGCGTTCGAGCCAGGCGTCGATCCATTCTGCCTTCAGGCGAATCGCACGGCGTCCTCCGATGCGCGCATGGTGAATTTCGCGGCGAACCCCCTCGCACGATTCAAGATTTACGAACCACAGGTCACGCGTCGAGTCCAGACGTTGCGCGTTGAACCGAATCCGTCCGGAAGTGTGAGGAGAAGAGAGGCTCTCGCCTCTCGATTTCTCGGTCCGTCCGCGATCCCGTTTCGCGCAACGCTCTTCGACAAGTCCCGGACCACTACTGGCTCGTCGTGTGGCATCAGGACACGGCGTTACCGTTGCGGGAACGTCGAGACGTTTCGGGATGGGGTCCGTGGTCCATGAAAGCCGGAATCACCCACGCCCACGCACCGGCGGCTGCGCTAGACGTGTGATTGCAATTCGTCTGCACATCGACGATTCAGGCCGAGACAACGGTCCACTGCGCGTTCTTCCCGGAACGCACACGCGCGGCGTGATGTCGGACGTCGACGTCGCGGTGCCTGCTCGCGAAGTTCAGGCCGTGGATTGCGTCTGTCCCGCCGGCGGAGTCGTTGCTATGCGTCCGCTCGTTGTCCACCCGTCCTCCAAGGCCGAAACCGATCGGCGACGACGTGTGCTGCACATCGAGTACGCGGATGCATTGACCCTGGGCGATGGTTTGAAGCTGGCCGTGGCCTGACGGGATTGCGATGCTTGTCCACTTGCCAGTGAGACGCTTCGACGCCGATGCCGCGCTGATCATCATGACTGTCGGCGGTGTGCTGGCGGCTGCTTTGGCGTGGGGTCGCAGCCTTCTTTCCGATGACGTTGCGCTTGTTTACGCAGCGATGATTGCTGTCCTCATATTCGCACCCGCCACATGTCAAGCTGCTCGACTTCGATGTCGCACAGCTCACGAGCTCTGACGCCGACGCGACCCTGACGGCAGCTGGCGACGTGATTGGGACACCAGCGTACATGTCCCCGGAACAGGCCGCAGGAAAGCCGCTCGACGCGAGATCGGATGTGCTCAGCTTCGGCGCCGTGCTGTATGAGCCGATTGCGGCACTCGGGTCTCCACCGGCGACTCCACCGCGGAGGTCCTCAGTGCCGTGCTACGCGACGGGCCGAGGCCATTCGAGGCACCGACCGTGGCAGCACCTGACGGAGGAGCGCGCCGATGTGACCGCGTCGATCGCGGTGCCGCCGTTTGCCATCTGAGCGCTGATCCGGAGAACGAATATTTCGGTGACGGCCTCGCTGAAGAAATCATCCCTACTCCATTCGGGGCATGCACTTCATGCGGCCGATGCGCGAAGTAGCGCCTTTCATGCGCGCGGGAGTCGCGCGCACTCGAACTCGACCCGACCGATCCGCAGCCGCGGCCGACGCGTTGCTGGCCGCGGCGGGGCCGACGTGCAACTCGCCGCTCGCATGAAGCTGCCAGCCCTGGCGACATGAGCTCGGAGGCCTTCACGCCGCGGTGCTCGTTCCTCGCAGCGGACGCGCTCGTGCGGGATCTTCCAGATCAATCGACACAGCCGGTGGGTGACGGCGCCGGGTCAGGCCGCGGTTCGAGGCGGTGGCGCCGGCGTGAGTCCGTGGCGGCGCATGACCTCCGCCATCTTCGCATGGTCAGGCGGACCTCCTGGGGAGGCGTTGAGGACCTCTGCAGACTCGCGAAAGAACTCGGGGCCGATCGCGGCCGGTGTGATCAGGCAGAGGGCTCTGGCGTCCTGGCTGCCGTGGTTGTCGAATCGATGGATGGCGCCGCGGGGGATGCACAGTGCCTGCCCGACGCCGACCTCGATCGACTGTCCGTTGACGGACCAGGTCAACACCCCTTCGAGGCCATAGATCGTCTCGTCGTACTTGTCGTGGCTGTGAGCGGGCGCCGCCAGCCGTTGCTCGCCCGGTACCATGACTTCGAATGCGGCGAGGCTGCCGGTGGACTGGTCTGCCGTCAGGAGGAAGCGGACGGCGAGTGGTCCGAGCCGGATGTTCCCGTCGGCCGGATTCACGCGAAGGTCAGCGGCCGATGCCGTCATGGGCGATGTCTCCATCGGTAAACTGCATTTACTAGCGTAGACTGTAAACGCCGTTTACTTGGATGTCAACGTCCATCACACCACGGCCCGCACGCATTGCGAGCCGCGACATGCTCATCGGCGCGCTGCTCCGCGTGCCCGCCCAGGCCATCCACCGTCGGCTGATCGCGGAGCTCAATGCCGCCGGTTTCGACGATCTCCGCCTGCCGCATATGGCGGTGCTGCAGTTTCCGGGTCCGGACGGGCTTCGCCCCGCCACGCTCGCCGAACGCGCCGGTATGAGCAAGCAGGCCATGAACCAGCTCCTCAAGAGCCTCGAGGCCCTGGGCTATCTGGTCCGGTCGGATGCACCTGACGGGGGGCGTGCCCGGATCGTCCGCGTCACCGCACGGGGGCGCGCCGCCTACGCGAAGATCCACGGCATCCTCCGCGACATCGAGCGCGAATGGAGCGCCGAGCTCGGGCCAGCACGTTTCGCGGAGCTCAAGCGCCTGCTGCTCCGTGTGTGGGATAGTCCGCTGATTCGCTGATCCCTATCGCTTGATGTTGGCCAGAGAGAGTACGAACTTACCCCGCGGGTGTTTATGAGTGTTTCGAACGCCCCTCATCGGAGTGTCGTTGACGACGGAAGACGGTCCCTTGCGAATCGCGTTGCGCGCAAGAACACCATGCCGCGGCCCAGGACAAGTGCGCCAGTCGAAGTAGCGGGTCGCGCGGCGGACCTTCTGTCGGCAGGAGAGACCAGCATTCGGCGCCGGGACTTTTGAACGCGAGCCACACCAGATGATGGACATCAGACAACGATGACGGCGCAGATCCTGAAGTCGGCACGGCAGTCGAGACGGCCCTTGCGGTGATTCGGACGCCGACGCGATCGGTTGCCGAGATGACGCTGCCGGCGGTTGATGCCTTGGACATGTCCTCCGCGGAGGCCTACGCCTACCACGCGAAGTACGTGACTGACCCGGAGCGCAGGAAGTTGTACCAACCGCGCACGCTGCAGCTGCTACTCGACAGCGCCACTTTTTCGGTGCCAACCTACATCGAGGGCCACCGCCGGATGCTCGTCGCCCGCCATACGATCAGCGCGGTGTTCGCGAACGTCGATCTGCCGGTGACACCGACCACCAGGGTGCTGCCCGGGACGATTGCCAATCCCCCAGCCGGGCTGATCCGGATACACCGTACCGTTCAATACGCTCGGCATTCCGACGATCAGCGTGCCATGTGGCTTCTTGCGCGCCGGCTTTCCGATCGGGTTGCAGGTGAGCGGCCCGTCGCTCGGGGAAGCGCAGGTGCTGGCGCCTGCCCACGCCTACGAGCAGGCGACCGGGTGGCATCACCGGCTGCCAGCGCTGTCGTAGCGTGCTCACGGGACCTTCGAGCCGTCGTCCACGTCGAGGCTCCGCATGGAGGCGGACGCGCTCGACGGCCGGCGACGCCCGCGCGATCGTCGTGTGCGTAACCGCGCACATCACGCCGCCGTGATCAGATCGTTGCGTTGATGCGGGAGCCGCGTATCAACGGTCGGCGCGGGGCGGCTCTCGCCGGTCACGCCCGGCCGCGTATTTGAGGACGCGGACCTTCTCAACGGTCACAAGCGCGCCGCCGCTAATCATCTCGTCGAGAATGGGCAGCAGCCGTTCGACATGTGTCTGGTCGTCGACGACCTCAATCACCACCGGCAGATCGTCCGACAGCTCGATGAGGCTGGTCGTATGAATCACACTGCTGGCGCCGAAACCGGCGGTCCCGTGGAGGACCGTCGCACCCGCAAAGCCTTCGCCTCGCAGCCGTTCGAGCAGCGCGCGGTGCAGCGGCGTGTGATGGAAACGTTCCGACTCGCCGAAAAGGATGCGCACCAGGAACTGTTCACCGTCCAGGACACGCATATCGCGCCTCCTCACCTGCCGATCAGCTGCCGGGCGAACAGCAAACCGAGCCAGCCCGCGGCAAACGATCCGACGATCGTCGCGACGGCATTCAGCGCCGCCGGGCCGTGTGCGCCTTCCTCGAGGAGCCGACTCGTTTCGTAATTGAAGCTGGAGTACGTCGTGAACCCGCCGATGAACCCGATCACGATGGCGGACCGGGCGGTTGGAGACCAGGAGAGCGTGAGCGCCGCATGCATGACGGCGGAGATGCCGAAGCAGCCAACCAGATTGACGATCAGCGTGCCGTACGGGAAGGAACTGCCGAAGCGTTGAGCGGCCCAGAGCGCGACCAGATATCGCGTGCCCGTGCCGGCCGCTCCGGCGAGACAGATCCAGAGGAATCGTTCCATGTCGCGTCACCTCGCGGCGCCGCGGCAAGCAGACACTCCCACGGCTGCCCGCAGGAGTCATTGGCCGTAGAGACGGCGGTCAGGCGGACTCCACCGCCGGACGAGAATTTGAGTCTGACTGCCGATGAGCAATGGTGTCAAGGTCGCCCTCAGGTCTTCGCTGCCCGGCTCCTGACGCCGGCAGGGTCAGTCGAGGTCGGTCTGGACGTCGCGGCGGACCCGGTCGAGCACCTTGTCGGCGCTTGCGACGCACGTCGCGAACATTCCCCACCACGGCGTCAATATTCTGAGCAGTGCGGAAATGGACCTCGCGCGCCGCCCGCCGCAGGCCCTGAAGGACTCGGCTGCGGAGCTTCTGGAGGTCTTCGACGCCGGAGTCGCGCGCCTGAAGGCCTCCGTGGCCGATACCGACGCGGCGAAGCTGACCGAGACGTGGACCATGCGCGCGGGTTCGCGGCTGCTCGCCTCCGAACCGCGTGCTCTCCTGATGCGCCTGATGGTGATCAATTACCTCGTGCATCACCGGGCGCAGCTAAGGGTCTACCTGCGGCTGTTGAACGTGCCGATTCCCGGTACCTACGGGCCCTCGGCCGACGAACCGCTCTGATCCATTTACGCGTGCTTCGCGCCGACCGGCGACGCGGCCGGCAGTCGCCGATTGACGTCGGGCCCGCGCGCTCGACCACCTCGATCGGCGAGACTTCGCCCGCACGAAGGAGCGGCTGAAGCTCGCCGATCGTCAGCGGGTGAAGGTCGTTTCACTCGTGTACGGCCGCTGCCGCGCTCCCGGACCGGCGTGACGAGCGGGCGTCAGCCGTGATGCGAGCGGAGCATCGACAGCTGCGCGAGGTGCAACGTCTCGTGCCGGACGAGGAAGCGCAGCGCATCGAGCAGCGTCTGCTCGTCGTGCGGGCAGGGCGATCGGCGACGGCTCCACAGCCCTTCGGGAGAGCGCGTGAACCGCCTGGACCAGCCGGGCCGACAACGTCGCCCACGCCGTCCGGAGCTCTCTCTGAGATCACTTGCTCGAGAGCACGAACTGGTTACCGTCTGGATCCTTGAAAATCGCGCTCGTGCCCCAGTCGGCCTTCTGGAGGTCCTGGACGAACTCGACGCCGCGCTTCTTCATTTCGCGCACTGACGCCTCGACGTCGGCGGCGGCAAACGCGATGTTCATGAACCCGCCGATCATCCGCTCCTGGCCGGGCGCGGTAAACAGCACAACCTTCGTTTCGGCACGCGGGATACCGAGCTCGATCCATCGCTGTGTGCCATCGAACAGGCTGTCGGTGATCACCCGCATGCCGAGTTTGTCCCGGTAGAACGCGAGTGCGCGGTCCTGATCGCGCACCGGGATGCTGACGAATTTCACGATCCTGATCATCGATGACGCTCCTGCTGGCGGCCATGGTCGGAAAAACATGCCTGGGGGTCAAGGCGCGAACCCGCTACTATGGCATTAATTGCCAAAGGCTGGAGGGTACTCGTGAAGATCGATCCGTACGTCATCGACGTGCTCATGCCGGATCTCGTGGGACACGATCGCCAGCCGTCTGCCTTCATCGTGTATCTCGTGCTGTGGAGCCTCACCCATGATCGTGGAGAGCGCTCAGTGCAGATCGCGCTGCTCGACATCGCGGAGCGCTCGGGGCTGTCGAAGCGTGCGGTTCAGCACGCGCTGGCGTGGCTACTGAGGCGCAAGCTGCTCGCGATCAGGCGCGCGAGCATCACGGCGATTCCCGTCTACACCGTGTTACGTCCATGGGATCGGCACTAACCTCAGATCGGGCGGCGCGGCGTCGGTGCGTTTCATGCTGCGGGAGTGACGGATACGCGTCCAGTATCGGAGGCGAAAACACCATGTCCTCCCTCGTCGTTGGCGGCATACGTCCGGATCACCGCACGGGCCAGGGACGGGGTCCCGCTCTGATTTAAAGCAGCGCGAACGCGCGCGTTCTCGCTGCGCGATCGTCTCTCCGCAGACGCGATCTGCCGGGCGGCCGGATTCCTTGCGGAGACGTTCGGCTCGCCTCAACGCATTCCGATCAGTTGCGCCCTTCGACTTCCGCGTTTGCCATGATCGAATCCAGGTTCTCCGGGCTCATGAACTCGGGGAGCGGAAGCGATCCCGTGATCGCCGAGAAGAACTGGTTCGTGGCCGCCTGGTTGCCGCGAAGCGCGGCGAACAGGCGTTGCATGAACGGCGGCGCCGGTTCGAGCGTTGCCAGCTCCAACGTGAACTCGTACATTGGCTTGACCCGGGCGTCGCGCATCGACTGAACCGCCGCGAAGGCTTCCGCGGGATCGCGCCCTCCTGACCAGCTGTCCGTGAGCGCCGTCGCCACGGCGTCCGCGTCGATGAACGCGTCGCTGATGCCCTGCGCCGTGATCGGATCCTTGTGGTAGCCCGCGTCGCCGACGAGCGCCCAGCCGGGACCGAACGGCTGCCGGAAATAGTTGGGAAGGCCGGCAATCCCCGACCACTTTTCTTCGCGGCGGGCGCTCTCCACCCGGCGGGCCACTGTCGGCGCCAGTTCGAGCGCCTTCCTGAAGTGGCCCTCGATATCCGCACGGATCTCCTGGAACCTGCCGCACGGCCACAGCACGGCAATGAGGGTCCGCCCGTCGTGCGTCGGGAAGCAGCCGATCGCGTGAAAGTCGCGCACGTACATCTCGATGTCGTCGGCGTCGAATCCGCTGTAGTAGGTGTAGTAGTTCGTGGTGAGCGCAGGCCTGGCGTCGTATTCCCGGGCCTTGACCGCTTTGGCTACCAGCGAATGGATGCCGTCGGCGCCAATCACGATTCGTGCGCGCTCCTCGACGGCCAGGCCGGTCCGGCTGTGCCCCTTGATGCCCACGACCTGCTCGTCGTCCCAGAGCAGCGCGTCGACGATGAACCCTTCGCGGAGCTCAGCGCCTGCCCGGACGGCCGCATCCACGAGCAGCTTGTCGAGGATCGTGCGGCGGGGACAGAAACCACCGCGCCCGCCGTTGCTGTCGACGACGCCTCCCTTCAGCGCGAAGGGACCGACATCGAAGGTCAGTTGCCGCGCCACCGGCGGGCAGCCGGTTGCCGCGAGCTCGCCGAGCAGGCCCCAGCGATCCATCAGCGCCGCGCCGTGCGGCCAGAGGATATGCGTCGATATGGTGTCGCTCGGAAAGGTGGCCTTGTCGACGAGCAGGACCCGACAGCCCTGCCTGGCCAGCAGCATCGCCATCGGCGAACCTGCGCAGCGCGCGCCGACGATGATCGCGTCGTACATGCTCGTCCCCTTTCGATTCGCGGGTTCCGTCCCGCACTCCGGGAGCGTGCGACACACCGGGCATCAGGAACTTCCGCAAACTACCTGCAGCGCGATGCGGGGATGGGTAATTTCCGCCAGGCGTCGGAAGGGCCGGCGATCGAGATCATCCGCCCCGAGCGGAGCGATCTGGTCCGCGGAGGTGAGCGCGCGAAGCGCGTCACCCCGTGCGCGATGTGCGTAGCATGCCCGGCCGTGTTCCACATAATCCATCTCATCACCAGGCGATGAGCGCTCCGGACGAATCGGCGCAGTTCGGCGCGACACCGGCGCAGCTGATCAGTGCCGCCCCTGGCGGAAACCACTCATCGTAGCGCGTCCTCCCTCGAGTGGCTTCGCGGAAGTGCGGTCCCGCCGCCCTCCGTACAGTCGCGTCGCGTCATGGACGAGCTCGTTGCCAGTGCCGGACGGATGATCCTCCTACCGGCTCTGAGCCGCTCCCTGAGCGGGTTGAAACGCAGCAAGACATCAGCGACTGCTGCTGGTGACATCCCGTCCGCATCATCTGGACCAACGTCGTGGGTGAACGTCAGAACGACCCCGGTGTCGCCCTTCCCATTGAGCTGAAGGATGCGGCCGGAGATGACGTCATAGCGTTCGACCTCCCCAACATGCCGTTCGAACCAGCGGCCATCAACGAAGGAAAACCCGGTGGGCGAGCGCCTGACACAGATGTTCCCGGATCTCCTGCGCGGTCCGATGATTTCTGTCCTGCCCGCTAAGGTCGAAGTAACCCCTCAGCAAAAATGACTTCGAGATAGATGTGCTCACCGAGCGCCCCTCGTCATACACGCGTCAGGACACCCCGCGAAATCAACGCGTGAAAGTGGTCCAGCAATCGCTGCGGCGTCGGACCTCCGTCGATCAAGACGCCAACCTCGAGATTCTGATCCATCGCGTGACCAGTTAGATTCGCACTGGTCACGAACGCCATCTGCCCGTCGGCGACGGCCGTCTTGGCGTGCAGCCGCGCGCCGGCTGGCCGGTGCTCGTGCGGCCAGCAGTAGACTTCGACGTCCGAGCGCACTTGTTCAAATGCGGCGATGCCATCGTGTGTCAGCACACCGCCGGAGTCCTCGGTGGTCTCGAGAATCAGGCGCACGAGAACGCCCCGTGCACGGGCAGATTGCAGGGACGTGAGCAACTCCGGCACGCGATACGCCGCGTAGCTGACGACGATGAGCTCCCGGCGGGCTGCGTCGACAACCTGCAGAAGCACCGCCTTAGTCTGGCGGAGCGAGACGTGCGGGCTTGCCGGCCCGGTCGCGACAATCTCTATCGTCTGGGCCTCGCGTTCGTGTTCCCGAACCGCGAGGGCCGCCTCGAGCGCCAGCCCTACAGCGATCGCCGGCACGTCCTGGAAGCGCGCCCATGTATCGAGCAGGACGGATGCCTGGTGGCGGTACGCAGGATTCGGCACGGCGTTCAGGACCGCTGCGCGGATCTCCGCGGGGCTCGCCTGAGTGGACAATGCGGACGCCATGGCGCGGACGTGGCTGGAAGGCATGCCGCGCACTGACGCGAGCACCGCGGCCAGCACTGCACCCCGTTCGCTCACAGCGTGAAGTACTCGATCGAGTCCGAACTCAGCGTTCGCACCAGCACGGCGCGGTCGAGATACCTGTTCCCTCGCTCACAGGTTGTCTCGGGCACGAAGAGGCATGCATGGCAGGAGGCGTTGTGCAGCGCATCCTCGCTGGCGTCAGGTACGTGCTCGGCGCACAGCGGATCCGCGCTGCACAGGCTGCTGCGTTCGAGCGCCTGCGAGAGCAGGCGGTCGAGCGAGTCGGTTTCTCCAAGCGCCACCAGGCCTCCCAGCGTGCCCTCCGAGTCCGATGCCGCCGTGTAGATCAGAAGGCCGGCCATGGCCGCCAGGGTCCCGCCAGGTTCACGAGCGTAGATCCGCTCCTGCACGGAGGCCTGCGAGTATCCGCACTCGAGCGCGAGCTCGGTCGCCAGCGCATGGGCGAGCGAATGCAGGAGCACGTACCGCGGTCCTTCCCAGCCGGCGGCCGGATCGAGGCCGCGCCGCTCTCGCCATCGCTGATGACTGCGGCGCAGCAGCTCCATCCGCCTGGAGCCCGCAACGCGCTCCTCCCATTCGGCGACGGCATCCTCGGACAGCTGGATGAACACGCCTTCGCCTCGTGCTTCCGCAGCCGGAACCCACTTGACGAGATCGCGCGCCAGCGGGGCACATTTGACCGGCGGCTGGTCGTCCGCCACTCCGCTGTCGGGTCCGTCGATCCGGGTGAAGCCGCACATCGACGTCACCACCCTGAGACGTTCGACGAGCACCGTTCGCTGGATGAATTTCCGGAATCGATGCGGCACCGGAGACTCCCGCACGCGGAAGTCGTCCGACAGCGGCGCGTGTGCAGGATCCTGCAGGAGCGCCCATTCCGGCCTGAGCAGATCGACCGGTCCTTCTGTGATGACTCCCACACGACGTTGCTCGACCAGCTCCCATGCGCGGTTCAAGTCGCGGCCGGCGAGCACCTTCAGTGCGGGGGCAAACTTTACCGCCGCGTCCAGCTCCGCACGCGACGCCACGTTCGTCAGCTCCGCCCAGTGCCTTTCTACGAGCTGCTCCAGCGGATCGTGCGCGACGGGCAGGGAGAGCGCCGATTTCGTCACCGGGAACCAGGCGTTCGACGCCCCCAGCAGGACGGCGCGAAGCTGGTGCGGACACCCACCATTCGCAAATCGACGCAGATGCGGATGCCGCCCCCGGCACTGCGGCATCGTCCGTCGCCCGGGCTCCCCGAAGGCCTGCGACAGGTGCATCTTCTGACCGCACGACACGCACTCGATCTGAACGTCCGTCGATCGCGAACCGCCGATCTCGTTCAGCCGGACCTGCGGCTTGCCGCTGCATGGCCCCTTGTAGTGGCAGAACTCGATCCACGGAAACTCGTCGAGATGCCCATCAGGACAGGCGGTCACGAACCGCGCCGGAACTGCGAGCGGCGGCCTGCCATCGCTCCGGCAGTTGTGCACGAACCGCGTTCGATCGGGGCGATAGGGCTCGTGCTTCAGGTCGAGGAGGCCGCTGTCGATCGGCATGAGCAGGTTGCAGCCCGTGCACCGCATCCATCGCGGGAACGGAACGACCGGAACACCGACTCGTGCCCAGTCGTCGAACGGGTTCCTGGTCTCCTCGAGCCACGGTGCCGTCCGCAGCGCTTCCACGTACTCCATGCCCGGCATCTGCCGCACGGCGGCGAGCAGCCGGGGTTCGACGAGCGTCTGCTGGTGGGTTGAATCCCAGTCGTCCAACCCGAGGACGACGACGCTGAAGTTCGGGAGATCGATGAGCGCGCCGACGCCATGGCTGAACATCAACTGGCTCGGCCTGACCGCGCCTACCCGCGGCGATGGCGGTCGATTCATGCGCCCTCCGCCTCCGGAATCGTGTCGTCCGTCTCGTCCTCGAGCGTGAGGGTCCCAACGCCGTCTGCCGGAGCGGAGCGCGAGTGCACGAACGCCGGCGCCTGTTCGACGCTCGTGTCGTTCACGTCCATCACGAAGTTGACGGCCGGTTCGACCTCGCGCATCGATGTGGGACACGTCCAGATGGTCCACTCGGCGGCGGTCGGCTCGGCCAGCAACGGAATCGCATCTGCACCGCTCACCTGGCGGTACGCCATGGGCGCGCCGGTGCGGCCCTGCAGCACTCTCAGATAATCGAGTCGGGTCCGGATCATGTCGCGCACCAGATCCCGCCGTGAGGCGTCTCCGGAAACGTCTTCCGCGCGGCGCGCGAGCTCGTCGATGATGCTGTCGAAGAAGGCGTCGGTTGTCTGCACCGCTTGAGCCGCCCGGTTGGGATTCCAGGCGAGCCGCTCACCCCGCGCCAACGCCACGAGCAATCCTGTCAGGCCGCGGTCCAGCGCGCGCGCGGCGAACGGCGTGACCGAGAGCGCTTCGACATGGCGGTAGAACGTCGCGTGGTAGTGCTCGAACGCCTCGTAGTGCGACAGGTCGCGAGGACGCGCCCAGTTGTAGATCGTCACGACCAGCCCGGGCCCGCGGGCGTCGCGTCCGACCCGGCTCGTGGCCTGTATGTACTCCGCGGTCGCCTTCGGCTGGCCGACCGCGACCATGAGGCCCAGGCGCGGCACGTCCACGCCAACCGAAATCATGTTGGTGGCGAGCAGAACGTCGATGGGGCGCACCCCTGTCTTCGGCGCGTCGGGATCGTGCACGACGCCGAGCTGGTCGAGAATCTCCGGGATATCGCCCGACCCGATCCGGCTGGTCAGCTCTCGAAGCAGGGGACGCCGTCGCCGCGCGAGGCCCTTCCGCTCCGTGCGGCGCAGGCGGTTGGATACGTCGTCTTCGACGATCCGCCGTGCGCCGCCCAGCTCCCGCAACGCATTGAAGTACCCGACCATCGTCATCCACGGATCCGCCGCGCGGCCGTACTTCTCGAAAAGCGTCTGCGCCGCGGCCAGCACCGTGGTGAAGACGCGGGCCTCAACAGACTTCAGTCGAACGCCCGGTGCGCATACACCGAGGTACAACCGCCCCGCAGTCTCGGACGTCGAGCGCTGACGAGCAAAGAACGAGTCGCCGGCGTCGAGCACCTGCGGCGGGAAGACGATCAAACCGCGCCAGAACAGCGCATGCACCTGCATCGCGCCCCGGCGGATTGTCGCTGTCGACGCCACGACCTTTGGCCGGACCCTGCGCCCGTCGAGCGTCCATGACGCCAACCGATCGATCGCCGTCTCATACAGGCCGACCATCGTCCCGAGCGGGCCGGAGATGAGATGAAGCTCGTCCTGGATCACCAGGTCTGGCGGGCGCAAGGGATTGCACGTGATGGTGCGCGCGGCCGGCAGCTTGCCAGCCGTGTGATGCGACTCGCGCTCCTCGCGCCCGGACACCTTGTCGAGATCGGGGGTCCGGTAACCGTGGCGCGTGCACTTGCGTTCGACGCGACCGAACAGCGTGTGCAACGGCCCTTGCCAGGGCAACTGCGCGAACTTGTCCACGGTCGCGATCACGAGGGAGGGCAACAGTCGGTAGATTTCCTCGTCGACGGTGACGACGGGGAGTCCTTCGTCCGGACTCTTGCGACCTGAGAAGTCACACTCTCCGAGGTCGTCCCCGCAGAACACGAGCGTGCGCCACCGGTCGGGGTCGCTGCGAGGACTCAGCTTCTGCTGGCCGCACCATGGGCATGCGGTGATCTGGACCGGGTTCGGCGCGCGCCCCGACCTCGCGCCGCCGACTCCGAACAGTTCATCGAGGGCCTTCTTCGCGACAGACGAATAGTTGGGCGTCACCGTGCCGCCCACCCACATCCCGATTCGGAACGGTGTCTCGCCCCAACGCAGATCGCCGGCAGCAACGCGTTCGCGCCGGAGCACCTCGCAGGCGCAGATGAGTGCCGTCGCACGCTGGAACTGCTGCGCGGTCAGCAGCCGCAGCGTGTACCGCATCAGCACCGCTACACCATCCGAGCCGTCGTACCCGCCGACGACCCCCTGCAGGCGGCGAATCGCCAGCGTGAATGCAGTCAACCCCAGATACGCTTCCGTCTTGCCGCCGCCGGTGGGGAAGAAGAGCAGATCGACCAGGCCGTTTTCCGGACTCCGCTCCGGGTGCTTTGGATCGACGAGGGACGGAATGTTGAGCAGAACGAACGCGAGCTGGAACGGACGCCAGGACCGCTGCTGCGGGACGTCGGTGGCGGAGAGCAGGTCGCGGAACGGCGCGTCCGCCGCCGTCCGACGGGTGGCGGCGGCAACCGTGTGGATGCGCTGCAGCCACATTGCGCGGTTCGCGAATCGAAATGCCTCCGCTGCGAGGCCGTCCTGCTCGAGGCGCGTGACGCCGGCACGGAGCCTCGCCGAGACGGCGCGCGCACGCTCCAGGGATTCGCGCGCGACTGGTTCGAGCGGCCCCAGCTTTTCCCCAGGATCGGCAATCCGCCCCCCCTGGCGATCGAGCCAGCCGTCGTACGCATCGGCGAGCGGCAGCAGTGCCTGCACCAGGGCGTCGCCCTGGAGTTCCGACAGCGCTTTCATGTCGAGCACCGCAGCGGCGAGCCCCGGTTCTTCCTCCGCCGTCGGCGCTTCGACCCGCGGCACCTCGTAGCGAGGCATCACCTGCGTCTCGATTCGAATCGCGCGGGATGGATCATTCTGGGACGGCGTCGCGTGGACTGCGACGCCGTGTCCGACGGCGAACTCGACCTCCTGGCGATACAGCAGATCGAGCTCGGGTTCATCCGCCTGCGCCGGCCTGTCGGGCAGCGCCTCGCGCCGCCCGACGAAAACAGGCGAGCCGTCCACCGCTTCGACGGTGAGCACCGGCTGGAACAGCCACGCCTCGTCCTTGTTCACCTTCGGGGTCGACTGTTCATTGACCAGGAACAGGCTGACCAGCCACGCGCCCTGGCGTCTCGCCGCGCTTCCGCGCAGCTTGACTCCCGGAGCTTCGTTCACATTGAGGTCCTGCGGCTCGAGCAGCCCGTCCTGCAGCGTGAGCACGACCTCGCCGCCGAGCGGTTCGCGCTGCCACACGCGCGCTTCGTGGTCGGGATGTTCGACCTTCCGGTAGCGTCCCCAGGACGCGCGCACGCGAAGCTGCGACACCTCGCGATGAACCGCGAACGTCATCCCGAAGGACGAAGCAAACAGCGCGGGCTGGGCGGCGGCGTCCTCTCCCTCCGCCGGATCGCCGATCGCGTCGTCGCCGTCCACAGCCGCGTGGTCGTGGCGGGCGGGATCGAACGCGACCGTGCCGCGCGGGGCGAGCATGCCGATGAGGTAGCGAACGGACACCCGCTCGCGCGGATCGGCGAGGACTTCGCGCTCGCCGCCAGCCGGGCCCAACAGGTCGGCGGTGATCAGCTCGTGCAGTTCGCGGCGGAGGTCAACCGGTGTGGCCATCTATGTTTTGGACCGTTTTTGGACCGAGCCAGAACGTGATTGGACTTGGTCCATAGTTTTGGACCGTGGTTCATAATATGCCGCACGCCTGGAGCCGGACACCGCCAGTAACCCTTTTCGTATCAATCTCTTGAGAACATTCCTCGCCTGTGCGGACGACGTTTGGCACAACTGGGCCACTTCCGTACGGGTAATGCGGCCGTGGCTTCTGGCGTACTGAAGCACCATCTGCTCGTGCTGCAGCGGCTCGAATCCGCGCTGCCGCACGTAGCCGGCCTTGTCCCCGAGTCGCCGGTAGACAGCGGCCGACAGATGGTAGCTACGACCTCGGCGCTCGCCGCGCGCTTCCACGAGTCCGACTTCGACGAGTCGCGCCAGACGCGCCCGCGCCTCGAGCTCGGGCTTCTGGATGGTCTTCGCCGCCTCCGGGGTGGTCACGCGCCGCTCGAGCCAGATCTCGTTGAGGATCAGCAGGTCGTCTAGCGAGAGAGGTCGGCCTGCCTGGTTTTCTTCGACGACGAGGCGCACGAACTCCAGGTTGGCCTCTCCACCAGGAAGTACCAGGACGACGCTGGCCTCGGTGCTTCGCCCGTAGGACGGCGCCGGCCGGCCGTTTCGGAGCTGCTCGGAATAGATCGTGTCGATCCCGCGTGCGGTCCGCTCAACGATGCCGGCCCGCTTGAACACGTCCGCCAGTAGAGGGTTGCGAGGGCGCGGCGGCGTGACCAGCAGATTGTCCAATCGAACGCCCTCGGGAAACCCTCCAGGGTTCGAGATTTCCAGCCGGTCGCCGTGCCATTGGATGTGCACGGCGCCGAGGCGGCTGTAGTCTCGATGAATGAGCGCATTGGCGACTGCCTCGCGAAACGCGCGTTGCGGGTAGTCCGGAACGCCGATGCGGAGCAGACCCACCATCAATTCCTGCTCCCGATTGCGTGCCCGGAAGCGAGCCTCGAGCTCCTCGATCGTTCGGAGCAGCGGCCAGCGCAGAAAATCATTCACTTCGACCTCAACGCCGGAGAGCACCTGAAACGCGACCTCGTGGGTGGGCAGGACGCGTCCAATGACCTCTTCGCGTCCGAACAACAGCAGCCCGAGTACTCGGACGGCGCGCACCTCGTGGTTGGCCTCCACCGCGCCAAGCGCCTTCGCGACCTCGAGGTCCGAGAGCTGCAGCAGCGATTCGTCTCCGCGGCCGCGATGTTCGCGAATCATCCGCCGGAAACGCTCGAACTCCAGCGGATCGAGGTCTTCCCATCGCACGTCGGGCAGTGTGAGCGCCGAGTAGTCGAGGATCCCCCGGTCCGCCTGCTGCGCCTGCATTTCGTGGAACAGGAACGGCACGCAGGCCGGCCGGCCGTCGCCGCCCATCGCACGGCGCACGTACTTGCCGTCCGAGGTGCCGACCGGCGAGCGCATCGGCGGAACCTGAATCACGATGATCGTCCGTTCGGATACCACGATCGTTTCGACGGTGGTCGAAATCGACGGGCGTGTGCGGTTCGCGATGACGGCCTGCAGCCTCAAGGGATCCGTCGTGGTCGTGTGCCGGTGGCGTGCTCCGGTGATTCGGCCGTCGTCCTCGACGCCGACGAGCAGCCAGCCGGCGCGGTCACCGGGTCTGTTTGCGAGGCAGATGACCGCTTCGAGCAGCTCCGAATCGGAGAGCGGCTTCGATTCCTCGCCCTTGAACTCGACGTCCAGGGTCTCACCCGCCTCGACGAGCGCCTGGATTTGCTCGGGTGTCATGCCTCAGTCGGCGTAGTGCGGAGCAAGCGCTGGAGGTCGCAGCGTTCCATCACTGCTACACCTCCTCCAGCAGCGGTGACGAACGCGTCGCCTTCTTGCCCTTCCGCGCGGGCCGCTTTGCCTTACTGCTTCCTTCGTGCAACCCCTGCTCGACCTCTTCGCGATAGCGTTGGTGATTCAGTTCGAGCAGGCGATCGAGCACTTCCCGGCGCGCCGCGGGGCTGATGGTAAAACGGAGACCCTGTCTTGTCTGGTGAAAACCGTGACCCAGTCTAAGATCGTCCCACCGATATCCAACAGCGACGGCTTGATCCACGTTGGCATGCAATTCGCGAAGCATAGACACGGCAGCGTCGCGGCGCTCGGGGGAATGGAAGTCGTTGTAGCTCTTAGTGAACCCCTGACGTCGCGAACGCATGTAAGACTGCCGCGCTGTGTAGTACGCCTCAGCAGACTTGGCGAGTCGTTCTGAAGACTCAGGAAACGGGAACGTTTCTAGGCAGTCGGACGGCGAATAGTTCAGCGCCGCCGCCAACGTCGACGAATGTTCACGAGCCCAGACCTCATGAATCCAGCTTTGCAGTACGCCGAAAGCGCTTATGTCCTCTAGCGGAAAGACGGCGAGCTTGTGCATAAAGACGCGATCGGTCGGAGTGTAGGCGACGGAGAAATGTGATGTCACAAGCGTGGCCACGAGCACGCGCTCGAGGCCCGCGATCGTGGCGTAAAGCTTCATCGTCGGTCGAGCGAACTGCCACCATCGGCGAGCACGATCGCGAGCTGTGGCATCACCGGTGGCCAACCGGTCACGCTCCGGCTTGACCTTCCTTCTGACAATCTCCAAGCAATCGGGATAATCCGCTGCGACACGGTCGGGATAGTCCTTCGGTACCCTCCCGGAGCGTCGCCATTCAGCCCGTGTGTCCTCGTCGGCCAATTTCCACGAACCTTCTGCAGACCGGTCCAGCGGCCAGTCCCTGAAGTTGATCACCCATCGGCTCGGCGACTGGTCGGGACGCGAGTTCAAATCCTCACCATTGAGATACGGAAACAGCACGTCGCGATTGCGCGGGTCCTTGTCGATGAGCGCCTGCGCCTCCTCCGGCGTCATCACGAACCCCATGCCGAGCACGATCGAGCCCTGGAACGACTTACCCTCGTTCGCCTTGAGCCGGTACGGCTTGCCCGTGGCGCGCCCGGGCACGACGAGCATTGGCCCAATCGCGCGCACGGGCGCTCCCGACAGGACGGCTTTGCTTCGCCATTCTCCTTTCCAGACCCAAACCTTCGCCACTTCCAGCGAAGTGGTGCCAGGCCACGGCTCGCTCGGCACGGCACGCGTGATCGTGGCACCGCGCTCGACGAGTTGATCCAGGCCTACCTCGCGCGTGTCGCCCTGCGCGATGGTGTTCGTCGCGAGGAGACCGAAGCCGCCCGGCTCGTCGAGCAGGTCGAAGGCGCGCAGGTAGAAATAGGCCACGAGGTCCGCGCTTCCGCGTTTCCCACCGGCCAGCGTTTCGACGAGCACATTTCGATATGCCGTGCCGAGCGCTCCCGTGATGCGCTGGCCGCCGAGAAACGGCGGATTCCCCACGATCGCGTCGAAACCAGCGCGCCCGGGCGCGAGGAAGACTTCAGGAAACACGAGCGGCCAGTGCAGGCAGCGCCGATCGAGCGCGAGCTCCGGTCGGCCGGTATCGAGCCAGAACGCCGCCTTCTCCTCGATTTCTGCCAGCGCACGTTCGCGGCGTTCACGGGGCGCGGCGTCGTCGAACGCGTGCTGCACCGGATCGGCCAGCGATGCGAGAAGGGTCTTCAGCTTGCCCTCGCCGCCGGCCGCAGCGAGCGCCGCGCCGACCACGGCGTTGGCCAGCACCTCGAGCGGCCGGAGCGCTTCGACGGCTGTCGCATGCAGCCGCGCCTTGCGCTCGACGTCCTCGAGCGTCACCACGTCGATGGCGCCCAGCTCGTTCGTCGCCCCGAGCGCGGCAGACACCCGCGCGTCGATGACCGTCGTCGGATCGAAGAGTTGCCGTTCCCAGAACGCCTTTCCCTCTTCGGGATTGATGTGAAACCAGCGGATCTGATCCAGGCTCGTGATCCCGAGCAGCGAGTCGCCGACGCGCACCTGATGATCGAGGAACGTGAACGGCCGCTCTTTCGCCATCGTTGTCAGCCACAACGACAGCTTGGCCATCTCGAGCGCCATCGGGTTCCGGTCCACGCCGTACAGGCAGTGATCGGTGACTGCGCGGCGCGCGATGAGCGTCCACTCGCTCGGCGGCACGCCTTCGAGAATCGCCGGCGTCGTTCCGCTCGCAGCCTCCGCCTGCCACGCTTCGACCAGGCGATCGGCGAGAAAGCGGCACGCTGCCACGAGGATGGCGCCAGACCCGACAGCCGGATCGCAGACCTTCAGGCGGAGGATCTCGGTCGAGGATTTCAGCTTCCAATCCTCGGGCTTTGCGCCCTCAGCCGGGCCAGGCTGATACACGAGCGGCTCCAGCGCGTAGCGCACGACCTCGTCTGCCAGCTCCTTCGTCGTGTAGGCGGTCCCCGAGTCCCGCCGCAGCGAGGTCTGGGTCACGTACAGCGACCCGGGCATGAACACGGTCGGGAGCCCGCGAAGATCGTCGCGGAGCAGGCCGGAGAACGTCCGCACCCTGGCGTACACCGATTCGTCGTTGTCGCAGGCGGCAAGCAGGCGATGCGCGCGGTCCGGGTCGAGTTCCTCGTAGAGCAGCTTCGTCGTGCGGCTCGCCGGCGGGCCTCCGTGTTCGGCCACCCACTCGGCGAAGGCATCCTCTCCCTTGTCCAGTTCCCGCTCGAGATCGGCGAGCGCGATCTCCGGCTCTTCGCCCTTGCGTCCGAGGAGGCCGAGCGCGACGTCGTCGACCCGTGCGCACCCGTGATCGAGAAGGCCCTCGTAGACATGGCCGATCTGCTCGACGTCGAGGTTCAGGTAGCTCAGGCGCCGCGCCTCCGTGATCCCTCCCTGGCGGAACGACAGCACCTGCAGCGCGTCGAGCACGGCCAGAACCGAGCGATCGTCTACCGGGATCGGAGGCGAATCGAGGAATGGATAGCGCGCCGGGTCGAACAGGCTGCCGCCGTAGGCCGGCAGCCGGAGCCGATCGTGCTCGATCCCCGCATGCACGGCGCGGAACGTAGCGAGCAGCCGATGCCAGGCCGAGTGGCGTTTTTCGAGCGTCTCGATGCCATCGCGCATCGCGGTCCGCTCCAGCTCCTCCCGGATCGTAAGCACGGAGTAGGAGGTGCTGTAGAGCGGATCGTCGGCTGGCAGCAGGCGCCGCTCCTCGGCTGCGAGGAGCACCACCAGACGCATCATCACCGTGACGGAGGCGTTGTAGACGTCCGCAGGAGAGACACCGGCGAACAGTCGGCCGCCGGACGCGCGGTCCGCACGCGAGAAGGCGCCGACCAGCAGTTCCACAGCACGCCGCACCTGTTCGCCCAGCCGGCCGGTGACCTCGGCCTGGGCAGCGCCGCTCTCCGTGAGGAGCGCCTCGAGCGTCTCGTCGTCTGCCACTCCGAAGAAGCGCTGCGCACCAAGGAGCGCGGCGAACGAATCGAGCAGAAGACGCTCTTCGCCGAAGAGGCTCGACGTCCAGATGGCATGGCCTGACGGACCGGTTCGCGGCGCCCAGACCAGCGCGAAGCGATCTGCGTCCGTCACCAGTGCGAGCGGCACGTTCACCGCGCGGCAAAGCATCGCCGCGCGCTCGATCGGCGTTGCCGCCCAGTCTGTAGGCCGGCCGTGCTCATCGGAGGTCGGCCGCTTGTCCAGTGCCGTCCGATACGGCCACCGCACGCCGAGCAGCCGAATGCGGTCCGACGCGTTCTCCTGGGGCTCGACGATGGCGAAGTCGGGCTGGAACGTGATGTGGCGCTCCGGCACCGTGTGCCTGGGGGTTCCCGGTATGCCGGCGCCCTCACGGAAGCGCATGCCGTGGCCGAGCAGCTCACGGAAGAGGAACCGCAGCCACGCAGTTCGGGATGCGACGTCTGGCCCCAGCTCCTCCAGCCGCTGCCGGACGTCGGCGCGCGCATCGCGATCGACGGGCGGGATCCCGTTCGGGAAGACGCGCTTGAGGACCGGAATCGTCAGGAAGGCCCCGACCGGCTCCACGAGCGTGAGCCAGTCGTTGTGCACCGACGTGACGGTCCGGTGGCGGCTCATGCGCTCGCCCTCGCGTCGCGCCCGGGAACGACGAACGTCACCGCGGCTGGAAACAGTCGGTACTGGGGACTGGAATAGCGCCGGCCGATCGCCTCGCGCTCCCGCGCGATTTCCTCGGGGATCGAGCGAAGCCGCTGGCGGAGTGACGCAATGTCGCGGTCGAGCTGGACGCGCTCGTCGTCGCTGGTGAACTGCAGCCGAAGCTGTCGTCCACCCTCGCCTTCGAGATTTGCCAGTTCGGCTTCGATGTTCCTCTTGAGATCGTTCAGCACGGCTTCCACGCTCGCCGCCTCGGCTTCCGCACGTTCTCGCAAACGACGTTCGAGCGACGCGGTCACCTCCTCGGCGCGCGATTCGAGCGCGCGATACAACGAGTCCTCGATCGCACTCCATTGCGAAGCGAGTGCATGGCGGGTCGACGCGTCCACCGGCGTGTTCGTCGCCGCGCGCAGGGCATCCCGGACCTCACCCACACCCATCCGCGCGAACCGTCCATGCCTGATGTGCCCGCCGGCGGCAATCACCTCCTCATGGAGGCGATGGCCGTCCTGGCCGGTCACCACCAGTCTCGCGTGCGCCAGCGCCGCCGTGTGCGCGAGCCTGCCGTCCGCCGCCAGGCACGCCGCCACACGGTGAAGCGTCCTTTCGCCGCCCGTCTTCCAGATTTCGGCCCGCAGCAGCCGTGTGGCCTGAGTCACGAGCCGGTGCTGCAGATGCGCGAGCACGACGTCGCGATCGCGGCTGGCGACCTCGTGATCGAACGTGATGGGCCGCTCCTTCCCGGTGAGCGGCTCGGCCAGGCCGATCTTCGCAAGCGACCACGCGTTGGACAAGGCGCCCACACGGAAGCAGCCGGGCTTCCCCGGGACCGGCGTGAGCCGAGGCTGGCGGGCCAGCTCCAGCGCGATGTCTACGACGCGGGCGACCGCCTCCGGAGTGATCCCGAGCTCTTCGACGCTCGCGTCCAGCTGCGCCCGCAGGCGGCGGATCTCCTCGCGCAGGTTGCGTTCGAGCTTGAGCGCCGTGCGGCTCCCCTTCGTCGCCGCCCGCTCCACCGCGCCCTCGTCCATGTCCCGTCGCTTCCCGAGCATGGCTTCTTCCACCTGCTGCGCCAGCACGGGACCCGCGGCGCCGAGGTCGTCGCGGATCGCATTCACCTTCTGGGCAATCCGCCAGAGGAAGTCCAGGTCCGCTTCGAGCGAGCCCGCCTTCGATCGGTCGTAGCCTTCGCCGACGAAGTGATAGATCTCCACGACCGGAGACGGCTGGCCGTGTCGATCGATACGCCCGTTCCGCTGCTCCAGCCGCGTCGGCGAGAAGGGGATCTCCATGTGCACCATCCGATGGCACTGGAGCTGGAGATCGATGCCTTCGCTGGCCGCGTCGGTCGCCAGCAGTATCCGAACCGGCGACCGATCGGGGGGCGCCTGAAACTCCGCTTTGATGCGCTCACGGTTGTCGGTGTCCATCCCCCCGTACAGCAACCCGACTCGCTCGGCCGGGAAGTCATGACGAACGAGCAGGTCCTGCAACCACCGTTGTGTGTCACGGTACTCGGTGAACACGATGACACGGGCGTCGTTCCAGGTTCCGGCGGGCCGGCACGTCCTGTTCAACCAATCGATCAGCAGCGAGGCCTTGGCGTCCGGACGATGCTCCTCGCGCTCTGCCCAGGCGAGCATGCGTGCGAGCAGCGCCTCTTCCTCCTTCGATAACGGGTCAATGGCGCGTGCGGCCGTGGCCAGCGCATCCCTGGTCCGGTCGTCGATCGCGTCGTCGGTGTCGACGTCTTCTTCGAGCCGATCGAACTCCGCCCGGAGCCGCGCTTCCGACACCGTTTCGGCCGCGCCGCGCCGCTGCAGTGTCCTCATGTGCTCGCGGAGCGTCTCGAGAAACGCCTTCGGCGACGAGAACAGCCGCTTCTTGAGCAGCAGCGTCACGAAGTCCGTCGCCGTCTGCGACGGCTTCGACCTCGTGCGCTGCCGCCGCAGCTCGGTGTACTGGCGCAAGGTGTCGTGGATCCGCTGTTCCTCCTCGGGATACCGGACTTCGAGGGGGAGGACGCGTCGTTCAGGGAAGCGTGGCGTTCCATCCGGTCGCGGCGGCAGCTCCTTTCGCAGCTCCGACTTCAGACGGCGGACGAGCACGCGCCGCTGCGCCTCCTCGGATGGCTTGACCCCGCGTGCGAAGCGCTGCGGATCGAGCAGCTCGAGAAGTGCCGTGAAGCTCTCCGTATACCCGTTGTGAGGCGTTGCCGACAGGAACAGCCGATGCTCGAAGTGCGGTGCGATCTTCCTGAGGGCGAGCGTACGCTGCGAGTCGGTCGCGTATGCCCCACGGCCCGCCGGAGCACATTGATGCACCTCGTCCACCACCAGCAGATCAAATCGCCGCGGGTAAATCGCCGCGTCGTGCGGCAGGACCTCGTCGAGGAGTGCCATCGCGCGGGGCGTCTTGAGCCAGTCGATCGAGACGATCAACCGCGGGAAATGCGTCCAGATGTTGGCCCCCACGCCGCGCTCCCGGCGCAGCTCGCGAACGGCATCGGCGTCGACGATGTGGAACTCGAGGCCGAAGCGGTCGTGCATCTCGGCCTGCCACTTCAGCGTCAGGCTGGCAGGGCAGACCACCAGTACGGTGCGCGCGCGATGTCGCAGCAAAAGCTCCTGGATGACCAGGCCCGCCTCAATCGTCTTGCCAAGCCCCACGTCGTCGGCGATGAGCAGGTTCACGCGCGGCATCTGGAGGGCGCGCACGACGGGATCGAGCTGGTAGTCTTCGATCGAGATGCCGCTTCGGAAGGGCGCCTGAAGCGCCTTGGCGTCGGCTGAAGCGATAGCACCCCAGCGAACAGCATCGAGGAACGCGCTCAGGCGGGCCGGGTCGTCGAACCCGTCGGCCGGCTGCGGCAGTGTCGCCTTCGGGAGGACGACGGTGCCGGGCTCCACTTCCCAGAAGACGGTCAGCTCGTCGCCGTAGGCGTCGTCTTCAACTGACGACAGTTCAACGAGATGGAACGGTTGACGGCTGTCAGCCGGGAGCGTGGACGGAACGACGTTCGTGACAACCCAGTGGCGGTCGCGGACGCGAACGAGCTGACCCACCTCAGGGGACACAGCCGCTTCGCTTGGCATACGTGATTGCTCAGTGTATCGAAATCGGCTCGACTGACGGGCCTTCGCCGGCGCCACGGAGTGGAGGGCATACGCGCGCAGCTTGCGTGGTTCATGATCAACAAGTTTCGGGGCGACTCGTCGCTGTTCGACGACAGCGTACACATGCCCGAACGGCGCGCGGCCTCGCCCTGCCTCGGCATGTTCCCGTATGCCGATGACATCGAGGTGGACGCGGAGGATAGTCTGGCGCTCGGGAATCGCCCTCGTCGCGCGGCGAGTCCGGAATACGGAGGTTGATTCGACCAATCAGCGCCTTCTCGAGGCGTGGAACAGGAGGCGCGCCGACGAATTCGCCGCGGTCTTCGCCGCGGACGGCAACGTCGTCGGTTTCGATGGCTCCCCAACGAATAGCCGGCAGGAGGTCGCATCCACGCTCGCATCGATTTTTGCTGACCATCAAACGGCGACGTACGTGGCGAACGTGCGCGAAGTGCGACTGCTCCGGCCGGACGTGGCGTTGCTGCGATCCGTTGTGGGGATGGTGCCGCCAGGACAGGCGCGGCTCTATCAGGCCGTGAACGCGATCCTGAGCGTGCTGTTACTGGATAAGGACGGCACGCGGCAGGTCGCCCTGCTGCACAACACCCCTGCGGCCTTTCACGGCTGTCCGGAGATGGCCGGCACAGCTCACCGCGGCGTTGGCCGAGGTGCTTCGACGCGGTCAGGTCGTGTGGAACGACTGACGTGAACTCATCTCCTCGTCCGCGGGCGACGAGGGTTGCGTGTGGACCGTGTAGACCCCGTCCGACCTCGGGCCAACCGTGGTTTGGGATCGATCGGGGTCGGCAACTCGTACCAGATCTCCACTTCGTAGCCGTCGGGGTCTTCGCAGAACAAATACGGCTCACCCGGGCAGAACTCACCGTGACTGAGGATGCGCCCTCCCGCGGACTCCACCGCATCCAGGGCCGCCGAGATGTCTTCCGGGCGCGTCAGGCGAAAGCCGAAATGAGCGATACCGCCTTTGCGCCCGGCTCGGGCGGGTGCTCGCTCGAACACGAGCACGTCGCGCGATCCGGGCGTCTGGGCCTGGATAAAATCGCGCTCGGTGTAGACCGCTTCCATGCCCAGGACAGCGCGATAAAAGGCATACGCCCGCGCGGGGTCGCGAACGCCGATAGCCAGGTGCGTGAGGCCGTACGTTTTTACCATCGGTGGCTGCCGATGATACCCAAGACGTCGTCGGTGTGCACACGCGCCCGGCGACAGCTGGACCGCCTTCGGGATAGAGCCGCAGCCCGGCGGGGTATCTCACGCGCAGTTTTTAGCCGCTGCGCTCGCTGTGAGAAGTACGTTCTGTTCGTTTCTTGCGTGAATCGGTTCGAATCGTACCACCTGAGCCGATTCACCACACGGACTTGTCCTATTGAGACCATGGGCGTCGCTCGCAGCGCTCGACACAATCGGTCTAAATCGGCTCATTAATACGGTCCATATTGCACTATCACGCTCTCGTACAGTACGGTCCTGTCGAGCATGCGCCGGCGGGCGGACTCATACATGACGCCAGCGATCCGGAACTCCCGGTTCCGACAGCTGTGCGCCATCACATTCGCTGTGTTGGCCTGGGGTACCCCCAAGGGCCACGTCAGTGGTTAGGCTCACCGGTATTCAGCTCCGTGGGTGAGGCGCGATCTCAGTGGATTGGTCCACGCCCGGCGGAACGGAGGGAGGATGCTGCGTCGCGAGGTTGGTTGGATTCTGTGTGTGCTGTTGTGGGGAGCCGTAGGCAGCGCCGCCGCGCAGATCGGCGCAGGCGCGGTGTCGGGTGTGTTGACGGATCAATCCGGCGACGCCGTCCCGGGCGCCGTTGTTACGGCAATGGACGTGGAGACGGCGCAAACACGCACCGTCGTCACCGGCGTCGACGGCGGGTTCATGATCCCGTCGCTGACTCCCGGCACATATCGCATCCGGGTTGCACTCAGCGGCTTCAAGACGCTCATTCGCGACGATGTGCGCCTGGCCACCGGCGAGACGGTCCGCCTCGACCTGCGGCTCGAGATCGGCAATCTCTCGGAAGCGGTGACCGTGCGAGCGGACGCACCACTGCTCCGCGACGCCACGGGCGGCCTCGGTCACGTGATCGACCACCGCAAGGTCGTCGATCTCCCGCTGAACGGCCGCAGCTTCATTGCGCTCGCCGCGCTCGCGCCGGGCGTCGCGGTTCCGCCGCCGCCCGCAGCCCCGCTGCCGCGCATCAACGGCGGTCGCCCGCGGACGAACGAATATCTGTTCGACGGTATCTCCGTCCTCCAGCCGGAGCCCGGCCAGGTTGCCTTTTTCCCGAACGTCGATGCCATCCAGGAGTTCAAGATCGAGAGCAACAGCCCGCCGGCAGAGTTCGGGCGCTTCAATGGCGGGGTCGTCAACCTGACGACGAAGTCGGGGAGCAACACGCCGAGCGGGACATTCTTCGACTTCTTCCGCCACGAAGCGCTCAACGCCCGCAACTACTTCGCGCGCGCGAACCCGGTAAAGCCGCAGTTCCGCCGCAACCAGTTCGGCGGCGTCCTCGGCGGACCGATCCGGCGCGACCGGACATTCTTCTTCGCAGACTATCAGGGGCAGCGTCAGACGATCGGCCGAACGGTCATCTCCACGGTCCCGACCGTGCTCCAGCGGCAGGGCATCTTCACCGAACCAATCGGCGGGCGCGTGCCCGTCATCTACGATCCAGCGACGACGGTGCCGGTGGCGGGCGGCGGTGCGACCCGCGGCCCGTTTCCCGACAACCGAGTTCCCGTAGAGCGGATGGACCCGGTCGCGCGCGCCCTTCTCGACCGCTATCCGCTTCCTACGAGTCCCGGCACCGCGAACAACTATCGCCGCACCGCAAACGAGCGCGTCGACCAGGACCAGTTCAGCGTCCGCCTGGACCATCGTCTCAGTGACGGCGATCACGTGTTCGGCCGACTGACACGCTCCGCCGAAACGTTCACGCCGGTGACGCCGCTGCCGGACGGGAGCGGCCTTACCTCCGGAACGCTCGGCCCCCAACGGACGACGGCGTGGTCGTTCGCATCGACGTACCGGCGCGTGTTCTCGAGCACCCTGCTGAACGAGCTCCGAGCCGGAGACACGCGGCGCTCGGTCTCTCGCGCGGCCGCCCAGCTCGACACGTCCGCCTCCGCCGCGCTCGGCCTCCCGGGGATCCCGGCAACGGCGAGATTCCCCAACACGCTGCCGACCTTCGTCGTCGCGGGGTATCAACAGCTCGGGTCGCCCCCGAATACCGCCACCGACTTCAACACCGGCGTCGTCGAGATTGCCGACACGTTGACGTGGGTGAAGGGACGGCACACCGTCAAGATGGGAGCGGACCTGCGGTGGCAGCGCCTCGACGTGCTGCAGCCGCCATCCCCGACCGGCATCTTCACGTTCAGCAGCCTGTTCACCGACCTGCCTGGCACGCCGAACACCGGCACGCCGCTCGCCAGCTTCTTGCTCGGCCAGGTGCAGCTGTTCTCGATCGATCTGCAGCAGGACGAGATCCGGAACCGCGCGCATATCCAGGAGTACTTCGTCCAGGACGACTGGCGGTTCTCGGAACGGTGGACCATCAATGCCGGTGTGCGGTACACGCTCAACTTTCCATCGGTCGAGGAGAACGACCAGGCCGCCGTCTTCAATCTGGAGACGCAGCAGCTCGAATACCTCGGACGCGACGGCCATCCGCGGACCGCTCGAACGCTTCACAAGCTGAACTTCGGTCCCCGTCTGGGAATCGTGGGACGCGTGACGGACAGGACAGTCGCGCGCGTCGGCTACGGCCTCGTCTGGATCGAGATGACGGGCATCACGACGCCGTTTACGACGCCAGTGTTCCCGTTCCTGCAGACGGTCTCTCAGCGATCGCTCGACAACCTGACACCGGCGTTCACGCTGGCCGAGGGCCCGACAGTTCAGCCGATTCCACTGACGCCTGACGCCGGCCTTGGACAGGGGGTGTTCGCCGTCGATCGGGATCTTGGATCTGGATATGTGCAGCAGTGGAACGCGTCGATGCAGCGGGAGCTGACGTCGAACATCGCCGTGGAAGTCGCGTACGTGGGTTCGAAGATCACCCGCGTCGGCATCCCCGACACCAACTTGAACCAGCTCACCGCCGAGCAGCTGGCGCTGGGGCCCGCCTTGCTGGAACGTGTGCCCAACCCGTTCTTCGGTGTCATTCCACGTTCATCGTCGATCGGTGATCCCACGATTCCGCTCGCGCAGCTCCTCAAGCCGTATCCCCGGTTCACCACGGTCAGCCTCTACCGGAACAACGTGGGGACGACGAAGTATCACGGCGTATACGCGAAGCTGGAACAGCGCTTCTCTCGGGGTCTCTCGTACCTGGTCAGTTACACGCGCTCGAAGCTGGTCGATGACGCGTCGTCTGTCTTCGATGCCTCCATCCTGACTGGCCCGGTCGCGAACTTCCCGGTCGCCGACAGCTTCAATCGGCGGCTCGAGCGCGACTATTCCACGGGCGACATCCCGCATGTCTTCGTCACGTCTGCCGTCTGGGATCTGCCGTTCGGTCGTAACCGTCGGATGGCGCCGAGCGGCATCGTCGGCGCGCTGGTGAACGACTGGACGTTGAGCGGCGTGCTGACGTGGCAGTCAGGCATGCCGGTCGCCGTGACGCAGACGACCAACAACAACGCGTTCGCCGGCTTCGGCACCCAGCGGCCGAACCTGGTGGGCGACCCGAAGTTGCCGGCGGATGAGCGCAGCGTCGATCGCTGGTTCAACACGGCCGCCTTCGAGCCGGCGCCGGCGTTCACCATCGGCTCGAGCTCACGGAACCCCATTCGCGGTCTCGGTTACCGCAACCTCGATCTGGCCGTCATGCGGCGCCTGCCGCTCTCCGGCACGCGAACCCTGGAACTGCGAGCCGAGGTCTTCAACGTCACCAACAAGGCCCATTTCCTGGCGCCCAATACCGTGGTCGGCTCGGCGGCGTTCGGCACGATAACCGCAGCCGGCGATCCACGAGTGGTGCAGTTGGCGCTGAAGTTCCTGTTCTGACTTCCGGGTCATGGCGACGGCAGGACCTGATCCCGCCTCAGGCGATCAGTCGAGCGCGAATCGGCACACGTGCAGGCCGCGGGCCGCTTCTTCCCGTCGACCGACCTGCTGAACTGCGGTGGACCGGGAAAGACGAGCGTCGGCGAACGCCGGCCAACGTAGCGCGGAGCGCCGCCTGAGCGCGACGCGCAGCGACCGCTCAGTCGACGACCGTGATGCGTAGTGGTGACACTCGCCTCGATCGCGTGCGAACTCCGCAATAATCGACCCATGCCGATCGCCGTCGAGCGCGATGCACAGCAGGGCCGCCGGGTCGCGCTGGCAGGCATCGTGGCCAGCTCGATTCTGGCCACGCTCAACATCGTGGTCGGGATCATCACCGACTCGCGGTCCGTGGTCGCCACCGGACTCGAGTTCGCCGGCGACGTGCTCGCCTCGACGATCGTGCTGCTCGGGATGATCGTGGCGACGAAGCCCGCCGACGCCAATCACCCGTACGGCCATGGCCGCGTCGAGACGCTGGCGGCGTTCGTCGTCGGCATGATCCTGGCGGCCGGAGGCGCCGGCATCTGCTGGCATTCGCTCCAGGCGGTGGGCGTGGTGCACGCTCCGCCCACGTTCGCTGCGATTGGCGCCTTGTCAGCCGCGATCGTGGTCCGGGGCGTCATGTCTGTCGTCAAGTTTCGCGTCGGCCGCCGGATCGGCAGCGCGTCGCTGGTGGCGGACGCGTGGAACGACACCGTCGACATCCTCGCGGCCGTGGTGGCGCTGACCGCCGTCGGTCTCGCGATGTACGACAGCGAGCGCTTTCTCGCCGCGGATCACTACGGCGGCTTTGCCGTCGGCGTCATCGTGGTGCTGACCGGCTTGCGGGTCCTGCGGGAGGCCTCGCTGGAGCTGATGGACACCATGCCCGCCCGCGAGAGGATCGAGCAAATCCGCTCGGCCGCCATGACGGTCCCCGGTGTGCGGGGCACCGAGAAGAGCTTGGCCCGAAAGACAGGATTCAGGTATCACGTCGACCTGCACATCGAGGTCGATCAGGACCTCACCGTGGCCCAGGCGCACGCGATCGCCGAACAGGTGCGGCACCGCGTGCGCGACGAGCTGGGGTGGGTCGCCGACGTGCTCGTGCATGTCGAGCCGAGCCCGCCTCACGCGTCCGGCGACCGGCACGAAGGCCGCCGGAGGACGTAGCGGTCCTCTCCTCATCGCGCGAGCTGCGCCACCGGCTCTTCGGAACACCCGATCGCGGGCCGCCCATTGCTCCGCATCGCGCAGCGGCTTGCCGCGTAGCGCAAGCGATGGCGGCCTTGGCGCCTCATAACCAGCTCAAGTCGGCTCACAAAACCATTTCATATTGCACTCTCTAGTTTCAGTATGGTACGGTGGCCGCCTTGGGAGAACACGCCGGAGGGCAGCCTCGTACATGACGACAACTCTCGGGACTTCACGGGTCCGACGGCTCTGCGCCGCCACGTTCGTGCTGGCCGCCTTCGGAACCCTCACGGTTCACGCTCAGCAACCAGAGTCGGCCGCGCCGGCATCTTCGTCGACTCGAGAGCAGACGGCCGGGAAGCCGACGTCACCCCGCGACATCGTCTTCGACATGGGACAGATCGTCGTCGTCGGATCGACGGATGATCAGCCGGGTGTGGGCGGCGCGGTGCTGACCGACGAGCAGATCCGGACGTTCGATCGCAGGTCGCTGGATCAGGCGGTGAACGTCGTTCCGGGCGTGGTGAGCACGTTCGACGCGAACGGCCGTCGCAACGAGAGCGACATCTTCGTGCGCGGATTCGGCCGGTGGCAGGTCCCTCTCAGCGTGGACGGCGTGCGCATCTACCTGCCGGCCGACAATCGCCTGGATTTCGCCCGCTTCCTCACGGCCGACGTGTCCGAGATTCAGATTCAGAAGGGTTACGCGTCGGTGCTCGACGGCCCCGGCGGTATGGGCGGCGCCATCAATCTGGTCACCAGGAAGCCGACGAAGCCGTTCGAGGCCGAAGCCAGCATCTGGACCGGCGGCAGGGACAGCGCGGAAGGCTGGAACGGCGCGGTGCTGCTCGGGACACGTCAACCGCGCTACTACATCCAGGGCAGCGCGAACTATTCGGATCGGAACTACTGGAGCCTGTCCGGCAACTACGAGCCGACACCGGGCTCCCTGCAGCCCGCCGGCCGGCGTCTCAGCTCGGACACATCGGATTCCCGCTACAACCTCAAGGCGGGCTGGACGCCGAACGACACCGACGAATACACGTTCAACTACATCAAGCAGCTCGGCGAGAAGGGCGCGCCGCTGAACGTCTACAACAACCCGCCGGTGCCGCCGAACAGCTACTGGCGGTGGCCGTACTGGGATATCCAGAACACGTCCTTCCTCTCGAAAACGCAGATCGGGCAGGCGTCGTATCTCAGGACGAAGGTCTACTACAACACCTTCCAGAACGGGCTCGACGCCTTCGACGATGCGACGTACACCACGCAGTCGGCGAACGGACGCTTCCACAGTCCGTACGACGATCACGCGTACGGCGTCAGCGCCGAGCTCGGGACGACGCAGCGGCAGGCCAACACCGTCAAAGCCGCGGTCCACTACCGGAGGGACCTGCACACCGAGCAGAACTTCAACCGGCCCACCCATCCCACCCTGAGCTCGGTCGATCCGAAGCAGGAGCGATCGCAATACACGTGGTCGGTCGCGCTCGAGGACACCTTTCACGCGTCGCCAACGGTTGATGTCATCGGCGGTGTGAGCTACGACCGCTACGCCATCACGAAGGCCGAGTCGTTCACCGCCGCCAGGGGCCTCTTCGAGTTCCCGCGGGGCGGCTCCGACGCGTTCAACTGGCAGGCCGCCGTGATCTGGCGCTACACCGCAACGGCCGGATTCCATGTCGGCGTGTCCGATCGCGCGCGATTCCCGGTCATGTTCGAGCTGTACAGCACGCGGTTCGGGACGGCCACGCCGAATCCCGATCTCGGACCCGAGCGTGCCACCAACGTGGAGATCGGATGGAAGGGCCGGGCGACGCAGAACCTGCGTCTCGAGACGAGCGTGTTCTACAGCGATGTCCGGGACCTGATTCAGACGGTGGTCCTGCCCGACACGACGACGCAGACGCAGAACGTCGGCAACGGGCGCTTCTACGGGGTCGAGCTTGCATTCGATGCGACCCTCGCCCCGCAACTGACCGTCGGCGCGAACTACACCGCGATCAGCCGCACCATCCGAGACGCGCTGCAGCCGAATCTGAGACCCACCGGGGTGCCCACGCACAAGGCGTTTCTGTTCGCGTCATGGCGGCCGATCGAACGCCTCACGTTCACCCCGAGCGTGGACCTTGCCGGCGATCGATGGAGCGAGATCAATCCGGCGCCCGCGTTCCCGTACGTGCGGACCGGCAGCTACACCCTGGTGGACCTGGCGGCGCAGTACGCGCTCGCCGGCAACTTCGATGTGGTGTTCGGGCTCAAGAACCTGGCCGATCAGCACTACGAGCTGGCGTGGGGATTCCCGCAGCCGGGTCGGACGTTCTATCTGAAGACCCGGGTTGGCCTGTGATGACTTGCCGTCAGGAATAGCGGCGTATGAGCGCTCGCGCATCTCACGGTCCGCGTCGGCGAGAGCGTGATCGAGCATGAAACCTCTTGACATTCCGATGCGGACGGACGTCTAACGTCGGCGTACCTCGTCGCGCAGGATTGGGGGACGGCGCTCGCGTTCCATCTCGCGGCGCGACGGCCGGAATTCGTCGAGGGCCTCGCCTTCATGGAGTTCATCCGGCCGATGCCCACGTGGGACGACTTCCATCAGGTGCCGGCCGCGCGGGAGATGTTCCAGAAGATCCGCACGCCGGGCGTCGGCGAATCGCTCATCCTCGAGCAGAACGCATTCGTCGAACGCATCCTCCCGGGATCGATCAGGAGAACCCTCAGCGACGATGAGATGAATGTGTACCGGGCGCCGTTCCCGACGCCCGAATCACGTCGTCCGAGCTGGCGCTTCGCGAACGAGCTGCCGATTGCGGGCGCTCCCGCCGACGTGTACGCCACGATGGAACGGGCGCACGACGCGCTGGCGCGTTCGCGCTACCCGAAGCTGCTGCTCGTCGGCGATCCCGGAGCGCTGATCTCCCCCGCGTTCGCCGAGCAGTTCGCCGGTCGTCTGCACGACTGCACCGTCGTGCGTCTGGGCGCCGGCGCCCACTATCTCCAGGAGGATCATCCGGAACGGATCGGTCAGGCCGTAGCGCGATGGATCCCCGACATCGAAGCCGCCCGGCGCCGGCACAGCGCAGCGTGAGCACCGGGCGGTGCATCGCTACACGCGTTTGCCCGCGGCCCAGAGAAAGACGTTCTCGTAGCGGATCGTCCCATCGGGCCGCGTGTGCGTGCGATCGACATCGGCGTACACGGCACGGACGGCGGCTTCGCCGCTATGGGCAATCGCCATCTGGTTCGGCCCGGCGCTTCGATGGGCGCGCCACGAGATTTCGGCGTCGGGAAAGACGAACGGGCAGGCGACCTCGCCTTCGTCGACGACCTGGAGTCCGGCACGTTTCAAGAGGTTCGCCAGCTCGCCCGGCCGGGAGAGCGCGCCGGGATGCGCGTCCGCGCTCCCGGGCGGCGGCGGAGGCATGAGGGGCCCGACCTTCGAGAACAGGTCGGCGATCGCCTGACAGCGTTCCGGCGGGCCCCACGCCGTGATCACCACTCGCCCGCCAGGTCTCACGACCCGGGCGAGCTCCCGCATGGCGGCATTCATGTCCGACGCGTAGAAGATGCTGTTGACGGCCGTCACCGCATCGAAGGCGGCGTCGCCGAATGGCAGCGCTTCCAGATCGCATTGCCGCACGTCGGCCGACGGCACGCGCTCGCGCACGACCTCCAGCAGAGAGGCTGCTGCGTCAACGGCGGTCACCTGCGCGCCTCGAAAGCTTGCCAGCACCGTCAGAAGCCCTGCGCCACAGCCCGCATCGAGCAGGCGTGTACCCGCCGTGACGTGCGCGGCGTCGAGCGCTGCGCCTTGAAGCGGCAGGCCGAGCTGCTCGCCATACATTGCCCAGTCCCGCGCAAGTGCTCCCCAGAGCTGGCCTTGAACGGCTGCACTTCCCATCGGTCTCTCCTTCTCGTCAGCGCGATGCGGCTGCCATCGAGGCCCTCAGGCCGTCCGGTCACACGTGCGCGAGCCGATCGGTTGTGACGCGACGGAGCCGCTGCGCTCCGGCACGTTGCAAGTGCGGGGTTGTTCACCCACGAGCCACGTCATCGAGCGGACGCCTGTGAATCGTTACCTTCTATTGCACGTGATGAGTGCCGTCAGCGGCCTGCGTGTTACAGCGGCCCGGCAGAGCTGCCGGTCGGCCTCGCCCCGGAGCCTGGATGAGTCCGTGCCAGCTCACGTTCCAGCGAGGAGCGCCTTCACCTCCGCGAGAGCCGCATCGTCGATTGCTCCGCCGAGAGCATCGCACGAGGTCTGCAGCAGCTGATGCGCATCGCTGTGTCTTCCCAGACGTCGCCAGAGGCGGCCGCGGCTGATCGCAGACCGGATGACCACCAGCCTCGCGCCCTGCCCCTGCGCGATGGCATACGCATGCGAGAACGCCTCGTCCGCCTCCCGATCGGCTGCGCCGCGCGTCGCACCGAGCAGCAGCTCGCCGCGCAGGCGGTGCAGCTCCGCTTCGTAGAACCGTTCGCCGGTCCGCTGCACGATATCGAGAGCGTCGTCGATCGCCTGCAGTCCCTGCTCATACGCGCCGGCACGCAGCCGCGACTCCGCGAGGATCCCGAGAAAATGGCTGACGAACTGCTGCGAGCCCGTGGCGATCGCGTCGGCCACACCCTGCTGAATCTGCCGCAGTCCGTCTTCGCAGGCCCCCTCCTCGACGCTCGCCCAGCCTGCGAAGACCGATGCCCATGCCAGCAGGAGTCGGAACCCCTGCGCCTGCGCGATCCGGGACGCGGCGGCGGCGTGCTCGCGCGTCGATGCGGGATCGCGGCGCGCGTGATCGACAGCCGCCGCAAACACCTGAGCAATCGCCAGCGAGAACGGATCCGCAAGCGCCTCGGCGTGCCGTATGGCTTCGTGGCTCTGCTCCACGGCCTCGCCTGCGCGCCCGAGGAACACGAGGGCGCGCGCGCTGAACTGCCGCGCGCATGCGCCGGCATCGTGCCCGCCGTAGGTGGCGGCGAGGACAGCGTCCTGTGCGGCGTCATACATGCTCAGGCCGGCGGCCGCATGATGCTGAGCGGCCTCGAAGTCCCCGCGCGAGAACGCGGTGGCCCACGCAGCGTGCTGCGCCTGAAGGTGCAGCGTGCGCTCGTCTGCCTGCCCTGCGAGCGTCAGCAGGCGATCCGAGATCTCCTGTGCCGTGTCGAGCGGACCGCGGCCCCAGTAGAAGAGCCACAGGCCCCACAGCGCCGGAAAGAGGCGCGGCGTCTCGCCGAGCTCGCGGCACAGCGCCTGCGCCCGCACATACGTGTCTTCGACGTCGCGGGCCGCCCATCCCTGCATGGCGACGAGCACGCCCCCAAGCCCGATGCGCAGCAGCAGCTCCCGCTCCGTACGATGGCGGCCGGCGGCGACCCGGCCGAGCAGCGCGAGCGCGCGCTCGTAGTGCAGACGCGCCTCCTTGTAGGCGCTCCGCCGCCGCGCGTTGTCGGCGGCCTGCTGGAGGTAGCCGATCGCCCGGTCGGCGTCGCGGCCCTCCTCGAAGTGCATCGCCAGCTCCGCGGCAATCTCGGCGGCGCGCGGACCGTAGGCGTGCTCCTCGCACGTGCCGATCTCGCGGTGCAGCTCGGCGCGCCGTCCAGCGGGAATGCGCTGGGAGAGCACCTCACGATAGAGCGCGTGCTGGAAAGCGAACCCGGCCGCGATGGTTCCATCCGGCCACTCGATCGGGCCCGTCTCGCGCACAAACCGGTGCCCGCGCGCCAGCCTCGTCAGCGCCGGCTCGACCTCGACGAGCGGCAGATGCCCGCCGGCGGCGACAGCCGCAGACGAGAAGGTGGCACCGGCCACGCTGGCGATCTCCAGCAGGCGCTGGTCCTCTGACGGCAGGCATTCGATCTGGCGATCGATCATCAGCCGGATGTCGTCCGGAATTCCGAGGTCGCTCGCCTGCACATCGCCTTTCGTCGACCAGCCGCCGCGGCGATCGACGAGCACGCCGCGCTCGGCGAGATCGCTCAGGACGTTGACGACGAAGAGCGGGTTGCCGCCGGTGCGCTCGTGCACGAGACGCGCGAGGTGTGCGTGCCGATCGGATGACTCCGGCGCCGCCGGATACCGGCGTGCGAGATACTCGGCCACCGCGATTTCGTTCATCCCCTGGAGCGCGATCTCGCGGCACAGGCGTTTGACGCGAAGGCGAACGGCAAGCTCACGGAGCGGATGATTCGTGTCCGCCGCTTCCGCGCTGCGAACCGTTGCGACGAGCAGCACGCGCGCCGGCTCCGGCCGCTGCGCGAACGCGCCCAGCCAGTCGAGCGTCGATGGATCGCTCCAGTGCAGATCTTCGAGCCAGAGGACGAGCGGCCGGCGCATGCTGACAGCTTCGAGCGCCTCGTTGAGCTCCCTGAGCATGCGTTCGGGCGTCGCGCCGGCGGGCGCACGGCGCGAGCCCCGCGACGGAAACAGGTCCGCCGGCAGCTGCAGCGTCCACGTCGGCGCCAGCTGCTGCAGCAGGCGAATCACGTCCTCGTCGCCGCCCGCTTGCCGGCACAATCGCGTCACCGCGTCCAGGATCGGCTGATACGGCTCGCCGGCACCGTAGTGCTCGAGACACTGGCCCATCGCCGTCCACGCGCCCGCGTCTCGGGCGATGCGCGCGACGAACTCCGCGACGACCGTGGTCTTGCCGATGCCGGGTTCGCCGGACACGAAGAGAACCTGGCGCACGCCGGCCTCCGCGGCCGTATACGCCTCGCGCATCGTGTCGAGCACCGCGCTGCGACCCACGACCGGCGTTTCTCCATGCGGTCGCAGTGCGCGCGGCGGCGGCGGAGCCGTGTCGCCCTGAAGGGAGTGGGTCCGTGCGACGAACCGGTAGCCGCGCCGATGCACCGTCTCGATGAAGCGCGGCCGGCGCGCATCGTCGCCGAGCGCGTGGCGGAGCTCCTGAATGCACGAGGTCAGCGCCGCGTCGCTGACCGCGGTATCGGGCCACACGGTCTGGAACAGCTCTTCCTTCGAGACGACGTCGCCGGCGCGATCCACCAGCAGCTGCAGGACGGCCAGCGACTTGGGCGTGACGCGGACCTCCGTCCGCCCTCGCTCCAGCCCGCGGGACGGATGCAGGCGGAAGCGGCCGAACCGCACCTCCCGCTCCGTTTCCGGCTGTCGCCGCCCCTCGGACATTCCCATAGAAATCCCAGAACGCTCCTGAGACTCCCCAGTGCTGCGGCAGCTACGTTCACCGACAGTCGCAGCCGCGGCACAGCGTGTGTCCGCCGACCGCTGCGTCCAGGAGCAATGTCATGATCGAACGAAGCCTTCGATATGTCACGGCGGCCGTCGCGCTGATGGGCGTACTAGGCACGAGTCACGCCCGCGCGGACGTCGTCCTCGAGTGGAATGCGCTCATGCAGACGGCCGTGAGCACGGAGAATCCGTTCTCCCAGGCGCGTCTTGCCGCCATCACTCAACTCGCGGTCTTCACGGCCGTCAACGCGGTGACCCGGCGCTACGAACCGTACCTCGACGATGTGCAGGCGCCGTTCGGGGCCTCCGCAGAAGCAGCGGCCGTCGCGGCAGCGCACCGTGTTCTCACGCATTATCTCCCCGCCTCCGCACCCACGCTCGATGCGGCGCGGGACCAGTCGCTGGCCGCGATTCCGAACGGTTTTCGCAAACAGGCCGGACTCAGCGTTGGCGAAGCGGCGGCCGCGGCGATGATCGACGCGAGGGCAGATGACGGCTCGGCGCCGCCCCAGTTCTTTCTGCCCTCGTCCACCGATCCCGGCGAGTGGCAGACGACGCCCTCCTGCCCCTCCGCGGGCGGCATCCTTTATCACTGGGGAAACGTGAAGCCGTTCGGCGTGGCTTCGAGCAGCCAGTTTCGCGCGGACCCGCCTCCCCGCCTCGGCAGCTTCCGCTACTGGAAGGACTATGTCGAGGTCGTGCAGGTCGGCGATGCCGCGAGCACGCTGCGGCCGGCCGATCGCGCCGACGTGGCGCGCTTCTACAACGCGGTGCTCGCCGTCGGCGTGTGGAACGACGTGGCGCGCCAGCTTGCCAGGGCCCGGAAGACCACGCTGTCGGAGAACGCGCGCATGCTCGCCCTCTTGAACATGGCCATCAGCGACGGGCTGGTGACGGTGATGGAGACGAAGTACCACTACCGGTTCTGGCGGCCCGAGACGGCCATTCACAACGGGGCGGCCGACGGCAATCGCAGGACAGAAGGCGACGCGGCGTTCACGCCCTTCATCACAACGCCCTGCTTCCCGTCGTATCCGTCCGCGCACGCCACGGGCAGCTATGCCGCGCGTGCGATCCTCGCTCGCATCTTCGGCGAGCATCGTCATGCGATCGAGCTCGCGTCGCCGGCAGTGCCGGATGCCCAGCTCGAGTACGACAGTCTCGAGGAAATTACCGACGACATCGATGACGCGCGCGTCTACGGCGGCATCCACTTCAGGTTCGATCAACGGGCCGGTGCCCGCCAGGGCGACGAGATTGCAGGATATATCTACAAAAAGCTCCTGCGTCCCTTGCACGGGAAGCATCGATGGTGAGCTGAGCGGAGCGCGGGGTCGCGATGCCGGGGGAGCGCACGATGTCTCGAGACGATCTGGTGAAAGGAACGGAACGGGCGGTCGGGCGGCACTACGGTGGGCGCGACCGTCTCGAGCAGACCGTCCTGGCAGCGGTCGACACGATCGCGGGCCGCGTCACGGTCCGCGATCTGGCGCCGCTCGATCACTTCCACACCCGGGGAGAAGCGGCCACGCGCGAGCTGGCGCAGCTCGTCCACCTCGACCGCGGATTACGCGTCCTGGACGTGGGCGGCGGTATCGGCGGCGCGGCGCGTCTCATTGCCGGCGACTTCGGCTGTCACGTCACGGTGCTCGAGCTGACCGAGGCATACGTCCGGTTGGGCGAGGAATTGACTGCGCGGGCAGGTCTCAGCGGTCAGGTCAGCTTCCGGCAGGGGAGCGCGCTCGATCTGCCGTTCGACGAGGGCAGCTTCGATCGTGTGCTCACCCAGCACATGTCGATGAACGTCGAGGACAAGGAGAAGCTCTATACGGAAGCCTGGCGCGTCCTGCGCCCCGAAGGCTGGCTGGGCATTCACGAGATCGTGGCCGGTCCGGTTCAGCCGATTCACGTTCCGGTGCCGTGGGCCGGGAGCCTCGAATACAGCTTCCTGCGCCCGCAGATGGAGCTTCGAGCGCTGCTTCGCGGCATCGGCTTCATTGAAGACGTCTGGATCGACGAAACAGGGCGGGCACGCCGCTGGTTCGCCGATCGGCTTGCCTCGTTTCAGTCCGCCGATTCCGCACGCCGCGTGGGCGTTCATCTTCTGCTCGGTGAGGACTACGAGCCGATGTTCAGAAATCTGGTACGGAATTTAGAGGAGGGACGGGTGCAGGTCGTGCTCGCGGCACTGCGCAAGGAACGCTAGATACGAGAACGGCACAGCTGCGTGCCGCCGCCGATGCTATCGTTGAGATCGAATCTCGACGCCGCATGTTTGTACCTCGCGGCCAGGACACGGAATGTCGGCGACCACCATCGCGCTGCTGCCCTTCGAAACTCTCTCCGGTGACCCCAGGCAGGACGTCATCGCCCGTGGTCTGAGCCTGGACCTGGCTGTCGAGCTCTCACGGTTCCCCACGCTCGACGTCATCCCCCCCGGCGTCCGCACCTCAGCTCATCGCCATGGCCGGGAGCGGCCGCGGGGGCGCGCCGATGTTCACGCTCGCCGGCGGCGTGCGTCGTCTGGAGGACCGCGTCCGGATCTCGGTGAGCCTTGCCGACACGGCGACAGGCGTCCAGATTTGGGCCGACCGGTACGATCCCGCGGCGTCGCAGCTCCTCGACGTGCAGGACGCGATCGTGGCGCAAGTGGCTGCCGCGCTCGCCATCCACACCGATGAAGCGCGTCTGGCGGCCGCACGGCGGAAGCCGCTCGTCAGCCTCGAGGCGTACGAGTGCTGGCTGCGGGGACGCGAATGCCTGCAGCGCGGCACGGTCGAGGCCGATGCCGAGGCGCGCCAGTTCTTCGAGCGTGCGCTCGAGATCGATCCGCATTTCGCCCGCGCGCACGCCGGCCTCTCGCTGTCGCATTTCAACGAATGGAGCTGCCAGGCCTGGGTGCAGTGGGACGAGAAGGAGCGCCTTGCCTTCACGCACGCCGCCCGGGCGGCGAAGCTGGACAGCACGGACGCGATGGTCGAGATCGTGCTCGGGCGCATCATGCTCTATCGCCGCCGGTTCGATGAGGCCGCCGCGCATGTCGATCGGGCGCTGGCGCTGAACCCCAGCGACGCCGACGTGCTCGCGCACGGCGCCCTGTGCCGCGCGTATCTCGGCGACGGCGCAAACGGCATGGAGCTTGCCGAGAAGGCGAGCCGGCTCAATCCCGTTTCCGGCGACTGGTACGTAGCGCCCGCCGCGCTGGCGCTGTTCGTGCTGGGCCGGTACGAGGAGTCGATCGCGTACGGTGTACGGAATCCGCACGCCACGCTGGATTGTCCCGCGCTGCTCGCGGCCGCGTGCGCGCACGCCGGCGAGCGCGAACGCGCGGCCGGCTATCTCCGCCAGTTCCTCGCGGAGTTCCAGGAGCGCGTCGTCTTCGGACGACAGCCCGAACCCGGGGAACCGCTCCGCTGGCTGCTCCATGTCAACCCGTTTCGGCGCCCGGAGGATGTCGAACGCGTCACGGACGGCCTGCGGATCGCGGGGCTCTCGGGCGACCCGGACTACGAACGCGCGCCGGTCCGCGTTGCCGATCCACAGGCCATCGAACGTGACACCGGCCGATGGTGCCTTGACGGATCGACGTGGACGATGATGTTCGATGGGCTCGAGGTGCAGGTCTCGGACGCGAAGGGCCTCCACGATCTGGCCGTCCTGATCGCCCGGCCCGGCGAGGAACGCCACTGCCTCGAGCTGGCAGGACGGCCGGCGGAGCTCGGCGGACGTCACGACGTGCTCGACGAACGGGCGCGCCGTGAGTACCGCGCGCGGATTCAGGAGCTGCAGCGGGAGATCGACGAGGCCGATCGCCACCACGACGCGGCGCGGGGCGCACGGGCGCGCGAGGAAATGGACGCGCTCGTGGAAACGCTCTCCGGGGCGCTCGGGCTTGGCGGCCGCTCACGCGCGCTGGGCAGCGCCGCCGAGCGTGCGCGCTCTGCCGTCACCTGGCGCATTCGAAGCGCGATCAGGAAGATCGCGGTCGTCCATCCCTCGCTCGGACGTCATCTCGAGAACAGCGTGCGCACGGGTATCTACTGCGTGTACTCGCCCGAGCGGCCGATCCGCTGGAATGCCACGGCTCAGGGCTCCCCCTCACGACATTGATTTCACACGCCTTCCACTGTGAGGCGCCTTCCTCACGTCCAGGGAGTGAGACACGGCGGCCGTTTTCGGACGCCTGGTCACGGCTTTCTGGAGGAGTCCCATGTCGTGCACAGCTGTTACCGCAGAAGAGGCGCTCACAACGCGGTTGCTCGAGTCCGCGGTCCAGACGCTGGAGCTGTTCGGCGTCTATCTCGGGAAGGAACTGGGCCTCTACGAGGCTCTCCAGTCGGGCGGCGCGCTGACGCCGGTCGAGCTGGCCGGAAAGACCGGTATCGCCCCCCGCTACGCCCGTGAGTGGCTGGAGCAACAGGCGGTCGCCGGCTTCCTCGTCGTGGAACAGCCGGCCGCGGCGCCTGACGAACGCCGGTATCGCCTGCCCACCGAGCATGTGAACGTTCTCGTGACCGAAGACCATCCGGCTCACCTCGCGCCTCTTGCGCAGATGGTGGCCGGCATCGGCGGCGCGCTCGGGCACGTGCTCGCCGCCTACCGCAGCGGTGAGGGGGTGCCGTACCCGCTGTTCGGCGAGGCCTTCCGCAAGGGCCAGGCGGGCATCAACCGGCCGGCATTCACGACCGATCTCGTCGAACGCTGGCTTCCCGCGGTTCCCGACATTCACGAGCGACTGCGCTCGTCCCGGTTGCGCGTCGCCGACGTCGGCTGCGGCGCCGGCTGGTCGACGATTGCCCTCGCGCGCGCGTTTCCGCTGGCCGAGGTGATCGGCTTCGATGCCGACGAAGCTTCAATCCTCGATGCGCGGCGGAACGCATCAGCCGGGCGGGTTTCGGCACGCTTCAAGGTCCGCGACGCCGCCGGGCTTGCCAACGAGGAACCGTTCGATCTCGTGCTCATCCTCGAAGCGCTTCACGACATGTCGCACCCGGCGGAGGCGCTGCGCTCGCTGCGTCGAGCGCTGAAGCCGAACGGCGCCGTGATCGTGGCCGACGAGAAGGTGGCCGATCGCTTCCACGCGCCGGGCGACGAGATCGAACGCCTGATGTACGGCTGGAGCATCGTCCACTGCCTGCCCGTGGCGATGTCGGACACTCCCGCTGACGCGGTCGGCACGGTGATCCGCAGCGACATCGTCCGCGCGCTCGCGCGCGACGCCGGCTTCGAACGCGTCGATGTCCTGCCGGTCAACGCCGGGTTCTTCCGCGTCTACCGGTTGAGCCCGCAGTGAGCGGTCCGATGCACCGGACTGCGCCCGCCGGCGCGGCGGCTCTCACCCGATCGAGCCGCCGTGCCGGGATGGGCGCAAACGCGCTCTGACTCGCGCCACGATTCACGGCCTTGCACACGCCCCGATCTTTTGCTTGACCCACCGAACGGCTGAGAGATACTCTCAAAAACTGAAACTGAGACTAAGTCTCACTATCAGCTTGCTCGTCGGGGCGGCGTCCGGAGGTCGGGTCATGGGAAGCGGGTTGGCGGCGCGGAGGGTTGCAGCGTGGGTCGTGTTGGCCGGCGGCGTATGGGTGCTCAGCGGCCTGAACGCGATCGCGCAGCCCGGTGGTCAGGCCCCGCAGACCGTCAGCGGCGAGGTCGTCGATACGACCGGGGGAGCGATCGGCGGGGCCACCGTCACGTTGACGACGAGCGCCGGCGTTCGCACGACGGTGACCAACCGGGCGGGGGCGTTCACGTTCGACAACGTGTCCGGCCAGCCGTCGACCCTCACGGTCGTCTTCGATCGCTTCGCACCGGAGACCGTGGTCCTCAGCGGTGCCGATCGCAACGTGCGCGTCGTCCTGCAGCCGGCGGTGTCTGAAGCGGTCACCGTGCGCGCGCCGTCGCCCATCGCGCTCCGGACGACCACCGCGACGAAAACCGACACGCCGCTGCGCGACGTTCCGCAGTCCGTCAGTGTGATTGCCCGCGATCTCATCGCCGACCAGACCATGCGGAGCATGGCCGATGTGGTGCACTACGTGCCCGGCGTCGGCATGGCACAGGGCGAAGGCCATCGCGACGCCCCCATCTTCCGGGGAAACACCTCCACGTCGGACTTCTTCGTGGACGGCCTGCGCGACGACACGCAGTACCTGCGCGACCTGTACAACGTGGAGCGCATCGAGGTGCTCAAGGGCCCCAACGGCATGATCTTCGGCCGCGGCGGCGTGGGCGGCGTCATCAATCGCGTGACCCGCCAGGCCGAGTGGATGCCGACGCGCGAAGTCTCGCTGCAGGGCGGCTCGTGGGGATACCGCCGCCTCACTGCCGATCTGGGCGAGTCGCTGAACGGCACGGTGGCCGCGCGTGTGACCGGCATGTACGAGAACTCCGACAGCTACCGCAGCTCGGTGAATCTCGAGCGCTTCGGTCTCAATCCCACTGTGGCGATTGCAGTGACGCCCCGGACGACGCTCCGGGCCGGCTATGAGTTCTTCCGTGACGAGCGCGTCACGGATCGCGGCGTGCCGTCGTTTCAGGGCAGGCCGCTCGACACCGCTCCCGAGACGTTCTTCGGCAAGACCGACCTGACGCCGGCGCGCGTCACGGTGAACGCGCTCTCCGCCGCATTCGAGCACCGCTTCACCGACCGTGTGACGCTGAGCAACCGCACGCGCTACGCCGACTACGACAAGTTCTACGAGAACCTCGTGCCGGGAGCCGTGAATGCCGCGGCCACATCGGTCACCCTGACGGGATACAACAGCTCGACCGACCGGCAGAACGTCTTCAACCAGACCGACCTGCACATCACGCAGCGCACCGGCCGCATCGAACATCGGCTGCTCGCCGGCGTCGAGGTCGGGCGGCAGGTGACGGACAACCTGCGATTGACCGCCTACTTCAGCTCGATCGGCCCGACCACGACGTCGGTCGTCGTCCCGCTCGGATCGCCCACGACATCGCTGCCCGTCGAGTTCCGCGCCGCTGCGAGCGATGCCGACAATCATGGCGTGGCAACCGTCGCGGCCGTCTACGTGCAGGACCAGATCGCGCTGTCGCGCCATGTCGACGTCGTCGCGGGCGTCCGCTACGACCGGTTCAACGTGGACCTGCTGAACAACCGCACCGCCGCCGAGCTCACGAGCCACGACAACCTCGTCTCCCCGCGCGTCGGTCTCATCGTCAAGCCGAATCCCGCCGTGTCCCTCTACACGAGCTCCTCGCGGACCTATCTGCCTCGCGCCGGCGAACAGCTCGCCTCGCTGTCCCCGACCAATCAGGCACTGGATCCGGAAACGTTCCGCAACATCGAGGCCGGCGCCAAGTGGGAGCTCAGCCCGACGCTGTCGATGACGGCCGCCGTGTATCGCATGGATCGCGGCAACGTGGCCGTGCCCGACCCCGTGAATCCGACGCTGTCGCTGCTCGTCGACGCCGAGCGCACAACCGGCCTCGAGCTGGAGGCGAGCGGGAGAGTCACCGATCGCTGGAGCCTGCACGGCGGCTATGCGTATCAGGATGCCGAGGTCACCCGCGGGCTCTCAGCGTCCATCGTCGCCGGCGCACGTCTCGGGCAGGTGCCGCGGCACACGTTCTCGCTGTGGAACAAGTACGACGTCTCGCGGCTGCTGGCCCTGGGGCTTGGCGTGATCTCGCGCGGGGACGCCTTCGTGGCGACGGACAACACGGTCGTGCTGCCGGGGGCGACTCGCGTCGACGCGGCGGTGTTCTCCAACGTCACGCCGCGTGTTCGCCTGCAGGCCAACGTGGAGAACCTGTTCAACAAGCGCTACTACTGGACGGCCCACAACAACAACAACATCCTGCCGGGATCGCCGCGCGGCCTCCGCGTGGGGCTCACCACGAACTTCTAACCGGCCAAGGCCCGTCCAGTCGGACGGGCCACCCGATTCACTCGCGCAGCATCAGCAGGAGCATCCGCGCCGGCTCCCGGGCACTCACCGCATGCGGCACGTTCGCCGGCATGCGGACGATCGTTCCCGGGGTGGCCGACACTTCCTTCCCGCCGACGGTCAGCGTCATCGAACCCTCGAGCACCATCACCAGGGCGTCGTAGGGCGAGGTGTGCTCGGTGAGCTCCTGACCCGCATCGAACGCAAACAGCGTGAGATTGCCCGCCGCGGTCCGGGCGAGCACGCGGCTGGCGATGCCCTGCTCGGTGGGTGTCACCAGTGCATGCAGGTGGAGGGCTTCAGCCGGCGGAATCGTGTGTGTCGCCATGGGAACTTCCTCGCGTCCGCTCCCGCCGCCGCGCCACGACGCGAACCGCACGCGAGCGAACGTCTACGTCGACGTCGCCGAGTCCCGATCGCAGGAGCCGATCTTCGATTGTCGCCGGATCCACCGGGACGAACGTGTCGCCGACGTGCAGCGCCCTGATCAGGAGACCAATCCTCGTCTCGACCATCACGAAGGTGCCGCCCGGCCGGAGGATGCGGGCGACCTCGGCAAACAGGCGATCCTGCCGCTCCTCCGGCGCCACATGATGAAGCACCATCATGCAAAGCACCGTGTCGAAGCTGCAGTCCGCCGCCGACATCCGGGTCGCGTCCTCACAGCGGACGCTGACGTTGCGGCCGGCGAAGCGGCGTCTCAGCCGGTCGGCGAACCCGGGATCGATCTCCACGCACGTCAGGTGACGGACGCGCGGGATCAGCAGAGGCGTCGCCGCACCAGGGCCCGGGCCAATCTCGAGCACGTCGCCGCCGAGCTCCACCTCTGACAGCGCCCACGGCAACAGGTTCCCGGCCACTGCGGCCCGCCACGCGCCGGACGCACAGAGGCGCCGATGCAGCCAGTTCACAGGATCCCCCGCCAGTGTGTCATCGACTGCCCGCAGTATCTCGCACGTCGCCAGCGCATGAAGGGGATCCATCTTCGGCAGTATTCTCAAAGAGCTTTAGTGTGTAAAGTATCCGGACGAGCCCGAAGCGATGAGACGCCGCCGCGGGGAACCCGCCATTGCGCTGCTGTTCGCTGCCGTTACCCTCGTCGCGGGCGGCGGGGCGCTCGCCTTCTTTCTCACGATCTCGCCCGTGCACACGAATCCCGCGGGAGTGCCCTCGGCAACCGCGGGCGCACCCGACAACCGCTACGCGGCCGCCATCGAGGACTCCCGCCGCGCGGTGCGCGACCTGCTGGTCGGCGAGAATCTGCCCGGACTCTCGATCGCGGTCGCGCGCGACGACGAGATCGTCTGGGCGGAGGGTTTCGGCTGGGCCGATATCGATCGGCACACGCCGGTCACGCCGGACACACGCTTCCGCCTCGGCAGCGTGTCGAAGACCCTGACTGCCGCCGGTGCGGCGCTGCTCCACGATCAGGGGCGCCTCGATCTCGATGCGCCGGTGCAGCGATACGTTCCTTCTTATCCGCAGAAACAGTGGACCGTCACGACGCGTCATCTGCTCGGTGATGTCGCGGGCGTCCACCGCATTCGCGGCGACAACAACGACCTGCTCCCCGGCCGGCACTGCACGAACCTTCAGGAGGCGCTGTCCATCGTCGCCAGCGAGCCGCTGCTGTTTCGGCCTGGAACGAGATATCGCTTTGCCTTCTACGGATGGCTGCTGGTGACTGCGGCCGTCGAGGGCGCGGCGATGCAGCCCTTCGCCACCTTCATGGCGCGCGAGGTGTTCGTTCCGCTTGGGATGACGCGCACCGCGCTCGAGGGCGCTGCCGAACTTCGCGATACGACGTCCTTCTACGGGCCGCGAGTGATGTTGAACACCGCGCTCGGGTTGAACGCCGCGACGGGGGCCGACTATTCCTGCTACTTCGGGGCAGGCGCGTTCCTCTCGACGCCATCCGACCTGGTTCGCCTGGGATCCGCGATGATCGAGCCCGGACTGCTGAGAGCCGAAACGCTGGCGACCTTCACCTCGCCGCTGCGCCTGGAATCAGGAGAGTCCACTGGATTTGCGTTGGGCTGGCGCGTCGAGGAAGCAGCGCTTGCCGGCGTATCGAGACGGATCCTCATTCATCGCGCGACTCCTGTCGGCGGCACGGTCACCCTCATGCTCGTCCCCGATCTCCGCCTCGTCGTCGCTGCGGTATCGAACGCTTCGCATGCGAAGGGCGTGGCGCCGCTCGGGCTGACCGTCGCGGCCGCATTTGCACGGGGGGCGACGCCGTGACTGCCCGATCCCGCGCTCACGACTCGGTTGCGCATGCTGAAGAACCGGACCGACCCTGCTCGCGCGGCTCGGTCTGCATCTGATGCGTCCGCTCGACTACTCCTGCTACGCGGGAGCGAGCGTCTTTCTGTCCACTCCGTCGGACCTCGTGCGGTTCGGCATGAAGATCAACGACGGAACGCTGTTGAAGCCGGCGACAGTCCGACTCCTGCAGGAATGGCAACGCCTCGCGTCAGGCGAAGAAACGGGCTATGGACTCGGGTGGGATCGCGAAACGGTTTCACTCGCCGGCGCTCCCACGACCTGGACGGGACACGGCGGGCTGTTGCTCGGCGGCAGCGTCGCGTCGCTCATGACGTTTCCAGAGCGCCAGCTCACGGTCGCCGTGCTCTCCAACATCTCCTATACCGATGCCGAAGCCGTCGCTCTGAAGATCGCAGAGGCATTCGCCGCACAGGCACCACGGCCGGCACCCTAGCGCTTCCTGGTGATTTTCATCACCGTCATCCGCGACGCCCCGGACACGTAAATCGAGCCGTCGGTGTCGATGCCCATCCCGTGGGCCCGATCCGCCTTCACGCTGTCGATCAACTTCCCGCCCTTGACGATGTTGACGATGCCGGCGTTGACGTCGCTGATGTAAACCGTATCGTCGGCGGCGACAGCGATCCCGCCCCGGGACGGGAACGGCCACGTCTCGACGAAGGTGCCGTCCTTGTCGAAGACCGAGACGCGCTTGTTGTCGCTGTCGTTGACCAGCAGCCGGCCGCGCGAATCCAGCGCCACGCCATGCGGCAGCTGCAGTTGCCCAGGCTGCGCGCCCTTGACACCGCCGATGATGCGGATGAACTGCCCCGAACTGGAGAAGTGCACGACCCGGGAGTTCACGCACCCATCCGACACGTAGATGTCGCCGTTCGGCGCAACGGCCCACGTGGTTCGGCTGGTTGAAGAGATCTCGTGACGTGTTGTCGCCTGCGACACCTTTCTTCCCCAACGTCATCAGCACGCGGCCCTCGGGGCTGATCTTGTGGACGACGTGCGCGGCGGAGTCGGTGACCCACAGAAACCCCTGAGAGTCGATCGTCAGGCTGTGGGCGTTCTCGAACAGGCCGGCGTCGCCGAACGCCTTGATGAAAGTGCCGTCGCGCGCGAACACGCGGAAGTACGGCGCGGTGCGCACGAGCACGACCACGTTGCCTTTTCCGTCGACGGTGATCCAGGTGGTGTTCCCGTTCCAGCTCGTTCCCTGCGGGAGCCGCGCCCAGGCCGGGTCGACCGTGAACGCGCCGGACGATTGCGCGGAGACAACGGCGGCGCCGGTCAGGGCGAGGGCGATCAGGACCGCGGACGACACAAGAGCACACGGGCGCATCTTCACAGAGACTCCTTCTGAAAGGCGGCGCGTCTGGTCTGGCTGGAGGGGGATCCTACACTGCGTCGGAAGGATACGTCGGGTCCGGGTGGGGCAGGATACCGTCGGGTCCGGCTGAAGCCGGACACTACACGGCAGGATACGCCTGGTCCGGCTGAAGCCTGGCTGAAGCCGGACACTACACCACCGGTCCGGCTGAAGCCGGACGCTACACCTGGCGTTCACGCGCGAGGAGCTTCGCCACCTCGGCCGGCTCGTCGAACGCCGGACGCACGAACGCACGCGCCTTCGGAAACACCTCTTCGAGCGCCTCGCCGAGCCACACGAGATCTTTGATGAACACCGACGCGGCCGCATCCGAGATCACGCCTCGTTCGATCAATTCGAGCCACGCCGCGTGCGAACGCTCGATGCCGAGCAGCGCCACCTTCGCCGAACCGTCGTGATCCGGCGGCCAGTCGCGCGCGTCGGGATCGTCCTCGGCCAGACCGTGGATCGCGCGATGCACCTTGGCCGGAATCAGCGTATGGAACCAGGCAATCACGGCTCGCGGATCACCAGGGCTCGTGGCATCAGCGGCGTTCGCCCGGAGCCATGGGTGGACGGCGAAGCAATACCGTTTCGCACGCGCCTCGATCGCAAGGTGCTCCTTCGGCGGCGCAGGCCCGGGAGGCAGCTCCAGCTCGCCCGCCGCCACCCTGGCGGCAATTTCGTTCATCGCGTCGATCTGTTCCTGCAGCCACGGCGGTGGTGGCGGCGGCGCCTCCTCCGGACGCACGGGCGCGTCGACAACAGGCTTCAGATTCGGGTCGAGCGCGGCTTCGATTTCGGCCATGTCGGCGAAAAGGCGGCACCGCGACGTGAACGAGCACGCTTCGCACCAGCGATCGCAGTAGTTGAAGATGCCGACGATGTATCCGTCGCGAATCTCCACGTGGACCTCGTGGTCCAGCAGAGAGCAACGGACGTGCCTGCACGCAATGTGCGCGGCTTACAGCATCCGCAGCCGCGGTCCACGCGCGATCTCGCGTTTTCAGCGCCGCGCCCTGCTGAACCCGCTCGCCGCGCGCGTTCCTCTGCTACCCCGGGTGCGGGAAATGCGTTCCCAGCCGTGATCCGGGAAATGTGTTCCAGGCCGCGATCGGCGAGTCTCGCGCACGGCCCATGGCGGATCGTTTCCTCTTCGCTGATGGGTCGGATTGCGGCGTCGTGAAGGCTGCGGTATACACGAACGCCTGTGACTGATTCCACCGTTGCCGCCGAAACCTGTGCCGCTCTCGGCGCCGCACAACAGCAGCTCGAGGCCTACCCCGGACGCGAGGTCACGCTCGGCGCGCTTGGCGTCCTCCGGGCACTTCCGGTCAGGAGCCGGCGCCTGATCGGCCCCTGGTGCTTTCTCGATCGCTTCGGGCCTGCGACCTTCGCGCAGGGCGGCGGCATGGACGTGGCCCCTCATCCCCACATCGGAGTGCAGACGGTCACGTGGCTGCTCGACGGCGAGATCGTCCACGACGACAGCCTGCTGCAGGAAGCCGTGCTGCGTCCGGGCGGCGTGAACGTGATGACCTCGGGGCACGCGATCGCCCACGCCGAACGGACACCCGACGACAACACAGGCCGCCTCGACGGCGTTCAGCTCTGGACCGCGCTGCCCGATCGCGACCGTCACAGCGATCCCTCGTTCCAGCACGTGGCCGAGGTACCGCGAATCGATGCGCCGGGCGGAATCGTGCGGGTCTTCTCGGGAAGGCTCGCCGGGCTGGTCTCCCCTGCGAGACACTTTTCCGCTCTCGTCGGCGCCGACCTCCAGGTCCACGCGCGCCAGCAGCTCGTGCTCCCGCTCGAGCCGTCGCACGAACACGGCCTGCTCGTCCTGTCGGGCGACTGCTCGCTCGAAGGGCAGCGTCTCGACGAACGCGTTCTCTACTACCTCGGGACGCAGCGTTCGGAGCTGTCCGTGGACAGCACCGCCGGCGCGAGGTTGCTGCTGACTGGCGGCATCCCGTTCCCGGAGACGATTCTCATGTGGTGGAACTTCGTCGCACGGACTCCCGAGGAGATCCGCGACGCGCGCACCGACTGGGAAGCACACCGCAGGTTCGGCGACGTGCCGGCCTACAAGGGGCCGCGGATCCCCGCTCCTCCCCTCACGCGGCTTGCGCCGCCGAACCCGGTCAGCTGAAGCATCAGCGTGTCGTGCTCGCCGGGGTCGCACGCAGTGTAGATGGCGTCCCGACGGACAACTGCGTACTCAGCACCTCGTAAGCTCCCCCGTCAAGCAGAAGCGCAGAGTGAGACTTGCCCGTCGATCGAGGCACCCTGGACTACGGCTCCTCGATCATCAGCTCCCGCGCCGGCATACCATCGCTCCACCTCCCCATGAACCGCTGCTCGCGAGTGCCGCCCAGCGCGTACTCGCGGTGCACGCCGCGGAATACGGCGTCCACGAGCCCGTCGAGCAGCTTCCACGTGCCGTAGTAGTCGAGCGCATCGGTCACCCGCGGTCCCCGCGAGCCGGGCTCGCGGCCGCGCGGCAACCGCCGCGGCGGCCGCGTCTCTTCGTCCGTCTCGACCAGCCTGTCGGGGGCCGTCGCCATCCGGTGATCCGCGATCAACGCCGGCGTGCCGTGATGGTCGGAGTAGAGGCGCACGAAGTCCTTGTTCGCGTCGGGGACAGCCGTCGCTCCCCGGTAGATCTTCCGCGCGTCCACGTCGCGCACGAAGTCGTCATCGTCGCCGACCACGGCGAGCAGCAGCAGCTCCGGCGGAAGCGCCGACAGGTCGGCGAGGTGAAACGCGATCGGCGACGGCGCGGGCCACGTCTTGCCCGGCGCGACCGACATCAGCGCCAGCGGCCGAGGCAGCGCACCCCTGGCCGCGTAAACGGCCAGGTTCGCGGCGACCAGGCCGCCCATCGAGTGGCCCACGAACACGAGCCCGCGCTCGTCGGGAGCCACGTGTCCGGGCGTTCGCAGCACGTCGAGCGCCAGCCTCGTTGCCGCGAGGGCGTTGACGTCGAATTCACGTACCGGTGTCCGCGCGTCGGCCTGGTACCGCGGATAGATGACGGTGTTGCCGCGCCGCACGATGTGGCGGATCCAGGCGCCGTAGAAGTTTGGATCCATCGCCGCCCAGCCGTGAGTGAAGACGACGACCGGCGCCCGCGACGGCGTGGGGCTGGCAGGCTCGAACAGATGCACCTCGCCAGCGCCCGACCCGATCCTGGTGGTCATCACCTCCGCATGTGGATAGGCGCTGCCGCCGGGGCCGTCCTCCGGCTGCGCCGGTGGCGACGGCGCCGGTGATTGCGCGGCGACCGAGAGCATCATCACGAGGAGAAGGCCGACGATCTTGTGGGCAGGCATGACAGTCACCGCCCAATCCGATCCTTCAGCTCGGCGCGGCGCGCCTCGCGGATCTTCTTCAGTTCGTCCATCTGCGTCTTCGTCAGGATCTTCTTCAACTTCGCGTCGGCGTCGGACTGGATGTCCCGGAGCTCGCGTGCCATGCGCAGCCGCGACCGGCGATTCTGCGAGCCGCCGTCGTACTTCTCACGCAGTGCCTGCAGCTTCTGGACTTCCTCCGCGAGGACCGGACGAATCTGCTCTTCCTGTTCGGGTGTGAGCGCCAGGCGATCGCGGAGCTCCTCGAGACGCTGGCGAAGACGCTCGGTCTGCTCGCCGTTCTGCGCCTGGCTCGCAGCGAGCGGCGCCAGCGTGAAAAGGGTGAGCGCGAGTGTTGCGATAAGCGATTTCATGATGTGCCTCTCTCGTCCGATCCCGTCTGTCGGACTGCTCTCGATTCCCAAAGCTGATGTCGATCCGACATGTCGCCGCGGCGCGCCGGGAACCGCCGCGACGACACGATGGCGTTTCCTTTCAGCGCCAGGTTCCTGCAACCCAGAACCAGCCTCGCCGGTCGTGAGCCCAGTGCCCGGCAACCCACACCGCACGCGGGCGCGGCGGCACGACGTACCGCCCCGACACCCACACGTAGGCACGCCCGTTCCAGCGGTAGTAGCCGGGCGTCCACACGTAGCCGGGCCGCGGGGCGACGACAACCCGCTCGACGACCGGGGCCGGGGGTGCAACCCGGACGTAAATGCGTGTTCCCGCCGCAGCCGGTGCCGGCGCGGCGGCAATGCCGCCGGCGAGCACGACGAGCAGCGTGAGTGCGCGAACAATCTTCCGGGGTGTCATGTCATCCTCCATGTCTCGATGCGGCAGGCGCTGGCTTCTGTCTCCGCGTACGTTCATCGCGATCGCGACCAGCTCCTGGTGCGGCCGGCGCGCCCGGTGCGCACGTGCGAGCTGCCGTCTCGCGTGTAGACTCCCTGCTTCGACACGCTGACTCCGTCGAAGCCGGTGCGATGCGCCTCATGGACGATGGCGCCATCCTGTCTGCTGGTGCTTCTCGACCGCACCGCGCTGCGCCCCTCGGGCCCAATCGCGGTCTGCGTCACGCCGACTCGTCCGTCCGATCGGTTGGCATCGATCGATGTGGCGAGCGTCGCCGTCCTGCCCGCGGCTGTCGTGACGACGGTGTTCACCGTCGCCTGGCGATCGCCGCTGGTTCGTGTTCTCGTCAGGCTGCCGCCTCTCGCCGTCGTGATCGTCGTCGTGCCGTCCTGTGCTGCCGATGCCGGCATCGCCGCGACCACGAGCGCGGCGGTCATCATCGTCAGTTGTTTCATCCAGTTCATCGTTGGCTCCTCTCCGGGCTCGATCTGCCCACGTCCACTGTGACGTTGGGCGGCACCGAAAAGAGCGTCGGGTTTTGTCGTGAATCGTCGGCGCCGCCGTGTCGCAGCGCGGCACCGTGTTCACCGAGGCTCGAACCGCGCCGGCGACAAAACCCGACAAAAGACGAACGGCCGTGCGCCCGCGCCGTGGCACAGTGGATTCGAGGATGCGTGCGATGAGACGTTCAGCGATCGTGGCGTTGGTAACGGCGTTGTTCATACCCGTGCTGATCACGGGCAGTGACAGGAAGGCTCAGGCTGGCGCCGGCACGCCGCCGGAGACGACGTTCAGCGAGCATGTCGCACCAATCGTCTTCAAGCATTGCGTCTCGTGCCATCGCCCGGGCGAAGCCGCGCCGTTCCCGCTCCAGAGCTACGAAGACGTCGCCCGCCGCGGGCGGCTGATCGCCGCGGTGACGAAGGCGCGCTTCATGCCGCCATGGAAGGCGGAGCGCGGCTCGTACCCGTTCAGGGATGAGCGGCGTCTCACACCGGATGAGATCGCCACCATCGAGCGATGGGTCGAGACAGGGATGCCGCGCGGCGATTCTGCCAGGCTTCCGGCGCTCCCTTCGTTTCCCGCCGGCTGGCAGCTCGGGCCACCGGACCTCGTGCTCGAGATGCCCGACGCCTACCGCGTTCCCGCCGACGGCCCTGACGTCTACCGCAGCGTGGTCATCCCTGTCGGCTTGAGCGAGGACAAGTGGATCCGCGCGATTGAGCTGCGGCCCTCAGCGCGATCCGTGGTGCATCACGTGCTCTTCTTTGCCGACGCATCAGGCGATGCGCGCCGCGCCGACGCTGCGGACCCGGCGCCGGGCTTTGCCGGCATGCGCCGTACGCTCGTGCGAAGCACGCCGCTCGGCGGCTGGGCTGTGGGACAGCAACCGCACCTGTACCCCGAAGGAGTGGCCGTGCGGCTTCCGGCGAAGTCGGATCTCGTGCTGCAGTTTCACTTCCACCCGACCGGCAGGCCGGAGGTCGAGCGGTCGGTCGTCGGACTCTACTTTGCTTCGCGGCCTCCCGAGCGTCCGCTCGTGGCGATTCAGCTTCCGGTGCTGTTCGGCTACTTCGCGGGGATCGACATCCCCGCCGGCGCGCGGAACTACAGTGTCGAGGACTCGTTCGTGCTGCCGGTGGACAGCGAAGCGGTTGCCGTCGGCGCGCACGCCCACTACCTGGGCCGGCAGATGACGATGACGGCGGTTCTGCCCGACGGCACGAAGAAGACGCTGCTCTCGATTCCCGACTGGGATTTCGCCTGGCAGGATCGCTACGTCTTCGACGGCCTGGTGCCGCTGCCGAAAGGTACGCGCCTCAGCGCCCGCGTGAGCTGGGACAACTCCGCCGACAACCCGCGCAACCCGTCGAATCCGCCCGTGCGTGTCAGGTGGGGCGAGCAGTCGTTCGATGAGATGGGCAGCGTCACGCTGCACGTGATCCCTCGCCGGGCCGCCGATCACGAGATCCTTCGGCGGGCGTACCGCCGGCACGTCGTCGCCGCGGCTGCGGCCGGTGCACGGCCGTGACGCGCTTCGTCAAGGCGCTGTGCCTGACAGCAGCACTCGCGGCGCTGTCGTCCTGCCATCCCGTTCGCGGAACGGAGAGCGGGAAGAGCGAGAGCGTGGGCTCACCGGCCGACGCGCGGCTGACCGCGATGTTCTTCGTCCAGCGCGATTGTCCGATCTCGAATCGCTACGCGCCGGAGATCCGGCGCGTCTGCGCCGCGTACGCCGCCGGCGGTGTTCGCTGCCGGCTGGTCTACGTGGATCAGCAGCTGACCGATGCGGAGGCTCGCCAGCACGCACGCGAGTACGGCCATGGCGAATACCCTGTCGTGGTCGATCGCGGCGCGCGTCTCGTGCGCGCCGCGGGCGTGACGATCACGCCGGAAGTAGCGGTGTTCGACGCGAAGTGGGAGGTGGCGTACCGCGGGCGCATCGACGACAGCTACGTCAGCTGGGGCACGAGGCGCCGGGTGGTGGGCGATCGCACGCTGCGCAACGCGCTCGATGCCCTGCTTGCCGGCCGGCCGGCGCCGAAGCCGCGCACGCAGGCCGTCGGCTGCTACATCGCGGGCGCGTCGGCGCGGCCGGCGCTGTGAACCGCTGAGCTCGAGTGTGAGTGCCATGTCCCAGGATGCGGCGTCGAAGTGCGAAAATGACGGCATCGCCATCCCCGAACGCGACGAGGGCGGCCTGGATCGCATGTCACGTGTGCTCGTCATCGACGACGATCGCGACCTGGCCAGCATGCTGGCCGAGTATCTCGAAAAGGAAGGCTTCGTCGTGGAGTCGGCGGAGACCGGCGAAGACGGTCTGGCGCAGGCGCTCGCGGTCGAGTACAGCCTGATCATCCTCGATGTGATGCTGCCGCAGCTCGGCGGGCTCGAGGTGCTGCGCCGGCTGCGCGCCAAGTCGCAGACGCCGGTGATCATGCTCACCGCGCGCGGCGAGGAAGTGGACCGGATCGTCGGCCTGGAGATCGGCGCCGACGACTATCTTGCCAAGCCGTTCAGCGCCCGCGAGCTGCTCGCCCGGATGCACGCCGTGCTGAGGCGCAGCCGCGCGGCGTCGCCGGAGAGTACGCCGAACGACGTTCTGGCGGTCGGTGACGTCGTGCTCGATCCCCTCGCCCGCACCGTCCGGCGCGCCGGCCAACTCGTCGATCTGACGTCGCTCGAGTTCGACGTCCTCCGAATGCTGCTCTCGTCGGCCGGCCAGGTGGTCACGCGCGAAGATCTCTTCAGACAGGTGCTGCAGCGCGACTACTCGGTATTCGATCGGAGCATCGACAATCACGTCAGCAGCCTGCGCAAGAAGCTCGGCCCTCGGATCGGCGGCACCGAGCGCATCAAGTCCGTGCGGAACGCCGGCTACGTCTACGCCCGCACGCCCCGCGACAACGCCGGCGCGCGGTCATGAGCCGGCTGTTCCTGCGCGTCTTTCTCTGGTTCTGGCTCGGCTCGACCAGCCTGCTGCTGGTGCTTGCCGCGAGCCTGATCGTGTCGCAGCCCGACGTCCTCACGACCTGGCGCTTCATCGGGCGCACCGCCATGCAGTTTGCCGGATCGCACGTCGCCGACACCTACGAACGCGAGGGTGCGGCTGCGGCGGCAGCCGTCATCGACACGATCGGCCGCGAGGGGCGGTTCCGCGTGTGGCTATACAGCGCCGACGGCCGCTTCGTCGCCGGGCCGGGGCCGCTGGCCGATGCGGCCGATGCGATCGGCCGCGTGCTCGCGTCCGATGACGACACCGAGCGCATGGTGAGCCGGAACTCGTCGATCCTGGCGCGGAAATTACGCAGCGCGTCCGGCGGCGAGTACGTGGTCATGTGGGAGGCGCCGCGCGTCCTGCGCGGCGCCGCGCAGCTTTCGCCGCTGCGCCTCGCGTCGCGGGTGGCGGCGCTCGTCCTCACAAGCGGCCTGGTGTGCTGGCTGCTGACGTGGCAGATCACCCGGCCGATCGCCGCGCTGCGCACCGCCGCCCGGCAGTTTGCCGGCGGCGATCTGAGCGTCCGCGTCGGGTCGAAACCCGAGCTGCGGCGGGGCGACGAGCTCTCCGACCTGGCGGCGGACTTCGACGGCATGGCGTCGCGCATCGAGGCGCTGATCGCGTCGCGGCAGCAGCTGCTCGCCGACATCTCGCACGAGCTGCGGTCGCCGCTGGCGCGCCTCTCGCTGGCGCTGGATCTCGCCCGGCGGCGGGCCGGCGAGAACGTCGCCGAGTACGAGCGCATGGACCGCGAGATTCAGCGGCTCGACGCCCTCATCGGCCAGTTGCTGATGCTCGCCCGGCTGCAGGCGCCGGGCCACCCCATCGAAGCCGCGTTCGAGCGCATCGATCTGCGTGAGCTCGTACGCGAGGTCGCACAGGACGCCGGCTTCGAGGCGCAAGGCGCGGGGCGCACGGTTACCGTGGAGCGCGAGGTGGACGTGCACGTGCGCGGAAATCGCGGGCTGCTTCGCAGTGCGCTCGAGAACGTCGTCCGAAACGCGGTGCGCTACACCCCAGCGGGCACGGCCGTGTCGATCGCGATGGAGCCCGTCGATGCCGCCGGCCGCGCCGCGATTGTCGTTCGCGATCGCGGTCCCGGCGTCCCTGCAGAAGCGCTGGCACGTCTGTTCGATCCGTTCTTCCGCGTGGACGAGGCACGCCACCGCGCGAGCGGCGGGATCGGGCTCGGTCTGACCATCACCCGCCAGGCGATGCAGGCGCACGGCGGATCGGCGACCGCACAGAATCATCCCGACGGCGGGCTGGCCGTGAGGCTGGAGCTACCTGCCGGCGTCTGAGCTGCGGACCAGGCCTGGTGCAGCGGGCCGGTATCAGTTCCTGGTCAATCACCGCGCTCAGCGGCTGAAGGCGCAGCTCCTGCTCGAGGGCGGACTGCACGTATCGGTCATGTCCACGCCGTGGTACCCGGACGTGAAGCCGTCGTGAACTGGCCGTCAGATCTTCAACGGCGGACCGACGTTCACGACGCCATACTCCTTCTCGGCCCTGCGGCGATCGGCCTCGTCGCCAAGGCCGAAGTACTGCCCGCGTGCCGACAGCTCGCGAAAGAAGTCCTCCATGCGTCCGGCAGGCGTGAAGCCGACCAGAAGACGCCCCGGCGTGTCGCCGACGAATGCGAACGCGTGCGGCACCCGCCGCGGGCCGAGGACCGAATCCCCGGGGTTCAGCTCGAATCGCTGATCGCCGACTTCGACGACATATTTGCCCTCGAGGCAGTAGAACCACTCGTCCTCGTCGCGGTGGTAATGCCTGGGAGGTCCACCTTTCCTGGCGCTTGGCTGCTCCGTCAGCAGGAACGCGCCCGCGGTATCCCGCGCGGAAACCTTGATGAACATCTGTCCACCGTTTGGAAGGCGAAGGATCTGATTGAAGCGGCCCTCGCCGGCAGCCACCCTGACGCCGGACGTGGCCGGCTGCGGTTTCTGCGGCGCGGCGGCAAGAGCCGCGGGCCATGCCGCCATCACAGAAAGGAATGCTCTTCGATCAGTCTGAAACGCGGACATCGTCGTCTCCATTCCGGGATTGATCGATCGCGGGCAGATCTGACTGCCCGCTGAACGGTGGTGCCTGCCAGTGCGCAAGTCTATACGTTCCCCGCCCGAGCATCGTCGCAAAGCCTTCGGCAACGAGTGCGCGATTGCCGAGCCCCGCGTCGGGACGCGACAGCCCCGTGACGCGCGCGAGCTCGCCCGGGATGGTCATACCGGCGCCGGACAGAAAGCAGCGTGCGATCTCGCGCAGCGCAGTCTGGCGGCTGGCGCGCCGCGTGAGCGCATCGGGAAACCGTCCGACGGCGAGGGTCCAGAGATACGTCAACTTCGGCAGGTAGACCACTTCGCTCGGGACCACGATCATCGCCGCCTGCAGCTCGTCGATCGCGCGTGTGAATGCGGCGCGATCGGTGACGCCCGATTCCACGCGCAGATCGGAGCTCGCCATCTCCCATTCCTTGCGCAGCACCTTCAGGACGGCGCGGGCGTTGCGGCTCAGGCGCCGGGCTTCGTCGGCGCGGCGGATGCCCCAGAGCGCGTGGAAATACGGAACCATTCGCGGCGCGATGAACATCGCCCTGCCGCGGGCCAGCTTGGCGTAATACACCCTGCCGCGGCGCACGAGCTGGTCCTTGATCGTCCACGTCAGCGAGGATTCCGGATCCTTCTGCACGTGCCTCGGCAGAACCGCGTCGCGCCGCCCGCAGACGGCGACATACAGCGACGGGCCAGGCCGACGCGAATCGGTCATGCATGCGGCAAACCCGACCTGCTCCACGAACCGCTCGGCCTCGAGCACGGTCGCCACGGTGCGTGTGGCTTCACGCCGCCACCGCTCGTCGCGGTAGTCCTCGAACTCGGCCGGAATCTGCACGGAGGGGGGCACGTTTCTGCACGAATGTTATCGAACGGCGGCATCAGTTTGCGCGGTCTTGTCGCGCGATCCTGGCAGTAGAATGCCGCGCATGTTTCTGCGCTTTCTGTCAGCGGCGGGGCTGGCCGCGCTGCTCCTGCCGGCCCTGGCGGGTGCGGCGGAGCCTGTGCCTCTCGTCGACGCGGCCGAACGCGGCGACCTTGCCGCCGTACGTGCGCTGATCGCGAAGAAGGTCGACGTCAGTGCCGCGCGCGTGGATGGCATGACGGCGCTGCACGCCGCCGTCCACGGCGATCGCCTCGACATCGCCGAGACGCTGCTGCGGGCCGGCGCCAGGGCCGACGCGGCCGATCGCTACGGCGTGACGCCGTTGTATCTCGCGGCCGTGAACGGCAATGCCGACATGATTCGACGGCTGCTCGCGGCCGGCGTCGACGTCAATGCGACCGATCCGGGCGGCGAGACGGCGTTGATGACCGCGGCTCGCACCGGCACGCCGGCGGCGCTGCGCGTGCTGCTCGAAGCCGGCGCGGAGGTCGACGCGCGGGAGCCCGAATTCGGACAGACCGCGTTGATGATCGCGGTCCGCGAGAATCACGAAGAGGCCGTCCAGATCCTGCTCGATGCGGGCGCGTCGCCGAACGCGCAGACGCGCAGGGGTCCCGTCCCGCCGTTCGTGCCTCCGTGCAAGGGCACCGGCTGCGGCTCGGAAGGCGTCGGCATCAATCGCGGCGGCGTGCCCGATCGCGGACGCCGGGCCGAGGTGAAGGGCGGCATGACGCCGCTGCTCTACGCGGCGCGCGACGGTCACCTGGGCGTCGCCCGCCGGCTGATCGATGCCGGCGCGGATCTCGAGCTCGGCGACGGCAACGACATCCGGCCGCTGCTCATGTCGCTGCTCAACAACAACCTCGACGTCGCCCGGCTCCTCCTGTCCAGGGGCGCCAACGTCAACGCCGACGACTTCTGGGGCCGCACGCCGCTGTGGGCGGCGGTGGAGTATCGCAACCTGGACATGAACAACAACGACCAGGACAGCCCCACCGACAACGGCGTCGATCGGGCGCCGATCCTCGAGATGATCAAGGAGCTGATCGCGGCCGGCGCGAACGTCAACGCGCGCACGCGCGAGCTGTTCCCGGTGCGGCGCTGGCTCTACTCGCTGAACGATGTGTCGTGGGTGGACTTCACGGGGCAGACGCCGTTCCTGCGCGCCGCACTGTCGGCCGACACGACCGTGATGCGGCTGCTCGTCGAGCATGGCGCGGATCCGAATCTGCCGACGCTCGCGGGAACGACGCCTCTGATGGCGGCCGCCGGCGTCAACTGGGTCGTCGCGCAGACCTACACCGAATCGGTGCAGGCGCGCTACGACGCCGTGAAGCTGTGCCTCGAGCTCGGTGCCGACGTGAACGCGACGAATTCGATGGGGCTGACCGCGCTCCTGGGCGCCGTCAACCGCGGCTCGAACGACATCATCGAGCTCCTCGTCGAACACGGCGCCCGCCTCGATATCGCCGACAAGGAAGGCCGCACGCCGATGCGCTGGGCGGAAGGGGTGTTCCTCGCGGCGGTGGGCGCGGAGCGCAAGCCGGCGACCATCGCACTGCTCGAGCGGCTGATGGCCGAGGCGAAGGGCTCTTCCGCCGGAAGCGGGGGGAAGAAGCCGTGAGGGTGAAAGCGACGATCCTCGCGGCCGCCGCGCTGCTGGTGACCGTCGGGTGGACGACGGTCGAGACGCAGACGCCGGCAGCGGACGCCCGTGCCTCCCAGCCTGCGGCGGGCGCTCAGGCGACGATCGATCGCTACTGCGTGACGTGCCACAATCCGCGGACGAAAGCGGGCGGGCTCGCGCTCGACGCGCTGCCGGTAGCGGGCGCCGCGCGGGATGCGCAGACCTGGGAGAAGGTCATTCGCAAGGTGCGCACGGGGATGATGCCGCCCGCCGGCGCACCGCGTCCGGATCGGGCCACGCTGGACAGCCTGGCGGCCGTCGTCGAAACCACCATCGATCGTGCGGCTGCCGCTGCGCCCAATCCCGGCGCTCCCGCACTCCATCGTCTCAACCGGACCGAGTACGGCAACGCGATCCGCGATCTGCTCGACCTGCCGATCGACGCCACGAAGCTGCTGCCCGGTGACGATTCCGCCGAAGGATTCGACAACCAGGCCGGCGTGCTGGGCGTGTCGCCGGCATTGATGCAGGCCTACATCACGGCGGCGCAGAAGATCAGCCGCCTGGCAGTTGGCGATCCGACGATCAGCGCCGACCTCACGACGTACACGGTTCCGCGCGGTCTGTCGCAGGCGGGGCATCGCGAAGGTCTTCCGCTCGGCACGCGGGGCGGTCTCCTGGTGCGCCACATCTTCCCGCTCGACGCCGAGTACGAATTCCGCGTCGGCCGCGTCGGCGGCGGGCTGTTCGGACTGCCGCCGGTCGGCACGGGCGATGCCGTCGAGCTCACGCTGAACGGCGAGCGCGTGCGATTGATCGCTGCGAACGAGCGCGGTCCGATACGTCTCAAGATTCCCGCCGGTCCGCAGACGATCGGCGTGGCGATCGTCCGCAAGTCGAACGCCCGCGGCGTCGACGATCTCTACTCCGAACATGCGGCTGCCGCCGGCGTGACCAACCTCGTCATCAACGGACCGTTGAACCCGACCGGTCCTGGAGACACACCCAGCCGGCGGCGAATCTTCACGTGCCGGCCCGACCCGGGTGCCGCGGGAGAGGCGGCCGCCAAGGCTGCGGCGGGATCTCGCAGCAGCGCGCCTGCGAACGCGAGCGAAGTTGCCTGCGCGCGGTCGATTCTGGCCAGGCTGGCAACTCGCGCGCTGCGGCGTCCGATTGCCGAAGACGACGCGGCGGTGACGATGCTGATGGAGTTCTTCGAGTCGGGCCGGTCGCTGCGCGGCTTCGAGACGGGCCTGCAGTACGCGCTGGCCCGTCTGCTCGTCGATCCGCAGTTCATCTACCGGTTCGAACGCACACCGGCGGGCGTCCGTCCCGGCGCCGCCTACCGCATCGGCGATCTCGAGCTCGCCTCGCGGCTCTCGTTCTTCCTCTGGAGCAGCATTCCCGACGAGGAGCTGATCACGGTGGCGGCCTCGGGGCGGCTGCACGAGCCGGCCGTCCTCGAGCAGCAGACTCGCCGCATGCTCGCTGACGAGCGCGCCCGCGCGCTGGTCGACAATCTCGCCGGACAGTGGCTGATGCTTCGTCAGCTCGACGACATCGCGCCGGTCACGAGGGTCTTCGACGGCAACCTGCGCTACGCCTTCCGCCGCGAGACCGAGCTGCTGTTCGAAACCATCGTTCGCGAGGATCGCAGCATCCTCGACCTGATCGACGCCGACTACACCTTCGTCGACGAGCGGCTCGCGCGTCATTACGGCATTCCGAACATTCGCGGCAGCCGGTTCCGGCGCGTTGCTCTCGACCGGAGTCCGCGGCGAGGCCTGCTCGGCCACGGCAGCCTGCTCACCGCGACATCGGCGGGCAATCGCACGTCGCCGGTCAAGCGCGGCAAGTGGATTCTCGAGAACCTGCTCGGCGCGCCGGTGCCGCAGCCGCCGCCCGGAGTCGAAACCAACCTCACCGCCGCCCCGGGCGCGGCGCCGACGTCCGTGCGGCAGCGTCTCGAGCAGCACCGCGCCAGTCCGGCCTGCGCCGCCTGTCATTCGGTGATGGACTCGGTCGGGTTCGCGCTGGAGCACTTCGACCTCATCGGCCAGTACCGCGAGACGGACGGCGGTGCGCCGGTCGATGCCGCCGGCAGGCTCGCGGACGGAACCGTGCTCGACGGCGCGGCCAGCCTGCGTGAGGCCCTGCTCGATCGGCGCGACGCGGTGGTGTCGACGGCGGTCGAAAAGCTGCTCACCTACGCCCTGGGCCGGCGCGTCGAGTATTACGACATGCCCGCGGTGCGCGCCGTCGTGCGCGACGCGGCCGGGCAGGATTATCGTTTCTCGTCGCTCATCACCGGGATCGTGAAGAGCGTGCCGTTCACCATGAAGCGAGCCGAGGATCAGTGATGTTCATCTTCAAGAAGCACCTTTCCCGACGGACGTTCCTGCGCGGCGCGGGCGTGTCGCTCGCCCTGCCGCTTCTCGACTCGATGGTGCCCGCGGCCACGGCGCTCGCCCGGACGGCGGCGACGCCCCGGACGCGCATGGGGTGCATCTACATCCCGCACGGGGCGACGATGGACAAGTGGACGCCGGCGCAGGAGGGCACCGGCTTCCAGTTCTCGGAGATCCTGCAGCCGCTCGAGCCGTTCCGCGATCGCGTGAACGTAATCAGCGATCTGGCGCACGCCCCGGTGGCGCCGTGGACCGGGGAGGACACCGGCGGCGCGGAGAATCACGTGCGCGCGGCGGCCGTCTTCCTCAGCGGCGCGCATCCGGTGAAGAAGAACGAGGCCTACGTCGGCACGACCGTCGACCAGATCGCGGCGCAGCACGTCGGCCAGGACACGCCGCTGCCGTCGATCGAGATGTCGATCGAGCCGCTGAACCTGACCTGCGGCGACGCCGGCTTCACCTGCGCGTATCGCAACACGCTGTCGTGGAAGTCGCCGACCCTGCCGCTGCCGATGGAGAACAACCCGCAGATCGTGTTCGAGCGCCTGTTCGGCGACGGCAGCACCGACGCGCAGCGCCAGGAACGGCGCAACCAGGCGCGCAGCCTGCTCGACTCGATCCGCGATCAGGTGCCGACGCTGGAGAAGGACCTGCCCGCGAGCGATCGGCGACGCCTGCGCGAGTATCTCGACGAAGTGCGCGAGATCGAACGCCGCGTGAAGCAGGTGGACGCCACGCTGTCGCGCGACCTCGACCTCCCCGATGCGCCGGTCGGCGTCCCCGCCGACTTCGAATCACATCTCGAGCTGATGTTCGATCTGCAGGTGCTCGCCTACAGGTCGGAGATCACGCGCATCTCGACGCTGATGCTCGCCCGCGAGAACAGCAACGCCGTGTATCCGGCGACCGGCATTCGCGACGGCTTCCACAACGCCTCGCATCACTCGAACGATCGCAAGAACATGGACCAGTTCGCGGTGATCAACCGGTATCACGTCCGGATGCTGGCCTATCTGCTCGAGCGTCTGGCGGCGACGCCCGACGGCGACGGCAGCCTGCTCGATCACTCGATGATTCTCTACGGCAGCAGCCTCAGCGACGGCAACGAGCACAACTTCGATCCGCTGCCGGTCGTGCTCGCCGGCGGGGCGTCCGGAAAGCTCCGCGGCGGCCGCCATCTGCGGCACAAGCCGCATACGCCGATGTCGAACCTGCTGCTGGCGATGCTCCACACGATGGGCGTGCGCGTGGACAGCATCGGCGACAGCACCGCGCCGCTCGCGCTCTGAAGACCGGGGCGTTCGCGCTGCCTTGTTGCGCGAACGCCACGGTTGCCTCGGTTGCCTCCTCGCGCGAGTCGTCCCTGGCCGATCAGGGGGGCTACTGCTTGCCGTCGTCGACCAGCTCGGCGTCGACCACACCCTCCGGTCCCGACGTGCCGCGCTGCTGTCCCGAGGACGCGCCGGCGCCCGCCGCTTCGGCGAGCCGTCTGGCGGCGTCGGTCAGATTGTCGCGCGCGCGTGTCAGACGCGCGCGGTCTTCGCCTCGCAGCGCCTCCCGCGCCTCGTCGAGCTGCTGCTGAATCGAGCGCCGTTCGTCGTCGCTGAGCTGCGACCCGCGTTCGCTCAGATCCCGTCCCACCTGGTAGGCCAGCGAATCCACCTGATTGCGCAGCTCGATCTCCTCGCGCCTGCGCGCGTCCTCCGCGGCGTGCGCGTCGGCTTCGCGCACCATCCGCTCGACTTCCTCCTTCGACAGGCCCGAGGAGCCGGTGATGACGATCTGCTGCTGCTTGCCCGCGGCCTGATCCTTCGCGGAGACGGTCAGGATCCCGTTCGCATCGATGTCGAAGGTCACTTCGATCTGCGGCACTCCGCGAGGCGCCGGAGGGATGCCGGTCAGATGGAAGCGGCCCAGGGTCCGGTTGTCGCGCGCCAGGGGCCGCTCGCCCTGGACGACGTGAATTTCGACCGAGCTCTGATTGTCGGCGGCGGTGCTGAAGATCTCGCTCTTGCGCGTCGGGATGGTGGTGTTGCGCGGAACCAGCGGCGTCGCGGCGCCACCCAGGGTCTCGACGCCGAGCGTGAGCGGCGTGACGTCGAGCAGCACCACGCCCTTCACGTCGCCGGTCAGCACCGCGCCCTGGATGGCGGCGCCGATGGCCACCACCTCGTCGGGGTTCACACCCTTGTGCGGATCCCTGGAGAAGAGCTGCGTGACCTTTTCCTGCACTTTCGGCATGCGCGTCATGCCGCCGACGAGCACGACCTCGTCGATGTCCTTCCCGGTGAGGCCGGCGTCCTTCAAGGCCTGGCGGCACGGGCCCACCGTGCGCTCGATGAGGTCGGCGACGAGCCCTTCGTACCGGGCCCGCGTGATCGTGTTGAGGAGGTGCTTCGGCCCGCTGGCGTCGGCGGTGATGAACGGCAGATTGATGTCGGTCTGCAGCGTCGAGCTCAGCTCGATCTTGGCTTTCTCCGCCGCCTCGCGCAGCCGCTGCAGCGCCATGCGGTCGCGGCGCAGGTCGATCCCGTTCTCGCGTTTGAACTCGTCGGCGATCCAGTCGACGAGCCGCTGGTCGAAGTTGTCGCCGCCGAGGTGGGTGTCGCCGTTGGTGGCCTTGACTTCGAAGACACCCTCGCCGATCTCGAGCACCGAGATGTCGAAGGTGCCGCCGCCGAGGTCGTAGACCGCAATCTGCTCGTCGCGTTTCTTGTCGAGGCCGTAGGCCAGCGACGCCGCCGTCGGCTCGTTGATGATGCGCAGCACCTCGAGACCGGCGATCGAGCCGGCATCCTTGGTCGCCTGGCGCTGGCTGTCGTTGAAGTAGGCGGGAACGGTGATGACGGCCTGGGTCACGGTCTGACCCAGATGGGATTCTGCCGCCTCCTTCAGCTTGCGGAGGATCATCGCCGAGATCTCCGGAGGGGAGTACTGCTTGCCGCGGATCTCGACGCGAGCATCGCCGTTCGGGGCCCTCACGACCTTGTAGGGGACGAGCTTGATTTCCTCCTCCACCTCTTCGTAGCGCCGTCCCATGAAGCGCTTGATCGAATAGATCGTGTTCTCGGGGTTGGTGACCGCCTGCCGTTTGGCGACCTGGCCGACCAGGATCTCGCCGTCCCTGGTAAATGCGACGACCGATGGCGTGACGCGGCTGCCTTCCTGATTGGGGATCACGACCGGGTCGCCACCTTCCATGACCGCAACCACCGAATTCGTGGTGCCCAGGTCGATACCGATGACCGTTGCCATTCACGCCCTCCCTTCGATGGACGCGCCGCACGCAGGGTGCGACAACGGCGGCGCGGTTTCCTTCCGCTCCGGTGCGGACCAATCGATGGGCCTCATCCCGCCATCGAAGCGCCGTCGAGGATCGTCGACAGCTCGCGCCTGCCCCACAGGAAATTGCGCACGGTAATGAGATGCACGCCGACCAGCTCGCCGGTCTTCGTACGAATCGTCGCGTTGGGCGAATGGTCGGGGCGGTCCTGCCGCGGGATCAGCAATTGCCACACGCACCGCACCTCGTCGGACGGACCGTCGACGAACAGCGCGGACGGCGGCACGGCCTGCAGTTCGCCGGCCGTGTATCCGGTGATCGAGCGGGCCGCGCGGTTGGCGCCCACATACCGGCCCGCGCCGTCGGTGAGCAGCAGGGCCATGCGAAAACGATCGAAGTGCTCGACCATCAGCTGCTGCGCACGAACCGCGAGCCGCCAGGCGCGATTCGACGCACGCAGGATCGCGGCAATCGTCCCCGGTGCTGGGACGGGCTCACTCGCCGGGGTCTGCTCGGTCCGGGCGGCCGGCTCGGGCCGAGCGGGCGAGCTCGAGGGCGCGGTTCCGGCCCGCTCCGTGCGAAACAGCACGGGCGTCGTGCCGAAGTGCCGGCGAAACTGCTGGTAGAAGTTCTTCTTGCTCCGGTAGCCGACGCTGAGGGCGACGGCCTCGATCTTCACGCCATCGCGGATCAGGGCCGCCGCGTGCTCGAGGCGCACCCGCGTCAGATAGTCGCGCGCCGTCGAGCCCACTTCCTGACGGAACAGACGACCGACATACGCAGGCTGGCGGCCCACCGCGGACGAGAGCGTTCGCAGGGTGACGGCGCTGGCGTACTCACGTTCGATGAGGTCCAGCATTCGACGAACGATGGTGTTGTCCACAGGACCTCTTGCCCGAGGGATGAGATCGGTGATGGGCACGCGAGGTGACGTTCTTCACGTGCACGTTGCCACAGTGGCCACGCGATGGCGGAAGCCATGGATACACGCGCCCCGCAGGCATACCAGCCGGTTTTCATAGCGAGAATCGTGCCCTTCGGCAAAGGTCAGCGGCGGAGCGAGGCGACCTCGGCACCGGTGAGCAGCCGCCACTTGCCGATCGGCAGCGTGCCAATCGAGATCGGGCCGACGCTCACCCGCACCAGCTTCAGCACGCGGGCGCCCAGCGCCTCCACCATGCGTCGTACCTGGCGGTTGCGCCCCTCGGTGAGCGTGATCTCGAAGTGCGTGTACTTGGCCGAGTCGCGCACGCGCGTCACGACCGCGGGCCGGGTCGGGCCATCGGCCAGCACGATCCCGTTCCGCAGCTGACCGAGCTGCTCATCGCTCAGCAGCGTCGACGCCTTGACGAGGTACGTCTTCGGAACGTGTGACTCCGGGTTGGTCACGTACTCGGCAAAGCGGGTGTCGTTGGTCATCAACAGCAGGCCCGAGGTATCGAGGTCGAGCCGGCCCACCGGCGAGAGAAACGTTCCGACGTCGGCCACCAGGTCGTAGACCGTGGGCCGGCCCTGCGGATCCTTGTAGGTGGTCAGGTAACCGGTCGGCTTGTAGAGCAGGACGTAGAGGCGCTTGCGGGGTTCGAGCGGCTTGCCGTCGAAGAACACGCGGTCGCGCTCCATGTCGATCCAGTGGTCGGGATTGCGGATCAGCCTCCCGTTCACTTTCACCCGACCGGCGTGGATCCAGCTTCGCGCCTCCACGCGCGATCCGAGGCCCGCCTTCGAGAGCACACGCTCGAGCGTCTTCAGCGGGCGCTTCTTCGACGTGGTACTCTTCATGCCCAGGTTGGAACTATATCGCCCGCAGGTTGAGCAGGATCCCGGTTCGATGCTCGTCCTTTCCAGCGCGACCGTCTTCGTTCCGTCGGTCTCCTCGTAGCCGCGTGCCTCCGCCGATCGACTTCCACACTTTCGCGTCGAGACGGACGCAGGCGGCGCTGAGCGCCGTCCTTGCTCCGCTCCGCACGCTCGAGGACCGTTCGCGGCGGTTCCCTGTCCGCCCGCTCGGCAGCACGTGGACGCGTGAACACTTCGACGGCGACGCCTACCTGTTCGATCCACCGCCGGAGCCGCCGGCCATCTCGCTCGTGTTCGTGCAGTCACGCGACGGCAACACCGTCGTCGCCGATCCGGCCATGCTCGGCGGCGGCCCCGTCGACTTCCATCTGATCTATGAAGGGCTTTCCCGGGTGGCGGCGGATGCCGTGCTCGTCGGCGCGGGGACGGTCGGCAGGAAAATCCTCTTCTCGATGTGGCATCCCGAGATCGTCGCCCTCAGGCACCAGCTCGGCCTGCCGCGTCATCCGGCGCAGGTCGTCGTCTCACGCCGCGGCCGCCTCAACATCGAGGGCTCGCTGTTGTTCAACGTTCCCGAGGTGCCGGTATTCCTCGTCATCGCGACAGAGGGACTCGCGCCGTTGACGGGTGCCCTGGCCGCCCGGCCCTGGATTACTGTCGTGCCCCTCGAAAAGGGCGACCTCGCCGATGCACTCCGCCGGCTGCGCCGCGAGCACGGCCTTACACGTATCTCGGCCATCGGCGGCCGCACTATCGCGACCTCGCTGATCGACCGGAACCTCGTCCAGGATCTCTGGTTGACGACGAGCCCGCGCGAGGGCGGAGGGCCGGGCACGCCGTTCTATGCCGGCGTGCGGCGTCCCCGGCTCGAGCTGGTGCTCCGCAAGCAGGGCACGGGTGAAGAGGCCATCACGTTCGAGCAGTTCGCCTTTGGCGCGTCTTAGACTGGCCGGGATGAGCCGCCGCTCGACGTCGGCCATGTCGAACACGTTCACGAGCACCTGATCTGGAATGCGCGGGCGCGCAATGTTGCCCTTCACTCCCGAGACGCCGCCGGGCTTTCACTATCGCGACGACTTCATCACCGCGGCCGAGGAGGCGGCGCTGCTCGGCGACATCGCGCGCATCGAATTCGAGAACTTCGAAATGCGCGGCGTCGTCGCAAAGCGCCGTGTGGCATTTTTCGGGGGGACCTACGACATCGGAGAAGCCCGGCGGCCGCAGCAGGCACCGCCCGTCCCCGGCTTCCTTCGTCCCCTGGTCGAGCGCGCGGCGGCGTGGGCGGCCGTGGCACCGGATGCATTCGCGATGGCGCTCATCAACGAGTACCGGCCCGGAGCGCCCATCGGCTGGCATCGCGACGCGCCGCAGTACGACATCATCGCCGGCGTCTCGCTGAGCGCCGCGTGCCGCATGCGGTTCCGGCCGTACCTGTCGCCGGGCGCAGCGGCATCGGGCCGCCGGATCGCGACACACGAGATCCTGCTGGCGCCGCGTTCAGCCTACCTGATCACCGGTGAGGCGCGCAGCGCCTACGAGCACAGCATTCCGCCGGTGAAGGCGCTGCGCTACTCAATCACGCTTCGCACGCTTCGGCCGAACCGGGGCCCGGGTCGACTGACGCGGCGTTGAGCGCGCGGCCGGCGGCCGGCGCGCGGCCGGTGTCCGTTTCCGATTGCGCGGCCGTGCCGAGGCAGTGCGGCGCGTGGCGGCGAAGTCATACGCTTCGCGCAGCCAGTCGGTGATCGGCGGCTCGACTTCGTCGCGATGACGGAGCTGAATGATGTTGGCGAACTTCGATTTCGACGCCGCGGTGCTCCGACGCACCTGCGGCGCCTTCAGCGGCCGCCCCAGGAACACACAGACCTCGAGGAAGCTCCTCTTCGGGCGGACGAAGCAATAGCACGACGCGCGCGAGAACATGATCGAGTTGTGCGAGGCGTAAATCCGCTGATCGCCGAACTCCACCGCCGTCTCGCGCAGGCGCTCCCAGGCCTCACGCAGATCCTCGGTCAGGTCGGACGTGAGCGCCGCCTCGGTCGTCGTCCAGCAATCGTGGGCCTCGCCCGCTTCGACCCACTGCTTGCAGTGGTAGCACTCGCGTCCGGGCATGCGATCGCGGCGGCGATTAGAAATTCCGCTCGTCGGCCGACGGCCCGTACAGCGCCGGGACCTTCGCCCCCATCAGGCGCAGATACACCGTCATCTGCCCGCGATGATGGACCCAGTGGTTGATGGTGTCGCGAATCATGATGTAGCGCGACGTCTCGAGGACGGGCGTGCCGCCGGCGAGCAGCCGCCATCCGGTCATCAGGTGCTCGTCGGTGGTCTGCTGGAGAGCGGATCGCGCGGCCGCCATCGATGTGTCGAGCGCAGCAACCAGGCCCGCGCTGTCCAGGCCCGTGTCCGGCTTCTGCTGGCCGCCGCCGGGCGGCGCGATGTCGATCTCGGGCCGGGTCACGATCATCGCGACCCAGTTGGGGATGTTGGCCACCATGTAGGCAAGGTAGCCGAAGATCATCGAGCGCTCGTGCGGCTTCCAGTCGCCCTTGCCGGCGGGCGCGGCCTGGAGCGCCCGGCGGGAGAGCTCGCCTTCACGCTCGAGCTCGTCGAGCACGAGTTGAGTCAATTTCATACGCGTTCCCTCCAAGCCCCTTCCGTGCAAAGCCAAATCCGTGCCCCGTCTCCGTGCCGCAGGGCGAGGGAGCGGCAGTTGTGCAGGGGACCATCACCTTGTCACAGCCGCGTTTCAAGGATATAGCTGTGGCGAACCCATGGCCTCACGCGTGGGTTCGTGGGTGTCGATTTGCCCCTGGCCATTCGACCCACGGGTGCAGGCATCATTCGGAGGCGCCATGAGTCTGCTCGCCGACCTGCGTTTCGCGCTGCGTTCGCTGTTGCGCGCCAGGGGTCTCGCCTTCACGGTGATCGTGACGCTGGCGCTCGGCATCGGAGCGAATGCCGCCATCTTCAGCGTGGTCCGCGGCGTCCTGCTGCGGCCGCTCGTCAACCGCGACGAAGACCGGCTCATTTACATCCGGCAGAGCGCGCCGGGCCAGAACATGACGAACACCACGTTCTCGGTGCCCGAGATCGACGACCTGCGCGCGCGGGTCAAGACGATCAGCGCTTTCGGCGACTTCTCCACGATCGGATTCACCATGGTCGGCCTCGGCGAGCCTCGCGTCGTCAGCGCCGGGGTCGTCGGCGGCTCGTACTTCGAGGTGATGGGACTGCGTCCCGTGCTCGGCCGGCTGTTGAACGCCGGCGACGACGGGCCGAACGCCGCCGGCGCGGTGGTTCTGACGCATCGCTTCTGGACGACGGCCCTGAAGGGCGATCCCTCGGTGATCGGGAAGACAGTCCGGCTGGATACGCGAACCGCGACGATCGTCGGAGTCCTCGAGCCGTCGGTACCCTATCCGTCGGAAACCGAGATCATCGCCAACGTCGTCACGAGCCCCCACCATCTGTCGGCGACGATGGTGACCGGGCGAGTGCACCGGATGACGGAGCTGTTCGGCCGTCTCGCGCCGGGCGTCGACCTCGAAACCGCGCGCGCCGATCTTCGCGCCGCCCACCAGGCGATGATCAGGGAGCACCCGGACGTCTATCCGGAGAACGCCGGCTTCCACATCGACGCGGTGAGACTGCGCGACCAGATCACGTCGCCGGCGAGAGCTGTGCTGCTGGTTCTGCTGGCCGCGTCTGCGCTCGTCTTCGTGATTGCCTGTTCGAACGTGGCCAACCTGATTCTGGCGCGCTCGGTGCGGCGTGAAGGCGAGCTGGCCGTGCGGGCCGCCCTCGGCGCGCGGCCGCGGGATCTCCGCCGCACGCTGCTCGCGGAAAGTCTGTTGCTGTGTGGTGCGGGGGCAATCCTTGGCGTGCTCCTGGCGCGTCCGATGGTGGCGCTGCTGGCGCGTTACGCGGCGCGGTTCTCGGTACGCGCGCTCGACGTCACGGTCGATGCAAGCCTGCTGTGGGTCGGCGGCGGCCTGGCCATCCTCGCGGCGGTGCTTCTCGCCTACGTGCCGCGTCTGCCCTCATCGGACGCGGCAACCGGATTCGGACTCTCGACCGGCAGCGCGCGCATGACCACCGGCACCAGCCGCCGGCTGCGCGCGTTCGCGGTGGCGCAAATTGCCGCCTCGTTCGTGCTGCTGGCGGGCGCAGGGGCGCTGCTGACGGCCCTGCTGACGCTGCAGGCGACTCCGAGCGGATTCAACTTGCGCAACGTGCTGGCGCTGCACGTGCCGGTGATGTCGTACGGCCGCACACCGGATCAGATCACCGCCTTCTACAAGGAAATCATGCGGCGCATCTCGGAGCTGCCCGGCGTCGAGCGCGTGGCGGTCGGCACGATGATCCCGTGGCGGGAAGCGGGCGGCTTCGGACCGGGATTCCAGTTCTCGGTCGAGGGATACAGCAAGGCGGACGGTGAAGAGGATCCGCGCGCGCGCTTCCGCAGCGTCTCGTCCGGCTTCTTCGCGGCGGTCGGTGTGCCGCTGCTGGCCGGCCGCGATTTCACCGACGCCGATCGCCGCGACGCCGAGAAGGTCGTGATCGTCAGCGAAAGCGTCGCCCGCCGCATGTTCGACAATCGCGACGCCCTGAACCGGCGGCTGATGTGGACCGATCCGGTCATGAAGTTCATCGACGTCAGCCCCGAGGGCCGCCGCATCGTCGGCATCGTGGCCGATGTCGACGACGAGAACATCGTGCCGGGACCGGCGATGACGGTGTATCACCCGTTCGAGCAGGAGATGGGCGGCGGACGGCTGTTCGTGCACGCGCGCACCGACCCGTATGCGCTCGTCGCGCCGATCACGCGCATCATTCGCGAGCTGGCAGCCGATCAGCCGATCGAGCGGGCCGCCACGCTCGAGGACGTGCGGGCCGAGGTGCTGGCCCCGAACCGGCTGAACGCGCTGGTATTCGGCGGCTTTGCCGGCGTCGCCCTGACGATCGCGATCGTCGGCGTTGCCGGCGTGCTGGCGTTCTCGGTCAGCGCGCGGACGCGTGAGTTCGGCATCCGCCTGGCAATCGGCTCCGCCCCGACGGCGTTGATGACGCGCGTGCTGAAAGAGGGAGCGATCATCGCCGGCATCGGCATCATTGCCGGCATCGTCGGCGGCGTCGTGTTGACACGCGTCGCGGGTCTCTACATCGAAGAAGTGCGGATTCCCGGTGCGCTGCCCATCGCCGCGGCGGCGGGGATTCTGGTCGTCGCGGCAATACTGGCCTCGCTGGTGCCCGCCGCACGAGCCGCGCGTGTGGACGTCGTCGACGCGCTGCGACCCGAGTGAGGCCGCCGAGGAACCAACCGGGACTCACACCTTGCTCTCCCCGGTCGGCGCCGGGTCTGGCGGCGGCGTGAGCGCCGCGGCCAGCTTCGACCCGCGCTGCCCGGGCACGGGCTGCGGTTCGTGTGGCGCGAAGCGGGTGGGATCGTCCGGCTCCCGCACCTCGCGCCGGCCTGGATCCAGGAAGAAGCCACGCGCGCCGCGGCGCCGGCATTCCCACGCCACCCGGTGCGGACCTGATTCCGTCGCGTGCATCACGTCCCACGCGTGCGGCAGCGGTTCCGTGTCGATGGGCCCCCAGTTGTCGATGTAGTGGCGATAGAACGTCACGAAGTCGCTCGAGTACATGCCCTCCAGTTCCTCGAAGTAACGCTGGAACGTCTTCGACCGCGCCCAGCTCCGGAACAGGTTCTTCCATCCGCGGTTGTCGTGGGCATTGGCGTACTGATCGAGCCGCAGCGAGAAGTAGGCGTCTTCCATCAACTGGATCTGCATCGCCACGAGGTTGATCGGATCGATCGGCGCGGCGTCGCTCGCCGGCGACGGCACGTCGGCCGCCGGCATCATGCACTCGCGGTAGTAGGCGCGCAGGCCCGGGTTCTCCACGACGGTGCGTTCGAGCTCGTTCAGCGACCGCGTCAGCTCGCTGAAGTTCTCGTTCTCGACCGCCTTGAAGGGTGAGTGGTGGAGCAGCAGGTGGTCCCAGGCCGCCCAGGCGCGCAGGCCTCCGGCCGGGCGGGCCCCGACGAGCCGGCGCCCGGCGGTAACCGGATCGGGCCGGACGGAAGGCAGCCCCAGCGCTTCGCGAACCTCGGGCTCGAGGATCCACTGCCCGAACGTCTCTTCGGCGAGGTGATCGCCCAGCGCCCGATACGACTCGAACTGCGCATCGTCGAAGAACTGGTCGGTGGTCGGTTCGTGCGGGAAAGCCGGCGAGGTGCGCTTGTAATTGATTACCGTGGCCGGCTCGTTCCCGTTCAGCGAGTTCTTGATATAGATGATCCAGTTCGGCCGGTCGGGACACTCGGGATAGCGAATGCGCCCGATTGCGCAGTGCGACTTGCTGAGACCCGTCGCCGGGTCGGGCATGATCATCGAAAGGTCGATGTCGACGTCCACGCCGAGATCGACGTAGGCCTGCCGCAGCGCTTCGGTGAACGAGCCGAAGGCAATCCCCGGATCGGCTTCGGCGTCGCAGGCGATGATGACCTGGCAACGCCGTTCGAAAAGCGGGTAGATGCCGAGGTTGTCCCCGGTGTGGCCACCGTCGGAAACGTTCACCAGCCGCGACCACTCGTTGGTCAGGCCGAACACTTCGCGAACGATGTAGGCGGGCCAGAACGCCAGCCGCTGGCCGGTGTTGCGCCGCGGGTTCGGCACCCACTGTCCGAGCCGGATGTTGAAAAGCGCAGCGAGGAAGGACTGGGCGAAGAACGTCTGGTAACCCACGCCGGTGCCGGCGGCCGCGCCCGACAGGGTCAACGCCCGCGCCAGCTGCGTCGTGCCGTCGGCGTACTTCGCCGTTTCGAGATAACCGGTCTGTTTCGAGCCGCAGAAGTACTTCGAGAACAGGAAGTGTGCCGACTTGCGATCCTTGCGCGTCAGGTCGCGGCTGCCGGCCAGGTTGAGCGCCGCGCTGACCAGCAGATAGGGCGCGGTGTTGCCGGGCACGCTCGTGTTCGCGTCGAGCGGCCGGCCCGCCGCGTCGACCTGATTGCCGTGCACGTCCTCGAGACGCATCTCCATCGCGTCGAGGAGCGTCTTCAAGCTGAGGTCGGATGGATCGACCACTTCCGAGCGCAAATACGTCTCGAGGATCCGATCGCGGTAGAAGTAGTGCAGGCCGATGCGATTGAGGTTGACGAAGACCGACAGGACCAGCAGCACGCCGGCGCAGACGAGCACCGCCGTCGCGTAGCGGTCGGGCGTATTGATCGGATCGATGAACTGCTGATCGATCGCCAGCGCGCCGACCTCGGTCATCGTGAACAGGATCAGCCCGGCGACCACGAGCGCGAGCACGACGCGGAGGGCGCCCCTCGACAACTCGAACTTCTCCGCGCGCGCCGCCACGGCGCGCGACATCAACAGCCGGCCGGCCACCAGTGCGCCCACCGGCGCCAGCACCCCCCTGATGCCGACCGCATGCGCGGCGTACGCCGCGGCAGGCAGGAGGGCGAAGAACAGCGTGACGAGCAGGGCGTAGAAGCAGATCGCGAGATAGCTGCCCCAGAGCGAGCGCACGCTGCGCGACCACAGCAGCCCGGCGGTGCCGAACAGCGCGATGACCAGGCCGTAGGCGAGGAACGCCGATGCGTAAGCGCCGGCGACCGCGAAGAAGGGCTGCAGGAGCCAGGCCGCGCGGCCGCGCTCGGCGATCGTGGCAGCGCTCGCGTTGACGCAGGGGACGATGAACACCGGCAGCCACATCAGCAGCGTGGCAACCCGCAGCAGGAAGACCTCGAACGTGTCTTCGCGGCTCTCGCCCGGCCGGCCGCGTTCGGGTCCCTTCCACACCTTCAGCCCGGCAACGAAGATCGCCAGGACGACCAGCGACGCCAGGAACCCGGCGCCGAAGGCCGTGGCAACCTCGCGCGCCGTGAGGTCGGCGAGCATGTCGGTCCAGATCAGGCCGGCGCGGTGCGTGATGATTCCCCAGAACGTCGGGTCCGTCATCTCGCGCACGGTCCCGCCGCTGTCGGTGCGCGTGAAGCGCAGCTCGGTGTTCGCCGACGTCGGCGGCACCGCATACCTGTCGGCGGGCGGCGGCGTGTCGGGGGCCTTCCAATTGACCACGTCCGAGGAGAGGGCGTGGGCGGCGCCGAGCAGCAGCAGCGACGCCAGCCCCAGCGCGAGCACGGTGATCGTCACCGTATAGAGCAGCCCGCCGATCAGGGTGCCCGCCGCGCGCAGCGCCTCGCGATTCAGGATGCTGCGCCGGGCGATCAGGAAATCTCCGTGCGTCCGGAGGTGGGCGACGACGTGGGTGCCGTCGCGCGGTTCGGCGCGCGGACGGCCCGCGGCGGTCGACAGCCGCCGCTCGGCGTTGAACGGGAACGCGTCCCACGCGGTGTTGAACCTCAGATCGCCGCGGGTCCTGTAGACGAACTGCTTCGGGTCGCCCGGAACCTCCCGGTGATCGTGATTGACGGAGAGAAAGGTGGTGAGGCAGCCGCCGATGTAGCCGCCGCCGGAAACGGTGCTGAGATAGTCGACCAGGCGCAGGATCCCCATGCGGGAGAGCGCCTGCGCGATGCCCAGGTTGGTGGTTGCCGAGCGGATGCCGCCGCCGGAGAACGCCAGCCCAATCAGACGTTCGGCGACTTCCTCTTTGGGAGGCAGCCGGTCGTCCTCACCTGGCGGCTGGCGTTTGGTGATGTCTTCAGCTCCCCGTCTCGAACCTCCTCGAATGTCTTGACGCTTCGATCGGCTCTCTTCATCCACGACATCCGGCGATACTCCGATTCGGATCAGGGGAGCACGCCAACTGTAACTCTCAACGCCCCGCTGCGGCACTCGGACCTCCCCGGGGCGCAGGGCCGATCGTCTACGCCGCCGGCTCGTTCGCGACGACCTCCTTCCAGCGGAATTCGAGGAGGAGACCGTGGACGTTCAGGACGTCGCCGTCCTGCAGCGCCTGGCGCGATTCGAGCGGCTCATTGTTGATCCTGGTGCGGCCGCCCATGGGCGTGACGATGTAGCCGTCGGCGCCGCGCGCGATCGCCACTGCCACGGCGGGCTTGAACCACCCGCGCAGGCGCACCGTGGCGTCGGGCGATTTGCCGATCAGCGTGGTGTGGGCGTCGAGATCGTACTCGGCCTGTTCGGCAGCGCCGGCGATGACCTGCAGCACGCCCATCCGGCGCGGCGCGCTCGCCTTCGGCGCCGGCCGCGGCTGCGATTGCCGCGCCTCCGCCAGCGATGAGAGCAGCGCGCGGTGCTGCTTGGTGTCGAGATACACCGTGTCGCCAAGGGAGGGAAGCTCCGGCTGCGGCGCCGCCCACTCCTGCGTGTTCTCGAACACGAGCTGATGCTTGCCGATCAGCAGCACGTCGCCGCTGCGCAGCACGCGGCGCTTGGTGAGCTGTCCGTTCACGAACGTCCCGTTCGTGCTGTTCAGATCCTCGACAATGAACGCGCCGCTTTCCTGGAACACGCGCGCGTGATGGCCCGACACGGCCGGGTTGTCGATGATCAGCGTGTTGTCCGGCGAGCGGCCGATCGTCAGCCCAACGCCGACCGGGTACTCCCTGAGATGACGGCCTTCGAACTGCAGCGTTAGCTTCGGCATACCACCCCCGACGTCCGGTTGAGGCCGGACACTCCGTTTCGCCCCGCCGGGCGCCTCCAGCGATTCACGAGGCGGCGCCACCAGCCGCCCGCGATGTGCACCACGACCACGGTGATGTTGTCCGTGCCGCCCTGCTCGTTGGCGGCGGCAATCAAGCAGTCACAGATCCGCTGCGGCGTCCGGTGCTCGCGAAACGCCCTCGCCATCAGATGCTCCGGCACCATGCGCGTCAGACCGTCGCTGCACAACAGCACGTAGTCGCCGGGCTGCACCGGCACTTCCTTCACGTCGACTTCGACCTCGGGCTCGCGGCCGAGCACGCGGACGAGCGCGTTCTGATGCTCGACCGGAAGACGACGGACCTCCTCGATCAACCCGGCGGCGATGTGGGCCTCGCCCAGCGAGTGATCGCGGGTCAGCGCTTCGAGCCGCCCGTCGTGCCACAGATACGCGCGGCTGTCGCCGACGTGGGCGATGCTGGCCACGTGCTCGCCAATCCAGGCCCCGACGACCGTCGTGCCCATTCCCGCCCGGCGCGGATCCTCGAGTGCCTGGTCGTAGATCGCCCTGTTCGACCGGCGCACCACTTCCGCGAGGCGATCGGTGTGCGACTTCCGATCCGGTTTGCCGTCGGAATCATCGCGGGGCTCGCCCAGCGCCCGGAGAATCGCGTCGACCGCCAGCTGGCTCGCGACTTCCCCGGCCGGCGCACCGCCCATGCCGTCGCACACGACGAACAGGCCGTCCTTGGCGCGAAGCATGTAGGCGTCCTCGTTGATGTCGCGGACGCGCCCGGTATGCGTGCCGGCGCCGACCTTCAGCCGCATGGGTCCTCCGCTTACAAGGATTGCGCCGCGTGCCGACCGTCGATGCAAGTCGTTCGCGCAGGCCGACATGCGGCCGAGCTGCATGTCCGGGCGGCATGCAATGGCGGGCAGGGGCGACGCGGTTTTTGCGCTCGACTTACAGAAGGGTTATTTCTTCTTGTCTTCGTCGGTGGGCAGCACGACGGTCTCGGCCTGCTGCCCGGTGCGTTCCTCGAGCGCCAGCAGCACCCGCTTGATGATCACTTCGTCGAACCGCATGGCGACGAACTGTTCGTCGGTGCTGGTACGCAGCGAGATCCAGTCGCGGGCGACGCTGATGCCCAGCCTGCTGAGCGCACCGCCGGCCCGCGCCACCGGCGCCGGGCCCTGCGGCGAGTTCCACAGCGGGTCGCGGCTCCTGGAGACGTTGATCGCAAGGACGCGGTCGTAGGGGATCGCGCACAGCGTCGTGCTCGGATCCGAGGTCGGGATGATCGTGATCTTGCCGTCGCCGAGCACGAGCTGCGCGCTCTGCTCCTTCGGCTTGCGCGTGCCGACGAGCGCGCGCGTCTCGAACACCAGCGATGCCTCCGGCACCGTCTCGCGTTCCTCGACGCGCGCATCGCGCACGGGCCTCGCCGATGCCACGCGGCGCGGTGCCGCCGCAACAGGTGCAGGCGGTGCCGGCACGATATCGGGCTCGACGATCGGGGTCGGCTCGGGCGGTACGGGCGCCGGCGCAACAGACGCCGGCTCGGGCACCGGCGCCGCGGGCGTACTGACGGGCACCGCGGCTGGATCGGCGGCAGCGGCGGGCACGACGGCCTTGGCCATTTCCGATGCCTGCGGTTCGTCGACGACGACGGCGGGACCGCGCTGGAGGACGGCGTATCCGATGACGATGCCGACGACCACCGCGGCCGCCACCATCATCGCGGAACGCGCGGACCAGTACGGGTTGCCTGCTGCGGCGGACGCTGGCGCGGGGGGCGGGACTGCGAACGGCGTGTTCGCAACGACCTCCCGCGAGAGATCGATCGTGTCCGAAGGCCCGGGGATCGGTGCCGGTGCGTTCCCGCCATCGGTTCTGGCGAACGTCCTGGCCAGATCGGCGACAGGCAGCGGTCCGGTGGCGCGCAGCAGCGCGTCGCGGAACTCCCCTGCCGACTGAAAGCGTTCACCCGGTGCCTTGGCGAGCGCTCGCTGGACGATCTCCTCGCACCACGGCGGCAGGCTCGGACGATGGACGTGCAGCGGCGTGGGCGTGTCGCGGATCTGCCGCTGCAGCATGCCCAGAGCCGTGTCGGCGCTGAACGGCAGCGTTCCGGTCAACAGGCGATAGAAGAGCACGCCGACCGAGTACAAATCGCTGCGTCCGTCGACTTCCTCGCCCATCACCTGTTCGGGAGACATGTACGCAGGCGTGCCCATCAGGCGGAAGTCGATGGTCTTCTGCTCGGCGCCGAGGACGCGCGCGATGCCGAAGTCCATGATCTTGACGCCGCCCTCATCGGTCACCATCACGTTGGCGGGCTTCACGTCGCGGTGCACCACGCCGGCGCGATGCGCGTGCTCGAGCGCCGACAGGATCCGTTCGATCAGATACGCGGCGCGATCCGGGGCGATCGGGCCGAGGCGCTCGGACAGCTTGTCGAGCGTTTCGCCGCGCACGAACTCCATCACCATCAGCAGATCGTTCTCGTCGCGGAACAGCTCGTAGATCGTGGCGATCTGCGGGTGATTGAGCTTGGCGAGGATCGTCGCTTCCGCACGGAAGCGGTTCATGACCTCGGTGTTGGCCAGGTCGGGATTCAGGGTCTTGACCGCCACGTCGCGCCCGAGGGTCTCGTCCACGGCCTTGTAGACGACCCCGGCGCCGCCGCGTCCGAGCTGCCCGACTATCCGGTATTTCCCGATCGTCCTGCCAATCATCGCGGTCTCATCGGGCTTCACAGCGGTGAGCACGGCCCACGACTGCGCGCAACGGCGCGTCGCGGCGCACGACTCCCGTCTGAAACCTCTCTGTCGTTTCGGCGGGAGTGAACGGACGCGATAGGCAGAGCTGGCCGGAGATGGCGGTCGCTCCGAAGGTGGCGGAGGGACCTTCGCTGGCTCATATGCCGCGCACCCCGACGATCAGCATCGCTGCTCCGAGGATCGCGAGCAGCACGGCCACCGTCGGGCGGAATCGTTCTTCGGGAATGCGGATCAGGACCCGATGACCGAACGCCGTGCCGCAGGCGACGGCAATCGTGGCCACGAGAATCGTCGGCCAGAGCGTGAGCAGCTCGCGGCCGCTGGTCACGAGGTACACCGGCAGGCGGGCACCGTCGACGATCAAGGCCACAGCGGTTGCCGTGGCGACGAACGCGTGGCGCGGCACGTCGATGCCGAGCATGGCGGCCGATCGAATGCCGCCCTGGTTGCCGACCAGTCCACCGAGCAGACCGGACAGAACACCGGCAATCCATGCGGCAGCGCCGCGAAAGCGCATCCGCTTCGAGAGACCGCTCAGTTCGCTTGCAGCGACGAACAGCAGGAGGGATCCGAAAAGGATCGTGAGCCCCGCGCTGCTCGTGCGCGTCTGCAGCAGGGCGCCGGTCAACCCGCCGGCGGCGCTGGCCAGCCCGAAGCGCAGGAGAAGATGCCGATCGATGTGCCCGCGCAGCAGCCACAATCGCACGGCAGTACCGGCGACGTGCGGTATCGACACCGCGGCAACCGCCACCGGCGTCGCAACATGGGCGACGAACACCGGCGTGAGCAGGCTCCCGATGCCGAAGCCCGCGACCGACGCCACGCCGCCGGCAGCGATGCCTGCCGCAGCGACAACGACGTACCCAGATGCGTTCACGCGGCCCAGTGTAGCGGGGCCGGGTGACGTTGACTTCGTCGTGCCCCGAGCGATAATCGCGCGTCGGTGTAGTGTCCGGCTTCAGCCGGACCAGCGTAGTGTCCGGCTTCAGCCGGACAAGGAGCCTCCCATGAAATGCTCACGCCGCGATCTGGGCTTCCTGCTCCCGGCGCTCCTGGCTGCAAGCGCCACGAGGCTCGCTGCACAGCAGCCTGCGGCTTCCCCGGCCGCCGACACCTCCGTCGAAAAGCTGCCGGTGATGAGGACGCAGCACTTCAAGTACGACCAGCTTCCGGTCACGACGAACGGCAGGAACAAGCGCCTCAGCATGTTCACCGCCAAGACACACACCGGCTTCAAGATCGAGTCGCACTCGAGCGACATCGCACCGGGCGAGGTGAATCATCCGCCGCACCGGCACCTGCGCGAGGAGATGATTCTCGTTCGCGAGGGCACGGTGGAGCTGACCGTCGCCGGCACGTCGTACCGGCTCGGCCCCGGAGACGTCGGCGTCATCGGCTCGAACGAGCTGCACAACGCCAGGAACGTCGGCACGACGCGGGCGCTGTATTTCATCGTGAACATTGGGCGAGACGATGTGTGAGGGGGATCGGGGAGCGGGATTTCTTCCTACAATTGGAGAATGACCTCGCGCGTCGCCCTCATACTCGCAGCCTGTTCGCTCGCCATCGCCTTCTCCGCCTGTTCTCGCAGCGACCCGACGCCGGGCCTGCCGCGGACAGCAGACGGCAAACCCAATCTGCAGGGCGTGTGGCAGGTGCGGAACAACGCCGCCTTCGGCCTGGAGGACCACCCCGCACGTCATGGCATGCCGGCTGGCCGCAGCGTGGTCGAGGGCCGGACCATTCCCTACCTGCCGGATGCGGCAAAGCGGCGCCTCGAGCTTGCCGCCGATCCGCAGAACGATCCGCTGAGCAAGTGCTACATGCCCGGTGTGCCGCGGATCATGTACATGCCGTTCCCGTTCCACATCTATCAGACGCCCGGGCACATCGCGATCACGTTCGAATGGTCGCAGGTGTATCGCATCATTCACACCAACGGCACGAAAAGTCCGGAAGGCATCGACTTCTGGATGGGCGATTCGCGCGGCCGCTGGGAGGGCGACACGCTGGTCGTCGAGGTGAAGGATCTCAACGACAAGACGTGGCTCGATACCACCGGCACCTTCCACAGCGACGAGATCCACGTCGTCGAGCGCTACACGATGACGGATCCGGACACGATCCAGTACGAGGCCACTATCGAAGATCCGAAGGTGTTCTCGCGTCCGTGGAAGATTGCAATGCCGATCTACCGGCACAAGGATCGCGACCGGATTCTCGAGTATCAGTGTCAGGCAGAGCTCGAAGAAGCCAACGGCGACTTCGAGCGCGATCCCAAGACGTGGTACCCGGGGCCGGGTACCCCGCCGGTGGAGATCCCCGCCGAATGGGCGGCGATGGCCGCGCCGCCAACGTTCGATCTGCCGGAGGAGTCGACCGAAGCGGGCGCGCCGTCAGAGCCGCCGCCAATCAGGCGCATGTCCGACGGCAAGCCCGACCTTCAGGGCTTCTACATGCCTGATGCCGGCGGCGCGAACTACGGGCTCGGCAAGCACGAACAGGACTTTCTGACGCCTGCCGGGCGCGGCGTGATCGTCGATCCGCCGGACGGCATTCTGCCGATGCAGCCGTGGGCAGTGGCCGAGACCAGGAGCCGCCAGCTTCCCGAGCGCGGCTACGACGATCCGACCGCGCACTGCTTTGTCGCCGGCGTGCCTCGATCGATGTATGTGCCGGCGCCGATGCAGATCCTTCAGCCCCCGGGATACGTGGTCATCCTTCACGAACGGATGTCGTGGCGCAGCATTCCTCTCGATGGACGCCCGTTCCTGCCGGACGAGATTCGTCTCTGGCAGGGCGACTCGGTCGGCCGGTGGGAGGGCGACACGCTGGTCGTGGAGACGAGAAACCTGAACGGCAAGACCTGGCTGAACGAGGTCGGCGAGATCATCAGCCACGCCGCGCGCGTGGTCGAGCGGTTCACGCCGATCAACGGCAACCGCATTCATTACCAGGCCACCGTGTCGGACCCGCTCGTCTACACGCGGCCGTGGACGATCGCGATTCCCCTGAATCGCCAGGACGGCGAACTGCTCGAAGTGGCGTGTCACGAGGACAACCAGGATCTGCAACACTTGAAGGACGTACGGGACGCCGCGCGCGCGAAGGCGCGGGCCAATTCGACGAGGTAGCCATGGGACGAGCACGGTTGACGGGCATCATGACGGTGCTGGCGGGACTCATCGCCGCCACGGCAGCGGCGCATCATTCGTTCTCGGCCGAGTACGACCAGAACAAGCCGATCAAGCTGACCGGCAAGGTGGTCGAGATGAAATGGTCCAACCCGCACGCGTGGATCTACATCAACGTGACGGGCAAGGACGGCAAGGTCCAGAAATGGGCGTGGGAGACCGGCGGCGCCAACACGCTCTACCGGCGCGGATGGCGCAAGGAAGATCTCGTTCCCGGCACCGAGCTGGTGATCGACGGCTACCAGGCGCGCAACGGCTCCAACACCGCCAACGCGACGAGCATCACCTTCAAGGACGGCCGCCGGCTGTTCGCGGGCTCGTCCAATCCCAACGCGCCGCAGAAGTAGTCGCTGGCTGTGGTGCGTGGTTAGTGGTGGTTGGTGGTTATCGGGCAGGACTACTGACCATCCACCTGCCACTAATCACTCACCCGCGACTACCAGGCCCCTCCAGCCACTCCCAGAACTATCAACCACTACTGACTACCACCGACGAGCCTTGCATGGCTGTCGCTGGGGATTGGCGGCACCGTTGCGGTGTTTTCGCGCTGGGTTCGTCCGCCGTGACGGCACTTACCGGCCGCGATAGAACACGCGCCAGATCCTGCCCTTCTGGCTCTCGCCGATATACAGCGAGCCATCGGGCGCCTGCGCGATGCCGTCCGGCCGTGCGACCGCCTCGCCGGGATTGGCCAGCGGGCTCTTGCCCGCGAAGCCGTCGGCAAACACCTCGAACTCGCCCGACGGCTTGCCGCCCGAGAACGGCTGGAAGGTCACGTTGTAGCCGGCCTGCGGAAGCGGCGCGCGATTCCATGATCCGTGGAAGGCGATGAACGCCCCGTTGCGATACTTCGCCGGAAACTGCGAGCCGGTGTAGAACTTGATGTCGACCGGCGCCCAGTGCGCTGGAAACGCGGCCACTGGCGGCGTGAACTTCGAGCAGCGGCCCACGGTCTTCCCGTCGCCTCCGTACTCGGGATTCAGCACGAGCCGCTTCGTCGTGTAGTCGTAGAAACAGTACGGCCAGCCGAAGTCCGACCCCTGCGTCGCGCGATACAGGCCCTCGGCCGGACGCTCCGCGTTGTCCTTCGCCGTGAACAGCTTCGGCCAGAAGGTGTCGAGCTGATCGCGGTTGTGCATGACGATGTAGAGCGCATCGTCATGCCAGGTGAGCGCCGGCATCTGCCGCAGGCCGGTGGCGAAGCGCGTACCCTGCTCCTGTGTCTGATTCGGCTTGTTCTCGTCGAACTTCCAGATGCCGCCGTGCTTCTCGAGGAGCGGGCACGGGTCGACGCCGGCAACGCCCGGACGGCGATCCGGCTGCTGGCACGCGTTCGATGGCGCGCCGACGTTGATGTAGAGGCCGCCGCGGCCATCGAAGGCGATGCCTTTGTCTTCGTGCTGACGCTCGCCGGGCAGCCCGGTGACGATGGTTTCGGCGGGACTGGTGGGCACGAGCTGACCGGGGGTCAGCTTCATGCGCTCGATCGTCTGCGGATGGGCAAGGTAGATGTAGCCGTTGCGCAGCGCGATTCCGGTTGTGCTGCCGCTTCCGAACGGCTCCTTCACCTCGAAACGGCCATCGCCGTCCGCATCGCGGAGGGCAACCGCGCCGCCGCCGGTCTGCGGCCGGCCGCGGCCGCCGCTGGTCATCAGCGCGACATAGAGATCGCCATTCGGCGCCGCGACCATGTGGCGGGCCGGACCGAGATTGTCCGCGACGACCAGCGCGCAGAACCCCGGCGGCAGCGTGATGCCGCCATTGTCGGGATCACACATCGGCCGGGTCTGTCCCCTGACGCCGGCCGCAAGGACCGCCAGCGCGGCACTGGCGCCCACGATGGCCACTGCTCGTGTTCTGCTGAGATTCAAGGTTCTTCTCCTGCTCACGTTCGAAACGGCGGTGCAACCGCCGCTCCGTCGCCGATTATGGCCGAAGTCGCCGGGGGCCCGATTCTGAAGAGGAATTAATCAAGACTTCAGACCAGGCAGCCGCTGCCGTCGACTATCGTGATGGGATGTCGAACGTCCGATCGCTGTTCGTTGCGAGCGTCGCTCTTCTCCTCGCGTCGCTCGTGTCCGCTTCGGCTTGCCGGAAGCCCGCCGACACCGAGGCGGCGCCCGCGCCGCCAGCACCTGACTACGCTCCCACGGCCACGGTAAAGGATCTGATGCAGGCGGTCATCGACCCGAATGCCGACGTGGTGTGGCTCGCGGTGACCACCGTGCAGAGCGCCGAGGGCACCGTCGAAACGCGGCCGACGACCGACGAGGAGTGGACGAAGGTTCGCCACGGCGCGATCGCGTTGATGGAAGCCGCGAACCTGCTCATGGTTCCCGGCCGCCACGTGGCGAGGCCCGGCGAGAAATCGGAAACGCCCGGCGTGGAGCTCGAGCCCTCCGAGATGGAGGAGCTGATCAACAAGGACCTCGCGTCATGGCGCAAGCGCGCGCTGGGCCTGCACGACGCGGCGCTGGCGGCGCTGCAGGCAATCGACGCCAGAGACGCCGACAAGCTGTTCGAAATCGGCGAGCAGATCGAGCTCGCCTGCGAGGCGTGCCACTCGCAGTACTGGTATCCGAACGAAAAGATTCCGCCGCTCCCATCGTCACCAGAGTCGGCGCAGTAGACGCGGCAGGACCGCTGGCGGGCGGCTGGATGCGCTCGCGATTTGCGACATCGGGTCAGGACCGTGCGACCCGCACTGATACAGCCGGACGTTGCAGGAACCGTCCAAGACGGGCGGCCGCCTCGTCGATGGCCTGTGCTGCGGCGGAAGCCGGCCGCTTGTAGACGGCGCACTCCACCACGACCGATTGCGCGTTCACGGTTCTGGACCAGCTCCCGGCCAGACGACCATCGATCACCAGATGATGGACGAACGGATCCTTCACGCGCCGCACGCCATCGCCGGACGCGGGGCCGACGACGAGATGCCGATCCTTGTGTGCGATCAGGTACTCGCCGTAGTTGGGCAGCAGGTGCGCAACCGTCGAGCCGACGGCTCGCGCGGCCCCGCGCCGACTCCCGGCGGACCAGTACGATGAATCCGTCGACCTCTTCGCATACCAGTGACGGCCCGGCGAGCGCGATGCCGGCCTTTGCCTCGCGAACGGTGAGCCCCGACCACCACACGTAGTCGTTCAGCGTGGCCGGCCCGTGGCTGGTGAAGTAGCGGCGCGCGAGCTCGGCGAGGGCGGCGTCGCGATCGATCGGCTTCGCCCGCGGCACGCGCTCGTCGAGCAGCGCATAGGTCAGCTGATTCCCGCGCCGCGGACCGCTGCAGATGACGGCATCCAGCTCGGCACGCATCGTCAGGAACGCCAGCCGCACGCCGGCCGCGACGATGCCGGATCGGCGGAGCGCGGCACCGAGCTCGGGGCGCGTCAGTGACTTGCCGCCGCACAGCGCCCGCTCGAACACCTCGCGGCTGCGCCCCACCGTGCGATCGTCGATCTCCATCTTCCGGTAGTAGTAGGCGTTGACCGCGTTCACGCGCGGGCCGCTGATCGCCAGCATCCAGCGGATGTCGTCGCGCGCGACGAAATGCCAGGTCTGACGAAGGATGTGCGTGCGCAGGATCGATCTCTCATCGCAGGCTCGATCGACGTCTGCCTCGGTCACCGGAGCACGGAGGCCGATCGCCCACTTCGCGCCCGGGTAGTCCTGGGCCTGCATGGCTCCAAGCCATGACACCACCTCGACAGGCGAGCGGAAGGGCGAGCGCAGCAGGCGCTGGTTGGTCAACCGGCGGCTCACGAGCTGGTTCATGTGCATCCTGCAGTCTGCCGGCCTGGCCGGCGAACGGTAGAACATAATCGCTGGCGTGGACTGGATCAGCGGCGAACACGTCGTGGTTACCGGACCGACATCCGGTATCGGCCGTCAGATCGCCATTGACCTCGGATCTCGCGGAGCGGAGCTGACGCTGGCGTGCCGCGACGAGGCCAGGGGGCGCGAGCTGGCGGATACCATTGCCGCGGCTGGGTCCGGCGCACGGCCGGCGGTTCTGCGCGTGGACTTCTCGAGCCGCGACTCCATCCGCGCGTTCGCCGGCGTCTGCAGGGCCGTGCGTCCCCCCATCGACGTGCTGATCAACAACGCCGGCACGATCCAGGGCGAGCGGCGCGAGAGCGTCGACGGATCGAGCTGACCTTTGCCACCAACGTCCTCGGCTATCACCTCGTCGCGTCGGAGCTGCTCGATCACTTCAACAGCCGCGGGACCGAACGCATCGTGGTCGTGGCGTCGGCATTCGCCGGCGACGTGGACTTTTCGGATCTCGAGTTCACACGCCGCCCGTACGACGGCCTCGCTTCTTATCGCCAGTCGAAGGCGTGCGACCGGATGTGGAGCTGGGCGCTGGCCAGGCGCCTGCAGCCGCGAGGCATCACCGTCAACGCCATGACGCCCGGATGGGTGCCGGACACCGCACTCTCGCGAAATCTGCCGCCGGAGGTTCGTCGGGCGCGGGCACGGCCAGGCCGCACGGTTCAGCAGGGCGCGGACACGGCGGTGTGGCTGGCGAGCGCACGTGAGCTCGCCGGCACGACGGGCCGGTTCTTCGCCGACCGGCGCGACGTGCCGTGCGAGTTCCGGGATCACGCAAACGGAGAACGGCTCTGGCGCATCTGCGAGGACTTCGTCAACGCCAGCCCGCGATAGAGCAGCCATCCGGCTGGCCCGAACAGAAACGTCAGCACGAGACAGGGCACGACCAGCAGATGGGGCAGGCCGCGCTCGCGCGCGTCGCGCACTTCCCAGGTGCCGACGAGAAGGTCGAACGCGAGATAGTGAATCCATCCGGCCAGGAGCAGCCAGCGATCGTCGAACAGGGTTCCAACGTCGGCCAGGCTGCCGAACCCGCCCGGAGAACGACCAAACGTAACGGCGACGATCAGAAGGTAGGCGGCGGCAAAGACCAGCGGCACGGCCAGGCCGGCAACGACATCGGCGACCCGGCGCCGGTGCGGAAGGATCACCAGCGCCACCCACGCGGCCAGCGCGATCAGGTTCGCGATCGAGAACAGCTGTTCGGGCGCCATCACACACCTCACGCGATGACGGTCGCGCGGCGGACGTCGGCGCCGCCGCGCCGGATCGCGATTGACCCGGCGCCGGCCGTCAGCGCCGCCCACACGACGAAAGCAATTGCCGACACGCCGTCAGGATGGACGAGCGGCTGGCCGCGCAGGGCCTGCCAGACCACGAGAAGGAAGAGCGCCGTGTAGCTGGCGGCGGAAACGACCACGAGCCTGACCCGCACGGCGTCGGGCAATCGCCGGCGGCGGATGGCGAGCGCGAGCAGAGGCAGCACCTGCATGGCGTGCAATCCGACGAAGTGCGCGATGCGCAGGTCGCCGTGCTCGACGCTCCAACCGGTGCCAGGCAGTCCGGGACCACCGTCCGGCGCACCGACGGTGTGGCCGCCGATGATCGTCATTCGTCCGGTCGTGCGCGCCTCCTCGAGCTGCGCAGCAGTGGGCCGCGTCATCAGTCCGCCCGCGCTGGCGCCGATGATCGTGATGATCATCCCCAGCCGCAGCGCCCAGCCGAGCGCCGCATCATCGAACTGCTGACGCCAGAGGGCCGCCGCGACGGCGATGCTGGTCAGCGTCTGCACGACGATCGCCAGCCCCATGATCGTGAAGAGCGTGGCGTCGAGAGGCGTGGTGAAGTTGAAGTGGCTGGTCGTGCCGCGCCAGGCCTGGATGTCGATGATGGCGACCTCGAGCACCAGGATCACGGCGGTGACCCAGCCTACGATACGCCGGGTGCGCGGCCAGTCGGGGAGCTGCCTGAAGATCCAGGCGAGCGTGAACATGTAGATCGCGGTCGAGACGGCGAACTTCGCCGGCTTGAGCCAGGCCGGCGCGCCGGTGATGAGCCGCGAATCGAAGAACAGCCCGGCAATGGAGCCGGCCAGCGCGGCCGTCATGAGCAGCGCCGCCGAGGTGAGCACCGGGCTCCCCTCCCACAGCACCGACAGCCCGCTTCGAAGACGCGTCAACGGCTTCATGGACTCTCCTTCGGGCAACGGTCTAGATGTTGCCACTGTCAACATTGAGGATAGCAGCACATGTTGACTCTGTCAACATCTTGCGGGTACCCTGTCCGCATGGCGCGCCGCGGCTCCGACAGGCCGGTTCGCAAACGCCCCGATCGCTACCATCACGGCGACCTGCGCCGGGCGCTGCTGCAGGCCGCCGTCCACACCATCGCCCGCGACGGCGTGCAGGCCCTCACGCTGCGCGGCGTTGGGAGCATGCTCGGCGTTTCGCGGACCGCCCTCTACCGGCACTTCACCGACAAGGCGGCGCTGCTGGCCGCCGTGGCCGCCGAAGGATTCCGGATGCTGCGCACTCAGCTCACAGAGGCCTGGGAGAGCGGCGGCCGCGGCGTGCCCGGCTTCCAGGCCATGGGGCGCGCCTACGTGCAGTTCGCCGTTGCGCACCCGTCGCACTACCGGGTGATGTTCGGCGCCAGCACGCCCGGGACGACGCGCGGCGAGCACGCCGACGAAGGGGGCGGGGCCTTCCAGGTGCTGGTCGATGCGCTCGCCGATCTGCAGCGGCAGACACGGGCGCGGCAGGACGATCTGCGGGAGATGGCGATGTTCGTCTGGGCCACCGTCCACGGCGTGGCGATGCTCGCCATCGACGGCCGGCTCGGCGGCGAGGCGGCAGCCGTCGCCCGCCTCACCGATTACACGGTCGAACGGATTGTCGCGGCAATCCAGCTCTCGTCCGGCTGACGCCGCGCAGTGGCGCCTACGACGGCAGCCGCGCGACGTTGCACCAGAAGTTCCCGAGCGCCTTCACGGTGTTCTGGAACGCCGCCAGCTCGCCGGGCTTGGTCACGTACGAATTGGCCCCAAGGGAGTAGCTCTTGACGATGTCGAGCGTGGCATCGGACGAGGTGACGACGACGACCGGCATGGCGCGCAGATCGGCCATCTGGCGGATCTCGTGGAGGACCTCGTGCCCGCTGATCTTCGGCAGGTTGAGGTCGAGCAGCACCAGATCGGGCAGCGGTCTCACCCGATCGGCAGCGATGCTCTGACCGAGATAGTCGATCGCCGCAGCCCCGTCGCCGACGACGGTGATGTCGAGGGGGGCGACGTCCTCGAGCGAGTCGCGGATCAGCTCCACGTCGCCGGGATTGTCTTCCACCAGGAGCACGCGGATGCGGCGCTTCATCAGGCTACGCCCCCGGGTGCGGCAGGCATGGTGAAGAAGAACGTGGTGCCGGCCCCGACGGTCGACTCGAACCACACGCGTCCGCCGTGCCCTTCGACGATGCGTTTGGCAATGGCCAGGCCGATACCGCTGCCCTCGTATCTCCCTTTCTCGTGAAGCCGCTGGAACATCTGGAAGATTCTGTCAGCGAAGCGCATGTCGATCCCGATCCCATTGTCCTTCACGGCGAACATCCATCGGGCATCCCGCCGAGTCGCCCGCACGGAAATCCTCGGCGGCTGCTCGCCGCGGAACTTGATGGCATTGCCAATCAGATTCTGAAACACCTGCCCGAGCTGCCCCTCGTCGGCCATCACGATCGGGAGCTCGCCGTCGATGGTGACGACCGCCCCCGACTCGCGAACGAGCTGGTCGAGCGACTCGAGCACCGTCCGGAGGACGTATCCGGCGTCCACCGGACGTAGTTTGACACCTTGCGAGCCGACCCGCGAGTAGGCCAGCAGATCGGCGACCAGGCGCTGCATCCGCCGGGCCCCCTCGGTGGCGTAGTGAATGTACTTGTCGGCGCGCTCGTCGAGCCGGCCGCGATAGCGCTGCGCCAGCAGATCGGTGTAGCTGGCGACCATGCGCAGCGGCTCCTGGAGATCGTGCGAGGCGATGTAGGCGAACTGCTCGAGGTCGGCGTTGCTGCGCCGCAGGTCGTCGTCGATGCGCTTGCGCTCGGTCACGTCGATGATCGACGCCAGCGTGAAGCGGCCCTCCGGAAGCTCGATCGGGTTGAGGCCGATCTCGACCGGGACCTGCGTGCCGTCCTTGCGCTGGCCGAACAACTCGCGTCCGACTCCCATCGGCCGCGTCGACGGCGACGCTATGAACCCGGCCACGTGCGATGAATGGGCACGGCGGAACTGCTCGGGCATGAGGACCTCGATCGGCTTCCCGATCAGCTCGTCGCGCCGATAGCCGAACAGCTCCTCGCCGCGGCGATTGAGCAGCGCGATACGCCCCTGCTGATCGGCCATCAGCATCGCGTTCGGCGCGGCTTCGACGACCAGGCGGAAGCGCTCCTCGGCATGGGCGACGCTGGCCAGCGCCTGCTTGTAGTCGTCGATGTCGGTGCTCGAGCCGAACCACTTGACGATCGCGCCAGTCAGATCGCGGAGCGGGACGGCGCGGGTCCAGAACCAGCGATACACGCCGTCGGCGCGCCGGATGCGGAACTCGACATCGAACCTGTCGCCACGTGCGAGCGCGTCGGCCCACAGGCCGCGCACGCGCTCCTGGTCGTCGGGGTGCAGCCGCTCCGTCCATCCGTATTCCAGCTGCGAGGCCGCCGACTGCCCCGTGTATTCGACCCACTGGCGGCTGAGGAAATCGCACGTTCCATCGGGCCGGCAGGTCCAGACCAGGTGCGGCAGCGACTCGACGAGGGCCTGATAGTGCTGGCGGCTCTCGAGCAGCGCCTGCTCGATCCGCCTCCGGTTGGTGATGTCGCGCACGAACGCGCTGAACGACGTTTCTCCGTCGATTTGGAAAGGCGTAATAGCAATCTCGACCGGAAACTCCCGGCCGGTGCGATCGATGGCGGCCAGCTCGAGCCGCGTGTTCAGCACCGCGCCCGTGCCCGTCTCGCGGAACCGCTCCAGGCCGCGGCGGTGCGACTCGCGGAAACGCTCCGGGACGATGGTGTCGGCAAGAGACCTGCCGATGGCTTCGTCGCGCGACCACCCGAAGATGTGCTCGGCCTGCGCGTTCCAGTCGGTGATCGCGCCGGCGCCATTCATGGTCACGACCGCGTCCAGCGCCGTCTCGACAATCGACCGGAACCGCGCCTCGGCCTGCCGGCTCGACGCGAGCTCTTCGTCCAGCGCGCGCGTGCGCACGGCGACCAATTCCTCGAGCTGGCGGCGCGTGTCCTCGAGCGCGAGGCGACGCTCCTCGGAGAGCCTGGCGTCGGCGACGAGCGCAAGGATCCTCGGCACGAGCGGCGGCAGGGCGAGCGCGGTGACGACCGAGGCCGCAGCGGTCACGATCTTGACCCCGCCCGACAGCCAGTACACCGGCGTCCACAGTGTCCAGACCTCCATGAAGTGCGTCGCGCCGCAGCAGATGATGAAGGCGCCAAAGGCGACGAACATCCAGGAGTACGGCAGCTCGCGCCGTGCCCTCCACACGAGATACCCGAGCGTCGCGGAGATGGCGACGTAGGAAAGGCCGATAAGCAGATCCGAGATGACGTGGGTCGAGATCAGCGACGGCAGCCAGAGGAAGCAGTAGCCGTGTGGATGAAACAGCCCGACGCTCTCGGAGTAGTCGATGAGCGCCAGGCGGATGAGCAGGGCCGTGGCCACGGCGCTGCCTGCCAGCGTCCACGCGGTCGTGTTGTCCATGCGCAGGGGCCACGCCAAGACACGACGCATCAGGGACCTCCTCGGGGTCAACGAGCCCCATCCTAGCGCGTCGGCGAAAGCCCGGCAGCCGTGGGAAAACCAGGCCGAGCTGGGCGGAAACGGTCAGTTCGCGCAGGGCGTATACCGGGAAGGAACATCTGCTGGAAGGGGGATTCCGCGGTTTGCCGGATTCCGGGGTACTTGGCTATTCTATTTAGTCCACTGGTTTTTTGGGCCCCGGGGCTGGCGGCGCCGCGGTCCAGCTATGGTTCCGGCTCGAGGTCGCGGAGTTGATATGACACGACGTTCCCTGGCGGTGGGTTCCCTGGTAATCGCGGTATATGTCGGTGCGCTCTATGCGCAGGCCGTCCGACCGCAGCCGTCTCGGAGCACGTCGCCTCGTCAGACCCAGCCGGCTGCCTCCTCGCCCGCTCCTGTCCAGCAGCCCCGCACGGTGGCAGCGACCACGACGGCCACGGCCGCATCTGCAATTTCAGTTGAGGAGCAGCGCGCGTTTCTCAACCAGTATTGCATAGGGTGTCACAGCGAGAAGATGAAGGCCGCCGGCCTCGACTCCTCGCGGCGCCTGACCATGGATTCTCTCGATCCGGCCAATGTCGACAAGGATCGCGAGAAATGGGAGCTCGTCGTCCGCAAGACGCGGGCGGGACAGATGCCGCCGCTCGGCGTGAAGCGGCCGGATCCGGAGCGGTTCGACGCCATCATCTCAGCGTTCGAGGAGAGCCTCGATCGGACCGCGGTGCCCTACACGCCGCCCCCGGGTCTGCATCGTCTGAACCGCACCGAATACGCCAACGTCATCCGCGACCTGCTCGACCTGCAAATCGATCCCGCCAAGTACCTGCCGTCCGACGACTCCACCTCCGGCTTCGACAACATCGCCGGCGCGCTGGGGCTCTCCTCGACGCTGGTCGAGGCGTACGTCACGGCGGCCCAGAAGATCGCCCGGCTGGCGCTGGGCTACCCCGAGCAGCCGACGCTCGTCGTGTATCGGACGCGTGAGGATACGTCGCAGGACTACCACGTCGAAGGCATGCCCTTCGGCACCCGCGGCGGCATGCTCGTCTCGCACAACTTCCCGTCCGACGGCGAGTACACGCTGACGGTCACCCCGATTTTCGGCGACAACATGTCGCCGACCGGGTTCGGATCCGTGCCCTGCGAGCGGCTGTCGATGCTGCTCGACGGCGAGGAGCTGGCGCTGGTCAACTGGCAGGGAGGCGGGCGTAACCAGCCGACCAACTGCGGCAACCGCGGCCGCGCCTCAGGCCCGTCCGGTCCGATTGGCGGCGGCGGTCAGCAGGGTCCGGAGGCGTTCTTCGGCGGCCGCGGCGGCACACCGATGCGCGTCCGGTTCAAGACCACGGCCGGAACGCACACGATCGGCGCGACGTTCCTCGCCACGAACTACGCGCCGCTGCTGGATCTCGACCGGCACTTCATGCGCTCGACCGTGCAGACCGGTCCGACGCCCGGCTACACGTTCTTCCCGCACGTCGGCACGCTGCGAATCGAAGGGCCGTTCAACGCCACGCCTGCGAAGGACTCGCCGAGCCGGCGCAGGATCTTCATCTGCACGCCGAAGACGCCCGCCGAGGAGACTCCCTGCGCCCGGCGCATCATCACCAACCTCGCCACCTATGCGTTCCGCCGTCCCGCGGTCGCGGCAGACATCGATCTGCTGATGGACTTCTACGAGTTCGGCCGCAAGGAGAAGGACTTCGATCTCGGCATCGAGATGGCGCTGGCGCGCGTGCTGGCGTCGCCGCAGTTCATCTACCGCATCGAAGAAGAACCGGTGTCGGCGCGGCCGAACCAGCCCTACCGGATCAGCGATGTCGACCTCGCCTCCCGGCTGTCGTTCTTCCTGTGGAGCTCGGCGCCCGACGAGGAGCTGCTGCGCGTGGCGGCGCAGGGCCGTCTCAGGAACCCGGGTGTGCTCGAGCAGCAGGTGAAGCGGATGCTGGCGCATCCGAAGGCGGAAGCCCTTGCCGTGAACTTCGCCGGGCAGTGGCTGAACCTCCGCGGTCTCGATGCGACGATGCCGCTGCCGATGCTCTATCCGGACTTCGACGATCCGCTGCGGCAGGCGATGCGGCGCGAGGTCGAGCTGCTGTTCGACACCATCGTTCGCGAGGATCACAACATCCTCGAGCTGTTGACCGCCGACTACACGTTCGTCAACGAGCGCCTGGCCAAGCACTACGGCATCAAGAACATCTACGGCAGCCAGTTCCGCAAGGTGAAGCTGGGTCCAGGCCTCGAAGCGCGGAGAGGCCTGCTCGGCAAGGGCGCGTTCCTGGCCACGACCTCCAAGCCCGAGCGCACCTCGCCGGTCACGCGCGGCAAGTGGATCATGGCCAGCCTGCTCGGCATGCCGCCGCCGGCGCCGCCGGCCGATGTGCCGCCGCTGCCGGCGCGCGCGTCGGATCCGAACGCGAAGGAACCGACGATGCGCCAGAAGATGCTGGATCACCGCGTCCGGCAGGACTGCGTGCAGTGCCACCGGCTCATGGATCCGATCGGCTTTGCCCTGGAGAACTTCGACGCGATCGGGCTCTGGCGCACGACCGATGAAGGACAGCCGATCGACGCGACGGCGCAGGTGTTCGACAACACGAAGCTCGACGGGCCGGTGGAGCTGCGCGAATGGCTGACGACGAAGTACGGCAAGCAGTTCGTTGCGGTCGCCACTGAAAAGCTTCTGACGTACGCGCTCGGCCGCGGCGTCGAGTATCGCGACATGCCGCTCGTACGTGCGATTGCCCGCGATGTCATCAGGAACAACGGCCGGTTCTCGTCCATGGTGATGGGTGTCGTCAACAGCAGGCCGTTCCAGATGAACACCAGGCACGAGGCCGTGAACAACACTGCCAGCAACGGGACTGGATCCGACAACAGGGGAGTCAACTAGCCATGCCGTTCATCACCAAGAGGCACATTCCTCGCAGAACGTTCCTCAAAGGGGCAGGCGTCACGCTGGCGCTGCCAATGCTCGATGCCATGCTTCCCGCGGGCACCGCGATCGCGCAGACCGCGGCCGGGCAGTCGCCGAGCCGTTTCGTCGGCATCTTCTATCCGCACGGCATGGGACCGGGATACTGGGAACCGAAGGAAGAGGGACCGCTTCCGGAGAAGCTGCCCTACATCCTGGAGCCCCTCCAGAACCTTCGCGATCAGACGGTCGTGCTGACCGGCCTGTGGTCCCAGTCGGCAGAGCCGCCCGAGGGCACGACCGGTTCGGATCACTGGGTGGCGGCCGCCTATCTCACCGCCATCAAGCCGCGCAAGACCGCGGGCGCGGATGCGACCGTGGGCAGCGCGACGATCGATCAGAAGATCGCCAAGAAGATCGGGCAGGACACGCTGCTGCCGTCGCTGCAGCTCGCGGTCGAGGATCCGAACTCGAGCTCGAGCAACTGCGGCGAGGGCTACAGCTGCGCGTACACGAACTCCATCTCCTGGATCGAGCTGCCGACGCCGCCGGAGGAGAAGGTCCTGCGCACCAGCCCGCTGCCGATGGAGCTGAACCCGCAGGTCGTCTTCGAGCGGTTGTTCGGCAGCGGCTCGACGCCCGAGATTCGCGCCGAGCGCATGCGGCAGAGCCGCAGCATTCTCGACTCGCTCGTCAGCGAGCTCGAGTCGCTGCGCAAGCAGCTGGGCGCCGGCGACGTGCGCACGGTGAACCAGTACACCGACGAGATCCGGGAAATCGAGCGCCGCATTCAGCTCGCTGCCAAGCACTCGAGCGAAGTGCCCGAGCTGGATCTGCCGCCGGGCATCCCGGAGCAGTTCGACGAGCACGTGCGGCTGCACTCGAAGATGCTGGCGGTGGCCTTCAAGGCCGACATCACCCGCGTCGCCACGCTGCTCGGTGCGCGCGACCTCACCAGCCGCGTGTACCAGTTCCCGAAGAGCCCGCTCTTCCCGGAGGGCGGCACGAGCGTCAGCTTCCACGGCGGCTCGCACCATCAGGACGACCCGGTGCAGATCCGGCGCTTCGCCACGCTGAACCGGTATCACGTATCGACGATGGCGTATCTGGCCGAGGAGCTGAAGTCGATCCCCGACGGCGACGGCACGCTGCTCGATCGCACGCTCATCATGTACGGCACGAACATGGGCAACTCGAACCAGCACCAGCACTACGACGTGCCCCACATCCTCGTGGGCGGTGCGAACGGGAAGCTCAAGGGCAACCGTCACCTGCATTACGAGCGCAAGACGGTGCCGACGGGCAACCTGCTGCTCAGCGTGCTCGACATGTTCGACATCCACGAGGAGAAGCAGGGCGACAGCACGGGCCGCCTGCCGCGTCTCCTCTAGGTGAGCGCGATGGTCAGCCGGCTCGTATCGTCCGCGGCGCTGGTCGTCATTGCCTCGGCCATGGTGGCCGGCGCCGGCAGGAGCGAGATCGCCGACGCCGCCCAGCGGGGCGACCGCGCCGCCGTCCAGACGCTGATCCTGCAGAAAGCCGACGTCAACGCCCCGCAGGTTGACGGCGCGACCGCGCTGCACTGGGCGGTGTACCGCGAGGACGTCGAGCTGGCCGACCTGCTCATTCGCAACGGCGCGAACGTCAACGCCGCGAATCGCACCGGAACGACGCCGCTCGCAATGGCGGCGTTGTACGGAAACACCGCGCTCATCGATCGCCTGATCAAGGCCGGCGCCGACGCCAGGCAAAAGGGGCCGAACGGCGAAACCATGCTGATGTTCGCCGCCCGCAACGGCAACCCCGAGGCGGTGCGGATGTTCATCGAGGCTGGCGTCGACGTCAACGCCCGCGAGACTCTCCGCGGCACCACGGCGCTGATGTGGGCGGTCGAGCAGAAGCATCCCGAAGCTGTGAAGGTTCTGCTCGATGCCGGCGCCGATCACAGCGCCAGGTCCGGCGGGGCCGGGCTGCCGCGCAACTACATGGCCAATCGCGTCAATGTGCGGGCCGTCGAGCTCGCTCAGGACCGCCGCCGCCGCGCGGCGGCCGCGGGCATCTCCTACGACGAGCAGCTCGCGCTCGACCAGAAGGAAGGGCGCGAAATCGGCGGCCAGCGCGGTCTCGGCATCCCTCTCGGCCCGGACGGCAATCCTCTCCCGCAGACAGGCCGACAGGGCGGGCCGGGCGCGGCCGGGCGTGGCCGCCAGCAGGCTGCCGCTGCTGCTCCCGCCGGCACGGCGGGACGCACGGACGGCACCGGCACGCAGCAGGGGGAGGGTCAGAATCGTGCCGCCGGCGCAGCGGCGGATCCCGACGACGACAACGAGGTCGTGGTGGCGGGGCTCGTCGGCACCGGCGGCGGCGGGCTGACACCGCTGGTGTTCGCCGCGCGCGAAAACGATCTGGAGTCGACGAAGCTGCTCCTCGACGCGGGCGCACCGATCAACCAGGTCACCGAGTACGGGTGGACGCCTCTCCTCACCGCGGTCAACAACCGGAACTATCAGCTCGCCAAGTACCTGCTCGAGAGAGGCGCCGATCCCAACATCGCCAACAAAGGCGGTTGGACGCCGCTCTATCTCGCGACCGACAACCGCAACATCGAGGGCGGCGATTATCCGGTCCCCAAGGGGGACATGGATCACCTCGACATCATCAAGCTGCTGCTGGAGAAGGGCGCCGATCCGAACAAGCGGGTCAAGGACAACACGCTGACCCGCACCATCTTCACGATGCAGTGGTTCTTCGAGGACGGGGCCACGCCGTTCATCCGCGCCGCCCAGTCGAGCGACACGGTGCTGATGAAGCTGCTGCTCGATTACGGGGCCGACCCGAAGGCCGTCACCACGCTGGGCGACAACGCGCTCACCGTCGCTGGCGGCATTGGCTGGGTCGAAGGCGTCACCTACGAGCGTTCGGCCAGGGAGAACCTCGAAGCCGTCCGGATGCTGCTCGATCTCGGCCTCGATCCCAACCACGCCAACAATGAGGGCCGGACGCCGCTGATGGGCGCGGCGATGAAGGGCCGCACCGAGGTCATCCAGCTCCTCGTCGATCGCGGGGCGAAGCTGGACACCTACGACAAGGGTAACCGCGACACCGACAAGGTGTCGTCGTCAGCCGCAGGCAAGACGTGGCAGGCGATCGACTACGCGGAAGGTCTCGTGCGCGTCGGCGTGCAGTCGGCTATCGCGCGGCCGGAAGCGGCGGCGCTGCTCCGCAAGCTGATGATCGAGCGCAACCTGCCGGTGCCGCCGGTGGATCGGACGATTCTCTCGATCTGCGTCGTCTCGATCTGCCAGGGCTGGTCGCAATAGGGTGGGGCCGGCCCTTCCGGACCGGCCGCCCCCACGTACCTCTCTATTCGATTCCGAAATTCCTCGACAGGTAGGCGTGAATGACGGGGAACTGCTCGTCCGAGAGCGGCGCCCCTTCATTGAGCATCGAGACGAGCGTCTCTTCCCACTCCTCGGGTGAACGGTGGCCGAGCCGAATGCGCCCGAGATCGTGGCACATCGTGCAGATGTTGAGCAGGATTTCCTTGCCCGGCCCCTCCGGAACCGGCGGGTGGCGAGAGGCGAGATAGTCGACTAGCACCGGCACGTCCTCGCTCGACACCTTGGCGCCTTTTTCGATCATCGTCGCCACGGTCTTGCCCCATGCCTCGGCGGTCATGGCCGACGTCTGGATTGGCCGGATATCGTGGCAGGCGTTCACGCAGCTCGCGTTCATGATGCGCTCGCCGGCCTCAGACGACCCCTGCGCCTCTTTCGCCGAAGCATTAACGGCGGCAGGAGCCTCGGCGAAGGCGGATGCCCCGCCGGTCACGGCGAAGGTGAATGCGCAGGCAGCGAGCGCGGATGAAACCAGGAACACACCCCGAACGGTCATCGGCTAATGTTAATACGACGGTCACGGGCCGACCGTCTACCCGACCTTGAGCCGTACTGCTGCCGCGCGCCTTCTGATCGCCTGCGCCGCCTGGAGCGCGGCCGTGGTGTCCTCGGCGCAGTTCACCGAGTTGCCGTTCGAACTCGATCATCCCGCCATCGCCTACAGCACGCGACCGAGCGCGAACGTCGTGGACGCGCTGAACTCGCGCCTGCGGTCCGGAGAGGCCACGCTGCCGTACGACGAGAAGACGGGCTATCTCGCGCCTCTGCTCGCCGCGCTCGACGTCAGCGTGGATTCGCAGATCGTGGTGTTTTCGCGCACCAGCCTGCAGTCCACACTCATCCGGCCGCGCAATCCGCGCGCGATCTATTTCAACGACTCCGTCGTCGTGGCCTGGGTCCGCGGCGGCTTCATCGAAATCGCGGCGCACGACCCAACGCAGGGCGGGGTGTTCTACCGCGTGCTGCGCGCGGCCGCGGGTCCCCCGACGATGTTCCGCGACAACTCGTGCCTGCAGTGCCACTACTCGTTCGCGACGGCGGGCGTGCCGGGCTTTCTCGTCAGGAGCGTGCCCAGTGCTGTGGACGGGGAGACGCTGCCGTGGCTCGGAAACTACCAGACCGATCACCGCAGCCCGTTGAGCGAGCGCTGGGCCGGCTGGTTCGTGACCGGACGGACCGGAGCGAGCCGCCATCTCGGCAACGCGCCGATCGCGGATCGCAGCGTCGACGATATCGTGGTCGACGCCGCGAATCTCAATCTCGCTGATTTGCGCGGCCGCTTCGAAACCGATCGCTATCTCTCGCCGCACAGCGACGTCGTCGCGCTGCTGGTGTTCAATCACCAGATGCGGATGATGAACCTGCTGACGCGCATCGGCTGGGAAGCGCGGGTCCTCGCCCATGATGGACGCAGCGAAGCCGAGATCGAGTCGGCGCTGTGGAGCATTGCGGCCGAGACGGTCGACTACATGCTGTTCGTGGACGAAGCCCGGCTCGAGGGCGTGAGCGGCTCGTCGCGATTTGCCGAAACCTTCAGCAGGCGCGGACCGCGCGACAGCAAAGGCCGATCGCTGCGCGATTTCGATCTCACCAGCCGCCTGTTCAGGTATCCGTGCAGCTACATGATCTACTCGGACGCCTACGAGCAGCTGCCGGCTGCAGCCAGGCGCGCGATCTACGCACGGTTGTGGGAGGTGCTCTCCGGCGCCGACCGTTCGCCGAAATACGCCCGCCTCTCCGCGGCCGACCGCGATCGGATCATCGAAATCCTGCGCGAGACGAAGCGGGATCTCCCCGCGGTGTTCAGCCCTCGCCCGTCCCGACCTTGAGCGCGGGGAGCGCGAACGGCTTCTGCAGCCGCTGGTAGAACGTTCCGAAGAGACCCGCGCCGGTGAGCGCCCCGGCCAGGGCCGCGAGCGCGTAGATCTTGCCTTCACCGATGTTGACCAGGATCGGGCCGGGGCACATGCCGGCGAGCGACCAGCCGATCCCGAACAGCACACCGCCAACGATGTTGCCGCGGTGCATCGCCTTCAGCTCGATCTCGATCCTGCGGCCGAACAGCGTCCGGCCGCGCCGCTTGATCAGCCACACGCCGGGCGCAGCCACCAGCACGGCGACGCCGATGATTCCGTAGAGCTGCAGGTTGGTGAACAGGAACATGCCCTGGATGAAGTTGTAGTCCGCAGCTCCGGAGCGGCTCAGGACGAACCCGAAGATCGTGCCGAGAACGAGATAGACCGCCGTCATCACAGCCCCGCGATCGGAAAGAGCACGCGATACACGATCTGCGTCGTGGCGATGCCGGCGGCCATGAAGGTGATGGTCGTGAGCAGACTGGGCCGCTCGAGATTCGCCAGCCCGAAGATCCCGTGGCCGCTCGTGCACCCGCCGGCGAGCCGCGTGCCGAAGCCGATGAACAGGCCGGCGATGAACATCCACGCCAGCTTCCCTGCAGGGCCGAGCCCGATGGCGATGTCGAACATGCCGAGTGCCCACGACGGCTGCCAGCCGCCGCCAAGGACCGCCGAGATGAACCCTCCCAGCACGAGTCCGGCCAGCAACGGAAGACGCCAGGAGCGTCCGCCCGCGACCGCAGGACGGCGGAAGTACGGCGCGGGCAGCACCAGGCTGCAGATGTCTTCGAATCCCGTCGAGATGCCGAGGCGGCGGCTGTCGATGAGCAGCAGGGCGAGCGTCACGCCGGCGATGCCGATGCCGGCCAGGGCCCAGTGCAACGGCGGCAGGCCGTTGAGAATCAGCGTCACTGGATTTCGCAGTCGCCGTAGTTCTGCGAGACCGACGGCTCCGAGATGTAGCGGCCGACCTGCATCTGCAGGTAGCCATGCCGCGAGTGCACGGCCTTGAGCTTCTTCGGCGAGGCCTCCTGCGCAAACACCGTCGTCACATTCAGCTGCCCGACGGAACTCTCGACGAAGTACATGCTCCAGCCCGAGAGCACGGCGGTGACGAACGAACGCCCGGCCGTGCCGAGGATCTCGGCGGTGCCGTCCTGGATGTCGATTTCGGAGATGGTAAACGACATCTCCTGTGTTTTCGCCTGCGTCTGCGGTTCGCCGCCCTTCCAGGTCGCGCTGGTGGCCGTCGGGAACCGGCACTTGAGCGATTTGACGCTGGTGAGGACATTCGCCGGCTCGGACTCCTGCTGCGCCAGAGCCGCGGTGCCCAGGAGCGTCACGACCGCCACGAGTAGAAGGGCCCTCTGCATACTCACCTTATAATCCAAGGTCGGATGAAACATTCACTGGTCCTGTGTCTGACCGTCGTGGCCGGCGTCCTCACCGTGCTGCCGGCGGGAGGCCAGTCGATTGACGGCCGGCTCAAGCAGCTGTTCCCGAACGCGACGTCGTTCTCGCCGAAGGAAGGCGACCCGCCGCATTTCAAGGCCTACACGGGCGGCGCTGCCAAAACTCTCGCAGGGTACGCCTTCTGGACGACAGAGCTGGCGCCGCTCGAGCGGGGATACGGCGGGCCGATCGCGATACTGGTCGGCCTGGATACGACCGGGAAGCTGACCGGCATCGTCATGGGCGAGCACCACGAGCCCTACGGGGACTTCTCGATCGACATGCCGAAGTTCGCGGCAACTTTCCGCAACAAGGATGTTCGCGACCCGTTCAAGCTGGGCGAGGACATCGACGCGGTGGCGCGCGCCACGATCACGATGTCGAGCGCGGTCCGGGCCATCCGCAACAGCTCCCGCCGCATGGCGCGGCAGTTCCTCACGGCTCCCCAACCCGCGTCGAAATGACCCCCGGCCGCTGGCGGACGCTCCTCCTCCTCGTCGGAATGGTGTTCCTGAGCGGCTGGGTGGCGGCGGCGCAGCCGCCGTCCGGCGGATTCGACTTTCCCGAGGAAGAGGAAGAGGCGCCGAGCTGGGCGGATGACATTCGCGCGCAGGCCGTCGACCTTGGATTGGTGACGGCGTTCAGCGTGCTCGCCTTCACGAGCTTCTTTCGCAAGAGCGTCGCGCTCAAGTACGTCACGCTGGTGGCATCGGTCATCTATGTCGGGATCTGGAAGAGCACGCTGCTCTCCATCGTCAATGTCTTCGGTCTGTTCGGCGGCAACCTGCCGCCGTTCCGCTACAGCCTGGCCTGGTATCTGTTCGCCGCAATCGCGATCGTCTCCACCATCTTGTGGGGCCGCGTGTACTGCGGTCGTATCTGCGCCTTCGGCGCGCTCACCCAGTTGATGGATCGCGTCCTGCCGTCGCGCTGGCGCGTGAACGTGCCGCGGGCGATCGAGCGGCGCGCCTCCTGGATCAAGTTCGCGATTCTCGCCGGCGTCCTCCTCTACTTCATTGTCACCGGCAATCCCGGGATCTATCCGTACGTCGAGCCGTTCTGGATGTTCGGCCTTCACCTTCGAACGCCGGTGCTGCTGACGATGCTCGCCACTCTGCTCGTGGCAACGGTGTTCGTGCGGAATCTCTACTGCCGCTTCCTGTGTCCGCTCGGAGCGTTCCTGGGGATTCTCTCGAAGCTCACCGTGTTTCGCATCAAGCGGTGGTCGGAGTGCAGGACGTGCCGCATCTGCGAGAAGACCTGCGAGTGGGGCGCCATCCGCGGGCCGCAGATCGTCATGACCGAGTGCGTCCGCTGCGACGACTGCGAACGGCTCTACGCCGACACGAAGAAGTGTCCGCACCATCTGATCATCATCAGGAAGGCCGACATCCTCGCGCGCCGCTCCTCGACTCCCGCCGCTCCCGCAGGGCAGACACAACCCACGCCGGCGTCGTGAGGCCGACGCCACGTGCCACACCCGTCCCGAGCGACCGAAGGGAGTCGAAAGGGGCTACGGCGCGTCCGTGGGCGGCGTGCGGACGACCAGATGTCCGGCGAGCCCGGACGACACGAGCACGTTGTTGGCGCTCGTGACGATCACGCCTTCGACGCCGTTGAGACGTTCGATGAGCGCCATCCCCTTCTCGGGCCCGAGTATGAAAATGCCGGTATCCAGTGCGTCGGCCAGCGCCGCCGTTCGCGCCAGGATGCTCACGCTTCGAGCGCCGCGCGCCGGCTCGCCGGTGTCGGGGTCGATGATGTGGTGATAGCGCCGGCCGTCCTTCATGAAGAAACGCTCGTAGTCGCCCGACGTCGTGAATGCCGAGTCGGTGAGATCGAGCGCGGCGAAGCTGGTGCCTGCCGGGCCGCGGGGATCCTGGATGCCGGCACGCCACGGCCGATCGCCGCGGCGGCCGGCGACGAACAGGTCGCCGCCCGACTGGATCATGAAATTCGCGAACCCGCGCCCGCGCAGGATTGACGCCGCCCGGTCCACCGCGTAGCCCTTGCCGATGCCGCCAAGGTGCACGCGCATGCCCTTCTCGCGCAGAAAGGCGGTGCTCCTGGCGACGTCCAGTTCGAGCTTCCGGTAATCGATCAGCGGCAATCGCGCTTCGACATCGGCGCGCGCCGGGATGTTGCCGTCGAGGTCGTGATCGAACTTCCACAGCCCCGAGAGCACGCCGAAGGTGACGTCGAACTTCCCTTCGGTCCATTCGCTCGCCTGGCGGGCCATGCTGAGGACATCGAGGAGCTCACGGCCGACGGGCACGGGCTCGACACCGGCCGCATTGTTGATTCGCTCGACCTCGCTGCCCGGCTTCCAGACGCTCATCAGCGCGTCGAGTCGATCGAACTCGTCGAACGCCGCGTCGAACGCCGCCAGCGCGCCGGCTTCGTCGGAAGTCCACGCCGTGATGTGCACCTCCGAGCCCATGCTGACCCGCGATCGCTCGACGATGCGCGCGGGAGCCGGCGAGGATGTCTCCGTGGCGCAGCCGCTCAGCGCCGCGACGCAGAGACCGAGGAGCAAGGCACGACGCATACGTAGTGGCGCCTCTATCGGCGGGCGGCCGGGCTCAGCGGGGCGCTCGATCGTGCCCCGCTAGCAACAGAGACATCGCGACGGCCCGTGCCCTTCGGCGAGCACGCGGCCGCTGAGGTCGGCAATCGTAACGGCGAGCGCCCGGCCGTCTTCGAGCCGCAGCGTGAGCGGCTGCCCGACGAGCGGCTCGAGGCTGGCCGCCGTGTCGACCGAGCCCTCGATTCGGTGCACGCCCGGCACCGGCAGTCCGGAATGATCGACGAAACCCTGATAGCGTGCAATGCGGTAGCGCACCTGCGGCACGGACGTGCCGTTCGCTTCGAGCACGCCCACGCCCGCACACTCCTCGACCAGCTTCATCATGCTGTCCCGATCGTGCCACAACGGGGCGGCGCGCGGAAACGGACGCCGCTAGGAGATGTCGAGCAGCACCTTCAGGACGGACTTCGACTGCGCCCGCTCGAGGGCGTCGAGCCCCCGGCCAAGGTCGTAGCGCTCGGAGATCAGGGGCGTCACGCTGATTTCCCCGCGCGTGAGGGCGTCGAGCGCGCGGTCGAAGGGGCCGCACCTCGACCCGATCAGCGTCACTTCGTCGATGACGAACGGCGCCCATGCCAGGGTCTGCGTCCCGGCAACGGTGGTCTTCAGCACGATCGTCCCGCGTGGACGGACCAGCTTCAGCGCCGTCGGCAGCCCGGTGTCGGACCCGGTGCAGTCCACGACGATGTCGGCCGATCGCGGTTCGATGGCATCCGAGAGAAGGGCGGTATCGATGCCGAGCGACTGCAGCAAGGCGAGCTTCGGCTGGTGCTTGCCGACCACCGTCACTCGATTCGACAGCCGTGCGAGGACCTGCGCGCAGAGATTGCCGAGGCGTCCGTCGCCGAGCACGATGACGCGATCGGTGCTGCGGATCGTCATCTGCGCGGGGATCTGGAACGCGGCCGCCACCGGCTCCGTGAACACCGCGACGTCGTCGGGCAGCGCGTCCGGCACCGGGTGCAGGTTGCGCTGCGGCACCGCGATCAGGTCGGCAAATGCGCCGTCGTGATTGAGAATCCCGATGACCGTGCGATTCGGGCAGTGGGTGTTCAGGCCCTTGCGGCAGGTCTCGCAGGTCCAGCATGCGCAGTTGATCTCGCCCACCACGCGCCGGCCGGCGAACGGGCCGGACTCCGCGACGCCGACGAACTCGTGGCCGAGCACGCCGCGGAATCCCATGTAGCCCCTGATCAGCTGGAGGTCGGTTTCACAGATGCCGGCGCGGGTGACCCGGACGAGCACCTCGCCGTCGAGCGGCGTCGGCGAGGGTCTCGAGTCCTGAAGTGCGACGCCGCCGTCGAGCACCAGCGCGCGCATCGACGTGCCTGCGCGTCAGTGCGAGGGCTCCGCCGCGCCTTCGGCGCCGCCCTCGTGCTCGCCCTCGTCGACCCTCAGCACGGCCGGCGGCCTGGGCTCGCGCACGCCGTACCCGGCGCCGCCCGCGCCGCCGGGATAGGTCTTCACGCCGCGCGACAAATAGTCGGTCATCGTCAGGAAGAGCAGAATGGTGAGGAAGAAGAAGGCCGTCCCGACGAACAGCTTCGTCAGCCTGCTGCTGTACTTCGCGTGCATGAAGAACAGGATGACGAGCGTGGCCTTGGTGATCGCGATCCCGATGGCGATGGGGAAGTTGAGCACGCCGAAATTGTGCGTGGCAACTTCGACGGTGATGACCGTGAGCACCATCAGCGCGCCGAAGATCGAGTAGTACAGGCTCTTGGGTGCGATATGTCCGGCCATGACGCTATCCGACTGGGGTGTGGGCCCTGTCCACCAGGTAGAGCAGCGGGAACAGGAAGATCCACACGATGTCCACGAAGTGCCAGTACAGGCCGCTCATCTCGACCGGCGTGTACCACTCGGGGGAGAAGCGGCCCTTGTACGCCATCCAGGCGATGACGCTGAGGAGGCCGAATCCGATGACCATGTGCGTCGCGTGCAGGCCGGTCATGAAGAAGTAGAGCGAGAAGTAGATCTGCACCTGCCCCGCGTGCGGGCCCGGGAAGGAGAAGCTGGTCCCCGGAACGTGATTGTGCTCGAACTTCTCGGCGTACTCGAAGTACTTGATGATCAGGAACACCAGGCCGAGGAGCATCGTGAGGATGAGCCAGGTGACGATCTGCCGTTGCTGCCCGGTCTGCGCCGCGCGCACCGCCAGCGCCATCGTCAGCGAGCTGCCGATCAGGACGACGGTGTTGATGGTGCCGAGCGTGAGATTCAGCTGGTAGCTTCCCTCGGCCCACGCCTCCGGATACCACACACGGTAGAGCATGTAGGCGAGAAACAGGCCGCCGAAGAACAGCACTTCGGTGATGAGGAAGATCCACATCCCCAGTGTTGCGGCTTCGTGCTGCTGCGCCAGCGAATCGAAGTGATGCTGGAGCGCGGGATGATGGTGCGCGTGAGCCCCGTGAGCGCCGTGGGCCGTGACGGCTGCTGCGTCAGCCAACTTTGACCTCCCTCAAGGAGTAATCGTAGGGCTCCTCAGTGACCACCGGCTGCACCTCGAAGTTGTGCGGGATCGGCGGCGACTGGGTGGTCCACTCGAGCCCGGTCGCGTGCCAGGGATTCGCCCCGACCCGCTCGCCCCTGAACAGCGAGGCGACGAGATAGATGCCGATCAGCATGTAGCCGACGGCCAGGATCGACGCGCCGGCCGACGACAGCACGTTCAGCACCTGATATTCGTCGGGGTAGACGTGGTAGCGGCGCGGCATGCCGAGATACCCGAGGATGAACTGCGGGCCGAACGTGAGGTTGAACCCGGCGAACACGATGATTGCCGCCACCTTGGCCCAGATGTCCGAGTACATGCGCCCGGTGATCTTCGGCCACCAGTAGTGGAGCCCGGCGAAGTAGCCCATGATCGCGCCGCCGACCATGATGAAGTGGAAGTGGGCGACGACGAAGTAGGTGTCGTGCAGGTGCACGTCGACGCCGAGCGCGGCGGTGAAGAGTCCGGTCAGGCCGCCGACCAGGAACAGGCCGAGGAAGGCGATCGCCCAGATCATCGGCGCCTTCAGCCAGATGGCGGCGCGGTACATCGTCGCCGCCCAGTTGAACGTCTTCACGGCCGACGGGATGGCGACCGCATAGGTCAGGAACGAGAAGACCAGCGCCGAGTAGACCGAGATTCCCGAGACGAACATGTGGTGCGCCCACACCAGGAATCCGAAGATGGCGATGGCCAGGCTCGAGAAGGCGACGAACGAGTAGCCGAAGATGCTCTTGCGCGAGAAGCAGGCGATGACCTCGCTGATCGCCCCCATCGGCGGCAGGATCATGATGTAGACCGCCGGGTGCGAGTAGAACCAGAACATGTGCTGGAACAGCACCGGGTCGCCGCCGAGGGCGGGATCGAAGATGCCGAAGCCGAGCCCGCGCTCGACCGCCAGCGCGAGCACCGTGATGGCGATGACCGGCGTGCCGAGAACCTGCACCAGGCTGGTGGCGTAGACCGCCCAGACGAACAGCGGCAGGCGGAACCAGGTCAAGCCGGGCGCGCGCATCCGGTGGATCGTCACCATGAAGTTCAGGCCGGTGAGAATCGACGAGAACCCGGTGATGAAGACGCCGATGCCGGTGATCATCACGTTCGTGCTCGAGGCGCGGCTGGCGTAGGGCGTGTAGAACGTCCAGCCCGTGTCGACGCCGCCGTACACCATGGCCAGCACCGTGAACACGAAGCCGATGACGAAGACGTACCAGCTCAGGAGGTTGAGCTTCGGGAAGGCCACGTCCTTCGCGCCGAGCATCAGCGGCAGCACGAAGTTGCCGAGGATGGCGGGGACGGCGGGGATCAGCACGAAGAACACCATCGCCACGCCGTGCATCGTGAACAGCTTGTTGTAGGTGTCCGCGGACACCAGGTCGCCGGCCGGCGTGGCGAGCTCGAGACGGATGCCGGATGCGAAGACGCCGCCGAGGAAGAAGGCGAACGTCACGACCACCAGATAGAGAATGCCGATGCGCTTGTGGTCCTTGGTGAGGAGCCACGATTTCAGGGTGGTCTCGTGATTCAGATAGGTGACCGCCGGACCAGCGACGATCGGAGCTGCATGGGTGGCCATGGTCTTACCTGTTCTCCTGGACGGCGGCCGCGGAGGCCGTGCCGACCGGCGCTTTGAGCGTCTTCACGTATTCGACGAGCGCGATCACGTTCTCCTCGCTCAGCAGTCCCTGGAAGGTCGGCATCAGCGGCGTGTAGCCGGCGGCGACTTTCACCTGCGGCGTGAGGATCGACTCGCGGACGTAGGCCTCATCGACCGTCACCGACGTGCCGTCCGCCAGCTGCTGCGGTTGACCGAATACGCCAGCGAGCGACGGCCCGCGTCCGCTGCCGTCGCTGCGGTGGCAGGTGTTGCAGGACAGATCGTTGAACAGCCGTTCGCCGCGCTGCGAGAGCGTCGTCCCGATCGTCTCTCCGGTCAGCCAGGCCTGATACGCGGCCGGCTCCATCACCACGACGCGGCCGACCATGCCGGAATGCTTGGTCCCGCAGTATTCGGCGCAGAACAGGTGGAACTCGCCGAGCTTGTTCGGCGTGAACCACACCGAGCTGTAGCGGCCGGGGATGGCGTCGGCCTTGACGCGGAACGCCGGGAAGAACATCGAGTGCAGCACGTCCTCGGACGTGAAGGTCACCTTGACGGGGCGGCCGAGGGGCACGTGCAGCTCGTTGATCTCGCTCTGGCCGTCGAGGTGCTGGAACTTCCACATCCACCGCTTGCCGGTCGCATAGATCTCGAGGGTCTGGTCGGGCGGACGCTGCAGGTCGAAGTACACGTCGGCGGCCCAGGCGAAGATCACGATCGAGATGATGAAGGGAATGATCGACCAGGCCAGCTCGAGCGGAATCGAGCCGTGGATCCGGGCTCCCACCGCGAGCGGGTCGTCGGTGCGGTACTTCACCGCGAACACCAGGACGACGATGGTCACGGCCACGGCGAAGAACGCGGTCACCGCGACGATGAAGAAATACAGGTTGTCCACGCGTGGTGCCAGCGTGGACGCCTGTTCAGGAAACAGCGGAATCCCTGAAAACATAACTGCTAGGCGTGCCTCTCCGTGGCCGACCGCATCTCGCGTCGCCGCATCAGCACGATGAATCCCACGATGAACCCGACGGTCAACACGCCTCCCAGGCGCAGGATGTTCATGAACACCGCGCCGTAGCGGCCGTGGGACGGGTCGTACTGGAAACAGTAGAGCAACAACTCGTCGATCACCGAACCGACCTTGCCGTTCCCCGAATCGACCAGCGCCAGCCGCAGATCGCGCGGCGAGAACTCGACGCCGTAGAAGTACCGCGACAGCGTGCCGTCGGCGTTGGCGATGAGCAGCCCGCTGACGTGCGCGAACTGCTGCGTCCGTTCATCCCACTGATAGGTGAAGCCGGCGGCCGACGTCACGCGCCGGATCGCCTCCTCGCTGCCGGTCAGGAAGTGCCAGCCGTCGGCGGTCTCGCGCACGTCCCAGTGGTCGAGATGCGCGCGCTTCTTCGCCATCGCCGCTTCCGGCGTGTCGCGCGGATCGAAGCTCACCAGCACGATCTCGAACTCCTCGCCCGGGGTGAACGGCAGCACCTTCAGCGACGACGAGATGCCGTTGAGCACCTGGGTGCAGAGCATCGGGCACTGGTAGTAGACGAACGACAGCAGGACCGGCTTCTTCCCGAAGTATTCGCCGAGGGCGAGCTTTCGCCCCGACTCGTCCGTGAAGCGGACGTCCAGCGGCAGCCGCTCGCCGAGCCGCTGCTTGAACGTCACGTCCGCGAACTGCGGCGGAACGTTCGACGCGACGATGCCGCCGGTGAACCCCATCGAGCCGGGCAGACCGGGCTGCTGCTGCGCGCCGACACCGGTCGGGGTCATGCAGAACGCAAAAAACAAGATGCCAGTCGACACGACGATCCGCACCTTGCCCCGGATGCCGACGCTCCTGTGCATGCTGCTTCCTGAGTCTTGCATGGCGTTCCTACCTTCTTCTCTCCATCGTCCGGCCCGAGCTCGAGTCCGCCGGCATCAGCGCCGCCGAACCGGCAGCGGCGGCGTCATCGGCGGGAGCCGACCGCGACGGAAGTCCTCGCTGCAGCACCAGCTCCTTGGCGTGCTCGACCGGAATGCGGACCGTGCCGGCGTTCCGATCGATCCACCCGTACTGGGTGAGTTCGGCTTCCTCGCGCTGCCGGAACTCGAACATCTCGTTGGCCGGAATCGCCTGCAGGCGCGGACCGGCCGGCAGCCGGCGCTCCTGCCCGATCGCCACCGGGAACTCGACCCTCCGCTCCGCGGCGGCGTTGCGATCGCTGACGAACCACGAGAACAGCCCCCACATCAGGCCGTGAACCAGCAGCGCCGCCACCGTCAGCCAGATGGCGAACTGCACGATCATCCAGACGTTGGCGTCGGTGTGCTCGTGGCCCGACGCCTCCGATGTGTTGAGATACTCGTCCTCGGCCGAGGCGTGCGCGTCGTGAACGTGCGCCATCAATGGCCTCCCCCGCTTTGGAGCGCTTCACGCAGATACGGATCACCAGCCGGGAACAGCGGACGCTGTTTGAGCTGAGTGAAGAACATCCAGACCCACAGGCCGCCGATGGCGAGCGGCGCGGCCAGATCGGTGAAGTAGAGGAAGAAGTGGCTCGTGTGCTCGCCGCTCAGCGCGTGCAGGTTGGGGCCGTCGGACGCGAACTCCGGCGACACCATCATGTAGATGTCGGCCAGCCGCATGACGATCAGCCACAGCGCGAGGGCGACCAGCCGGTGCGACGTGCGCTTGATGTTGCGCGACAGGAGCAGCAGGAACGGCACCGCGAAATGGAAGATCGTCAGGAACAGCGCCAGGTACTGCCAGCCGTTGCGGATACGGGTCGTCATGTACGGAATCTCTTCCGTCAGATTCGCCGCGAAGGTCAGCATGTACTGCGAGAAGTTGAAGTAGGCGTACAGCATGACGAAGGCGAGCATCAGCTTGCCCAGGTCATGGAAGTGCTGCGGCTTGAGCAGCCGCGACATCGGCTCGCGCCGGAACAGGAAGGTGGCCACGACGACCGTGAAGGACAGCGCCGCCAGACCCTGCCCGCCCATCACCAGGAAGCCGAACAGCGTCGAATACCAGTGCGGGTTGAGCGACATGATCCAGTCGATGCCCGCGAGGGTGACCGTCAGCGCGTAGAGGACGAGGCCGGCGCCGCTGAGCCGCTGCATGCGCAGGTTCACGGCCACATCGCCCTCGTCCTGCTGCTGCGACCACTTGTTCAGCAGGTAGGAGAGCCCCGCCCACACCGCGAAGTAGAACACGACCCGTACCAGGAAGAACGGCACGTTCAGATACAGCGCCTTGTGGCGGACCACCTCGTCGGTCTGGCGCAGCGTCTCGCTGGTCCAGGGATACAGCGAGGTCATCCCGAGCAGCACCGGAAGGAAGAGCACCGCCATCAGCAGGATGGTGCGGCTCGCGGCTTCGAAGATGCGGCGGAACACGCCCCAGGCGCCGCCCGACAGGTGGTTGATCATCACCCACGCCATCGAGCCCAGCGCGATGCCGAGGAACAGCAGATAGGCAATCAGCCACGAGCGATAGAAATGCTCGGCGTTGACGAAGAATCCGATCGCACAGCCGACCAGACCGACGCCCGCGACGATCAACGCGCGCGAGCGCGGGACGTCGATGTCGGCCGCGGGAGGAGCGTACGAGGTGTTCACGGTTGCCGATTCTCCTGTGCGGGTGCCGCCTGCTCGGCAGGCCGGTCGAGATCACCGCGGCGATCCGCGGGCACGTCGTTCACCGTCGCGGACCGGCTGGCCTGCAGCACCCGGATATACGCCGCAATCGCCCAGCGGTCGGGCACCGTCACCTGCGCCGAGTAGTCCTGCATCGCGCCGAAGCCGTTGGTCATGACGTCGAAGAAATACCCGGCCGGCGCCTCGCGCAGACGCTGCTCGTGGTACGACGGCGGCTGACGGAAGCCCCGCTGAACAATCATGCCGTTGCCCTCGCCGGTGCGGCCGTGGCACGGCGAGCAGTAGACGTTGAAGCGCTCCTGGCCGCGGTCGAGCACCGCCCGGGTCACCGGCATCGGAAACTCGTCGACGAACTGGCCGTTGACGCGGCCGGTATAGAGATGCTCGTCGGCGCGCAGCTGGCCCCGCGCAACGGTGTTGGCCACGAGCGGCCGCGACGCCGCGCCGTCGGTGAAGAAGTCGGTCGCCTGCAACGGGTCGTAGCTCGGCGCGTCGTGCATGTCCTGACGGCAGCCGGCGGCGATCACGCAGGCAACGGCGATCAGGACGAGGCGCGGGAGGAAACGCCCGCCGCGCGATGTCGAGTTCGCAACGCTAGGCAGCAACTTCGGACACTCCTATCGGACGGGTCGACTCGAGAAAGTTCCACGTCGCCGTCCGATCGAACCGGGGGTCGGCGGTCTCGATCACCAGGAAGAAGCGATCGGTCGACGCGCGCGAGAAGGCCTCGACGTTGAACACCGGGTGATAGGGCTGCGGCAGCTTGTTGAGCGCCCACATGCCGAAGAACGCCGTCAGCGCCGCGCCGAGCACCGTCGTCTCGAAGGTGACGGGAATGAACTGCGGCCAGCTGATGAGCGGCCGGCCGCCCACATTCATCGGGTAGGCGACTGCCGAGGCCCACACCTCGAGCGTGAACCCGCCGATGCCGCCGAGGATGCCGCCGATCAGGACGAGCAGCGGCAGGCGGGTCCGCTTCAGACCGAGCGCCTCGTCGATCTCGTGAATGGGAATAGGCGAGTACGCGTCCATCCTGCGGTAGCCGGCGAGGCGCGCCATGGTTGCCGCCTCGACCAGCGCCGTCGGGTTGTCGTACTCGGCCATCAGGCCGTAGAGGGAATTGGGTGTTGGTGCGTCTGCCATCACATCACCCGTGGTGTTCAGCCTTCAGCTTCGCCTCGGGCACGATCGTCCGCATCTCGAAGATGGCGATCGCCGGCAGGAAGCGGATGAACAGGAAGAACAGCGCCAGGAACAGGCCGATCGTGCCGACGAACATGCCGAAGTCCCAGCGCGTCGGCGCGTACATGTCCCAGGACGACGGCAGGAAGTCGCGGTGCAGGCTCGTCACGATGATGATGAAACGCTCGAGCCACATGCCGACGTTCACGAACAGCGACAGGATGAAGAGCAGCGGGATGTTGTCGCGAACGCTGCGGAACCAGAACAGCTGGATCATCAGCGCGTTGATGGCAATCAGCGACCAGTAGAACACCGCATACGGCCCGGTCATGCGGTTGACCATCATGTACTGCTCGTACGGGCTGGCGCTGTACCAGGCGAAGAACGCCTCGTTGGCGTAGCCGTAGGCGACGATCATGCCCGTCACCAACATGACCTTGGTCATGTTGTGGATGTGGCGCATGGTGATGAAATCTTCCAGGCCGTAGAACTTCCGCAGCGGGATGGCCAGGGTCATGACCATCGCGAAGCCGGAGTAGATGGCGCCGGCCACGAAGTACGGCGGGAAGATCGTCGCGTGCCACCCCGGCAGCACCGAGACCGCGAAGTCGAAGCTCACCACCGAGTGGACCGAGAGCACGAGCGGGGTCGAGATGCCCGCCAGCAGCAGGTAGGCGGTCTCGTAGCGCTGCCAGTGTTTCGCCGACCCGCGCCAGCCGAGCGCGAGCATGCCGTAGATGCGCTGCGCGAACAGCGATTTGGCGCGATCGCGCAGCGTCGCCAGGTCGGGCACGAGCCCCGCGTACCAGAACAGCGCCGACACGGTGCCGTAGGTCGAGACCGCGAAGACGTCCCAGATCAGCGGGCTCCGGAACTGCGGCCAGAGGTTCATCGTGTTGGGATAGGGGAACAGCCAGTAGATCGCCAGCCACGGACGGCCGGTGTGGAGGAGCGGGAACATCGCCGCGCAGGCCACCGCGAACAGCGTCATCGCCTCGGCGAAGCGGTTGATCGACGTGCGCCACTGCTGGCGGAACAGCAGCAGAATCGCCGAGATCAGCGTGCCGGCGTGGCCGATACCGATCCACCAGACGAAGTTGATGATGTCGAACGCCCAGCCGACCGGAACGTTGTTGCCCCAGATCCCGATGCCCGTCAGCAGCAGGTTGCCGATGGTCATGTTCAGGATCATCAGCAGCACGAAGGCGATGAAGAACCCGAGGAACCAGCCGAGCGGCGTCCGCTTGGTCAGGACGACATGGCTGATGGTGTCCGTGACGGAATTGAAGGTGTGCCCCGGGTTGATGACCGGCGGCGTGCGCGCCAGCAAGGCCGCTTCGGCCGACGCCGCGCTCGTGCGAGTGTCTTGGTGTTCGATGGCCATTGCCTAGTGACCTTCTCCCTCGCCCAGCCCGGCGCCGAACTCGTCGCCCAGCTCGGTGTTCGGGTTGCGGACGACCGCAAGGTAGGTCGTGCGCGGACGCGTGTTGAGCTCCGCCAGCAGCGGATAGTTCAACGGGCTCGCCTTCCGCCTGGAGACCTGGCTGTTCGGGTCGTTGATGTTGCCGAACACGATCGCCTCGGTCGGGCACGCCGCCTGGCAGGCGGTCATCACCTCGCCGTCCCGGATCTCGCGATCCTCGAGCTTGGCGGCGACACGCGCGTGATTGATGCGCTGCACGCAGTAGGTGCACTTCTCCATGACGCCGCGGCTGCGCACCGTGACGTCCGGATTCCGCATCAGCTTCAGGCTCGGCGTGGTGAAATCCGCATAGAGCATGAAGTTGAACCGCCGCACCTTGTAGGGGCAGTTGTTCGAGCAGTACCGCGTCCCGACGCAGCGGTTGTAGACCATGTCGTTCAGGCCTTCCGCGCTGTGCGTCGTCGCCGCGACGGGGCAGACCACTTCGCACGGCGCCGTTTCGCACTGCTGACACGGCATCGGCTGGTGATACGTGCCCGGATTGTCGAGGTCGCCGGTGTAGTAGCGGTCGACGCGCAGCCAGTGCATCTCGCGGCCGTTCAGGACCTGCGATTTCCCGACCACCGGCACGTTGTTCTCGGCCTGGCAGGCCACCACGCAGGCGTTGCAGCCGGTGCAGACGTTCTGGTCGATCACCATGCCCCACTGGTAGCCCTTGCTGTAGTCGTAGTTCGGGTACATGGTCAGGCCGGTGATCGGCTGGTGCTCGAGCTTCTTGGCGAACTCGGGGTCCTTCTCGAAGTGCTCGACCGTCGCCTCGCGGATGATGTTGCGGCCTTCGAGCGACCAGTGGTCCTGCGTGGAGGCGAGCTGGTAGCTGTCGCCGGTCCTGGTGAGCTGGACGCGGCCGATGTCCAGCGCCGCCGTCGTCCGCAGCGGGTTGACATTGAAGCCGATGTCGCTGCCCGCGCGGCCGGCGCGCGTGCGCCCGTAGCCGACGTGCAGCGTCAGAGACTCGGGCGCGTGGCCCGGCGCGAGCCACACCGGAATCGTGATCGTGGCATCGCCCTGCTTCAGCTCGACGAGATCGCCGCTGACCAGCATCAGCCGTTCGGCGGTCTGCGGCGCGATCAGGGCGGCGTTGTCCCAGGTCAGCTTGGTCAGCGACTTGGGAAGCTCCTGCAGCCACGTGTTGTTGGCAAAGCGCCCGTCATAGATGGTCGGATCGGGGCGGAACACGACTTCGAGCTCGCCGGTGCCCGCCGGTGCGCCGGCCGCCGCGGGAATGCTGGCCTGCAGCGTCACGGTCCTCGCCGGGAACGCGGTGTTCGGGATGACGCCGTCGTGCAGCCATTTCCGCCAGTTCTGCTCGAACGGCGACATCGCGACCGGTGCGGGGGCGCCCGCCTGGGGCGCCTGCGGGCGCACGCCCGGGGTCTGCGCCCCGCCCGAATCCTGCGGCTGTGCGCCGGGGCCTTCGTTTCGTGCCGTGGCAGCCGGTGCCGGAGCCGCAGCCGTCCGGACGCCGCCGCTCTGCCAGAACGAGCGGACCACGTCGTAGCCGGAACGGATCGTCCCCTCGTTCAGCACTGCCAGGACCTCGTGCGCCGAGCGGCCGTTGTAGAGCGGCGCGATCAGCGGCTGCACGATCGAGACCGTTCCATCGTGAGCGCGAACGTCGCTCCACGCCTCCAGGAAGTGCGTCTCTGGAATGTGCCAGTGGCACTGGGCGCCGGTCTCGTCGTGATAGAGGCCAAGGTGCACGCGAAGCGCCACTCTCTGCATGGCCTCGGCGAACCTGAGGTCGGCTGGCGCGGAGTAGACGGGATTGCCGCCGAGGACGACGAGCAGGTTGACCGTGCCCGCGTTCATCTCATCGACCAGCTCCCGCAGCGCAGCACGCTGATCGATGGGCCGGATCTCGGCCGTTGCGGTGTACGTCACCGTCGTGCCGACATTTCCCAGCGCCGCGTTCATCGCGTGGGCCAGGGCATGAACGACCGGAGGCTGGCTTTCGCCCGCGATCACCAGGCTCCGGCCGCGCGCCGCCTGCAGATCCTTGACGAGCGGCCCGATCCAGCGCTCGGCCGCCTGCGGCGCCTGCGCGGCGCCGGCACCGGCCACGCCGACCGCGGCCGCAACCGCGCGGGCGAACGCCTCGATTTCGGAGGGCCGGAGCGGCAGACGATGGTCGGCCCTGGAGCCCGAGTTCGTGGGCGTGCTTTCGACCGCGTAGAGCCGGTTGAGCTGGGCGCGCTCGCCTTCGATGCGCCGGCGGGAGGCAAACGCGCGCGCGTGCTTCAGCCCGCCGTTGCCGGAGCACAGGAAATCGGCATCGAGCGACAGGATCACGTCGGCCTTTTCGATGGCGTACTGGGGGTCGACGTACTCGCCGAACGCCAGCCGGCTGCCTTCGCGCGCGTTGTGGCGACCGAACGGCTCCCACTGCACCCACCTGGCCTGCGGGAAACGGGCCAGGAACTCCTCGAGCTGGGCCCCGAGCGTCGGCGAGGCCACGGTCTCGGTCAGGATGCGAATGCCGGCGCCTTTGCTCGCGAGCTGAGCCTCGAGCACCGGGCGCATCGCGGCCGCGAACGCCTCGAACGAGCGAATGTCGCCCAGATGCGTGATCGTCTGCGAGCGATCGGGGTCGTAGAGGCCCAGAATCGCGGCCTGTGCGTAGATGTCGGTGGCGCCGAGGCTCGACGGATGGTCGGGATTGCCTTCGATCTTGGTCGGCCGCCCCTCGTGGCTTTCAACGAGCAGGCCCACGCCCGAGCCGGCAAACGGCATGGCCGTCGCGAAGAAGAGCGGCTTCCCGGGGACGAGCTCCTCGGGTTGACGGACGTACGGGACGATGGCTTCGTCAGGCTGGCGCGTGCACGCCGTGACGCCGGCAAGCGCCAGGGACGCGCCCATCAGCTTCAGGAATCCGCGGCGGCCCACCGGATCCAGCCATTCCGATGCGTTCTGTGGAAACTCGCGGTGGAGGAATTCCTTGAACTCGGGGGTTTCGGCAACGGCCTCGAGGCTGCGCCAGTAATCGCGACCGCGTGTGCCCTGCAGTTTGGCGCGAAGCGCCTGAATGTCGGTACTCATGAGCGGGTTACCGGTGGCACGTGGAGCAGTCGGTGCTTGGCTTGATGCCGTACTGAGCCACGAGCTTGGGCCCTAACGTCGCCTGGTCTTCGCGCGGCCGATAGCCCATCGTGAACACCTCTTCGCGAGGACGCACGTAGTTCTGCGGATTGCGGTGACAGTCGAGACACCATTCCATCTGAAGCGAGTTCTGCTGCCTGGTCAGGGGCATCTGGTCGATGCGGCCGTGACAGGTCTCGCACGCCATCCCTTTCTTCACGTGGATGCTGTGGTTGAAGTACACGAAGTCGGGCAGGTCGTGGACGCGGACCCACTGCATCGGCCGGTCTTCGCGGAAGCTGGCGCGAACCGGTTCGAGAATCGGCGCTCCCTGCCAGATCTGCGAATGGCAGTTCATGCAGGTCTTGGTCGGCGGGATGCCGGCAAACGACGACGTCTCGACCGAGGTGTGGCAGTACCGGCAATCGATCCCGTCATCGCCGACGTGGTGGAGATGGCTGAATTGCACCGGCTGCTCGACGAATTCCTGCGCGCGCGTCACGTACGACGAGCGGCCGATGAGCATGGCCATGCCAATCAACCCGGCGACGAGGAGGACAATGCACGCCAGACTGACCTTGGAGATGGTGTTGGCGCTACGATGGAAGATCTGCGGCATCGGCTAGGAGTGGCTGGCAAGCGGACGCGGCGTGAAGGCCAACCGACCCCGACTTGTACCATGTTGTGAAAAAAGGATCAAGCATCAAGCCGCCGGTTTCGAGCTGTGCATCCCCATGCCACCGCGAGATTTTTCAGGGAAACTCGACCGCTTCCACGGGCGCTCCCGGTTCTCCCGCGGACCGGGCGGCGCGCTCCGGCAGGCGTCCTGCACCGGGTATACAATCGCGCTCGCGCGCGCCAATCGATGAGTGAGCGGAAGTACCGTCAACGTGGATATCAGGACGACGACCGGGACCGTCAGGCACCGGCTCGACCTCAACGCCCGGCACGCCAGCCGGGCGCCCCGGCTGGCGCGCGCCGCCTCTCGCAGGATGCACCGCGCAACATCAACATGCCGGGATATCGCGAGGTCGTCCGCTGCGCCCAGTGCGGCACCGTCGTCTCGGGCGACGTCGGCCTCGACAGCCGCTGCCTGCGATGCGGCGCCGATCTCCACGCCTGCTCGCAGTGCACGTACTTCGATCCGGGCAGCCGTTTCGAGTGCATGCAGGCGGTTCCGGCGCGAGTGACACCCAAGAACGTCCGCAATACGTGCACCTTCTACTCTCCGCGCACAACCGTCGAGCGCGAAACCACGGCACCGCGATCCGACGATGCGCGAAAGGCCTTTGACGACTTGTTCAAGTTCTAGGTCCCTGTCCCATGGCGTTGCTTTCTGAACAGGATCGTCAGACCGTTCGCGGGCATCTGGCGGTAATCGAGGAGCCGGTCCGCCTGCTCTTCTTCACGCAGACGTTCGCCGCGCCGGAGAGCGCCGCGGTCGCCAAGCAGGTGCTCGACGAGATCGTGAGCCTGTGCGATCTGCTGACGCTCGAGGAGGTGAACTTCGTGCTCGAACGGGATCGTGCCAAACAGTACGGCGTCGAGCACGTTCCGACGATCGTGCTCCTCAGGGGCGACCAGGACACGCGCATGCGCTTCCTCGGCGCGCCGGCGGGCTACGAGTTCATGTCGCTCATCGAGGCGGTGATTCTCGCCGGCACGAACGATTCGGGCCTGACACCCGAGAGCCGCGCCCTCGTCGCCAGGTACGTCACGGCGCCGCTTCACATCCAGGTTTTCGTCACGCCGACCTGTCCGCACTGCCCGCGCGCCGTCACGCTCGCGCATCGTCTCGCCGTCGAGAGCCCGCTGATCACCGCGTGCGCCGTCGAGGCGACCGAGTTCATGGATCTGGCCCGCCGATACCGCGTCACCGGCGTACCCAAGACCATCGTCAACGCCTCGATCGAGATCCTCGGCGCGCTCCCCGAAGACCAGTTCGTGCGGGCGGTCGTCGGCGCCACCGGCGATCAGGCGCAAGACGCCGCACGCGACGCCTGATCACCCGCCGTGTCTGGCCCGAACACTGTCGAGCGGATACTCGCGCGCATGCGTGCGACCGGCGAGTTTCCGGCGATGGCCGACACCGTTCGCCGGATCAGCGCGCTGACCTCATCCGAGGCGACGTCGACGAGCGCGCTGGCCGACACCGTCCTCCAGGATTACGGCCTCGCCCAGAAGCTCCTTCGTCTGGTCAACACCGCGGCATTCGCGCAACACCAGCAGGTGACGACGATCTCGCGGGCGGTGCTGCTGCTCGGGTTCGAGCGTGTGCGCAGCGTGGCCGCGGGCCTGATCCTCTTCGAGCACCTGCAGGCACAGGCAGAGACGGCCGATCTCGTCGACGCCTTGAACATGTCGTTCTACAGCGCGATCCTCGGCCGGACGATCGCCGAAGGCACCGGCTTCGCGGACCCGGAAGAGGCGTTCATCAGCGCGCTGTTCCACAACCTGGGCCGGATGCTGGTCGCGTTGTACCTGCCCGACGAGCTTGCACTGATCAACGCATCGGAAGGCCAGCCTCGCGAGGAAGCCGTCCAGTCGGTCCTCGGACTGTCGTACACGTCGCTGGGAATCGCGGTCGCTGAAGCGCTGCAGCTGCCGGCCCGGCTCGCGGACAGCATGATGCGGGTGGTCGGATCCCGGGCGCATCAGTCGATGACGGACACCGAGAAGCTCGCGTGCGTCGCGACGCTGGCCAACGACATCACGGACGCCCTCGCCGCTCCTACCGATGCGAAGGCCAAGCGCGCCGCGATCACGCGCTTGATCAGTTCCTACGGGACGCACTTCGCCGCGATGGCCGGCAAGGTCGACTCGCTCATCTCCGGGGCCGTCGCCGAGCTCACGAAGCACGCCAGGAGCTTCAAGCTCGGCCTGCCGGGGAGCGCCTTCGTCCACGGGCTCGGCGAATGGCGCATCGAGGCACTGGCAAGCGAGGACGGACCTGCCACCGCGTCAGCCGCCGGTGGGCTGATCGAAGTCGCCCAGCCGGATCTCGACGGCGACGAGGTTCCGGAGACCGTGCTCACACGCGGCCTCCATGAAGTCACCAACCTGCTCGTCACGGATTTCGTCCTCGACGATGTGCTGCGCGTGATCCTCGAAACCATCTACCGCGCGCTTGGCGTCGGACGCACCCGGGCGTTCTTCCTGCTCAAGGATCCCGCGGGGCCGGCGGCAAGGTTTCGTTTCGGGCTCGGGCAGTCCGCTTCCGATATGCGGGCCTGGAAGGAGATCCCGCTGAGCGGCGTCGAGGATGTGTTCTCACTGGCGATACGGCAGCACAGGGACATCGTGATCAGGAACGTCTCGGCCGCCGAGGTCGGCGCGGTGCTGCCGGAGTGGTACCGGCGGCTGATGGTGGCGGGACGGTACGTCGTGCTGCTGCCGCTGGTCGTCGATCAGCGGCCGCTCGGGCTGTTCTACATCGATGGTGAGGAGAGGAACGAGCGTCTGCTGACGCCGGCGCTCATCAACTACCTCAAGGTCCTTCGCGGACAAGCCGTCGTCGCCATCCGGCACACGTCGGTGCGCTCGGAGCTGCGGCGCCGATAGAGGCTACTTCGTTGCCGGTTCGATACGCGCCGTCGCGATGTAATCGAGCTTCGGGTATTCCGCGAGGAGGTACGCGTTGCCCTCGCTCCTGATCCGGCGCTGATCGGGAACGTTCTGACGGCCGTAGCCGCTGTACAGCGCGTCGACGACCTCCATCCCCGACACCACCTGCCCGAACGGTGCGAAGCCATCGGCATCGAGGTAGCTGTTGTCCTTGTAGTTGATGAACACCATCGTGTAGCGCGTGTTCGGCATCGACTCTTTCGCGAAGCTGACGAACGCGCGGAGATTGCTCTGTTTCACCGGCTCGTCCTTCAACCCCGCCGACGCGTATTCGGCCTGGAGCTTCGGGTCGGCGGCCAGGCCGAACTGCGCCATGAAGCCGCTGAGGACGCGGAAGAACCGCGAGTGGTCGTAGAAGCCGCGCTTCACGAGCGTGTAGAAGCGGTCGGCGGCAAGCGGCGCCCACTCGCGATGGACCTCGATGACGAAGGGACCCCGGCTGGTCTCGAACCGCGCGCGGTAGACGGCCGGCGCCTGTTCGTCCGTCACCTGCGCGGCGGCACGGTGCTGAAGGAGCGCGAGCGCCGCGAGCACGATTGCGAGGACACGCTTGTTCATCGATGGCTTTTACGTTGGGGGCACCTTCGCCCTTCTAGCTACGGCGGACAACCTTCGCATGCGCTCGCCGGCGCGGCCTGCCTGCCGGAGCCGCGAGTCACTAACCTGACCTGACTTGGCCGGCCCCGAGCGAACGTGGCGGTTCGCCGCAGCCGGAACGCAGGTGAGTCGAATGGCGGAGAGAGAGGGATTCGAACCCCCGGGCCCCTTTCGGAGCCAACGGTTTTCAAGACCGCCGCCTTAAACCACTCGGCCATCTCTCCGGCCGGATACTAGTGTCGCCTGATCACCTCCATGCCGTCCATGAACGGCCGGAGCGCGTCGGGGATCACGACCGATCCGTCGGCCTGCTGGTAATTCTCGAGGATCGCAATCAGCGTACGGCCGACCGCCAGCCCCGAGCCGTTGAGCGTGTGGACGAACTCGGCCTTGCCGGTTCCCTCGGGCCGGAACTTGATGCCGGCGCGCCGCGCCTGAAACGCCTCGGTATTGCTGCACGACGAGATCTCACGATACGTGTCCTGCCCGGGCAGCCAGACCTCGATGTCGTAGGTCTTGGCGGACGCAAAGCCCATGTCGCCCGTGCAGAGGAGCACCGTCCGATACGGCAGCTCGAGACGCTTCAGCACTTCCTCGGCGTTCGACGTCAGGCGCTCGAGCTCGTCGTAGGAACGGTCCGGATGGCTGAACACCATCAGCTCGACCTTGTCGAACTGATGCTGCCGGATCAGGCCACGGACGTCGGCACCGTACGAGCCTGCCTCGCTCCGGAAGCACGGCGTGTATGCCGTATAGCGAATCGGAAGGGATCGTCCGTCGAGGATCTCCCCGCGATGCATATTGGTCAGCGGCACTTCGGCGGTCGGCACGAGATACAGATCCCAGTCGCCGGCGATCTTGAACAGGTCGGCTTCGAACTTCGGAAGGTTTCCCGTTCCGGTCAGAGAGGCCGTATTGGCGAGGAACGGTGGCGCGACCTCGGTGTAGCCGTGCTCGCTGGTGTGCAGCGACAGCATGAAGTTGATGAGCGCCCGTTCGAGTCGAGCCGCCGCGCCGGTGAGCACGGTGAACCGCGCGCCCGCGATCTTCGTCCCGCGTTCGAAGTCGATGATGCCGAGCGCAGGACCGAGGTCCCAGTGGGCCTGCGGCGTGAAGTCGAAGCGGCGCGGCGTCCCGTGGCGGCGCACCTCGACGTTGTCGGCGCTGCTCTTTCCCACCGGCACGCTCTCGTGCGGCAGGTTGGGGATCGTCAGGAGCCCGCGGTTGCGGCGCTGTTCGACGTTCTCCAGCTCGACGCTCAACTGCTTGATCTGCTGACTCCGCGCCCGATTCGCCTCCTGGAGCTTCGACACATCGAGCCCCTGCCGCTTGGCGCGCGCCACCTCGTCGCCCGCGGCGTTCTGCTCGCGCTTCAGCCCCTCGAGTTCCGGCAGCAGGCGCCGACGCTGCGCTTCGAGCGTCGCCAGCGCCTCGAGCTCGCTGGAGAAATCCGTCCCCCGCGTCTGCAGACGCGTGCGCACGGCTTCCAGGTTGTCTCGGAGAAATGCGGGATCGAGCATGCGGCGATTGTACCTGCGATAGGATGGCACGCATGGAGCCGACCGTTCGAAAAGCCGTCTTTCCTGCTGCCGGTCTCGGGACGCGATTTCTTCCCGCGACCAAGGTGCTTCCGAAAGAGATGCTGGTCCTCGTCGACAAACCAGTCATTCAGTACGGCGTCGAAGAAGCGGCCAAATCGGGCGTCACCGACATCGTGATCGTCACGAGCCGCGGCAAGGGCCTGATGGAGGATCACTTCGATCTGGCCTTCGAGCTGGAAACCGTGCTCGAGCGGCGCGGGAAGACCGAGCTGCTCGCCGACCTGCGCCGGATGGCCAACCTCGGTCGGGTGTCGTACGTCCGTCAGAGCGAGCCCCTCGGCCTGGGCCACGCCGTGCTGATGGCGAAGAACGTGGTCGGCGACCAGCCGTTCGGAGTGATCCTGAGCGATGACGTGATCGATGCGGATCCCCCGGCGCTGAAGCAGCTGATCGACGTTTTTGCGCGTGTCAAGGGGCCGGTCATTGCCGTCGAAACGGTGCCGCCCGAGGACGTCTCCAGCTACGGCATCGTCGCCATCGAGGAGAGCACCGCGCTCGGTCCCGATGTCTTTCGCATCACGGATCTCGTCGAGAAGCCGCCGCGGAGCGAGGCGCCTTCGAATCTCGCCATCATCGGCCGGTACGTGCTGACGCCCGACATCTTCCCGGCGCTCGAGGCCACGGCCAGCGATCGGACGGGCGAAATCCAGCTCACGAACGGGCTTCGTCGTCTGCTGCGCGAGCGGCCGCTGTACGCGTGCAAGATCTCCGGCGTCAGGCACGACACCGGCAACAAGGTCGGATTCCTGAAGGCGTTCGTCTATTTTGCGCTGCAGCGGCCGGAGCTTGCCGAGCCGCTGCGCCGATACCTGGCAACGCTGCCGGACAAGGCCGGCGCGCCTTCAGGCTCCTAGGCCTTGGCCGCGGCCGTCGTGCTGCTGCTGTCGGATTTCGCCGTGGAGGCGCCCGACCCGGAGTCGTCCTTCCTGCTGCCGTTCTTCGCCGCGTCGGACGATTCCGAGCCCTGCTTACCCTTCGACGAATAGTCGGTGATGTACCAGCCCGTGCCCTTGAACTGAATCGCGGGCGACGACAGGAGGCGCCGGATGGGGCCTTTCCCGCACCTGGTGCAGGTTTCGAGGTCCGGGTCGGAGAACTTGCGAATTTCTTCGAAGCGCTGACCGCAGGCGTCGCATTCGTACTCGTAAAGCGGCATTCGTTTGCTACTCCAGGGACGCGTCCGTCTTCTCGTCGAGGAGCAGACGCCGGTGAGCCCAGAACGGCGCATTTCCTTGCGAGAGCACCGCGTCGTGGAAAGAGCGCAGGGAATACTTCCCGCCCTGCTGTTGCTTGTAATCGGCGCGAAGCTTCAGCATCATCAGCTTGCCGACCGAGTAGAGCAGGTAGCTCGGATCGAACGTCCCGCGCTCGGCTTCCCGCCGGGCGGTCGCTTCCTCCAGGAAGGCTTCGTCGCGGAAGAAGCGCATGCCCTGCTCGACGGAGAGGTCCTCGCAGTGCAGGCGAATCGACACGACGCAGCGCGCGAGGCGCACCAGCGATTCGGCGAGCTGTCCGAGCCGGAGCGTGATGTCACCGCGCCGGAAGCCGGCCTCCACCATCATCTGCTCGCAGTAATGGGCCCATCCCTCCACGAACGAGGTGGGCGCGAACATGGTCGATTTGCGGACCTTCGATTCGACGCGGCGGAGGTGCCGGAAGTGGAGGAAGTGGCCGGGGAACACCTCGTGGATCGAGATGTTCCAGAGCGTCGGGATGTTGAAGTCCCGCATGTGCTCTTTCTGACGGTCTGACGGCCAGGCGCGGTCCGCTTCCGTGAGGTAGTAGTAGGCGCGGCTCGGCTTGGTCTCGAACGGCCCCGGCGTCCACATGCTGGCGAAGACCCAGCGGTAGAAATCGGGCGTCGGCGCCACCACCACGGGCTCGGAATCGGGCAGCGAGACGATGCTCTGGTTGCGGAGGAACTCCTCCAGCTCCCGCACCTGCTCCTTCGCCACCGCGAGGAGCTTGCCGGGCTCGGGATGCTGTTCCTTCGCCCGCCGCCACGCGTCGAGCGGGTCGCCGCCGTTCAGACGGCCGGCCACGCTGCGGAACTCCTCCTGCACTTCGCCGAGCTCGCGCAGGGCAATCGGCAGCAGCCGTTCGTAGCCCAGGGTGACGCCGTCTTCGAGCTTCAGCTTCTGCTCGAAACGCTCCTTCCCGAGCCGGAACGAGGCTTTCGCCCGCGGCGACAGGTCGTTCTCCAGATAGTCGATGTACGACTTGATCGAGGCGGCAGCCTCGGTCGACGTGTCGGCGAGGTCGGCCAGGATGTGGAGATCATCGAGCGACGAAAACGCCCTGGGCAGATCGGTCTCGATGAAGCGCAGGACGCCGCGCCAGGTCTCGAGGCCGATTTTGACGTAGATGCCGGGGCACTCCTTGATGTTGTCGCGGGCGGCCTGTACCAGCCGGGGCACCTGCCGCAGCTTCGAGACGACGCGGCGGGCCCGTTCGGCTTCGGGCGCGTAGGCGAACAGGGCCTGCCCGGCCAGACTGGTTCCGATGAGCTCGGAATAGATCTGGGGGTTCCGCTCCCAGGACCGGATCACCTCCAGCTCGTACATCCGGCTTTCGATGTCGGCGGCAACGATCGGATGTTCGACCTGTTCGACGGGAGAGAGGAGCGCCGGGTCTATCTGATGGAGGCGCCGGCCGAACCCCGCCAGCGCCCGGATGTGGGCATCGATGGCGGACCGACTCAGATCCTCGAGCAGGTCGTCATGGACGTGAACACCGTCCAGCCCGGCGTGGCTGGGCAATGTCTCGTGCAAGTACGAGAGGTAATCGTCGACGAAGTGGGGAAATGGCTCCGATGGGTACATGCCCACTCATACTTGGCGCTCTGTGCCGCAGCTTGGGGAGCGCTCATCCAGGCAATGGTACAATAACCTTCCGTCCATCGCGATGTCCGGCACGCTGTTCGTGGTCGCCACACCGATCGGCAACCTGGAGGACGTCACGCTACGGGCGTTGCGAGTCTTGCAAAGTGTTGACCTGATTGCAGCGGAAGATACGCGCCGCACAGCTCGCCTCCTCGTCCACCACGGCATCTCGACACCAAGCCTGAGCTTCCATCAGCACAATATCCGGTCCCGCATACCCCAGTTGATCAACCGGCTGCGTCGAGGAGAGTCGATTGCGCTGGTGACCGACGCAGGCACGCCGGGCCTTTCCGATCCCGGCGTCGAGCTGGTTCGGGCCTGCGTCGAAGCCGGCATCAGCATTGATCCCATTCCAGGCCCGAGCGCGCCGCTGACGGCCGTGCTCGCGTCGGGGTTCCCGTTGGTACCGCTAACTATCCTGGGTTTCGCTCCAACTCGGGCGAAAGACAGAAAAGCGTGGCTGGAGAAAGTTTCAAGTATTCAGAACACGCTGACTTTTTTTGAGACTCCACATCGGATTGCGCGGACTATGCGCGAGCTTGGTGGTGTTTTGGGCTATAGGCCAATTGTCGTCGGCCGTGAGCTGACGAAGGCGCACCAGGAATTCATTCGAGGCACCGCCAAGCAGCTCGTCGACGCCTTCGAACACCCCCGCGGCGAGTACACCGTCGTCATTGGGCCCGCAGAACCCCCGGTAACGTCGACCGAGACGGCCAGCAAAGAGCAGATCGCTCACGAATTCAGTTATTCAACAGAAGTCGTTGGTATGAAAAGACGTGAGGCGATCAGCGCCTTGGCGGAGAAGTTTGGCCTCCCGTCGAAGACTGTCTACAGAATTATCGAGGACGCCAAGATTCTGGCTAACAACCAATAATGGAGCCGGAGACTCACATCGTCATCCTGGCCGCCGGCCAGGGGACCAGAATGAAGTCGAATCTTCCGAAGGTCCTCCATCCCATAGCTGGCAGGCCGATGATCGAGCGCGTGCTCGACACGGCGCAAGCTGTTGATCCCGACACCATCACAGTCATCATTGGTCACAAGGCCGATCTTGTGCGCACAAAATTGGGCAACAACCAGAGAATTGGCGTTGCCGTCCAGGAGCCTCAGTTAGGCACTGCACACGCGCTGCAGCAAGCCGAGCCCATTCTCGCCGGGCGGTCAGGGGCACTGGTGCTGCTTTCGGGGGATGTGCCGCTCCTCACGGCCGCTACGCTGAGGCGGCTGCTCGAGACACACCGTGGCTCAGGAGCCGCAGCCACTGTCGTGACAGCCACAGTCGAGCGGCCATACGGATACGGCCGGATTGTGCGGTCGGGCGGCCAAATCTCGCGAATCGTGGAGGAGCGGGATGCGTCGCCCACGCAGCGGCAAATCAAGGAAATCAACACCGGCATCTACGCCTTCGATCTCGAGCCGCTGTTCGAGGCGCTCCGGGGAATCGCGTCCCAGAACGCGCAAGGCGAGTTCTATCTGACCGACCTCATCGCAATCTACCGTCGGCGAAAGCTGCCTGTCGAAACGCTCCACGTCGAAGACGCCCAGGAAATCCGGGGAATCAACAGCCGCTCGGAGCTGGCGGAAGTGAGCAGACTCGTGAGACAGAAAAAGAACGAAGAACTGATGGCGGCCGGCGTGACTTTCATCGATCCCGCCACGACTTATGTCGATCCCGAAGCAGAAATCGCGGCGGATACGGTGCTCCACCCCGGCGTGATCATCGAGGGGCGGACCCGGATCGGGGCGGCCTGCGAAATACAGGCGTACGTGCGCATATCAGACTCGGAAATCGGCGACCGCGTCACCATCAACAGCTTTTGCCTGCTTTCCGGCGCGCAAGTTGCAACGGGAGCCACTCTCGGCCCGTTTGCGCACCTGCGGCCTGGGACAAAGGTTGGGGAAAACGCCAGAATTGGGAACTTCGTCGAGTTGAAGAACACGACGCTCGGTCCTGGCTCCAAAGCCAATCACCTGTCGTATCTCGGCGACGCGACGATCGGTGCGGACGTCAACGTGGGGGCGGGAACGATCACCTGCAACTACGACGGCGTCGAAAAGCATCGCACCGTCATCGAGGACGGCGCCTTCATCGGCAGCGATTCGCAGCTGATCGCCCCGGTGACGGTGGGCAAGGGAGCTTATGTCGGCGCGGGATCGTCGATCGTGTCCGACGTCCCCGCTGGTGCGCTGGGCATCGCCCGCAGCCGTCAGACCAACATCGAGGGCTGGGCGGAGCGCAGGCGCAGCCGATCGGGCAAGGCCTAGCTGCCACGAAGGTGGGGTTCGGAGTATGTGCGGAATCATCGGATACATCGGATCGAAGCCGGTCGTGCCGGTCCTTCTGGACGGCCTCCGCCGCATGGAATACCGGGGCTATGACTCGGCCGGCATTGCGCTGGTCAGCCCCGAGGGCATCACGCTCCGGCGTTCGGCCGGCAAGCTCGCCAATCTCGAGCTCGCGATCCGTCAGGATCCTGTCGACGGGCTCTACGGCGTCGGCCACACCCGCTGGGCCACCCACGGCCGCCCGACCGAGGAGAACGCGCATCCCCATCGCGACTGCACGGGCCGCATCGTCGTCGTCCACAACGGCATCATCGAGAACTACCTCGAGCTGAAGCACGAGCTGCAGCAGCAGGGGCACCAGTTCAAGACCGAAACCGACACCGAGATCGTCGCCCACCTGGTCGAGCGCGAGATGCGCGACGACGGCCTCGAGGAAGCGGTACGCCGCGCGCTGCGGGTCATGCGCGGCATGTTCGCGATCGTGCTCGTCTCGGTTGAAGATCCCGAGAAGATCGTCGCCGTCCGCAACGGGCCGCCCATCGTCGTCGGCCTCGGCGACAACGAGTTCTTCGTCGCGTCGGACATCCCCGCGATCCTGAGCCACACGCGCGACGTCGTGTTCCTGGGCGACGAGGAAATGGCCGTCATCACCCGTTCGGGTGTGACCTTCACCGACTACTCAGGGCGCGCAGTCTCCAAGACCACGCAGCGCGTGCTCTGGGATCCGATCGCGGCCGAGAAGGGCGGTCATCGCCACTTCATGCTCAAGGAGATCTTCGAGCAGCCGACGGCCGCGCGCGACACGATCCTCGGCCGGGTCTCGATCGATCGCGGACAGGTCTTCCTCGAGGACCTCGACATCCCGAACGACGCGTTCCGGGCGTTCGAGAAGGTTACCATCATCGCGTGCGGTACGTCGTGGCACGCCGCCCTCGTGGGCAAGTACCTGATCGAGGCGCTCGCCAAGATTCCGGTCGAGGTCGATTACGGGTCCGAGTATCGCTACCGCAACCCGATCATCAGCTCGAAGGAGCTGGCCGTCGTGATCACGCAGTCAGGTGAGACGGCCGACACGCTGGCGGCGCTCCGCGAAGCCAAGCGGAAGGGCGCTCGCAGCATCGCGATCTGCAACGTCGTCGGGAGCATGGCGACGCGCGAGGCGGACGGCACGATCTACACCCACGCGGGGCCGGAGATCGGGGTGGCCTCGACCAAGGCGTTCACGTCGCAGCTCGTCGCACTGCAGCTGCTGGCGCTGCACATGGCCCAGGTGCGGAACACGATTCCCGCCGACGACATCCGGTGCCACATCGAGGACCTGCTGCGCATACCGCAGCTCATCGAGCACGCCATCAGGGCCTCGGCGCCGATTGAGAAGGTGGCCGAGCGGTTCCACAACCGGACCGACTTCCTGTTCCTCGGCCGCGGCATCAACTATCCGATTGCGCTGGAAGGAGCGCTGAAGCTCAAGGAAATCTCCTACATCCACGCCGAAGGCTACCCGGCCGGCGAGATGAAGCACGGACCGATCGCCCTGATCGACGATCGCATGCCGGTCGTGGCGATCGCGCCCGACGATCACGTATTCGAGAAGATGATCGGCAACGTCCAGGAAGCCAAGGCGCGCGGCGCGTCGGTCATCGCGATCACCACCGAGGGGGACGATCGCATGGCCAGTGTGCTGGACACGGCCAATCACGTGATCGTGCCGATGCCGCGCACGACGCCGTTGCTGACGCCGATCATCATGACCATTCCGCTTCAGCTGCTGGCGTATTACATCGCCGTCTCACGGGGCTGCGACGTCGATCAGCCGAGGAATCTTGCCAAGAGCGTAACGGTAGAATAGGAGGAGGTGGATCTCCTCTCCTCTCTCAATCCGGAACAGCAGGCGGCCGTCCTCAAGACCGACGGCCCGCTGCTGATCCTCGCCGGTGCGGGCTCGGGCAAGACGCGCGTCATCACGCACCGCATCGCCTATCTCGTCAGTGAGGGACTCGCCGAGCCGGACCGCATCCTCGCCGTCACCTTCACGAACAAGGCGGCCGAAGAGATGCGGGCCCGCGTCGAGGCCCTGCTCGGCATGGACTGCCGCCCGATGTGGGTGTCGACGTTTCACGCGCTCTGTGCGCGGCTGCTGCGCCGGGAGGCGCCCCACATCGGACTGCCCCGCGATTTCGTCATCTACGACTCCAACGACCAGCTGACGGTCGTCAAGCAGGCGCTGAAATCGCTCGGCATCGACGATGGCGTCACGCAGCCCCGCGCGGCGCTGTCCCGGATCAGCCACGCGAAGAATCGGATGGAGGGCCCGGCCGCGTTCAGCAACGCCGCCTGGAATCCGCGCGAGCAGCAGATCGCCAGGATCTACGAGCTGTACACGAAGGCGCTCGCAGACGCGAACGCACTGGACTTCGACGACCTGCTGCTCAGGACGGTCGAGCTGTTCCAGCGCTCCGAGCAGGTGCGCGAACGCTACAGCCGCAAGTTCCGCTATCTGATGGTCGACGAGTATCAGGACACGAACCGGCCTCAGTACCTGCTCATCCAGCTGCTGGCGGCGGCACACCGCAATCTGTGCGTGGTTGGCGACCCGGACCAGTCGATCTACAAGTGGCGCGGTGCGGATCTCCGCAACATCCTCGACTTCGAGCACGACTTTCCGGAGGCAACGACGGTCAAGCTCGAACGCAACTACCGTTCGACGCAGGTGATCCTCGATGCCGCCACCGCCGTGATCTCGAAGAACCGGAACCGGAAGGACAAGCGCCTCTATACCGATCTCGCCGGCGGCGCGCCCATCCGCTACTACCGCGCCGGCGACGACCTCGACGAAGCCGAGTTCGTCTCACGCACGGCGCGCAGCGCGCTTCACGACGACCACGCCGCCTCGGTCGCGATCCTGTATCGCACCAACTCGCAGTCGCGAACCATTGAAGACGCCCTCCGCCGCAGTGGAACGGCCTACAAGATCATCGGCGGCGTCCGGTTCTACGAGCGCAGGGAAGTCAAGGACGCGCTCGCCTACCTGAGACTGCTTCTGAACCCCCAGGACGACGTCAGCCTGCGCCGGGTCATCAACGTGCCGGCGCGCGGAATCGGCAAGGGGGTGATGGAGTCGCTGGAACGCATCGAGGTCCCGGTCGACAGCGATTCGGAGGCACCGCTTCTTGCCGGGCTGCGGCCCGCGCCGGCCGCTCCGGGGTCGCTCTGGGCGAAGCTGCTGCACGCGATCGACCAGCGGCTCCTGCCCGCACGGGCGCTCGCATCGCTCACCGCCTTCCGCGACCTGATCGGCGCACTGACCGAGATGGCGCGGCACGAGAGCGTCTCGATCGCGCTCGGCAAGGTGCTCGACCAGAGCGGCTACCTGCGGGACCTCCGGGACGAGCGCAGCGAGGAAGCCGAGAGCCGGATCGAAAACCTCCAGGAGCTGGTCTCGGCTGCGCGCGAGTACGAGTCGCGCAGCCCTGAACCCTCGCTCGCGGGCTTCGTCGACCAGCTCTCGCTCCTGTCGGACGCGGACGAGGAAGCAGGCGCGCAGAACGCCCGCGTCCTGATGATGACGCTGCACAGCGCCAAGGGTCTCGAGTTCCCCGTCGTCGTCATGACCGGCCTCGAGGAGGGGCTCTTCCCGCATTCACGTGCGAGCGACGACGAGGCCGACCTCGAGGAAGAACGGCGCCTCTGCTATGTCGGCATCACGCGGGCGCAGAAGCGACTCGTGCTCACGTCCGCCGCCCGCCGCCGTGTCTTCGGCGACTACCAGTCGACGGACCCGTCGCGCTTCATCTTCGAGATCCCGGCAGAGCTGATCGAGGAAGTTCCGTCGGCGTTCGTGACTCCGCAATCGTCGTTTTCGGGCTTCCGCACGGGGCCGCCCAGGCACCGCGGCCCGTATCGCGGCGGCCGCGTGCGCGAAGAGCAGCCGTCCTACGACTATGCCGACGAGGATCAGTCCGTTCCCGACGGCCTGAGGCCGGGACTGCAGGTGCGGCACGCGCAATTCGGCCTGGGAACGATTCTCTCCGTCGAACCGCTCATGGACGACATGAAGCTGGTCGTCCGCTTCAGTTCGGTGGGGCAGAAGACGCTGCGCGCGCGGTTCGCGAAGCTGGAGCTGGCCGCAGGCCTGTAACCAGCCACCGTCCATCGACCTTCTCGAGCCTGGCAATCATCGTCCGGTGCGCGGCGGTGCCGGACGGCTCGAGCACGACGGCCTCGATCGTGACGTCCCTGCTGTCGTCGCCCTGTGCGGTCTCCGCGAGGATGGTGAACGACTGCACGATTCCCGCGGTTCGCGGGTCGAAGCCGATCGTCGCGTATTTGCGGATTACCGTGCTGTCGAGCGTCGGCGCGGCGGCAAAGAACCTGAGGAGCGTCTGCTCCTCAGGAGACGCCGCGCAGGCAGGCGCGATCAGGGCGCACAGAACCGCGACCACACCGCGCAGGAGCGCCGGCGGCACTAGCCCTCGCTCCTGTTGTTGTCGTCCTCGCGCTTCTCGGCCTGGGCTTCGTCGTGCTTGTCGTTCTCGTCCTTCTCGGCGAGCTTGGCAATCGACACGGCGCGATCCTCGCCCTCGATCTCGATCAGGCGCACACCCTGGGTGGCCCGGCCGATGCTGCGGATGTTGCTCGACGCCATCCGCAGGATCTTGCCCTGCTGCGTGATCAGCATCAGCTCGTCCTCGTCGGTGACCTGGGCGACGCCGACGACCTTGCCGTTGCGTTCGGTGGTCTGGATGTTGATGATGCCCACGCCGCCGCGGGACTGCACACGGTACTCATCGAGCTCCGTGCGCTTGCCATAGCCGTGCTCGGTGACCGACAGGATGGTGCCACCGGGCTTCAGCACCTCCATCGCCACCACCTCGTCGTCGTCGCGCAGCGAGATGCCGCGGACGCCGAAGGCGCTGCGGCCCATCGGCCGCACGTCGCTCTCCGGGAACCGGATGGCCATCCCGTTCTTCGTGCCGATGAAGATTTCGCTGTTGCCGTCCGAGATGCTGGCCGCGATGACGGAGTCGCCCTCCTCGACACCCATGGCGATGATGCCGCCCGCACGCGGGTTGCTGAACGCGCTCAGCTCGGTCTTCTTGACCACGCCCCGGCGCGTGCCCATGACGACGAACTTGTTCTGCTCGAACTCCTTCACCGCCAGGAGCGCGGCAATCCGCTCGCCGGCCTCCATCGAGACCAGGTTCGCGATCGCCTTGCCCCGGCCGTCGGGCCCGACGTCGGGAATCGCGTGGACCTTCAGCCAGTATGCCCGGCCGCGGTCCGAGAAGATCATGATGTAGGCGTGCGTGGACGCCACGAAGAGATGGCTGACGAAATCCTCGTCGCGGGTACGCATGCCGATGCGGCCCTTGCCGCCGCGGCGCTGGTTCCGGTAGTTGGTGATCGCCGTCCGCTTGATGTAGCCGGTATTGCTGACGGTGATCGCCATGTCTTCCTCGGCGATCAGATCCTCGACGCGGAACTCGCCCTCTTCGGGCAGGATCTCGGTGCGGCGCGGATCGCTGTACTTCCCCTGAATCGCGCGCAGCTCGTCGACGATGATCTGCATCACCAGCCGATCGCTGCCGAGAATCGCCATGAGCCGTTCGATGAGCTTGAGCAGGTCGGCCAGCTCGGCGAGGATCTTCTCCCGCTCGAGACCGGTCAGCCGCTGCAGCTGCATGTCGAGGATGGCCTGCGCCTGTATCTGCGTCAGGCCGAACTGCGCGATCAATCCGTCCCTGGCCTCGATCGGATTCCGCGATCCGCGGATCAGGGCGATGACGGCATCGAGGTGGTCGAGCGCGATCTTCAACCCTTCGAGGATGTGGCGCCGGGCTTCGGCCTTGCGCAGCTCGAACTCGGTCCGGCGCCGGACGACCTCGCGGCGGAAGTCGATGAAGTGCTCGATCAGCTCGAGCAGCGACAGCACCTTCGGCCGGCCGCCGACGATCGCCAGCATGATGATGCCGAACGAGGTCTGCAGCTGGGTGTGCTTGTAGAGATTGTTCAGGACAACGTCGCCGATCTCGCCGCGCTTCAGGTCGATGACGATGCGCATGCCCTCGCGATCGGATTCGTCGCGGATGTCGGAGATGCCCTCGATGGTCTTGGACTGGACCAGCTCGGCGATGTGCTCGATCAGCCGCTTCTTGTTGACCTGATACGGAATCGCGGAGATGACGATCGACGAGCGATCGCCCTTCTTCGAGACCTCGATCTCGGCCCTGGCGCGCATGATGACCGCCCCGCGGCCGGTGAGATACGCCTGCTGAATGCCCTGGCGGCCGAGGATGTAGCCGCCGGTGGGGAAGTCGGGCCCGGGCACGAGCTCGAGCAGCTTCCGCTGCTTTTCCGCCAGCGTCGGCTTCTCCGTGGCCAGGGTGCTTTCGATCAGCCAGATGACCGCGTCGATCACCTCGCGCATGTTGTGCGGAGGGATGTTCGTGGCCATGCCGACGGCAATGCCGGCCGAACCGTTCACCAGCAGATTCGGGAACGGCGACGGCAGCACCGACGGCTCGGTGGTGGTCTCGTCGTAGTTCGGGACGAAGTCGACGGTGTCCTTGTCCAGGTCCGTCATCATCTCGTCGCCGAGCGCGGCCAGCCGCGCCTCCGTGTACCGCATCGCCGCCGGCGGATCGCCGTCCACCGAGCCGAAGTTGCCCTGCCCGTCGACGAGCGGCGCGCGCATGTTGAAGTCCTGCGCGAGCCGGACCAGCGTGTCGTAGATCGAGGCGTCGCCGTGCGGGTGATAGTTGCCCATCACCTCGCCGACGATCTTGGCGCACTTGCGGTACCCGCGCGTCGACGACAGCCCCATGTCCTTCATGCCGTACAGCACGCGCCGATGCGCGGGCTTCAGGCCGTCCCGGACGTCGGGCAGCGCCCGCCCGATGATTACGCTCATCGCGTAATCCATGTACGAGCGCTTCATCTCGTCTTCGATGTTGATCGGGATGCGGTTCGCGGTCGGTGTGGTCATTGATCTGCGCGGCGGCGCGGGAGGACGCGGCCGCCGGAGTTACACGTCCAGGTTGCGGACGTCGAGGGCGTTGTCTTCGATGAACTTGCGGCGCGGCTCGACCTGGTCGCCCATCAGGGTCGTGAACATCTGGTCGGCCTCGGCGTGGTCCTCCGCGCGGACCTGCAGCAGCGTGCGGTGCTCGGGATCCATCGTCGTCGCCCAGAGCGTTTCCGGGTTCATTTCGCCGAGGCCCTTGTAGCGATTCACGGAGATGCCCTTGCGGCCGGCGGCCACGAAGAATTCGACGAACTCATCGACGTTGTGCAGGGTCGTGTCGGGCTCCTTGCGCGCGCGCGCGGCCGGGGCGGGCCCGCCGCCGGCGCCGTCGCCGGAGGCCTCCGTCTCTTCCGGCTCTTCGTCGTCCCGCTCGCCGCTTGTCGTCACGACGACCGGGAACTTGAGGTCGTGAATCTCGCGATAGGCCGATGCCAGCAGCCGATAGTCGGCCGACGTGATGAAGTCCACACCGATGTCGTAGCGGCGCGGATAACCGGGCGAACGGTCTTCGATGTGCAGCGCGAACACGTTGTGCTCGTCATCGCGCGTCACCGTGACCGTGCGCGTCGGCGTGGTCATGCGCGCGGCGATGACGTCCAGGCGCTCGCGGTGCTCGAAGAACGACTTGTCGCGCGCATCGAGCTCGAGCAGCGCCGAGACGATGGCCGGCGGCTGGCCGCGCCGCGTCACCTGCTGCAGCAGCTTGCGGTAGGCCTCGGCGCGCTGCAGCAGGCGCTCCAGCGTCTCGCCGAACAGCTCGCTGCCGTCCGCCAGCTTCACGACGCGCGAGGCCACGGCGCGGCGGAGCAGGAAGGCGTCGAGCTCCTGCTCGTTCTTGATGTAGGTCTCGGTCCGGCCGCGCTTGGCGCGGAACAGCGGCGGCTGGGCGATGTAGACGTAGCCGCGATCGATCAGCTGCGGCATCTGCCGGTAGAAGAAGGTCAGCAGCAGCGTTCGGATGTGCGATCCGTCGACGTCGGCGTCCGTCATGATGATGATCCGGTGATACCGGACCTTGTCGGGATCGAAGTCCTCGCTGCCGATGCCGCAGCCCAGCGCCGCGATCATGGTCTTGATCTCGTCGCTGCTGAGCATCTTGTCGAAGCGCGCCTTCTCGACGTTGAGGATCTTGCCCTTGATCGGCAGGATCGCCTGGAAGCGGCGGTCGCGCCCCTGCTTCGCCGAGCCGCCGGCCGATTCGCCCTCGACGATGTAGATCTCGCTCAGCGCCGGATCGCGCTCCTGGCAGTCGGCGAGCTTGCCGGGGAGACTGCTGCTGTCGAGGGCGCCCTTGCGCCGCACGAGATCGCGCGCCTTCCGCGCCGCCTCGCGCGCGCGGGCGGCATCCACCGCCTTGCCGATGATCCGCTTGGCGACGGCAGGGTTCTCCTCGAGGAACTGTCCGAGCTTGTCGTTGACGATCGCCTCGACGATGCCCTTGACCTCGGTGTTCCCCAGCTTCGTCTTGGTCTGGCCTTCGAACTGCGGCTGCGGAATCTTGACGCTGATGACGCCGGTCAGACCTTCGCGGATGTCGTCGCCGCTGATGCTGGCGTCCTTCAGGTCCCTGGCCAGGTTGTTCTTCGCGGCGTAGGCGTTGATGGTCCGGGTCAGCGCCGCGCGGAATCCCGAAAGATGCGTTCCACCTTCATGCGTATTGATGTTGTTGGCGAAGGTGAACACCATCTCCGTGTAGCCGTCGTTCCACTGCAGCGCGATCTCCGCGTCGATGCCGTCCTTCGTGCCGCGCATGTAGATCGGCTTGTCGTTGACGTTCGTCTTGTTCTTGTTGAGATGCTCGACGAACGACACGATCCCGCCGTCGTACTGGAACTTGTGCGACTTCCCGTCGCGCTCGTCGTCGATGGTGATGACGATGCCGCCGTTGAGGAAGGCGAGCTCGCGCAGACGCTGGGCCAGGGTGTCGAAGCTGTACTCGATGGTTTCGAAGATCTGCGGGTCCGGCTTGAAGGTGACCTTCGTGCCGCGCTTCTGCGTGGTGCCGGTGACTTCGAGCGGACCGATGGGCCGGCCACGCTCGTAGCTCTGTTGATAGACGTTGCCATTGCGCCAGATCTCGAGGTCGAGGCGCTCGGACAGCGCGTTCACCACCGACACACCGACGCCGTGCAACCCGCCGGACACCTTGTAGGCCGCGTTCTCGAACTTGCCGCCGGCGTGCAGCACCGTCAGGACCACTTCAGCCGCAGAACGGCCGTCCGGCATCGGATCGACGGGGATGCCGCGGCCGTTGTCGATCACCGTCACCGAGTTGTCGATGTGGATGGTGACGTTGACCTGATCGCAGAAGCCGGCCAGCGCCTCGTCGATCGAGTTGTCGACGATCTCGTAGACGAGATGATGCAGTCCTGGCGCACCGGTCGACCCGATATACATCGCCGGCCGCTTGCGGACCGCCTCGAGGCCTTCCAGGACCTTGATCTTGTCCGCGCCGTAGTCGTCGACCGGGCCGTTTCCGTTCGGGCCCCCGTTGGCAGGCGTGGTGCCTGTCAGGAGCGCGTCAGCGGCCTGATCGGCATGCTGCTGTTCGGAATGTTCCACGCGTGTCCTTAAACGTCTTGATTCGCGCAGGCGCCGATCAAATCCTCATCGGCATGATGACGCAGGTGTAGTCGTAGCCATCCGCGCCGACGGGCTTCATCACCGCCTGACTGACCTCGTCCTTCACCGACAGCGAGACCACATCGGTCTCGACGACGTTGAGGAAATCGAGGACGTACTGCGCATTGAACGAGATGGCCAGCGCCGGCCCCGCGTACTCGACCGGCAGCTGCTCGTGCGCCTCGCCGAATTCCGAGCTGCTGGACGTGACCTCGACCCTGCCCTTGTCGATCTCGAACTTCACCGCGCGCGACCGCTCGTTCGAGAGCAGCGCGACACGCTTCACGGCGCTGGTCAGGCGATCGCGATCGAACTCGATGGTCTTGTCGTTGTTCTTCGGGATCACCCGTTCGTAGGCCGGGAACTGCCCGTCGATCATGCGAGAAATCAGAATGCGGCCGCCGACCTCGAAGAACAGATGATTCTCGCCGCTCTCGAACTGGATGTCGCCGTCGCCTTCGGCGAGCAGCTTGCCGAGCTCGAGCAGCGTCTTTTTCGGCAGAATCACACCGACGTCCTGCGCGACACCGGTCTGGTGCTTCACCTCGACGAGCGCCAGACGATGGCCGTCGGTGGCCACGAGCGTCAGGCTCTGCGGCTTCAGGACGAACTTGGCGCCGTTGAGGAAATAGCGCGTGTCCTCGCCGGTGATCGCGTACTGCGTCTTCGCGACCATTTCCCTGAGCGCCGTCCGCGGCAGCGTGGCCCGCGCCGACCCGCTCGCGTCGGGAAGCGTCGGGAAATCCTCGCGCGGCAGCGTCTGCATCCGCGAGTCGAAGCGATCGGCAGCGACCTTGACGCCGTTCCGATCCTCTTCGATTCGCACGTCCGTTTCCGGCAGCGCCTTGACGATTTCGTAGAGCTTCTTCGCCGGCAGCGTCAGCGATCCACCCTTCGCGACCGCCGCCTGGCACCGGCTGCGCAGCGCCACTTCGAGATCCGTAGCGAGCATGCGCACCTCGTCCCCCTTCGCCTCGAGGAGAACGTTCGCGAGAATCGGAATGGTGTTCTTCCGCTCGACGATGCCCTGGAAGAGTTGTAGTTCTCGCAGAAGCTCAGTCTTCCGGACAACGAGTTCCATAGGCTTGTGGTGACCTCGAGCAGCGGCGGTGGCCTGCGTTAAAGAACCCGACCGTGGAGCCGTGGATCTGCTCCAAGGAAGTGATCAGAAGAGATACAGGATTATACAAAAGAAAGAAGGCGGCGTAAAACTCAGCAGAACGCCGCTAACCTTTGACATTCAACCACTTACGTTGTGGATAAATTTGTGGGTTCGCCGGCTCGTTCGGGCGGGGATCCTGTGGTGTTCCCCGACCTGCCCGAGCGTCCACAGCTGCCCGTTCCAGCGGCCCTGTGAAGGGTGCGGATTTCACTTGAAGGACTCCAGAAAACCGCTGATCAGCTTGTTGAAATCCGGGTCGCGTTTCCGAAGCTCTTCCACTTTCCTGATCGAGTGAATGACCGTCGAGTGGTGCTTCCCCCCAAAGCTCTTGCCGATCTCGGGAAGCGACGCCTGGGTCAGGGCTTTGCACAGATACATTGCTACCTGACGCGGCATTGCCACCGACTTGGAGTTATTCCGCGATTTCAGATCCGCCGGCTTCAGCTGGTGATGGTCGGCGACGAACTTCTGAATGCTCTCGATCGTGATTGCCTTGTCGTCCTGGTCGAGGACGTTCTTCAACACCTCGCGCGTCAGATCCAGTGAGATCTCACGGCCGGTCAACGAGGCGTAGGCGATGAGCCGGATCAGCGAGCCTTCGAGCTCGCGGATGTTGGACTTGATCCGCCCGGCAATGTAGATCGCCACGTTGTCGGGCAGGGGTACGGCCTCGGCCTCGGCTTTTCGCTTGAGAATCGCCACTTTCGTCTCGAGATCGGGCGACTGGATGTCGGTGATGAGCCCCCACTCGAAGCGGGAACGCAGACGCTCCTCGAGCGCCGGAATCTCGTTGGGCGGACGGTCGCTGCTCAGGACGATCTGCTTCTGCGCGTCGTACAGCGCGTTGAACGTGTGAAAGAACTCGGTCTGCGTGCCTTCCTTGCCCGAGACGAACTGGATGTCGTCGACCAGGAGCACGTCCACGCTGCGATAGCGCTCACGGAAGTCGAGGATGCGGTCGTAGCGGACCGCGTTGATCATCTCGTTCATGAAGCGCTCGGACGAAATGTAGGTGAGCTTCAGCGTCGGATTGTGCTGCAGCACGTAGTGCCCGACGGCGTGCATCAAATGCGTCTTGCCGAGTCCCACCCCGCCGTAGATGAAGAGCGGGTTGTAGGAGCGCGACGGGGCCTCCGCCACGGCCCGGCAGGCGGCATGGGCGAACTGATTCGACGACCCGACGATGAACGTGTCGAACGTGTAGCGCGGGTTCAGCCCCGCCGAGTGGAACGTAGGGCCTTCATGCTGGGGCGTCTCGGCGTCGAGTCGAGCGTCCTCCCCCTGGGCCCCTGTCGCGGGCGTGTCCGACACGAACACGAGGCCGGCGCCGGGACGGCGAACCTCGGCCAATGCCTCCGAGAGCACGACCGAGTAGTGCTTCGTCAGCCAGTCCTTGAAAAGCATGTTCGGGACCCGGATGGTCAGCGAGGCGCCCCCGTCGGCTACCAGCGTCGTCGGACGAAACCAGGTGTAGAAGCTGTGCCGGTTGACCTTCGTCTCGATGCGGGCCAGGACCTGATCCCAGATTGTTGCTTCCATGACTTAACTCGATGCGCAGCGCGATCGACACTTTCGCCTAGAAGGGGCTTCCAGACAACCGCAAAACGCAGGGAGGGGAGCCGCCAAAATCGCTCAAAACTGGGCCATTTCCGAGAGATCCCACCCGGGAAAGTGCGAAAAACCCCAGTATTTTCGTGCGGACGTGCAAACGCTGCGGTTTTCCACAATGTTTTCCACAGTTGTGGAAATCTTGGGGGAGGAACCGAACGAGCTTCGCCCACGCCTCAGGTGGTGGAACTCGCGAATGTAGCACACCGCCTGGAAGGCGGCTGCACGTCCTTTGACAGTCTGCGCGGCCGCCAGCTAGTATTGGGGTTTCGTCCAGGTACAGCTCCACAACCGCACCTTACAGACGAGCATGAAGGGAAAACGTACATTTCAGCCGAACACCCGGCGCCGCAGGAAGACGCACGGTTTCAGGGTCCGCATGTCGACCAAGAACGGCCGTATCGTGCTCAAACGGCGGCGGGCCAAGGGGCGCAAGCGTCTGACGGTGTCCGACGAGCGATAGCCGTGGCGAAATCGCTCGGGTTGTCACCCGCGGAGCGGGTGCGCCGCCGGGCGGATTTCGAGCGGGCCTATTCCACCGGCGTACGAGTTCCGGCGCGTTTCATGACCCTGTTCGTTGCGGAGAACGGCGGATCCGTGTCGCGGCTGGGGATTGCCGCCGGCCGCAAGTTCGGGAACGCGGTCGAGCGTAACCGCGCCAAACGGATCGCTCGAGAGATTTTTCGGCGTCATAAGATCACGACCGGTGTGGACGTCATCATCGTCCCGCGCCGGGAGATGCTTGATGCCCCTTTTGCCAGCCTCGAAAGAGATTATGCAGATGCCCTTGACCGACGCCATCGAGGGCAACCGTCCAGCGCGCGACCCGCTCGGCGTCCAAATCGTGCTCGGCCTCCTAAGAGGCTATAAAATACTTATTTCACCGCTGTTTACAGGGGCATGCCGGTTCCAGCCGTCATGCTCGGAGTACATGGCCGAGGCCGTGAGGCTGCATGGCGTCCGCCGCGGGGTCTGGCTTGGTATCGTCAGATTGTCTCGATGCCGGCCGTTTGGAGGCCACGGGTACGATCCCGTGCCGCGCTCGTAGATCCACTGAATGGAACGTAGGGTTTTTGTCGCTATCTTGCTGTCGTTCGCCGTCTTGTATGGCTACCAGGCGCTCTTCGTGCCGCCGGAGAGACCGCCGGTGGACGTCGTCGAACAGACAGCGCGACAGGGTCAGACCCCGCCCCCGCCCGTAGCGTCGGCTACGCCTGAGCCGCCCGTCGAGCCCGCCCCAGCGGCCCGGATTTCGGAGGACACGGAACGCAACATCGTCGTCGAAACCACAACCTCGCAGGTCGTCCTGACCAACCGCGGCGGTCGCATCCTGAACTGGCGGCTGAAGAACTACCTGGACGAGGCAGGAGGGCCGGTCGACCTGGTTCCGTCCGCGGTCCCTCCTGAGCAGCCCAAGCCGTTTACGCTGGTCGTCGACGACCAGGCGCTCAGCAGGCGCTTGAATAGCTCGCTGTATCGCGTCAGCGGCGACGATGCCGGGCGTGTGGACGCACGGACGCAAGCCCGGACGGTCACCTTCGAATACCAGGACGAGGCCGGCCTTCACGTTCGCAAGGAGTTCCGGTTCGAACCCGGCAATTTCGTCGTCGTGTTCTCGTCCAGCGTGATGAACGCCGGTCGCGAACTGAACCCCGTGGTTGCCTGGGGCCCCGGTCTGGGAGACGCCGGTGCGTCAGCCGGCGGCGGCAGCTTCCTGACCGGCAACCTCGTGGTGCCGCCCGAGGCGATTTATCACAAGGACGGCGACATCGAGCGGGTTAGGTCCGACGACATCCCCGAGCAGCCTGCCGTCGACGGGCCGTTCCGCTTCGTCGGCATCGACGATCACTACTTCCTCGCCGCCGCGGTCAACCCCGGCGACGTCCGGGCGGAGTACGCGCCGCTCACCCTGCCGGGCGAAGGGGGAACCGAGCGGCGTTTCGTCACGGCATCGTACCGGTTTCCGCGGCCGCCACAGGATGTCCGCTTCTTCGTCGGGCCCAAGCAGTTCGATGCGCTGCAAGCCGTCGATCAGGAACTTGTTCGTGCGATTTGGTTCGGGACGTTCGGCTTCCTCGCCGTTCCGCTGCTGACGGCGCTGAAGTGGGTGTATGCCTACGTCGGCAACTACGGCTGGGCGATCATCATCCTCACGATTCTCATCAACCTGGCCATCTTCCCGCTGCGCCACAAGAGCCTCGTGTCGATGCGGAAGATGCAGGCCCTGCAGCCGCAGTTGAAGGCCATCCAGGACCGGTATGCCGGGCTCAAGATGACCGATCCCGCCCGGCAGAAGATGCAGACGGAGATCATGAGCCTCTACAAGGAGAAGGGCGTGAATCCGGCGAGCGGCTGCATTCCGATGCTGCTCACACTGCCGATCCTGTTCGCGTTCTACTCGCTCCTGTCCCAGGCGGTCGAGCTGCGCGGGGCCAGCTTCGGATGGTGGATCAAGGACCTGTCTGCCCACGACCCGCTGTACATCACGCCGGTGTTGATGGCGTTGACGATGTTCTGGCAGCAGAAGGTCACGCCGTCGGCGGCCGATCCCCAGCAGCAGCGGATCATGATGATGATGCCGCTGATGTTCGGGTTCATGTTCCTGTGGGCGCCCAGCGGTCTGGTGTTGTATTGGTTCGTCGGCAACTTGTTCGCGATCGGGCAGCAGTATTTCACCAATTGGTGGATGGGACCGCCGCCGGTTGCGACGGTCAGGCCGCCGGCTGAACGGCGCATCAAGAGCGCCGGATCGGCACGCACGGCTGGCGCCCAGAACAAACGTTAGAATCAGCTCAACCAGATCGTCGACACGAGAGAAGCGCAGCGTGAACGAGACTCTGACGGCTCAAATCGTGACGTTTGTCCAGAGCGTGATCGATGCGATGGGCCTTCAGTTGAAGGCGGGGATCGAAGAAACACCCGAAGCCACGCGCATCAACCTCGAAGGAGAAGACGGCGGGCCGCTCATTCGACGCGGCGGCGAGGGACTCCAGGCCCTGCAGCATCTGGTGGCGACCACCTTCCGGCGTCAGCTCGGCGAGGACAATCGCATTATCGTGGACTGCAACGGTTTTCGCAGGGACAAGGACGCCGAGATCCGGCAGATGGCGAGGTTCATCGCCGAGAAGGTGCGCACCAGCGGCTTGCCGCAGGAGATGGGTCCGCTCAATCCGTACGAGCGCCGCATCGTGCACCTGACGATTGCCGAGGATCCCACGGTCAGCTCGGAGAGCATCGGCGACGCGTTCATGAAGACCGTGATCATTTCAGCCCGCCGATAAGCGGCCGGTCAGCGCGGCGCAGCCGCGCGAGCAAGCGGTATGTTCTCTCCCGACGACACCATCGTCGCGATCGCGACTCCAGCCGGGAAGGGGAGCCTCGGCGTCGTGCGCATCAGCGGAACGGACGCTTGCGATGTGGTCGGACGTATCCTGCTCCGCACTTCGCCGCTGCAGCCTCGTCACGCGACGTTGACGCGCGTGCGATCGTCCAGCCGGGATGAGCGGCGCGCGATCGACGAAGTAATCGCCACGTGGTTTCCGGCCCCGCACTCGTACACCGGCGAGCACGTCGTCGAAGTGAGCACTCACGGAAGCCCCGCGATCCTGGAGCAGGTGGTGAAGAGCGCCATCGAGGCGGGCGCCCGGCTGGCGCGCCCCGGGGAGTTCACGTTCCGCGCCTTCGTCAACGGCAGGATCGATCTGGTTCAGGCAGAAGCCGTCGCGGATCTGATCGATGCTGTAACGCCCCTGCAGGCACAGGTCGCGTTCGATCAGCTCGACGGCACGCTCACGAGCCGCATCAAGGCCCTCGATGCTCGATTGATGGATCTCGTCGCCGGGCTCGAAGCGTCGTTGGATTTCCCGGACGAGGGTTACCACTTCATCGAGCCCGGCGCGATCATCTCTGGTGTAACCGCGGTCATCGACGAGGTCGACGCGCTGCTCAAGGGGTCCAGACAGGGGCGGCTCATTCGCGAGGGCGCGACCGTCGTCATTGCGGGCCGCCCGAACGTCGGCAAATCGAGCCTGTTCAACGCGCTCCTCGGACACGACCGCGCCATCGTCACCGATACGCCGGGCACCACGCGCGATCTCGTCACGGAGACGTGCGAGATCGATGGGCTTCGAATAACGCTGGTCGACACCGCAGGCCTGCGCGACACGGACAACGCGATCGAGATCGAAGGCGTGCGGCGGGGATTGCGTGCGCGTGACGTCGCGGATCTGACTGTGGTTGTTCTCGATGCCGCTGAAGCGATCACGTCCGACGACGAACGACTGCTGGCTGAAAGCGCCGCGCGGCCGAGAGTGATCGTCGCCAACAAGAGCGATCGCGTCGCATGCTGGCGCCGCGACGATGCGATAGCGACGTCGGCGACGACGGGAGCGGGGCTTCCAACGCTGCGCCGCGCGATGGTGGTAGCGTTGAGCGGCGGCGAAGCGCTGCGCGATTCAGCGGCGGTTTCGAACGTACGGCACGTCGCCCTGCTCGAACGGATGCGGACACACCTTGCGGCCGCACGCGAGGCAGTGCAGCGCAACGCTGCCTCCGAGGAATTCGTCTTGGCGGATCTTCACGCGGCGCGCACGTGTCTGGGCGAGGTCGTGGGTGTGCAGACGAGCGACGATGTCCTGCGCCACATCTTCGAGCGTTTCTGCGTCGGGAAATAGGCGCGCTGTCGAGAGCGGGTGATGACGTTCGATGTGATGGTGGTCGGCGCCGGACACGCCGGTGTGGAGGCTGCGTATGCGGCGGCCCGCATGGGCTGCTCGGTGGGCCTCTGCACGCGATCCCTCGAGACAGTGGCGCTCATGCCATGCAATCCCGCGATCGGCGGGACCGCAAAAGGACATCTCGTTCGGGAGATCGACGCGCTCGGGGGGTTGATGGGTCGTGCCATCGACGCGACGGGCATTCAGTTCAAGCTCCTGAACCGAAGCCGGGGTCCGGCAGTATGGTCCCCGCGTGCGCAGGCAGACAAGAGAAGCTACAGTCACTGGGTCGCGGATCATATTGGGCAACACCCCAATATCGAGTGGATTTTCAAGAGCGCCGCCGATGTTCTCATCGAAGGCGGTCGAGTCGTAGGGCTGGCGATGGAAGACGGCAGCGTCTTCCGCTGCCGCACGCTGATCGTCACGACAGGAACGTTCTTGAACGGCTTGATTTACGTCGGATGCGAACGGCGGCCTGCCGGGCGGCATGGTGAGCCACCGTCTACGGCACTGGCGGAATCGATCCGAGCTCGAGGATTTGAAATGGGGCGACTGAAGACTGGCACACCGCCACGGCTTCATCGCGACAGCATCGACTTCGACGCCGGCGTGGCTGCTGGCCATTTCGTCGAGGAGCGCGGCGATGCCATCCCGGTACCGATGTCGTTCGAGACCACGCGCCCGCTGACGAATCGCGCGTCCTGCTGGCTGCTGTACACGAACGAGCGTGTGAGCGACCTCGTGCGGGGAAACATCACGAAGAGTCCGCTCTACAACGGTCAAATCACGGGCATCGGGCCGCGATACTGTCCCTCGCTCGAGGACAAAATCATGCGGTTCCCGCAGCGCGAGCGTCACCAGTTGTATCTCGAGCCGGAAGGGCTGTACGTCGACGAAATTTACGTGAACGGCTTCTCGACGTCGCTCCCGCGTGAGGTTCAGGAATCGTTGGTTCACGCCCTCCCTGGTCTCGAGGACGCGGTCATCATGCGCCCCGGCTACGCCGTCGAGTACGATTTCGTTCAGCCGACCGAGCTGAAGCCAACCCTCGAAACGCACCGCGTTCAGAATCTCTACTTCGCGGGGCAGATCAACGGCACGTCTGGCTACGAGGAAGCGGCGGCGCAGGGCATCGTCGCGGGGATCAACGCTGCGCGGCGCATCCGTTCGGAACCGCCCTTCGTGCTTGGCCGTGAACAGGCGTACATCGGCGTGCTCGTCGATGACCTCGTGACGCGTGGCTGCCTGGAGCCATACCGGATGTTCACGTCCCGGGCCGAGCACCGCCTGCTTCTCCGGATCGACAACGCCGATCTCCGGCTGACGCCGGGGGGTCGCGAGCTCGGCTTGATTGACGATGAGAGATGGGAGCGTTTTCAGGCGCGCCGAAGCCGGTTCGAGCGCAATGCCGCAGCGCTGGAATCCACGATGGTGCGGACCGCCTCTGGGGAGCGAGTGCGGGCGACGCAGTTCCTGAAGCAGCCGGAGGTTCGCCTCCGGACGCTGGTCGAGACAGGGCAGGTTCGCCTGGAGATTGAGGATTCGCATTCCGAGCTCGATCTCGCCAGCCTCGAGACGAGCGTGAAGTACGAGGGCTATCTGCGCCAGGCGATCGCTCAGGCCGAGCGGTCGAAGAAACAGGAGCAGCGCCGGATCCCGAGCGCGTTTCCGTTTGCCCGTGTGCCCGGCCTTTCGGCCGAGGTCGTTCAAAGGCTCACTCAGGTGCGCCCGGAAACACTCGGGCAGGCGTCGCGCATTCCGGGCGTCACACCCGCGGCCATTGCCGTGCTGGCGTCCTTCCTTGGCCGTCTGCAGGTAGAGTCGGCTCCGGGTCAGTGAGCAGTCGCGAGTTCCAGGACCGTTTGAATCGGCGCGCCCGGCGGGCCGGTGTGGCGATCCCTCCCCCTGTGGCCGTAAAGCTCGAGGTCTACTTCAAGCTTCTAACCATCTGGAACGCCAAGATCAACCTGACCGGTCTGGATCTGACCGAGCAGGGGCCAAAGGCGCTGGACCGGCTGCTCATCGAGCCCCTAGTCGCTGCAAAGCATGCGACGCAGCCGATAACGCGAATGATTGACATCGGAAGTGGCGGAGGATCGCCGGCCATTCCGATGGCTCTGGCGCTGTCGGTGCCGCAGCTCCTGCTCGTCGAAGCCAAGACGCGCAAGTCTGTGTTCCTGCGAGAGGTCCTTCGAGCTCTCGAGATCAGCGACGCTGAGGTGGCGACGTCGCGATTCGAGGAGCTTCTCTCCAACCCGGCCCTTCACGAGACCCATGACCTGCTGACCGTGCGGGCGGTTCGGATCGAGGCCCCCGCACTGATGAGCCTTCAGGCGTTCGTTCGGCCTGGCGGTGAGCTGTTCCTGTTCCGTACCACCTCAAGGGCGGAGTCGCGCGACATGCTCATGCCGCCGCTCTTCTGGAAGGCGACGTATCCGCTGCTCGAGAGCCAGGGCAGCCGGCTGGTTGTGCTGGGCAAACGCGCCGACCGGTAACGTTTCACGTGAAACACTGGATCGCCGAATCTTCGCCAGTGTTCCACGTGAAACACCGGCCTTGACGCGACATGCGGTTTGTACTAGATTGGCTACCACAGCAACCACCAGGTTCTGTTGTATGACAGAAAACAGGGCCGGCCGTATCGTTGCCGTTGCCAACCAGAAGGGCGGGGTTGGCAAGACGACCACAGCCATCAACCTTGCCACCTCGCTGGCCGTCGCCGGCCGGCGGGTGCTGCTCGTCGACGTCGATCCCCAGGGAAACCTGACCAGCGGGGTGGGATCTAAATCCCAGCGAGCGGCCGCCGGCACCGTTTACGAAGCGCTGCTGACCGATGCCGCGCCGCCGTCCGCTTATGTGCTCGCCACTCGAGTCGAGAATCTGTCCCTCGTTCCCGCCGACCGCAATCTGACGGGCGCTGAGATCGAGATGGTCTCGCTCCCCGGGCGGGAGCACCGGCTGAAGCGCGTGCTCGATCCGCTCCGTCCGACGTTCGATCACATATTCATCGACTGCCCGCCCTCGCTCGGGCTGCTGACGCTCAATGCGCTCGTCGCGGCCGACGCGGTGCTCATTCCGCTGCACTGCGAATACTTCGCTCTCGAAGGCCTCGCCGATCTCGTCGGCACGATGCGCCGCGTGCGTTCAGCGCTGAATCCGTCGCTCGACATCGAGGGCGTGCTGCTGACGATGTACGACGACCGCACGAATCTGGGTCAGTCGGTGGCGCGCGACGTGCGCGATTTCTTCAAGGAAAAGGTGTTCAACACGATCATTCCGCGCAACGTGCGTCTGGGTGAAGCGCCGAGCCACGGCATCCCCGGCGTGCTCTACGACTCGAAATCACGCGGCGCGGCAGCGTATCTCGCGCTCGCCAAAGAGCTGCTCGCGCGTCACGCTGCCTAGGAGAGATTCATCATGATCGAACGTCGTCCCGCACTCGGCAAAGGCCTCAGCGCGCTGATTCCCGACGTCCCCGAGCCGGCGCGATCCGGACCGATCGACGTCGACATCGATCTCCTCGCGCCCAATCAGCAGCAGCCGCGTCTCAACATGGACGAGAGCAAGCTGGAGGAGCTGGCGGCCTCGATCAAGGCCAACGGCATCATTCAGCCCATCCTGGTCCGGCGCACGGGCAACACCTATCGCATCATCGCCGGCGAACGCCGCTGGCGCGCGGCGCAGCGTGCCGGGCTTCAGCGTGTGCCGGTCGTGGTCCGCGATGTGCCCGAGGGCGACAAGCAGCTGCTCGAGCTCGCGTTGATCGAAAACCTCCAGCGAGAGGGACTCAACCCGATCGACGAAGCGCTGGCCTACCAGCGCCTCGCCGAGGAGTTCTCGCTGACGCAGGAGCAGATCGCGGCGGCGGTCGGGAAGGATCGGAGCTCGGTCGCCAATTTCATGCGGTTGCTGAAGCTGCCGGAAGAGGTGCGCGCCGATCTGGCCTCCGGGGTGCTCTCGACAGGGCATGCGCGTGCGCTCCTGGCGCTGCCGGATGCGGCGGCGCAGCGGCACGCCGCACGGGAGGCAATCGCGCGGCGTCTCTCGGTCCGGGAAACCGAGGCGCTCGTCAAGAAGCTGTCGACGCCCAGGCCGCGCGCGGCCGCGGCGGCAGCAGCGCCGGCGCCAGCCGCCGATGTTCACACGCGCGCCGCGGAGGACCGGATGCGCTTCGCCCTGGGCACGCAAGTCCGCATCGTCAGGCGCGGCGCCGGCGGACGCATCGAGATCGAGTTCGCCTCGGAAGACGAATTGAACCGGATTTACGAGGCGATCACGGGCCGCGGCTGATCGTCCGGACACGGGCCGCCGCGCCGCCAGAAAATGCCTCTCTTTCCGTGGTATAAATAAGCGCTTGTGCCTTTCAGGTACAAGCTCGCCCGGCCGCTCCAACGCTCGAGCGCAGGACGGGCCGGGTATGTCATCCGTCTGAAGACATCATGAGCATGCGGGCCTCCGCAGCGCGGTACGCCAAGGCGCTGCTCGACGTTGCCATCACCGAGTCGGATCCCGATCGCGCCGAGCGGGAGCTTGCCGAGTTCGTCGATCTCGTGCGCAGCCACCCCGAGCTCGAGCGTACGCTCGCGAATCCGGTGGTCTCGGCCGCTCACAAGCGCGCCATCGTCGAGCAGCTGCTCGCGCGCCAGAAGCCGGCGACGCCGGTCGGCAAATTGATCCTGCTGCTCGCATCGCGCGGCCGGTTGCCGCTCCTGCCGGATCTGCTCGCCGCCTACCGCGAGCGGCTGATGGCGCATCGGAACGTGCTCAGCGCTGAGGTCACGACCGCGATACCGCTGCCGCCGGAACGCGTGGCGCAGCTGCAGCAGCGGCTGGCCAGCGCGACCGGCCGCACCGTCACGATGACCACCAGGGTCGATCCGTCGATCATCGGCGGCGTGGTCACACGAATCGGCAGCACCGTCTACGACGGCAGCATGGCGACGCAGCTCGCCAGAGTCAGGGAACGGCTCGAACAGCGATAGAGACGCGGAGGCCGCGACGCTTCCGACAGGAATCGTATGGACATCAGAGCAGAGGAAATTTCCAAAATCATCCGCGACCAGATCGGCAGCCACGCGGTCCAGGTCGATGTCGCTGAAGTCGGCAGCGTCATTTCGATCGGCGACGGCATCGCGCGCGTCCATGGCGTCGAGCGCGCGATGGCGGGCGAAATGCTCGAATTCCCGCACGGCGTCTACGGCATCGCGCTCAATCTCGAAGAGGACAGCGTCGGTGCGGTGCTGCTCGGCGACTACCGCGAAATCAAGGAAGGCGACGCGGTCAAGCGCACCGGACGCATCATCTCGGTTCCTGTCGGTGAAGCCATGCTCGGGCGCGTGGTCAATGCGCTGGGTCAGCCCATCGACGGGAAGGGGCCGATTCAGACGAAGGAGTTCCTGCCGATCGAGCGGCTGGCTCCCGGCGTCGTGGATCGGCAGCCGGTGAAGGAGCCGCTGCAGACCGGGCTCAAGGCGATCGACGGCATGGTGCCGATCGGCCGCGGGCAGCGCGAGCTGATCATCGGCGACCGGCAGACGGGCAAGACGGCGGTCGCCGTCGACACGATCATCAATCAGCGCGGCACCGGCGTCATCTGCATCTACAACGCGATCGGCCAGAAGCAGTCGACGATCGCCCAGGTCGTGCGCACGCTCGAGGAATACGACGCGATGAGCTACACGATCGTCGTCGCGGCGGCGGCCTCGGATCCGGCGCCGATGCTCTACATCAGCCCGTATTCGGCGTGCGCGATCGGCGAGTACTTCCGCGACAGCGGCCGCCACGCGCTGGTCGTCTACGACGATCTCTCGAAGCACGCGCAGGCGTATCGCGAGATCTCGCTGCTGCTGCGGCGTCCGCCGGGCCGCGAGGCGTATCCCGGAGACGTCTTCTACCTGCACTCGCGGCTGCTCGAGCGCGCCGCCAAGCTGAACGCCACGCTGGGCGGAGGCTCGCTGACGGCGCTCCCGATCATCGAAACGCAGGCCGGCGACCTCTCCGCCTACATTCCGACGAACGTCATCTCGATCACCGACGGCCAGATCTTCCTCGAGGCCGACCTGTTCCACCAGGGCGTCCGTCCCGCGATCAACGTCGGCAACTCGGTGTCGCGCGTCGGCGGATCGGCGCAGATCCGCGCGATGCGCCAGGTGGCCGGCTCGCTCCGTCTCGATCTCGCGCAGTATCGCGAGCTGGCGGCGTTCGCCCAGTTCGGCAGCGATCTCGACAAGGCCACCCAGGCGCAGCTCAATCGCGGCCGCCGGCTGGTCGAGATCCTGAAGCAGCCTCAGTATCAGCCGCTGCCGGTCGAGAAGCAGGTGGCGATCATCTACGCCGCGACCAAGGGCTACGTCGATTCGGTCGCGATCGAAGACGTCCGCCGCTACGAGGAGGATCTGTATCGCTTCCTCGACACGCGCCACCCTGGCGTGCTGAGTGCGATCGCCGAGAAGAAGATTCTCGACGACGAGATCAAGGGAGCGCTGGAGCGCGCGTTGAGCGAGTTCAGCCAGCAGTTCGGCGCGGTGCGGGCGGCCGGAGCCACCGCCTAGCGCGGCCGACCAGACATGCCGTCACTGATCGACCTCCGCCGCCGGATCCGCGCCGTCAAATCGACGCAGCAGATCACCAAGGCGATGAAGATGATCGCCGCGTCGCGCCTGCGGCGCGCGCAGGAGCGCGTCATCTCGGCGCGGCCCTTCGCGCAGCGCATGCTCATGGTGCTCAACGGCCTGGTGTCCCGCGTCGAGCAGGACACCCATCCTCTGCTGCGCGTCGACCCTCCTCCGGGGTCGCGGCCGCTGCTCATCGTCATCACCGCGGATCGCGGGCTGTGCGGCAGCTTCAACTCGAACATCATCAAGGCGGCCGGGCAGTTCATCGTCAAGGAAGGCCAGCAGCACGAGGTCGCGCTCGGCCTGGTCGGCCGGAAGGGCCGCGACTTCTTCCGCCGGCGGGGCTTCGACGTCCGCTACGAGGCGGCGGGCATCTTCCAACGCCTGTCGTTCGCCGATGCGGCCGCGCTGGCCGACGCCGCGATCGAGGAGTTCACCTCCGGCCGCGCCGCGAGCGTGTATCTCGTCTACAACGAGTTCAAGTCCGTGATCTCGCAGCGGATCGTCGTCGAGCGGCTGCTGCCGATTCCGCGCCTCGAAGGCGACGAGGCCGGCCCGACGACGGAGTACCTGTACGAGCCGTCGCCGGCGGAGATCTTCAAGGACCTGCTGCCGCGGCACGTGCAGGTGCAGGTGTATCGCGCGCTGCTCGAATCGAACGCGGCGTTCTTCGCCGCACAGATGACGGCAATGGATGCCGCGACGCGCAACTCGGCAGAGATGCTGGAGAACCTGACGCTCTACATGAACAAGGTGCGGCAGGCGGCGATCACGCGGGAAATCATCGAGGTCGTGTCCGGCGCAGCAGCGACCTAGGGTGCGGGTCCGGCCCCGGGGCCCGGACAGTTCGGTAGGACAAGGCGAATGGCACAGACAGCAACGGAACAGCGCACGGGCACCGTCGTGCAGGTGATCGGGCCCGTCATCGATATCGAGTTCACCACCGGTCTGCCGGAGATCTACAACGCGGTGCGAATCGTCTCCGAGGGCGGGCCCGGCGTCGAGAAGATCGACGTGGTCGCGGAAGTGGAGCAGCACCTCGGCGAGAACCGGGTGCGCGCGGTGGCGATGAAGCCGACCGACGGCATGACCCGCGGGATGAAGGCCATCGATACCGGAGCGCCGATCTCCGTCCCGGTCGGCCCCGAAACGCTCGGCCGCGTGTTGAACGTGCTCGGCGAGCCGGTGGACTTCCCCGATCGCCCGGTGCCGGCGAAGGAGCACTGGCCGATTCACCGCCACGCCCCGACCCTGGAGGATCAGTCCACCGAGCTGCGCATGTTCGAGACCGGCATCAAGGTCATCGATCTGCTCGAGCCGTATCTGCAGGGCGGCAAGATCGGCCTGTTCGGCGGCGCCGGCGTCGGCAAGACCGTCATCATCATGGAGCTGATCAACAACATCGCCATGAAGCACGGCGGCGTGTCCGTGTTCGGCGGTGTCGGCGAACGCACCCGCGAGGGCAACGACCTCTGGCTCGAGTTCCAGGAGTCGGGCGTGATCGACATGAAGGACATGTCGAAGTCCCGCGCCGCGCTCGTCTACGGCCAGATGACGGAGCCGCCCGGCGCACGTCTGCGCGTCGGGCTCTCGGCGCTGACGGTGGCGGAGTACTTCCGCGACGCCGAGAGCAAGGACGTGCTGCTCTTCATCGACAACATCTTCCGGTTCACGCAGGCGGGCTCGGAAGTGTCGGCGCTGCTGGGCCGCATGCCGTCGGCGGTCGGCTATCAGCCGACGCTGCTCACCGAGATGGGCGAGCTGCAGGAGCGCATCACGTCGACCAAGCGCGGCTCGATTACGTCGGTCCAGGCCATCTACGTCCCGGCCGACGACTACACCGACCCTGCGCCGGCGACGACGTTCGCCCACCTCGACGCGACGACGAACCTCTCGCGCCAGATCGCCGAGCTGGGGATCTATCCGGCGGTGGATCCGCTCGCGTCGACGTCGCGCATTCTCGATCCGCGCGTGCTCGGCGAGGAGCACTACAACGTCGCCCGCTCGGTGAAGCAGATCCTGCAGCGCTACAAGGACCTGCAGGACATCATCGCGATTCTGGGCATCGACGAGCTGTCGGAAGACGACAAGCTGACGGTCGCTCGGGCGCGGAAGATCCAGCGCTTCCTGTCGCAGCCGTTCTTCGTCGCCGAGCAGTTCACCGGCTTCAAGGGCAAGTACGTGCCGATTGCCGACACCGTGAAGGGCTTCAAGGAAATCGTCGAAGGCAAGCACGACGAGCTGCCCGAGCAGGCGTTCTACATGGTCGGCACGATCGAGGAAGCGCAGGAGAAGGCGCAGACGATGAAGGCGGCCTGAGCCGACGGATCATGGCACTGCCGAACACGCTGTCTCTCGAGATCGTCACGCCCGACCGCTCCCTCGTCACCGAGAACGTGGACGAGGTGCAGCTGCCGGGCTCCGAAGGCTACTTCGGCGTGCTGCCCGGGCACACGCCGCTGCTCGCCAGCCTCCAGGTCGGCGAGCTGTGGTATCGCATCGGCAGCGAGAAGCACTATCTCGCCGTCGCGTTCGGGTTCGTCGAAGTCCTGCCCGACCGGGTCACCGTGCTCGCGCACGTGGCCGAGCGCGCGCAGGACATCGACGTCGCCAGGGCCGAAGCGGCGAAGAAGCGCGCCGAGGAGCGCGTGGCGCGCGGCGAGCAGCAGCATCCCGACATCGACTTCGAGCGCGCGCGGATTGCGCTCATGAAGTCGCTGATCCGCCTGCAGGTGGCTTCTCGCGCACGCACCAGGGTTTAGCGGGTATAAATGGGGACGCGGGTCCGGTCCTGCGGGCCGGCCCATTCCCGATTGCTGCACAGCCTCCAGCAACTCCTTCGCCATCGCGCGCTCATCCAGAGCCTGGTCGCGCGCGAACTGAAAGCGCGCTATCGCGGCTCGACGCTCGGCCTGCTCTGGTCGTTCGTCAACCCGCTGCTGCTGCTCTCCATCTACACGTTCGTCTTTACGACGGTCATGCCCGGCGCCCGCAGCGCCGGCATCGAGCCGTACTCGCTGTTCCTGTTCTCCGGCATCCTGCCCTGGACGTGGTTCTCCTCGTCGCTGCTCGAATCGTCCACCTCCCTGATCGCCGGCGGCAATCTGATTCGCAAGGTGCTCTTCCCGGCGGAGGTGCTGCCCATCGTCAGCGTCCTGGCGGGCCTCGTGCACTTCTGTCTCGGGCTGCCGATCCTGGCCGGGTTCTTCGTCTACTACCGGGTGCCGGTGCCTGTCGGCGATCTCGTGTGGTTCCCGCTGATCGTGTTCGAGCAGCTGCTGCTGACACTCGGACTGGCGCTGTTCGTGTCGGCGCTGACGGTCCACTTCCGTGACCTGCGCGACCTGCTGGCGAACCTGCTGACGCTCGCCTTCTTCCTGACGCCGATCCTCTACCCGCTCGCGCAGGCGCCGGACTGGGCGCGCCGCTTCCTGAACCTGAATCCCTTCACGACGCTGGCGGTCGCGTATCAGGAGGTGCTGGTCATCCCGGGACCGTATCCGGGCGTGCCGCGGCTGCTCGTGTTCGGCCTCGTGTGCGTGGTCGTGTTCGCGTTCGGCTATTTCATCTTCGATCGCTTGCGCGACACGCTGGCGGAGGAAGTGTGAACGCCATCGAAGTCCGCGGCGTGCACAAGACCTACCGCCGCTACGGCCGGCGCAAGAGCTTCGGCACGCTGAAGAGCGCCATTCTGAGCGGCCGCCTCGCCCGCGACCTGAAGGCCGATCAGACCTTCGAGGCCCTCAAGGGTGTTTCCTTCGACGTGCCGGCGGGAAAGACCCTCGGCATCGTGGGCCGCAACGGCTCCGGCAAGAGCACGCTGCTCAAGCTGATTGCCGGCATCGGGCGGCCGAATGCCGGAAGCATCCGGGTGAACGGCCGCGTATCGGCGCTGATCGAGCTGGGCGCCGGATTCCACCCCGAGATCTCCGGCCGCGACAACGTGTTCATCAACGGCATGATGCTCGGCCTTTCCAAGCGGGAGGTGGCCGAGCGGTTCGACGGGATCGTCAGGTTCGCCGAGCTGGAAGAGTTCATCGACGCGCCGGTGAAGACCTACTCATCCGGCATGTACATGCGCCTCGGCTTCTCCGTGGCGATCAACGTCGATCCCGACGTGCTCCTGGTGGACGAGGTGCTGGCGGTGGGCGATGAGGCCTTCACCCACAAGTGTCTCGACAAGTTTGCCGACTTCCGCCGCCGCGGGCGCACCGTGCTGCTGGTGACGCACTCGCTCGACATGGTCGCGCGCTTCTGCGACGAGGCCATCTGGCTCGACCACGGCACGATACGCAGCCACGGCGACCCGCGGCGGGTGATCGACGCGTACCTGCTCGACGTCGCCGCCGCCGAGAATCAGGACCTCGCACGCCGCCAGTCAGGCGCCGCTGCGGCAGCCGGCGGCGAGGAGCCCCAGGACCTGATGAAGGCGGCGGCCGGACGCTGGGGTTCGCGCGAGGCCGAGATTACGTCGGTCGAGTTCGTCGGCGGCAGCGGCGCCCCCGCGCACGTCTTCGAATCGGGAGAGCCGATGGCCATCCGCATCCGCGTGCGGGCGCACCAGCGTCTCGAGGACTTCGTCTTCGGCGTCGCGCTGTTCACGGCCGACGGTGTGTGCTGCTACGGCACGAACACCGACATCGAAGGAGCTGAGCCGCAGGAGTTCGCCGGCGAGGCCGAGGTCGGATTCCTCATCGACAGCCTGTGCCTGGTCGCCGGCACGTACACGGTGGATGTTGCCGTTCATCGGCGGAACGGCGTACCGTACGATTATCACAGGTCCCTCTACACCATCCGAGTGACCTCGAAGCTGAACGAGACCGGCATCGTCCGACCTCCTCACCGCTGGACGTTTTCGAGCGGCATCCGAATCTCAGGGTTGTGAAAGTCAGGCAGTCTTCGATTCTGTCGCGAGCGCAGGCGTCGGCTCTTGCAGCGCGTGTCCGCGCCGGGGGCGGACGCGTCGTGTTCACCAATGGCGTGTTCGATCTCCTCCATCCCGGGCACGTGCGCTATCTCAGCGAGGCGCGAGCGCTCGGCACCGTCCTGATCGTCGGCATCAATTCCGATCGCTCGGTTCGCGCCAACAAGGGACCCGACCGTCCGATCACACCCGAGCTCGAGCGCGCCGAGCTCGTGGCGTCGCTGCGGAGCGTCGACGCCGTGACGGTATTCGACGAAGAGACGCCGCACGCCGTGATCGCCGCAATCCAGCCGGATGTGCTCGTGAAAGGCGCCGACTGGGCCGCCGACAGCATCGTCGGGCGCGATATCGTCGAGGCTCGCGGTGGTTCGGTGGTTCGCATTCCGCTGGCGCAGGGATTCTCCTCCACGCGGTTGATCGAGCGCGTACGCGGAGCACAGCCGTGACGACAGCTGCGCCGTCTCTCTCGCTGCGGTCGCTGCTTGGAAAGTCGACGGTCGTGTCGGCGTTCGGGCGCTCACGGGTTACCGCCGGGCTGACCCCGGCGAGCAAGGCGCTCGCGGCCGTCCACGCCGCGCGATCGGCCGTCGGCCTGACGCTGCTCGTCGTGCCGACCGATCGCGACGTCGAGCAGATGACGTCGGACGCGCGCTTCTTCTACGGCGCTCTCGAGGGCGCGTCGGCCGCCGCCGTCGAGCGGGCGGTTCTGCCTCTTCCATCAATCCAGGTCGACCCCTACCGCGGGATGGTTCCGCACTTCAGGGTCGCGGCCGCCCGCGCCGGTGCCCTGCACGCCGCCGCATCGGGCACGGCCCGGCTCATCGTGGCGTCGGCGGCAGGACTGCTGCCGAGGGTCAGCCCGCCGGAGCGGCTGCTGCGGGCGTCGATCGAGCTGCGCACGGGCACCGAGATCGATCCACACCGGCTGGCGGATCTTCTGGTCGACGCGGGCTTCACACGGGAAGATCCGGTCGACGAGCACGGCGCCTTCGCAGTACGTGGAGGCATCGTCGATGTGTTTCCGGCGGCCGATTCCGAGCCGGTCCGCATCGAGTTCGTCGGCGATATCGTCGAGAGCCTTCGCCGCTTCGACGCCGCCACGCAGCGGTCCACGGGACCGACCGATCAGGTCCACGTCGTGCCGGCGCGCGAGCGGTTCGACGAGGACGCCATCAGTGTGCTCGAGTTCCTGTCGTCGACCAGCCGCGTGGAGCTTCTCATCTCGGAGTACGAGCAGGTCGAGCAGCAGGCGCTGAGAGTCCGGGAGCAGCTCGAGAACAGCGAGCGGGACGCGCGGTCCCGGGGGAACACAGCCGCCCCGCCGGTGAACGAGGCGTTCATTACCTGGTCAGCGCTTGAGCCCCGCACCCGGACGGCCGGTCGGCTCGAGGAGCTCGCGCTCGAGCACGAGGACGGCGTTCACCACGTCTCGGTACAGCCGGCGATGGAGTTCCGCGGCCGCGTCGGCGACTGGATTGCCGACGTGCGCCAGGCGCGCGCGCGCGGCGACACCGTGCTCTTCCTCGCCGACAGTCCCGGCCGTGCCGAGCGCACGATCGAAATCCTCCGCGACTACGACATCGTGGCGGTATCCGTCGACGACGTCGATGCCCACGCCGCGTCGGTGCTCGTCGCCGTCGGCACGCTCTCGCGCGGATTTCGACTCGGCGACGCGGCGCTGCAGATCTACGCCGAGACGGACGTCTTCGAAGAAGCGCGCCGTCCATCGGAGAAGCGCCGCAGCGTCGCGCAGACGTTCCTCTCCGATCTGCGCGATCTCAAGGTCGGCGACCTGGTCGTCCACGTCGACCACGGCATCGGCGAATTCGTCGGTCTGAAGCAGCTCACCACGAGCTCGCAGACCATGGCCGGCACGAGCTCGACGCAGGAGTTCCTCGAGCTGCGCTACCACGGCGACGACAAGCTGTTCGTCCCCGTCGAGCGCCTCGACCTGATCCAGAAGTACACCGGCGGATCACGCCCGGCCCTCGACCGGCTGGGCGGCACGACATGGGAGAAGGCCAAGACGCGCGTCAAGAAGGCGATGCGCGACATGGCCGAGGAGCTGCTCAAGCTGTACGCGCAGCGGAAGGCGATTCCGGGCCATGCCTTCTCGCCCGACACGCATTGGCAGGAGGAATTCGAAAGCGCCTTTCCGTACGAGCTGACGCCCGACCAGGCGACGGCGGTCGCCGAGATCAAGCGCGACATGGAAGCGCCGACGCCGATGGATCGACTGCTGTGCGGCGACGTCGGCTACGGCAAGACCGAGGTCGCCATGCGCGCCGCGTTCAAGGCGGTCATGGACGGCAAGCAGGTCGCCTTCCTCGCTCCGACGACGGTGCTGGCCTTCCAGCACCTGAAAACGCTCCGCGATCGCTTTGCCGGGTTCCCGGTCACCATCGACATGGTGAGCCGCTTCCGGACCAGGCAGGAAACGAAGGCCGTTCTCGAAGGACTCGCCACCGGCAAGGTCGACGTGATCGTCGGCACGCACCGGCTCCTCTCGAAGGACGTGCAGTTCAAGGATCTCGGCCTGCTCGTCGTCGACGAAGAGCAGCGCTTCGGCGTCGCCCACAAGGAACGCATCAAACAGATGCGCAAGCGCGTCGACGTCCTGACGATGACGGCCACGCCTATTCCGCGGACGCTGAACATGTCGCTCGTCGGCATCCGCGACATGTCCGTCATCGAGACCCCGCCCAAGGACCGTCTCTCGATTCAGACGAACGTCGTCAAGTTCGACGCCCCGGTGATCGAGCGCGCCATCCGGAACGAACTGAGCCGCGGCGGACAGGTGTACTTCGTCCACAACCGGGTTGAATCGATCTTCTCCATCGGCAACCTGCTGCAGCGGCTCGTTCCCGAGGCGAAGATCGTGGTGGGCCATGGGCAGATGGGCGAGGACGAGCTCGAACGGGCGATGCTGGGCTTCGTCGAGCGCAAGTACGACGTCCTGCTCGCCACCACCATCGTGGAAAACGGCCTCGACATCCCGAACGCCAACACGATCATCATCAACCGCGCCGACCGCTACGGGCTGGCGCAGCTCTACCAGCTCCGCGGCCGGGTCGGCCGATCCGATCGTCCGGCGTACGCCTATCTTCTGATTCCGCCCGAGGAGGCCCTCTCGCCGGTGGCGCGCAAGCGGCTGGCGGCGATCAAGGAGTTCAGCGATCTGGGCAGCGGCTTCCGCGTTGCCGCGCTCGACCTCGAGATTCGCGGCGCCGGCAATCTGCTCGGCGGCGAACAGAGCGGCCACATCGATGCGGTCGGCTTCGAGATGTACACGAAGCTCCTCGATGAAACGATTCGCGAGCTGCGCGGCGAGGACATCGAGGACGACGCGCGCGCCACCGTCAACCTGCGGGTCGATTTGAAGATCGACGAGACCTACATCCAGGACATGAACCAGCGGTTGATGGTCTATCGGAAGGTCGCCTCCGCTCGCTCGCGGCAGGAGCTCGAAGCCACGATCGACGGCATCCGCGACCGGTACGGGCCGCCGCCGAGCTCGGTGCTGAACCTGGCGGAGTACGGCCGCATTCGCATTCTGGCCGATGCCTTGAATATCGAATCGATCGACCGGGAAGGGCGAACGGTCGTCATCCGGTTCCGGCCCAACGCCAGGGTCGACCCGATGCGGCTGGTGAAGGTCGTCAGCGGATGGCCCGGCGCATCGCTCGTGCCGCCGGTATCGGTCAAGCTCGACATCGAGGCCCCGCTGGAACCGCAGAAGGCGCCGTCCGCCAAGACCACGACCGCGGGGAAGCCGGGGCGCGCCGCACGGCCGGCCAGCGCAGGGAGCTGGTGGACGGCCCGGGCCACGGCCGGCGAGGTGCGTCCGGGGTTCTCGAAGGAGGAAATCCTGCGGAAACCGGAGAGCGATCCCCGCGCCGAGGGCGGCATCTTCTCGCGGCTCACGGCCCTGCTGCAGGCCCTCGGGCCCGACGGCCAGTCCTTTTAGGGGCTTCGGGCGTCGAGTAACATATTGATCGCCAAGGAATTGCCATGTTGAAGCGCCTGCTCGCCGCCGTCTCGCTGGCCGTCCTCGCCGCCACGGCTTCGCTCCATGCCGAGATCATCGAGCAAGTACTCGTCAAGGTGAATGGCGAGATCATCACCAAGACGGAATTCGAGGCACGGCAGGTAGCTGAGCTCCGGAATCGCCCCGAGCTGATGAAGGCGACCGCCAGCGATCCCGAGCTGCGGCGCGCCATCGCAGAGATCACGCCCGACCTGATCTTGAACGCGGTTGACGAACTGCTCCTCGTCCAGCGCGGTCGCGAATCGGGCTACGCGCTCGGCGATCAACAGTTCGCCACCATCGTGGACGGTATCCGCAAGTCCAACAACCTCGAGGACGAGGCCCGCTTCAAGGAAGCCCTGAAGCAGGAAGGCCTGACGATGGACGACCTGCGGAGGAATCTCGAGCGCACGATGCTGGTCCAGCAGGTGACGCGTGTCGAGATCATGGACAAGATCAGCATCTCCGACGAGGAGGCGCGGGCCTATTACGAGCAGCACCGCAGCGAGTTCACCACGCCCGCCGAGATCACGCTGCGCGAGATCCTGATCGAGGTGCCGACCACGGACCGCGGCGTAAACGTGGCCCAGGATGATGCGGCGCGCCAAAAGGCCGAAGACGTGCGGAAGCGGCTGCTCGCCGGCGAGCCGTTCGCGCGTCTGGCGGGCGAGGTGTCGGCGGCGGCATCCAAGGCCAATGGCGGCTTGATTGGGCCGATCCACGTGGACGAGCTCGCGCCGCAGCTGCGCGACCTGCTCCAGAAGCTGAATGTCGGCGATATCACCGAGATTCTGCGCACCCAGCGGGGCTACCAGATCCTGAAGCTCGAGTCGCGCACCGACGCGAAGGTCAAGAGCTTCGAAGAGGCACGCGGCGAGATCGGCAACCGAATCGGCGAACAGAAGCTGCGTGTCGAGCGCGAGAAGTATCTCGAACGGCTGCGCGAGCAGGCCACCATCACCTGGCGCAACGCCGAGCTGCAGAAGGCGTACGAGACCGCGCTGGCGCGCCGGCGTGCGGCTGCGGCCGCCGAGGCCCAGGCGCCCACGACGAACCAAGGCTGAGGGACGTGCATCGATAGCATGGCCGAGAGCTGGTTTGCGCTGTGGACGCGGTCGCGCCACGAACAGGTGGTGCGGGAGCAGCTCGAACAGAAGCACATCGAAGCCTTTCTGCCGACCGTCACGCGCTGGAGCCGCTGGAAGGATCGCAAGAAGAAGATCGACTGGCCGCTCTTTCCCGGATACTGCTTCGCGCGCTTCAACCCCCGCGACCGCCTGCCGGTTCTCACGTGCACCGGCGTCGTGAACATCATCTCCTTCGAGGGAGAACCGGCGCCCATACCGGAGCTCGAAATCGACGGCATACGGCGGCTGGTGGAGAGCGATCTCGCGTACGATCCGTGTCCGCTGATCCGCGAAGGCATGGTTGTCGAGGTGATACACGGCCCGTTGACCGGCGTTGTCGGCCGGCTCGTACGAAAGAGCGACAAGGCCCGTCTCGTGCTGTCCGTCGACTTGATCGGGCAGGCGGTGAGCGTGGAAGTCGACGCCGCCGACGTGCGTGCCTACTGAGTCTCATGAAGATCGGCTCCGTCGAACTGACGTCGCCCTTTGCCGTGGCTCCGATGGCGGGCATGACCGACACCGCCTTCCGGCGTCTCGTCAAGCGCCAGGGCGGCTGCGGACTGGTCGTGACCGAGATGGTGTCGTCGGAAGGCCTCGTCCGCGGCATCGATCGCACGCTCGAGTACGCCGAGTACACCGAGGAAGAGCGTCCGGTCTCGATTCAGATCTTCGGCGGAGACCCGGTGAAGATGGCGGATGCGGCGCAGATCGTCGAGTCCATGGGCGCCGACATCGTCGATGTGAACATGGGCTGCCCGGTGCCGAAGATCTCCAGGCACAATGCCGGATGCAGTCTCATGCGCGATCCGCACCACGCGGCGCAGGTCGTCGGTGCGATGGCCAGGGCGGTGAAGATTCCGGTCACAGTGAAGATGCGGGCCGGATGGAACGATCGCGAACGCAATGCCCCCGTGCTCGCGCGGATGGTGCGCGACGCCGGTGCCGCCGCAGTATCGATTCATGGCCGCACCGCGGAGCAGTCGTACAAGGGCACGGCCGACTGGGGGCTCGTGGCCGATGTCGCCCGCGAGCTCGACATCCCGGTCCTCGGCAGCGGCGACTGCGTCGAACCGGAGGACATCATCGCGCGTCTCGCGACGGGCGTCAGCGGTGTGCTGGTCGGGCGCGGCGTTCTGCGCAACCCGTGGATCCTGGCGCAGGCGGCTGACTTGGCGGCCGGCCGCCCGCAGCGTGTGGTGACCTTGCGCGAGCGCGGCCAGTTCCTGCTCGACTACATCGATCTGCTGCTCCACGAACGTTCCGGCGAAGCGGCAGGCTTCCGGCATGTCGCACCCGGAGCCGAGGCCAACGACGCGCAGCCGGCGCGGGGCCAGGAGCGATGGGTGATTAACAAGCTTCGGGCGCTGTGCGCGTGGTACTCGAAGGGACTCGAGGGTGGTTCTCAGCTGCGCGTGCGCGTCAACAGCGCCGAGCGCCTGTCAGAGCTGCGGGAGATCGTTCAGGAGTTCTTCCTCGCGGAGACGGCGTCGGTCCCCTGAGACGGGGACCGATCCATATCGTTCCGGCGGGTTATTCGCTACCAGCGTCGGCCGCCGCTGGCGACGGGCATGTGAACCGTGCGCTCGGCAGCCTTGCCAGCCGCCTGCGCTCTCGACAACATCCGGACCAGCGCCACCATGTGGCTTCGATCGACGGCGTGCGCGGCGGCTTCACGCAGGGTGACCTGGCGGCGGCGGACGGCGCGCGCCAGCGCTTCGTCGACCGAACGCATGCCCGCCGGGCCATGACGCTGTGAGCTCGCCAGACCCTCGAAGTCGGCGGCTTCGATCAGCGGCCGAATGTCGTTCGAACCGAGGATGATGTCCTGAACGTGCAGGCGGCCGCCGCCGATGCGGCGCAGGCTGCGATAGCCGACCGCGGCCCGGAACGACGCTGCCAGCGCGCGGCGCAGATGAGCGTCGCGATCGAGGCCGCTCTGGCCGACCAGAATGCGCAGCGCGTCGACCGTCGTCGGCGCGACCACGGCGACGATCACGAGGCGGCTGCCGGTGGAGGCGAGAATCGCCTCGTGGAACGGCAGCTCGGTCTGCGGACCGGTGACGAGCAGGATGTCGGGACCTTCGTGCGACGCACGGCGAATCGCGGCGGCGAACTCGGCGTCCGGGCCGGTGACCGTGCGCAGGCTGACGAACGAGCCGGAGATATCTCCGCGCAGGCTGCGACGCTGCAGCGAGATGAGGTAGCCCCCGCGGTTACGGCCGGCCCAGTCGGCGATCGCGACGGCAAGCGATTCGACCGCCGTCTCGCTGGGCGTCGACACGACGATGAGTCCGTCGCCTTCGCACGCGGTGCGGACCTGCCGTGGAATGTGCTTGTGAAGGAGCTGCAGGCGCGGCGCCCCGTGCGGACGCAGCTGCAGGACCAGGCCGAAGCCGTGATGGTCCGAGAACATCCGGCAGCTGACGTTCCCCAGCTCCGGATAGTCGCGCACCCATTCGCCTTCAGCCCGCGATTGCCAGAGGCCGTCGCCGCCCCGGGCGAACGCACCCGAGGCTTCGTCGAGCACGGATGCCTCGACGAGATCTTCGCTGAGGCGCTCGATGCGGTCTTCGATGCGAGCTGACGCCGGCGCGCCGGCGCGGAGATAGAGCGTGGTTGCGCCGCGATGAATGGCGCGCGCAATCCAGCCCTGAAGGTCGGAGCGCTCGGCGGAAGCGAGAGGCGTCACAGTTCGCATGGCGTGCACCGGTCGATGGTCTTCTACGCGAGCCACGACGGTCACCGGAGGATGTGATACGGGCTCGGCGTAGCCGCTGGAATGCGGCGTGTCGACGGACACCGGTTCGGGCGTCGAGACCGGTACGTGAACGGGTTCCAAGCTGTACGACTCCTTCGCAGGCGCCGCCGCCATCGGGACGGGTTCGGGCTCCGGCGCAGGCGCAGGTTCCGGCTCCGGGGCCGGCGTTTCGGCAGCCGGCTCGGGTGCGGCTTCGGCCGGTTCCGGCTCGGGCGCCGGCTTCAGCACGACGAGCTCGATGGAGAATTCGTCGCCCACCCGCTCGGCCTTGGCCATCAGCGGGTGCGGAAACGAGTCGGTCTGAATGCTCTCCGACGCTGTGCCCTTCTCGCGAAGCTCGCGACGGCCGTCGCTCGACAGGATCTGCTCCGCGAGCGCCTCGACGGCGTTGATCGACAATATCGCCGACGCCACATCGTGGCGCCGATCCCCAGCCAGCACGTGGGGCCGCTCGCCGGCCCGCATCACGAGCCGTTCCCCGCCCACACGTTCAAGCGCCGCACAAAGCGACGGCATCAGACTCATAGGTCAGCGTCCTGCAGCTTTAGAACGTCTTCGAATTGAAGCGCCGCTCTGAATACAGGGTTCGGCGCCACTGCGTGCATCGTGGACCGGATCACGGTCGCGCGCAGCACGCGGCGAATGCCCCCGTACCGCAGGAAAACGTCAACGGTTCGACCAGGGCACAACCGTTGATTTGTTTCGGCCAATAACCCTGTCGACGATAGATTCACCAGGCGCATCGGGAAGCCCGCGACGGCCAGGCGCAGCTCGGACTTGAACTCATGCGGCTCTTTGCGAACCGCGCCGCGCCGCTCGACGCGCGCCGGCGCCGGCGGCTCTTCTTGAACCGGTTCGGCAGCAGGAGGTGCCGCCGGGGCGGGCTCGGCCGCCGGCTTTGCCGCTTCAGAGGTGGGCGCCTTCTTCAGCGAGGCTTCCAGGCCAGCAAACAGGTCGTCGAGCGAACCGTCCGGCAGCGACACAATCAGTTCAGGGTCGTCGTCGGGTCGGGGGTCGCTCATAAGGATGTGTCTTCCGCAGCCTCGCGCCCTCCGCCGTGGACTCGACGGTCCGGGCGGCGCGAAAGCGCGGCTGCACAAAAGTTCGCAAAATTACCGTGCAACTGGCCGAGCTGGGTCGACGATGTCCTCGACCAGGCACAACCCCGGGGAAACGGCTTTGAAATTTGGAAAACCAAGGTTACTTCTACTACGTCGCTCCCCAAAGACATAATCGGCCTATCATCGGTGCGTACGTAGGATCCACGACGGATTGTCCGGCGATCCTGCGGCGAGAGGCAGTCATGGCCAAGATCGTGATCGTTGAAGACGACGACGCGACCCGAACAGGGTACCGGGAACTGTTGAATCTGGCGGGGCATGAAGTGATCGCGACGAGCACCTACCAGGAGGGCCGTCACGCCGTTCAGGTCGAGAGTCCGGATTTGGTGATTGCGGATCTGAGACTGGGTGGCTTCAACGGGCTGCAGCTGCTGCTCCTGAGCCCGCGGCCGATCCCCACCATCATCATTACGGGATTCCCCGATCAAGTGCTCGAGGCCGAGGCCCGTCGTGCGGGCGCGGACTACGTGGTCAAGCCTATTTCTCCGTCGGCGCTGGTCGCTTTGGTGAACGAGAAGTTGAGGACGATTCGCCCCACGACCCACTAGGACGCGCGTCCCCCGATTCTGTTTCCGGGCAGACAAACCTCACGCGTCTTGGCAACGCGCGAGTCTCGATCGACGAAATCCTGCACGGAATTCTGTGTGAAACCGCGGCGTGTGCAACGCCGGCCTCCCGGTACCTTCCTTGCCATTCCTCCCGGCATATCGGCGGCGCGATCGTCGCGACCCCGATTCTTCTCGAGGTATCGATGCTCGGCCGGCGTAGTCATACTCGAATCTCTCTGGAATCTGGCGCCGAAGGCGTCATCAGTCTCGCGCGCGACATCTCGGTTCGCGTGAGCGGCGATGGCCAACTCGTGGCCATCAGCCGCGAAGCGGCTCCGATTGGCGAGCGCGTTCGTGTCCTGCTCGCCGACGACGAAATCCTCGTCGTCGCTGAAATCGTCGAAAGCCGCCCGGTCATTTGCGACGGCGCGGTGCGCCATCGTCTGGTGATGCGCCGTGTCGATGGCGATGCCGCATCGCCGCCCCGCGGAACAGCGCGGAGCTGACCACGCGCCGCTTCCCCTTTTCCGGAGGATCTCTTCGTGTCCGATCAATTGGGAGTGCTGACGCGCGAGCGTCAGGTTCGTCTGCTCAACTGCAGCGTCTCTGGGTGTCTGCTCGAAACCAACTGTCGTCTTCCGGTCGGCGCCACGGCGTCGATCCGCGTCATCGTCGAGGGCCGCGAGTTGAGGGACGACGTGCAGGTGGTCCGTTGCCAGCCGATCGCCGGTGCTGGAGAGCGGTACCACGTCGGTGCACAGTTTTTGTGGACCCAACCCCTGGTTCGGGAGTCCCTCCGCAGTGCTTTACGCGCCGCGAGAGGGGAATTTTCCGCGATTTTGGACTACTGAGTGGGGCCTTGCCCGAGAATTACTAAATTCGTCTAGACGGAACTGAGCACTAGTCAACCTTTTTGGGGATTACTTGGATCAATACGGAACACTCCAGCTGAAATGTGAAATCGCCTGCTGGAGTGATAATTGCTGGGCCATCGCGGACGAACCGTGTAAGTCCTCAGATTTGCACAGTTTAGCGCAACGATGGCCGCAGGGCACCGGTGGGCGGGAGTGAACCCAGATGTTGAGTGACTCTCAGGCAATGTCTCTTTCTGGAACGGGCGGCATGCCCCCGTTCATTGTGGCAAGTGCCCCAATGGCGGCACTGATGGACGCGGTGGACCGTGCCGCGCAGTCGGACAGCAAGGTTTTGATTACGGGCGAGAGCGGAGTGGGGAAGGACCTGATCGCGCGGCGGATACACGCCCAGTCGCGTCGCGCCGCCCATGCCTTCGTGCCGGTGAACTGCGCCGGGCTCACCGAATCGCTGCTCGAGTCCGAGTTGTTCGGCCACGTCAAAGGCAGTTTCACCGGCGCCTATCGAGACAAGCTCGGGAAACTCCAGACCGCGCATCGGGGAACGATCTTCCTCGACGAGGTTGGCGAGATGAGCCTCAGGATGCAGGCCGTCCTCCTGCGGTTTCTGGAGAACGGGGAGATTCAGGCGGTCGGATCGGACACGCGGGTGACGACGGTTGATGTGCGCGTCATCGCGGCGACCAATCGCAATCTCCCGGACCTCATTGCCGCCGGCCAGTTCCGCGAAGACCTGTTGTATCGGCTGAGGGTCATTCATCTCGAGGTGCCGCCGCTGCGCCAGCGCAAGGACGAGATTCCGGTGCTCGTCAATCACTTCATCGCGAGAAGCGGGCGCCGGGCGAGCTTCACGCCCGAGGCGATGGAGGCGTTGTGCCGGTATCGCTGGCCGGGCAACGTGCGCGAGCTGCAGAACGTCGTCGAGCAGGCGATGTGGCTGTCGCACAGCGACCTGGTCGACGTGACGCAGCTGCCGGAGGTCATTCGCGTGCCGCCCCAGCCGGTGCGTCCCACGCGGGAGCGCCGGGTGCAGGTTGCCGACGAGTTGTACGCGGCGCTGGTCCATGGCGGGTACTCGTTCTGGGATCACATCTATCCCCTGTTCCTGTCGCGCGACATCACGCGACACGACATGCGCGAGCTCGTGCGGAAGGGACTGTCGACGACACGAGGGAACTATCGGGCGCTCCTGAAGCTGTTCGGGATGGCGAACCAGGATTACAAACGCTTCCTCAACTTCCTCGCGGCACACGATTGCGGAGCGGACTTCAGGGCATTCCGCCACGGGACGGCCGACCCGCAGCGCCCGCCGCGGCTCATTCTGCCGCCGCTGCCGGCGAAGGCGTCGTTGCCGGCCGAATCGAAACCGCTCGCCTCGGCGGGATAGGAGAGGCGTTCGACGGGATGGGAGAGCCAGTCAGGATGTTCCTTTCTCTCGTGCTTTTGTCTGCCGCCGCGATCCCTTCCGGCCGCGTACCCGATGTGAATTCGGGCGGAATTCGTTGAAGATGGCGAGCGCTCTGGTCAATCCGGGGGACTGGCTGACGGCTTGCAACGAGACGGGTGCTGCACCGCATATCCGGGACGAAGCTGATTCTGCCTTGATGGCCGTGACCGACCACTCCTCCCCCGTGGCCCAGGAGCCTTCCAGTTTTGAAATCGCCGTCCGCGCACGGTCCTGGGACTGGCTTCTCGAGCTGCGGCGGCGGCTCAAGGTCGACATCCAGCTCGTCGACGATCGCCACGTGCCGCTGCTGCCGTTCGCGGCCGCGGGCGCCGCGCCCAGCCTGGCGGCGCTGTGGGAGCAGCGCGAGCCGATCATCATGACGGCGGTCACCGGCGCTCTGCAGACGAGAGTGTCGCAGGCCGTGGCGTGGCACGGCCTGCAGATCGTCTGCATGGCGATCTCGGTCGATCGCGGTGCGTCAGGCGTGCTGGTGCTCGGCCGGATGCTGCCGGCTGGTCAGGATTCGGAAGCGTCTCGCGCGCAGCTCGAGCTCGTGGGCTCGTGGCTCTCCACGGCCGTCGAGGCGCATCTGCTCAGTCCGCCCGCGCTGCACGCAAGCGGCGTGAACCGGATTGCGCCCCTCGCGAAGCTGCTGGCGAAGGCGGCGGAAACCGAATCCGATCGCGAGCTGGTGCGGCTGTTCGGCGAAGCGATCGCCGTGTGGCACGACATCGAAGTGTCGGGATACGTCGAGATGTCCGACGGCAACTTCGCCCGCGACGTCAGCCTGCCTGGTGTTCGCAGAGCCGATCGACCGGCGACGATTCCCGCCATCGGCCTGCCCGACTCGCCCGAGCTCGCGCTCCTGCCGCAAGGCCATCTCGATCGCTTCGGACTGCCGGTGAACAACGAGGCGTATGTGTGTCAGCTGCGCCGCGGCAGAGGCAGGGCGTGGCTGCTCGTCTTCACCGGCGCGATCGACGCGCACGATCTGCAGCGGCTCGTTGCCTACGTCGCGCTGCTCGATGTGGCGCTGGCGTACGCGACAGCCGAGGCGACGGCGCGCATGACGCATACACTCACGCGACGGCTCGCCAGCGTCGAAGACGCTGCTGCCGAGACGCGGGCCAGCCTCGCGCTCGATGAGCTGCGCAGCGCGCTCGGCGCATCGTCGGCGGCGCTGACCGTCGAAGCGGCGAATGGCGATTGCCTGCTGCGCGCGGCGAGTCCGGCGGCCGCGGAGCGCGTGATGCACACGCGGCTGACAGTAGTCAATCGCTCGGATCGGCAGTACACTACGATTGTTTCCATCGGTCGCAGCGAGGGACAGCCGTTCACTCCGCGCGACCACGCCGTTGCCTCAGCGGCCGCAGAGGTGCTCAGCGCGTGGGTGTCGTCCTCCCGCGTCTCGCCATCCCGGCGCGACCGCCGTGCAGCGGCTCCGGCATTCCAGGAAGTGATGGAGCGCTCCGCGCGTGAAGCTGTCGAACGCGGCGCGCCGGTGACCGCCGTCGTGCTGCTGATTCGCGATGCGGCGCTCGCGCCAGGTTCGACCCAGCGCTGGGTCGCCGGCATGCGGGGACAGATGAGGCCGTCGGATCTTGCGGGGATGTTGGCGGAAGGCGAAATCGGACTGTTGATGCACGATACGACCGCGCAGCACGCGAGGAACATCGCCTCGCGCCTGCGCGCCGTTGTCGATGGGCTCCCCGGGACGGAGCCGGTTCTGGTCGGCGTCGCGACGCGGGTCCCCGGTGTTCCGGCCGCCGAGAGCATTGTCAATGAGGCGCGCGCCGACGCGCTCAAGAGCGGCAGCGATCGCCGCGCGCCAGTGGCACGAGAGGTTCGACGCTAATGGCGCTGGGGGATCGTCGCGCTCGTGTCCGTCTCGAAGTCGTGGGCGCGCTGTGGGCGACGCTCGAACTGACGGAGCCGGCACGCGTCGTCAACATCAGCAAGGATGGTGCGCTGCTCACCTCGCCGGTGGCGATGCCGCCCGAGTCGATACAGCCGCTGCACCTGAAGCTCGAAGGGCAGGAAGTGACCGTCGACGCGCGTGTCCGCCACGTGCGCCGGGTCTCGGGGCCGGACGAACCGATCCGCTATCTCGTCGGCGTCGAATTCCTCTCGACCCCCCCGGCGCTGGCACGCGCCGCGGAGTGGTCACAATCGTAATCGGCCCGGCCGACTCCGGTCTTCCCCCCCGACGTGGAAAGTCTTCCCTCCCGGGTGACTTAGCCCAGATTCAACCAGATTTTCTGAGCGCTTTCCGGGGCCGGTTTCGAGGCGCCCCGGAACGCGCAAGTCGTTGAACACAAACACGTTGCCGCGGTTGACAAACGTCTGCCCCGGCATGGCGACACGCTTGCACCGTGCAGCTGGCCGAGAAATTTCAGTCGGCAGCACGGGTTTCGAGGTCGGGTCTTTCGCGGCGAGGAGTGTGCAGACGAATGGAAGAGCGGCGACGGTCACCACGGCATCAAGTCGGCGGCGAGTTCGCCAACCTGCCCGCCAACATGAGCGTGCGTGTGATCGACATCAGCTCCGCCGGTGTGTTGTTGCAGTCATCGCGCATGCTCAATCCCGGTTCACGGGGCAGCCTGCGTTTCACGCTGGCCGGCGCTCCTTTTGCGGCGGACATTCAAGTGCAGCGGGTGTCCGCGGCCGCCGAGGCGGGCTCCGGCTATCGCATCGGAGCCACCTTCCTGGGCATGACCCCGGAACACCGGCGACTCATTGAACGGTTCATAAACAATGATTGATGGTGTGGCTGAACCAACCAGCACTCGCGTGAGCCCGATCGGCGCCGTCCGTTCACGTTCGCACGTCCAGCTGACCGGACGCAGTGCGGAAGTGACCGCGCTCGAGCAGGAAATCGATCGCGTGGCGCGCTCCGATGCGAAGGTGCTGATTACCGGGGAAAGCGGTGTTGGCAAGGAAATCGTCGCCCGCGCGATCCACTCGCGCGGCCCCCGTGCCAATCACGTCTTCGCGCCGGTCAACTGCGCCGGCCTTCCCGAGACGCTGCTCGAGTCCGAGCTGTTCGGCCATGTCAAGGGCAGCTTCACGGGCGCCTACCGCGATAAACCAGGGAAGCTCGAAACCGCCCACATGGGCACGATCTTCCTCGACGAAGTCGGCGAGATGACGCTGCGCATGCAGGGTCTGCTGCTCCGCTTCCTCGAGACGGGCGAGCTGCAGAAGGTCGGCGCCGACGGCAGCGGCCGCATCGTGAACGTCCGCGTGATCGCGGCCACCAACCGCGACCTGCGCGAGATGATCAAGCAGGGGACGTTCCGCGAAGACCTGTTCTACCGGTTGAACGTCATTCACATCGTCGTGCCGCCTCTCCGGGATCGACGCGAGGACATCCCGGTGCTGGTCCACCACTTCCTGAATCAGTTCTCCGCCGCGAGCCGCTCCGGCATCACCGGCGTCTCGCCGGAGGCGATGAAGGCGCTCACCGAGTATTCGTGGCCAGGCAACGTCCGCGAGCTGGAGAACGTCATCGAGCGCCTCGTGGTGACGGTCAACGGGCCGACCATCGAGCTCGAGCACCTTTCATCGGAGATCCGCTCGTACGATTCGGTGCTGCTGCGGCCCAAGCGGGAGCGCCGCCGCACCGTGGCCGACGATCTCTACAAGCGCATGATCGAGCAGCACGAGTCGTTCTGGACGGCGGTGTATCCGCTGTTCATGGACCGCGAGATCACGCGGGCGAACGTGCGCGAGGTCGTGCGGCGCGGGCTCGAAGAGGCGCGCGGCAACTACAAGATCGTGGCGCGGCTGTTCAACATGGAACCCCGCGACTACAAGCGCTTCCTCAACTTCCTGCGGAAGCACGACTGCCAGATCCCGTTCAAAGAGTACCGCTAGGTCGCCGGGGGCCCTTCCAGAGGGTCCCCGCCGTTTCCCGATCCCCGGGCCAAAGCTCGAAACGGTCCACGCCCTAAGTGCGCTGGCCACCGCCAATTACGGTTCCGTCGTGAGGCATGGTTGTTGCCAACTCATCCGGACGTGATATGGAGTAGTCGGCGAGATCCTCGCGATCAGGCCGGGATTCGCGCCGAGTGAGCCGAGCCGTGAGCGACGATTCCCAAACGCGGGGGGAATATCTTCCCGGCGCGGGATTTCAGCAGACGATGCGCCAGATCGCCCACCCTTCGGGTGAGCACCGGCGACTCTCGTCCGAGCAGCGAAGCGCGCTGCTCCAGATCCCTCAGCGTGTGCCTCCGGCCGCTGCGCCGCGCGAGTTCCTCACACAGGTCGTCTCGCTGATCGGCCGCGCGCTCGATACGAAGGCTGCCGTTGCCGGCAAGCACGAAGGGGCCTGGGTCGTGGCCGTCGAGTCGACGCCGTTTCCGACGCTGGCGCACCTGGTCAACGGCGGCGGGCAGGCGTTCGACCGTGTCGGGACGGCGCTTGGTCTCGGCGTGGATCTGTGGCGCTTCGAGGACCACGACTGGACGCTGGTCGGTCTTGCAGCTGCGCCAGGCACGCCGGTGATTCTGCTGCTCGAGGGTGACTGGACCGGGTCCGCACAGGATCTCGTCCTGCTCGCACGCGAGCTGAGTGGCACGACCCGCGGCAGCCGTGCCCCCTGGGCCATCGATGCCGCCGTGCGCCGCCTGACGCGTACGCTTGCCGACACCACGGGTCTGGCCGCCGTTGGCGATGCCGTGCTGCAGTTCGCCGTGCAGGCCGTCCCGAGCCGCATCGCGTCGCTGGCCGTGGTCAACGGCAACGGCGAGCTGGCAATCGTCGCGACCCTCGGCTACCCGCTTGCACTCGTCGAGCATCTGCGCATCGCACCGGGCACCGGTGTGATCGGCAGCGTCCATCAATCACGTTCGCCGCTGGTTGTCACCGACGTGAGCGAGAGCCCCGGGCTCAGTCGTCCGCGCGCGCGGTATCGCACGAACTCGTTCATGGCGGTTCCGATCCTCGCCGCCGGCGAATCGCTCGGCGTGATCTCGCTCACCGATCGCATCGGCTCCAGTCCGTACTCGCCGGAAGATGCCGCCGCGATCGGAGTGCTCATGGCACCGGCGGCGCTCGCGCTCGGGCGGGAGCGCGTCCTGCGCGAAGCGCAGGCCTACGCCCAGGCGGCCGTGATCGATCCCGTGAGCGGCCTGTTCAATCGCCGCTACTTCCAGGCGCGTCTCGAAGAGGAGCTCCATCGAGCCATTCGTCAGCTCACGTCCGTGGCGCTGCTGATGGTCGATTTGGACGGCTTCAAGAGCGTCAACGATCGATACGGCCACGTCGCCGGGGACATGGTGATTCGCGACATCTCCGAGATCCTGCGGCGCTCGGTCCGGATCTTCGATGTCTGCACGCGCTTCGGCGGAGAGGAATTCGCCGTGATGATGCCCGGCGGCACGGCCGAAAGCGCCGGTGCCATCGCGGAACGGATTCGGCAGCGTGTGGAGGCTTATCAGCGCAGCGAACCGGATCTGGCCGGGCTGCGCGTGACCGCGAGCATCGGGGTGGCCGTCTCGCCCCCTGGTGTCACCGCACGAGACCTGATCGAGCGCGCCGACCGCGCGCTGTACCACGCGAAGCGGGCGGGGAAGAACCGCGTCAGCACCGCGCGAGCCGACGGCTCGATCAGCGAAGGCTGATCGGCCCCCTTTCTTATCTTTCTTCTTACCGTCCCCCTACACGGCGCACATCGCGCGAACGATGCGCGGCCACGACGATCCGTGCGCCGTCCAGCGCGCCAGTGCCGCAATGGCCTGAAAGCGCCCGGCGAAGTGTGAGAGCCGGAGCACGATCGTATTGAGGTCGTCGTCGCCCCGGGCGACCTGGATCCACCAGTCGCGGCCATCGTCGTGAATACCCAGAATTCTGACTGGCTGGCCATCAGCAGGCGTCCCATCCAGCTCTGAAAACAGGCGGTCCAAAGACTTCTCGGTTTCCTGGGGCAGTTCCGCGCGCATCATCCAAAGGCTCCATCTCGTCAAGAGCCATTTTTCGTGCCAGAGACCTGGTGGAACGCATTACAAGCCGCATGTGATTAGAGATAAAGAGGTTAGGTCCTGGTCAGCACCTGAAAGTACACATTTGTCTTCCGATTGGATGAAATTTCAAGGCAGTACTGTGACGTTCTGACCGACTTTCCGCGACTTTACCGTTGACCTTAGTCGCTTCAAAAAGGCAGACTAATTACCTGCTCGTTATCTGAGAATTGGAGACTTGAGCCAAGATGTCTACGTTTTCAGTGCCACGAACCAACAGGAACCTGCCCCTGCTCCTCGGGGAAAGTGCTGCCATCGCCTCGCTCCGGCGGGAAATCGAAGCGGCAGCCCGCACCGACGCCAAGGTGCTCGTGCTGGGAGAGACGGGTTCGGGCAAGGAGGTCGTTGCGCGGCTCATTCACGAGCAGAGCGCACGCGCCTCGCGTGCGTTCGTGGCGGTCAACTGCAGCGGTATTCCTGAAACGCTTCTCGAGTCCGAGCTCTTCGGTCATACCCGCGGCAGCTTCACCGGCGCCTATCGGGACAAGCCCGGCCTGGTGCGTCAGGCCGATCGGGGAACGCTCTTTCTCGACGAGCTCGGCGAAATGAGCCTGCGCATGCAGGCGGTGTTGTTGCGCTTCGCCGAAACGGGTGAAATTCAGACCATCGGCGTCGACGGGGTCACCGGCCGTTCCGACGTGCGGTTGATCACGGCCACCAACCGGAACCTGCGCGAGCGGATCGAAGCCGGCGTGTTCCGCGAGGATCTCTACTTCCGTCTCAACATCATTCAGATTCACGTGCCGCCACTCCGCGAGCGCTCCGAGGACGTGATGCTGTTGCTGCGTCACTACCTGCGCCGCGCCGCCGACACGCATCGCCTCCACTGCCCCGAGCTCACGAGCGACGCCGAGCAGCTGCTCGTCGCCTACCCGTGGCCCGGCAACGTGCGCGAGCTGAAGAATCTTGCCGAGCGGCTCGTCGTCCGTGAATGGGAGCGTCCGATCACCGCGGACGATCTGCCGGCGGAGATTCGCGGCTGGCGCGAGAGCTCGACGACGGTCTCGACCTCGGTGTCCACGTCAGGGCTGGGCCATGGGCATGAGACGGCGGCGGCCCATCCGCGGCGGCCCGAGCGCAGCACGAGCACTGCGGATCGGCTCTGGGAGCGTCTGATGGCGGGCGAGAACTTCTGGACGGTCGTGCATCAGCCGTTCAAGGCCCACGAGCTGACGCGGGACGATCTCGCGGCGTTGATCCATCGCGGGCTCGAACATACGCGCGGCAGCTATCGCGCGCTGCTCGGCGTGTTCAATCTGCCGCCCACGGACTACAAGCGCTTCCACGCGTTCCTGTACCAGCAGAACTGCAACCTGCCGGTCGGGCCGTATCGAACCGCGCGCGCCGGCATGCGTCGCCAGGAACGGCCGTCGTCGGCGTACACCGTCGCAGGCTGATCCCGTTTCCCTCTCCAGCCGTCGAGAGCCCGGCTTCCGCTGCCGGCTCTCGGCGGCACGTCACACGCGTTCGCGAAGCCTCGCTACACCTTCGTCGCTCTCCCACATCTCGAAGTCATAGGTGAGCGCCTGCTCGATGCTCGCGTAGAAGCGCTGCGCGAGCTCCTGGTGCGCCGGATGATCGAGATAGGCCTGCAACCCGTCTCGATCGTCGAACTCGAGGATCGCCGCGAACGAATAGTCGATGGTCATCATCTGTTCGTAGGCGCGGCCGATGGTGGTGCGGGAACCGATGCGCGCACGCCGAAGGGACGGGATCTCGCGAGTGGCCCGCGCCAGCGCCGCCGCGAGCGCGTCGCGAGCGGCATCGGTGAGATCGGACCTGAGACGAAACAGGATGACGTGAACGATCATCGCTGCCGCCCTCGTCGCGGTCCGGGTGTGTCCGCCCGCGCTCCCTTCGGACGACCTCCAGGAGATCGAGACCCTTGTGGCCGGTGGCCAGGTGGCCGCGCGCCTCGCCGCCGTTCATGCGGCCGGTCCTGTGCCCCGGTTCGGGTCCCGGATGAAGCGCCAGGCTCTGTCTGCGGCCCTTGTTGCCCCGGCTGCCGTCGCGCCGCCTTCCGCTTCCTGAACGCCTGCCGCGGGTCGCGGTGATCGCCGCCGGGCCGCCAGTCGCGATCCCGTTTCACGCGCTCACGCTTCAGGTCGGCCTGCGCCTCTTCCGGCGAGGACCAGAGGCGGCCGCGCGCGAACCATTTCATTTCCGCATCGGGGTGCTTCTCGCGAATGCGGTTGAACGTGGGGAGCAGGTCGGCGCGCTCGGCCGCGCGGAACGCCGTCGGCAGGCCGCCGGCGAGGATGGTCCAGTACGAATAGCGCGGTGGCATGTCGTCCTCGTCGTGCGCGGTCAGTCGACGTTGAGGCGCTTCAGCTTCTCGACCAGCGTGGTGCGCTTGATGCGAAGCAGTTCTGCGGCACGGTTCCGATTGCCGCCCGTTCGCTCGAGCGATCGCCGAATCAGCTCGCGCTCGATCCTGGCAAGGTACGCCGGCAGGTCGAGCCCGCTCTCCGGAAAATCGACGAACGGCATCTCGGCAGTCTCGGGTGTGGCCTGCACTTCGGCCGGCAGATCGGTGATCGCGATCTCGCGCCGTCCACCGCTCAGGGCGACGGCCCGCTCGATCGCATTCTCGAGCTGCCGCACGTTGCCGGGCCACCCATACGCCATCAGCGCCCGCATGGCGCCCTGCGACACCTGCATCGGAATTCCCGTCGCGAATTTCTCGAGGAAGTGTTTCACCAGCACCGGAATGTCATCGCGCCGATCACGCAGCGGCGGCAGGTGAATCGGAATCACGTGCAGCCGGTAATAGAGATCCTCGCGGAAGGTGCCCTCGGCCACCATCTTCGACAGATCCGAATTCGTGGCCGCGATGACGCGGACATCGACCTTGATGGTCTGGCTGTCGCCGACGCGCTCGAACTCGCGCTCCTGCAGCGCGCGCAGCAGCTTCATCTGCAGCGCCGTGCTCATCGTACCGACTTCGTCGAGGAACAGCGTGCCCTTGTGCGCCTGCTCGAAGCGTCCCTGCCGCGCGCCGACCGCGCCGGTGAAGGCGCCGCGCACGTGGCCGAACAGCTCCGCTTCGAGCAGCGTCTCGGGTATCGCGCTGCAGTTGAGGGCGACGAAGCGGTTGGCCTTGCGCGGGCTGTTGTGGTGAATCGCGCGCGCCACGACTTCCTTGCCCGTGCCGGTCTCGCCGGTGATCAGGATCGTGCTGTTCGATGGCGCGATCGTCTCGAGCAGATGAAACAGCTTCTGCATCGGACGGCTGTGGCCGACAATGCCGCCGAATCCCTTGTGCCGCTCTTCCAGCTGAGACCGCAGATACGCGATCTCTGAGTCCTTGTCCCGCTCCGCGAGCGCTCGCTGCAGACGATGGAGCAGCTCATCAAATTGGAGCGGCTTCTCGAGGTAATCGGATGCGCCCTGCTTCATCAGCGCGACGGCATCCTTCAGCTTCCCTTCGCCGCTGATGACGATGCAGACGATGCTCGGATACCGCGCGCGGGCGCGTTCGACGACCCGGGACCCGTCTATGCCGGGAAGCTTGAGGTCGGTGATGACGGCATCGAAGGCCGTCCCTTCGAGGAGCTCCAGGGCCTGCTCGCCGCTGTCGGCCTCGACGACCTCGAACCCGTGCTCCGCCAGGCGTTCGGCCATCACTCCCCGGAGGTTGGGCTCGTCGTCGATGAACAGAATGTGTTGGGCGGCGGGCATTCTGCGAGCGCCAATATATTGACACAAGCGGCGCTAAGGATCGGGGGCTTACAGCCGATACAGCTTCATGAGGTCGTCTTGGGGCCCCGGTGGGCCCCGTTTGTCGAAACTTTTGAGGGCCGTCAATCCGAGGCCCCGTGAGCAAATATGGACCGCCAGACCCTCTCGATCATGAAGGCCTGCGAGGCTGTCGGAGTCAGCCGTCGCACGATTTACAACTGGATTTCCGCGGGCAAGGTCGAATACGTCCGAACCGCCGGCGGATCCATCCGGATCTTCGCGGACACGCTGTGGCGTGATGCTGCGCCCTCGCCGCGCGCCGCTGCCAACGCCTCCTCCTCCGAAGAATCCGAGACCAGGACCGCCCCCGGCTCGCAGCACGCGTAAGGTTCGCCCGCTGCCGCCCGTCGGCCCCGTGAGGCCGACGGGTCGCCGCAGGAGCAGGCGCAACGGGCGCCCTTTCCACGCCTGTATCGCCGCTCGGGACCGTGCCCGCTCACACCGAGGTGCCGGACGCCAGGGCACCACGTGCGTGAATCGTGTCGGTGTACCGTCTCCGGCGCTCTTGCCGCCTTGGGCACTGTTCGAGACAAGTCCGTCAAAGAACAGCGCCTGCCGGCCGGCTTTCAGATCTACTTCGGCACATTCGCAAACTCCCCCAGCCTGCTATTGATCCATCCGGGAACAGCCCTTCAAAACCGTAATCGGGGTGTCAGGATCTTGGCGTGGCACGGTCAGAAGTCCGTCAACTTTTTGGCGACTTCTCGGTTCTGCGCGGGAGTGCGCCGTGCAGAATCCGCGTCGTTGGCCGCCGCCAAACTCCGCAGAAACAGCCACTTACAGTGCTGGTCGCACGCGATTGCACTGTGATTCCCGCTGATTCCACGTGTTGGTACCGCGGTTGCCTTACTTGGCGCCGGAGGTCACACTCATGCGCCCGGTAAGTCAGAGCAGCTCGGTCAATCCACGCGTCACGGCCAGTCTTCCGTTCGTCGAGCAGCTTGCTCGACGCGTTGCGGCCACGATGCCCCACTCCATCGACATCGGGGATCTGGTCCAGGATGGCGTCATCGGTCTGATCGACGCGGCCCAGCGCTTCGACGAAGCCCGCGGGATCAAGTTCGAGACGTTTGCCGAGCGCCGCATCCGGGGCGCCATGATCGACGCGCTGCGCAAGGACGCCTGGCCGCGCGGCGTGCGCCGGCAGCGCCGCGAGCTCGAAGCCGCGCGCGAGGAGCTGCGCCGGGAGCTTGGCCACGAGCCGTCGCTGGCCGATCTTGCGGCCAAGATCGGCTCCGATGAAAAGCGCCTCGGCCGGACCATCGTGCGCATCAACGCGATCGAGTCGACCTCGCCGCTTGCCAACAACGAGAACCTCGACGAGTCGTCGCTGCCGACCGCATTGATTCCCTCCGAACCCGAGCAGCCCGACGAGGCGTACGAGCGCAACGAGACCCGGGAGCGTGTCTGTGCCGCCATTGCCTCGCTGCCGCCGCGTGAACAGAAGGTGATCAGCCTGTACTACTACGGCGAGGCGACGATGAAGCAGATCGGCGCCGAGATCGGCGTCAACGAGTCGCGCGTCTCCCAGCTGCATGCGCGCGCCATCCGTCGCCTCCGCGACGCGCTCGGATCCTTGATGCCGGCGGCCGAAGCGGCCAAGGTCATGCGCACGGCCATCCTCGAATTCCAGAAGCCGAAGATGGCCAAGGCCACATTGAACAGCGAGTGGACCAGCGACAACGCCGGCAAGCCGGGTGTGGTCGTGAACTACGCGAGCGCCTCACGGACGCTGCGCAGCAAGTCGGCGAGCCGGAAGGGCTTGGCCAGCCAGCGGCAGCCGCTTTCCTCGAGGAAGCGTTCGGCGTCGGCGCCGGCCGCGGCTCCGGTGACGAAGATGACGCGGCGCGCCAGCGTCGGCGTTGCCGCCGCAATCGCACGGTAGAGCGTCATACCGTCGACGCGCGGCATCTTCAGATCGCAGATCACCACGTCGTACTGATTCTCACGCACGCGGGCAAGGGCTTCTTCGCCGTCGCCCGCGTGCTCCACCCTTAGTCCCGCGTCGGTCAGCGCATCGACGATTGCGGTCGCCAACGCCTGTTCATCTTCCACCAGCAGGACCGATACCCCGTTCAGCGCGTCATCGGTTTCGGACTCCGCCGTCCGCGGCCGCGCCACCGCATCCATGTTCGCCACGGGAAATTCGACGGTGAACGATGCGCCGCCGGATTCCGGCGAATCGACGCGGATGGTGCCGCCGTGCTCCTGGACGATGGCGTACGCCACGGTCAGGCCCAGGCCGGTGCCTTTGCCGACCTCCTTCGTCGTGAAGAAGGGATCGAAGATCTTACTCTGCACCTCGGGCGGCACGCCGGGACCATCGTCGCTGACCTGCAGGACGACCTTATCCCGCTCCGCATCGTGCCACGTGCGCAGCGCGAGCGATCCGCGGCCGTTTGCCGAGAGCATGGCCTGCTCGGCGTTGATGACGAGATTGAGCAGCACCTGCTGGATCTGGTGCGGATCGGCAAAGACGGACGGCAGGCCCGAGGCGAGGGCCGACACCACCTCGATATTCGTCAGCCGCTGCTCGTAGGCGCGGAGCGCCAGCGTGTCACGCACCACCTGATTGAGATCGATGAGCGAGCGTGTCGACTGCCGCTTGCGCGCAAACGTCAGGAGGTTTCGAACGATGCGCGCCGCCCGCTCGGCTTCGCCGAGGATGACCGTGACGCCGCGGCGCGAGGTGTCGTCGAGTTCGCGCTCCGCGAGCCGCTCCGCCCAGCTCAGGATTGTCGCGAGCGGGTTGTTCAATTCGTGGGCGACGCCGGAGATGGCCTGGCCGAGCGCCGCCATCTTCTCCGCCTGCACCAGCTGCTGATACAGATCGCGCGACTGGTCGTCGAACCGGCGCCGCTCGCTCACGTTGCGCACCAGCGCCTCGACCTGCGACACACCGCGTCTGTCCGGAGGACCGGCGTGGGCGGTGACCTCCACCCAGATCGGATCGCCGTCCACTCGCCGCAGCCGAAGCAGGTAATCGGTGACCGCGCCCTCGGCCAGCAGCCGGCCGGCAAAGGCCTTTCGCGCGGCGGAATCGACGAAGCGCTCCGGCGAGAACGGCGCGACCTCGGCGTCGGCGATCCCCGGTGCGTAGCCCAGCATCGCCTTGAGGTAGGGATTCACCGCCTCGGTCGTTCCGGTGCCGAGGGGATCGAGTGTCAGCGTTCCCACGAAGATGCCCTCGTGCACGGCCTCGAAGAGGCGGGCGAAGGCGGTCGCGTGAGTTCGATGGGAAACGCGTCGGGCTGGCGCCACCACGGCAATTATAGGATCCGGTGTGCACCCGTGCGCGGCGCGCTCGGCCCGCGTCTCCCGCCGCATAACCGAGCCCGGGGCGCGTGCCCGAGCATGCAGCAGCCGCGCATTCGAGCCGATAACCCCCGCAGTTGAAACCATCCGGGGGCCGTTCGTTCCGAGGCCGGCCCCGCCGCAAAGGTAAGCGAGGATCCATGCGAGTTGTGGGGCGCAACGACGCCGTTCTGATGATCGGCCTGACCGTCGCGCTGTTCGTCATCTTCTCCGGACCGGTGGCTGCGCTCCTTGACTACGTCCGCGAAATCGAGGAGACGCGCGGCCTCCACCTGCTGCCGGCGCTGGTGATCCTCGCAACGATTTTCAGCTTCCATCAGCTGCGGAAGCGCCAGGAGATCCGCGCCGAGTCCCTGAGCGCCGCCCGCGCCGCGCGGGAAGCGACCGAGCGTGCGGCGGAAATGTCGCGTCTCGTAGCGTTCGGCCACGCGCTGGCGCGGACGATGGACAGCGAGTCGAACGATTCGATTCGCAGCGTGCTGAACGCCCACCTGCCGCTGCTCGCGCCCGGACGTGGGGTGTGGGTCATGACGCGAACGCGCGCCGGTCAGTGGGAAACGCAGGCGACCGTCGGCGAGTCGCTGCCCTCCGATCGCGAACGCGCCGCCAGGCGTGCGCTCGGCGAAGCGGACCCCGTGGTCGGTCCGTCGCCCACCGAGATCTGCTTCCCGATGATCATCGGCGGTGTTCCCGAGGGTGTCATGGGCGTGTCCCCCGAGCCGCCCCTCACCGACCACCAGCGCAGCGTGCTGAGCGCCGCCGCCGCGCTGCTGGCCGTCTCGTTGAAGAATTCCGAGCTGTTCCGCGAGGTGCGCGAGAACAGCGTGCGCGACGCGCTCACCGGCTGCTTCAATCGCGCGCATGCGCTGGAAGTGCTCGATAACGAGCTGCGCCGGGCGCGCCGCTCGCGGCTGCCGCTCTCGCTGATCATGTTCGACCTCGACAACTTCAAGGGGATCAACGACCGCCACGGCCACCTGTGCGGCGACGCCGTGCTGGCCGCCATCGGGGCGACGATGAAGGCGGTGCTGCGCGGCAGCGACGTGAAGTGCCGCTATGGCGGCGACGAGTTCATGGTCATTCTGCCCGACACGCCCCTGAACGGTGCGAAGCAGGTCTCCGAGAACCTGCGCCGCGCCATTGCCGAACATCCAGTGAGCTGGAACGACGGGCAGGTGATGATCACCGCGAGCTTCGGCATCACGTCGATCAGCCAAGGCGAGCACGACCCGCTGACCGCGATCGCGCGCGCGGACACGGCCCTCTACCGCGCCAAGCAGCGCGGACGGAACGGCATCGAGCTCGAGGAAGAGCCCGCGGCGCTGGCGAGCTGAATCCTACTCGGCGTCCCTGGCCGACGCGGTGCTCGACACCGGGCCCAAGGCGAACGTCATCGTCCCGTCGAGGACGACCTGACCGTTGACACGGGCGAAGCCGTACAGCTGTCCCATCCGGCTGCGCAGCCGTTTGACTCTCGCCTCGACTTCCACGACGTCTCCAGGCCTCACCGGGCGGCGGTAGCGAACGCGCTCGATCCCGACGAACAGCGGGATCTTGTCGCGGTTCTCCGGCTTCGAAAGGATCAGGATCGCGCCGACCTGGGCGACGCACTCGGTGAGGATGGTCGGCGGTACGCCCGGCACCGTCCCCTGCGACAGGAAGCGCTCGCTGATCGACACGTTCTTGATGCCGACGATGCGCCTGTCGGGTTCGAGCTCGGTGATGCGGTCGACCAGCAGGAAGGGATAGCGGTGCGGCAGAATCTGCTGAATCGCGCGCTGGTCGAGCGGCAGCGTCAAGGCGTCCATGTCAGGGTGCCAGTATAATTCGAACACTCACCGCGGCCCCGGCCACCCATCGATGACCACGCCACAGGACACGCCACCTGAACCGTCCGTGCACGCGACGCGCGGCGCCACCGACACCGAGCTGCTGTCGACGCTGTTCGAGCTCGGACGCGAGGTCACGTCGGTGCTGGATCTCGACGAGCTCCTGGCCAAGATTCCGCAGCTCATCGCCAGGCTGACCCGGTTCAGCGCGTTTTCCGTGTACCTGCTCGACGAGAAACGGCAGGATCTGCGGATTGCCTACGCCGTCGGCTATCCGGAGGAGGTGTGGTCGACGCTGCGGCTGCCGCTGGGTGAAGGGGTGGTCGGCGCCGCCGTCCTCGAAGGACGGCCGATTCTGGTCAACGACATCCGCCGCGAACCGAGATACAAGGGCCCGCTGCGCAACATGCTGTCGCAGCTCGCCGTGCCGATGCGGCGCAAGGGCAAGGTCATCGGTGCGCTGAACCTGCTCAACGAAGCCGAAGGCGCGTTCACGCCCCAGGACGAGGCGCTGCTCCGGCAGTTCGCCGCGCACGTGGCCGTCGCGCTCGAGAACGCGAGGCTGTTCGAGAGCGAGCGGCACTACGTCGAGACCCTCGAAACGCTCGCCGAGATCGGCCGCGAGATGTCGTCGATCCTGGATCTCGACGCGCTGCTCACGCGCATCGCCAGCCTGACCAAGCGTCTCATCGACTATCGCACCTTCGGCATCCTCCTGCTCGATGAAGCCACCAACGAGCTGGAGATGAAGCTGGCGGTGCGCTACGGAAAAGGAGCCGAGTCGAAGCACGTGCGCCTGGGCGAGGGACTCGTCGGATGGGCGGCGCTGCACAAGGAGCCCGTGCTCGTGGCCGACGTGTCGCAGGATCCCCGCTACATCAATCTCGTCGAGGATGCGCGGTCGGAGCTGGTCATTCCGATGTTGATCAAGGACCGCTGCATCGGCGTGTTCGATCTGGAGAGCCCCGAGCTCGATGCCTTCACCAAGGAGCACAAAGAACTGCTGACGCTCCTCGCCAGCCAGGCGGCCGTCGCCATTGACAACGCGCGCCTCTACGAGGAAGTGCGGCGCAACGAGGAGCGTATCGAGAAGGAGCTGCGATTCGCGCAGCGCGTCCAGCTGGCGCTGCTTCCCACCGAGCCGCCCAAAACCGTCGACGGCGTCGACATCGCCGGCCGGTTCGAGCCGGCGCGCGAGCTCGGAGGAGACCTGCACGATTTTCTGGTGCCCGAGGCCGAGACGCTGGTCGTTGCGGTGGGCGATGTGTCGGGCAAGGGCGCGCCCGCGGCGCTCTACGGCGCCTTTGCCGCCGAGCAGGTCCGCTCACGCACGCTGCGCCGCCGCTTCACTCCCGATCGGTTCAGCGTCTCCGGCGTGCTGCGGGCGATGAACACCAACCTCCACGAGCGGCATCTCGAGGAGTACTACTGCACGCTCTGCTACGCGTTCTTCGACTTCCGCCGGCGGACGGTGACGCTGTCGAACTCGGGCCTTCCGTATCCGATCCGCTGCTCGGCGGAGAAGTGCGGGCAGATCGAGCTGCCGGGGGTGCCGCTCGGATCGTTCCCCGGCATCATCTACGACGAAGTCACACTGGAGCTGCGGCCCGACGACCTGTTCGTGTTCTGCACCGACGGGATCTTCGAAGCGCTCAATCCGAGCGGCGCGGAATTCGGCGCGAGGCGGCTGTGTGAAGTCGTTGCCGCCTCGCGAACGGAATCGGCCCGGGGCATCGTCGACGCGATCTTCCATGCCGTGGCCGGGTTCCGGGGAAGCGCGCCCCAGGCCGACGACATGACCGCGGTGGCGATCAAGATCAGATAACGGCATCCGACAAGTCGGACCCTGGGCCCAATCCGGCTTGTCGGACAGGCCTATCTGACCTTGCGGCTGTCTTCGTTGAGGTGAAGGCCGATCGATCGGCCGCCCACGACGGCGACCTCGTTCACCTTGCCTTTCACCTGGACCCGCGCCCCTTTCGACAGCGTCCGGCTCGCGCGCGACACCACCGTGATCTCTCCCGTGCCGTCGTCGACGTTGTACAGCTGAAATGGCACGAGCGGGATTCCGAAGCTGTTGGTGACCGTGCCCGTGATGCTGACCGTCTTGCGTTCGTACTTGTCCGGCTGATCCTTCAGCTCGGAGATCCGGACGCTCCGCGCGGCGCAGCCGGCGGCGAGCACCGCACCCAACACCGCGATCGACAACAGACGGCCTGAGACTCTCATGCGCACCTCCTGAGACGACGCGCCCAGGCAAAAGAAATGGCCGCATCGGAATCGTGAACGCCCCTGCCAGGGATCCGGAAAGCGGCGATGCCAGCGCCTGCCTGAAGTTACGCTTCCCGGTGATCCGACGCGACCGCTGAGCACTTGTTCAAGACGCGTGCCCGCTCCCCGGCGACGATTTTGCCCGCAACGGGCCGGGTTGCGTCGCGCGGCGTCCTCACCGGTGGTCAGCGGGACGGGGCCGCCCGAGGACACTCGCGCCAACTTTCGGCCGGGGACCGCCGTCTTTACAGGCGGAGGGTGGCCCTCTCCGCCACCCGGAGGTGAACGATGAAGAAGGGGGTTGTGGGCGGTGTCCTGCTCACGCTGCTGACGGTACTGGCGTTCGTGACGGTGCCGGCCGCGGCGCAGCAGCAGGACCGCAGCCGTACCCGGACGGCCGTCTGGGACCTGAGTCTCGGCCTGGGGTCGACGATTGGTGTCACGGTGCGCGATCAGACCGGCGATGCCGCCGGCGTGGTGGTTGAAGACGTGCGGGCAGGCGCTCCTGCCGCGCAGGCGGGCGTGCAGAAAGGCGACGTCATCATCGATTTCGACGGCGAGCGTGCGCGAAGCGCGCAGCAGTTCGCGCGGCTGGTCCGTGAAACGCCGCCCGGACGCACGGTGAAGATGACGGTGACGCGAAACGGATCCCGGCAGACGCTCGACGTGACGCCCGAAGAGCGCGACAGCGCGTGGCTGCCGCGATTGCCGGAGATGACACGCGATCTCTTCCGTGCCCTGCCCCGCGATTTCGATTTCGAGGGGCCCTGGCCGCTGGGCTCGCGCCGCATCGGGATATCCGTTGTGCCGTTGAGCGATCAACTCGCGGCGTACTTCGGGGTGAAGGACGGTGTGCTGGTCTCCCAAGTGGAAAGCAGGTCTCCTGCGGCGGACGCGGGAATCCAGGCGGGAGATGTGATCACCGCGGTGAACGGGAGGAGCGTCTACTCGACCGGCGACATCGTGCGGGAGCTGCGAGAGGCCGGCCCGGGCGCGACGCTGGACGTGCAGCTCACGCGGGACCGGAAGGAGATGACGGTCAAAGTGACGCTGCCCGACCGGCGCCGTCCGCCCGCGTCGAGAACGCTGCCGATCTGAATCGGTCAGCCCTCGGCGGTACGTTCGAGAGGTGGCACATCCGCGGGCGCGGCGCTCGCCGCGGGCCAGCCGGCCAGGGCCGCCGCGAGCTGCGCAGCGAACATCATGGCCACGGCCCGCCGCGACATGTCGTTGTCGCGCCCGATGTTGACTTCGGCGGCGAGCACGCCGATGCAGCGATCGGGCCCCAGCATGGGCGCGGCCAGCGCTCCCCGCGTATCGTGCCCGCCTGAGACCGCCTGCAAGGTCCCGCTCCGCCATGCGGCGGCGGTCGCGTTGATCGCCGCCCGGTTTATCGGGCCAAGCTTCCGGATTACGTGCGGCGGATATCCGTAGGCCGCCGCGGCAAACAGCTCTTCGCCCGCCGCCATCCACACGACGAGCCCGGACGCATCGAGCACTGCCGCCGCCCGCTGCAGGATCTGCGGGAGCTCGTCCGCGCTGGTGAGACGGCCGATCGCGGTGCAGATGTCGGCGGCCGCGAGCAGATCGGGACCGTCGGGCGGAGGGGCGTCGAGCGAGGCATCGGGACTGGCGGGCTCGGGAAGCGAAGGTGCGACCGGCAGCGGCTCGTCGCGGCCTGTCGCCGCCGGCACTCGCAGCAAGAGCAGCAGCCCCGCCACCCACAGCGCGGCCACCGCACCGGTGATGCCCCAGGCCCGATCGAGCGCGTCGGTGCGCGCGGCCGCGTAGGCGTCGTATTCGCCCAGTCGAATGTTTCTGATTCCGGCGCTGATTTCGTTGTGCGACGTGCGGCCGTCGGAAAGGATGAGATCGGCTGCCAGGAAGCCCTGGCCCTGCCGCACGTATTCCTGCGCCCGGGTCTCCACGTCCTGCAGCGTGGCGGCCGCGGCGGCGAGCTCCTGTATCGTGCGGCCGGAGTCGGGGGAGCGCAGCTGCGCGCGAAGCGCCTCAGCGTCGGCTCTCAGCCCGCTGATGAGCTCGAGCACGTGAGACGGATCCTGCTCGGGCGCCGGTGCGATGTACGCATGCTGCGCACCCGCGACATCGTCGAGCGCGGCGGCCACTCGATCGAGCCGCTCGTTCAGCTCGCGCTGGCGTCGATCGAAGTCGGTCAGCTGTCGCGACGTGCTCCAGCCAGACCATGCCGCCCCGGCACCACTCGCGAGCAGGACGAGGAGGACGAGCAAACGCGCCGCGCGGCTCTGCATTCGAACAGCGACAGCATACCAAACGTGTCGAGCGGCTCGTCAGTAGCTCCACTGGAGCTGCACACCGACACGATTGGCGTTCAGCGTTGGCGTGAACGGGAAGGTGCCGGTCCGCGTCCGCCGGAACGTGTGCGTGTACACGCCGGTCAGCTCCACCTCCGCCCATTTGGCGAACTCGACGCCGATATCGAGCTCGTTGACGCGCGTCGGCGGGGCATTGCGCGCGAACTTGCGCGCGCCGTCGTAGTAGTTCCACCGCGTGAACGGAAACCAGGTTCCCGACGCGTGCTGCGCGCGGTAGTTCACCTGCACGTATCCGCCGTGCAGCGACTCCGACTGGATGCGGGTAAAGTCGGGCGACAGCTCGGGGCCGCGTCCGAAGTTCCACTCGGTCTCGATGCCGAAGCGCTGCGGATACCAGATCGCCGTGAAGCCGATGCGCTGATCGATTTCGCCGTCCGGGTTCTGCGTCGGCGTGATCGGCGCGCCGGTGCCCGCCGCGATCGCCTGCAGCGGCGTGACGAACCGTCCGCGGTAGGCCTGCACGCCCACTTCGACGAACTGCCCGCTGGGCAGCCTGAAGGGATACGCGACGCGCGCGACGACGTGCGTCTGGCCGTTCTGATCCGCGCGGTTCGGCCCTTGACCCGAGTACAGCCCCACGGCGACGGTCCCGTAGTCGCCGGTGCCCTTCAAGCCGCGTGCGGTGATGTCGCGGAATCGCTGTCTGGCGGTCGACGACGTCCACATGAACAGCGCTCCATAATCGCGCTCGCCTTCAACCGCGCTGTTGAGAGCGTCCGGCCGCTCCAGCGGCGCGCGATTCTGGCTCGACTGCATGTTCACCCATCCGAACGGGATCTTCGATTGCCCGGCTCGGACCCGGAACCGCTTGTCTGCATCCAGCCAGATGTCGGCGTAGAGGTCGCGCATCTGCACGGCGAAGTCGCTGGTGCCGATCGAGCCGTTGAAATCCGACTGCGCGTACAGCGACAGCCGATCGGTGACGTCGCCGCTGAGCACGAACCGCCCGCGCCGGATGATGAACGACTCGTTCTCGTTGACCGACCGGTCAGCGGGCACCTCGAGCGCCGGCCCCTCGTGGTTCACGACATCGCTCAGGCGCAGCTGTGTGTAGCCGCGCAGCCCGAGGCGCTCGTACCATCTGCCCTCCGGATCCCGTTTCGCGACAGGCGGGTCTGCCTCGCTCTGCGCCTTCGTCGCGCTCTCCTGCTGTGCGATCGCCGCGATCGCATCTTCTTGCCGGGCGCTCGCCGCGATCGGATCCTCTTGCCTGGCGACCACCGCGATCACTTTCTCCTGCGGTGCGATTGCCGCGCCCGCCTTTTCCTGCGCGGGGATCGTCACCGCTTTCGTCTGCGGCGTGAGACGCGGCACGATCGCGCCGGCCTGACCGCTCCCCGTTGTCGTCCGTGGCGGCTCGGCGAGGCTCCGAATCTCTTCGTACTCCTGTGGCGTTATGGACCCGCGATCACGAAGCACCTGGAGGAGCCGCAACAGGGCCTCGTTCTCCGCCCGCGCCGGCGTGGCCGGCAGGAGGACGAAGACGGCGGCAATGGCGGGGCACAGCATGACGAGCCGGCGGCAGGTTGTGTGAGACATTGTCGTTACTTGTACGAGACACAGGTTTCCGAAACGTATCGGCGATGTTTCCGATACGTAAACTGAGCTGTCCCGAGGGGGCCTATTCGGCGGGCTTGAAATTCGGGGCGCGGTTCGGGTGAAGGACGAGATACGTCGGCAGCCCGATGACCTTGTATCGCTCGACGAGGGCGCGGGCCGGGTATTCGTCCAGCTGCTCCGCCTGATACTTGATCTTCACGTAGCGCTCGAGTGCTTTGGTCACCGCTGGATCGGCGAGCGTCGTCCGGTCCATGACCACGCAGTTCTTGCACCAGGTCGCCCACAGGTCGATGAGCACCGGCTTCTGCTCGAGAAGGGCGACGTTGAGGCCTTCGGCGAGCGACGAATGCCATCCCTCTTCGAGCTTCTCGCGGACGCTGGCGGTCACCTCCTCCGGATCGACCCAGCGATCGGCGAAGAGGCCGTACGCGAGATAGCCGTAATACCCGGCGGTCGCCAGGATGAAGATGCCGAACGCCTGCTTGACGCGAATCATCCACGGGCCCGGCTTCGGCAGCGCTGTGAGCCCGGCGCCGGCGAGCGGCCACGGAAGGGCCATACCCAGGCCGAGGAGAAACGGCAGCGTGAGCGCGACGAGCGTCCCCTGCGTGTAGAGGTCGCTCGAGAAGAGGATGACCTGAATTACGACCGGGGCCACGCACGCGCCGGCAAGAAGCGCCGCTATCGCCCCCATTCCGAACGCGAGCGCGACGGAGCCCCTGCCGGACGCGTTCACGCCGATCGGCCCCGCGAACCGCGAGAAGTCGATCGTCAGCACATCGAACATGGCCAGCGCCAGCACGACGAAGATGAGTGCGATGGCGAGGTTGAACCACGGCGACGCGTTGATCGTGCCGAACGTGCTGGCGGTCGTGATGACGATGACGCCGAGGATGCCGTACACGGCTGCCATCGCGGCGCCGTACACGCCGCCCAGCAGGAATCCGCGGGCGCGGGATCCTGCTTTCGCTCCGGCGCCGATGATCGCCAGGTTGATCGGAATCATCGGCAGGACACAGGGTGTGAGGTTCAGCGCGAGGCCGCCGAGGAAGATCAGCAGGACGATGGCCAGCGGGCCGCGGCCTTCGAACAGCCCCTCCTCCTTCACGCCCGCCTCGGCGTTCTTCAGGAAAGTGAGGAACTCCTCGACGTCGGAGTACCCGGTAGAAGCGACGAGCGTGAAATCCTGGAGTTGATCGATGCCGTCGCTGCTGCCGGCGACCGGCACAGTGCGCGCCGCCGCGGCCGGTGCCGAGGACGGGGCGCTTCCGGTTCCAAACGCGATCCGTCCGAACACGTCGGGGCGCGTTGACGTCGGCCGGCCTGCCTCGTCGACCACGTTGAGCACCCACCGGACCTCGCCCGTCTGCGGCGGGTAGCACACTTTGTCGTCGCACGCCTGATAGCGAAGCAGCCCCGGCACGTCGATCTGGCCGGGTGCGGTGCGTTCGGCGACGGCGAACTGCACGCCGATCGCGAACTCGTTCTCGAACACCGAGAGCGGTTCAGACAGTCCTTCCTGCTCGAGGTCGGTGGCCCTGGGAAAGACGATCTCCGTAGCCGTCACCCCGGGCGGCGGGTTGAGTGTCAGCTCGGTCGGAATCAGCGAAGGATCGCGCGGCGCATTGGACTGCACGTGCAGCCGCTGCGGCAGCCGCACCTCGAGCGCGGCACGCACGGTGCCGCCGGCGCGGACGTCCGACTCGACCAGCGCGTTCAGGTCGGCGCGGGGACCGCGAAATTGTGCGAGGACGAGGGCTGGTGCAACGACCAGCAGCGCGACCGCTGCGGCCACCCCTCGCATGACTACTGGACGGGCTTGAGCGGAATGAAGGACGGCGTCGGGGCGCCCTCCATCTGCACGTTGTGACCCTTCACGGGCGGCAGATCCTGATACATGAAATCCCACTTCCACCGCTCGGAAGGATTCGACGCCTGCAGCCAGTTCTTCGCCGAAACCGCCCGCGCGAAGGTGACGGTGTCCGCCTCCGCATACTTCGACCCCGGCATCGCGGCCGCCAGGGCCTTCCGCACGTCGCTCGACGTCTGGAACGGCATGGACAGACCGAGCGACGTGGCCAGCCCGGCGAGAATCTGCCAGTCCTCGCGCGCTTCGCCCGGCGGGTTGAGCGCCTTGGAAGACGCCTGTACAAGGCCCTGTTCGTTCGTGTAGAGGGCGTCCTTCTCGACCCATGCAGCACCTGGCAGCACGATATCGGCCGCTTCCGTCAGATCGGTCGTCACGACGCTCTGCACGATCAGGAGCCGCAGCTTTCCGCTCCGGCGAGCGGCCACAATCCACGACACGTCGCCGAGCGAGCCCTCCGGGCCGGGATCGATCACGTACAGTGCTTTGACGCGTCCGTCCTCGACGGCGGTGCGCAAGGCGCTGACGTCCGGCGCGCCGTCGTTGCCGGCGCCGACCGCAAAGCCGAGGTCGCGCGCGCCGTTGACGTTCGGCGCGTTCGTGGCGTGGACCTTGAACTTCGTGCGAGCGGGCTGCGCCTTCTCGCTGCGCGTCCATCCGATGGTGACGAGGGACGGTCCTTCAGCGCCGACCAGTCCTTCCACCATCTGCTTCAGCACGAACAGCTCTTCGGTTGCTGCGTGCGCCGAGACGAGGAACCGCACCGAGTGTGGATCGGCGGCGCCCGCCGACTGGATGCCGTCGCGCAGACGCGGCTCGACATCGTGCCACGCCACCGGCTCGAGCATGGTCCGCTGACGCATCAAGGGCCGCCGCAGACGGGCCTCGCCTTCGACCCATCCGAACTGGAAGCGGCCGATGTCGCACATCCAGTAGCTGTTCACGTCCGGGTTCAGACGTGGCGTCATGCGGATCAGCCGCGACCCGCGCGCCCATTCGGGCTTGGCTTTCAGCCACGCGCTCGTGCTGCAGCCCTTCGAGCACAGCGTGCAGATCGTGTCAACGACGGCCGGGTTGTCCCACGGCCGGCTCTTGAACCGGTACTGCTTCGTCGTGATCGCGCCCACCGGGCACACGTCCATCAGGTTGCCCGACAGCAGCGAGTGCACGCCGGTCTCACGGAACGTCGCGATCTCGCTGCCGTTGCCGCGATCGACGATGCCGATCTGGGCGTCGCCGTCGATTTCGCGCATGAAGCGCACGCACCGCGTGCACAGGATGCAGCGGTTGCGATTGAGCATCAGCGTCGGGCCGAAATCCACGTCGGCCTTGACGCCCTCGCCGTCGAACACCCGCCGCGGGAAATCCATCCGGCTCGAGGCCGGGCCGAACGAGTAGGAGAAGTCCTGGAGCGGGCATTCACCGCCCTTGTCGCACACCGGGCAGTCGAGGGGGTGATTGACGAGGAGGAACTCGAGCACGCCCGCACGCGCCGCCGCCGTCTCCGGGTCGCGCGTGGTGACGACCATGCCGTCGGTGCAGACCGTGGAACAGGACGTCTGCAGCTTCGGCATCTTCTCGATTTTCACGAGGCAGACGCGGCAGGACCCATCCACAGCCAGGCCGGGGTGAAAACAGTAGTAGGGCACCGAAATGCCGGCCTCGATGGCTGCCTGCAGGACGGTCTTCCCCTTGGGAACCGTGACTTGCTGACCGTCGATGGTCAGCGTGACCGTATCCATAAGTGATTGATTTTAATCCAAAGGCGAGAGCTAGCGCTTTTCCTCGAACTCGGCGACGGCAGCCCAGTCGCGATTGACCTGCACCTGCCGCACCGGCTCGGTAACCGGTATGACATGCTCGACGACAGCCTCGGTGACCGGGACGACCACGTCGACCGTGCGACCGTTCGTATGGGTGATGGTGACGGTGACGGGCAGGTCGAAGACCAGGTCATCGGCCTGTTCGAACCGGACCGTGACCTCGCCGTTGCCGACCGTGCTCGAGTAGCGAATACGGGGGATATCGGTTGCGTAAATCCACCGCTCGAAGAATCGATCGAGCACCCGTCCCGACTCGGCCTCGAGGGCCCGCTCCAGGTCCTCGGTCCCGGCCTTCTGATAGCGGCGGTCAGCATAGAACCGGCGTATTCCGGCGAAGAAGGCCTTGTCGCCGAGCAGCCGCCGGAGCATGTGAAGGACCGCGGCGCCCTTGTTGTAGACGATGGCGCGAAAGACCCGGATGTCGCCCTTGACGACGCCCAGCCGGTAGCCGAGGTGTACCGGGCCCTGGTCGGAATCGCTGAGAGACCAGCGGCGGAACTGTCGCAGCATGTCGGTGAAGGTGCGTTCCCCGCGCGCCTTCTGAGCGTAGAGCGCGGCGAAGTACTGTGCGAACCCTTCGCTGAGCCACTGCTCGTGGTAGTTCTTCCACCCGACCGCCTGGCCCCACCACTGGTGCGCGAGCTCGTGAGCGAGGAAGAATTCGGGAAAGCCGTCGAACGCCGCCGGATCGCTGCGCCACGTGGCGTTGCCGGGCGACACCGGACTCTTGATGACAGCGAAGTATCCCGGGCTGTGGCCGCCCGGCAGATCGCTTTCGACCAGCGCCACTGTCGTCGACCGGTACGGCATGTCGCCGACCAGGGATGCATAGAAGCGCAGGATGTCCTCGGTCTGCTGGGCGACGTTGCGGCCGCGGAACCGCTGACTCAATTGCGCGTCGACGGCGACCGCCAGCTTGTCGATGCCGGCGCCGGCCGCGAACTCCTCGGGCAGCGTCAGCTCGACTTCGGCAATGCGCGTGAAGCGCGCCACGACGAGCGCGAGATAGCGCACCGGCTCACTGGCCTTGAACTCGAAGACCCTCTCGTCACGCGCGTCGTGCTGGGACGCGGCCGAGGGCGCAACCGGCTGCCCGCTGGCTATGCAGGTCCATCCCTGCGGTACGGTGAGGCGCATCGATGCCGTCGCGTAATCGGGGATGGGATTCTGCGGGTACCAGAACGCGCGATTACTCAGCAGAAACGCCGGATCGGTGGGCGAGGCGGGGAAGGGTTGGTCCTGTGCGCCCGCGAGCGCCACGGCCTCGACGTCGAGATCCTGCGAGGGAATACGTCCTTCGTAGGTGACGACCAGCGTCAGGTCGGAATCCTGAGGAAGCATCCTGGGCAGGTTGACGAGGACGTTGTTCTGGCCGCGAATGCGCAGGAACAGCAGCCGTCCGTACTCGACGCTCGTGACGCCGGTGACCGTCAGCGCTTCGTTGAGACGCAGGAACACGTTGTTGAGCGACGTTGAACGCACGCGAATCGCCAGCCGTGCGCGGCCCCGCACCGTCTGCTGCTCGGGATCGATCGACGCGTCGATGCCGTAATCCAGCACGTCGTAATCGCGCAGCGCATCGTCGCTGTAGAAGCGGCCGCGCGCTGCAAGCTTCGCCACCGAAGCGTACAGAGCGATGGTGCGCCGATCCTTCCGCCGGAAGAGCGTGACGTCCTCGGCTTGCGCCGACGAGCGCGTGAACGTGAGCGTGTCGAACCGCCGTGTGTCGACTTCGGCCAGGAAGTCGTCGACGGGCGGCAGCAGGTGCCAGGAGTCGGAGGTGAGATCCTGCAGGTCGACGTTGAAGGATCGGTTCGACTCGCGCGCGAAGACTTCCAGCGCGCGACGCGTCACGCGTTCCACGGGCGTGGTCTCTTTCAGGCTGGCTGTCGTGACGCGCTTCTCGTAGTCCGACGGGCTGAGGCGGATGTAGGCCTCCTCGAACGGCGAGGTCAGCGTCTCGCTTCCGGAGAACAGCCGTACCTGACCGCGCTCGGCCTCCGAGGTCGGCGAAAATCGCATCTCGCCGCGGCCGACCAGGATGAGGCCGGTGACGCCTTCATCGCATTCAACCAGGTACACCGTCCCGTCCTGAAGCGTGATGACGAGATCCTCGGACGTAATCTCGAGGTTCCGCGCGGCGAGCGGACGCGCCGTGTTGACGCGCAGCTTGTAGAGTCCCTCGACCGAAGTCAGCCCTTCGGCGCCGACGAACCGCCACGAATCGATGTCGCCGCCCGGCGGCCGCCGGATGTCCATTGCTGCGGTGAGGATGCGCGCCCTGCCCGCGGTCTCGATGAAGAACTCGAGGATGAGGGTGTAGCCGTCGCCTGGCGGGGCACCTTCGAGCGGCGCACGGCCCCGCTCGCGGAGCGTGGTCCGCACCGCGCCGGGAATCAGCAGATCGGTGGTGTACTGCTGTACCTGCCCAGCCGGAACCGAAGGCGCGAACAGCGCAGCCAGGGCCGGGCCGTCCGCGGCGTTGAGCGCACGCTCGAACTTCCGCACGATCGTCTCGGCCGGATCCGGCGCGCGCGTCTGCGCAGCCAGGGGTGCGGCCCAGAGAACGATGCACGTCAGGATGAAGGGACGTCTGGCCACACGTTGCCTGGAACTATTAGACGCCAATTAGGTGGCGACAGGCGCGGCTGCTGTGACGGGCACGGCGTTGGTCACGGCGGCACCCGGCAGCGGCGGCAACCGCCTGGCCACGAGCACCGTCAGATCGTCGAGCAGCCGCCGCTCCTGCCGATGTGTCTCGACCGCGGCGAACATCGCCCAGCCGAGCTCCCTGGCCGAGGCCCAGTCCGGGCGATCGACGACGGCCTGCACGCCGGCCTCGTCGAACGGTCGCTCGAAGCTGTCCTCGGCTTCGGTGATGCCGTCGCTGTACATCACCAGCACGTCGCCGGTCGCCAGATCGACGCGGCCCGCCGAGTACGTCGCGTGCTCGAACATGCCGAGCGCCATGCCGCCGGCCCGGAGCCGATCGTAGGAACCGTCGGTCCGGCGCAGCAGCGGCGGGTTCTGGCCGGCGTTGACGTAGACGAGCGCGCCGGTACGGGGATCGAACGTGGCAACGAACAAGGTGACGAAACGCGATCGCGGCGCGTGCTTGACCAGCTGCGCGTTCAGCCGGGTGACCAGCTCCGCGCCTTCGAACCCTTCGGCGACGAGCGTGCGCATCATGGCGACGAGCAGCGCCATCAGCAGCGCCGCCGGGCTCCCCTTGCCGGCGACGTCGCCAAGCGCGAGCAGGACCCGTCCGTCGGGGAGCGGGATGATGTCGTAGAAGTCGCCGCCCACCGTGTTGGCCGGACGGGTCATGCCGAAGGCCTCGATGCCCAGCGCCCGGAATTCCGCGCGGGGCAGCATCGCCAGTTGAATCTCGCGCGCGATCTCGAGGTCGTTCTTGAGCGAGAGCCGATCGGCCACTTCGAGCAGCACGAGCAGATTGAGCATCAGGAAGCCGATCAGCAGCCACAGCGTCCCGGGTGCGAATGCCGGATGCGGAATCAGGAACCAGTGAAAGCTCTGGAAGAGCTCCAGCAGCCCGATCAGCGCCGCCACGAGCGCGCTGCCGTAGAGCACGCGCCGCGCCGGGGTCAGCTCGAGCGTGAAGGCCAAAAACAGCAGCCGCGCACGGGCCAGCAGGCGTCTATACCAGGGCCGGTCCTTCAGCTCGTCGAAGTCGACGGTGCGCGAGAAGAACCGGTACGCCTCCGGCGCGTCGCGCGTGAACAGCCGCTCCAGGTCGGCCGTGGTCAGGCCGCGCGTATACGCCTCGAAAAAGCGTCCGCCGGTCGGGCGCGGGAGCGGGGGAACCTTCATCGCCAATGAGGATCTTAGACGGAATCCGCCTTCAGATGATTCCCAGCTCGCGGCCCACTTTCTCGAACTTGTCCAGCGCGAACTGCAGCTCGTCCCGGGTGTGAGTCGCCGTCACGATCGTGCGAACCCGGGCTTTTCCCTTCGGCACCGTCGGGAAGCCGATGCCCTGGGCGAACACGCCCTCCTCGAACAGCCTGTCCGACAGCCGCATCGCGAGTGCCCCCTCGCCGACGATGACCGGCGTGATCGGGCTTTCGCTGTTGCCGGTGTTGAACCCGAGATCTTCCAGCCCGGCTTTGAAGAAGCGCGTATTGGCCCACAGCCGCTCCATCCAGTGCGGCTCCTGTTCGAGGACGTCCAGGGCGGCAATGCAGGTTGCCGCCACCGACGGCGGATGGGACGTCGAGAAGAGGAAAGGGCGCGCCCGGTGATACAGGAATTCGACGAGGGATCTGGTCCCGGCGACGTATCCGCCGAGCGCGCCGAGCGCCTTCGACAGCGTGCCGACCTGCACGTCGACGCGCCCGTGCATCCCGAAGTGATCGACGGTGCCGCGGCCGTTGCGGCCGAACACACCGCTCGCATGCGCATCGTCGACCATCATGATGCAGCCGTATTCGTCGGCCAGGTCGCACAGCTCCGGCAGCGGGCCGAGATCGCCGTCCATGCTGAACACGCCGTCGGTGATGAGCAGCACGCGCTGGCCGCGCGGCAGCGAGGCGAGGATCTCGCGCGCCGCACCGACGTTGCGGTGTGGAAACACCCTGATCGTGGCGCGGCTCAGACGCGCGCCGTCGATGATGCTGGCGTGATTCAGCTCGTCGGACACGATCACGTCGTCTCGTCCGAGCAGCGCGGCGACCGTGCCGGCGTTGGCGGTGAAGCCGCTCTGGAAAACGACGGCTGCCTCGGTCTGCTTGAAGCGTGCGAGCCGGCGCTCGAGCTCCATGTGAATGGCCATCGTGCCGGCGATGGTGCGGACGGAGCCGGTGCCGACGCCGAACTCCTGCAGCGCCTCCAGCGCGCGCGCGCGCAGCGTCGGGTGCGTCGTCAGGCCGAGGTAGTTGTTCGAGGACAGATTGACGACGCTGCGATGGTCGACGGACGTGCGCGCAGCCTGTGCGCCGTCGAGCACGCGCAGCTGGCGATAGAGACCCTGCGCGCGCAGGTCGTTCAGCGCGTCATCGACGTAGGCGAGAGGATTCTGGCGCATCTCGCGCAATTGTATCGATCATCCGCGTTCACGGCAGCCGGAGGATCACGTCGCTCCCGTCGCGAAAAATCTCCGTGGCGCCGAGCTGCGTCAGCGTCTGCGTCGTGCGCGGCCCGCGGTCGTCCAGCCAGGCAGCCTCGTGCACCAGCACGTGCGTGACGCCGAGGCCGCGCAGCGCGGACCACGCGCTCATCGCCTGACCGGGAACGTCCGACAGCGTCAGCGCCAGCACTCCGTAGTGAGGTGGAAAGATGCCGCTGTAGCCGTTGATCACGCGGCCGTTGTGGACGATCGAGTAGAACATCGCGCGGATGTCGTAGTCGCGCTGGCCGAGCGGCAGCTCCGCGAGCACCACGCCCGGCTCGTCGGCGAGGCGCCGGTAGGCCGCCGGCGCGCGGGCCGGACGATAGACGCGGGCTTCAGGCGCCGCGTAATCGCGCGGCGTTTCGAGGCCGTTGATCGGAAACGGCCGAACCAGGCTCTCGGCGAGGAATGCGGTCGTGATGATGGCCAGTGCAGGTACGGCCCGCGGCCGGCGCGACACGATCGCCGCGCCGTACCCGCCGAGTGTCGCCAGCATCAACACCGCGATCATGTTGAAGCGGGCGGGCACACGCAGTCCGTCGAAGCCCGGCACGTAGTCGTAGAACAGCCGATAGACGCCGGTCAGGTTCAGCGGCCGGCCCAGCGTCTGCGGGGCGGGCCCCAGCGACAGCCACAGCGCCGCGGCGAGCGCCAGGACGAAGAACCCGCGCGTCCGCATGATCTCCCCGATACGGCGGCGACACCCGAGCGAGACCATCGCGGCAATCACAGTCGCCGCGGTTGCCCTCAGCAGGAGCTGATCGATGTTGGTGACGCGCAGCGTGAACAGCCCCATATCGAGCGCGAGCCGCCGATACAGAAGCGTGATCACAGCGAGGACGAGATGGACTGCCGCGAGCGCGAGGAGCACCCGGGCGTGGCGGCCGAGGGGCGGCAGGTCGGCGATAGCGTCGCGCCGCCAGGTGACGACGCCAATGACGGCGAGGAGCACGGCGATGAGGCCCGGAAACAGGTCGCCTTCGGCTTTCGGAAACATCCGCGCACGCGTGCCCCAGACGATCTGCTCGCCGGCGGCGGTGGCATACGAATACACGTCGGCGGCGAACGTCGACAGCTCGCCGCGGCTGCGCGCGAACTGCAGCGTCTCCTGCACCCTGGCGTAGGGCATCAGGAGCGGGATGGTCGCCGCCGCGATCGCTGCCGCAGCGAGCGCCAGCTGCATCCACACCCGCGCACGCGTCCACGCGCGGCACCGCCACAGCTCCCAGACGACGTATGCCGCGGCGAACGGCGCGAAGAACAGCAGGTAGTAGGTGCACGACAGGTTCTGTGCGACGAGCGCTGCCGCCGCGCCCAGCAGCGGCCGCCAGCGGCCGCCGCGTCCCGGCCCGCCGGCCTCGAGCGACGCGAAGTAGCGCCGGAATCCGTAGAGCGCAAAGGGCATCCACTGCGACGACAGCACCTGCAGATGCGGGCTCTGGGGGAATCTGTACGGCGCGAACGCGAACAGCACGCCGGCGACGAATGCCGCGCGCGGATCGCTGGTGATCTCGCGCACGAACAGGTAGGCGCCGAGCCCCGAGAGGACGAAGGTGGAGAGATACAGCAGGTTGTAGCAGAGGATCGGATTGCCGGTGAGCGCCCACACCGGCAGCACCTGCACCGCCTGCGCGATGAAGTGCTCCGAGTAAGCGAGCGTCAGCGGCAGGGGATGAAAGATATTGGCATCGAAGAAGGTCGAGATGCGTGAGAAGTCGCCGCGAAGGATGGCCAGCAGCTGCTGGCAGTCCCACGCCAGCACCCACATCACGAACACGGGGTCCGCGAGATCGGAAGGCACGTCGCGGCCCAGGCCCGTGGCGAGCGGCCAGGTCGCGACGAGCGTCAGGGCGAGGTAGGCGAGTGCCGCGTGCCACGCACGCGGCATCAGTCGGCCGCCGCCTCGGCGAGCAGCTCCTGCACGAGCACCTGCAGAATCGCCGCCGTTGGAACCGCCAGGATCGCACCTACCAGTCCGAGCAACGTGCCGCCGATCAGCAGCGCCATGATCACCAGCACCGGACTGATGCCCACCTGGCGCGACATGATCTTCGGCACGAGCACGTGATTCTCGACCTGCTGCTGCAGGAAGAAGAATACCGCGACGCCGATGGCGGTGGCGGGGCTGACCGAGAATCCCACGACGACCGCCGGTATCGCCGCCAGCAGCGGACCCACGATTGGAATCAGCTCGCCGATGCCGGCAATCAGCGCCAGCACGTAGAAGTACGGCACGCCGAGGATCCACAGCCCGATCGCCGCCGTCGTTCCGATGATCGCGCCAAGCAGCAGTTGTCCGGTGAGCCACGCGCTCACTTTCTCGCCGGCGCGCCTGAACGCGTCGCGTACGCGGGCACGCTCGGGCCGCGGGAACAGGCGCACGATCGCACGAACGATGTTCTCGGCGTCCACCAGCAGATAGAACGCGACGATGAGAATCGTGACGATGCCGAACACGCCGCCGACGAATCCCCAGATGGCCGAGACCACCGTCGTCACCGCGTCGCCGCCGCCGACCGGCGATTGACGCACGGCTTCGCCGATCGTGAGCTCGCGGCTGAGAATCCCCTGCTCGATCAGCCACTGCTGGCCGCGGCTCAGAATCTCGGGTGCCGCGTCCAGGAACTCTCTCGCCTGCATGGCGAGCGGCGGAACCATGAGCATCACGAACAGAACGACGACGATCACCAGGGCGAGATAGACGGAGAGAATCGCCACCCACCGCGGCAGCCTGACGCGACGGATGACACGCTGCCGTTCGATGCAGTCCACCAGCGGCGAGAGTCCGACGGCGACGATGCCGGCGACATAGATGAGGAGCAGCGTGTCGCGGACGAGATAGAGCACCCAGGCGAGCGCCACCGTCAGTGTCGCACTCAGCAGCGCGTACCGGATCAGCGCGCGCGGCGTGTCGGAAGGGCGCCTCGTCACGAGCGTGCCAGGGAGCCGCTAGCCGCGGGCGAGATACTCGCGCGTGAACGCGGCGATGTCGGCATAGACCTGTTCGAGATCGCGCGGCTGCGCCAGGAACACGATGCGGAAGAAGCCGTCGGACGGCGGCATGCCGAACCCCGAGCCGTTCACGCACAGAATGCCCGTTTCCCTCAGCAGCGCGAGCACGAAATCCTCGTCGGTCTTGCCGGGCGGCAGCGCGACCTGCGGGAGTGCGTAGAACGCCGCACGCGGCGGCACGCAGCGCAGGCCCGGAATCGCGTTCAGACGCTGCGTGGTGATGCGCGCGCGCTCGGCGAGCGCGGCGCGGAACGACGCCTGATGCGAGCGGTCGCCCGTGAGCGCCGCAGCCACGCCGTACTGCATCGGCCCGGGGCTGCACAAGCGGCCGTCGGCCAGCTTCTTGATCGCGGCGAGCGTGTCGTCGAGGCGCGGTGTGCGTCCGACGACGAGCCAGCCGGCGCGCCAGCCCGGCGCGAGATAGGCTTTCGACAGGCTCGAGAACGAGATGATCGGGGCATCGAGATCGAACGTGCCCAGCAGCGGCAGCGGCCCCTCGTAGGCGACGTCCCCATAGACTTCGTCGGCCAGGATGGTCAGATCGTGACGGTCGGCGAACTCGATCAGCGCGCGCCGCACCGGGGCGGGATACACTGCACCCGTCGGATTGTTCGGATCGATGACGACGAGCACGCGCGTCCGCGGCGTCACCAGGCTGCGCAGGTGATCGAGATCAGGGAGCCAGTCGTGCTCAGGATCGGTGCGGTAATACCGAGGTTCGGCAGCGATTTTCGCCAGCACCGCGGTGTACAGCGGATAAGTCGGACACGGCACCAGCACTTCGTCGCCCTGATCGACGAGCGCGTTCAGCGCCAGCTCGATGCCTTCCGACGTTCCTGTCGTAATCAGCACGCGATCCGGCGACATGGGAACGCCGCGCGCCGTGTAGTCGGCGGCCACGGCCGCACGCGCCTGCGGAATTCCGGCCGAGGGGACGTAGCCGTTGTGACCGTCGCGCATGGCTTTTGCGACGGTCTCGACCAGATGTGCAGGAGTGTGAAAACCGAAGGCGACCGGATCGCCGATGTTCAGATACCGGACCGTCTGCCCACGCGCTTCGACAGCCTTCGCTTCAGCGACGATGTTGCGAATGGCGTACGAGAATCGACTGACACGTCCGGCCACGGGGACCGGTCGGGAACTCCTGGTGGGCATGGTTCATCTTAAGTGGTTGCGCGCTTGGAGCGGAGGTAATATTTACACCCAGCCGACAGGAATTACCTCCCGGCCGGTGGACCCGATCGCCGTAAATCCTTCACCCGCTTCGATCGAGTTCCTGGCAAGCCCTATGAAATACCTCAGGTCCATGCGGCACGTCGCGCTCCCCGGCGCCCTGGCCCTGCTGCTTGCAGGTGTCTCGCCGTCCGGACAGGAACTCGCGGATCCGGCGGCTTCGCCCGCCCGCCAGGAACCCCAGGCCACATTCAAGTCCGGTGTGGAGGTGGTGACCGTGTCGGTCGCTGTGCGCGACGCCGCAGGGAAAGTGGTGAAGAACCTGACCAAGGCCGACTTCGAGGTCATCGATTCGGGGTTCCGGAAAGAGATCCAAGGCTTCTTCGTCGGCGACAGCCCGGTCAGCCTGGCGATCCTGCTCGATATCAGCGGCAGCATGGCGGTCGGCGGCAACATGGACCGGGCCCGCGAGGCGGTGGCCGTGGCGGCCATGAACCTCCGCAGCGAAACCGATGAGGCTGCGCTCTTCACGTTCGACTCGGTGCTGCGTGAGGTGGTCGGCTTCACCAGGGATACACAGCGGATTCAAAGGGTCAGTCTGCGCGGGAAACCCTGGGGACAGACTTCGTTGTACGACGCGGTCGGACAGGCGGCGCGGGCGGTCTCGGAACGGGCGAACAAGCACAGGGCACTGCTGGTGATCAGCGACGGCGTCGACACGGCAAGCAGGCTGACTGCGGCTGAGGTCTCCGGAATTGCAAGCTCGATTGATGTAACGGTCTACCTCCTGCGGGTCGTCAACCCTCTGGATCACCCCGGGGGCATCCACGATGTCGTCGATACCGAGGGTCGCACGATGCAGGCCACGCTCGCAGATCTGGCGCGATGGACGGGAGGCGACATCCGTGTCGCCAGTGTCCCGGCGCATACCTCAGCGGCTGTTCAAGACCTGTTCATGGAGTTGCGGCATCAGTACTTGATCACCTTCGAGCCGGGCGCGCGTCCAGGGTGGCACCCGCTCGAGATTCGTACCCGGAAGAAGAACCTTGTTGTTCACGCGCGTGGCGGCTACATGGTGAGCCCCAGGCGCAGCGGCAGTTAGACATCGTCACAGGAGAGGGATCATCATGCGGAATAGTCTGTTTGCGGCGGCGCTGGTTACATTGTCGGTGGCCGCAGCCCCGGCCTGCGCCACCAAGAAGTTCGTGAGAACTGAAGTCGGCAACGTGAATGCGAAGGTCGACACGCTTGCCGGCACGGTCGAGGAGACTCAGGAGCGCACGCGGAAGAACGAAGAGCGCATCGGTCAGGTCGACGCGAAGGCCGAGGAAGCCGGCCGCGCGGCGAACAGCGCCCGCCAGGCCGCCGAGGCCGCAGCGGCAGCGGCGAAGACCGTTGACGGCCGCGTCACGACCGTCGACAACCGCGTCAATGCCGTCGAGGCCGCGGCGCGGAAGCTCGTGTTCGAGGTCACGCTCAGCGAGGATCAGGGCAACTTCCGGTTCGGCCGCACCGAGCTGCCCGATGAGGCCAAGGCCCGTCTCGACCAGCTCGTGAACCAGCTGAAGAACGAGACCCGGAACGTGTTCATCGAGATCGAAGGCCACACCGACAACGTCGGCCCGGCCGAGGTCAACGAGCGCATCGGGATGGAGCGCGCCGAATCGGTGAAGCGGTATCTCTACGAGCAGCACCAGATTCCGCTGCACAAGATGAACGTGATCTCCTACGGCGAGGAGAAGCCGGTCGCGCCGAACAACCGGCGTGAGGGCCGCGCGCAGAACCGCCGCGTCGTCGTCAAGGTTCTGTCGTAGCCGATCGCTCAGCCTTCCAGGGGCGGGCCGCACCGGCCCGCCCCGCTATCGCATCCGCCCGAAGTCCACGCCAGTCCGCACCACGTCCTTCCCGCTTTCCGCCAGCACGATCTCGTAGCGGCCGTTCGCGTCGATGGCGTCGAGCGGAAATCCGACGACCAGCGTGCCGCCGAGCATCGGTTGACCGTTGCCGAGAATCGGCGCGGCGTTCGGATTCGGAAGCGCCGGCCCGGTCGTGTCGGTGCGCGGGCCGAACCTCGGATAGCGGTTGATGTAACGGGCGGCGACAGGTTTCTCCTGCCCCCGCTGGAGGGTGACGACGTAGTCGGGGACGCCTACGTACGTGTTGAGCGGGTGGAAGGTCAGCTCGATCAGCAGCTCGACGAGATTCGGCGCGGCGCTCAGCGCGGAGGCTGCCTCGCGCTGCCCGAAGACGCGATCGCCAAGCCGTGCCTTGGCCTCAGCCGCGAGCGCCACTCGGTGGAACGGCGTGATCACGTCGATCCAGTCCACGGGCGGGCGCAAGACCGTCAGCCGGTAGGTGTTGTGGAACCGTGCCCGCTCGGCGTCGAACCTCGACTGGCCGGCAAAGATGGCTTCCTCGATCGCGCGCCTGTCGAGACTCGGCTGCATGGCGGGTAGACAGATGCTTGCGCCCAACAGACAACCGGCGACGGCCAGGCAGAACCTCATCGCGATAATCGTATCGGCGGAACGAGCCCGAGCGGCGAGCTGGGGGGAAACGGAGCGGGGGGAAGGGGGGAAAGCGTGTGCGCCGCGGCGGGGACGCGACGCACACGATCCGTGGCCTTCCAACTTGCGTCAGTCGACCACGGACCATGACCCCGAGCAGGAACCGGACCAGGAGTCCGGGATCGTGAAATCAACGACTTACCGGCACCCGCCGCCCATTCCGCTTACGCTCGCCGAAATCGGCTTTCAAGTGGCGGCAACCCGCTCCCGCCACGGCTACTATGGGCGCCATGGAGCTGAGCGGACGGGTCGCACTGATCACGGGAGGGAAGCGCATCGGGTCGGTCGTGGCCGCCGAACTGGCCCGGGCGGGCGCCGATGTCGCCCTGGTGTACCGGCACTCGCGGGCCGAAGCCGAGGAGACGGCGGCCGCCGTCCGCGCGCTGGGCCGCCGCGCGGTGGTCGTGAGCGGCGACCTCCGCGATCCGGATGCCTGCGAGCGGGTGGTCGACGGAACGGTCGATGCCCTGGGTCGTCTCGACGTGCTCGTCAACATGGCATCGGTGTATCGGTCGAAGCCCTTTGACGAGCTCACGGTCGACGACTGGAACGCGTCGCTCGAGGTCGACCTGCGGTCGGCATGGCTGTGCGCGCGTGCCGCCGCGCCCCACATGCGGCGGCTGCGCGGCGGCCGGATCATCAACATCTCGGACTGGACGGCGCGAAGCGGCCGCCCCCGGTATACCGGCTACCTGCCGTACTACGTGGCGAAGGCCGCCATCATCGCGCTCACCGAAGGACTCGCGCTCGAACTGGCGTCCGATCAGATCCTCGTCAACGCCATCGCGCCGGGTCCGATCGTCGCCCCGGAAGGTGTATCCGATGAAGAGTTCGCCGCGGTGGAGCGCGCCACTCCGCTCGGGCGCTGGGGCGGGGAAGGCGAAATCGCGAAGGCGGTGCTCGCGCTGGTCGAGTCGGACTTCATCACGGGTGAAACGATTCGCGTCGATGGCGGCCGCCACCTGAAGTGACGCGTGTTCGGACCGCTACAGGCGTTCGCGTATTGCCGTCAGCACGGAGGCCGCGTCGTGCATCGGCAGATTGCAGATGCAGACGTGGCGCACGCCTTCCGCGCGAAGCGCACGAATGGTCCGCGCGCAGACGTCCACCGCCGACGCCCCCGACGAGAACTCGTCGATCAGCCCCTGGACGGGCACGGGCATGAACGAGTTCAGCACCTGCAGGGTCTTCGGATTCGCGCTCCGGTAGTAGAACACGCAGAACATGCCCGGGATGGGCACTGGCCGCCGGTCGATCTCGGCGAGGAAGCGCTTCACGGGATCGAGATCGAGATGACTGACGACCTGCGTCAGATAGAACTCGGCGCAGAAGCGCTCGTCGAGCAGGAAATCGACCTGCTGTGCCGCGGAGGCATGCGGGTTGGCCCAGCCGCCGAGAATCAGATCCGGCTCGACCGCGCGGATCTGGCGGCGGAGATCCCAGGCGTGTTCCACACAGCGCGGCCGGCCCACTGACTTGTCCCCGCCGAGCACGACGAGCGACCTGAACCCATGCTGCTTCGCCTGGGAAGCGTACGAGAGGCAGAAGCTCAGTGAGTGCTTGCTGGTGAGGAACGGCACCACCATGTCCCGCGGCGCCTCGCGTCCGAGATTGGCGACGAGATGCCGGAGGTTGTTCTCTTCCTGCGTTCCGACGGCGCTGTCGGTGAGAAAGACCGGGACCTGCTGACGGCTGAGGCGCCGAATCGCGTGATAGGTGTCGATCCAGGCGTCCATGCCTTCAGCGGCATCGAGCTCGGCGCGAGGCGGTCGCAGCTCCGCGGTGATGACCGGGGTGTCTCCGCGAAGCCGATCGAGGAGCATGCTAGCGAGTGGCGCGCGAGCCGGGACCGGGTGTCTCCGCGCCGACCGCACGCATCACGAAGTCGAACATGAGCTGACGCATGTGGCTGTTCAGGCGCCCGTCGGTGATGCCGTGCCTCGACTTGGGATAGAGCATCATCTCGAACGGCTTGCCGGCGCGCTGCAGCTCGTAGGCGAACTGAATCGAGTTCTGCACGTGCACGTTGTCGTCCATCGTCCCGTGCAGGAGCAGCAGACGGCCCTGCAGCCGATCCGCGGCAAATCTCGGCGCCGTGCGGCCATAGCCGTCGGGGTTGTTGCGTGGCAGCTTCATCAGCCTTTCGGTGTAGACAGTGTCGTAGTCGCGCCAGTCGGTCACCGGCGCGCCGACGATGCCCGCCGACCAGCTGGTGCTGTGCGTCATCGCGTACGCCGTCATGAAGCCGCCGTAGCTCCAGCCGCTCAGCACCATGCGCGTCGGGTCGACGTACGGCAGCGACTTCAGCCACGAGACGCCGTCTTCGAGATCCTGGAGCTCCAGCTCACCCAACCGGCCGTACACCGGCCACTGGGATTCCGCGCCTTTGCCGCTGGCACTGCGGTTGTCGAGCACCCACACCAGCACCCCGTTCTGAGCGAGCAGCTGATGGAACATGTACTCACGACCGCCCCACTGATTTTTCACCTGCGACGCGCCCGGCCCGGCGTAGGTGAACTGGTAGACCGGATAGCGGCGGTTCGGATTGAAGTCGACGGGCTTGATCAGCATGCCTTCCATGACGAAGCCGTCGCGTGTCTTCACCTGCACGAACTCCGGCGTCGACAGGCGATACTCGCGCAGCGCCGGCACAGGGTTCGGGTCGATGACGCGGACTTCGGTGCCGTTGCTGCGATACAGCCGTACCTGTGGCGGCGTGGTGACGTTGCTCCACACGTCCGCGAAGAGCGTGAAGTCGGGATTGAAGATCGCGCGATGCACGCCCTCGGCCTGGGACAGACGCGTCAGCCCGGTGCCGTCGAGGCCGATGCGGTAGATGTCGACTCCAATCGGGCTGCGCTCGGTGGCCGCGAAGTAGACCACCTGGGTTCGTTCGTCGACGCCATAGAGCGTTCGGACCTCCCATCGCCCGGTGGTGATCGGCGTCACCGTTGCGCCGTCGGCGGTCACGCGATACAGGTGTTTGAAGCCCGTGCGCTCGCTGAACCAGAGGAACGAACCATCCTTCAGCCAGAACGGATCGCCGTTGTTGTTGACCCAGGCCTTCGTCGTTTCGCGCAGCAGCTTGCGCGTCCGGCCGGTGTCGGCGTCCGCAAGGTTCAGATCGAGCCAGGTCTGCTCACGGTCCTGAACCTGATACACGACGCGCCGGGCATCGGGCGTCCAGCTGACATCGACGATCAGGAAGTCGGCGGTCGCGGACGGGGAGGTGTCCACCCACGTTGAAGCGCCGGTGGTGACGTTCACCACGCCGAGCTTCACGACCGGGTTCGGATCGCCCGCTTTCGGGTAGTCGGTCACTTCGAGCCCGGGCCGGTATGGAATGTGGTCGAGGACGGTGTACTCGGGGACCGGCCGCTCGTCGAGCTGCAGGAAGGCAATGCGGAGCGAATCGGGGCTCCACCAGTAGCCGCGGAACTGACCGCGGCCGTAAATCTCTTCCTGATACAGCCAGTCGAGTCTGCCGTTGAGGATTTCCCTCGTCCCGTCGCTGGTGAGTGCCCGCTCGCGCTCGGTCGCGACGTCGACGACGAACAGGTTGTTGTTGCGGACGAAGGCAACGAGCTTGCCGTCCGGACTGAAGGAGGCTTCTTCTTCAACACCTGGAGCGGTGGTCAAGCGCACCGCCCGGGCGCCCGCCGCGTCGTAGAAGTACAGGTCGTCGGCAATGGTCACCACCATCGCGGTGCGAGCGGCGTTGAACGTCAGATCGTTGGAGCGGGCAATGAGCCGGGCTTCGGCGCGGGTCACCCCGGGCAATGACGCGAGCGCGTTCTCCATTCGATCGGCATCGAACAGCGGCGACGTCCTGCCCGACACGGCGTCAACCCTGACCCAGTTGAACCCATCCGCCGACCGCCTGGCGACCGCGTACGCGGCAGGGTCGAGCCAGGAGATTCCGTCTTCGGGAGAGCCGCTGAACGAGATGCTCCGCTCGGGATGGTAGATGACGTCTACCGACAGCAGGCCTGTCGACTGGGCCGAGACGGTCGCCGCCGCACCCGCCGCGACGGCAAGCAGCAGCACCCTTCTCACCAGGTTGCGCATACTCGTCAGATTAGCACCGGGTCTGTCGGGCAAGCCTGATATCGTCGTGCTGTGGCTGAACTGACGTTCATGGGTGCTGCCCGGACCGTGACCGGGTCCAAACACCTCCTCGAACACGGCGGCAAGCGGGTCCTGGTGGACTGCGGTCTCTTTCAGGGACTCAAGGAGCTGCGGCTGCGCAATTGGGAGGAGTTTCCAATCCCCCCGCGGGAGATCGACGCGATCGTCCTGACACACGCGCATCTCGACCACGTGGGCTACCTGCCGCGCCTGCGGGCGCAGGGGTACCGCGGCCGGGTGTTCTGCACCGCTGGAACACAGGACCTGTGCCGGCTGGTGCTGCCGGACTCCGGACGCATCCAGGAGGAGGACGCGCGGCAGGCCAACCGGCATGGGTATTCGAGGCACAATCCGGCGCTTCCGCTCTACACGGAAAGCGACGCGTTCGCCGCGCTCACCCACCTCCAACCCATTGGATTTCACCGCGAGATCGAGATCGTGCCGGGAATCACGATAGAGCTGCTCCCGGCAGGACATTTGCTGGGCTCGGCCTTCGTCGTGGCACGCCTCGCATCAGGTCCGACAATTCTGTTCGGCGGCGACCTTGGCCGTTACGGGCGTCCGGTTCTACCCGACCCCTCGGACGCGATCCGGGCCGACGTCGTGCTCGTCGAGTCGACGTATGGCGACCGCGATCATGTCGTCGATAACGAGGCGGAGCAGCTTGGCGAAGAGATACGGTCGACGATCCGGCGGGGCGGCAAGCTGATCATCCCGTCGTTTGCGATCGGCCGCGTCACGGAGCTGATCTACTGGATCTATCGCCTCGAGCAGGAGGGCCGGATCCCGGTCGTTCCGGTATACGTCGACAGCCCGATGGCAAACGAGGCCCTGAAGTTCTACGAGGCGCGGACGTCGGAGCTCGACGAGGACATGCGCCCGACCGAACGGAACGTGTCGATGTTCGCGACGACGAGGTTCCAGACCGTCTCGTCGCCGCAGCAATCGAAGGAGCTGACGGCCAGCCGGAAGCCCGCGATCGTGATCTCGTCGAGCGGCATGGCCACGGGCGGCCGCGTCCTGCATCACATGGCCGCTGCGCTCCCCGATGCCCGCAACACGGTGTTGTTCGTCGGCTATCAGGCGGCCGGCACGCGCGGCCGGCTGCTCGTCGACGGTGCGCGCGAAGTAAAGATCCACGGCCAGATGATCCCGGTCAATGCGCGGATTGCCAGAATCGATTCGATGTCGGCGCACGCCGATCGCGGCGAGATCATCCGCTGGCTCGGCACGCTGCCCGCCGCGCCGTCGCGACTGTGCCTGGTGCACGGCGAGCCCGAACCGATGGATGCGCTGAAGGCGCTCATCCAGGAGCGCCTCGGCTGGGCGGCCGAGACTCCCGAACACATGCAGCGGCTTTCGCTCTGATCATGAACGACACACGCCGGTACCTTCTCGAGACTGTCGACGATGCCGCGATCGTGCAGCTGTACGCCGACGGCTTCCAGGCGCTGGATCTGCGCGAGAAGATCCTCGTCTGGCACCTCTATCTCGCCGCGATTGCGGGCCGCGACATCTACTACGACCAGCGCTACGCCCACAACCTCGAGATGCGGGCGGTTCTCGAAGCCGTGCTCGCGCATGGCGAGGCCGTCGACCCCGGCGTGCTGGCCGAGCTGCGCCGCTACACGAAGCTGTTCTGGATCAACACCGGGCCCTACAACAATCTCACCGCGCGCAAGTTCGTCCTTCGACTCACCCGTCAGCAGCTCCTCGACGCCCTGACGGCGGCGCAGCAGGCCGGCGCGGAGATTCCGGCCAGGCCCGGCGAGTCGCTGGCCGGACTGGTGGATCGAATGGCGCCGCTGTTCTTCGACGCCTCGTTCGATCCGATTCTGACCAACAAGACGCCGGGCGAGGGCCGCGACATCCTCGAGGCCAGCTCGAACAATCTCTACGCCGGCGTCACGATGGCGGCCCTGAACGGCTTCGAAGAGCGCCACCCGCTCAACTCGCGTCTGACGATGCAGGATGGCCGTCTGGTGGAAGAGGTGTATCGGGTCGGCGGCCGCTACGATCGCGAGATCCGCCGGATCATCCGGCACCTGTCCGATGCCCTGCCGTACGCGCCGCCGCCGATGGCGGAGGCGCTGACCGCGTTGATTCGCTTCTATCAGACCGGCGAAGAGCGCGACCGCATCGCCTACGACATCGCCTGGGTTCGCGACCAGGAGTCTCCCGTCGACACCATCAACGGCTTCATCGAGGTCTACCTCGACCCGCGCGGCGTGAAGGGCGCGTGGGAAGCGATGGTCTGCTACGTCAACCCCGAGAAGACGCGGCGCATCCAGACGCTTGCGGCCAACGCGCAGTGGTTCGAGGACCACATGCCGTGGGACCCGCGGTTCAGAAAGACCGAGGTCACCGGGGTCACCGCCCGCGCGATTGAAGTCGTGATCGAGACCGGCGACGCCGGTCCGGTCACACCGGTCGGCATCAACCTGCCCAACGACCAGGCGATTCGCGAGCAGTACGGCAGCAAGTCCGTGTCGCTCGTCAACGTCGCCGAGGCCTACGAGCGGTCGACCCCCGAGGGCATGCGAATCGAGTTCGCCTGGGACGAAGCCGAGGTGGAGCGGGCGACGAAGTGGGGGGCGCTCGCGCAGGAGCTCACCACCGACATGCACGAGGTGATCGGCCACGGCTCGGGACGGATGGCCCACGGCGTCACGCTCCCGCCGCATCGATTGCTGGCCGAGCAGTATTCGGCGATCGAGGAAGCGCGCGCCGACCTGGTGGCGCTCTACTTCCTGGCCGATCCCAGGATCGTCGAGCTCGGTCTCGTCCCGGCCGACGCCCACGATGCCATCGTCCGGACGGAGTACGAGCACTACACGCGAACGGCGCTCGTGCAGCTCCGCCGCGTGCGCGTCGGCACGCAGCTCGAAGAGGACCACATGCGCAACCGCCAGATGATCGTGCAGTGGCTGCGCGCACACACGACGGCGATCGATGTCAGGCGCCGCGACGGCAAGACCTACTTCGTGATGACCGATGCCGCCGCCTTTCGCGACGGCGTCGGCCGGCTGCTGGCCGAGGTGCAGCGCATCAAGAGCGAAGGCGACTATGCCGCGGCGCGGCGTCTGTTCGAGGAGTACGGCGTGCACTTCGACGCGGCGCTGCGCGACGAGGTGGTCGAGCGCGTCGATCGGCTGAAGCTGCCGTCGTACACCGCGTTCGTCATGCCTCGCCTGGAAGCGCGCACGAATGCCGACGGCGAGATCGAGGACGTGGAGATTTCGTACCCGTGCGACCTCGAAGCGCAGATGCTCGAGTATTCGGCGTGGACGCGGCGCCAGGCCGCGCTCGAAGGGATCCCGGCGCCTGCCCCGGTCGTACGCTGAAAGCGATGCTGTCGAACCGCCTGCCCTCGCACGCCGAGATCAACGCGCTGAGCCGGACGGCCGCCGCGCTTGCCTCGGCCGGCACGGCGCTCGTCGATCTCACCGAATCGAATCCGACGCGGGCGGACCTGCCGTATCCCGCCGATCTGCTGGACGGTCTGGCCTCCGCGCGGTCGCTCTGCTACGAGCCGCATCCGCTGGGGATGCGCGCGGCACGCGAAGCAGTGGCCGCCGACTACGCGCGACGCGGCGTCGCCGTCGACCCTGACTGTCTCGTCCTGTCGGCGAGCACGAGCGAAGCCTACAGCTGGATCTTCAAGCTGCTCTGCAATCCCGGCGATGGCGTGCTCGTGCCGCAGCCGAGCTACCCGCTCTTCGAGCACCTCACCCGCCTCGAATCGGTGCGCGCGATTCCCTACCGCCTCGAGTATCACGGCCGATGGGAGATCGATTTCGACTCGATCGCGGCCGCGCCCGACGCTGTGCGGGCCGTGCTGCTGGTCTCGCCCAACAACCCGACCGGCTCCTACGTGACGACACGCGAAGCCGAGACGCTGGCCTCGATCTGCGGCGAGCGAGGATGGGCGATCGTTTCCGACGAGGTGTTTGCCGAATATCCGCTCGACGCGGCGGCCCCGGGAACGGAGCTCGCGCGCCGATCCGGCGTGCTCTCGTTCACCCTCGGCGGCGCGTCCAAGACGCTCGGCCTGCCGCAACTGAAGCTGGCGTGGACGATCGTCGACGGTCCGCCGCAGGCACGCGGCGGCGCCCTCGCCGGGCTCGAGCTGATCGCCGATACGTTTCTCTCGGTGAACACGCCGGTGCAGGTGGCGGCCGCGGACGTGTTCCGGCGTGCCGCGCCCGTCCGGCGCGCCATCCACGAACGGATCGCGCGCAACCTGGCGGCGGCTCGTGCCGCCGCCGAGGCGTTTCCCGCCTGCGACGTGCTGCCGGTGGAAGGCGGCTGGTCGGCGGTGATTCGCGTGCCCGCGACGCGCAGCGAGGAGGCGCTCGCAATCGGGCTCCTTCAGCACGAGCACGTGCTCGTGCATCCCGGCTTCTTCTTCGACTTTCCTCACGAAGCCTTCATCGTCGTCAGCCTTCTGCCGCCCGCGGACGTCTTCGACCAGGCGTTCACACAAGTGCTGCGGTTCGCCAGCGCATGATCGCCGCACCGCGATCCCGCCGGGCCGGCCTGCTGGTCCCGCTGTTCTCGATTCCGTCGACGCGCAGCTGGGGCATCGGCGAGATCGGCGATCTCGAGGCGATCTGCCCCTGGCTGGCGCGCGCCGGTCAGCGGCTGCTGCTGATGCTGCCGATCAACGAGATGCCGGTGAACGAGGCGTCGCCGTACTCGGCGCTGAGCGCGATGGCGATCGACCCGCAGTTCATCTCGATCTGGGCGGTCGAGGATTTCGCGGCGCTCGGCGGCGAAGAGGCGCTCGAACCCGAATGGCGATCGCTGCTGGCGGCGGTCCGCTCGTCGCCGGCGGTCGACTATCCCGCGGTGCGCGCCCTCAAGTCGATGGCGCTGCGCCGTGCCTTTGCGCGCTTCCAGCAGGCCGAGTGGGAACGCGGCTCGCCCCGAGCCGGGCGGTTTCGCGCCTACGTCGACGAGCAGGCGTGGTGGCTCGACGACTACGCGCTGTTTCGCGCGCTGCACGCCCACCATGGCGAGCATGCCTGGACCGACTGGCCGCGGCCCGTTCGCGACCGGCTGCCGGAGGGGCTCGCGCCGGCGCGTGCCGAGCTCGAGGAGGAAATCCGTTACCGGCAGTACCTGCAGTGGATTGCCGGCGAGCAGTGGACGCGCGCACGTGCCCGCACCAGCAGCATCGCGCTGTTCGGCGATCTGCCCTTCGCGGTCAGCGGCGACAGCGCCGATGTCTGGGCGCGGCAGGACGAGTTCAACCCGGCACTCTCGGTCGGCGTGCCGCCGGACGCGTTCAGCGCCACGGGCCAGGACTGGGGGCTGCCCGCCTACCGGTGGGACGTGCTGGCGGAGCGGAACTTCTCGTGGCTGCGGCAGCGCGCGCGGCGAAACGCCGATCTGTTCGACGGTTACCGCGTCGACCACCTGGTCGGCTTCTACCGCATGTACGTGCGGCCGTCGGGCAGCACCGAGGGCACGTTCATGCCCGAGTCGCAGCCCGAGCAGACGGCGCTCGGCGAACGGATTCTCCAGATCTTTCGTGAACCGGGCGCTGAGATCATTGCCGAGGATCTCGGGGTCGTTCCCGACTTCGTGCGCGAATCGCTGAAGCGGCTCGGGATTCCGGGTTATCGCGTCTTCCGCTGGGAACGCCACTGGCACCAGGAACATCAGCCCTTTCGCGATCCGGTGGAGTATCCGCGTGCGTCGGTGGCCACCTCGGGCACTCACGACACCGAACCGCTCGTCATGTGGTGGGAGCAGGCGCCGGCCGAAGAGCGCCGGGCCGTACTGGACGTGCCGTCCATTCGAGCGCTGCTCGGTCCTGAGGAGCACGCGCGTGCGATCAGCGAGCCGACGCTGACCGAGGCCACGCGCGCCGTGCTGCTGGAGGCGCTCTACGCGTCGGGTTCGGACCTGCTGATTCTTCCGATCCAGGACGTGTTCGGCTGGCGCGCACGCATCAACCGGCCGGCAACGATCGGCAACCAGAACTGGACATGGAAGCTGCCGTGGCCGTCCGATCGGCTGGTCGACGAGCCTGAAGCGCTCGCCGTCGCGGACCAGCTGAGGAGCCTCGCCGAGCGCTGCGGGCGCTGAACTCGCAGCGGCACGGGGCCGCTACTTGTCCTTGATTCTGGCCCAGGTGTCCTTGAGCGTGACGGTGCGGTTGAAGACCGGCTTGCCCGGCGTCGTGTCAGGATCGACGGCGAAGTAGCCCTGGCGCTCGAACTGGAAACGCATGCCTGGGGCAGCGGAGGCCAGCTCGGGCTCGACTTTCGCGGCAGGCAGGATCTCGAGCGAGTTGGGGTTGAGATCCGTCAGCGGATCGCGTCCGCCCTCTCCAGGGTCGGCCGATTGAAAGAGCCGATCGTAGAGCCGCACTTCAGCGTCGATGGCGTGCGGCGCCGACACCCAGTGAATGGTGCCTTTCACACGCCGGCCTGCCGTGGCTCCCTTGAGCGACTCCCGGTCGATCGTCCCGCGCAGCTCGGTGATTTCGCCGGCCGAATTCCTGATCACCGATTCGCATTTCAGGATGTAGGCATAGCGCAGCCGCACTTCCGCGCCGGGGGACAGGCGGAAGAACTTCTTCGGCGGCGCTTCCATGAAGTCGTCGCGCTCGATGTAGATCTCGCGCGAGAACGGAATCTGGCGCGTGCCGGCCGACGGATCCTCGGGATTGTTCACGGCCTCGACGTACTCGACCTCGCACTCCGGATAGTTCTCGATCACCACCTTGACCGGACGCAGTACCGCCAGCGCCCGCCGGGCGCGGCGATTCAGGTCTTCGCGCACCGTGTGCTCGAGCAGCGCGACGTCGATGACGTTCTCCTTCTTGGCCACGCCGATGCGGGCGCAGAAGTCGCGGACCGCTTCCGGCGTGTAGCCGCGGCGCCGGATGCCGGCGATGGTGGGCATGCGCGGATCGTCCCACCCCCGCACCAGCTTCCGCTCCACCAGCGCCAGCAGCTTGCGCTTGCTCATCACCGTGTAGTTGAGGTTCAGCCGGGCGAACTCGATCTGCCGCGGACGCGACCGGAACGCCTTCGCATCGCCGATGTGATCGACCACCCAGTCGTAGAGCGGACGATGATCCTCGAACTCCAGCGTGCACAGCGAGTGCGTGATGCCTTCGATCGCATCCGAGATCGGATGCGCGTAATCGTAGGTCGGATACACGCACCACTTGTCGCCGGTGCGGTGATGCGTCGCATGGCGAATCCGGTACAGCGTCGGATCGCGCATGTTGATGTTGGGCGACGCCATGTCGATCTTCGCCCGCAGCACGTGGGCGCCGTCGGGGAACTCGCCCGCGCGCATGCGGCGGAAGAGGTCCAGGCTCTCGGCGGGCGTCCGGTTGCGATACGGACTGTCGCGGCCCGGCTCGGTCAGGGTGCCGCGGTACTCGCGAATCTGGTCGGCCGTCAGGCTGTCGACGTACGCATGGCCGTCGCGAATGAGCTGCTCGGCGAACTCGTACATCTGCTCGAAGTAGTCCGAGGCGTAGAACATCCGGTCGCCCCAGTCGAAGCCGAGCCACCTGACGTCTTCCTGGATCGATTCGACGTACTCGGTGTCTTCCTTGGTCGGATTCGTGTCGTCGAAGCGGAGATTGCAGATCCCGCCGAACTCTTCGGCCACGCCGAAGTTCAGACAGATCGACTTCGCGTGCCCGATGTGCAGGTAGCCGTTCGGCTCCGGCGGAAAACGCGTGTGTATCCGGGTGTGCCGGCCGGATTTCAGGTCGTCGGCGATGATTTCACGGATGAAGTCGAGCGGGCGCGCCGACTCGAGCGTAGGCACAGAATCCGACATCGAGGAAACCTGGATTGTACTCTACGGTACCTTCTCGACCTCCTCCCCGGGAGCCCCCGCCAGCGCTTCCTCGGGCAGCCCCATCAGCCCCACCTGCTTGAGAACGCGGGGAATCCGCTGGATCGGTTCGGCCGGGCGCAGTTCGTCGGCCGTGGTCACCCCGAGGTCGCGAAGGCGGCGGGCGCTGACCAGTATCCGCGACTCGAACGAGCCGGCGGCCTCGTTGTAGGCCTGGACGGCGCCGTCGAGCCGCTTCCGGATCTCGTCGAAGCGATCGGCGAAGGTGGCGAGACGCTCGTAGAACTCCTTGCCCAGCCGCGCCACCTCCCGGTAGTTCTCGGTCAGCGCCTCCTGCCGCCACGAATGCGCGACGGTGGTGAGGAGCGCAATCAGGGTGAGGGGGCTGGCGAGCAGCACGCGCTGCTGCAGGCCATGCTCGATGAGCGTGAGATCGTGCTGCAGCGCCGCGCTGAACAGCGACTCGCCCGGCAGGAACATCACCACCATCTCCGGCGAGTTGCCCAGCTGATCCCAGTACGCCTTGCTCGCCAGGCGGTCCATGTGATCGCGGACCTGCCGCGCGTGGCCCTGCAGGCGCGCCGTGCGGGTGGCCTCGTCGGCGGCCGCCTGCGCTTCGAGATACTGCTCGAGCGGCACCTTCGCGTCCACCACGATCTGCTTGCCGCCGGGCAGATGCACGATCAGATCCGGCCGCAGCCTGCCGTTCTCGGACAGCAGCCCGGGCTGCTCGTCGAAGTCGCAGCGCTGCAGCATGCCCGCCATCTCCACGACCCGCCGGAGCTGCAGCTCGCCCCAGCGCCCGCGTACGGCAGGCGTGCGGAGCGCGTTGGCGAGCGTCGCCGTCGTGGAGCCGAGCGCGAGGATCTGTTCCGACAGGCGCGAATACGACTCGATGCGCTCCTTCTCGACCTCGCCGAGCCGCTGGTCGACGCGTTTCAGCGTGTCGGCGATCGGCTGGCGATAGGCCTCGAACGACGTTCTGGCGAGGTCGAGGAACGACGAGCGGTTCTCGTGCAGCGCCTGCGCCGCGAGCGATTGAAACGTCTCGCGCATCCGTTGATCCGCCCTGTCGAGGAGCGCCTGCTGCGCCTCGGCGAGCTCCGCCGCGGCTGCTGCGCGCGCCTCGGCCAGCTGCCGGGCGGTGGCGCTGCGCATGACGACCGTGACGATCGCCGCCGCGACCGCCGCGGCAACGACCGCGATCAGGATCTCCACGACAGCCATTGTGATCCACTTACGAAATCAGTCAAATCGATCACCGATTCGTGATCGGCGGCGGCCGGATTCGCGCAGCCGCGATCAAAACCGCGCGGTTCCGAGCCGTTTTTCAGCGGCTGCCCTCCGGCGCGGCCGTTGCACGAGGAGGGCGATGATGGCCGGGGATGCCGATTCAACATCGTCGGTGACCGAAGACGGGTTTGGTGCGCGATCCATCGTTCTCGACCCGGAGCACGGGCGGGTCGAACGGCTCGACCTGACGCCTGTACTCGCGTCGCCCGCGTCCGAACAGGCCATCCGCCACCGTGCGGCGTTTCACACGACGCTTCCCGACAATCCGCTCGGCCGGGTGGTTCGCATCACGCGCCGGGCCGGAACGCTTTCGCTCTTCAGTGCGGCGCCCGGCGGCGTGCCCCTGTCGGAGCTGCTGGCGGCTCTCGAGTTCAAGACGATTACGCTCTCGGGCGAAGAGCTCCTCGAGGTCGCTTCCGCCATCGTCGAGGCCCTCGCGGCGATGCACAAGCGAATGCCGATTGCCCATGGCGCGCTGACGCCGGCGCACATCACGCTGCGGCCCGACGGCACCGCGGTGCTGACCCATGCCGTGTTCGTCGATGCGCTGCAGGCGCTGCAGCGGAGCCGCGAGCATCTGTGGCGCGACTTCGGCATCGCGATGCCGACGTCGGCCACCACGCCGCGGTTCGATCACCGCGGCGACGTCACGCAGCTCGGCGCCGTGGTCCTGGCGATCACCCACCGGCGCAGCCTGCGGCGCGACGAGTACCCGAAGCACACGCAGGAGATGGCGATGTCGGTCAGCATCACCGGCACGCAGGCCACCGACGCAAAGCTCCGGGCATGGCTGCAGGACGCGCTGCAGCTGCACGGGCGCGTGTCGTTCGCGTCGGCGGTCGATGCGGCGCGCGCGTTCCGCGACGTCCTGCCTCCGCCAGCCGATCGGGCGCTCGAGGCGCTTGCCCTGCAGGCGGCGATCCGTCAGCTGTGCGGCGACCTGCCGAGCTCAACCGCGAGCCGGGTGCTTCCGCATCAGCGCGCGAGTTGATAGGATGCGGCGAATTACGGCCTGACCGCCGCACCACACGAATGCTTCGCGCCGCGCTAGTCGTTCTGTCGCTTGTCGTAGCTGCCGGGTGTACCGGCGAAGAGCCGCCGCCCGCCCGGGCCAAAGGCTCCGATATCTATCTGAAGCCCGATACGACCGCAATCATGGGCGTCGTCGCGAATCGCAGCACGATGGACACGCTGCTCCGGGCCCACGGGCTTGGCGCGGCCGCGGTCGAGGAGGTCATCGCCGCCACGCGCGCGGTGTTCGACCCGCGGCGGCTGCGATCGCTGCAGCCCTTCACGCTCGTGCGCACCGTGGACGGCGCGCTGCGCCTGTTCGAGTACGAGATCGACGCCGACTCCTTCCTGCGCATCGTGAACACTCCGGGCGAGACCGAGCGTCTGCGCGCGGAGGTGCTGCCGATTCCGAAGACGCTCGAGCACGCCACCGCGTCGGGCGAGATCGGGCCGCAGACGCCGTCGCTCTTCCAGTCGATCGAGGCCGCGGGCGAGAACCCCGAGCTGGCGATGGCCCTGGCAACGGTCTTTGCCGGCGAGATCGACTTCAACTCCGACCTCCGGCCCGGCGACCGCTATGCCGTGACGTTCGAGCGGTTCCGCCGCGAGGGCCGGCCCGACTCGTACGGCGTGATCACGGCGGCGCGGTTCGAGAACGACGGCCGCGTGTTTCATGCGTTCAGATACACGCCGCCGGGCGGCAAGCCCGACTATTACGACGAGAACGGGCGGTCGCTCCGGCGATTCTTCCTTCGATCGCCGCTGAAGTTCGTGCCGCAGATCACCTCGGGGTTCTCGGCCAGCCGCAGGCACCCGGTCCTGCACACCAATCGGGCGCATCGTGGTGTCGACTATGCCGCGCCGCCGGGTGCCCCGGTCGTGGCCATTGCCGCCGGCCGGGTGGTGTCCGCCACGTTCGACAACGTCAACGGACGCATGGTGCGGATCCGTCATGCGTCCGGATACGAGTCCTACTACCTGCACCTGTCGGCGTTCGCGCCGGGGATCAAGGCCGGCGCCTCGGTCAGCCAGGGACAGACCATCGGCCGTGTGGGCTCGACCGGGCTCGCCACGGGACCGCACCTGCACTATGGTCTGAAGAAGAACGGCGTGTTCGTGAACCCGCTGCGCGAGCACCGGAATCTCCCGCCGGGCGAGCCCGTGCCGGCGTCCGCGATGATGGAGTTCGCCGAGCAGCGCGATCGCGCGCTGGCGGCGCTCGGTTCGTCCGCGCCTCCGACCGCTGCGCCCGAGACGACTGTTGCCACCCGTTAAAATGGCGTGATGGCGGCACTTTCGCCGTTTCACGCCCTTCGTCCCGTTCCTGCCGCCGCCGCGCTCGTCGCTGCCGTGCCGTACGACGTCGTGAGCGTCGAGGAGGCGCGCGCCCTAGCCGCTGGTAACCCGCTGAGCTTTCTTCACGTGTCGCGCGCCGAGATCGACTGTCCGCCGGGTGTCGGTCCGTACGATGAAGCGGTCTACGCCACGGCTGCATCGAACCTTCAGCGGCTGAAGCGCGATGCTCCGCTGATCGTCGAAGACACGCCCTCCGTGTACGTCTATCGCCTGCGCATGGGGGCCGTGACGCAGACGGGCGTGGCGGGATGCTTTTCGCTGGACGAGTACGAGCGCGATGCGATCAAGAAGCACGAGCGCACGCGGCAGGACAAGGAAGACGATCGCACCAGGCACCTGCTCGCGCTCCGCGCGCAGACCGGCCCGGTGTTCCTGATTCACCGTGCGGCGTCCGACATCGATCGCCTCGTCGGCGAGGTCACGGGCGAGCCGCCGTTGTTCGAGTTCACGGCCGCCGACGGCGTCACGCACACGGTGTGGCGCGTCGACGCGCGGCGCGAACGGGCGCTGGTCGACGCATTCGCCGCGGTGCCCACGCTGTACATCGCCGACGGCCATCACCGCGCCGCCAGCGCGGCGCGCGCGCGCCGGCAGCTGTGCACCGCCGGCCGCGGCGAGTGGGACACGTTTCTCGCCGTCGCCTTTCCGGCGCGGGACGTCAACGTGCTCCCCTATAACCGTCTCGCGGCCGATCTGTCGGGAAGAACACCCCGCGAGCTGGTCGAGCTGCTGCGGACCCGTTTCGTCGTGCGGGAAGGTCCCCCCACTCCGTCGCGTCGTGGAGAGGTGTCGATGTACCTCGAGGATGGGTGGCACACGATCGACCTGGGCGATCCGGACCCCGATGCGCCCGCCATCGATCGGCTCGACGTCAGCCGTCTTCAGGATCTGATTCTGGCGCCGCTGCTGGGCATCGACGATCCCCGGTCGAGCAAACGGATCGATTTCGTCGGCGGCGTGCGCGGAACGGGTGAGCTCGAACGCGCGGTGCAGACCGGCCGCGCCGCGGCCGCGTTTTCGCTCTATCCGGTGAGCGTCGACGATCTGATGGCCATTGCCGACGCAGGCGGCATCATGCCGCCGAAATCCACCTGGTTCGAGCCCAAGCTCCGCGACGGCCTGTTGTCCCACGTCTTCTGACGCGCCGCCGGTGTGCGCGCGGGAGTGTCAGGCGGACAATCCGCGGCCGCAGCCCCCCGAGCGCGGCCGGTGTACGCTACCGGCATGTCCTCACGCATTTTCAATTTCTCGGCCGGTCCCGCGGTGCTGCCGCTGCCGGTTCTCGAGCAGGCCCAGCGCGAGCTCGTGTCGCTGCCCGGCGTCGGCATGTCGGTGATGGAAATCTCCCATCGCTCGAAGACGTTCGAGGATCTGCTGAACGGCGCAGTTGCCGACGTCCGCGAGCTGGCCGGCATTCCTGCCGAGTACCGCGTGCTCATGCTGCAGGGCGGCGCCAGCCTGCAGTTCTCGATGGTGCCGATGAACCTGCTGGCGCCGGGATCGTCGGCCGACTACATCGACACCGGAACCTGGGCCGACAAGGCGATCAAGGAGGCAGTCCGCGTCGGGCGCGTCAACGTCACCGGATCGACCAAAGCCGACAACTACAATCGCATCCCCTCGCCCGGCGAGATCGCGCTGGACCCCAACGCCGCGTACGTCCACATCACCACGAACAACACGATCGAGGGCACCGAGTGGCACTGGCTGCCGGACACCGGCCGAGTGCCGCTCGTCGCCGACGCCTCGTCCGACATCTTCAGCCGTCCGATCGACATCAGCCGGTTCGGCTTGATCTACGCCGGCGCGCAGAAGAACCTCGGTCCCTCCGGCGTCACGCTGGTGATCATCCGCGAGGATCTGCTGGCGCGTTCGCAGCCCGGCCTGCCGACCATGCTCAATTACAAGGTGCAGGCGGACAACAACTCGCTCTACAACACGCCGAACACCTTCGGGATCTACATCCTCGGCTTGACGATGAAGTGGCTGAAGTCGCTGGGAGGGCTCCCCGCGATCGCGCGGATCAACGAGCGCAAGGCGGCGACGCTGTACGCCGAGGTCGATCGGACCGGCTTCTATCGCGGCACGGCGCAGAAAGAGAGCCGGTCGCTGATGAACGTGACGTTCAGGCTGCCCAGCGAAGCCCTCGAAAAGGAGTTCGTGGCGTCGGCAACGAAGGCCGGCCTCGACGGGCTGAAAGGCCATCGCCTCGTTGGCGGCGTGCGCGCCTCGATCTACAACGCCTTTCCGCAGGAAGGCGTCGACGCGCTCGTCGAGTTCATGCGCGAGTTCGAACGCACGAAAGGATAGGCGCCGCGCCCGCGGCGCTAAGACGGCGGCGCCGACCGGAACCGGCGCCGCCGCCGCCGCCGCCGGCGCCGGCGGCGGGGCGGCCGCTCGGCGGTCTGCGCATCGCCTTCGTAGGCGCCCGCGGCCTCGATGAATCCGCGCCAGTGCTCGACCACGTCGGGGGCGTCGCCGTGGATCTCGAGCCACGTCAAGGCTTCGCGGAACGATGAACGGTGCATCAGCGCCCGCTTGGCGCGCGGCGAGAGATTCATGTCCATCAGCCGCGGCTGCAGCGAGAGGATGTGCCGGAGCCGTTCGACGTCACGCCGCGCCAGCGGCAGCATGCCGATCGAAAGGCGCGGCTCCTTCTTCCGCTCGCCCGTGGGATCGGGCGGCGGCACCAGCGTCCGCACGGAATAGCCCAGCGGGAGAATCAGCGAACCGAGCAGGATCGGGTTCGTCAGCGTGTCGGGAATCTCCTCGAACCGGCGGCGGTAGGTGTCGAGCGTCGCCAGCGAGCGCCACATCCGCGCGTCGGCGTGGCGCTGCAGCTCGTGCGACACCGGTTCGAGCAGCCCGCGTTCCGCCAGCATCCGGAACGCCTGTTCCGAGGCACCGGACCGCAGCAGCTTGTAGAACTCCTCGATGAGACGCGCCGGCGCGGCGCGGGCGATCTCGCCTCGATTCCGCGCGATGGCCTCGTCGATCGGCGGATCGATGCGGAACCCGAGACGCGCCGCCATCGCCACGGCCCGGAGCATGCGGACCGGATCTTCCTGGAAACGCTCGTCCGGGTTGCCGATGCAGCGGACGAGCCCGGCGCGCAGATCCTGGAGGCCGCCCGTGTAGTCGATGATCGAGAAGGTGGCGATGTCGTAGAACAGCGCGTTGATGGTGAAGTCGCGGCGGAAGGCGTCCTCTTCCGGCGTCCCGTAGGTGTTGTCGCGATGGAGCAGACGATCCGGCGCCTCGTCGGCCTCGGCGCGCATCGCGGTTTCCGGCTGAGGCTCGTCGACCGCCGCGATCTCCTCCTGCGAGACCTTCCTCCGGAAGGTCGCCACCTCGATCGTCTTGTTGCCGAAGCGCACGTGGGCGAGCCGGAAGCGCCGGCCGATGATCCAGCAGTTCCGGAACAGCTTCTTGATCTGATAGGGGTGCGCCGACGTCCCGACGTCGAAATCCTTGGGACGGCGGCCCAGGAGCAGATCGCGGACGCTGCCCCCGACCAGATAGGCGATGTAGTTGTGCTGATGGAGCCGATAGAGCACTTTCAACGCATCGGGATCGATCTGCTTCCTCGAGATCGAATGCGCGTCCCGCGCGATGATGACCGGCTCACTCATCCAAAGCCGATGGTAACAACTTCAACTGCCAACTCCCAACTGCCAGCGCCCGCCGGCAGCCCGCGGACCGCGCCGCAGGCCTGGCGGACCAACCCTCCCGAGATGGAATACCATCGAGGTATGCGGACCTTGCTCATGGTGATGGTGACGCTGGTCCTTCTCGGGGCTTCCTCGCCGGCCCGGGCCGACGAACCTCCGGCGCTGGCCAAGGCAAGGGCGCTCTACAACGCCGCCAACTACGAAGGCGCGATCGATGCCGCCGCAGTGGCCCGACGGCAGCCGGCCTGGGCGGATGCCGCCGCGCTGGTGATGGCGCGCGCCTACATCGAGCGCTATCGGCTGAACGCCGATGCGAGGGATCTGGTCAGCGCCCGCGAGGCGTTCGTCACCATCAAGGCCTCGTCGCTCACCCTGCGCGATCAGGTCGACCTGCTCATCGGGCTTGCGCAGTCGCTCTATCTCGGCGAGCTGTTCGGCTCGGCGGCGAACCTGTTCGAGACGGCGCTGACGCGTTCGTCCCTGCTCGGGCCGCGCGACAGGCAGCTGCTCCTGGACTGGTGGGCCACGGCCATGGACCGGGACGCGCAGAGCCGCCCGGCCGACCGGCGGCGCGCCGTGTTCGAACGCATTGCCGAGCGCATGGAAGAAGAGCTGCGTCAGGATCCGGGAAGCGCGGTAGCCAACTACTGGCATGCCGTCGCGCTGCGCGGGACGGGGGACGTCGACGCCGCCTGGCATGCCGCCATTGCCGGATGGGTCCGCTCCACGCTGTCCCCCGAGACTACCGGCGAGCTTCGCGCCGACCTGGACAGGCTGGTCATGCAGGCGCTCATTCCCGAGCGCTCCCGCGTGATGTCCTTCCGCGATCCACAGGAGGCCGTGACTGCTCTCAGCGCCGAATGGGAGCTCGTCAAGCAGCAGTGGAAATAGGCCGGCCGACAGGGGGCTGTTAAAGTTCGCCGGTTCCGGCGTTCTTGATCGGTACGTAGGCGCTCGCTGCGGACCGCCGATCATGCAATCTGGCACTTCAGTCAATCCGGGCGGACTTTTCGCTTCGGTCCTGCCATTCCCGCGGGTATCATCCCCCCAGGAGGCTGCCCGACGTGGCAGCCTTGACATGAGCAGCGACTTCGGGTCATCGACGGGAGCGCACGTCGAGCCGCTCTCGCCCGAGACGACCGTCGAGCTCCTCGAGCTCGCGAAACGAGGGGACCGCCAGGCGCTGGACCGACTGCTGGAGCGGTGTGTACCGGCGCTCCGGCGCTGGGCCCACGGCCGGCTCCCGGCGAGCGCCCGCAGCCTGAACGACACGGCGGATATCGTGCAGGACACGATCATCTCCGCCATGCGCCACCTCGAGGCATTCGAATCACGGCATCAGGGTGCGCTGCAGGCGTATCTCCGCCGCGCCGTGATGAACCGCATCCGGGACGTCATCCGCCATCACAAGCGCCGCCCCGAGATGAGCGGTCTCTCCGACGGAATCCAGGACGAAGCCACCTCTCCCCTCGAGGCCGCCATCGGCGCGGAGAACCTGGAACGCTACGAAACCGCGCTCGAACGGCTGGAGCCGCCCGACCGCGAGGCCATTATCGGCCGGCTCGAAATGCTCTACTCGTACGAGGAGCTGGCCACCGTGCTCGGACGTGCGACGCCGGCCGCAGCGCGCATGGCGGTCACGCGCGCCATGAAGCGTCTCGCCAGGGAGATGCAGCATGTCTGAAGCCGTCCTCGACGACGCCATCGAACAGATCGCGGACGGGCTGCCGGTGGACTGGAGCGCGCTCGATCAGGCGGTGCCCGCCCGCGCGCGCGAGTGGGCGCAGAGCCTCCGCGTGATCAGCGACATCGTCAGGCTGCATCGCGAAGCGGCCGCCGAGTACGACCAGACCATCCTGGCAACGATGGCCGCGTCGGCGCCTCCGGCGGACGAGGAGCCGCAGACGTGGGGCAAGTACCGCCTCGCCAGCAAGGTGGGCGAGGGCAGCTACGGCGGCGTTTTCCGCGCGTGGGACGCGGAGCTCGAGCGCGACGTCGCGATCAAGATCCTGCATCGCCGCGTCGGCGACATGCGCCTGCGCGAGCGGCTGCTGCAGGAGGGGCGTGCGCTCGCCAAGGTCCAGCACAACAACGTCGTCCGCGTGCTCGGCATCGAGGCGCACGGCGACCGCGTCGGCCTGTGTATGGAGTTCGTGCAGGGGAAGACGCTGGCCGATATCGTGCGCGACCAGGGCCGGTTCAGCGCGGCGGAAGCGGCGCTGATCGGGCAGGACCTGGCCCGCGCCCTGTCGGCCGTCCACCGCGCCGGGTTCATTCATCGCGACGTCAAGGCCAAGAACGTGATGCGCGACGACAGCGGCCGGATCGTGCTGATGGACTTCGGCACCGGCCGCACGGCGGAGGCCGAGGGCGGCAGGAACGATCGCGCCGGCACGCCGCTCTACATGGCGCCCGAGGTGCTCGCCGACGGACAGGCCTCGGTGCGCAGCGACGTCTACAGCCTCGGCGTCCTGGTCTACTACCTCGTTTCCGGCGAATATCCCGTCACCGCGAGATCGGTCGACGAGCTGCGCGAGAAGCACGCCCGCCGCGAGCACCGCTGGCTCAGCGAGGTGCGGCCGGATCTGCCGGTGGCGTTCGTGCAGGTGGTCGAGAAGGCGATCGCGCTCGGTCCCGAGGAGCGCTATGCCAGCGCCGGTGAGCTTCTCGCCGCGCTGAGCGGCCTGGAGCTGCATTCGGAGACGCGGCTCCGGCGAATTGTGAAGCCCGCCGCCGCGCTCGCCGCGGGAATCCTCGGGATGACTCTGCTCGGGGCGATCACGTCGACGCACTTCAACCTGTCCTTTCAGCGCGCCGACTTCGTCTCGGAGTCGTTCACCGACTACCTGGTATGGGGGCGACGTACGAGCTTTCCGCCGTTCCTGATACTCGTGTTCGTCCTGCTCGTCGGGATGCTTATGGTCTGGCTGCGGCGGCTGCTGATCGCCATCGTGCCCGGACTGAGGCGGCTCGATGCCGTGGTGCGAGCTCGATTTGCGGCCCTGGCGCACACGCTCCACCTCGACGAAGCGCCCGTGCTTGCCTCGTGTGCGTTGTTGATTTCGGTGGCGGTCGTCGGCGCAGCGCTGTGGTACTTTTCGCCGCTCGTCGTGGCGCTGATCAAGGTGCCCGGGGCCACGGAAGAGGAGCTCAGGCTGCTCTCGCCCGGGTCGGTAACGCTCCACAATCAGTACCGCTGGATCTTCAGTCTTGCCGTCATCGTGTGTGTGGCGGTCTGGTATCCGGTCGTGAGGCTCGTGCGGAAGGGACAGTCCCTGCACTGGGGCCTGATTGCCGGCGGGATTGTCGTGACCAGCATTGCGATAGCGCTGCTGCACTTCCCGTATCGGATGCTCTACTTCACCGCGATCGCTCCGTTCGAGGCGGTCAACTGGCACGACTCGCGGTGCTATATCATCGGATCGCGCGGCGAGGATCGGCTCCTCTTCTGTCCGGGGCTGCCGCCGCCGCGCAACCGCATCGTCCGAAGCAACGACGAAGGATTGACTCCGCTCGGCGTTCGAGAGAATCCGTTCAGTCGTTTCTCAGACGGCGGTCAGAGGCCCGACCCCAAGAACCCCTAGGTACAACCAGGCGAAGCCACCCACGTCTGCGAGGAGGACTGCGATGCGACGCGTCTTTGGTGCGCTGGTCGTGACGATGATCGTGCAGCTGCTCGGTCCGGCGTCGGCGTACGCGTTGTGGGAGTACATCGAGCCCTGGAGCGGACCGGGGTGGTGGAAAGGCCCGCAGTTCGACGCGCGTGTCATGTGCTTCGTCGATCGTGTATCCCGGCAGGATCGGCATGAGGCAACACGGCGGACGATCGACGCCCGTCAAAATGCGGCACCTCTTCGAAAGATGCAGTTCCCCTCTGCCCTTCCTGCTGTGCAGGCGACCTTTCAGCCCGGCATTACCAAGGCTGTCGCGGATTGGAACGCATCCTTGAACGAATGGGAGAGCGTGCTGAACGAGTGGCAGCGGCTGGCCGGCCGGTCCGGCGACAAGACAGCACCGATCCGGCAGCTGGCCCTCGAACTCCGCACGCGTGCAGAGGGTTCACTGCGCGCCGTCGTCGAGGCCGCATCGAACGTTGTGCAGAACGCAGATGGCGCGGCGCCAGGGGCGAGCCCGGAGCGAAGGGCCGCCTTCGAAGCGGCCGTCGCCAGCTACAGCGCTGCGGCCGGCCAGGCGGTTGCGGACGCCATCGCCGCGCTCGACGCGTACGAGCATGCGGCCGAAGCGATGGCCGGGATTGCCGACATGGGCGTCGCTCTCCCGCTCCCCGCTCCTGGATACATCTTCTCGGCGTGCCGCCTCAGGGAGAACGAGCGTCGCCGCGCGGTGATCGATATCGGCATGCGGTTTCTCTGGACCGAGGATGACCGGTACGCCAACGGCGAGCAGATCAATTTCACGACGATCGAGCCGGCGTTCTCGTGGAGTGTCTTCGACGATACGCGCTACGACGTCGTCGATTACGGGATTGGCGCCGGATTCTACTGGGTCAGCTCCAAGGCATTTCCTGCGCTGCAGGGTGGGTTCCTCGAACCGATCCGCCTGGACTTTCACCTGCCGACAGACGCCGCCAGAAAGTGGAGATACCTGCGTGCATTGGTGTTCAGGATCGGAGTCCTGACGGTCCCCGGAGGATTCGATCGAGGAGCATTCCTGCCGACAAATCCTGCCGACCCGCGGACCAACGAACGGATTGCCCGCGACTGGTTCAGGAGCTACGGCTTCTATCTCGACACCGAGTTCTTTCACAAGAGGCGGCCGCCCGTGGAACCCTGAACTCTACGGCTTGGCGTCGCGCCAGTTCTCGGCGATGCCGACGTCGACGGTGAGCGGCACGTCGAGCGTGGCGGCGTGCTCCATGCGGTCGCGGACGACCTCCGCGGCCGCCTCGGCTTCCTCCTTCGGGCTCTCGAACAGCAGCTCGTCGTGCACGGTGAGGATCATCCGCGTCTTCAGCCCGCGCTTCGGCAGCTCGGCGTGCAGATCGATCATCGCCTTCTTCAGGATGTCGGCGGCCGTGCCCTGAATCGGCATGTTCACCGCCTCGCGTTCGGCCTGGCTGCGCATCTGGTAATTGCGGCTCGTCAGGTTCGGGACCAGCCGGCGGCGGCCGAACATCGTGCGCACGACCCCGGTGGTGCGGCCTTCTTCGAGGATGCGATCGATGAAGGCGCGGACCTTCGGGAAGCCGGTGAAGTACGCGGTGATGAACTCCTGCGCTTCCTCCTGCGAGACGTTGATGTCCCTGGCGAGCGTGAAGGGCGACTTGCCGTACAGCACCGCGTAGTTGACCATCTTGGACAGGCTGCGAAGCCGGTGCCTGTCCATCACGCTGTTCACGCCGAACAGCTTCTGTCCCGTGCGCTCGTGAATGTCCTCGCCGGCGCGGAACGCCTCGATGAGCGCTTCCTCCCCCGCCATGTGCGCGAGGACGCGCAGCTCGATCTGTGAGTAGTCGGCCGAGATCAGCAGGTGGCCGGGGGCGGCGATGAACGCGCGGCGGATCTCGCGGCCGAGCTCGGTCTTGATCGGAATGTTCTGCAGGTTGGGATCCGAGCTGCTCAGCCGTCCGGTGGCGGCGACCGCCTGGTTGAAGCTCGTGTGCACGCGTCCCGTCTTCGGGTGCACCATCAGCGGCAGCGCGTCGATATAGGTGCTCTTCAGCTTCTGCAGCGCGCGCCATTCGAGGACGAGCTTCGGCAGCTCGTGCGTGAGCGCGAGCTCTTCCAGCACTTCGGCGGCGGTCGAGTACGAGCGCGTCCTGGTCTTCTTCGCAGAAGGCAGATCGAGCTTCTCGAAGAGAATCCGTCCGAGCTGCGGCGGCGAGTTGATGTTGAATTCCTCGCCGGCGAGCTCGTAGATGCGCGCCGCATAGCGCGCCAGCTCCTGTTCGATCTCCCGCGAACGGGCGGCGAGCGCGGGGCCGTCGATCAGAACGCCGGCGCGCTCGATGTCGGCCAGCACCGGGATCAGCGGCATCTCCAGCTGGCGCAGCACCCGGTCGAGCTTTGCCTCGACGATCAGCGGCGGCAGCGCGCGCGAGAGCTGCCAGGCCAGGTCCGCCCGCTCGCCGGCGAAGTCCAGCACCGTTGCCGGCGACAGACGGGCGAGCGGCTGCGCCCGCACGCCCTTGCCGCAGACGTCCTCCTCGGTCAGCGCGCGGTAGCCGAGCTGCTCGAGCGCCCGCTCCTCGATGGGGTGGCCGGAGCGCGTCGCATCGAGCAGATAGCTGCCGAGCATGGAGTCGAACTCGATGCCCTGCAGCGCGATTCCATGGTTGGCCAGCACGATCAGATCGAACTTCAGGTCGTGGCCGACCTTGCGCACGGCCGGATCCTCGAGCAGCGGCTTGAGCCGTTCGAGCGCCGCCGCCCGATCGATCTGCGCGGCGGGCCCGGCCGCGTCGAGCAGGTCGCCCCTCGTCTCCGCGCCCTCGTGGCCCACCGGCACGTAGCGCGCCTGTCTCGCGGCGTGCGAGAACGACAGGCCGACGATCGAGGCCCGCATCGCCGACCACTGATCCGGGATGACGCGCATCGCGAACTCGCCTGCCGCGCGGAGGTCGGCAATCAGCGCGTCCAGCTCGTCGAGCGAGGTGACGAGCGCGTAGTCCTTCCGGATCGTGTCCGCCGTCGGCGCGTACTCCGCGACGATGGTGCGGAACTCGAGCCGCGAGAACAGCTCGTAGCAGCGCTCGCGGTCGGGCCCGCGATAACGCAGCGATTCGAAGTCCACCTCGAGCGGAACGTCCGAGCGGATGGTCACCAGCTCGCGGCTGCGGAGCGCATCCTCGCGATGGGCCGTCAACGCCTCGCGCTGCCGGGGCTTCAGCTCGGAGGCGTGCTCGAGCAGTGCGTCGATCCCGCCGAACTGCCTGACGAGATCGATCGCCCCCTTCTTGCCGATGCCGGGCACGCCGGCGACGTTGTCGCTGGCGTCGCCGACCAGCGCCAGCACGTCGACGACCTGCGACGGCTCGACGCCGAACTTCTCGACGACGCCCGCCTCGTCGTACCACGTGCCGTCCTCGCGCGGGTCGTAGACACGCACGCCCGGCCGCACCAGCTGGAAGAAATCCTTGTCGATCGACACGATCGCCACATCGAAGCCGGCATCGACCGCCCTGGCCGCGACCGTGCCGATGACGTCGTCGGCCTCGTAGCCCTTGACGGTGAGGATCGGGACGCCCAGCGCCTCGCAGGCCTGATGCACCCAGTTGATCTGCTCCGCGAGATCGTCGGGCATGGCGGCGCGGTTGGCCTTGTAGTCGGCCGAGATCTCGTCGCGGAAGGTCGGTCCGGCAAGGTCGAACGAGGCGGCCAGATAGGCCGGCTTGTGGTCGGCGATGAGCTTGCGCAGCATCGTCACGAACACGTAGACGGCGTGGGTCGTGTGGCCTTCCTGATTCGACAGACCGCGGCCACGAAACGCGTGGTACGCGCGGTACATCTGCGAGCTGCCGTCAATCAGGAACAGGACGGGGCGGGCCATCAGCTCACGATATCATTGCCGTTGATGCGTGTGTCGGCCTTCACGCCCGCCTTCGCCGCGATCGTGGCGCTGTGCGTCCTGACAAGCGCCGCCTGCGGCTCCGCGACGCAGAAGTACGAGTACGAGGAGGAGATCTACCTCAGTCTGGACGGCTCGGCGACGGTCAACGTCAACGCCTCGGTCGCCTCCCTCGTCGCCCTGCATGGAGTGGATCTGCCGCTCGATCCCCGGGCGAGGCTCGACCGCGATCGCGTGCGCGCGCTCTATCAGCTCCCCGGCGCGCCGCCGCCGCGATTGACGCTCTCGCGCCGGGATGGCCGCCGCTTCGTCCACGTGAGCCTCGACGTCCCGGACGTCCGCCGGTTGCAGCAGCAGCGGATGTTCGCGTGGTCCACGTACCGGTTCGACCGCGAGGGCGACACCTTCGTGTTCCGGCAGCGCATCGGCGCGCCTCCGGCGCACGCGGCGGATGGCGTCGACTGGACCGGGCGCGAGCAGGTGGTGTTCAAGATGCACATCCCCAGCGAGATCCCGTTTCACAACGCGCCCTCGCGACGCATCGAGCGCGGCAATATCCTGCGCTGGGAACAGCCGCTGGCGGCGCGGCTCCGCGGGGAGCCGGTCGATGTCGAAGTGCGGATGGAGTCGGAGTCGATTCTCTATTCGACGCTGCTGCTGTTCGGCGGCACCATTCTGGCGGCCGCGATGACCTTCGGCATCGTCATCTGGTGGGTCGTGCGCCGCGGCCGTGATGAGGATATGGAGGCGACGCACGCATCGCCGTCGCCCTGAATGTAGTGTCCGGCTTCAGACCCTATGTAGGGCAGACGATGGGTCGGGTTGTCTGTTGACTCTCTTTTGAGGAACTAACGCGAAAGGAGTTCGACATGACGAGCACGACCCATCGACCAGAGTCTACTGCGGCGGCGTTGTATGTGGCCTGTGAGCTGAGCGCCCAGGAGTGGCTGTTGACAATGAGCACGGGGCCCGAGGGGCGGC
>Ga0209172_10000087_pt1 | contig 271138 bp, 239 predicted proteins | sample LarsenN4metaG_FD_184113 | JGI IMG/M metagenome (GOLD analysis project Ga0209172, IMG submission 184113) | Hot spring sediment bacterial and archeal communities from British Columbia, Canada, to study Microbial Dark Matter (Phase II) - Larsen... ... | reverse complement strand
CCATACGGCTCGTATCTATCAGATTGTGCTCAATCAGGCCGACCCACTCGCTCGCGAATTGGGCACAGGGCTGGCGGCTCTATTGGCCCAAGAGCATATTGCCATTACTTTGGGCCAAACTTAGGTATTTACGAAGGAGACGTTATGGCCGCCTTGACCATTTCCAGACAGATGGGGAGTCAAGGGGATGAGTTAGCCAGGCAGGTCGTTCAACAACTGGGCTGGCAGCTTATCCAGCGTGATTTGATTAATCAGGCGGCGCGGGCGGCCGGTATTCCCCACGTGGCCCTGGCCGATATTGATGAACTGGGCCTGTTGAAGCTGCGTCCCTCGGCCAAGGAGTGGCAGGCTTACCAAACCCACGTCGAAGGGATAATCCAGGCCTGGGCTTACAGAGGAGAAGCGGTGATTGTCGGGCGAGGGGGGCAGATGGCGCTGCGCGGTTGGCCCGATGTGTTTCATATTCGGGTGGTTGCACCGTTGGAGCTGCGGGTGGCCTACTTACAACAGCAGCAAAATATCTCGGCTGAGTCGGCCCGCGCCCGGCTGGAAGCCAGCGCCAAAGCCCGCGCCCGCTACTTGCGCCGCAGCTATGGCGTGGCGATAGATGACCCGGCCCTCTACCATCTCACCCTCAATACCGGCCTGCTGGACTTATCGCTGGCGGTCAATCTGGTCATTCAAGCAGTTCGAACCTGGCTTGAGGTTAAAATACGGGATGGCTGAAACAAGCTTATGATCGAAAATGGTCAATCAAAAGCCAGCAGCACTTTTTCGCACCCCAGCGAGGCCGAATTTGCCCGAATTCTCGACTTTTACCAGATTACCTGGGAATATGAACCCCGCACCTTTATCCTGCGCCAGGATGAGCAGGGGCATGTCATCGAAGCGTTTAGCCCTGATTTTTATTTGCCAGAGCAAGACCTCTATATCGAGCTAACCACCATGGAGCAACGGCTCATCACCAAGAAGCATCGCAAGCTGCGCCGCTTGCGTGAACTTTATCCTGAGATTAATATTAAATTATTGAATCGAGCCGATTTTAAACAGATGATGGTGAAATATGAGCTGGACAATAACGACGAGCTAATTGGGCCAAAAAATTAGCTGTGTCATCCCTCTCACAGATGTCAGTGATCGATGAACCCTTATTCGTAAACTGATAATTATTCACTGATTACTGTTCACTGATTACATTTACTACGGGGGGAGCATTTGTGAACAATACTTCTTTTTCAACATGGCTGGAGGAAATAGGGCCAATCTATCTCACCGAGGCGCAAATTCAAGAGCGGGTCGGCCAATTAGCCGCCCAAATCAGCCAGGACTATGCCGGCAAAGACCTGGTGATTATTGGTGTGCTCAGAGGAGTCCTTTTTTTTATGGCCGACTTGTTACGGGCTATGACCATCCCGGCCGCTTTTGATTTTCTGGCTATCTCTCGTTACGGCCCGACAGAGCAAACGCAGGGCGTGGTTCGCCTGACGAAAGACCTCAATGAGCCGCTGCGAGGCAGGCATGCCCTCTTGGTTGAAGATATTGTTGACACCGGCCTGACGACTCATTTTATCCTGCGTACACTGCGTCTGCATGAACCTGAAAGCCTCAAAGCTTGCACTTTACTCAATCGCACCCGGCGCCGCATTATTGATGTTAACCTGGCCTACGTTGGTTTTGAAATCCCCGATTATTACCTGGTGGGTTACGGTCTCGATTTTAGGGAACGGTATCGCACCCTGCCCTATCTAGCCAAATTTGAACCGGATGAGAGCCAATAAAAAACCCTCGGCAGACGCCGGGGGTTGCTTTAAAAATGAAAAGAGCCCCTAGTAACCTTCTGATTTCTCAAGTATCTAAACAACTTACTTATTTTTGAGTTACCCCAAAAAAACTCCGGGTTCACTTTCGATGAGCTTATACTCATACGATTGCTGGTTTCCCAACTTCTTTTTCCACCAGCTTACGGTTTGAGCTTGTTACCAAACCATCCCGTTTGTTAATGCAGAGATATTTTCAGTTGCTTTCTTCTTGAGTCCTCTGTCAATTCCTTGGGACCCTTTTCAAGTACTATAGTACCATAATCAGGGCAAGTTTGTCAAGAGAGAAGCGGCCATAGAACCTTAAAATTTAACGATTTCTTAACAATTTGCCTCCAACGTTATCATTTGCCCTTGAAATATTTCTGCCCAACCGCTCAGCCGATGCAAGGCCAAAGGTTTAATATCGCCGGCTCGCTGGCCGTGAGACTGGCAGAATGACAGATAGGCAGCCGGTCCACCGCCTTGAATACGAAAGACTTGCAATGGGCCAAGCTGGCCCAACTGGCGGCAGTAACGGTAATGATAATTTTCTTGCAGGGCCAACTCTAACCCCTGCCCCATCTGCTTTAGGATCTCGTCAGCACTTGTTGGGGCTTCGATAAAGAGGGTGTAAGCGCCGGCAAGGGACTCGTAGGCCACTATGGCAAAGACGGGCCGGACAGCGTAACGGCGGCACACCGCATCAAGCGCCGCCCTCACGTGGCGCTCGTTGAGTTTCTCGCCAAACCAGTCGGAGATGTAGTTTTCTTTGCCCACAAAGCGCAGCAGGGGACATGTTCCCCGGTAGCCGGTAATTTCTACTAAATCGTGGAGTTGGTAGCGATACAAGCCGCCGCTGGTGGTGATAATAACAGCGTATTGGCAGCCGAGTTGTAATTCGTGGGCCAGGAGCGGGGGAGTGAATTGTGAATTGTGAACTGTGAATGGTGAATGGTGAACGGGGAGGAATTCGAAGAAGTGGGAGCGGACAGCGAGGGCTGCGCCATTTTGACCGATGAAGGGTAGGGAGACAAAGCCTTCGGTGGCGATGAGGCCCTTGCCTTGAATCTGGGCTTGGGGAAAAAGGCGGGCCAATTCGGGGGCATAGAGGGCTGCCTGGGCATCGGTCCAACAGCTTATCAGCCGGAGACCAGGCCACAGGCGGGTATGAATTACAGCCGGGTCGTTTTCCTCTTGAAAAATCGTCTGAATTTCCGTTACCCGGCGGGGATTGGGCCGGTTGAGGCTCATAAGCTGCTGCTTTAAGTCACTCGCCAATGGGCCGGGCGGGGTCAACGTTCCGGCGGCGATGTCTGTGACTAAGTGCGGCCACCAATCGAGCAGCCGGTTCAGGAGCAGGGTTAAAAAAGTGGGGTTCCAGACAGAAATTAGTGCCAACGAGCGGCTGCGTAACAGAAACAATAAGGTGATGTAGCGAAATGTTTCCATATCGTCAATCAGCCGGACGAGGGGGGGGACGACCAGCACCGCGTGGAGCAAATGGCGCTGCCAGCCGCCCAGATATTCGCTGTCCTCTTCAAAGCCAATGGGAATGCCGCCAGAAGTGCGCTTGTTTTGCTGGGCGACCGGCGTCACCGACCAATACGCCTGGCCCAGAAACAGCCCCGGCAGATGGCTAAAGAGGTCAACCAGCCAGGGCGCAAAGGCGCGTTGAAACTCGGCTTTGAGGGTGGCGGTGTAGGGGATGTATTTGGTCGCGGCTGTCGAACCGCTGGTTGGTTCCAGTAATAGCACAGGCTCCTGGGTCAACACTTGAGACTGACCCTCACTGATGGCCTGAATTGCCGGCAGATAGTCCTCATAAGTAGAGAGGGGGACACGCTGCTGGTATTCTGCGGCAGAACGAATGGAGGCAAAATCGTAGCGACGGCCAACATCGGTAGCGGCATTGCGGCGAAGCAGGCGCAGCAGTAGCTTTTCCTGGACATTACTCACGTTGCGCCGGGCCAGATGAAACGCTATGCTTTCGGGCAGGTTGGAGAGGTACCAAAGAAGATTAGCCAGAGAGCAGAGCATATTTTCATGAAAGGCTGGAAGATTGGAGGGTTGGTAACGATTCAACTTCCACCCTTCCAGCCTCTCCCAGCATCCTTCTTCCGGCCACAGTGAGGTTTGTCCGCGTCAATTCCACCAGGCAAGGGAGTTGATCGCCTTCAGCGTGGCCGGGGTTGGCGACGACAAAAAAGGCAACATGAGGGTCTTTGAGGCGGCGTTCGGTAATCTCGGCAACGCCGGAGCGGAGCGGAGCGGCTTTGGCAAAACGGATGATGCCTCGCTCCGAGTCATACTCCGAGGGAAATTTGGCGAGAGCCAGGGCATCCATAATTCGTTTAATGTTTGGCGGGGTTGGGCGTAGATAGGTAGGATAGAACTCGCGGAAAAAGACAGGCAGGAAGCGGTAGGTTTTGTAACCGGAACTAATCAGAAACCAGTAGACCCGCGCCTTATTCCCGATCGTTTCGGCCAGATTAAAAACATGCCGTCCCCATAGGCGAGGCAATTCCACTTCACCCCAATAATCACGGTGGATGATGGTATCGCCGGAGAAGAAGGCGACAACAGATTGGTTGTCCACCGTCACCTGCAAGCGCATCAGGGTGGAGAAGCCCTGAATCTGGCCCGTTGCGGTATCGGCCAACAAAATAACCCACTCTTTTTCAACCAAATCCGTTTCAAAGTGAGGCCGGGTGACGTTGACAAAGTAATCGGCCAGGAGGCCATACATCTCATTACGTTCAGCCAGGGTCAATTCCTGCGGCCGCTGCACCCGTCCGATTAAGCGACCAGAACTAGTGGCGTGTGCTGCTATCTCAGGATTTGTCATCAAATTTACTCAACCCGTCGCGAGCGCCAAAGCTACTGTTGGGATTAAGTTTAGAGGGTCGCAATTTCGACATAAGGAATACGCTGGTCGAGCTTTTTATGAAAACGCTGGTCATCCGGCCAACAGACCGTGTACAAGCGGCTGTAATAAGGGATATGCGCATAGCTTCGAGCGACATCCAGGAGTAGGTCACGGGTAGACAGGCCGACCATCAAATAGGCGTAACCTCGCGCTACCGCTAAATTATACACGTATCGCAGCAAGATGCCGAAGGCGTCGGGGTTGTTTTGAGCCATACAGATAAAACTGGCATAAGCAAAATGGATCGGCTGGCCGGGCGGCGGCAGCGGCTTTGCCCCGCTGAGGCGCAGCCAGCCATTATAAAAAGGGCGGAGCCAACGCAGCGAGCCATGATAAGCACGAACTATCGTCTGTTTGTAGCGCAACTGGTCCCACAGCCCCATCACGCCAACAATCTGCCCGTTTTGACGGGCGACCATAAAATCTTCCACTCGAAAATCAAGCGTGGTTGCGCCGGCAAAATCGGCCTCGCCGAAAACGGGAAAAAACTGTTTGGTTGCACCATACTGGTGGAGGAAGCCGATAATGGCGGGAAGGTCGGCGGGGGAGGCAGGGGTGATATTTGCTCCCTCTTTCAGGGGGAGGGGAATTTTTTGCTTTCTCAAAATAATCGCCAGGGTACACAACCGGTCAACCTCCCGATAAACGGGAAAGTGGCGGCGGGCGTGTTCGACCAGGATGCCTTGCGCCTCGGTATTGCCCTCGATGATGGTGGTGATGTAACCGGCCACGCGGCCATCGGCGTGGAGTTGATAAAAATAGCGAAAACCACCGGAAACCAGCCAACGCGCCCGAAACCGCTCGTCCACGCGGAGTTGGCCGATATAGCCAACCTCCTCGATTGCGCCATTGACGAACAAGGGACGGGTGGTACGGGTGGCAACGGCGGCTACCTGGCCACTGGGCCGATGCCGGGCGACAAGCACCTGGCAAAAATGGCCCATTGTGGCGCAGCCCAAAAAATAGTTCGGCTCACGTTCGTAAGTAACCGTCACCCGGCCCGGCACGGGGTTATTTGCCAGCAGCCGCCGGATGGCAGAGTCGTCGGCGGGGGTGGCGAGGTCGAAGGTAAATTCGCTCACAATATCTTGGTTAGTAATTGACTATTGAACGTTGATTATTGACTATTATCAACAGTCAACGGTTAACATTCAATAAGTTATTAGTCAATTCGCTTTCAACAGCTCTCCCTGCCACCCGGCATCACCCAACGGAAAATGGTCCCGCTGGCTGACCTCAGCCCGGATCATGGCGTTGATCAGGAAAAAGTGACGCAGCATAAAAAAATCGGGGCGGTTGAGGGAGTCGAGGCCGCGCCGGAGGATGTTGGGAACGGAGTAAAAAGCTTTGCGGGCAGCCAGACAACCGGCCTGGAGTTCTGCTGGGGTCATTTGGGCCGGCTGAAAGGGGATTTTGTTGTAGCTGTAGTCATCGTCGAGCCACCAGGCTTGATACAACAGCCGTTTTTCGGCTTCGAGGCGGTGGTACAGCGGTGTGCCAGGGAAGGGGGTCAAATGATTAAACGCGCCGATAAAGAAACGATGAGCTTTAGCAAATTCAACCGTTTCGGCAAAAGAGGCCGGGGTGTCCAGATCGTAGCCAAAGATGAAAGTGGCGTAGAGCTTGAGGCCAAAACGGCGCAGATTGGCTAAAGCCTGCTCATAACCCCCTTTCATGGTGTTGAAACCTTTGTCCATGGCCCGCAGATTTTCGGGGTTGAGGCTTTCAAAGCCGATGAGTAAGCCTTCGCAGCCGCTCTGCACCAGCAACTCCAGAAATTCCTCGTCGTGGGCGGCATTGATGCTGGCCTGGCTGACCCAACGCAGTTTGAGCGGGATGAGGGCGCGAAAAAATTCTTTGGCCTGGCGCATATTCGAGGTGATGTTATCGTCCACAAAGAAAAAGAATTTCTTCTTTTCCCGGCGCATGGACTCCAACTCGGCGATGATGTCGTCAACCGGGCGGCGGTTTTGGGTTTTGTTGAAGACGGTCTGCACGGCGCAAAAATCACATTTAAAGTGGCAGCCGCGCCCGGCCTCGACCAGGCCGATGGACAGGTAACGCTTACCGCGAAAGATGGTTCGGTCCGGCTTTAAGCCGCTGAGCGAGGGCCGCTCCGGCTGGCGGTAAATTTTAGCCAATTTACCGTGCCGAAAATCGTCAATCACTTCCGGCCACAAGCCTTCGGCCTCGCCAATGACCACTGCTTCGGCGTAATCGGCCACTTCCTCCGGGCAAAGGGTGGCGTGAAAACCGCCCATAATGACCGGCACACCTCGCTGGCGATATTCGCTGGCTATTTGGTAAGCGCGTTTGGCGGTGTAGGTTTCGACGCTGAGGGCGACCAGATCGGTTGGCTCATTAAAGGGGATGGTCTCCATGCGGTCGTCATAAAATCTAACTTCAACATCTTTGGGGGTTAACCCAGCAATCACCGCCGCCGGCAGCGGCTCCATCTGCCATGTGCCGATGTAGGGTTGGCCGGGTCTCCGGCCGATGCAGGGGTGGATGATGGTGAGTCTCACAGGCGAGTCTCCAAAAGAGGGCTGAGGCTAAGGCTGAGGCTGAGATAACTTAGCCTCAGCCTCAATATTACAATATCGTTCCACCTGAAATCGCTCTCGCATCCACTCCGGCATTTTGAGGTGGCCCAGGGTGATGGTTCCCAGGAAATCCTGATCGTAGCCCAGGCCGAGGGCGTGGCCTTGATTTTCGGCCAGAGTGGGGTCGAGGTAGGTGCCGAAGACGCGATCCCACAGAACCGTGAAATTACCGTAATTGCCGTTAAGGTCAACGGTATGGTGGAGCAGATGTTCCTGTGGGGTGGTCAGGGCCAGCCATTTCATGGCGTGGTGAAGCCACCAGAAACGGCGCAAGAAAGAAGAATGGCTGGTGACCAGCAGAAAGGTATGGGCTAATAACAAGATTTTGAGCGGGGTTAAGTCCCACAGGGGCAGGCCGAAGAGCAGCAGCAGTCCGTAAGCCGAGACGACGGTGGCAAAGGTGGCCGGAAAAGAAGTCACGACGACAAAGGGTCGCACAGCCAGGCCGGGCATGGCCACAAAAACCTGGTTGGGCAGATGGTGGTATTCGTGGGACCACCAGAAGGGGCGGCTGTGGCTGAACCAGCGATGAATGGCGTAATCCCACAAACCAGACAGATAAAAGGTGAGCACACTGACGATAATTAACCAGTCACCGCTAATGGGTTGTGAATTGATCGGCCAGCCCAGCCAGCGGCTAAATTGCTCTCGCAAAACGATCAGCAGCGTTTCGGCGGAGGGAACGAGGGCCAGGCCGCCAAATTGCAGCCCGGCATACACCACCAGCACTGCCAGCAGAAAAAGCAGGGTTTCGGTCTTAGGCGACTCGCCGTCGTAGCGGTCGTAACGAGTCAGATGGCGGTCCAGCAGATCAAGCGCCACAAAAACAACAGGGATACCCAATAAAAGAGTCAAAAAAAGCTGGTTGCTCATGCAGCGGTTCTCGTCTGAGGTTGGCGGGGCCGGTCGGCAAAATAAAGCAGTACTACCAACAGCACCCCTGATAAAAAGACAAAAATCAGGCCTGTCATCATTGAACTGGCCGGAATGGCAAAGGCGTTTTGAATTTCCTGCCAGAAGATGAGCCGCTGCGAACTACGGATGAGCCACAACAGGGCAAATCCATAAACCAGCAGCTTGTTGCGCAACGGGTCGCGGGCGGCAATGGCGGCCATGACCCCCAATACAAACATAAAGGCCCCCAACGGTTTCAAAATGTAGACAAATTGGGGCTGGCTCCAATCTACCTGGGCGTTGTATAACCCGGCCCCCACCCACTCTTTCAACCCCAGCTCCAGATTGAGGCTGAGGCCCACCAGAATGTGGAAAGCACAGGTGATCCAGAGTGCTGCTTTGAGGAGCGTTAAAGCGGTGTTACTTGTCATGGGTCCCTCCTTTTCATAAAACGTAAAGCATAAAACGTAAGGACTTTAAATTGATCTGGCTTTTGTTCATTGCAGGTTACGGCATACGATTTCAAACCCGGCTCGCCATTTTTCAGGTAAGAATACCCGACAAATATTAAAATAGGCATCACTAATCCTACTAAATTAGTTGTGACCAACAGCCAGGCATAGTAGTCCCAATAGCCTAACTCCAGCAAGAAATACTGGCTGAGACGAAGCAGAACGCCATAACAAAAACCAAAGCTGCCAAACAGCACCGGCGCGTAATCGGCGGCGATGGCTTCCGGCCCCCGATTTTCGGCATAGGGCCGATTGTAAACTATGATAAAGCCGGCTTTGATGGCTGCCAAATCGTACAACCAATTCCAAAACGCCAGCACCGACCCCAAGACAAAACCGGCTCGAATAAATTCCAGCAGAGTGAAGCTGGCGGGCAGCGCTCCCAGGCATAATAAAGCTATCAGGCTGGTAGCTGAGCCAAACACAAAGCCGTGGTGCGGGCGAAACTTGCCCAGCCGCAGCCGGGTGTTGAACTCCCACAGCCTCAGCCAGTTTGTGCCCAGCGCGGGAATGACATAGGCAAAGGAGATGGGGCTTGAGAGCATCAACCAGACCAGGGCGTGCTGCCCGTCGAGCTGACGCAGCCAGAGGAAGTAACTGAGGGGAAGCAGGAGGAGCGGGGCCAGGTATTGGTAAAGATTAAAGAAGCGCATCAATGGCCTCACTGGCATTGTTCAAGTGCAGTATCTTGTCACACCTCGGCGTATCCTGCCGGGCGCGGGTGGGGTCGACACTATACTCTTTCATAACCTTTTTACCCTGTAACAATTTGGCTTACTATAATTTGCTCCGTGTTGAGTAGTTCGTAAAATGTCATTATCGGAGCAAAACTAGTACGTATTATCGCTGTAAAGACTTTAAGAGAATATATGGACGCCAAACCCTACCGACGTATGAGGACGGCGCGTCCAAATGATGACCATAGCTGAACAATTAGGCCAACGCACCGAAGTTCGCCAAGTGCTCAACAGTGAGCATTTTGTAGATCAAGCCCCGCGTCAAGTCTATGCGACGTTTTTAGACGAGCAGCAGTATCTGTCTTGATACATTCCGATAGCAAAGCCAACAAACCAGATAATGAGCGTTGCAATGAACAAATCTGATATTTTAACCCTGTTTGATTACAACTATTGGGCCAATGCTCGCGTGCTTAATGCAACGGCTCAGCTTGGTCAGGACCAGCTTATCGCCCCGGCCCGGCTCAGCCACGGCAGTATTCGCGGGGCGCTGGTGCATATTCTGGCGGCAGAAGTTATCTGGCGGCGGCGCTGTCAGGAAGGAATCTCGCCCACGGCCCTGCTGGACGAAAACGAATTCCCAACGCTGGAATCGCTGCGACAGCACTGGGCCGCAGAAGAAAAGGCTATGCGCCGGTATCTCGACCGGCTGGCGGATACGACGCTTCATCAGCCGATTGGTTACGCTACCACCAAAGGCACGCCCCAGGAAACGATTTTGTGGCACATTCTGGCCCACGTGGTCAATCATGGCACGCAATTCCGGGGGGAGGCTGCCGTCGCTTTGAGCGAGGCGGGCCATTCGCCGGGAGATCTCGATTTTATCGCCTTCATTCGGGGCAGGTAGTTGTGAGTTGAAAATCAGCCTGAACAACTTTTCCGCCCAAACCCCGCTGTCAACTCCCTGGTACACCTTCATCAAAGGCAGCGGCTCGCTCCAATTTACCGGCGACACCCTCCGCCTGGTCACCACCGATACCCTTGCCACCCAATACACCGACGCCCAGATTGATGATTATCAAACTCTGGCTCGGCGCAACTTCTTGTGGCGGCCGCCCGTGCAGATGACGGTGCGAGCGCGGTTTTCGCATCCGACAGGAGCGTTAAAAGGCACGGCCGGCTTTGGCTTTTGGAATGACCCCTTTATGATGACCGGCTGGCGCTGGCCGGCTTTGCCTCGCGTCATCTGGTTTTTTTACAGCTCCCCGCCTTCTAATATGAAGCTCGATCTGCATACGCCGGGCCACGGTTGGAAAGCCGCCACCCTCGACGCCGGCCGCTGGCCCTTTTTCGCCCTCCTGCCAAGCGCACCCCTGGCTGTGCCGCTGATGAATATCGGCCCGTTGTATCGCACCTTCTGGCCCATCGGTCAAAAAGCTATCCGCGTTAGCGAAGCAGTTGTACCAGTGGAGATGACCGAATGGCACACTTATCACCTCGACTGGCAGAAAAAAAGCGCCCATTTTGAGGTGGATGGCCAAACCGTGCTGGCCTGCGTCACCCCGCCGCGGGGACCGCTGGGTTTTGTGCTGTGGCTGGATAATCAGTTTATGGTAGCGACGCCGTGGGGGCGTTTTAACTACGGGCTGCTGGATGGGCCGGGGGAACAGTGGTTGGAGATTAGCCAATTGGAGATTGGGGATTAGAGATTGGAGATTAAGCCGTTCCAGGATTTAAATTACGTCTTGCGTGTTATGTGTTCCGTTGCGGCTACGCAAGACGCAACACGTGTGTTATTTCACCTTCATTGTTACCAGGGTAACATCATCCTGGAGCGGGTAGCCGGCGGCCCAGTCATCACCGACTGCCATCACTTGCTCCAAAATCTGTTCGGCGCTTAAGCGGGTCACATCAAACTGGTGGAGGGCGCTCTTGAGCTGTTTAAAGCCGAGCAATTCACGCTTGCTATTAAAAGTCTCCGGCAAACCGTCGGACATCAAAAGCATAGTATCAGGGGGATTTAAGGTAAACTCGGTCAGGGTGTAACTGGCCTCTTCCATCACGCCGAGAGGCAGGCCGGAAATCAGCACTTCTTCGGCAATGCCGCCGGGGCGCAGTACATAAATAGGCGGAATGCCGCCGCCGCTGGCTCGCACAGTGAGGTTGCCATTGGACGAGGGCACAATCTCCAAAACCATAAGCGACATGTTAAGTTGCCGGCCCAGGTCAATCCGAGTGAGCACCCGGTTGATTTTTTTGATCAGATCGGTCAGTTCGGCTTCTTCCGTAGCCATAAGAGAGGCTTTGGTCATGGCAACCATCAAGCCGGAGCCGACGCCATGACCGGTGGCATCGCCGATAGCGACAAAAAGTTTGCCATTGGGCTGGGGAAAAAAATCGTAGTAATCACCGCCCACCTCAGAGGCGGTTTTTTGCTGGGCGGCAATATCCAGGTAAGGAATGGCGGGCGGCGCTGCCGGCAGCATCGAAAGCTGAATCTGGCGGGCTTGTTCCAGCTCATCCGATTTACGCCTATTCTCCAGGTCGAGCTGGTGGGTGTAGGCCACCTGCTGATCGCGCAGCCGCTTTTTTTCTAATGAAGCATTGATCCGGGCTTTTAACAAAATCGGGTTAAACGGTTTAGGCAGGTAATCGTCGGCCCCTAATTCAATACAACGGACGACACTCTCGATTTCGTCCACGGCGGTAATCATAATCACCGGGATATGCCGCAGCGAAGGGTCGGTTTTGATATACTCCAGCACTTCATAGCCGTTCATCTCCGGCATCATAATGTCAAGCAGCACCAGATCAAACTTATGAGCTTCGATCATATCCAGCGCTTCGCGGCCATTGGTAGCCATTTCAACCTGATGACCCTGCCGTAATAAACGGCGCGACAGCATATCACGGTTCATTTCGTTGTCGTCAACCACCAGCAGCAAACCGCCCGGTGACGTTTCTGTAGTTGCTGATGAGTCAGGAGCTACCTGTTCGATCACGGCTGAAAACTTTCTTTGTAACTGCCCGGGTTTCCATTCAAAAGCGCTTCGATTTTGCTCAGGAGGCGTTGAAACTCGACCGGTTTTGTCTCATATTCATCACAGCCGGCCTCGATTGCTTTTTCCCGATCGCCGGCCATAGCGTGGGCGGTAAGAGCAATAATGGGGATATGCTGGGTAGCGACCTCATCTTTGAGCTGACGAGTCGCTTCCCAACCATCCAACACCGGCAAACTCATATCCATCAGGATCAAATCAGGGGCTTGCTGCCGGGCAGCGTTGACTCCTTCGGCGCCGTCAACGGCAATAATCACCTCGTAACCTTTGCGGGCCAGTCGCCGGGATAACATATCCCGATTTGTTTCATTATCTTCGACAAGCAATATTTTTATCATTGTTTAACGCCCATTGGCCGGTCTCTGGTTCACACCGGGCCCGGCACAGCTACGACCGGAACATGAACGGTAAAGGTTGAACCCCGCCCTGGCTCGCTCTGCACCGTAATTTTGCCGCCCATCATCTGGCAAAGCCGCTGGCTGATCACCAAGCCCAGCCCAACGCCGCCATATTTGCGCGTGGTCGAAATATCAGCCTGGGTAAAAGCCTGAAAAATGTGGTCTACCTGGTTGGGCGTTATCCCGATGCCTGTGTCGGACACTTTGAAAAGGATGAAGTCAGAAGGATGAAGGATGAAATTTTCACCCTCTTTTTTCATCTTTCCGCCTCGCTCTGCGACCTTCATCCTTTCAACGGTCAGCGTAATTACCCCATTCTCGGTAAACTTGGCCGCATTGCTGAGCAGATAGAGCAGTACCTGGCGCAGCCTGACCTGATCGGCGTATAGTATGCCCAGGTGGTCGGGGCAGCGTACCTCCAGAGTGTTTCCTTTTTGCTCAACCAGCGGTTTAACGGTTGTCACTATGTTGTTAACCAACATGCCTAAATCGAAACTTTCTTGATGAAGTTCCAACTGACCGGCTTCGAGTTTAGATAGGTCAAGCACATCATTAATAATTTGTAGCAGATGGGTGGCGGCTGTATGGATTTTTTTGAGATCAGGGATAAATTCAGCCGGGCCTACCTCCTCGACCTCTTCATACAGCAGGCTACTATAGCCGATAATCGCATTGAGCGGCGTCCGCAGTTCATGGCTCATATTGGCCAGAAATTGGCTTTTGGCTCGATTGGCCGCCTCTGCCGCCTCTTTAGCCCTTTGCAACTCTGTTTCAGTCTGTTTGCGCTGGGTAACGTCTCTGACCACCGTCTGCACCGCCGGTTTGCCGGCGTAGGTTATCGGTGTAGCTGTAACTTCAACATCTATGATCTGCCCATCGAGCCGGAGGTACTTTTCTTCAAGCAGATTGACCTGCGCCCCTTCTTCCTGCATTTTTCGCACCCGCAGCGAAACCAATTCACGGTAATCCGGGTGGACAATATCCAAAATGGGCCGGTCTACCAGTTCTTCTAGCGATTTAGCCCCCAGCAGCTTCAGACCGGCTGGATTTATGTAAACAAAACGCCCTTCGCTGTGAACGGCAATCATCTCCGGTGAAAGTTCAATCAAGCGGCGATAACGCAGTTCGCTTTCCTGGAGGGCCTCAACCGCCTGCTGGCGTTGGCTTAATTCGCGCTGCATTGCAGTATACAACCGAGCGTTGTCGAGCGCAATTGAGGCCAATTGGGCAAACCGATCCAACAACTCCAGTTCATCCTGGCTAAACTGCTGTGGCGAGTCAGGCGTGTAAGCGACGCCCAGCACCCCCACCACTTCCTCCGCCGATTTGAGCGGCAGGCCCACTACCGCTCCAACTACATTGTAATCGAAATGGGGGGAGCGTTCAGCCCAGTGATCATAATTATCCACCACCACCAATTGCCCGGTTTGCCATACTTTTCCGGTTAACCCTTCGCCCGGCATAGAAGTATAGCCCAGATAGTGACGGAACAAGCCAATCCCAACCTTGATTTCAACACCGCCCCGCTCCGGCTCGACCAGGCTCACGTAACCGTGCTCTGTCCTCAGCAGTGGGGCCGCCCTGGTAACAAGGGTTTGCAGGAAATCGGCCAAATCCAGCCGCTTCATCAAAGCCAGGGTGGTTTCATGCAAGGCTTCAAGATATTCATTTTGCTGACGCAAGGCCAGGTCTTTGGGTTGGCGCTTGGTCACCGCTACCGCCTCAACTCAGTTGACCGTGTTTAGAGCCTATCCGAAAACCGTAGTATAGCCCCTGGTGAGCGTCTCGGTCGGGCACATAACCCTAAACTACGAGGGTTTTCGGACAGGTTGTTAATCTCAGTTGAAAATGTAGGACAAGCTGTTACGCTTCGCGTGTCCGGTTTGGGACAAGCTAACAGTTTGTCCTACAACTCATAGACAAATCACTTAAAAGTCATACTATCATTGTAGCAGCGACGGCTCCCACGCCGTCGCTTGGCCGGGCGTGGGAGCCCGGCCCGCTAAAAGATTGTACGATGTTAATCTGCTTTGTCTATCAGTTAGTCACTTGCACCGTAGCCGGCTGGACAGAGGACGCTACCAAATCACGCACCTGTTGCAACAGCTCTTCGCGGCTGTAAGCCCCTTTTTGCAGAATCTGCGTCACCGAGCCGTTGAGCTGCTGGCGCTCCAGCTCCGACAAGTTCATGGCTGTTACCACCACCACCGGAATATTTAGCCCTTGAAACTCCTGGCGAAGTTGGGCCAGAAATTGAAACCCATCCATCTCCGGCATCATTAAATCAAGCAAAATAACCTCCGGGCGACACTCGGCTACTTTCTCCAGAGCAACCCGCCCATTACCGGCCTCGACCACTTGCCAGCCTTCTTTCTCCAAAATCCGGCGCATCATCTCGCGGGTTAAGGGGTCGTCTTCGACCAACAGCACGGGACATTCCGGTTCGCGGCAGCGATATTTATTGAGAACGGTAAGCAAGCGGTTGCGCTCGATGGGTTTGGTCAGGTAGTCCGACGCGCCCAGGGCATAGCCCAGGTTTTTCTCATCGACCATGGTCAGCATCACCACTGGAATATCGGCCAGGTCGGGATCAGCTTTAAGGGTGGTCAGTACGGCCCAACCGTCCATGCCCGGCATCATTACATCCAGGGTAATGGCGGCGGGGCGCAATTCTTTTGCCAATTGCAGCCCAACCTCCCCACTGGCCGCCAATTGAACCTGGAAGCCTTCTTTAACCAAAAAACGCTGCATCAGGTCGCGCACCACCGGGTCGTCGTCAATCACCAGCACCAGGTCTGAGCCGTCCACCGGCCCGGCCCCACCAATATATTCAATCTCAAGCTTTGGTTCATCAACTTGGGGTTCAAGCACCTGAGCCGGCAGCCACACGGTAAAAGTCGAACCGCGCCCCGGCTCACTTTCCACCTCGATCTCGCCGCCCATCATGTGGCAAAAACGACGGCTGATGGTCAGCCCCAAGCCTGTACCGCCATATTTGCGGGTGGTTGAGGCATCGGCTTGAGTAAATTCCTGAAACAGGTTCTCCATCTGTTCAGAAGTCATGCCGATGCCGGTATCGCTGACGCCAAAAATCAGCCACTCTTGGGAAGGATGAGGGCTGAAGGCGGAAGGATGAAGTTCATTTTCCACTTTTATCGCTCCGCTTTGCGCTTTTCGTCTTTCGACCATGAGGGTGATGGTCCCCCGCTCGGTAAACTTGCTGGCATTGCTTAGCAGGTTAAAGATAATTTGGCGCACTTTGGTCAGGTCGGCGTGCATCAGGCCGACATCTTCGGCGCAGTACACTTCGAGGGTGTTGCTATTTTTCTGGATCAGCGGTTGAATGGTGGTCACTACATCTCTGATGACCGGAGCCACCTCAAAGCTCTCCAGAAAGAGGTCCATCCGGCCGGCCTCGATTTTGGAAAGGTCCAAAATATCGCTGATAAGGGCTAATAAATGTTTACCGGCCGAGTTGATTTTCTGCAAATCGGGCGCAAACTCATCCTGGCCCAAATCCTCCAACTCTTCCTGTAACATCTCGCTGTAGCCGATAATAGCGTTGAGCGGTGTGCGCAGTTCGTGGCTCATATTGGCCAAAAAGACCGACTTGGCCCGATTGGCTTCCAGCGCCTGGTCGCGGGCCAGGGCCAGTTCTTCGGCGGCTCGTTTGCGCTCGGTGATGTCGCGCAAAACACCAATAAAATGTTGCTGCTCACCCAGCCGCATCTGGCTCAGCGATAACTCCAGGGGGAAATATTTGCTGTTCTTATGCCGTCCCACCGCTTCGATTTCCTGGGCTATCCCGGCGTCCTTTTGCTCAAGCCAGCGATTTTTATCAAACAGTTGGTCCCCCTGCCTCGATTGAGGCGTTTCAGGGATGAGCATTGTAATCGGTTGGCCGATGACCTCAGCCGCTTGATACCCAAAGATTCGTTCAGCCGCCGGATTTAAAGACTCGATGATAAACTGTTCGTCGGTAGTAATGATACCATCGGCAGCATTATCCAAAACTGCCTGGCGTTGGGTGCTGGCCAAAACCAGGGCGCTGGCAATTTGATTGAAAGAGATGGCTACTTGGCCCAACTCGTCCCGGTTTTCCAGAGTAACCATGCTGGTCACTCCGCCGTTGACCATGCGCTTTGATACTTCGTCGAGGTTGGAGACGGTACGCATGACCGCCAGATAAAACCCAACCCACAAGTAAGCCACCAAAACCAAACCCATGATCGTGACCCCGCTAACCAAATACTTACTGCGGGCAAAGCCGTCAATGCGGGCCTGTAGCAGACCATCCAACGCTACCACAGTTTGATCCCACAGCTTAAAGCTGGCTTCCAGGGCCGTATTATTCAGGGTGGTGTAAGCCTCAGGAGTAATCTCTAACTGCGCTGAGTTGATGATATCTCGATTAAGCGTTTCTAAAAACACTTCATTAATGCTCACAAATTGCTGGAGGGGGGCAATTAAGGCTGGCTCCAGGTTCTGAGCCGGATTATTCTGGAAAGCTACTCCTAAGCCATTGCGGGTGGTATTTACATTAGACTGAACCAGGCCCCCCAAAACAATCAATTGGGCTTTTTCATCGGGGGTGAGATTTTGTTGTTGGACAACTTGTTGGCCTAACAAGCCCGTCTCAGCCAGCAAATCCTGATTTTCGGGGAGTTTGAGGAGAATGGTGTCCATCAAATAGTAGCTGTCAAGGTCAGGGTCGAGGATTAGATTGGAGGTATCGCCCACCAGGGAAATCAGGGCCCGAATATCGGCAATGAATTTTGCATACAGGTCGTCGCTGACCTGCCTATCCTGGCCCAGCTCGTTACTGCGCAAATTCTGCCAACTGGCCTGAAGCACCCGAAATTTGGTTGTTGTTTGTAAGGTTTGGCCAAACTGCCGGTTGACTGCTTCCAGGGCCTCAAAATCCGCGTCAATTTTAGTTTGACTCTTTTGGAGATCAGCCTCAAGGGCGGTGTGGCCACTCAAATATTCGTGGATCAGTAAGCGGCGCTGCAAGGTGTGTTCGAGCAATTGGCGCATCGCACGCAGATAAGCGTTGCCGTATATTTCTTTTTGAGCAAAATCAATCCGAGAATTAATTTGGAGAATAAACTGGAACATCACCAGGGCCAGAGGCAGAATGAAAAGCAGGCTGATGAGCAGAAACTTCTGAGGATATTTGAGCCGGTTCATCAATGCAACAGCGGGGTTAAAAACTCGTTTCATATTTTTAATTTGCCCTGGCCTAAACTATTTTGACCCAAACAAAATAACATAAGAAAATATAAATTAAACGTGGAAATGGTGAGAAAATCGTTAGAAAAAGCAAAAAGCCTTCACCTGGCCCTGCCGGCTGCGGCTTCATGACAGCGGGCCGGTCAACTCTGGCTGTAGACAACTCAGCACCAACTGCCTTACTTCCTCCAACAATTCATCGCGGCTGTACGCCCCTTTTTGTAAAATCTGGGTCACAGAACCGTTTAGGCGCTGCCGATCCTCCGGGGTCAGGTCCATCGCCGTGACGACCACCACCGGGATCGTTCGCCAGGCTGTGTTTTGCCGGAGTTCGGTCAAAAATTCAAAGCCATCCATCTCCGGCATCATCAAATCCAGTAAAATTAATTCCGGCCGGCTTTCGGCCATTCGAGCCAGGCCCTCACGCCCGTTTTCGGCTTCGGCTACGGTCCAGCCCTCTTTTTCCAGCATGCGGCGCATCATTTCCCGCGTGGTGACATCATCCTCCACCAACAGCACCGAGCAGCGCGGCGCTTCGCAGCGATATTTGCTCAACAGGGCCGACAGCCGCCCCCGGTCAATGGGTTTGGTCAAATACTCCGCCGCCCCCAGGGCATAGCCAAAATTTTTGTCGTCCACCATGGTCAGCATAATCACCGGAATATGGGCCAACTCCGGGTCGGCTTTGAGTGTGGTCAGCACGGCCCAGCCGTCCATGCCCGGCATCATCACATCCAGGGTAATTGCCGCCGGCTTGAGGCGGCGGGCCAGGGCCAGGCCGGCTTCACCGCTGCTGGCCGTCTCGACCCAAAACCCTTCTTTGCTCAAAAAACGACGCATGAGGTCATGCACAGCGGGGTCATCGTCAACAACCAAAATTGTGGTAGCTTCAACCGGCTTTGACCGGCTCAAACCGCGGTTGAATTCGTCTGTAGGAAACAACGGGCCTGTCACCTCCGGTTTCGATTCAGCTACTTCAGCCGGCAGCCAGATGGTAAAGGTTGACCCCTGGCCGGCCACACTTTGCACGGCAATATCGCCGCCCATCATCTGGCAAAACCGCCGGGTAATCGCCAGCCCCAGGCCGGTGCCGCCATATTTGCGGGTGGTCGAAGCATCGGCCTGGACAAAGGCCTCAAACAGCTTATCTATCTGATCCGGACTCATGCCAATACCGGTATCACTGATGGTGAATACCAACCAATCTTGCGCAGGGGAGTGGGGGGGCAAGGGGGCAGGGGGGAGATAATCTCCTCCGCTCCTCCGTTCCTCTGCCCCCCTGCTCGCTATTTCACGACTAACCTCAAGCCTGATCACTCCTTGCTGGGTAAATTTGCTGGCGTTGCTCAACAGGTTAAAGAGGGATTGCCTTACTTTGGTCAGGTCGGCGCGCATGGAGCCAAGATCGGCGGGGCTATCAACCTCCAAAACATTATTGTTTTTCTCAACCAGCGGTTTGACCGTCAGCGCCACTTCTTGAATGACCTTAGCCACTTCAAACGTTTCAAGATGAAGCTCCATCCGGCCTGCTTCAATTTTAGAAAGGTCGAGGATATCGTTAATCAGGGCTAATAAATGTTTGCCGGCGGCGTGAATTTTTTCCAGGTCAGCGGTGAAATGGTTCTGGCCCAGTTCATCGGCTTCCTCCTGCAGCATTTCGCTGTAGCCGATGATGGCATTGAGCGGCGTCCGCAGTTCGTGGCTCATATTGGCCAGAAATTGACTTTTGGCCCGGTTGGCGGTTTCCGCCGCCTCTTTGGCTTTTTGCAAATCGGTTTCAGCTTGTTTGCGCTGGGTAATATCCAGGCTGATACCTAAAATACCCACCACATTGCCCTCGGCATCGTGCAGGGGTGTTTTGCGCGAGAGCACGGTGCGCCGGCCCTGGGGGGTTTCCATCTCTTCTTCCAGGGTCAGTTCCTCATTCGCTTCCATCACCTGCACGTCGGCCAGACGCAATCCGGCGGCAATATCGGGCGGCAGCAAATCGGCATCTCGATACCCCACCGGGTTCTGCGACCAATATTGCAGCAGGTCATCATTGGCGCTGGTGTAATAACCGGCCCGGTCTTTGGTAAAAATCCCCACCGGCGCGGCATCGAACAGAATTTTATAGCGAGCTTCCGAGGCCCGCAGCGCTTCTTCCGCCCGCTTGCGCTCAATCGCCGCTGCCACCTGGGTCGAGGCCAGCATGAGTATATTTAACTCTTCTTCTCCCAGGCGCACATTTTCATTGTAGGATTGAACGACAATCACCCCAATGGTCTTATCGTTGGCCCTCAAGGGAACGCCCAGCCAGTCAACGGGTAAAGCCCCTACCGGCTCTACCTCACCCCGACTAATTAACTCTTGCAGCACCTCGGGCGAGGCCAAAAGCGGTTGTTCGGTGCGCAGTACATAAGCGGTCAACCCCTTGCCCAGAGGTTCTGGACCGGCCGGAGGTTCGTCGTACTCATCCAAAAAATAGGGATAAGACAATGTTTCTGTAGCGGGGTCGTACAAAGCAATGTAAAAATTGCGGGCGGGGATCATGCCGCCGACAACACTGTGAATGACCAGAAAAAGTTCTTCCAGTTTTTGGGCCGAGTTAGCCGCTTCGGAAACTCGGTACATGGCCGCCCGCACTTTTTCAGACCATTTGCGCTCGGTAATATCAATTAAGATAGCCGCAATGCCGCCATCGTGCGTTTTGTATTCACTAATTTGCAGCCAGACGCCATTATTCAGCAGCCGTTCTATGGGACCTTGCGGGTTGCGGTGCTGCTCAACCCGCTGGCGGACCCACTCGTCAATCCAGCCGGAAGCTTCAGGATAATGTCCTCGCTCAGCCGCCGTGCGCACCAGGTCTTCAAAATAAACACCGGGCACAATCAGATCGGCATTCTCGGCCCACATATCACGATATTTGTTGTTACAGAGAACCAGGCGGTCGTTGCCATCATACAGGGAAAAACCGGCGGGCATACTCTCGATAGCCTCAAACAGGCGCGTCTGGGCCACTGCGGCCTGGGTTTCCAAACTCTCCACCAATTCGTTAATTCGTCCAGCCATGGTATTAAAGGTCTCAGCCAACTGGCCTAACTCATCCCCGCGCTGCATATCCACCCGCGCCTCCAGGTGGCCTTGCTGTAGTTCCAGGGCCGTATTTTTTAACTTGAGTACATTACGGGTGATACTGTGGTTAAGGAGCAAACCAATAAGGGCAGCCAAGACCACCGCCGACAGGACAGCTCCGGTTAAAAATGCTGTGGCCGCACGGCTGGTCAAGGTAATTTGCTGGCGAGCCTGTTCCACTTCGGTCTCAACCAGGGCAATTAGCTGGTTAAAAATGGGTTCCAACGCTGTTGCTTGCAAATCAAAGCCACTGCGCAGGTTCCGAATCTGGTTATCCTGGGTCAGCAACTCCTGGGCAACTGACTCATAGGTAGCTAAATACTCCAGGGCCAGTTTCTTTTGGGCGGCGGCCAATTGGGGCGACAGTTCAATTGCCTCACGCAGCGGGGCCATCAGTTGGCGGGCGGCGGCCAGCCGGGAAATCTGGCGGGTCAGCAGATATTCCTTTTCAGAAGTCCGAATTTGCCAATAGAGGCTGGCTAAAACCGGATCGTCAACTGCCTCAACCGTGTTCCGTAATAAAGTCGCCTGCTGCTCCAGACGAGCCAGGACGCCGGTATTTCGAGCCTCTAACTCGGCCACCAGACTCACGGCTTCCTCAAAATTGGCTGCATACAGCTTAACCAGGGGGATATAATCGGCCAGGCTGGCGCTGTTTTGCTGCAAGGCGGCGCTAACATTGGCGCTGACCGTTAGCTCTTCTAATTTGGCGCTGTCGGCAACCACCTTTTGAATCTGGCGCCGATGCGCCTGGATGGTATTTTGGGCGGAATTAGTTAGGTTCGCCTCCGGCTGCCGTTGAAAAAACTCTTTTTCAATACGGCGGGCCGCTTGCAAAGCGCCCGCCATTTCCAAAACTAACTGTTGAGTCTGCATACTGGTGACCAACGTCGTTTCAGTCTGCTGGCGGACAGTTCGTAAAGCCCAGAAGCTGGTCAATGCGACCAGCATAATCAGGATCAAAAACAGGCTAAAAGCCAGGGCAAATTTATAGGTGATACTTAACTTCCGCCAGTAGGTCAGGACAGATTGAAGGAGCGGCATGCGATTCTCCACAATTACCTTCTACGGTTTAAAAAGCTCAAGTCGGCTGTTTTCGGTTTTCCGCAAGATGTTCATATAGTTTTCCGGGCGAGCCATAAATTCTGAGAAGGCATTCAGACCGGCTTCGGCCATCGGCGGCGGGGTAGCTAAATCATAATTAAAAGCAAACGTATCGGCCTGGGCCACATCTTTTAAAACGCGCTGGATCAAGGGGTCATAACTGGTCGGGTCTACTTTGCTGCTGGGCGGCAAGGCTCCCTGCCCCTGGGTCCAGATAAGTTGAGGTTCCGTTGAAGCCAAAAAGGTTAAAAATTGGCGGGCGGCGGTGGGGTGAAGCGCCCCTTTGGCCATGACAAACCCATCAATCGGCCCCAACGCGGCCATTGGTACGCCTGAGTCTACCGTAGGAAAGGCAAAATAATCGTAATCCTTTTCCGGCTCAAAGGCAGCATTATCTTTGTAATAGCCGGTAATCCACGTACCCATCAAGGTCATGGCCGCTTGACCCCGCGCCACTGCATCAGCCGCCTCAGCCCAATCGTAGGCGTTGGCATCGGGATAAAAATAGTCGGCCTCAACCAGTTCTTTCCAAAGTTCCAGCACCCGCACCACTTCGGGATCGGTATAGGATTTTTTACCGGCCATCAGGTCCGCCCGATAGGCCGGACCCGCTGTGCGCAGAATCAAATAATCAAACCAAAATTGGGCCGGCCAGCGCTCGCGCGAGCCTAAAGCGAAGGCCGGGATGCCGGCCTGCTTGAATTTGGCCGCCACACTTTTTAACTCATCCCAGGTGGTTGGCGGCGCCGCGCCGACCGTATCAAAAAGCTGTTTATTATAGAAGAAAGCAACGTAATGATAGCCAATCGGTATAAAATATTTCTGGCCGTTATAAGTGGCTCCGGCGGCAATACTGGACGGGAAGACTTCATCCAGCTTATTTTCAACCCACAAATCATCAATCGGCTGCAAATAGTTCGCATCCACCACAAACTGCACTCGCGCCCCGGCCCAGTAAGAGAATACATCCGGCTGGTTCTCGCCGGCTAACAAGGCCGGAATAGTGACCTTGTAGGCTTCGTGATCCATCGGATTGCGCAGCGGTTCGATATTAGGGTGCTCCTTTTGAAATTGAGCAATCACCTTGTCCATCGAGTTCCGCCCCAGGGTATCATTGAAGTAATGAAAAATGCTGAGCTGGGAATCGGTTGGTTGGCTGGCTGTTTCGGCTGAACCGCTCTCTTTACCCGGTGACGGCTCAACTTGCGGCAGGCAGCCCGGCAGCGCCAGGCTGAAAACCATCAGCAAAATCAAGAATTTTAGCGGTGTGTTCGGGGAAGTTGAGCCTAACATAGTTACCTCTTCATTGCGGATGGTTAGATTTTGACGGCGCTGACCTCATTTTTGGCTTCGGAAATAATGGCGGGCAAGCGGATGGTAAACGTTGAACCCTGCCCCAAGGTACTTTCGACGCTAATATCCCCGCCCAACAATTGGCAAAAGCGGCGGCTGATGACCAGGCCCAAGCCGGTACCGCCATATCTACGGGTGGTTGAAGCATCAGCCTGGGTAAAAGCCTGGAACAATGATTGCATCTGTTCCGAAGTCATGCCAATGCCGGTATCGCTCACCCGAAAGATGATTTGGGGCGGGGGAGCAAAAGGGAGAAGGTAAAAATTTAACCGCTCGTCGTCTTGGTCCCCAGTTACCTTGTCACCTTGTCTTTCTACGGTCAGGGTGATGACGCCCTTTTCGGTAAATTTGGCCGCATTACTCAGCAGATTCATCAACATCTGGCGCACTTTAGTCAAGTCCGAACGCATGACCCCCAGATTGTTGCTACAATTGACCCTTAAGTGGTTGCCGTTTTGGTCAATCAGTGGTTGGATGGTGGTGACCACATCCTCAATCAAACTGGACACATCAAACGTTTCCAGATAGAGGCTCATCTTGCCCGCTTCAATCTTTGACAGGTCCAGAATCTCGCGGATGAGAGCCAGTAAATGTTTGCCCGCTGTGCTGATTTTCTGCAAATCAGGGGTAAACTCCTGGTAGCCCCGTTCTTCGGCTTCTTCACGCAGCATCTCGCTGTAACCGATGATGGCGTTCAGGGGTGTGCGCAGCTCATGGCTCATATTGGCTAAAAATTGGCTCTTGGCTCGATTGGCCGCTTCGGCGGCTTCTTTGGCTTCTTGCAGTTCTGCCTCCACCTTTTTACGCTCGGTAACATCGGTGGCGACGCCAATGACGCCCTTAATGTCGTCATGTTGGTCATACAACGGCGCATACCAACTTTCAAAAACCAGCCCTCGTACTTCGACGGTGCTGTAAAAGGACGCGCCCGCCAAGGCCCGTTCTACATTTTCTAAAATTTGGGGAACCTCCCGGTAAACCTCATATACCGATAAGCCCACCACCTGATCACTTTGAACCCCAAGCGCTTCCAGGCCCTTTCCCTCGGAAAGGGTGAAACGCCCTTCTTTATCTAAAGCAAACAAAACAATGGGGGCATTGGAAACCACTGTGCGCAGCCGTTCTTCCAGGCTTTCGTACAAAGCACGCAACTGCTCAGTCATCTGGTTAAAGGAGTGACCCAAGACGCCCAATTCATCTTCGGTCATCACCGGCGTGGTTAAGGTGAGGTTACCAGCCGCTACCTGGCTGGCCGTTTGGGCCATGGCTAAAATAGGCCGGGTAATCTGGCGGGCCAACAGATAAACGCCGGCAGCCAGGATGGCCGCCGAGGCCAATCCAACCAACAGAATGATTTGCGCCAGTTCTTGGGCCGGGGCAAAGGCTTCATCCTGGCGCATTTCGGCCAGCAAGGCCATCTCCCGATCATCCAACCAGCGATAAACGCCAATAACCGGAACCCCTTCGTAATTTTCATACAACCCGGCGCCGTCCTCACCGGCTACGGCAGCATCAATCCCCACCGTATGAATCCCCTGCGGAAATTCTATTTGCTGGCTTCTAAAGCGGGCTTCTGAGACAAAGGTATAGGTTTTATCTACCAGATAAGTTTCGCCGCTTTCACCCAGACCGGTGCGATTGAGGATAATTCGGTTCATCCGTTCCAGGTACAGGTGAGCTGCCAATATCCCCAGCCGCTGCCCCGACGCCCCAAAAAAGGGGACCACAATGGTCATCGCTGGCTTATTTGTTACCGGCGAGATGTAGACATTCTGCACAAAGGTGCTGGCTGGAAAGATTAACTCTTGACCCCGTAGAAAATAATGTTCGCCCGACCGATTTTCACCCACATGGCTTCTATGGGTAGAGATAACCACCCGGCCCGACAGATCGAGCAAAAATATCTCTTGCAAGCCGGGTTTATTGGCAATAACCGAAACTAAATATTGAGCCAGGTTATCGTAGGTGGTTTGATAGCCAGGGTCAGTCTCATGCAGCGCAAAAAGCGATTCTCCCTGTTCTTTGAGCAATGGAATCTGGGCAATAAAAACCACATCGCGCAGTTGATCGGTCACCCAGCGATTCAGTTCGTCTTCTTTTAACGTCGCTACAGCCTTCAGCCGGTTGAAGATAGACTCCTTTAGGGCCTCACGGGCTTGTCTGAAAGCAATAAAGCCGACCAGACCCACGATAGCCAGTGATAACAATAAAAAATATATCACCAACCGAGCCATCAGGCTCTTTTTCCAGAAATTCATCGCCTGTCTCTATCCCTAACCATTTGGGGTAGACATATCGGACGCCACAGCATCAAACAGCGACCAGATGATCCAAATTTAGGTATCAATCTTGATGACGTACCCATTATAACAAGACTTTGGCGGAATTACAACGAGTCAAAGAGGGCCAAATGGACAATCTCTAAAAATGAGGTAACCAGCTTCCCTAGCATACCCTACAACCCTGGCCCCCCATAGAGCCAAAAGTCATCACTCGTGCTGCCCAGAAGTCACTTGTTACCTACCGGCAAAAAACAAGACCCCAGCCCGAGCTGGGGTCTTGACAGAGGTAAATTCTCAAAAAACAGGTCTTAGCCAATAATCGTCCGGCTTTGCTCGTGCATATAAAGGGCCAGGGTGTACAACCCACCGATACCCTTGCCACTGGAGCCGCTGCCCTTCCAGCCGCCAAACACCTGGATACCTGGCCAGGCCCCAGTTGTGGCTCCGGCGGCCCGGTTGGAATAGGTAGTACCCGCTTGAATATTATCGAAGAACCACTCCACCTCTTTTTCATCCTCGCCGAAGAAACCAGCGGTCAGGCCGTAATCTGTGTCATTGGCCTTCTGCATAGCCTCATCCAGCGTTTTAACTTTAGCCAGGTGCAAAATGGGCAAAAACAGCTCGTTTTTGACCAGTTCGTGATCCTCCGGCAGCCCTTCGACAATGGCCGGCTCGACAAAGTAACCTTTGGCAAAATTGCCCTCGGTCAGCACCTTCCCCCCGACGATGACCTGGCCATCGGCCCGTGCTTTTTCGATAAACTGTTGATAATCCTCGTAAGCGCTCTTGTTGATAACGGTCCCCATATAGGTATCACGCTCGGTTGGATCACCAATTTTGATCTTTTGGGTTAGTTCGACCAGTTTGGCCTTGAACGGCTCGTAAACCTCTTCCTGCACATACACCCGCGAGCAGGCCGAGCATTTCTGCCCATCCAGCCCAAACGCCGAGCGCATCACCCCCATCGCTGCTTTATTGATATCTGCCGTTTTAGAGACAATAGTCGGGTTTTTGCCCCCCATCTCGATGATTGCCGGGCGGGGGTAACGACCTTCGGTCCCTTTCTTGAATACATTCATCCCAACGTCATACGAGCCGGTAAAGGTCCAGCCGTCTACCTCCAGGTTGTCCTGTAGCTCCTGGCCTACCGTCCGGCCTGGCCCGCTGACGTAGTTGAACACGCCCGGCGGCAAACCGGCTTCGGCAAACAGTTCGGCGGTTTTCCAGCCGGTGTAAGCCGTATCCGACGCACCTTTAAAAACTACCGTATTGCCCGTTACCAGCGCCGCGGCAATGGGGGCCGCCGAGAGCGCCATCGGGAAGTTAAAGGGCGAAATGACCACCCACACCCCGTAAGGGCGCAGGACGCTGATATTTTTCTCCTTGGGGTCATCCGGGTTCAGCTTGCCCAACTCATTGATAAAGCCCCGATTTTTCTCCATCGAGTCGGCGTAATAGCGCAGCAAATCGGCAGTCTCTTCGACCTCGCCCAGCGCCTCCAGCCGGTTCTTGCCCACCTCCAGGATCATCAACGCGCTCAATTCCAGGCTGTTGTCGCTGATGCGCTCGGCAATTTCGCGCAGTTTGGCGACCCGTTCCTGCCAGGGCGTTTTGCGCCAGCCCTCAAAAGCGGCCTTGGCGGCAGCAATGGCCGCTTTGGCATGCTCCCGTGTGCCCTGCTGCGCCCGGCACAGCAGCAGACTGGTGTCAATTGGGCTGTAATCTTCAAACTTCTCATCCGCATACGCTTTTTCCCCATCAATAAACATGGGGACTTCCAGGCCCAGCCATTTTGCCTTCACATTGGCAATCGCCTCATCAAAAGCTGATTGCAGTTCCTCATTATCAGCCGATAAGGTTGCGTAAGTCACTTTCTGCATTTGTGCATCCTCCATATAGACATAAGTTTAGAAAAAGCACAGTAATATATCTTTAATCTAGCACCGACCGGCGATTTTGCCAAGATGGGAGTAAAAATAAGGGTGAGAAGCATACGGCCCCTTCTCGACATCTGGTGCATGCTCTCCGGTTATCGGGCCAAGGGGATCAAGAGAGAGTTAATCTGATGAGTCTTCAATCGAATGGAGAAACTCCGTTACCGCCTCAGGCAGTTCTATTTTCTCTAGGTTGTGCTGCTCCCGCAAAGCGTTCTGATGCCGGATGAGCCACATATACAAATCACTTTCGGAGCGGCCGGGGAAATGTTTGATAACGCCCATCTGTCTAACGGTTTCAATCATGGGCAAATAAACATGGTCGTACCAATCTGCGGCAGCCAGTTGAAAAGCCAGGTTCGGATCATCGGCCAGCGGCTGGCCGCGTTCTTTCTCCAGCAGGTAGCGATGCAGTTCGATATGCCGCAGCAGGCGATCATAGCCCGATGGCTCGGAAAAATCAATGTGCTGCTTGGCCTCCGGGCGAGTTTTGTCAAGCTGCGTTTTTTCTAAAAAATAAGCGCACTCTTCCTTAAGCAGCAGTTCATCCGGCTCAACATCCGGGCTGAGGGAAATAGAGGTGGGCAGCTCGGTCACGTGGGCCTGGATACTCTCCCAGCCCAACGCCCGCGCCACCGAAACGCGGTGGTTGCCGTCTTTGACAAAATAAACCTGGTCAATTTTGTAGACATCAATCGGCGGAAAGCCCTTGCCGGTTTCAGCCAGGGTGTAGATATTGCGCCAGCGTTCTTTTTCGCGCTCATTGCTGCTGCGGGGCAAAAAATGGCGAGTGAAATCTTCGTAGCGACCGGTGCTGCCCACAATATTTTTAACCGGAATCTCCTGTACCCCCCGGTAAATTGACTGTTTCAAATTGAGCTTTTTGATAACATCGTCAAAGGAGAGGAGATGCATATTGTGGCCGGTAATCAGGCCCAGCATCATTTCCAGAAATCCTTTAACCTTGGCCCGGTTAAATTCGGATTCGCTGCGGATGTAGGTTATCTTTTCGACATTCAGATGGGAGGGGTCCACGGTTCACACCTTTGTGAGCTTGCTAATTGTGAATTGTGAATGATGAATTGTGAACGAAAAATGGATATAAGGCAGTTCCAAGATTTAAATCCTTCAAGGACGTGGTGCGTGGTGCGTGGTGCGTAACGTAAATGCACTACGCACCACGTACCACGAGAATTGATGTTTTATTTTCTTGGAATTGCCCAACTATTTCATTGACAATTCACAATTGACAATTCACAATTCATAGTTTCTTAAATTCTAGCTTTTTGCCTTTCACCTGGAGTTTAACGGTCGTGCCGGCGGGCGGGTCTTCTTTGAGCAGAAAATCGGCCATGGGTTCGCGGATATGTTTTTGGATCAGCCGGCGCAGGGGGCGCGCCCCCCATTCGGGGTGGTCATTTTGGTTGAGCAGCCAGTTTTTGGCCCCCTCAGTCATTTCCAGATGCAACTGGCGGCCGGCCATGAGCTTTTCTTCTTTGCGGAGCAGCAAATCCAGAATTTGGCGCAGGTCATCCTGGCTGAGGGGGTGAAAATAGATAATTTCATCCAGCCGGTTGAGGAACTCCGGCCTGAAATGTTCCTTGACGGCGGCCTCGGCCATTTCTCGCGCCGCCTCCGGGCTGAGTTGAGGATCGGCCAGATAGCGCCCGCCCATGTTGCTGGTCATAATGATTACACACTCGCTGAAAGTGACCGTTTCGCCCTGGCCGCTGGTCAGCCGGCCCTCGTCCATCACCTGCAGAAAAACATCAAAAACTTTGAGGCTGGCCTTTTCCACTTCATCAAAGAGAATAACGCTGTAAGGCCGCTTTTTGACCGCCTCGGTCAGTTGGCCGCCGGCCTGGCTGTCCACGTACCCCGGCGGCGAACCAATCAGCCGGTTGACCGAGGACTCATCCATAAATTCGCTCATATCAAAGGCAAGCAGCGCCTCTTCAGTCCCAAACATAAACTCGGCCAGGGCTTTGGCCAGTTCCGTTTTGCCCACACCGGTTGGTCCTAAAAAAAGAAAAGTACCAATGGGCCGCTTGGGGTCTTTCAGGCCGACCCGCGCCATTTTGACCGCCCGACTGAGAGCCAGGATAGCTTCGCTCTGGCCAATGATACGCTGGCGTAGATGGTCGAACATATTTACATAGCGGTCGCGCTCATCGGCGCCCAGGTTGGTGACAGGGACGCCGGTGAGCAGACTGGTAGCAATCATCACATCGTCCGGGTCAAGCTGGTTATCATTTTTTACCGGGGCGTCGGGGTTCATTTTGGGGTTCATGCGCATCATGGCGCAAGCCTGATGCAGCAGGTGAACCGCGCCGCTGGGCAGAGGCCGCACAGTGTAATAGCGCCCCGCCAATCGGGTCGCTTCGGCCAGGGTGGCGTCAGAAATCGTGAGCTGGTAATCCGCTTCCAGGTTGGGCCGCTGGGCCTTGAGAATTTCGATGGTTTCCTCCAGGGTAGCGGGGGGCACATGCAAAACCTGGCTGTGTTCCAGCACCATCGTCGCTTTGCTGAGTCGCTCGTTGAACCGTTCGGGGGTAGCGGCGCCAATGACGGTGACATTATCGCTAAAGAAAGCCTTATAGAGTTCATTGCAGGCATCTTCACGAAAATCGGCTCGCAGACCGCCAAAAAAGCGGGCAATGTCGGGCACAAACAAAACACCGCCCTGGGCCTGGCGGACCGCGCCCTGCACCGCTTCGATCGGATTGGCCAATAAGGCCGGCTCGCTGATTTGAACCACACTTTTCAGCCCAGCCGGGCCTTTGCCTTCGGCGATTAACTGCCGCAGCGCCAACACCAAAGAACGCTTGCCCACCCCGGTCGGCCCGACCAAAATGACATGGCGTTTGCCGGCCATAGTCAACCGGCTGACCAGCTTCAAGAGCAAATCCTGGCGGGGATAAATTGCCATAGCGGACGGCCGGTTTTTGGGTGTTCCAGCCAGTTCGACCGGCACGGCGACCGGATTCAACGCCTCTTGAATAGCCTGAGGAGTGATGCCGCGTTTGCGCAGGGTCAGGTCACTCCGTGTCCCCAGACCAGCCATAATTGTCAAGGCCTGGATGGTACCACACTGAGCCTGGCCCTGTTGGTTAGCCAGGGTGAGGCCCTCGTCGAGCACGACCAGCATTTTTTCGCTCAGGGGGACGCGTTCGTCCGCGCTGGTTACAAAGTCAAAGCGGGCATCTTTGAGGTCGGCATTGGCCCCCCGCAGCCAGCGCTGATCGCTCACCGCTCGCTCCACATCGCGCTCAAAATCGCTCCAGTTAAAGCCGCGTTCCTGGCTGAACTGTTGTAACAACTGCCTGGCGCCCGCTTCCGGCGTTTTGATAATTGCCAGAAGTAAAATTTCGGGGGTTATCATGGGAATATTATTCCCCTTAACTAACACCGCTGCCTGATTTAGGGTTTGAGTCAATTCTTGAGAGGGTATCTTGGTTGAGAGCGTGCCGCGATTCGCTGTCAATGGTGGCTCCTTCATGTGAGGCGATGATAGGTGAGGCGAGGAGGCAAAGAAGAATCCTCATATCCTCGCGTCTGCTTGCCTGATATTATATCATACTGAACAATTTGAGGGCAACCGTTTGGGTAGGGGCGAGGCAACTCGGAGAGCATTTTAGGTACTTCGAGACTATCCAGCGAATTGCCTCGCTTAAAACATGGAAAACAACGACTCTTTGGCCTGGAGGGTGTGGGCTACAGCCGCAGCTTCTGCCGCCTCGGGATCACGGCGCTCAATGGCGTTTAAAATCGGTTCGTGAGAATAGAGGCGATTAACCTGGATGCCTTGCAGGTGAAAGAAAGAGAACCACAAGCGGGTATTTAAGGTCAAGACGTGGTCAAGGGTGCGGGCTAAAAATGGATTGCCCGACAGCCGGGCCACTTCCAGATGCAAGCGATAATCCAGCAGCAAAAAATTCTTAAAATCCTGTTGTTCAGCGTGTTGTAGTTGCTCAGCAAGTATCTGCCGTAACATCTGCAAATCAGGTTCGGAGGCGCGCTGGGCGGCCAATCGAGCGGCCCGCCCTTCAAAAATATCGCGCACCTCAAAAACATAGCGAGCTTGAATAAAACTGGGTAAGGTCAAACTCCTATTCTCTCACTTGAAGTTGACCCACCGGCCATTTGCTATTATAATCGAACTAGGTTTGTTTGCCCCCTACCACAACTTGTTACGTCCTCTTTTCGACCTGGTTTATCCAAAACGTAATTCCACCATGCCGTGGGTTTAATCTGGTCATCAGACTGGTTATTTGGTTCAAGTTTTTCACTCCCTTTAAGGCTAAAATTTGAGACTCCTCAAGGATGAGGTATAGCTGCCAATCATCAAGTTGTTTTAGGTTATAGCTACCCGAAAAGGTTTTTACAGCTATTTTGGGCCGGGATTGGAGGACGGTTAACTCTACCCTAAACCGTGATGGGGCCAATCGGCGTCCGCCGAGCGTTGAAACGCCTGGCTCATCTAGGTGAAAGCCCGCCGAAGCAGGCTAAAAGTGTCCCTTTGAGCCGGTTTTGAACCGACTTTCACCTGCTGTAGCCGAGGGCTTCTAGCCTTCAGCGCAAAAACTTTTCTGAGGTCTATACCAACCCGGTAAATTCTATTCCAACGGAAAGGGGGAGCGTTACCAAACAGTCAGTTGGGCAATCTTAAAACACTCTGGTAGATTTTGGCGCGTCCGACGCCAAACCGTTTAGAGACCCATTCTCATTAACCAAATCTAATTGCTTTGAGAGGAGAAGCGACAACAATGATCCGAAAATTTATCGCTCTGAGCATGATTGTGCTGTTCACCTTTGCCTTGATTACCGTTCTCAAAATTACCAGTGAAGTAGAGCCGGTTCAGGCCGCACCGCAGGCCCCTGCAGTGATCGCGCCCCAGCCCGCTACCCAGGCCACTACCGCCACCGTCGGCGCAACCCTGGCGGCAGTGCAAGAGCGTGGGGTGCTGAGATGTGTTGGCAATGCTAATTTGGTCGGGTTTGGCTATCTTGACCCGGACACCAACGAATTTAGCGGCTTTGACGTAGATTTTTGCAAGGCTATCGCCGCCGCCGTTTTGGGCGACGCCGAGGCGATTGAAATTCTACCCTCCGACGCCACTCAGCGCTTCCCGCTGCTGCAAAGTGGTGAGGGCGATGTTTTGGTCCGCAATACCACCTGGACGATCAGCCGCGACACCTCGCTGGGCTTTAACTTTGCCCCGACCACCTTTTATGATGGGCAGTGCATGATGGTCCGGGTTGACAGCGGCATCGAATCGTTGGAAGACCTGGAGGGTGGTACCGTTTGTGTCCAGCAGGGCACCACCACCGAGAAAAACCTGGCCGACGTGATGCGCGCCCTGGGTGTGGATTATGAACCGGTTGTTTTCCAGGACGCCAACGACACTCGTATCGCTTATGATGAAGGCCGCTGCGATGGCTTCACCACCGACAAATCCGGCCTGATCGCCGAGCAGACCCAATTGGAAAATCCCGATGACCACATCATTCTGGAAGAAACCATGTCCAAAGAGCCGTTAGGCCCGGCGGTTCGCCACGGCGATGATCAGTGGTTTGATATTGTCAAGTGGGTCACTTATGGCGTCTTTGCCGCCGAAGAGTACGGTATTACCTCTGAAAATGTTGAGGAAATGGCCGAAACTTCCGAAGACCCAGTGATCCGCAACCTGTTGGGCGCCGAAGGCGACTTGGGAGTGGGTCTGGGTCTGGAGAATGACTTTATGGTTCAGGTCATTAAGCAAGTGGGCAACTATGGCGAAATTTATGATCGCCATCTGGGGCCTGACGCCCTGAATGTGCCCCGCGCGCTCAACGCTCAGTACACTGATGGCGGCCTCATCTACGCTCCCCCGTTCCGTTAATAATTTATAGTTTGAAAATACAGCCCGGCCTTACGCCGGGCTGTATCATAATTAAATCTGGTATGTCATTTTTCACCGGCAACATGTTGAGTAAAAGTAAGTGAGGGTTTCTCCCTCCGGTCGAAATGACATGATTTGAATGAGGTGAGCCAATGGCTACAACTTCACCCAATATCAAAGAAACAGCGATTCCCTTCTGGCGCGATGTTAGAGTTCTGGGGGTTATCGGCCAGGTTATTTTTATGGCCTCGGTTTTGATAGGCCTGGGTTGGCTGATTGGCAATTTTATTCAAAATTCCGAGATTCAAGGATTAAAGCTTGGCTTTGAATTTTTGAATACCACCGCCGCTTTTGACATCGCTGAAGGGATCGAATACGAGTCCACCGACACCTTTGGCCGGGCATTGTGGGTGGCTATGGTCAACACTATTCGGGTGTCGTTTATCGGCATTATCCTCACCACCATTCTGGCGCTAATTACCGGTATTGCCCGCCTCTCTGATAATTGGCTTATCAGCAAAATTGCCGCCATATATGTTGAAACAGTGCGCAATATTCCCTTATTGGTTCAGCTCTTTTTCATTTACTTTGGGGTCATCCTCAAACTGCCGCCGCTTCGTGAGAGTATTCAACCCTTTGGCTGGCCGGTTTATCTCAACCAGCGCGGCGTAACTTTACCTGGCCTGACGGCTACCGCCAGTTTTCCCATCTGGCTGGCTTTTGTGGTGTTGGGGGTGATTCTCATGCTGGTTTTATGGACCATCCAGAGCCGGCTGGAGGAAAAAACAGGCCAACCGATTAACAAAGTCGGCAGTGCTGCGGCTGCTTTTTTTATTGTAGTTGCAGTGGGTTGGCTTGTTACCACCAACTTCAGCAGCAATCAGGGGATTATGACGGCCAGTTCTAGAAAGATCGAAGATTTAGCCGATTTTGAAAAAATCCTGGTTGCCAAGCTTGATGAAGATGCCTTAAGAGAAGCGGGAGTTAACCGAGCCACCCTCGATGCGCTCACTTCTGCGGAGGCGATTGCCGCCCTCAAGGCTGATTTAACCGCTCAACTTCAGGCTCTGGCTCCGGCTGAGGTTGAGGAAGAGACTGTTGGTGAAGCTCAAGCAGCCGAGGTTGAAGGAGACGCCGAAACAACCACAGAAGAGACTGCCGCAACAGAAGCCGAACCTGTTGACGAGGCCGTAGCCGACGAGGTGGATGCCCTGGAAACACAGTTGGATATTTTAGATGAGGCGGTAATTACCGTTTGCGCTGTCGCCGACAGCCCGGCGATGGTTAATGCCGCCAGCCAACTCCGCCAGCAAAACATTCCTGTTGAAATAGAGGCCGAAGATCGGATGGTGGAAGTGGGTGAAATTTACGCCGAGGGCGATTGTGATTTGCTGGTCGGCGATGAGGCTGAGTTAGCTGCCGAGCGGGCAATTTTGGAAGACCCGGACCAGCATGAGGTTATCCCGATTGACGTCGCTCCTTTGGTGGTAAACACCCCGGCCCCGGCCGGTCTCAATATCCAGGGCGGGTTTAAACTCACCCCGGAGTTTGCGGCGGTGCTGTTTGGACTGGTTATTTATACCGGCGCTTTCGCCTCGGAAATTGTGCGGGCCGGGATTTTATCGGTTTCCAAAGGCCAGTCCGAAGCTGCTCGCGCCCTGGGTCTGAGCGAAGGGCAACGCCTGCGGCTCATCGTCATTCCCCAGGCTTTGCGGGTGATCATCCCCCCGATGACCAGCCAATATCTCAACCTGACCAAAAACTCCAGCCTGGCCGTGGCTATTGGCTACCCCGATTTGGTTGCCGTAGGCTATACGGTGCTCAATCAATCCGGCTATGCCGTGCAAGTTATTATTATCTTTATGGTTTCCTATCTCACCCTGAGCCTGACCATTTCGGCCTTTTTGAACTGGTATAATAAAAAGATAGCCCTGGTGGAGCGATAAATTATGGCAACGATTACCCAAGAAGCAAAAAAAACCACTGCCGCCCTGGAAGGTCCCAAATTTGAGCTGGATGTGGCCGGCTGGCTCAGAAATACGGTTTTTAACAGCATTTGGAAAATTATTTTTGCGATTATTCTTGTCATTGCCAACGTGCTGATTATCCAGGGGGTTTACAATGCCGAACCTGTGGCCTTATCGCCTCACCTGGCTCCCGACGGGCAACCGACCGGCTTGGGCAACTTTATTCTGGCGATAACCAATGCCCAGTTTTTAACCTGGCTTATCGCCGGGTTGTGGTTAGCCGGGGCAGCCGCTGTTATCTATGGGGCGGGCCGGCATCATTGGCCGGGGCCAACCCAGTGGCTAAAGGATAAACTTTTCACCGGCTTCTTCGGCTCCCTGGTGACACTGGCTTTGGTTATTCTCATTGTCTTTGCCATCCGTGGCATTCTGGCCTGGACGGTCTTTGGGGCGCTGTTTGTAAACGACCCGGCGGTTAAGGCCAGCCTTGAAGACGCCACGCCGGGGGCAATTTGGGGTATTGTCGGGGCTAATCTTAAACTATTTGCCGTCGGCCAGTACCCGACGGCAGTGATCTGGCGGGTTTGGGCTTCGCTGGGGCTGGTCCTCATCCTTTCGGCCTTGAGCGCCCTGGCCTGGGGCTTTGGCTCCCCCCTAAAGAATCTACGCCGAGTTTTGTTCTGGCTGTGGATAGTTTCGGTGCCGGTGATTTATATTTTTTTAAGCGGTATCCCCAATACAACAACCGGCCCCTGGCAGGAAGCCCCGACAAGTCGCTGGGGAGGTTTTTTGCTAACAGTAATTATTGCCGTTATCGGCATTGTAGCTTCTTTCCCCATCGGGCTGCTGCTGGCTTTGCCGGCGCAGCCAGGTACGCGGCGTGCCCTGGTTGTGGGCCTGGGGCGCACTTGGCTTGCTCGGCTATTGGGCTTTGGGTAATTTTCCGGACCGAACTGTCACCTGGAATATTCCTATCATTTTCCGTGACCCGCCCATCTGGACGGTAGAGCTATCCCCCGCCGTTAACGCGGCAGTGCAGGCGATAATTATTGTGGGCCTGTGCTTGCTTGTGAGCCGCTATTTGCAAGGCAATCTCATCAAAACTTTTTGTATTGCCTACATTGAAATCATTCGCGGTGTGCCCTTAATCACCGTGCTGTTTATGGCCCAGGTGATGCTGCCCATTTTCTTGCCCAAAGGTGTGGAAATTGATAACCTACTGCGGGTAATTGTGGGCGTCATTCTTTTTAGTGCGGCCTATCTGGCCGAGAATGTGCGCGGCGGCTTGCAGGCCATCCCGCGCGGGCAATACGAAGCGGCGGCCGCTATTGGCCTAAGCACAGCCCAATCTATGCGCCTGATTATTCTGCCGCAGGCCCTGCGGGCGGTCATCCCGGCGATTGTGGGCCAGTTTATCAGCCTCTTCAAAGATACCTCCCTGATCGCTATTGTGGGCCTGTTTGAACTGCTGGGGATTGCCCAGATTGTGGTGGCTCAGCCGGAGTGGTTTGGCCTACAGCGGGAAACCTTTGTTTTTGTGGCTCTGGTTTATTGGGTCTGCGCTTTTTCCATGTCGTCGGCCAGCCGCAACCTGGAGCGCAAACTAGGAGTGGGAAAATACTAAATTTACGATTTTAGATTTACGATTTACGATTTATGATCTCAATCGTAAACCTGAAATCGTAAATCGTAAATGAGTTTCAGGAGAAGAATCAATGGCTCTATCAGACAAAGATGTGATTATTTGCAATGATGTGCATAAGTGGTACGGTGAGTATCACGCCCTGCGGGGAGTGACGACCACTGTGAAAGAGGGGGAAGTGGTGGTCATCATTGGCCCGTCGGGGTCCGGCAAATCCACCTGGATTCGCACCATCAACCGGCTGGAGGAGCATCAAAAGGGCCAGATTATCGTGGATGGCACGGAATTAAACAACGACATCCGTAATATCCAGGAAATCCGTCGCGAGGTGGGTATGGTCTTTCAGCAGTTCAATCTTTTCCCCCATTTGACTGTGCTGCAAAACATTACCCTGGCTCCGATTAATGTGCGGAAGTGGTCGCGAGAAAAAGCCGAAGAAATTGCCATGCAGCAGTTGGTGCGGGTAAAAATCCCGGAGCAGGCTAATAAATATCCCGGCCAACTTTCCGGCGGGCAGCAGCAGCGGGTGGCCATTGCCCGCGCCCTGGCCATGCAGCCCAAGATTATGCTCTTCGACGAGCCGACATCGGCCCTGGACCCGGAGATGATTAAAGAAGTGCTGGACGTGATGCAAGAGCTGGCCGAATCGGGCATGACCATTATGGCCGTGACTCACGAAATGGGGTTTGCCCGCAATGTAGCTAACCGGATTATCTTTTTTGACCAGGGTAACATTGTCGAGGAAAAAGCCCCGACCGACTTTTTTGCCAACCCCGAACACGAGCGGACTAAGCTTTTCTTGAGCCAGATTCTGCACCATTAATGCCTTCATACCACCTTTTTTGCACTACCTGTAGCCCTCCCGCCGGCTCAGGTAGCGCCCCTAGGTATATAAACGGGCTGGCAAATATGGGCAATCCAGCGCTCCTTCCCATCCCGCCTGATAATGTGCCAGTCAGCAAAGATGACTTGCAGACTGGTCAATTCTTCCTGAAAATGGCGGGCGGCAAAAGCACAGTCGTCGGGATGAACAATGGCTTGCATCAGGCCGGCATCCTTTTGAAACTCGCTTGGTCCGTAACCGCTCCGAAAACATAACCCACAGGCCGCCGACCAGCAGATAAATAACCACAATTTTAAAGGCCATCTGTTGGCCTGCGGCAGGTTTTTTGCCCCACAACCAGAGCTTCATGGCTCGATCCTCCTTGATAACACCTTCCATTATAACACATCAGCCCACTATTTCCAGCGGTTACTAACCTGTTTTATGAAATTGGCTCTCAACGTCCTATCCTGATTGGCGGTTGACACACCACCCTATTTGGCTTACTGTAGTTCACAAGTCTGGGATACACCACCAATAATGAAGTTTGTTCGTGGTGACGACTTCAGTCGTCCCAGCCTTTAGAGCGACTGAAGTCGCTACTACAAACAAGTTGTTTTCAGGAGAGACAATAATGAAGGAATTGCTACAAGGGGCCGCCCGGCGGGCAGACGCTTATCTGGCGGGGTTAGACAAACGGGCGGTGACGCCCACAGCCGAAGCGATGGAGCGCCTGCCCCGTTTGGATGAACCTCTGCCGGCTGAACCCAGTGACCCGGCAGAGGTTCTGGCCCTGCTAGACAGCCTCGGCTCCCCGGCGACGGTGGCCTCGGCGGGCGGGCGCTATTTTGGCTTTGTCACCGGCGGCTCGCTGCCGGCGGCGCTGGCTGCCAACTGGCTGGCCGGGGCATGGGATCAAAACGGCGCTTTAACCGTGATGTCGCCTATCGCTGCCAAAGTGGAGGAAGTGGCTTTGCGCTGGCTGCTGGAGGTGTTAGCCCTGCCGCCCGATGCCGGGGCCGGCTTTACCACCGGGGCAACCATGGCCAACTTTACCGCTCTGGCGGCAGCGCGGCATGCCCTGCTCCAGCGGCAGGGTTGGGATGTGGAAGCCCAGGGCTTGTTTGGCGCACCGCCGCTCACGGTCGTGGTGGGCGATGAGGTGCATGTCAGTTTGCTCAAGGCCCTCAGTTTGCTGGGGCTGGGGCGCGAGCGGGTAGTCCGCGTGCCGGTAGACGGGCAGGGCCGCATGCGGGCTGAGGCCCTGCCGCCGCTCTCGCCCGCCACCATTGTTTGCATCCAGGCCGGCAATGTCAACACCGGCGCATTTGACCCGGCAGCAGCTATCTGCGCCGCTGCCCATGAGTCTGAAGCCTGGGTCCACGTAGATGGCGCGTTTGGCCTGTGGGCGGCGGTAGCGCCGGCGCGGGCGCATCTGACCGCCGGTTTTGCCGAGGCCGACTCCTGGGCCACCGACGGCCACAAATGGCTGAATGTGCCCTACGACAGCGGCATTGCCTTCTGCCGCCGGCCCGAACACCTGCGGGGAGCGATGGCAGCTACGGCGGCTTATCTGGCTCAAAGCGACCAGCGGGAGCCGATGCACCACACCCCCGAAATGTCGCGCCGGGCGCGCGGCGTCGAAATCTGGGCGGCCTTGCGCTCGCTGGGCCGGGCTGGGTTGGCCGAGATGATCGAGCGTAACTGCCGCGCCGCTGCCCGTTTTGCCGCCGGGCTGAGCCAGGCCGGCTATCAAGTGCTTAACCAGGTTGAGTTGAACCAGGTGTTGGTTTCATTCGGCCCGGCGGAGACCACCCGCCAGGTGATTGCCGGGGTGCAAGCTGACGGCACGTGTTGGTGCGGCGGCACCGTCTGGCAGGGCCAGACCGCCATGCGCATCAGCGTCTCTTCCTGGGCCACCACCGAGGCCGATGTCGAGCGCAGCCTGGCCGCCATTCTGCGGGTGGCGCAGGCGGTTTAGCTCATCTTACTACCCTACCCTCTTTGATTAGAACGCTGATTTGCGCAGAGAGATTTAGAAAAAATCCGCGAAAATCTATCAAATCCGCGTCATCTGCGTCCTATTTTTGGGTTACAAATTTCAAATCAGCTTGTGACTTTGCCCAAACGCCCTTCCCGATGTACAATTTATAAGCAGTGAAGCCCCGCCAGCATCATCGGCGGGCGCTTTTTTTGTGGGAAGAAGGCTAAGGCTGAGGCTAAACTTCTTTCTTAGCCTTAGCCTCAGCCTTAGCCTTGTAGTTTATAGAATGGATTAACTGAACATGTCCCAACCTCGAACCGATATACGAAATATTGCCATTATTGCCCACGTGGACCACGGCAAAACCACCCTGGTGGATGGCATGCTGCGCCAGACCAACGTTTTTCGGGCCAATCAACAGGTGACCGAGCGGGTGCTCGACTCCAATGATTTGGAGCGGGAACGCGGCATCACCATTTTGGCTAAAAATACCGGCATCGTTTACAACGGTATTACCATCAACATTGTGGACACGCCCGGCCACGCCGATTTTGGCGGCGAAGTAGAACGGGTGATGAACATGGTAGATGGGGTGCTGCTGCTGGTGGATGCCGTCGAGGGGCCAATGCCCCAGACTCGTTTTGTGCTGCGCCAGGCCCTGGAAAAAGGCCACAAGGCCATTGTGGTGGTCAACAAAATTGACCGCCCGGCCGCCCGGCCCGATTACGTAGTCAACGCCACCTTTGACCTGTTTATTGATCTGGGCGCTACCGACGAGCAGGCCGATTTTCCAGTTATCTACACCATCGCCCTGGAAGGCCGGGCCGGCTACCAACCCGAGACGCTTGGCCCTGATTTGCGGCCTCTGTTTGATACCATTTTAGACCGCCTGCCGCCGCCCCAGGTTGAACTTGAGCAGCCGCCCCGGCTGCTGGTCACGTCGCTGGCTTACGATAACTATATTGGCCGGATTGCCATTGGCCGCCTCTGGAGCGGCACGCTGCGCGGCGGCCAGTCAGTAGTCGCCATCACTCCGGCAGGAGAGCAAAGCGCGGGCCGGGTCAACCAGGTCTTTACCTTTCGAGATTTGCAGCGAGTGCCCCAGGAGGCCGTCTCTGCCGGCGACATCGTGGCGGTGGCCGGTCTGCCCAATATTGGTATTGGCGATACCATTGCCGATGTGAACGACCCGCGCCCACTGCCGCCCATCACCGTCGAAGAACCGACGGTGCGCATGACCTTTGCCGTCAACGACAGCCCCTTTGCCGGCCGTGAGGGCGACTATGTGACCAGCCGCCAAATCCGCGACCGGCTGCGGCGTGAACTGGAAAGTAATGTGGCTCTGCGGGTGCAGGATACCGACAGCGCCGACCGTTTCATTGTCTCCGGGCGGGGCGAGCTGCATTTGGCGATTCTCATCGAAACGATGCGCCGCGAAGGTTACGAATTTTCGGTCAGCAAGCCGGAAGTGATTTTTAAAGACGGGCCGGACGGGCTGCGCGAGCCGCTGGAGCATGTTTACCTGGAGGTCAGCGGCGATTACCTGGGTGCGGTCAGCGAGATGGTGGGCCGGCGCAAAGGCAGCCTGCTCAATATGCGCTACGGTGAGGACGGCACAGTTTACGCCGAGTATCTGGTGCCCACGCGAGGGCTGCTCGGCTTCCGCCAGCCGTTTTTGATTGCTACACGAGGGACGGGTATTTTCCATACCCTGTTCCATGGCTACGAGCCGTACCTGGGCGACATCAACACCCGCGACCGGGGATCGCTGGTGGCGCTGGAAACCGGGCAGGTCACTTCCTATGCCTTGATGAATTTGCAGGAACGGGGTATCTTGTTTGTCACCCCGGAGGATCAGGTCTACGCCGGGCAGGTGGTCGGCCAGTACAGCCGCGAGGATGATCTGGTGGTCAATGTGTGCAAAACCAAACACTTGACCAACCACCGCAAATCCTTTGCCGAAATCAACGTCGGCCTGACCCCGCCGCGAATTTTATCGCTGGACGAAGCAATTGATTATTTGGATGTGGATGAACTGCTGGAAGTAACGCCCAAATCGCTGCGGGTGCGTAAAAAGCAACTTGACCACAACGTGCGTCAAAGAGCGGCCAAACAGGCCAAGCAAGAGGCATAAGAATTGTCTCAGGGCTGGAGTTTGGCCGTTCATAAAAGGCTGCTTGCATAAATCCTCCTTCGTTTGACGCCCAATGCTCTGTTTATCAACTGCGGGTCAGGCGAGCAGATAGAATCAACGGAGAACGTTACTCGCTTAATTCTATTACAGGGGACATTTACCAGTTTGGTCAAAAATACCCCGGTCAGACCAGCGGGCAAAGCGTTTGTAGACGCTATTCCATTTTCCATAACTCTCAGGCAGCAGTTCCCATGGCGCTCCGCTGCGGACGGTCCAGACGAGAGCGGCGATGAAACGCAGGGTTTTGGCTTCATTACCGCCATAAATCTCGCTACAGGTGCGCAAAAAACTCATAATTTTGCTCTTTTGGGTGTCACTTAACGTAATGGCTAACATATCCTTATCCTCTTTTTCTGGAATAAGGATAGCTTGCTTGTCAAATGTCAAAAGAACCTAATCATCTCCTCACCGACCAAACCGTGCTCGAGGTGGTCAAAGCCGGTCGAACCCGCTGGAAGGGTGAAAACGAAAACAACAATGTCCTCAAAACCAAGAAGGGCTATCACTTGGAACACAACTTCGGTCACGGCAAACAATACTTGGCCACCTTGCTGTTGACCCTCAATTTATTGGCTTTTCTCTTCCACACCGTCCTGGAGTTGGCCGACGACCGCTATCGTCTCTTACGCCAAGCGTTGGGCGCACGTCGAACCTTTCGATATTCGGCCTTTAACCCTTTATCTTTGTTTCGACAGTTGGTCCCCTCTCCTGGCTTTTATGATCCAACAACTTGAACTCCAACCTGATACCGATACCCGTTAAGCTTTAAAATGAGAATTGCTGTTGGCTGATACTTGCTTTCAAGGAGAGTTGCTTTACAATATCGGCCAGAAACAAACTATTGTCTTGTCAATGTTAAAATGATATGTAGAGGCACGGCCTTGCGTCTGCCCCACACGGGGCGACTGCAAGGGTGCGCCCTATTTATTTTGACGGCAAAAATTTTTCTAGAGCACCGTATTCAATAGGTCAGATATGGAAATAAAAGTTTATGCCACCCTGCGCGAGGTAGTTGGCGGCCCTAGCGTTCGGCTCAATGACACAACAAAGCTGACGGTCGGCCAACTGCTTAAAACTTTATGTGAGAAATACCCGGCCTTATCGTCCAAGCTGCTGCTCAACGGCGACGATTTGCACCCGGCCATCCACATTCTAATCAATGGCCGGGATATGCGCTACTTGAACGGCCTGGATACCCTTTTGACCAGTCAGGATACTATTCGTATCTTTCCCCCGGTTGGCGGGGGCAGCGGGTGAAGCTGACCTACGGGGTGCCGCTGGGGACGATGAAATGGTATCTTGTCGACCTGGGGGCCACTGAAATAGCAGAAAATACACTGGCCGGTAAAGGCTGGCAGGCTGTCATCAGCCGGAGCGAGCCGGCCAGAATCGGTTCACTGGTGGTGGGCCGGATTGAAGTGGAATTTTCCGGCGATGAAGCCGCCATTGCCGCTTTACTGGAAAAACTACACTGGAAAACGCTTCGCGGCGGTGGGTGAGGGGAAATAAAAAATTAGAAATAAGAAATTTAGAAAAAAACAGTAGCGAAGAAAAAATTTTCGCTACTGTTTTTATTTTTGGCGACCTTTACCGGCAACCTAACAGTGAACCCTTACTCCCCGCTTTGCGTCCTTACTTCCTACTCCCCTTATACAATTTCCAGTTCTTTCAATTTAACCTCCGGCACGACCCCGTTTTCCCAGCCGCGCTCGGCGTAATACTCGGCTAGCATCTTGTCCAGTTCGCACACGTGGCCTTCGGAGCCGGGCATGGTGCTGGGTTCTTCGACAAAGCGTTTGGGCAGATAGTCGGAGCCTTCGCGGAAGCCGGCCAAGTTGTTGTAGTAACGTTCCAGGTTATAGACGCGTTCACCGCACTTGAGCATCTCTTCGACGCTGTAATTCTGGCCGGTCATGGCGTTATACAGGGCAGTGTACTCATCCATACCCATGGCAAAGGCTGAGAATTTGCACAAGTCCAACGAGTCAGACACGGCATGGACATCCTGGAAGATCTTAACCAGCTTGCCTTTGCCTTCCCAGGCCAGCGGGTCAACCTTAAGCGAGCCAAAGGGCATCACCCCCAGTTCGGCGGCGGGGGTATAGGCCCGCAGGTGGCAGGCGCCCCGGTTGCTGGTGGCATAGGCAATGCCCATACCCTTCAAACCGCGCGGGTCGTAGGCGGGAATAGCCTGCCCCTTGACGGTCATAGCAATCTCGGGGTGGCCCCAGGCTTTGGCCGCAGCCATCACCCCATTGGCTAATTTGTCGCCCACGCCCTCACGGAAGGCAATCTTGCGGGCTACTTCAACCATGCCCTGGGTGTCGCCCCAATTCAATTTGCCGTCGCCATTAGTATAACCGCGCTGGCTGGCTTCCATATAGACCGACAAAGCCTGGCCGATTTCAATCGCATCAAAGCCATAGTCGTTGGCCAGATTGATAATATAAGCCACTGCGGTGATGTCGTCGTTGCCGCAGTTGGCCCCTACCGACCAGGCCGGCTCGTACTCGACGCTCTCCATGTGGACTTTGAAGGGGCCTTCGGTTACTTCCACTTCCTTTTTGCAAGCCACCGGGCAAGCATGGCAGGTGGGGTCGTTGACCAGAATGTTTTCTTTGACGTATTCACCCGAAATCTTTTCAGCCTTTTCGCCAAAAGAGGTGAATTGGGAGTTGTTGGCCGGCAACGCGCCGATACTGCTGGTAATGTTCATCAGCACGTTGGTGCCATAAACGCTCAACCCACCCTTGCGCGGCGAGGTGATATTGGCCTCGTCCATAATATTCGCCAGGGCCTTTTTACGGGCTTCTTTGTCGGCTTCTTTGTTGACCGGTTTGGGGCGATTCTTCTTGTCGCTCTTGATGATAATCGCCTTCAGGTTTTTGCTGCCGGCCACACAGCCGGTGCCGCCTCGACCCGAAGCCCGATCGTGGATGTTGACCCAGCAGGCAAATTTCACCAGATTTTCGCCGGCCGGGCCAATAGCCATGCCGTCACAATCTTCGCCGTGGCGCTGGCGCAGAACTTTGAGCGTTTCGTGGATACCCTTGCCCCACAAATCGCCGGCATCGAGCAGGCTCACCTGGCCGTTTTCTACATAGGCATAGACAGGTTTGTCGGCTTTGCCTTTGAAAATAAGGCCGTCAAAGCCGGCCCATTTTAGTTTGGCCGCCGTCCAGCCACCCATATGGCTGTCGGTCACCGTGCCGGTCAGGGGTGATTTGGTGACTACACACAAGCGACCGCTCATATTGACATCGGTGCCGGTCAACGGGCCGGTCATCACGCATAAAAGGTTATCGGGTGAAAGCGGGTCAACCTGAGGGCCGTTATCAAAGACGTATTTTACGCCCAGACCGCGCGCCCCCAGATATTTGCGAGCATCGGCTTCGTTGATGCCTTCATAGCTGACCGTCCGGTCACTCAAATTAATGCGCGCTACCTTATTGGTAAATCCACCTAGCGTCATAGGAATCTCCTTAGTTTTAAAATAATAAAATTTGAGACTAAATTAAGCGAAGAACAAAAGTTGTTTTGTGAACAAATCAGGCTTAAAACTTTGATAGATATCTTGTCGGCAGTCTCACCTCCTGTGGCTGCAAAACAAACGGCGCTATGTTTACTCATCATAGCGCCGTTCTGTCTTGTTATTTTGGCCGGTTTTGGGGGCACAAAACAACTTGTTTGGTTTTACTAGACTATCATACTCTTTTGCCAAAACTACGCCCCAATGCGGTAGTATTTATGCAGTAATGCCCCCTCAGTATAGGCTCTCACCAGGGTTAACTGTAGTGACGAATGTCATTGTATTTTTGGACATATGGCACATTGGAGGAAGGGTTAGGGGTAAAAAAGGGGGGCCAAAGAGAACTTTGGCCCCCCAAACGGCAACAGCGTAGATGATAACAAAGTTAACTGAGGATTTACACGGGGGGTGTTTCAGGCACTAAAATCTCGGTGGAGGTGGCGCGGGGTAATTCACGTCGGGCGCGGCGAGGCAGCAACCCGGCTCGCTTGATAATCTCGGCCACCATTTCTTCCTGGCGATAAGCCATGACGTGGACGCCGTGTACCCCTTCAATCTCGCGCACCTGCTGGATAATCTCGATGCAGATGCGCATCCCCTCTTCCACTTTTTGCTCTTTGGGGGTCTTGGTCAAACGGTCAACAATGGCATCCGGTATCCACACACCCGGCACTTTGGTCCGCATAAACTCAGCTACTTTTTCATTGCGGATGGGGCCAACACCGGCCAGGATAAAAACCCGTTCATGCAGCCCCAGGTCGCGCACCCGCTGCATAAACTGCTGCATCCGGGGGACATCAAAACAGTATTGGGTTTGGATAAAATCAGCGCCCGCTTCGACCTTTTTGCCCAAACGCAGCGGCCGCCAGTCGAGAGGGGGGACAAAAGGGTTTTCTGCCGCGCCCAAAAAGAGCTTGGGGGGGGTAGTCAATTTGCGTCCGCTCAGAAAGACGCCTTGATCTCGCATGATCCGGGCGACACGCAGCAATTGGATCGAGTCAAAATCAAAAACTCGTTTGGCCTGGGGCTGGTCGCCGTTGGACACGTCATCGCCGGTCAGGCAGAGGATATTCTTGACCCCCATCGCCGCCGCCCCCAGAATATCACCCTGGATGGCAATGCGATTGCGGTCACGACAACTTATCTGCAATACGGCCTCATACCCGGCGCGGGTGAGCAAGGCGCAGCAGCCCATACTGCTCATATGGCAGTTGGCTCCGGAGCCGTCGGTGGCGTTGATGGCGTCACAAACTTCAGCCAGAACCAGGGCATTTTTGTAAACGTCGTTGGGGTCGGCGCTGTCGGGGGCGTTCAACTCGGCGGTAACGGCAAAGCGGCCAGAGCGCAGCACCCGTTCCAGGCGGCTGCCGGTGCGCATGGGCTGTTCGGATGAGGGGGGAGGTGTATCCACGTTGAACTCCTAACCTGGACGAGCCAGAACCAAAAAGGAACACAGAGCTACACAAAGACTCCACAGAGGCACACGGAGAGTTCTAAAAATTCCTCTGAGAAACTCTGTGACTTCTCCGTGCCTCTCTGTGTAACAACTTCTTGCTCACTGTACAAGGACTCAATTGCTAAGGTACTATAGAAGAAGGAACTCATAGGAACTGAGGGAATTGGTAAGGATAATAAGTTCCCTTAGTTCCTTTAGTTTCCTTTGATTTCCGCCAATTTCCAGCCGGGCGGGGTGTCGGTATCTATCTTTTCAACCAAGTTGATCCAGGCCGACGTGCCCTGGAGGGCACGGTTGACCGGCGGTTGAATCCACTGCATTTCGTGGGCATAATGCTGCATCTGCTGGCTGCGTTCCCAGGCCTGCACCCAGATACAGGGCAATTCGGGGATGACCTCACAGTGGCCGTTGGCGCGGACGCCGCCGCAGGGGCCATTGCGCAGATTTTTGGGGCAGGTCATAGGGCAGGTCATACCGGTGCTGTGCAGAATACATTGGCCGCACATCTGGCAGTTGAACATCCAGCCCTTGCTAATCTCTTCGCCCCGGATCATCAACTTTTCGGCAAATTTCGGATTGATCCGCTTCAAGAAGGGGTAAGTTTTAACAATGATCTGTTTGGAAACATCGTAAAACCACTCCAAAAAGCGGGGATGATTTTTGAGCCATTCACTGCCGGGGGCGCGCCGGCCTTCTTTGAGATAGGTCATAGATTGCTGTCTCCTTTGAGCATAATGAGGGCAGATTGCAAGATGAGGGGATGTGAATTGAGTTACTGTGGAGGAGATTATACCGTAGCAGTTGGCAGCACGTCAAACCTCGCCATGACACCATGAGGTCAAGCTGGCTCTCGTCGGAGTTGTGCAGACCACGCTGGGGAAGTGTCTCACCAATTATTACTCATTGGTTCGATATGCTATAATAAAAGCCAGTCGCCAACTAAAGCTAAGAGGTGTTTTATGACAGCAGTTCAAACGCTTGAAGGTCTTATCATCAAAGACCCCAAATTACGCAATGGACGGCCGATCATTGCCGGCACGGGGGTCACGGTGCGGACGATTGTGGGTTACTATAAATTGGGTCTGACTCCCGAAGAAACTGCGGATGAAATGGGGTTGGAATTGGCCGGGGTTTATGCGGCGTTGGCTTATTATCATCTCAATCGAAATGAAATCGAGGCTGACATTGCCGCCAACATGGAAGAAACCGTAAAAAAGGATTTTGGAGCCCCTGCTGGTGCTTGAGCCGGTCAAACTTTATCTGGATGAAGATACTATCAGTCGAGCGCTCATTAAAGCCCTGCGTTCTCGCCATGTTGAGAGTTGAGATTCTTACCGTTCAAGAAGCTAAGCGAATGGGAGCATCTGACGAAGAACACCTGGATTATGCCACTTCCTTAAACCGCACGGTTTTAACATTTAATACCCGAGACTTTGCCCAATTGCATACTACTTACCTGGCGGCGGGTCGCCATCATGCCGGGATTATTGTCTCTGACCAGGCGCAAATCGGTGTAATTGTCCGCCGCCTGCTCAAACTACTCAATGCCCGTTCTGCGGTAGAGATGCAAGACCGGCTGGAATACCTGAGCAATTGGCGCTGATTTTTTCCATTACCAGCTTGGCCGGTCGGTCCCCTGAACTTTGACCAGCCGGTTGGAGAGATTAGTTATCGTAAAAACCCGGCACTCCCCACTCGTTGAGGGGATGTCGGGTTTTGTGTCTCAAATTAAGCCGGTCTGCTCAAACGAGTAAGGATCACAAGAGATCAATCTTAAAAGTATTTCCCATGTGGGGTTAGCTCCCCCCGGATTTAGCAATAATCCAACAGCAACCTGACGCTATGGGGGAGATGCTTCTGGCTTAACCAGGGCATGCCAGGGCTGATGGTTTTGACACAACGGGCAAATACAGCCCTGGGGCATTGATCGCTGATGCGCCAGGAATGACGACCAGGGTCATGGAGTTGGCCGGAAAAGAGGCGCTGAAGCCACCAGCGTTCACCGGCTGGTTGGCCTGTTGGACAATGGCATTAAGGTTGGCGGCACTATAACCAAAAACCTGAGCCGCACCCGCCGGAGTAAATCCGGCTAATGAAACATCTCCGGTCAAGGCGCCACCAGTTTTGTTGATAATAACCAGGGTCAGGGCGCTGTCGCTGCTGCGCTGAGCAGCATAAATAGCCAATTGGCTCTGATCGGCGCTGGCGGCGCTGACGCTGACATCGCCAAACTTGCTGCCGCTGCCATCGTAGTTGCGATAGAGGCGAAAGGCATACGCGCCCGGCAACATTTCAAAGTTATCATACCCCAAAGTCGCATCAGGATAGTTCCACAGGGTCGCCAGGTCTAACCCTTCCCGGCCAAAAATGCCGAGAATGTCAGCCTGGGCCAACGCTCCATTGATATGTTCCAGCCCACCCCAATTGTATTCGGTCAGGGCCAGTTTAGTGCCGGGATAATTGGCGTTGACCCACTCGCGCATACGCGGGATGAGGCGGACGTAGCGCCAATCTTCGGGCTGATCGTCGCCGCCAATCCAGCTTTCGTCGCGATAGGCGGGGTCCCACAGGGCGCGGGCCGAGCGCAGGCGCAGCGCCTGGGTAGTGGCATTGCCGGCCAGGCTCAAATCTACACCGTTTTGGGGGTAAAAATGCAGGTCAAGGTAATCCAGCAACCGCACCCTGTTGGTCTGCTCGTACTGGCACATTTGCTGGAGATACCAGGCGACCTGATATTGGTTGCCGTGGGTGGCGTAATCGGGGAAGTAGGTGTAGCCGTTTTGCTCGGCCTGTTCGACATCGTATTTGGAATACCAGTAGCCCGACCAGCCAAACGAGGCGTAGCCAAAAATCCGGGCGGCGGGGTCGGCGGTTTTGATGGCGGCGGCGTAATTGCGGGAGCGATTCCATAATTCGTCGTAGCGCAAAGGGTTGGGGTGAATGTCGCGGTGGGTTTCGCTCCACAATTCCGGCTCGTTATCCAGGGCGTAGAATTTGACTCCCCCGGCGTTGGCCGCCCCATGCGTCGCTTTCAGGTGATTGACCCAGCCCGTTACAAACGACGGGTTGACAACCGTACTGGTATCGAGCGGGTCGTTACCGGTGATGGGCGCCCCCCCACGCAAGCCATTGCCACAGTTAGGGTAGCCGCTCTCATTATCTACGTCATCCTGGGTACCATATTTAGATACCCTAAATCCACACGTATTTGGATCACCATTTTTAGCCACGTAGCCGGTCATCGGTACAGTGATCAGCGAGTCGGCGCCGGTTTGCTCATTCTGGTCAATCCATTGGTCGGCAGTTTGAGTCGCGCCGGTGTAGGGGTCATAATGGGTATTGTTGTGGAAAAACCAGTCAGAGCCGTGATTCATAAAGTTGCCCTGCCAGTTGTAGCGGGTGGTGTGGTTGCCGCCCCACCGCCGCACCGGCAGGTCAATTTCATTGGCAAACGAGGCTTTGGCAAAGTTAAGACCATAAATATAGGGGCTAATCGGCTTGCGGTTAGCGGCGACATTTACGGTCAGTCCAACATTGGCGGTGGTAATAGGACCTTGCGCGATGCTGTAGGAACCGGCTGATAGCAGCACCACCGTTATTATCATCAGGCTTATGGCCTTGTTCCGCATACCACCCCCTTACTTTACTTTGTAGATTTCATCCTTCCGCCTTCATCCTTCATCCTTTCAAGTACTGCTCGCCCCCGTGTCCAAGCGGAAGCCATACCCGCGCACGGTGACAATAAACTCGTGATCCGGGTCAATCTCGGCCAGGCGCTGGCGCAGACGGCGGACCAGGGCGTCAATGGCGTCATCGCTCACCCCTTCGGCGGACTCGCCGGGCCAGGCGGCTTCGATGACCTCCATACGGCTGTAAACTTTGCCGGGGCGCTCGGCCAGCATGGCCAATAATTGATACTGCTGGTTGCTCAAAGGGGGGGTCAGCAGTTGGCCGTGGACGTAAATCTGGCGCTCGGCGTGGTCAATGTGCAGGCCCAGACCCTTTTGGCCGGGCAGAGGCGCAGTCGCTTCGCTGTCCACATAAATCAATTCCAGGCTGGGGGCCAGTTGAATCACGTCGCCGTCATTGAGCGGGCGCGGCTTGAGCACCCGCTGCCCGTTGACAAAAACGCCATTTTTGCTGCCGCTGTCTTCCAGCACAAATTGGCCGCCCTGGCGGCGCAGCACCGCATGCAGCCGCGAAATCCAGCGCACCGGGATGCTGATGACGCAATCGGTGGAGCGGCCAATGGTAATTTCCGGCTCGGAGTCATGCAAAATCCATTGGTCTTTAATCAGGTCGCCCTCTTTCCAGATTAAGAGCGCCTGTTCTGTTTGCAAATTTCTCATCAGTCTCTCCTGTTTGACAGTAATTTGAGATTGGGATACTCTAAAGTCAGTTATCAGTGACCAGTTATCAGTGATCAGTTTGTGTTACTAATCCAAGTTTCATTTATCTGACTACTGATTACTGGCTACTGATTACTGGCTACTTCTCGGAGGAACTTCTTGCCTGCCAACCTTCAACCCGGCGAAATCCTGCGCGACCGCTATCACATCGTGGGCCTGATTGGCGCAGGCGGTATGGGCGCGGTTTACCTGGCCGACGATAACCGGCTGGAAGGCCGTCAATGCGCCATCAAGGAGACCTTTCCCCTGCCAACTCAGAACCCGGCGATGACCCAGGCCGCCCGCAAACAATTTTATCAAGAAGCCTCAACCCTGGCCCGGCTGGACCATCCCGGCCTGCCCAAAGTGAGCGATTTTTTCTCGGAGGGTGAGCGGGACTACCTGGTGATGGATTTTGTGCCCGGCCAGAACCTGCTCGAAATTGTCACCGAAACCCGCCGCGACGCTCGCTTTCTCGACGAGGAAACGGTTCTCGGCTGGATGGACCAATTATGCGATACTTTGTCGTATTTGCATAGCCGCCAGCCGGTGGTGCTGCATCGAGACATCAAGCCGGCCAATATCAAACTGACGCCCGAAGGCCGGCTAAAACTGGTAGATTTTGGCCTGGTCAAGCCGCTCGATCCCAACGACCCCAGCACCCTGACCGGCCTGCAAGGGGCGGGCAGCCTGCCCTACGCCCCACTGGAGCAGTACGTGGATCATCTCGGCCACACCGATGCCCGCTCCGATCTGTACGCCCTGGGCGCGACCCTGTATCACCTGCTCACCGGCAACACTCCGGCCAGCGCCCAGGAGCGTTTTTTGGTCCCAGAGTCGCTGCCGCCGGTATCACACATCAACCCGGCGGTGTCGCCTGGCGTGAGTGAGGCCATCGCGCTGGCCATGGCCCCGCACCCCAAAGACCGCCCGGCGTCGGTGGCCCAGTGGCGGCAGATTTTGCATAGTTCTGATTCTACCCTGCCAATGGGCGCTGGCAAACTTTCCGGCAACGATTGGCGTTCCAGCCTGGCCGAGAATTGGTGGCTGGTCGCCCTAGCCCTGGCGCTGCTGGCCGCTTCGTGGTGGATGACGTTTAGGTGACAGGGGCGCAGGGTAGCAAGGTAGCAGGTAGCATAGTTCTGAGGGGGTCTGCGACCCCCGAATTAAGAAAATAGTTCGATAAAAAATTACACAGAGAACCACAGAGGAGACGCAGAGATGCGCTGAGATTTCTCTGTGGTTCTCTGTGATGTCTCTGCGAGACTCTGTGTTCCTGTTTACCGATTTTAGGCGATGGTGTCAGTTTTGAAACCGACACCCCTATTTATCCGGGTTACCCCGGTTTATACCCAACGCATTTCAAAATTTCCGTAGCTGACGCATCCCCTTTCTCAAAATGAAAACTAAATTTACCGTCATCTTCAATTCTTCCCAAGAGGTCAGCATATGTAGCGGAATAAAGTTCCCCTATGACCACATCCCAAAGGTTTTCCACCACCTGTTTTTTAGAGACATCACCAAATGTTGGATAACGACCTGGCTTATCCGGTACATTGACACCTTTATTCTTCAACCATTCAGTAAACTCAGATATGGTTGGGTCAAATGGTAGAACACCCAGATTACTGACATAGTAGCCTCCCAGTTTTATGAGAGAGAAAAATAGCTGCCCAACAACCTTGTATCCCATTATCCACCTTTTCGGCGGTCGGCGGTCAGCCGTCAGCGGTCGCTTCACCCGGCTCGGTTTTCCACAGCAGGATGCCCTGCCAGATACTCACCACCACGCCCAGCGCCACAGCGTTCCCCTCGGTATCCGGCAGCACATACACAAACATCGAGACAATCCCGGCCACCCAATACAGCACGCTCAAGACACGGGGAAAACGGCGGGAGGTCCACCCTGCCCATCCGACCAGCGCCCACGCCCACCCCAGAAAGTGCCAGCCTGTCCCCGTCACGCCGGCCACGAGGGTGGTCCACACCACCAGAACCGTCGAGGAATTCTCCAGATGCAACTCGGGATGAGCCAGATGGTATTGGCGGTTGGCCGAGCGGATACAGGCGACGGCGACCATTGCCGCTGCCGCAAGCAAAGCGGCCCACAGCGCCAGTGACATCCGGCGCGGTGCGTACTCGCCGATGCGCTCCCGGAGCGCCAAAACCGTCGTGATCAAGCTGGCGGCCCACACCGGCCCGGACAGGAAATCAGCCAGGGCATAGGCCAATGGCCCATTGGCCTCTCGCAAGTTCCCCGTGAGGTAGATGAAGGCCGGCACGATAAAAGCCACCGCCAGCAGGAAAGAGGCCAGCCCGCCCCATTTTTGTATCGTCGCGGCTGAAGTCCTTGCGTCTGCATCGGTGCGATCTTTGAAAATTGTATTGTTCAGCATAATACCCCCTCAAGAACGTCACCTTCTTAACCACAGATTGCACAGATTTCACAAAATTCTTCTGGAGTACACGGTTTAGTATGAGTGAGGAGTGAATGCCTGTCACTATCAAAAAACCTAACTCATCCACCCCGACATAACTATAATTGTGATCATCCTCTCGGAATACGCTTGTTGTGAGACAGTCTCTTTGTCTTTTTAATCTCCCCACCGAAATTCTTTTACAACTTCCAAAACCATACTCAAATCCCAGGCAGCGCTGCCATCTGTTAGACCAAGTAAGATAACGTGTCGATTGTCGCTGGGGGCATCATATATAAACATACTTTCATCGGGCGATAAATTGAGACTGTCGTAGTAGCCATAATTGTCGTTTTGATTATGAGTATTTAGCAGTAGCTTTAATTGGCCGTCAGGAAAGAGCCGGTAAACCCCAGGTGGAGGATATAGATCAGCTTGTTCAATCCCTTGAATCGTAAAAAGAATGCTCCCGTCCTTTAGAATAAAGGGCTTACCTGCTCCAAACCCCTCGTGCCAGTTCTTTAAGTTATCGCTACTCAAAGATACCAGGGTTTTAACGTGTCCAGAGGGTAGGTCTATTTGATAAAGCCCCCCATTTTTAGTTCTGGCGTGAATAATAAACTGTGATAATGGATCCCAGGTGAAAATGGAGTAGCCTCCGGTATAGACAAAACTATTCGGGATTTCCACCGTTGTTCCATCTGCCGGGTTTAAAATGCGTGACTGGTAGCCTTCGTCATAAGGGTAATAATTGACCAGGGCAAACCGGCAATCCGGCGACCATGAGACGACTTCATGCTTAACTTGAGGCGGTTTACACTTTTTAAGGGAGAGTGGTAGTTGAGGCCACAAATTTACCTGCTGAAAAAGCTGATTTCCAATGATGATAGAGGAATCATCACCGGATTGCTTTTCTGGCCACCGATCTACCGGCTGCGATGGTCCCCCTTCGCGGGGCCATCGCCATACAACACCGCCTATCGAATAATATAGATCGCTTGGTATTGACGGGAGCATCTGTAAATCGGGGATTTGTGGCTCAATGCCTGTTGGACGCGCCAGATTACCATTCCACTCAAAATGATCACCATTCCACTGGTATATAGCCCATTGTTCCGGCTGGTCGGGTTGCCATCGCAAAAACTCACCCACATTGTCATGGTCAATATCAATCCGTTGCCAACCAGGCAGAACTTCGCCAATAAAGCGGTACTCTTGCCCTTTAGTTTGCAGTAGTTGAATCTTTGTTATTGCTGTAGCCCAGTTATCATTCTCAACTTCTTGCCACCAACGTAAAAGTCGTTCTGGATCCCCATCTCCGGTGAGGTCAAGGTCAACTGGCACAAAGCCTTTGCCCGGAAACTCATCCTGAACTGACCATTGTTTAACCATGCGCCCATTGATCTGGTGATAAAGAAATATTTTTCCCTGATCCACAACCCAATACTCAAACAACGTTTTGCCTTCAATATAAGGCGCACCAATGATATAGAAAATATTTTTCGGCCCGGAAACCGGAATAAAACCGGATAACGCTGGTTTTTCGCAATAACCATCAAAATAGCCAATCCACCATTGGTTCGCCTTGTCTAATCCCATAAAAGAAATATTCCTCAAATTTTCAGGAATATAGTTACCACTCCAGGCTAAAATTTCTTGCCACTGTATTGGTGGAATGTAGGCCTGTTGTAAATCCCAAACAAATTTATAGATTCCTTCTTTTTCTTCAATAACTGCCAGACTTTGATAACCATCTGAAAGTTGGTAAGGAATCATATGAAGGATTTGCCCGCAACCAGCCTGAAAAGACCACGAAGTAGATTTTTTGGGCGTAACCCCTTTTGGTAATACGGCCATTAATTTAGCCGGAAAGGGAGGAGGAATTGGAGTATTTGTAGCTGTGGGGGACGAAAAAGGAGTAGAGGTCCAAGGCGATGGTTGGATAACTATTGTTGGCGTGGGAGTACGCCATGATATTATCTTAGGGGTTTTTGTATCAATAACATCTAGCGATTGAGTTGTGGATATATATCTGGCCAACAAGCCTATAAAAGAAATGAGAGTTAATAAAACAAAAAATATGATACTTTTATTAAAAGGAGACGATTTCACACTTAATCGACCTTATTGGTAACAAATGGTGATATCTTAAGCCAGCCCAACAACTTCTTACCCCACTATCCACCCTTACGGCGGTCGGCGGTCGGCAGTCGGCGGTCGCTTCGCCCGCTCAGGGCCAGGGCAGCCAGGCCAAACACAAAGGCCAGACCGGCCACGGCCAGATGCCCGGCCAGCACGTCCGGCTGATCCAATAGCCACTGCTCCGGGCGCAGCCAGCCCGCGCCGTAGAGCAGGTAGGCCAGCAGGCCGCCGATGAGCGTCCATAGGGCCAGGCGGACCCGGCGGGAGAGGGGTTTGTGGGTTTGCTGGCCCAGCCAGAAGCCGAGCAGTCCGGCCAGCAGCGTTGCGCCCAAAGCTGAAAACAAGTCAACGCTGTTCAACGGGCGGGAGTTGGCCGGCGGGGAGGTTGTCGGGGTCGGGGGCTGGCTGGCCGGCGCGACCGGCGTGGGCGAGGGAGTCGCCGTGGGATCGGGGGGCGGCGTGGCCGTAGGGGTCAAGGTTGGCGGGGGTGTAGGGATCGGCGTCTCCGGGGTGAAGGTGGGGGTCGGCGGAGCCAGCACCGTGACCCTGATTTTTTGGGAGTTGACGCTCTGCCCGGCCACGGCCCAAATCTCGACCTCGCCCGGCTCGGTCAGGGTCAGGGTAGCTTCGGCCAGGCCGGCCTGGGCGTGGGCGGTTTCCGAAGTCAGTTGACGCTGGTCGAGGGCGGCCCGGATTTCTACCGGCGTTTCATCCGGCACCAAATGGCCGTTGTAATCCACAATCGGCCCAACCCGCACTTTGACCGTGACCGGGGCGATATTGCTCTCCGGGGCCAACTCCACCGTTTCAATGACCAGCTCTTGCTCGGGATTGGGGGCCAGCACGTCCACCAAGCGGTAGCCGATGCCTTCCAGCGAGACCGGGGACGCGCCGGGAAATTCGGCTTCGCCAAAAAGGGCGCGCACCGCCGCTTCGAGGTGGGGCGCGGTTTTGCTGTATACGCCGAAATAAGCGGTCAGCTTGGTGATTTCGGTGGTGTCGAGATAGTAGGGCGCATTGAGGGCCAGCACAATCGAGGTTTTGTCGCGCAAAATGCCGCTCTCTTGGGCCAGGAAAAGTTTCAGCGCGTCGGAGTCGCTGAAGCGGCTGGTGTTCAAATCAAGCGCAGCAAAAATCAGCCAGTTCGCCTCCTGAATCCGCGCCCGCACCTCGTCGGGCGAAAGCTGCAAGACCGGGTTGGGCTGGTCGGGCGCGGCCGGCGGCTCCGGCGGCGGGGTCAAAACGCCGCCTAAAGCTGATTTCAACTCAGAAAAGGTGATATTACTGACCTGCTCCGGCTGAATCTGGCCGCTGGCTCCCGGCCCGTACAGGCGCAAAATGGTGTCCTGCAAGGCGACGCGGGGCAGCACCTCGACCGGCTGGCAGTCGTCGGTGAAACATTCCCGCACCAGGCGGGTGTCGGAGATAATCAAAATTTTCTCGTCGGGGCGAGGCGGCTGGGGGAGACGCTGGCGCAGTTCGGCCAGTGAGGGGTAGAGCAGGGTCAGGCTTTGTTGGGCAATCTCATTGATCACCGGGCGGGGCTGGCCGGCAACTTCCAGGGCGCGGCCCGGCTCAACATTGAGCGTGGCGGAACTCGGTTGGGGATAAAGCTTCAATTTTAGCCTTAAAATTCGCTCGACCGAGGCGTCCACCTGCTTGGCGAAGGTGGGGTTGTTGATGTACTCGGTGCGGAAGAAGAAGATGGTATCTTTGATGTTGGGAAACTGGTCTTGCCAGAGCGAGCGGAGGGCAAATTGGACCAGGCTCAAGACGTCGTTGCCGGCCAGAAAGGCTTCTTTGGCAATCCGCCGGTGGGGAAACTGCTCCAGTGAGGGGTCGTAATGTTTGCGCACCGCCGGCACCCCCAGGGCGTCGCTGATAATCAGGCCGCCTCGCTGCCGCCAGGGGGCAATCTCCGGCAGCGACATCAAGGTGCGCATGCCCTCGGCGTCGAAGCTGATGGGCACGGTGAATTGGCGGATGTCGCCCTGAAAGCCGCGATAGCGAATGTGGCTGGACATCAGCGCGTCGGTGACGCCCAGCGCGTCATCCGAGGCATAGACCGGGTGCTCTGACAGGTCGGCGGTGACGTGAAAAAAGGGCGGCAGTTCGATACGCTGTAACTCCTGCAGCGATTTATCCACCGTCGCCACTTCCAAATCGGGCAGGCGGTCGCTGCCGCCGTGGCCGGGGAAGTGCTTGGCCACCGTCGCCACCTGGCCGTTGCTGCCCAGGTGGACGCCGCGAATATAAGCCCGGCCCATCTGGCTGACCCAAAAGGGGTCGCCGCCAAAAACCCGGATGCCGATGTCGCCCGCGCCGGTGGGCCGGGGGTCGTTCAGCACATCCAGGCCAGGACCCAGGAGTAGATTGATGCCCATCGCCGCCAGCTCTTCGCCGACAATCTGGCCCACGGCCTCGGCCTTGCCGGTATCCCAGGTCGCGCCCAGGGCCATCTGGCTGGGGATGGGGCTGACGCCGCCGGTAATGCGGGTGTAGGGGTAGGCGTCGCCTTCCTGGTCAATGGCGACAAACAGGGGGATACCGTTGGTATTAAAAGCGGTGGTTTTGAGACTGTTGGTTAATTCGGCAATCTGGCGAGGGGCGGAGGCGTCGTTGTTAAAGTTGCTGTTGGAGGCCAGCAGGATAACGCCGCCGACTTTGTATTCGGTCAGGAGTTGGTAAACATCGGAGTCGGGGTTGGCATTTGAGCCGGAAAAAGGGACCAGAAAAAGCTGGCCCACCTTGTCTTCCACCGACATGCGGCTCATGAGGTCCGCCACCGGGTCGGGCGATTGGGCCTGGGCCGGGGGGGTTGGAACAGAAAATAAAGTTTGTAAAGCGCACAGGAGGAGAACTGTTAAAAAAAAGCGTCGCATAGATGCATGCTTTGCCAGCCATTTAAAAGGTCTTGAAGATTTCTCCCCGCTTGCGGGTCGAAACCTGTCCTGAGCCTGTCGAAGGATGACATGTCTAAGCAGTTACCTCTCCTCTATTTTCTATCTTCTATCCTCCATCCTCTAGCTTCTATTTTTCCACATCAATTTGCCAGTGCCCCTGTTTGGCTTCCTGATTCAGCGCGGGCAGCGCGCGCGTCTCGGTGCGGTTGGTCACACTGCGAAATAAAGATAGCCCAGGGCCGGCCAGGGCCAGTAACAGTAACAGGGTTAACAGCAAACGCCACAAGAGCGCCTGCCAGGATAACTCAAAAGCCGTATGGTTATTAAGCATAAAGCAACCTCAGTGAAGTTTGACCGGGCACATTTTACATCACTATCTTATCACCGCGCAAAAGATAATTCCGGCCTGCAATCCCATACTCGGCTGACGATCCCAGGAACGGGAAAGCGTAGGGAAAGCGTAGAGTTTAGAACACGGCTCGCTTATTTGTAAATTATTTAAAAAAAGTTAGAATGTTAAAGTCTCCCAGCAAGTACAATTAAAATGCTCAGCCGTAGCAATGTCAAAGGCTGAGGCTGAGGCTAAGCTTGATCTTACACCCTTAGCCTTGAGTGGTGAGTAGTTACTATTCTTTGTGCTAATTCGTGAAATTCGTGGCTGATTTTCAGTTGTAATCCATCAACTGCGTAGGTCTTTAAAAAATTTCAGATTATACAGGGGGGTACTACTATGGCCGGCCAATTAAAGGAGTATTTGCAAGACCCATTTCTGAACCAGATGTACAGCCAGATCAGGCAGGCGGGACCGCTCAAGTCTATTTTGGTGGATATTACCCATGTCTGCAATATTCGCTGCCAGGGCTGCTACTTTTTTGCCGAGGAGATGGACAAAAACAAAGCGCCCAGGGATGAAGCTGAATTTGACGCCTTCATCGAGCGGGAGAAAGCGCGCGGCACCAATTTTGTTTCGGTCGCGGGCGGCGAACCGAGCCTGATGCTGAACCGGGTCAAAAAGATTTACGACAACTTCTGGATCATGGTTGTCACCAATGGGCTGCGCCGCATCCCCTATGAGGGCTTCGAGAATATGCCGATTGCCGTTTCGGTTTGGGGCGACCACGAAACCGATAAGGTCCTGCGCGGCAGCGGCAAACGCGACATTTTTGCCAGGGGGCTGCAGAATTATAAAGACGACCCACGGGTGTTATGGTATTACACCACCACCACCGGCAACGCCCACCAGATCGAGGCTGTGGTCGAGGAGTGTGTGGCCAATGGTAACTATGTTCTGTTTAATTTTTACGGCGACCTCTCGCATCAGGGCGGCAACATTGACCACCAGCGTGGCTTTGAGGAGGTGCGCCGCCAAATCAACCGCATGATCGAGCGCTACCCGGACCGGATTTTGCTCTCCTCTTACATTAGCCAGGTGGTCTCCAGCGGCCGGCTGTACAATGAAAACTGGGGCTATGAGGTTTGTTGCAGCCTCAGCGCCGATAATGAAATCAATCGGGAGCGCCTCCAGAACGGCAAGCCTTACAATCTCCATTTTCGAGCCTACAACCCCAACCTCACCTCCACCCGGCGCTGCTGTATCGGCGAAGCGCGGGATTGTTCGACATGTTACGATGTGTGGGCCCATTTTTCCTGGATCATGCTCAATATGAAAGCGCATGTTAATTCCAAACAGGAGTTTACCAACTGGCTGACGACTATGTACCTCTTTTACCTGATCAACCGGATTATTGATTTTGAGGCCGGGGTCAAACTGCTACCCCAAATCCACCAGCGGGTAAGCGGCGACTCTATTGCGCTTGAGAAATTTAAAATGAGACTGCCTCTACCCCAGGAGCAGCCGGCGCTGAACTGGTAATAGGTAAGCATCCAAAATTGACTTCCCGTTTTGAGTTCCTATCAGTTCCTTTAGTTCCCTGGGAACTTATAGGAACTTGGGGGAACTTATTTTTAGACGATCACTAAGTTGAGGCCAGTTTCCCAACCCGCAGCTTAACCAGCATTAATAGCCTATTGACCTTACGTGTATTCCTGAGTAAACTATAACCTGTAAAGCTTCCCCACCCGTCGAACATCTTTCAGTGGCACAGGAGGTTTTTGTGCATAGTCAAGCTGCCCATAACCCTGACCTGGGTGTTTCTGTCACCATTCCTAATTACCAATTGGTGCAGATTTTGGGTGAAGGTCGTAACGCCGTAGTTTACCAGGCGTATCGGCAGCACGACCCTGACCGGCAGCCGCTCACCCTAAAAGTTTTCAAGGATATTTATCCTTCCCCCAGCCAGCAAGCCCGCTTTCAACACGAACTGCGGGTCATGCAGCGGCTCGACTCGCCCTACCTGGTCAAAGTTATCAACCTCGAAGAGCAGGCCGGCGTCTTTATCCTGGTCAGTCATTACGACGGCCTGCGCTCGCTCCGGGAGTGGTTGGCCCAAACCCCGTTCTCGGTTGAACTTTTTCTCAAGGCCGCCCTGCATTTGACCCGCGCCCTGGAAGACATTCATCGCCAGGGGGTCATGCACGGCGATCTGAAACCCAGCAATATTTTGATTGACCCCACCGCCGATACGGTCAAATTGACCGACTTTGGCATGTCCCGTATCCTGGAACGGCAGTTGGCCTATTATCCCGACAGCCTGGCCGGCACCCTGCCTTACATCTCTCCCGAACAGACCGGGCGCACCCAAAAGCCGGTGGATTACCGCAGCGATTTTTACTCTTTAGGGGTGACGCTGTTCCAGTTGGCGACCGGACGTTTACCGTTTGAAGTCAAGGATCACCTGGCTCTGATTCACGCTCATCTAGCCGTCGAAGCGCCCCAGGCGGCGGCCCTTAACCCCGCTTTGCCCCAGCCGCTCAGCGATCTGATTGCCCAGCTTATGGCCAAAAACCCCGAAGACCGCTACCAGGAAGCCGCCGCCATTCGGGCCGACCTGGAACATTGCCTGGCTGAATGGCAGGCCAGCGGGGCCATTGCCCCCTTTACCCTCCGTACCGCCGACCGCCACCGCCGCTTCGAGGTCTCCCGCAAACTGTATGGCCGCGAGGCCGAGCTGCAACGCCTGACCGAACTGCTCCACAGCCTGGGGCAAGGCCCGCCCAGCCTGACCCTGGTGGCCGGTTCCGCCGGCATTGGCAAATCCTCGCTAATCCAGGCGCTCCAGCCGGCCATTGTGGCTATTCGGGGCATGTTTGTGGCCGACAAATACGACCACCTGCGGCAGCGCAACATTCCCTACAGCGCCCTGGTGCGAGCCTTGCAAATATTACTCCGGCGGCGGCTGCGCGAGCCGGCTGAAACCCTGAACCTCTGGCGAGAGGCGCTGCAAACCGCCGTCGGCGTTAACGGCGCGGTTATCAGTGAGGTCATCCCGGAGCTGGAACTGCTGCTTGGGCCTCAGCCGCCTGTCCCCACCCTACCGCCCGACCAGGCCCAGGGCCGTTTTACCACCACCTTTATGGAGTTTGTCCGCGCCTGCGGCAGCCCCCGGCAACCGCTCATCCTCTTTCTGGATGATTTGCAGTGGGCCGATGAGAGCAGCCTGGACTTTCTGCAAGCCCTTCTGGCCGACCCTCAACCGGCCCATCTCCTGATTATTGGCGCATATCGAGATGCGGAAGTGGGGCCGGATCACCGCCTCAAACGGTTGATCGCAACTCTAACCAATCTGGGCCGGCCGCCCGATCAGATTGATTTAGCGGCGCTCGATGTGGCCTCGGTCAGGCAACTGCTGGCCGATACCTTATTATTCCAACGCCGCAACGGCCAGTCGCTGGAACCGCTGACCGATTTGCTGTATCAAAAAAGCAGCGGCAACCCCTTCTTTATTACCACCTTACTACATACTCTCCATGAGAACGGCCTGCTGACTCTGGCCGACTCAAACCAGGGCTGGCATTGGGACATGGCTGCCCTTCAACAGGTCCGCCTGAGCGATAACGTGATTGATCTGCTGCTCCAAAAGTTGGACCGGCTGCCGCCGGCTACCCTGGATTTGCTTAAGCAAGGCGCTTGCCTGGGCAATACCTTTACCCTGACTACCCTCCACCTGGTCAGCCAGCTTGATTTTGAGACGCTGTATACCCGGCTAGAGCCAGCCATCCAGGCCGACCTGATTCGTCAGCAAGGGGATACCCTCAGTTTTGAGCACGACCGGGTGCAGGAAGCGGTTTACCTTTTACTCCCCGAGCACGAACGGCAGCAGCACCACTGGCAGATTGGGCAATTGCTGCTCGATCATTACGATGAACAAACCCTCGAAGAGGAGCTTTTCACGGTAGCCAACCAGTTAAACCAGGGCCGCAGCCTGGCCTATGATCCGGCCATGCGCGCCCGGCTGGTCGAGTTGAATTATCAAGCCGGCCTTAAGGCCCGGAACAGCATTGCTTTTGACGCTTCGCTGGCCTATTTTGAAATCAGCCGGGAGTTACTCTCCGCCGAGAGCTGGCAGCGTGATTACCCTCAAACATACCGGGTCTGGTCTGAGTTGTTGATGGCCCAGACTCTCCTCCTTCAGCACGAGGCTGTCTTTGCCACCGCCGACGTGATTCTGGCGCACGCCCAATCCGATTTGGACCGCGCCCGCTGCTACCGCCGGCTGGTTTCGCTGCACGCCTGGCAAAGCAATTTTGCCCAGGCTCTGGCCGTCGGCAATCAAGCTTTGGCCCTGTTTGACCAGCCGCTCCCCGAAGACAAACAGGTTGCCCGCCAAGCTATTGGCGAAGTGATGAAACATGTGCTGACCCAGTTGACCGGCCCGGAAGCGATTCTCAATTTGCCGGAAATGACCGATCCTGCGGCGCTGGTCCAGTTAGAAATTCGCCACGAATTGACCCCGGCCCTTTATCGCACCTCGGCGGAACTGCTGGTGCTTAATAATCTGCAAATGATCCGGCTGGCCCTGACCTACGGCAGCCATCCGGCCCTGAGCATTGCCTTTGTGGGCAGCGCCGTCGCTATGATCGTGCAGGGCCAGTTCAAGCAAGCGGTCTTCTTCAATCAATTGGCCGCCGGGTTGTGGCAGCGCTACCCCACCGCTTTTGAAACGGCTCAAAATATTGTGGCGGCCAGTTGGAGTTCGCCGGTGGTGCTACCCAATCTGGCCGCCATCCGCCGTCAGAACGAGTGGGGCCAGCAGCTTTGCCAAAATGTCAGCAACATTTTTTACTGGGGCACCTCCTACTGCCTGCAAGCTTTGACCGACTTGATTGACGGCCAAAATTTCAGCCAAACTTTGACCGCAGCCCAGGAGGTTCACGATCATTTCTTTCAACGTCATAAAGTTGAACGATACCGCCAGTTTATCGTTACCGTCATCGAAACTTATCTCAAACCCTTGCTTGGGCTTGAAGCGGTCAATTTAGAGGGGTTAGAACAAGAATTGGTTAAGGCCCAGTTCTTTCACTGCGTTTTTCACCTGCATATTTTCACCGGCATGCTGCGCTACACCTTTGGCGATTACGCCGCTGCTTTAGACCACCTGACGAAAGCCAAAGAAACAGCCGCCAGCCAGCCCGCGGGATTGTTCAACCCCATCTGGCAAATTTACCAGGTATTGGCGATGCTGGCACTGGCCCAGGAAGAAGATGCAGGGGAGCAGGGGAGCGGGGGAGCAGAGGAGTTGTTGTTGAAAGTTGAGGCGTTGAATGAATACAGCGCCACCTTCAAACCCTACACCGCCTTTGCTCGCGCTGAACTGGCCTATACCCGCCGCGACCCGCACTGGCACTCGGCTTACTTTGCTGCCATCGACCAGGCCACCGCGGCCGAGTACACCCTGCTGTTGGCGCTAATCCACGAACGGCTGGCCCGGCACATGCTAATCGCCGGCTATCGCGCCGGGCGGGGCCATTTGGAGGAGGCCCTTTTCTTGTTTGAACAGGTGGGCGCAGCGGCCAAAACTCAGCAGCTTCGCCAGATGTATGCCTTTTATTTGCGGCCCACTTCCAGCCGCGAACCGGCTGGAACTCTGTCTTCCACCAGCAGCACTGTCAGTACAGAGAGCAGTCAAGACAGCAGCCAAACCCTCCCGGCGCTGCACCGCGACCTGGATACCTATGCCATTGTCAAGGCCAGCCAGGCGATTTCCAGTGAGATTGACCTGGAACGGGTTTTGAATATCGTCATGCGCACCCTGGGTGAAGTTTCGGGAGCGGAGTCGGCTTTGCTGATTTTAGAGCAGGATGACCAGCGGTTGATTCGGGCGCGTTACCAGGCCCGCCATAATCAGGTTGTTGCTGGCCTGGACGATGCTTTGCCCATCCGTAACAGCGGCCTGCTCAGCGAGGAAGTGGTCCGCTACGTTCACCGCACCCGCCAAACCCTGCTCCTGGACGATGCCCACCTCTCTGGCGAGTTTACCAACGACCCCTACATCCAGGCTAAACGGGTGCGCTCGGTGCTGTGCGAGCCGATTCAGGAGCGGAACCGGCTGATTGGCAGCATCTACCTGGAAAATAATCTTAACTCGCACGCCTTCACCCCCGAACGAGTCGAAGTGGTCAGGCTGCTGGCAACCCAGGCAGCTATTTCCATCAGCAATGCCCAGGCTATTGTCGCTCTGGCCGAACAGGAACGGGTGCAGCACGAGCTGCGTATTGCCCGTGAGGTGCAGCTTAGTTTACTGCCACAGCAAGCGCCGCGCTACCCTCACTTCGAAGTTACCCAAAATTCCTATCCGGCCCGCCAGGTGAGCGGCGATTTATACGGCTATTACCAGCGGCCCAATGGCGGCTTGGCCATCGCAGTGGGTGATGTGACCGGCAAAGGGATGCCCGCCGCTCTGCTGATGGGCGCGGCCGTAGTCGCCCTGGCCGGCGCCATCGAGGCTGATCTTTCCCCTGCCGAAACATTGACCCGCACCGACCGGGTTTTGCAGCCCTTTCTGGATACCCGCCAAAATGTGGGCCTCTGCCTGGCTTATTTCGAGCCAGGCCAGATGCACGTAGCCAATGCCGGGGCGATTGCGCCCATTGTGCGGAACAAAAAGGGGACGCGCATGCTGCTGGAAGTGGGTGGTCTGCCCTTGGGGACACATCTTTCCGGCCAGTTTCCCTATGAAAACTCGGTCATCCCCCTGGCGGCCAATGATATTATTATCCTGACCACCGACGGCCTGGTGGAAGCCACCAATGCGGCCGGCGAGATGTACAATTTTGACCGCTTTGAGGCGGCCATAACTGCCGGACCCACCCACGATGCCCAGGCCATGCTCGATCATCTGTTGGCCCATTGGCGCAGCTTTGTCGGCCAGACCGAACAGCAGGATGATTTAACAATAGTGGTGGTTAGAGTTTCAGAATAACCTTATTAATCTGAGTTCGGAGTTTCGGTAAATCGCACCCCTTTCGACAAGCCCTTCGACAAGCTCAGGAAGTTCTCAGGACACGCTTCGATACGTGCTACTCGGGATGCGATAGAGAGCCGAAAATCATCCTTCAATACACCCTTTCGGGCTACCTCGGCTCAGCCCAAATGCGCTCCACCGGCCCGGAAGACAGTCGAAAATCACCCTTCGATACGCCCTTTCGGGCTACTCAGGATGATTTTCGAGCTAATTTCAAAATGTTATCAGCTAACGCTACCTGACCCTTCAAATACCCCATGGATTTGAAGGGTTTTTGATTCCAGGCAATCCAGAAAAGTCTTGACAACCCCCAGGAAAAGATTTATAATCTGGACAGAGAATTTAGTTGTGGCTAAAAATTTATTTAGTCATTTATAAAAAGCGTTTCATCAGAAATGGGGGGTAATTTTATGAATAAAGATGTCTCCCGGCGCGATTTTTTGCGTGCCGGAGCGCTCACTGTATTAGGCACGGCTGGGGCCGTTGCATTAGCCCAAAGGGGGAAACAGGCCGAGGCCGCCCCACCGGCTCAAGAGGGGCATCATGGTGAAGAACCTTATGCGTCACATGGTATGCCCGATACCGTAGGTGAGGTAGACCACGAGCGCAACGGTTTTCATCCCACCGATATTTTGGCCGACTTTGACTACGGTAAAGTTTCAGAAGAAAATGGGCAGACCGTACGAGCGTATGATTTTGTGGCCGTGGACAAAATGATTGAGGTCGTGCCCGGCATTGAGTTCCCGGCCTGGACTTACAATGGCCGCATTCCCGGCCCGACTATTCGCTGCACCGAAGGCGACCGTATCCGCATCAACTTTACCAACGGCAGCACCCATCCCCACACCATCCATTTTCACGGCATCCACACCGCCCAAATGGACGGTGTGCCAGGCACAGGGCCGGGCTTGATCCAGCCAGGTCAGAGCTTTATTTACGAATTCGACGCCGAACCGTTTGGCCTGCATTTGTATCACTGCCATGCTTTTCCGCTGGCGCGACACATTGCCAAAGGGCTGTACGGGGCGTTCATCATTGACCCCAAAGAAGGCCGGCCCCCGGTTGACCATGAGTACGTGATGGTCATGAACGGCATTGATATAGACTTTGATGACGCCAACGACTTTTACGCGGTCAATGCCATCCCTTTCCATTTCCAAAAGCATCCGATCCGTTTCAACGCTGGCGAGAAGGTCCGCATTTATTTGGTCAACATCCTGGAATTTGACCTGATTAACTCTTTCCACCTGCATGCCAACTTTTTCCATTACTATCCCACCGGCACCAGCCTGACCCCCAGCGAGTACACCGACACCATTATCCAGGGCCAGGCCCAGCGCGGTATCCTGGAATTTTCCTACAAATTTCCCGGCTTGTACATGTTTCACCCTCACGTAACCGAATTTACCGAACTGGGTTGGTCGGGCCATTTTGAAGTCACCGAGCGAGAGGTGTAATCCTATGGCTAATCAAACTGCGCCTCTGGAAAAACAAAGCTCGTTTGGCTTGGTCACAGCGTTTTTGCTCATCCTGCCCCTGATTCTCTTGGGCGGGGTGATCGCTCTTTTTTTGAGGACAGGGGGTGGATTGGACCTGGCTGCGCCAGCGCCCGTCGAAGCACTGACCGTCGAGCGGACCATCCTTAAGCCGGGCAGTATTGAGCTGGTGGTGCGGAACAGCGGGCCCGAAGCATTGACCATTGCCCAGGTTAACATCAATGAAGGTATCTGGCCGTTCACCGTTTCACCCAGCCCGACCATTCCCCGTCTGGGAGAGGCCACCGTCCAAATCCCCTATCTGTGGGTCGAGGGTGAAGCCTATGCCATCACTCTTTTCAGCAGCAACGCCATTGCCTTCGCTGCCGAAATTCCGGTTGCCTTTACCACCCCCGAGCCAACCGGCAGTACGTTTTGGAGTTTTGCCCTGATTGGTCTTTACGTGGGCGTCATTCCAGTGTACCTGGGTATTTTCTGGTTTCCGGCGCTGCGACAGTTGGGCCGGCGCTGGCTGGTCTTTCTCCTGGCCATTACTGCCGGACTGCTCATTTTCCTGGGGTTAGACACTTTGGCCGAAGCGTTGGAGCAAGTGGAAGCCGTGCCTGGTCCTTTCCAGGGGATTGGCCTGATTGGAATTGGGGCGGTGGCGACTTTTATGCTGCTGGAGGTCATCTCCCAGCGCCAGGTGGCCGTAGGCCGGAGTGAGGCCGAGCAGCGGCTAAATTTGGCCTTCCTGATCGCCACCGGCATTGGCCTGCACAACCTGGGCGAAGGGCTGGCGATTGGCGCGGCCTACAATGTGGGCGAAATCGCGCTCGGCGCGTTTCTGGTCGTTGGTTTTATCATCCAGAATATTACCGAGGGCCTGGGCATCATCGCCCCGGTTTTGCGCGACCGGCCCAGCCTCGTCAATTTGGCGCTCCTGGGACTGCTCGGCGGCGGCCCGGCCATTGTAGGGGCCTGGATTGGCGGTTTTGCCCCCTCACCCACGCTGGCTGTGTTCTTTCTGGCGATTGGAGCCGGAGCCATTTTTCAGGTAACCTATGAAATCGCCAAGCTTATTCGCAAGGATACCGCCCAATCGCCCATGCCCATGACCATTTTTGGCGGCGTTATTGCCGGCATGGCCCTCTTGTGGGTAACTGGATTATTGATTAAGTAGAAAACAGGTTACTACTCAGGCTCATGTCATTTCGAGACCGAAGGTCGAGAAATCTCCAGAGCGCAACACATAAAAGTAGGGTGTCGGAGATTTCTCCCTGCGGTCGAAATGACATGGCTGAGCAGTTACGAAAACAGATGAGGTTTTGCGCATGAAGAACTTTTCTAGTTTAACTATTATCAGGGGAGCCAAATTTGAGGAGCCCGCACGCCCTCGTGCGACGGTGTTCGGCACGAGGGCGTGCCTCACTCCTCGAAAATTGGATCTACTGATTATTTTATTATTGCTCCTGATAATCAGCCTGACGGCATGCGGCGGCAGCACTAATGTCTCCCCGGCCCAAGCAGCCCCAACCGGAGACCCAGCCGCCGGAAAAGAGTTATTCATCAGCACATGTGCTGTTTGTCACGGCCCGGATGCCAAAGGATTGCCGGGTCTGGGTAAAGACTTGATCGCCAGTGAATTTGTTACCGGTAAAAATAATAGCGAATTGGTTGAGTTTATTAAAGTTGGACGCGGTCCCGATGATCCGCTCAACACCACCGGCGTGACCATGCCGCCCAAAGGAGGCAAAGCCAGCCTCACCGACGAAGATTTATACAACATCGTCGCCTATATTCGCACGCTTCAACCGTAAGTGAACCTGGCATTGACGCCACACAAAGCCGTCTCCGGGCGGCTTTTTTGTTTTGCTTCAAAAAGTAATCGTGAAATTAGGCGCTTGACAAGCCTCATAAAAAATGATATACTAAACTGAAATTTAGTCTCGACTAAAAATTTATTTAGTTTACTATAATAAACTGATTTCTGATAACCAATCGCCAGGAGGTTTTTATGCCTGACCCTTTAAACACCCTTATCATTACCACGCTTGTGGCAGCGCTAACCCTATGGCTGTTTTGGCCCGATAAAGGTCTTTTTTGGCGCTGGCAGCAGACTCGTTCCATCACCCGGCGCGTGTTGATTGAAGACGCGCTGAAACACATTTACGACTGCGAGTATCATGGGCGCGCCCCCACCGTTCAGAGTTTGGCCGGGGCGCTGAACAGCAGCGTCAACGAAATGGCCGGGTTACTGACCGATATGCAAGCTCACGAGCTGATTACCTTTGCCGGCGACAAACCGGAATTAACCCCCCAGGGCCGCGATTATGCCCTGCACATTATCCGCGCCCACCGCTTGTGGGAACGTTACCTGGCCGACAAAACCGGCTACGCCGCCGCCGACTGGCACAGCCAATCCGAGCGGCGCGAACATCACCTGAGCCGCGCTCAGGCCGACGCTCTGGCCCATGAGTTGGGCCATCCTCGCTTTGACCCGCACGGCGACCCCATCCCCACCGCCAGCGGTGATTTGGCGGCCCCGGTGGAACGGTACAGTCTCTCCAATTTTCGGCCCAACCAGTACGGCCAGATTGTTCATCTGGAAGATGAGCCGGAAACCGTCTATGCTCAACTGCTGGCCGAAGGGCTGCACTTGGGCATGCTTGTCCTGGTCACCGAAATCACCCCACAGCGAGTCCGCTTTTGGGCCGACGGTGACGAGCACGTGCTGGCCCCCATGCTGGCGGCCAACGTCTCAGTCACGCCTATCCATCTTGAAGAAGAGGCTGAAACCGGCCCCTACGAGTCGCTGAGCCAGCTCAAACTGGGCCAAAGCGCCCGCGTGACCGGGATTTCTCACCGCTGCCGGGGCGCGGAAAGACGCCGTTTTTTGGATTTGGGCATCTTGCCCGGTACCATTGTCAAAGCCGAAATGGTCAGCCCCAGCGGCGATCCGACTGCCTATCGCATCCGTGGGGCGTTAATTGGTTTACGCAAAGAGCAAGCTGACCTGATTTATATTACCCGCGACCTGGAGCCGGACACAGCCCAGGCGCGCAAAATGGAGGCAATTATATGAGCACCCCAAACCTGGTCCCCCCTGCTCACAACTGTGAAACCTGCCCGGTCCACAATGTCGGCAATCTGATTAAGCTGGGCATCAATATGGACAACTGGGATTATGCGGTGGCCCTGGCGGGCAACCCCAATACCGGCAAAAGCACCATCTTTAACGCCTTAACCGGCCTGCGCCAGCACACCGGCAATTGGCCGGGCAAAACCGTCAGCCGGGCCGAAGGCGGCTTTTCTTACGGCGGCCACCGTTACAAACTGGTGGACCTACCGGGAACCTACTCGCTGCTCTCGACCAGCCTGGACGAAGAAGTGGCCCGCAACTTTATTCTCTTCGGCCAGCCGGATGTGACCATCATTGTGGCCGATGCCACTCGCTTGGAACGTAACCTGAACCTGGTGCTGCAAGTGCTTGAAATCACCAATCGGGCCGTGGTGGCCCTTAACCTGATGGACGAGGCCCGCCGGCACGGGTTAACCGTGGATGAGCGCTCACTGGCCCGCGATCTGGGTGTGCCGGTGGTGCCGACCAGCGCCCGCTCGCGCCAGGGTATCCCGGATCTGCTGCAAGCCGTAAGCGAAGTAGCCACCGGCAAAATTGTCTGCCAGCCGCACCGGCTTAAAAGCGAACCGCCGGCCCTCAAAAAAGCAGTGGCCGAACTGGTCGCGCAACTGGAAGCCGCTTTTCCGGGGCTGCCCAACGCCCGCTGGGTGGCGCTGCGCCTGCTCGATGGCGATCCACGCATTGTCGAGGCCGTCGAGCGCGGCGAGTTGGGCGAATTGGCCCGGACCGAGACCGGCCCGGCCGAAGCCAACTTATACTTGCCTTTGGAGGTAGCCAACCATGCTTAACCAAAATCAGCTTCAACCCACTCCGCTGGCGGTTCCATCGGCCCAGGATATTTTGAATAAAGCAGCTCAATTACGCTGGGAGGTGGGCAGTAACGTCCACGAAACGGTCGTCGAAGCCATCTACACCGACGCCGCCCGCATCGCCGACCGGGCCGTAATTTACCCGGACCGCCCGCCGCGCTTCAACCTTGACCGGACCATTGACCGGCTGGTGACCAGCCGCTTGTGGGGCTTTCCTTTGATGATTTTGCTGTTCACCGTTGTTTTCTGGCTGACCATCGCCGGGGCCAATATTCCTTCCGGGATGCTGGCGACGCTGCTGCTGGATACCATTCATCCTATGCTCAAAGCCGGAGCGGCCAGTATCGGCCTGCCCTGGTGGCTGGATGGGCTGCTCATTGACGGCATTTACATGGGCACGGCCTGGGTGGTCAGTGTTATGCTGCCGCCCATGGCTATTTTCTTCCCCCTGTTTACCCTGTTGGAAGATTTTGGCTACCTGCCCCGTGTGGCCTTTAACCTGGATAATTTGTTCAAAAAATCGGGCGCGCACGGCAAACAATCATTGAGCATGATGATGGGTTTTGGCTGTAATGCCGCCGGGGTGATAGCCACCCGCATCATTGACAGTCCCCGCGAGCGGTTGATTGCCATCGTCACTAACAACTTTGCCCTGTGCAACGGGCGCTGGCCCACCCAGATTCTCATCGCCAGCCTGTTTATTGGGGCGTTGGTCCCCAGCTACCTGGCCGGGCTGATTTCGGCGCTGGCAGTGGTAGGGGTGGCGCTGTTGGGGGTGCTGCTCAGTTTTGGCGTGTCATGGGCATTGTCCCGCACCTTGCTCAAAGGCGAAGCTTCGACCTTTAGCCTGGAACTGCCGCCTTATCGCCCGCCGCGCTTCTGGCAGACCATTTATACCTCGCTGATTGACCGGACAATTTATGTTTTGTGGCGGGCCATTGTTTTTGCCGCGCCCGCGGGGGCAGTCATCTGGCTCAGCGCCAATATCCAGCTTGGGGGGGTCAGCATTGCCGAGCATTTGATCGGTTTCCTCAATCCCTTCGGGTTGCTCATTGGGCTGAATGGGGTCATCCTGTTGGCTTATATTGTGGCTATTCCGGCCAATGAAATTGTGATCCCAACCGTGTTGATGCTGACCGTACTTGTGACCGGTATGCACGGTCTGGGTGCAGGAGCAGGGGTGATGTTTGAAGCCGGCGATAACGAGACCCTGTCGCTACTCAACGCCGGCGGCTGGACGTTGCTGACGGCGGTCAACCTGATGTTGTTCAGTTTGATGCACAACCCGTGCAGCACCACCATTTATACCATCTACAAAGAAACCGGCAGCGCCAAGTGGGCCGCTATCTCGGCTGTGTTGCCCCTGGCACTGGGGTTTGTAGTCACGTTTATCGTCGCCCAGGTGTGGCGGCTAATTGCCGGAATGTAAAATCTGTCGCACGGCAAAAACTGTAAAAAGCAAAACCTCCTCAATGGCAGAAGTCGCCCGGGGAGGTTTTTTATGGAGTCCAAAGCTTACTTTGGACTCAAGTTTCCATAAACACCGCTCATTCTGTTCCTCTTTCTGTTCCTCTTTTTGTGACTTTAGGGCAAGGTAAAAAGTGCCATCTGACCGCCCTTTTTAGTGACTTTAGTTACTATGCCTGCTTGCTTTTTTGTCGTATTATCAAGCTTGACCAAAATTTTGGTTGTGTTATAATAGCGCCGTTTTTGCGATACCTCTGCAAGGAGATTAATGAGTTTTTTACCCCGACGCCTATTTCTACCAACTTTGGCCGCTTTAGCCCTCGTCCTTATCTCTTGTTGGTTAACCACCCCCGCCCTGACCCAAGCTCAAGATGAACACCCTGCACCGGCTCCGCCACTGGTAGCTGTTCCCCCTACCCCTGAACCGCCTTTTCAACTGCCCTTTGCCACGCCTCCCGGACCGACTACCTGGCTACTGGCTCAACCCTACGGTAATACCATCAACGCCTATTACCAACGCAATACGACCTATGGTGCATCGGGCGGGATTCATTTTGGCGCCGATTTTGCGGCTCCCTGCGGCACCGAAATTGTGGCGGTAGCCGATGGTATTGTTTTTGCCGTAGACGGCCCGTTTGGGTCGCCGCCCCACAATTTGATGATTGATCATCCCCAAGTTGGCTATGCTTCCATGTATGGCCATCTTTTAGAAATGCCCCGCTTACTCCCCGAACAACCGGTCAAACAGGGCCAGGTGATTGCTTTGGTCGGCGACGGCGGTGGCAACTGTAATGGCTATCCCCACCTGCACCTGGAAGTGCGCGATTTGAGTCACATTCACAAGTATAATCCGGCCATTTTTATCAACGCCAACTGGAATAATTTGACCTTGCTGGGCAGTTCGACCTGCAGTTTTATGCGTGATCTGGCCGCCCCACGCAAGTGGCAAACCATTTACGATCAGCCGGAAGCCTGGATTGGCGGGCCAATTGTTAATAATTTTGCCAGCACCTGGCCTTTGGATTGGAGCCTGCGCCAATGAAAAGCTCCTCCGCCAGGGGGCTTTTTGTACTGTTGGCCGTTCTCACCACCCTCTATTTCTTTCAAATCGCCCTCACTCCAGAACCTCCCCCTGCTCCCACTGCCACCAGACGCCCGACCCATACACCTACGGCCAGCCCCATCCCAACTAAAACACCTACCGCCACGCCGACTCCACAACCTACTATCACGCCGACCCCAACCGAGCCGCCGCCCACCCCAACCTTTACCCCAAGCCCCACACCTACGGTCACTCCCCTGCCCCAGGTGCGGCAACTTACTCAGGGAGACTGCTGCACTTCGCCCTTTTGGAACAGCGACTCCACCGAGGTTCGCTTTATTGACCAACCTTCACCGGAGAAACCCCTGGGGATTTGGGGCGTCAACATCAGCGGGTTTGAGACCGCGCCTTATTTAATTACGACCCGCCTGGGTACTTACAGCCCGAATGAACAGTTGTTAGCCTATCCCGATCGAGATAAAGGAACCGCTATCGTTGAACGGCTGGAGGACGGCCAGCAGTGGGAAATTAATACCGGGGCGAATGGTCTCTTTTTTACCCCTAACGGCCAGGAAGTGCTGTGGATGCAGCCTAGTTCTGATAATCCCTGGGCCGAGGGTGAAAACACCATCTGGCTGGCTAACGTAGATGGCAGCAATGCCCGTCAAGTGGCTAATTTGCAGCAGGCTGAACCGATGGACTGGCTGGCCGATGATCAGCTGCTGGTGGTCACTCAGTCCAATGGTTCGGCCGGCAAGATGCTGCTCTCTGCCCTTTCGCTTCAGGATGGAAGCCAGACGCCGCTGCGGGAAGTAGCCCGCATGCAAGATTTGCTACTCAGCCCTAGTAAGCAGTGGTTGGTCTACAGCAGCTTTAATCCCAACATTGAGGAAAACGGCATCTGGCTGGTTGACCTGCAAAATCTTCAAGAGCCTCCCCAAAAGTTACCTTTCTTTGGTACTTATCGCTGGCGTGATGATGAACACCTGATCTTTGTGCCTTTTGAACCCAATGCCATCCAGCACAACTTTTATGAGTACGACTTTCTCACCAGCCAGGTGCGCCTACTTTTTGCGGGTAATACCCGCTTGCTCATTGCCAACAACGATTGGCAAATTTCGCCCGACGGTTCCAAAATTGTGCTAGTTGCCGCAGTGGGAACCAACTTAAATGGCATCTGGGTGCTTGAGATTAGAGAGTAAATCTGATTAATCCAAAAACTCCCCGGCGAAATCCGGGGAGTCTTTTATTTAGTTGTTACTATATTTAATGCGGACGGCGGCTAAAGGCCAAACCAAGACCGCTGAACAGAATCAATCCACCGACTGCAATGAGCAAAAGCATTGTCCACGGGGTTGTTTCACCACCGGTTTGGGGCAGTGTGCCGGGGGCCTGCTGCTGAGTTCCCTGCTGGGTATCTTGAACACCTTGCTGGGGATCGGTTACGGCCGGAGCGCCTGTAGCATCATCCGTAGTAGTATCTGTGCCCAGCGTGGCGGTTGTCGTGGTGGTGTCGGTAACGGTACCGGTCGTAACATCCTCAGTGCCGCCCGTATCGTCTGTGCCTCCTGTGTCGGTGCCACCAGTACCACTATCCTGGAACATTCCAATGCTCTGCTCTACTGAATAGGTAGAGTTGTTAATTACCGGATGAGCCAAAGCCGCCGATACAAGTCCCAAAGACAATAACAACGCCAATACCAAACTGAAATAACTCCGCTTTTTCACCATTTTTCCTCCGAAATGTTTAAAGTTTTACTCAAAATATTTGTTATCTGACCATTCAGTAAACTATGTACCTAGATACCCGGTTTAAATTAGCTAACCTCTTTCAGATAAGCTGTTAAGGCCAATATTCTCAAGCTTACGGCGACGCCCTTTTTCTTAGTAGTCTACATTCTATCAGGTCACGCTTTTTTCCCCTATACTAAAGAGGGTTATCTTTGCTTAGCTATTATGGATTATTTTTTCTTGTTACCCCTCTACATTAGGATTACTCAATCACCTTACACCATAAGATCACCTAAAAGAGGATTGACAATCTCTGAAATCAGGGTTATATTTTAAATTAACCTGGGTTAATTTTTGTATTTTAGATAAATATTCCAATACAGAAATGTTAATTTCTGGAAGGCATTAACTATATGGGAATGAGTCAAAGTAAAAGTGAGTTGAATAAAGTTGATTTGGGTCTTTCTGAGCAAGAAGACAAGCCCTGCCTGGATGTCATCCATGAAGCCGTAGCCGTAGAACCAGGCATTGTGGGGGTGCAATTGGATCCACGCCAGCAGGAAGTTGCTATTAACTATGATCCCCGCTTGATTGCTGAGCCGGACGTTAACCGGCTTGTCCAGCGGGTGACATCACCCTTACAGCACAATTTTGAAACTTGCACCATGCGCTTGCAGCGGCAGGGGGGCCGCGCTTGCGAGTCGTGCGCTTTGCTGCTGGAAAATCGTCTGCACCAAATTCCGGGGGTACGGCAAGCCAAGGCGAGTTACATGGGCGGAGTCTTGAGCATCACTTATGACCACGGCCTGATTTCGGGCGATCAACTCAAGCAAAAGGTCAGCCAGTTGGGGGTAAAGGTGGCCCCTTCCAGCGCCGAGATAATACCCGAAGCAGAACCTGCTACCTTTGATAAGTCAGCGTTCCGCCAGGCCTGGAGTTGGGGCAGGCAAAACCTGGAAGCGGTGTTTACTTTCATCACCCTGGTGGCCATCGTTCTGGCCTGGCTGGCCGAATATGCGGGGATGCTTGCCGTTATTTCGACGGCGCTTTACACGGTTGCTTATATCACCGGCGGCGCTTTTGGCCTCAAAGGAGGGCTGGAGTCGTTACGCCAGCGCACCATTGACGTGGATTTGCTGATGGTTCTGGCGGCGTTGGGCGCGGCGGTGGTCGGCGCTCCCTTTGAAGGGGCGCTGCTGTTGTTTTTGTTCTCCTTCTCCAACGTGTTGCAAGATTATGCCATGGACCGCACCCGCAATGCTATCCGCGCCCTGATGAAACTGCGCCCCAATCAGGCCCTCATCCGGCGCGGGGATGAGTTAGTCACCCTGCCGGTCGAAAAAATTGTCGTCGGTGACCGCTACGTGGTCCGTCCCGGCGACCGGATTCCTCTGGATGGGGTGGTGATTGAAGGTGAAAGCACCGTTGACCAGGCTTCCATCACCGGTGAATCAATGCCGGTGGCCAAGGGGCCGGGCCAGCCGGTTTTGGCCGGAACGATCAATCAAAATGGCAGTTTGGAAGCCCGGGTGACTCGCCTGGCGAAAGAATCAACCCTGGCCAAGCTGATCAAGCTGGTAGAAGAAGCCCAGAGCGAAAAAGCCCACACCCAGCGTTTTCTGGATAAGGCTGAACAGTATTACGCCATGGGCGTCATCGTCTTCACCATCCTGGTGGCGGCTGTGCCCGTCTTTTTCCTGGGCGAAGCCTTCAACACCGCCTTCTACCGGGCCATGACGGTCATGGTCGCTGCCTCGCCCTGCGCGCTCATCATCAGCACCCCCGCCTCGATCCTGTCGGCCATTGGCAACGGCGCGCGCAAAGGTGTGCTCTTCAAAGGCGGCGTTTACATGGAACAGGCCGCCGGCATCAAGGTGGTCGCGTTTGATAAAACCGGCACGCTGACGCAGGGTAAACCGGAAGTAACTGACGTAATAGTCATTAAGGCTGAGGCTAAGGCTGAGGCTGAGAAAAGAGATACCAAGCTCTGGTCGGGAAATGAGGGCGAGTTGCTGGCGCTGGCCGCTGCGGTCGAGGCCAAATCGGAACACCCGCTGGCTCAAGCCATTGTCGAGGCGGCCCGCCGGCGCAATTTGGAAGTGGCCGAGGCTCAATCGTTTCAGGCAGCTACCGGCAAGGGGGCGCGCGGCCTGGTGAATGGGTTGGATATTCGGGTGGGCAATCAACGTTATTTTGAGGCGTTTGAGGCTGTCGGCTCGACCGAAGTGACCGCAGCCGTGGAACAACTGCAAGCGGACGGTAAAACGGCCATCATCGTGGCCCAGATGGCGGATGACGGCCAAACTGCCCATTTTTTAGGGGTGATTGCCCTGGCCGATACGGTGCGGCCCGACGCGGCTCCGGTGGTGGCCGAACTCAAATCGTTGGGGGTGCAGCGGGTAGTGATGTTGACCGGCGACAACGAGCGCGTGGCTCATGCTATTGCCAGTCAAACCGGCGTAGACGACTATTTTGCCGAGCTGCTGCCGGAAGACAAGGTGCGGATTGTCAAGGAGTTAGAAGCCAGGTATGGCTCGGTGGCGATGATCGGCGATGGGGTGAACGATGCTCCCGCCCTGGCCAGCGCCTCTATTGGCGTGGCCATGGGCGCAGCCGGTACCGACGTGGCCCTGGAAACCGCCGACGTGGTGCTCATGGCCGACGATTTGAGCAACATTCCCTACCTGATTGCCCTCAGCCGTCAAACCCGCAAAACGCTCATCATCAACCTGGGTTTTGCCATGGCCGCCATTGCCGTTATGATTGCCGCCATTTTTATCGCCAACATGCCCCTGCCCCTGGCCGTCATCGGCCACGAAGGGGGGACGGTGTTGGTGTCGTTGAATGGGCTGAGGCTGCTGCTGTATCGTCGCAGCCGCCGGAAGGCTGGATAGATTTTGGAGAAATAGCGCCCTTCGATAAACCTACTCAGGACGCCATTAAGACCAATGTTGTTAACCTCAGCGGATCGCGCTAAAATCAAAATCAAAAAGAAAGTAATTTCCCCACGAAAAAGCTGGAACTGAAAGAAGCCCGCGCCCCTTATAATATTTCTCTGGACGAGGCCCTCCTGTCCGACGAGGTGGTGATTTTGGAAAAGGAGGGTCAGCCTGTCGCTGCGCTGGTGCCGATGGCAGAATATGCCGCCTTTCGGGCCTGGCGTGAGGCAGAAGAACTACGGCAACCGAAATTACAAATTCCTCTTGCCGAACGCCGCCAACAATTAACAGCAGTAGCTAAACTTTTGGCACCCGATTACACTACGGATGATGAATTAACCAGCTTCACCGCTCTTGATGGCGAGGATTTTCGTGAATAGAGGTGAAGTCTGGTTGATTAATCTTGATCCGACAATGGGCGCTGAAATCAAGAAAATTCGTTACTACTCAGGCTCATGTCATTTCGAGCGACGAAGGAGCGAGAAATCCCCAGGGCACAACACCGAAAAGTGAGGTATCGGGGATTTCTCCCTGCGGTCGAAATGACATGGCTGAGCAGTTACATTTTACCTTTTATACTGAGCGCACGCTAAAATTTCTGTAGGACGGCATCCCTATGCCGTCCGCTGACATGGGGATGCGTCAGCTACGGAAATTTTGAAATGCGTTGGGTATATTCTCCGTTCGATTACTTTAATTTTTGCTCCACCTTATCCAAAAAGGATCGTGACAAGTTCACAAAGACTGGTTGGCCGGAACACGGTCGCCGGGACAGCGCCACAACTTCAATTGAATGGCCGAGACAGTAAGCTTTTGCAATTTACCCTCGCGGACCTCGGCCGTAATTGTTTCTGTGCCCCACATCTGGCCGCGATCGGAGATTTCAACAGCCACAGTAATCGTATCTCCCACCATCTCCACCCGAACAATCTCGTATTGGCGGCCCTCGCGCTGCATGGCCTGCAACATCGGCTCAATTTCAGCCGCACCCTGATAGGTTTCACCCCGCACCCGGTTCTCAACCAGTGCATCGGCCGCGAATGCAGCCAGAGCCGCGTCCATCTCGCCTGTGTTGAGCGCGGTGAACAGGCTGTCTACGGTGAAGACAGACTCCACATTGGCCTGCGCCGGCGGCGCGTTCAGCAGGACAGGGACAATCAGTATAAAGAGGGCTATCAATAATCTTGCTTTCATTTTTTCTCTCCTTTTATTAACTGCCAGCACTTTTGATTTGCTCTCAATTTAGCAAACCGCCATTGGATGGAGCGTTGGAGCTACCGTTGGATAAGGCCGATTTTTCTATCCAACGGTAGATTGACGGCAGCCTCGAAACGCGGTAGAATTAGGAAAAGTAGGAGTCCAAAGCTTGCTTTGGATTCCCATTTCAGATTTACCCGCTTCTCCTCTCCCCGCCTCACCGATAAGATTTTGGGTTTGTAGTAACGACTTTAGTCGTCCAGGACATAAAAACGACTAAAGTCGTTACTACGAGTCAATAATATCATCTGAACGTTTATAACCGGCGAAAGTAATCAAAATGACCCTCATGATTCGCTTGTTGGGTCCAGTCCAAATCAGTCGGGATGACCAGCCGGTCCAGATACGTGGCTATCAATCGCTGGCGCTGCTGGCCTATTTGCTGATAACAGGCAAAGCTCACACTCGCCAACACCTGGTTGATTTACTCTTTGACCATTCCGACGATCCCCGGGCCAATCTGCGCTGGATTTTATCCGAACTTCGGCGAGCGATTGGCCCTGATTATCTCCTGGCCGACCGGCAGGAAGTGGCCTTCAATTTTGAGAGTGATTATTGGCTGGATGTGACCGCTTTTGAAGCGGGTCAGCTTGAGCTGTACCGGGGCGATTTTCTGGAAGGGCTGCACCTGCGCGATGCTTTCCGCTTTGAGGATTGGGCCTTCTTTGAACGGGAGCGTCTACGCGGACGTTATCAGCAGGCTTTGGAACAGCAATTGGCTGTGCTTGAGCAACAAGGCGCTGACACCGCCGTGGTCGAAACGGCTCACCGGCTGTTGCGGCTGGATAATCTGCGGGAAGATTGGCAGCGTGCCTTAATTGGGGCGTATGCTCGTTTGGGCAAACGCGAGGCGGCCCTGGCCCAATTTGAGCAGTGCCGCCATGCGTTACAGGCGGAGTTAGGCATCACCCCCGCGGCTGAAACCTTAGCCCTGGCTCAGGCGGTCAAGCAGGGCCAGCTAGGGTCATCTCCGGCTGAGGTATCCTCCCCCCAAATGCAGCCCGGAGTCGCGCCTTTAAACCCCCAAGCCGAGGAGCGGTTGGACTACCCTACTCAACGCCGTAGTTTATCCTGGACTCTGCTCGGCGTCATCGGGGCGATAAGTTTGGTGGCCGGACTGGTGGTGGCCGTGAGCAGTTTCCTTGATCTCAACAGCCTGGCTGATGTTTCAAGCGGGCCTACGGTAGCTACGGAAACAAACTTCGAAGCCGGAACTCCCTACCCCCTTAGCGACACAGGCGGCGAAGCTGCCATTCAGGACTTAGCCGGGACAACAGTCACAATCGTGGGTGCGGTCCCGGATGAGTATGCTAAGTTATTTGAGCAATCCATGCTGCCCTTTGAAGACAGAACCGGCATCAACGTGATCTACAGTTCAGCCGGAGAGTCATTTGAGACATTAATTGCCGCCAGCGTTAAACGGGGCGACCCCCCTGATATAGCCGACTTTCCGCAGCCCGGCTACATGGCCGACTTTGCCCGGCAAGGTAAGCTCATTGATGTGAGAACTTTTTTGGGCGAGGATTATTTGCGCCGGCAGTACCCCCACGCCTTTTTAGAGTTGGCTACGGTTGATGGCAGGATGGTCGGCGTTTGGTATGAAGCTGGCTTAAAGAGTCTGGTCTGGTATCCCAAGCCGGAGTTCGAGGCCGCCGGCTACAAAATACCGGAAACATGGGACGAACTCATCGCCCTGTCGGACCAGATGGTGGCCGACGGCCGGACGCCCTGGTGCGTTGGCATTGAAGATGGCGATGCCTCGGGCTGGGTGGGTACCGATTGGGTGGAAGATATTTTGCTGCGGACTGCCCCCCCGGAGACCTATGACGCCTGGGTGCGCCACGAGTTGCCCTTTAACTCCCCCGAAGTGCGCCGGGCCTTTGAAATCTTGGAGGGCATTTGGTCTAAAGAGGGCTACGTTTATGGCGGCAAAGCTAACATTGTGGCTGAAAATCCGGCAGATAGCTCCATCCATCTTCTTGAAAACCCACCAGGTTGTTACCTGCACCGGCAAGGCTCATGGATGCCCCAGCTTTTCTTTCCTAAAACTGTCAGGTATGGCCGGGATTATGACTTTTTCTATCTGCCGCCCATTGACCCGCAGTTCGGTCACCCGGTCTTAGGCGGCGGCAAAATCTTTGCCATGTTTAATGATCGCCCCGAAGTGCGGGAAGTCATGCGTTATTTAACCACCGTCGAAGCGACCAAAGGCTTCGTAGAGGCCGGTGGTTTTATCGCCCCCCACCGTAATGTGCCCCTGGAATGGTATCCCTCGCCGGCCGACCTGCGTTTCGCCCAAATCATTCTCAGCGCCGACACCTACCGCTTTGACGCCTCCGACCTGATGCCCGGCCCAGTGGGGGCTGGCTCATTCTGGCGGGGGATGGTGGATTGGGTCAATGGGGAAGATTTGGAGACGGTGTTGCAGAAGATTGATCAAAGCTGGCCACAATAAGCCTGAGTTATATTGACCTACCTTTGAAACCCGGTAAATCTTGTACTTTACACCACCCGATACGCCTCCAACGCCACGCCGACCTTTCTTTTAGTATACTCCGTATCCAACTGCTCGGCCATCACCGACTCACCCAGGAGGCTGCGGGTGCGGGCGTCTATATAAATTTCGCTTTCGGTGCGGCCTTTGATCGCCATTTTGCTCAATTTGCTGGACATATTGACCGCCGGGCCGACCATGGTCGCTTCCGGGCCGACGGTCCCCGTGGTCACCTTGCCGGTGCTGATGCCGATGCCCATGCCGGTTTGGGCAAACTCCTGGCTCTCTTTTTTCCACTCGTCGCGCAGAGTTAGATAAGCCTGGCGCATTTTCAGTGCAGCCAGTAAGGCTGCATTGGCCGAAGAACTGCGCTGCCCCCCCTGGCGGCCGGGGAAGTTGCCAAAGACGCCCATCACGCTATCGCCCAGGCTTTTGTCCATGGCCCCGCCGGCCTGGACGATGATGGTGGACATGCGCAGCAAATACTCGTCCAAAAAGGCCACCATCAGTTCCGGGCCGATAGAGTTGGTCAGGTGGGTAGAGCCGTGGATGTCGCCCATGAGCACCGTGACCTCATTTTGGTGGGTCAACTCGGCAATGTAGCCGGGGTCGTAATAGGGTTCCAGATCGGTCCGGCGGCCAATCTGCCGGTCGCGCAGCAGCCGCAGCCCCGACGTTTCGGCCAGGCCGTGAGCGATGGAGGGATACTTGTCAACAACGGCATCAAAATCCTCGCGGCTGATAGCCAGCAAGCGAGTCGGCTTGACGGCGCGGATGGTGGCGGTACGCGGCACTGACCGCAGCAGGGCAATCTCGCCAAAAAAGTCGCCCGGCTTCAGCCGGTTGATCACCCCCACCGACTGCCCGGCCATATCCGGGGCCAGCACCTCCACTTCCCCCACCTCGATGATGTAAAAGGTATCGCCCATTTCGCCCATGTGAAACACAATCTGGCCGGGCTTGTACTCGGCCACTTTGATGCGGTTGGCCAGCAGTACACTTTGCTCCAGGGTCATCTTGCTGAGGATAGGAATATTTTCCAGCACCCGCACCACGCCGGTGGCCAGCGCCTTCTCCAGAATATCAAGCTGCACCCGCGCCTCGGTGTAATCGGGTTTGAGCTGCAAAGCGGTGCGGAAAGATTCGCGGGCCGAAACATAATCGCGCAGTGTTTTTTGGACTGCGCCCAGGTTGTAAAAATGGTGCGAATTGACCGGCTCAAGCTGGGTAGTCGCTTTAAAAACAGTCAAGGCTTCGATATACTTGCCCTGGTCGTGATAGGTAATTCCCAGTTGGTTATAAGCGTCCACAAAATCGGAGCGAAGGCGGATGGCCTCCTCCAGGTGAATAATGGCCCGCTCAAACTGATCCACTTGGCGATACAGCGACCCCAGTTCGTACTGCACCTCGGCCGAGCCGGGTTCTTCTTCGATAGCCATATTCAAATAGGTCAAGGCTTCGGGGTAGCGGCCCAGTTGGCGGCAGGCCAGGCCGACGCTGAAGAGCAGGGCAAAATGCTGCTGCGGCGGCAAACGCTGCTCCAACCGGCGCAAAGCCTGGCTAATCTCCTCGCCGGAGTTGGCTAAACACTGCGCCGCCAGCCAGATACGGGCGTAATCATTCTCCTGGCCCAAAATTTTGGAGTACAGGGCGGCGTTATCGTGAGCAATCCCGTAGAGCAGCACAATGGTGCCCTGCCAGCGGCGGCGGGCCTCGGTGGTACGCAGGCGCGGTTCAAGGTCCTGGCCCTGCTCGCGCTGGGCCAGCGCCGCAAAAAATTCCTGGTAGGTGTGATGGGCAAATTCTACCCAGGCCCGGTCGTCGGAGTAGCGCAGTAAGCCGCTGTGCTTGATTTCTTCATGCACATCTTCGGGGGTGATATACTGCACTTCGACCCGCTCGCCGGGGGTGGCCCCTTCGCGATAGAGGTAAAGCTCTTTGGTAATCAGTTCAGTCCAACGGGCGCGGGGAAAAGACCATACTTCCTCCTCCTGCATGGCCAGGCCCAGGCTGGCCAGCACGCTTCGCCGCAGTACCAGCGGCACTTGCGATTTGGAGCGGCCAAAGATTTTCCACCACTCACTGTCGGTCCGTTCCAATAAATTATCGGTAAACACCTCAAACAGAATACCCCGGTTTTTGGGCAGGGCTTCGTCGCTGCGCTTGGCAATTTGGGCAAACATGTAGAGAGCCAGGGGGGTTTGGGCCAGGTCTTCCAGTTGGGGGTCGCTGTAGATTTCACGGGCCACTTTGCGGCCCTGCTCGGCCCGCAGATAGTTGACCAAAAAGGCTTCGATATCCTCGCCGGCCAGCCGCTGCAATAATGCCGTCCGAAAGCCATAGAGGGCGGTGTAATCCTGCGCCCGGCAGGAGATAATAAAGCGGTGATGGGGATAGGCCTGGATAAATCGGTTCAACTCAGGCCGGGTTTTGGGCTGCAGTGGCATTTCGTTGAGGCCGTCCATTAAAAACAAAATCGAGTGGATCAGGCTGCCTTCCGGGCCTTCACCCTTCAGCAATTTGGTCACCTCTGTTTCGCTATCGAGTTCAAAAATTTCGTAGTTATGAAAAGCTTTAAGAATAATACTTTCCAGGGTTTTGCCGGGCGTTAGCGTGTTCAGCTTGATAAAAATAGGCAGCACAATTGGCTGTTTGGCCTGGGCCAGAGCACGCTCCGCCGCCTCGGCCGTATCGAGCATCAGCCGGCGCAGGACGGTTGTTTTGCCGGCCCCGGCCTCGCCCAAAATGATGGTCCGTTGGTCATCGGTGGTCAGCTCGCGGACATCCACCGGGGTTTGGCGAATCAGGCTGGAACCTTCAATCCCAAAGCGGCGCAGGGGCGAAACCGCATCCTGGCTGCCCCGCTCACGGGCGTCTTCCAGGCGGCGTTGGGCAATATCGGTGAGCAGGTCAAGCACAGCCGGGGCGCGATTGGTCAACAAGCTCAACGAGCGATGAGTCAGGATGACAAATTTTGAGGGTTTGGTGGTCCGCACAGTGGCGGTGCGAGGAACCCGTTTAATCAGGGCAATTTCGCCAAAAAAATCGCCCCGGCCTAATTTGGCTACCAGCATGTCATTGCCCAGTGCATCGGGAGCCAGCACCTCAACCTCGCCGCTGACAATCACATAACATTTGTCGCCCGGCTGGCCTCGCTCAAAGACCACCTGGTTGGCCTCAACCGCTTCGGCGGTGGGGAATAAAGGGGCCAGTTGTTTTAACTCCTCAAAGGTAAGAGTGTGGCGAGAAGGAAAGGGCGTAATCGTTTCAGCCGCGCGAGTCGCTTTAAGGGGCACATACAAATCTTTCCAAACGGTATAATCCGGGTCTTCGATAACCCGGCGGAGGTAACGGCGTAGGGGTGGTAGGTTGGCGTAAAGGTCAATGGGTTCAGAATCGGAGCGATTTTTGACGCTGTTCACGGCTGGGTTAAGCGAGGGAAAACTGAAAAAATGACCTTTCCAACTCCAGAAATCGGGGGCGTTGCGGGCCAGTTGGGTCACAAAGGCCGAAGTACCCCAAATGACAATCGGTTGGGCAATCAGGGTCAGCCGGTCACGCAAAAAATTAAGAAGGCGAACAAAGGTGGCCCGCTGTTCCGTGGTAAATTTTTCGATGCCATAGACAAAAAATACAATGGACTTGTATTTACCGGTTAGTTCCAGGTTTTTGAAGCGGGCCTGGTCGGTCAATTCGGTCAGGCTGCGGACCAGGTTGGTATCTTTGGCTCCGACCTCATAATTAAAAACGTAGATACCATCGCTCTCCAGGCGGCGGCGAAAATAATCAATCAGCCGGGTGCGCAGGTCCAGGTCATCACACTCGGCCACAGCCAGCCCACCCAGATTGCTCATGCGCAGCATGGCCAGCAACATTCTGATTTCATCGGGGAAACGGGCGGTAAATTCGTCGGCTTCGGGTGAAGTCATGCCGACTCCATACTTGGGAGATTGGAGATTAGAGACTCGAGATTCAAATCTCCAATCTCTTCAAAAAACATCCACTTTATTTTAAGGCGCCTATATTTGTTTCCAAACATCCGCTTCCCAATCTTCCAGGAGTTCGGTTACAATTGGGTGAACATCAAACCAGCCTTTGCCGTTGGGGTAGTACAACACGCACAAGGATTCCAGGTGACGCATATTCACATCAGCCCGGTTTTTGGTTTGCTTTACCCGCTGCAACCATTGGTAATCATCGTGTTCCAGGATGCGATAATACTCGCTTTTGAGTTTGTTCTTTTGAAAGTTGAGCACATTATGGGTAATTCGGCTCAGGCCGTACTCCTCGCAGTAAACACAGCAGCCGCGAATCACCCGAATTAATTCCCGCAACACCCCGCCGGTTATATTAATCGCCGCTTCAACCACCCCTTCATCAAACAAATCGGGCGAAACCCGGCGGTAGACAATTTCGCGCAGAATGGCGACGTAGGGGGAGTCAGCCGGTTCCGGGGCGCCCTCTTTGGTATGTACCCGGAACATCGGCATGTAATGAATCTCTAAAAATTGGCCCAGGTGCTTTAGGGCTGGATCGTATAGCAGGGAGATGGGGGCGGTATAAATAGCAAAACAATCAAACGAGGCCAGGCTTTTAACGTGTTCTCTAAAAATATTGAGGGCGGCATCGAGCGGCTGAATCTTGTCCAGATCATCAATGATTAAAAGGATATTTTTGCCGGTGATGGCCGACACTTCGTAGAGAATTTGGTTGATTAAGTTGATCAGTTCGGGGATATACTTGCGAATGCGGGCGCGAATACCTTCGCGAATCTCGCCCTCACTCTTGAGGCGAACATCTATCAAGCGGACCAGGCTGCCCAACCCCAGGTCCAACCCCATAGAGTCCCTGGGGCGGGACGGTTCTTGAAGGGTGGATACTTGATTTTGATAAAGCCAATCATAAACCCGCCGGGCCGGCGACTCGTCCACCACATAGCCCCGCCGCTCCATCTCGCGGTAAATGCCTAAAATAATCGAAAGGGCAATATCAACAAACTCGATATTGTAAAGACCGACGACTTCACTGACAGAGTATTGAATTGCCAAAAAACGGTTTCTTAAAAAATCTGAGCGACCCGAACCCGTTTCGATGATATTGACCAGACAAGAAAGTTCGGTGCTTTTGCCGCAGCCAGTGTGCCCGACAAACAAGAATTTGGTATTATTGGGGACAGTAGTTCGAGCGCCGGCTTCAAGCTCACCCATCAGCGCCTTCAATTCCGAGTGCATGCCCCGATTCACATAAAAATACTCCATATCTTTGCCCTTGAGCGGGCGCAGATAATTGGTATTGGCATAAGCCTCAATAAAGTTTCGGGCTGCCCCCGGATAATGATGTTCCTCTGACATGTCCTTCTTGGCTCCTCACTTCCCTCTTGAAATCCGGCGGGTTTCATCAATATGTTAAATAACTATGTCAAATTATAACACCCCCTAGAAAGCCTGTCAACGCTAACCTTAAAAAAGCAAAAGAGCTATTGACAAGAAAACTAGGCTGTGTTACCATTCCTGCTTGGAAAATCAAAATCCTCAAGAAGTATCGTGAGCCGTTAGCTCAGTCGGAAGAGCAATTGCCTTTTAAGCTAACGCTCTAATTCTCGGGATTGGGGCCGCCGCTTTTTGTTTTATTGCATCCCCACTTTCGGCCCACAAAAATGATATGGTCGGGCCAAAACTCTCACCCGGCTAATTGGTAAAGAACAAAATACGCTTCCACGCGGAAGAGAAATCCACGAAGGGGGGCAGTAGCCCGCTCTCCAAAGGGAAGAACCCGTGAGAGTTACGTTACTGCCTCCCATCCTGGACTCTCAAAGCCTCTATTTTAAGCGACCGCTTGGGGGCTGACATCTGAGTGGACAACTGAAGAAATCAACCGCTTCGGCGGTGTGGTTAGTCCCCCTCTCGACGATCTTGGCGGATGGGCCGAGAAGGGGATTGGTGCAGCGGTAAGAATATAAAACCGCTTGGCAAACGAAAGGTCTAACCTACCGGGTTGGGCCTTTCTATTTTTGCCAGGCGGTTAGTTGTTTCTTACACTATTCTCCGGCTCGATGAGTTGAGCCTTTTCAAAATCCTCAACAGACTGTTCAGGGATGACAATAGGTGAGTTTTTGGCGCGTGGATTTTTCTTCCGTGTGCCCGGAAAACAACCGGCCTTCACCCAGCGAAGAATGGTGCGAGGATCAACATCAAACCGCCTGGCGACTTCAGCAGTTGTCAGATAACCCTTCACGTTTTTTTGCTCCATTTCAGCCACAATATTCATCATAAATTTGATCCCTCACAGTCTGTCGTACTTGCCGAAATTGTACCACAGGTTCAAAGGCTTTGTCAATCCCAAAAAATGTTAAATTGGGTATTGACAAGTACGACATTTGGTGTTATATTTATTTTATCCGACAAGTACGACAATAATTTTCAAGAGGAAGCTCTTATGAACCTATTAACCCTCTCTCTCGACCCGGCCATGCTGGTCGAGATCATCCAGCAGTTGGAGGATTACCGCGAGGTTTTACTCCTCTCCGTCATCGCTGCCAACAAAACCGGGCAGGCGAAGGATAAAAAGTATTGGGACCTCCTGCGCAAAGCGGCTCGCAATCGCCAACTGGCCCAGGCGCTGGTGGAACCCCTGCGGCAGAACGCTTTGAACGATAAAAATATCCCCTTAGAATTAATTCAAAAATTACAGGAGAAACCCCAATGAGACGATTAACCGCCTTTTACGTGATGGCCACCGAAGTCCCCGGTGGCTTTCTGGTTTGTCAGAATGACAAGCCCCTGAACCTGCCCTCGTTCAACGATCCCCTGGATGCCTGGGCCAAGGTCAGCAGCCTGGCCGGTCCCCGCGCCACCCGCACGACCTTGCCCGAATGGGTCAACCCGCCCGACGGCGAAAAAGCCCGCACCTGCTATCTCAAGGTTGAAATCATCAGTGATCGCTGTCACTGCGGCCACATTCACGGCGACCACGCCGGCGGCAAAAACGCCTGTTTTCACGGCTGCGGCTGCCTGAAATTCGTCTCCGAATCTGACCCCAAGCCGGAGGCTCAAAATGCCGAAACAAGATAGAACCAAACACCAAGAACTTATCATCGCCAACTGGCTAACCATCGCTGCGGCGGCCTGGGATGGCTATGTCAAGACCGGCCGGGGTGCGATAGCCATTTATATGGACCTGACCCCTGAAGAAATAGCGCAAATTGCCCCAGAGATGATGTCAGAGCTATCCCGGCCGGTGAAGCTGCCCGGCGACTTGCCGATGGTTTTTTTCCCCGACAAATTTGCCCGAAAAATTTGGGGCAAAGGCGGCTGGCCGCTGCCGGACCTGAAACGGATGGTGCTCAACTACATCCCGGCCCAGCAGGTCGTGGTCGCCTTCATGTACCGCGACGGTCACATAGACAGCTACCGGATCGCGCTGCCAGATGACCCGCCCCCGCCCGAGGCGTACAAAATGCAGAAAGGCAGGTTGAACTAATGGCCTTGATTTATCTCTCCCGCAATGCCGCGTTGAACGCGGTCCTGGTCAACGAGAACTTTACCGAGTTCGAGGACAAGCGCCGCTACTACACCTACGAGGGCGCGCTGATCGTTTGCCGCAATGACCTGGTGCTGCCCGATCTACAGAACTGCACCGTAGACGCTCGGACCGGCTATGATCTGACCGTGGCCGGTTTCACCCTCAACGAGCAGCAAATCGGCCAGTGGCGGCCCAAGATCACCGTCTACCGCAAATTACAGCAGGGAAAAAGCCCAGCGTCTGATCCGGTCGAGGGTCCCATCGCTTCCATGCGGTACGAGCTAAGGGGAAAAAAGAATTGAGCACCTGCTGCAACCCCAAACACGCGGAGCCGGTCGGGGCCACGCACGTGATTGAGGACCGGCGCGGCAAAACCCATTACATCTGTGAAACCTGTAGCTGGATTCTGGACAACCTGGGCAACCTAGACACCTTCATCGAGGAAATTGAGGAATGGGAACAGGCGCACATGACCCTCGAAGAACGAATCCGAGAACAGGCTGAAGCTTATGCCGACTGGCTTTATGACCAATCTATTGGGACCTGAAAGGACACCTATGACCGATACTGAAGAAATCACCACCACAATTGAAAACAGCTTGACCCTGACTGTGGTCGAAGAAATGACCGAAACCGAGGCCCGGCTCCTGGTCGAAGAAATCAAGCAGGACATCTCGGCAGTTGGGGCGAAGCTCTTGGAGCTGCACGAACGCCAAGGCTGGCGCGCCTTGGGCTACAACTCCTGGCGCGAGTGCGTCACGGCTGAGTTTGAGTTCGGCCAATCTCACGTCTACCGGCTGCTCGACTTCGCCCGCATCGAACGCAACCTTTCCCCAATTGGGGAAAACGGCTACCCACTGCCGGCGGGCGAATCTGTCGCCCGGCCGCTGGCCACCCTTGAGGACCCTGACCTACAGCGGCAAGTGTGGCAGCAGGCGGTAGACACCGCACCGGAAGGTCGGGTCACGGCCCGCCACGTTCAGACCATCGTGGATGAAGTGCGCGGCAATGCCCGCCCCACCCGGGTCCGCTGCCGCTACTGGCTCTGTTCCGGCGATGCCAACCGCGAAAACGGCTTTACCGTCCCGGCTGACACACTGACCTGCACTCGCTGCGGCGCGGTTCACGAGCCGGGCATGGTCGGCCACCACCTCGCCCCCGGCGAGGAAGAACGGCTCAACGCCATCCACCAGGCTCGGGCGGCCGCTGCCCGCCCACAAACGACCATCGAGGAGCCGGGTGAGTTCACCTGTCCCCGCTGCGGCCAGCGGAGCGTCCGCGTCAACGGCCATGCCATGTGCCTCAACGAAGCCTGCGGCGCGGCCTGGGACACCCGCACCGCCTACGCCGATGAAATCGAGGCGCTGGACCTGGAGCTTCACGCCCGCCGGGCCGAACTGAAAGGCGAGGCGGTGACCCTCATCAACCGGCTGCCTGCCGAGGCCCTGGAGATTTTCGCCGGGCTGCTGGCCGATATCCGTAACAATTATCTGGCGGCGTCGGATACCCCTGACGCCATTATCCCCGGTCTATAACCTGAAAGGAAACGTATGACCATCCACGAAGAAGCTAACCTGATTTTATCCAGCCGCGACCTGGCGCGCGGCGCTCGCTATGCCAATTTCGACGAGCTGGGGCTGCTGCCGGTCCCAGCCTCGACCGAAACCTGGCATCCGGTCCCGTACCAGACGCTCGTCACGCTGGCCAAGGAAGTCCTGGGTAACACCCTGCCGGGCGACTACGAATTGATTGACGAGGGCTACGTCCTGGCCCAAAGCGGCAACCAGCTTTTTGGCGCGCTGACTTACAAAAGCGCCCAGCTCAACCTGCCGTTCGCGGCCGGCCTGCGCGGTTCTTACAACCAGACGCTCTCCGAGGCGATCTGCCTCGGCGGTCGGGTGACCGTCTGCTCCAACCTGATGTTTTCGGGCTTGCTGCGGGTGGTCCGCAAGAGCACTAAAAATGTCATCGCCAACTTGCAGGATATGCTCTATGATGCGGCCCGCCAGGCCACCGGCCAGCACATCCAGATGGTGGGCGATGTCGAAAAGCTCTACCGGGCCAGCCTGACCGACCGCCGGGCCTTTGAGATCATGGGCCGGGCTTATGGCGCGGGCCTCGTCGGCGAGCGGCAGCTTCCGGTCGTCAAAAAGGAGTGGCTAACGCCTTCCTTCGCGGACTTCAGCGGCCGCAACCAGTGGAGCCTCTACAACGCCTTTACCCACGCCCTGAAAACGACCCATCCCTCGGAGGTGATGAACCGGCTGGTGGACCTGCACAACTTCTTTATGGAGTAGGCGATGCAGCCCATCAAAGCACGGATTTCCCAGGAGATTAACGTCGCGGCCGTCCCCACCATAACGGTGGGGACGGAGTTCACCGTCAGCCTGATCAAACCCGTTGAGGGTTGGTCCCGCTGTGAGGGTTTGCCGGTCTACACGGTCTGGAATTTTGAGTACGAGTTGCTCGAAAGACCGCGTCACCAATGCACCAATTCCCGCTGCGGGGCGATGTTCACGCTTACGGAAGGCGACCGCTGCCCGGTCTGCACCTATCCTATCAAGGAGGTTCCACGTGGAAACAACAATGGCTGAACCTGGGTTCACCGACGCACCTGCCCCCGGCCGTTCACGGGGGTGGACCTTGGCCGTCATTGGCTGCCGGGAAGAAGGCGTCACCCTCGATGCCTGCCTCATTTTCGTTCCACCGGGAACCGACATAGCCGAAGCGGTTCGGATTGGCGGCGAGGCCGGCATCCCGCACCCTTACCTGCGCGCCGCCCTGGTGCTGGGGCCTGAGTTTGACCCCGACGATATTCAGGTAGACATACTGCACCCCTACGTTGGTTAAATAATTTTTCCCCAATTGGGGAATCGACATAGTGACCCCCCGCAGGGGAGGCCAAAGGAGAATTTTATGTGGGTCCTTAACAGCGACCGTGATATTTTGATCAACCTACAAACCGGCCTGCGCATTGCGATTATGCCCTCCAAGAAGGATGGCGAGGCCCAGCTTTACGGGGTCGTCGTTCAGGCCCCGGCCGAGGCCACGCTGCCGGTCGGCCGACCGCTGCCAACCGGCTATAGCAACACCTTGCTCTTGCACAGCGCGCCGCTGGACGACTGTGAGAATCTGCTGAAGCAGCTCCTGTTCCGTCTGGAAGCCTGGGTGATCCCTCATCTGCCCATCGAGATAGACGATCCGGAGCCGGTCATCCTGACGTACACGGATGAGAACAGCATCGCTTACACCTTCGTCTGTGAGGATGAGGCCACGGCCATGAAGCTGCTTTACGGCCACGTCTCCCGGCGCTGGAGCACCTGTTTCGATACCCCCATCCCAGAGGATAAGGAGCAGGCTATTGATGTCTACTACGAGTGCACCGGCGCGGTTGAAAGCCGCAAGATCACCCAGACCACGTATATAACTTGGAAGGATTTGGAGAGCAAACGACGATGAACATCATAGCCGATTACAAAAGGTAATACGAACCGGATTTCTAAAAATCAGAGCCGTCCACGCTCGCTCTGTCACACCAGGCGTGGGCGGCCAGCTTAGTTTGTCTGTTTTCTAAAGTGGGGAAAGAAGCAATTGGTAAGCTCTACCCCTCTTGCAACGTTGCGACCATACAACTGCTCGCCAGGTGTGATTTTTCTTAGCGATAAAGACACGCAATGGCATGTAAACAAGAAGAGGTAACCATTCGGAATAACCTGTGATATTGATGCTTGTCAATCTGTACCACCCAACCAAGATCATGGCCTACAGTATTTCGAATCCTTCCAGTAAACAAGATAGCCGTCTGGATAGAGTCGTCAGCCCCTGCTAGATCGCGCAGAATCGTAGGGAAATCAATTCCCCCGATTCTGATATTATTAGGAATACCAAGATGAACATGCAAATTCTGAAGTACTGATCCAAGATTTGAATGGGCAGGAATCCCCTGCCTTGGATTGCCCTTAAGGAGACTTTCAAATAGAACGCATCCTTTAAACAAGTGGAGAAAGAAGGGTTCAGCCGTTCCTGGACCTGGCCGCAGATCGAAGAGCTCGTTTCGATAGTCCCATTCGAGACAGAAAGATATAAAAGCAGTCGCTAAAGACCGCCAGTGCTCGCCACCTGGCGATATTGCAGGCCGAAGAAATCTTTCCCGAATCTCATTAAGAGTGATAGCTCCTACGCCTGCTGGCCGGCCCGGCCGTGCATTATAGTTAGTAATAAGTTCTTCTATTCGATTTCGGGCCGCGTTTATCAAAGGAATGGCAAGATGATCTGGAGGATCATTCTGTAGTAGGATGAAACCCGAAGCCGGAGTCAAATTATTCGCCGGGTTATTTCCTGCTCTTAAGTCCTCGGCGACTGCGGCATCGTAAAAAAATGTAGCCGACTCGTAATCATTTGCTAGAAAAGCGAATGTTCCTAGCCAGTAGTAAGCCGCTCCTTTATGAATTGTTCTGTAGGCATTTTCATCAGTGGACAGGCAATAGTGTATTAAAAAAGACCTGCCATGACTCAACGCTCCAGAATAATTTCTTTGATTTATCTCCGGCAGGGCACCTAAAAAGGAATTAAAGAAGTTATTCGCCTCTCCTGGTCCCTGTTGTGCTGCCCGGAGAAACCATGCCCGAACTTCCTCCTCTGTCATCATCATCATTTTGACCTCTTCTTTGTTAATGTCACTTATATCATGGGTTAGTGTTAGTAGTGTTTGAAGAGAGGGGCGTTTAGGGGCAGGCAGATCCTAAATTACTCAATCTCGTCCCCCTGCAACTCGGCTTTCAGCCGATCCAGAGCACTTATAAGTTCCTCTTTGCTCAAGCTTGCCGATGAATAAACAGACACAAGAGGTACATTCTCGCCGTACTCAAGTCTAACTGTACCTGGCTCGTTCTCACTAAAAAGAATTTCGGTTTCTGAAATTTCATAGACGTTTAAATTGACAGATACACTATGACCTGCTGAGGCAATGGGTTTTACTTTGCGTTTCATTCCTGGCCTCTCCTTCTTTCTTCTGATAACATTTGCATGACTTCGGAAAAACGGGCCATTATGATCTTCATATCCTCTTCGCTGACTGGCTCGCTCGGTAGGTTTAGACTGTTCAGGGTGTCACACAATAATTTTGCAGCACCTTCTCCATGTACGATGGAGAACCGGCTGACAGCAAGAATTATGTAATCCTCTCCATTGTCCGCCGGGTGATAAATGTAAACGGTCGGTGAATTTTGTCCTGACATAACTTCTCCCAAATGATAAAACTACATCTCTCCCGAAGAACCCTCTACAATAGCCGGCAGCAGCGACTCCAGTCAGGCTACCGATCACTCCCCTCCACAATAGCGATTTCCTCCTCCGACAACCCGTAAAGCTGATACACCATCCGATCAATCTCCCCTTCCAGGACGGAGGTATCAGCGTTGGGGCTAACTTTTTTTGCGGCGAGGATTTGATCTACAAGAGTAATGATCGGTCGTTGCTCGGAAGCAGATGCTTGCCTGATGGGAATTGATTTCAAGAAAGAAATAGGATACTTTAGAGAACCTTCGGGAATTCTTGCCGTATAGAATTTGACCACATGATACCAATTCAGCAGGCTACTATTTAAGAGTGCAAGAACATACCTGGGATTTGTTTTGACTGGATCTTTAATTACAGCACAATGGACTGCTACAAGTAGTCCTATACCTTCCTCATCAATATTGGCGGAAAGTCTGCGAGCAACACCTCTAATAATGATTTTGCTCTTTCGGAATAAATCCTTTGTGTTTTCGTTTAGAGGGCATTCATTTATATCTAAGTAAGGAGCGTAAAAATCTTGCTTATAAAGTTTAGCCTTTTTACCCCAGGTAAACTCATACCTATCTATAAAACCGTTAGTAGCAATTCTAATACCGTTCTTAAACGGTCCATCATAGATAAATTCTGCTAAAGACCAATAATCAAACCCCATCACTCCGGTTCTAACGTCAGATAACCTTCCTAACTCCAGCGAATTTTTAACAAGTTTGTCTATGATAGTTTGGGTACTGCCAGAAATATGGATATCGAATATCTTGTTGGTACCTGATGCTAGTTCCTTAATTTGCCTTGTCTCAAAACCAACATTCGGTAATAGCTTTACATCTTCATCTTTCAGCACTGCTACATCAACACTAGTATTATAGGGTGCGGCCCTATTCGATAGTATTGTAATACAAGGTGAAACTAAAGCTGCTGGAAACACTCTTTTACAGTCTGCTAAATCAAGTAACTTTACTATGGTTAAATCCCTTAATATTAACTCTCGTAGTTTTACACCATAATCAGCTATAAAGTATTTGTTTGAAGTGATAAAACATATTATTCCGTTCGGTTTAGCGATAATTTTTGATTTCTCAAAAAATATTACATATATATCATAACTTCCATAAGCGGTAGTATATAACCGTCTATATATCTCTGACACATCCTTCATTTCATTAGTATTTATGTATGGCGGATTTCCAATGATAATATCAAATCCTTCTTTTATTTCAAACATCCAATCTGGGTCAAAAAAATCTGCTGCGGTGTTTTGATCGTATGGATTCCAATGGGCCAGCTTGTATGCGGTAGGGCCAGAAAAGAGATTACGTTTGCGCAGTATTTCGCTCAACTCATTGCGCAATTGCTCATCGCGATCACGGCACTCTCGTTTCTTTTTGGGGGTACGGGCCTTAAAATGTTCATTACGTACCTGTTCTAGAGCTTTTTCTTTTTCTGCAATTTCAGGGTCACGCAAAGCAAACTGTCCTGTCGGTCCTGTTCGACTAATACCGATCAAAGTGTTGGCTGCCACGAATTTGGTTTCCAAGTTGGGCAAAGGAATGATACCTCGGTTAGGTTGAGTATCATCAATTCTTTGGTCTACAATCAGGGAGATAAAACAGCGCAGCTTGGCAATTTGTACTGCAATCGGCTGGATATCGACTCCATACAAGCAATTCTCAATGAGATACAACTTTCGACCATAGTCCAATTCATTGTTTTCAAAACTATCCTCTATCTCTTTAAGTCGTTCCTGTAATCTTTGAATTGCCAGTTCTCGGGCGCTTTCCTCACTAATTCGTTGAGCTATTTGTATATCATGTAAAACTGGCTGTATTTCTCTTTCCTTTTGCGTCTCCTTCCAGCGCTCGTTATGGGGATCCAGCTTGCCCAAAATAAAGACCAGCTTGTGCAAAATCCCCATGAGAAATGCGCCAGAGCCACACGCGGGATCCAAAATTTTAACAGTATCAATCGCCTCAATCAGCTGGGCGGTTTCGACGGAGTTGAACTGGTGAGGCTCATCGTTATAGGCCAGCAGGTGGCGCAGCCGGGCTTCAAAGGCCGAGGCTAAGGCCAAGTTTATCTCTTCCTTAGCCTCAACCTTAGCCTCAATCTCTCCCTCAGTTTTAGCCTCCAAGTACGCAATCAACGACTCATCCACCATGTAATTCACAATCTCACGCGGCGTATAGAACGAGCCGGTCTGCTTGCGGGCGGTCACGCCGGTTTCGGGGTTGTAGGCGGCCAGCAGGTTTTCAAAAACTTTGCCCAGCAGTTCGGGGTCGAGGGCAATTTCCTCTTCAATCGGGGTATTTTCGTCTACGGTGAATTTGTAGCTGTCGAGAATGTGGATCAGCCCGCGCACCTTGTAGCTTTTATTACTGGTACCGTAGACGTCGTTCAGGTCAACCTCGCGCTCGTCGCCAAAAAAGAGGTCATCGGGCACACGCAGGGGGTTGTCGGCCCGATCAGAAAAGCCGTCAATACGCAGCTTGGTTTTGGGGTCAGCCGGGTCCGGTTTGTCCAGGCACTCGAACAGGCCGCCGTTGAGGAAGGGAACGTTTGCAAACAGTTGTAGCGCCTGCTGCGGATGTTGGAAATACGCCTCGTAGCGATAGACATTGTGGATCATATGATGCTGGTCGCGCCCGCCCGGCTGGCTGGCCTTGCCTCGAAATTTCCGATTGTCTGGCTGGCTGGGGGTGTTCATTTCCTGGTTGAGCGTGGCAAAAAAGAGGTTTTGCAGGATAGCTTTGTAATAGGTACTCCCCTTTGGGTCAACTCCGGCTTTCAGAATCCCCTTTAATTTGCGGTCGTTGAATAAATCATCGGGCACCAACCCCTTTTCCTTGAGAAACCAGACAAAGATTAGCCGAGTAATCAAGCGGATGACGCTGGTAGCGTTCCGTACCTCCGGATCAGGGTGAGCTTCATGAGGGAATGTGACTCGTTGTACCGCCCAGAAATACCAGTTGGCCACCTCGCGGAAGAATCGCTTGTTTAGCTCGGAACTGTCCAGGGTTTGTTCCCAGGCCCGGTGCAGTTCGACAAAGTTAGTCACCCCGTATTTATCGGCCAAGTGGGGCAGGGCCAGGTCACTCAATATTTCCAGATGCGCCCGGTGCGGCTGCTGGGTGCGGATGTCTTTAATCAGCGTGACCTTTTCCAGCACATCCTTCGACTCGTCCCGTTTGTGCAAACGGCGATTAATCACAGCCAGGGTCAGCGCCCGCCCGTGTCGGAACAGCACCATGACCGGCATATTAAATTGCTTGTTGATTTCGCGGGTAATTTGGGCCAATTGGCTGCGGGTGTAGCGTTCGCCGACCAGGCCGATGGCCAAGAATAGATAAGACTCAATGATAGTATTGTCTACCCGGTTGGAGGCTCCAAAATTAAGTTGAAGCTGGCTGCTGGCCCGGATTTCGTCGCGAGTTAACTGAAAGAGGAGATCAACCGTCTGCCATTGATCTAACAGCGCCCGCTGGGGATTTAGCTTGCCTGATAAGCTAAAGGTGTTGATAAATTCGGTTGACGTGTTGGGCGACAATTCCAGGCGCTTGTCGCTGCGGTAGCCCATCGCCTCCAGCAGAGCCAGTCCAGTGGCTTTGAGTCCCTGCCGGTCAATCGTTTGTAATGCTTGTTGAATGGCCTGTTTGGTCTGGAAGTCGTTCATCATCCGAGTCCTTGTGTGTAGCGGCGGCCCTTGCGGTCGCCTTCGGGGACAAGCCCCGCCCTTATGATTATTCTTTTATCACCAGCCAGGTAATCAGATCAAAATCTGTGCTTTGAGATACTTGCTTCTGCTGTGCTACCAGCACGCCACCCCGCCCCCCGCTGATAAGTTGGGTCGCATTCCGTTTGGTAAACGTCTGTTCAATCGAAGCCACCGCCTTTTCCAATAACTCGTTGTAGAGAGCCATATCGTTACCGTGCTGGGTTTCCTGGTCAAACAGGTCGCACAATTGCTGATAGGGAGTGGTCTTATTCAGGCACAGGTGGCGATAAATCTCCAAAATCTGTTTGGGCTGGGCAAAGGAAAAGCGCACTTGTTTGTCCTCGCGCACGTAGATCAGGAAATAAGGTTGCAGCGGGTTGACAGCCTCATTCCCGGCCGTATCGCCTTTTTGGCGCAAACAGTAGATGACACCCGGCGCGATAACCGGGTAGGTCGGATCAGCTGGCACGACGGCGTATAGCCCCAGCGGCGCATCGTGCAGCAGTTGGCGGTTGCTCTCAATGTATTTGGAAAGCTCGATGCGGAAATCATCCAGGGTAAACTCGTTTAAAGTGACGGTCTCGTTGAAGTCCTCCAGGTCTAACACTTCGTCCTTAAAACGCAGCAGTTGCTGATCCCGATAGCTTAAATCTTTGGCTACCACCTCCTGCAATGCCTCTGCCGCCAGCAAGTTGTCCTCAAAGGTGGCGGCAATGTCTACCAAAGCCATGCGGGCTTCAACCCGGTTCTTTAGGTTAATATATTGGTTTAAGTCAGGTGTGGGCCAAAAGTTGACCAGTTGCACTGCCGTATTGAGGCTGCCAATACGGTCTATTCGGCCAAAACGCTGAATAATCCGCACCGGATTCCAGTGGATGTCATAGTTGATCAGATAATCGCAATCCTGTAAATTCTGCCCTTCGGAGATACAATCGGTGGCGATCAACAGGTCAATCTCCTCGTTTTGGGGCATTCCCGGAATCTTGGCTCGCCGCTTGGCGATGGGCGAGAAGTTGGTCAGAATATGGCTGAATTCGTTCCGACCCAGGCTGGTTTTATTTTCTACCGTCCCGCCGGTCACTAGGGCCAGGTGTATCTTTAGCTCCTGTCTGGCCCAATCACGCAGGTTATCGTAGAGATAAATGGCGGTATCGGCAAAGGCCGTAAAGACCAGCACTTTGCGGTTGGGTTGGCCGTGCCTGTTTAGGGTCGGTTGCTTTACCTTCTGGGCAATCAACTTTTTCAGCTCGGCCAGCTTGGCATCATGCTCCGGGGTTACCAGGTGGGCTGAACTGTAAATGGAAAGTAACTGCTGCCGATCTTTTTCCAAATCCGCCAACCAAGCGACTCGGTCCAGGTGAGCCAGGTTGTACCTAAACTTGATCCCAACCTGCATCACTGCTTCCAAGTCTTCGTCGTCCAAGGCGTCTACCGCCAATGTATCCAGGTCAAGTTCCGTTTGGCCGGCTCGCAGCCGTTCAAACCGCTCAATTTGATCTTGGAGCTGCTCAATTTTGCTAATCGTGCGCTCCAGAGTGATGGCAAAAGAATGAACCGAACTTTCCAGCCGCTTCAAAAAGTTGACCTTCATCATCCCGATCAGAAAATGTTCCCGGTCACGCTGGGTAAAGTTTTGCACCACCCGGCCAACCTGGTATTGTTCCCAATATTCGGGCTTCACGTAGGCTGAGGGGTTAAACAGGGACAGCTTGTACTGCGAAATCTCCTGATTCAGCCGGTCGTAAGCCATAAAGCGGCGTTTTAAATCAATTTCCGGGTAAACCGAGATGGGTTTGAGCCGGTCTGGGAAGCCGCCCATCTCAGCGATAGAGTCTTGATAGTAGCGGTGAATATGCTTTCGCGAGCGGGCAATAGTCAACTCGTCAAGCAGCTTGAAAAAAGAGGAGCTGAGTCTGTCCAGCAAATCTTTTACCTCGCGGGTCTGACTGGTTTTGCTCCACTCGGCAAAGGACCGTTGGGCTTCCGCCAACATATACTGAAGATTAGCAATCCCCATTGACTCCCGAAAGGCATCATCTTGGCCTTCAGTCAAGAAGTAAATCTGGTTGCGCAAATCGCGCAGGTCGTTGTTCACCGGCGTAGCCGACAGCAGCAGCACCTTGGTTTTGACTCCGCTTTTGATAATATCTTCCATCAACCGCTCGTACCGGCTTTTGCGCATCACCTCACCCGCTTCATCTCGCCGGCCTCGTGTGTTATTGCGGAAATTGTGCGACTCGTCAATCACCACCAGGTCAAAGTTGCCCCAATTAACCGTAGACAGGTCAATATCTCCCGACCTACCCCCATCACGACTCAGGTCAGTATGGGATAGAACGGTGTAACTAAAGCGGTCATTCACAAAAGGATTGAGCGCGTTTGCCACATGGGCCAGATAAACCGTCCAGTTCTCGCGTAATTTTTTGGGGCACAGCACCAGCACCTTATGATTGCGCAGCTCAAAATATTTGATAATCGCCAAAGCTTCATAGGTCTTGCCCAGGCCCACACTGTCGGCGATGATGCAGCCGTTATGGGTCAAAATCTTGTTGATCGCCGCTTTGACTCCATCCTTCTGAAACTCAAACAGCGCCTTCCAGATGTCGGTATCCACTACCTGGCTTTGGATGCTCAACAACCCGCTTTGCTCCTGTTCGGCCAGGTACTTCTCAAAGATGTGAAACAGCGTTTTAAAGTAAATAAATTCCGGGGCGTGATTCTGGTAAAGCTGCTCTAGGTAGCGCAGCACCTCCGCTTTGACATCCTCAACCAACTCCTCATTGTGCCATAGTTCATCAAACCAGGCTTTCAAGTCATTCCGGTCACGTTCGCTATCTACGACCAAGTTCAACTCGATGTTGTTGTGGTTATTGTCGCTCAGACCGAGGCCGCTCACTGTAAAATTAGAACTGCCCAGGATAGCCTTTTCGCGGCCATTGGTATCAATATGATACATCTTCCCATGCAGCAAATTGGCCTGCTTGATCGATTTGATTTGTACCTTCTGCCTGATCCAATCGGCGCACTCTTTCGCTATTCGCTTCTGCTGATGCCGATTAGCCAGTTTCAAACCATCATCTTCAATCTTGAACGCTTTTTTATCAGTCTTCTCCGGGTCAAGCGATCTGACAAAGCGCGGCTCCCCAAAGAGGAAATTCAAGCTGTCTATCTCTAACAGGTGATCTTTCAACGTCTCAAAGGCATAGATGGTGAAGTAGGCCGAGACAATAGACAGTTTAGAGCCTGACTGAATCTTTTCCTTGAGAAAATTCCCTACCGATCCACGGCGAAGGTTATCTCTAATTCCTGATGGGAGGGTAGAAGATGTAGGTTGTGACACGTGATACTCCTTTTCGATTTCCACTTAAAAACAAAAAGCGCGGCCCTTGACCAAGCCGCGCTTTCGTGCTAAGATATGCCTAACAATCCAGCTCGGCCAGGCCCTGTGCGTGGTCAAAGCAAATACACAAAGACCCCTGTCCTTTGCCAGTCGGGGGTCTTTTGTTTGACCATTTAATTTTACCACTACTCCCCCTCTGGAACAACCCCCAAAATCAAAAACGGGTAGCCAATTGCGACTACCCGCTTCACTCCCAATCTTGCTGCACCTTTAGCTCTGTTTGCGCGGCGACCGGAATCTATGGGATTGTCTGCACCGTTTCCAACTCGGCTAGGATCGCAGCCATAGCATCAGGCAGGTTCTCATCCACCGGAGCCAGCTTAATTTTTTCCAGAGCCAATCGGCGTTTGTAAACAATCGCGGCAAAGCCCTGCTGCATTTGGTTCCAGCGGCTTTCTTGCAGCCGGAGCAGATCGGCCGGAGTCATCCCCGGCGCGGAAGTCTCCGAATAGGCCTGGGCCTCGGCGTGGGTGACGACGAAGCGCATCACATCCACTTCCTCCGGCTTGCCCAGCGTGTTCCATTCGAGCAGGCGAAAGGCAATGTTGCTGACCATGGCCACGTAGAACAGTTCAGGCTCAAGGATTTTCAGCGCCATCACCGCTTGATTGGCCCAGTCATTCACTGTTTTCTCGGCCTCAGCCTTGAGCTTCGCCCCCCGCGCGGCCAGATACTCAGGCGAGGCGGCATATTCGTCCAGTTCGGCCAGGGTTGGCTGGGGAGCGGCTAAAGTCCAGAGGCTAATGACGGTCTGGTAAACTCCCACCTCGTCGGGGACGCTGGTCAGCTCGAAATTCTGGCCCGATTCAAACGGCCCCCTAGCCTCCGGGTATTTGGTTTTGATGAGGGTGTAGTAATCGGTCATTTAAGCCGTCTCCAGGCAGATCAGGCCCATAACGCAGGGGATCGAGGCCATGTCTATGGACCCCGCCGCCCCGACCAGGGCGTACATCTCAATAAATTGGCCGTTGTACATATAGCGCATGGCAAAGAGGTTTATGGGGGTGTTGCCGGTGTCGGCCGTCTTGCGCTCGTTCACCTGGCAGATGACCGAGCCGCCATCTATCAGAATGCGCAGACCGTTATTGGCGCTGTTGCCGGTGGTGTCCAGGTTGGCCTGGGCAAACATGAGGTGCCAGCCGGTCCGGTTGGCCGTCAGGCGCGTCCCCCCGTTCCAGAGGTTGTCGGTGCTTTGATATAGGGCCGAGAAGCTTACGGCGGTCCACGTGCTGGCGCTCAGGGCCAGGTTAGAGGAGCGGTAGACGGTGCAGCCGGTGCCCATCATCTGGTAGCGGCTGTAACCACTCAACGCGCCGGCATTGTCAGCGTAGGCGACCCGGCAGGGGGCGTGATAGGTCGAATCGCCCACGTAACCTTGCAGCACCCAGCGCGAGCCATCCCAAAAGGTTTGCACATTATAGCTGCTGTCGTTGTCGTTCCGGTAGAGCCGGGTCACACCGGGCCGATTAGTAGAGATTTTGTCTACCTTGTTGGCGTCGGCGACAACGGACAGTTCGCCAAAGGCTGCACCATCATCGGTGTAGCGGAAGCGGTTGAGGGCCAGGTCAAAATGGACCCGCCGCGTCGGGCCGGCGATGATCGGGCCATCGAGCGACTTGGCCACGTCGGCGACTTCGGCGTGAGCCGGTGAGCCAGCCGTGAAGTTGACAAAACGCCCGTTGGTTTGGTTGGACAGCAAGCCCACATTGCCGCCGCTGCCGAGCTCAGTGTCCTGAACGGTAATTCTCAGGCTGGCTGCCTGCATCAAGTTCCCTTCAGTGGTCGAGGCAAAAACTTTGATCCGCCCGCCGTCGCTGTCGTACTCGCGGAAGTCCGCACCAATCCAGACCGGCGTGGCTGTATTACCGGAGATGAACGGCGTCAGCGTCCCTGTTCCTAAAACGGTGCGGGTGCCATTCACCCACTTGACCAGGGTCACGCTATCGGCCACATTGTCAGCTTCCACCGCGTACATGGTCCACTGGCCGGGGGTAGCGTCCTTGATGTAGAAAGCCAGGCCGCTCTTGCCGTTGTACTTGTGCTGGATGCCGGCCTGAATCGTCCCCTTCCAGATGTCTACCGTCCCGCTGGGTTTATGAGCCAGATACCAGGCGGTCGGTGAAGCAACTTGATTGATCTGCCCCAGCGAGAACGGCTTGCCTGGCTCGCCGCTGCGGTTGCCGGGGTAGATGTGCCACTGGCCGGTGTCCGTCCCGGTCGAGGCACTGAACTCCCAGGCTTTGCCCACGTCGCTGGTCCGGTTGGGATCATCGGGGTGAGCTTTGACGATTCTCAAATCGTCCACGTCCACGTAGGGCGAGCCGGTGGCTGTGTTGAACTGCGCCCGGATGGTGATGTTGACGATGTAGGACCAGGCAACCGGGTCGCCCCAGGGCGCAAACTCCGACTTCTTGAACTTGAGGTAATTCCAGCCGGTGACAAAGCCGCTGCTAAGGGTCTTGCTCAACCCGCCATCGGTCGCCACATCAAAAGATAAGGTGATCGAGGTCAGGGTCGCGGCGTTGCTGACATAGACGGCCAGCAGCACATAGTCATCATCCGTGAAGCGATTGTCCGCTGAAAAGTCCCAGCTTCCGGCCCCGCCTTGCTTGAACAGATAAGCGGCATCGCTGTTGCCATAGGCCGCATCGGAAACCAGGTGTAGCGAGGCATCCCCATCAATCAGGGTCGTCGAACTGCGCGGGGCCGGGGTGGTCATAAACCAGCTATCCCACCAGCCCATCGAGGCGTCGTTGGCCCGCATATCGTGGACGCTCAACCAGTACAGGGTTTCAATCGGGGTGATGGTTGTGCCGCCGTAGCCGTCAAACTTGTCCTGAATAGTTTGGTCTGAGGCTCCCGCCGTGATGGGTTTGCCTGAAATCCAACTGGTCGGCGTGCCGGCGTTGCCGGCCCAATCGTAGGGCGTCAGCCGGAAGTATTTAATCACCCCGCTGGCCTGGCTGATGACCTGGGGAAACGCGGCAAATAGGGCATGGTCATCTAACACCGTTGCCCCACCCCCGCCGCTGTCGTCAGCCCGTTCCAGGACATAGTGGCTGAAGCCCACCGCTTTATGAGACGGGTCGGCGCTTTCCAGGCTCAGGATCACCGATAACTCCCCACCGCTGACCTGTAGCGCTGGCTGCGGGGGCGGATTCGAGTCGGTCATCCAGGCGGTCCAGCCGGCATCACTTTCGTCGTAGCCCACCGCCCGCACCCTGAACCAACTCACCCCGCTTTCGGCCAGGGTGGGTGTAGTTAGGGCCACACCCTGCCACTTCATCGCCGCGCCAGTCCCGCTGCTGTCGGCTGCGCCCTGGACTTCATAGCGCAGCACGTTGGGAACGGCGCTCCAGGTAATGACGAAACCGCCTAACTCGGCCATTTGCGCCAGGGGAGAGCCGGGGATGGCCGGGGTTGGGTCATACGCCTGGCCGGTCCAGACGATGGCCGATTTATTCAGCCCTGAGTAATCTACCGCCTGCACCCCAAACCAATCGCCCTCACTCGTGTAAGGGGCGATGAGTTCCAGCTTGTTGGTTCGGCCCACTTCAATGGAGCCGGCGTCGCTGGCCGAGGTGTTGCGGAAAACAATGTACTCCTCAACGTCGCTGGGCGCAGGATGACTCCACTTGAGATGGTGTCCATCAGCCTGGAAAGTGTCGCTGACCCAGGCCGGGTTCGCCGGCGGCGTTTCGTCGGTGATCCAGTTGCTAACGTCCCCTTCCAGCAACCCATTGCAGGCTTGCACGGCGAAATAGCGAAACGGTTCTTCGATGGCGTTATAGGTCGCCGTGTAGTTCAGGGTGGTCGCGGGCAAAGTAGCCAGCAGTTCCGGCGCGTCGCCGTCGGGCGTATTGTTGGTGTAGACCAAATAGCGGGTGGCGTTGGGAACAGCCGGCCAGGTGATGACCCAGCCGCTGGCGGTCGCGCGAACAGCGACGGTCGGCTTGCCGGGCATCTTCATGCCCAGGCCGGCGTAATTGACGCTCTCCGGATCGGCAAACTGCTCGAAATAAGCTTCGACCGTGACTTTGCTGACGGTGTGGCCCAGCCGGACCGGATAGCCCGGCCGCAAATCTTCGGCTTTAATGCCATCGCTTAAGGCCACGTCGCGGATAATGGTCCGCGAGCCGATGGGCTTGACGTTAACCGTGTTGGTAAAGACCTGGGTGATGATCGCGTCGTAAGGGAACGCGGCATCGGCCCGCATGATTTCTTCAAGATTTTCGAGAATGGTAGGTTGTGCCATAACGATTGGTAGATAGATTTTGGATGGCTCACCGCACGGCGCGGCTGCCGTTTGCGGCAGAAACGCGGCTAGGTTGAGCTGGGTGAATAAGACGACAACGGTTAAGAGAAACGAAACAGGTCGAAACATTGGGTTTTGCTCCTTCGAGTATGAGGGGTTTTGGGTTGAAAGTGAAGGGGAAAAGAAAGGATGAAGGATGAAGGATGAAATAAAGAATATTTCTTCCTTTCCGCCTTCCGCCTTCCGCCTTCATCCTTTAGATGATGACCGAGCGGCGGGTGGAAATGGTGCTGCCGGCCTGCGGGTCATCCTGGTCCATCTGGAAGGTGTGACTCACGTCATCCACCAGGTAATGACCGGCGATATTCTGTTGTTCGACAAAGATTTCGATTTTATCTTCCGGCTGCACCCGGTAGTCGGGCAGCCCTTCAAAGGTGGTTTGCACTTGGTCTTCGGCGGCGCGGATCGCAATGTTGCGCGCCTCGCGGTAGCAAAATTCGCGGTGGAAAATGTCGGGAAAAGAAGCCTGCATGAAGCGCCGGCCCAGCTTCAGCAGGACCTCGCTGGCGTAGACCGCCCAGGTGTAAGCGCCGTCCACGCGGACGATGGAGAAAAAGCGGTCGGACAGCCTGACGGCTGACTGGGTGAGGGTGTCCTGGAAGGTTGGGCCGGTGTCGTGGGTCTCGAAATAACTCAGCTTGAGCGCCCCGCTCGGTTGAAACACGCCTTTGAGGGCGCGCTTGCCGAGCATGGACTTGATCGCGTCAAAGATGGTTTGGTTGACCTCCAAGGTAGAGTTTTCCAGCACCTCGTACAGCTCCGGCACGTAGACCTGGCTGAAGGTCGCGGTCGCGCCTAGCGCGTACAGGCCAAAGTAAAGCCCGCCCTCGGTGCTGTCCCTGAAATGGCCGGCGTAACTGCCGGCAATCCACATGGAATAGATATTGCCGCGGACCGTGACCCGGATCGGCAAGGGCCATGTGTTGTGCAGGTAGAACGGGAAGGGCGAGTATTCCCGTTCGGTCGTGACTTCCTGGCCGCTTGAGTTGTAAACCCGCTTGACCACGTAGGAAGTCACAGCCCCGCCTGCACCCGGCAATCCCCCATTCACCACCAGCCCCAGGCGCACATGAGTGCCGCTCAGCGGTGCAGCCTGGTTGACCGCCCGGCAGATGACTCCGCCCTCGCCGCCCATAGCCGAGAGCGACATCTTGAAGTCAATGGTCAGGTTCTCCACCGGGGGCGCGTAGGCTCGATATGAGCCATTCCCGACAGCGGCGGTTTCGCTGACCAGGCTTCTAAATTCGGTCGGGGTGAACCCTTGCCAGCAGCGCCGGCGCAAGACTTCCTCCATGGGCCGATCCATGACCGCATCGGTCGCCTTGATGTCCCAAAAATCAACGTAATTATCGTATTTGGGAATGAGATTGCGCCCGGTTGGATTCTTGCTGGTCCCGTAGGCGTAGTAGTAATCGTCCCACTGGATGCCGGCGTGGCCGCGCCCGCCAAAGCCAAACCGTCCCGCGCCAAAGCGCCCGGCTTTGTAGCTGAAGGCAAACTGCCACTGGGCCGGGGCCTGCCCATCGCGCTGGGTGGGGCGATAGAAGCAGGTGATGACCCCGCCCAGAACCACCATTTTCAAATCCGCCGGGTAGCCCGGCGTCAGGCCGGTGGCGTCAATCCCGCCGGCGACAACTTTGTGAATCCACTTGCTATTTTTCTGCCAGTCAGGATCGGAGTCGTCATAGTCCGACTCGATCAGGTAGAGTTTATTACTCCCCAACGGGTACGGATAAAAATCACAGCGGTCAAAGTTCTCTTTTTTCCAGGTGTCGTCGGTGTGGCTCGACGCGCTGAACGGCTTGGAGCGGCCAATCCAGTCGCTTGGCACCTGGTCGTTGCTGTTGTAAGTGGTGTTGGCGGCGGTCGAAGCCTCCCAGACAAAGGCGAATTTTTTGCCCATGTCGGCAGCGTGGCACATCAAATAAGCGGCGCAGGCCATTTGTTTGGGTTGGTTCTGAACGGACCCGCCGTAGCTGTTCAAGCGCCATTGCAGCGAGTTGATCATAGTGTTCGACCGGACGACGGTGATATAGAGGTGCTGGTTGCGCCGGTCCCAAAAATGAAAGTTTCCGGCGTTGCCCACGTCGCCAAAGCGGACGGTGGCCTCGATTGAGCCGTCCACCATTGGGCTAAGGTCGGTCCAGGCGGCGTCATTCCACCATGTCCCCTTATGCTGCGGGCGCTGGTCCAAGACCATCCCCGGATAGCCCTTACCCTGGTCGCCGCCGGTGTTGGCATAGGGGAAGGATTTCAGCCGGTAAGCCAGCCGCCCATTCAAGGAGCTGTAAATCCCGCTGAACTCACTGAACTTGGCCGGCCATTCCAACTTGACCGTCTCCCAATAACCCTTGTGGTTGCCGATGTGGATGATCGGGTCAACCGGCTCAATCTCCAGGGTGTTCTGAGGCAGAATCTCGCTCAACTCCTCGCTGCGCGGGTCGAGCAGCCCCTTCTCGGCCCGGGCCGCAACTTTGGCCCGGTGGGTTTCTTGCTCCAGGCTGAGCGAAGGGGTGATCAGGTCCACCCGGCCCTGCCCGATCTGGGTCAGCTCCGTCGGCGTGCCGGCGTAAACTTTGACCAGGTGGCCGGCTCCAAGCGGGCTATCCTCCTGAAACAAAATACTGGCATCGGCCACGTCCAGGTCCACGTCCATGCCATAGCGGTTGTTGGCCGTCACCTTCCAGCCGTCGCAGTACAGTTCCAGGTCGGTTGGGCTGGGCACGGTGCAAAGCAGCGCCGCCGGGGGCGACTGGTAAACCGCGCGCCAGCCCAACGCGTACAGGTATTTTTGCCCAGCGTGGTTGAGGGCCACCAGCGAGGCGCAGGTCAGGTCGCCGGGATCGCCCAGGTACTCGTATTGGGTCAACGTCTTGCCGGTCGAATCAAAGACCGCATAAACGACTTCGCGCACCCGCGGCAGGCTCAGCGAGGCTTCCAGTTGATCGTAGTCGGAGGGTTCGACGTATCTACTCCAGACCAACACATTTTTGCCATCTATCTTGGAGCCGCGGGCGAACACGGCATAGTCCAGGCGCTCGTCCACGTAATCGGAGATATCCGTCTCGACGCCGCGCTCCCACTGGCCGTTGCTCCGGTCGTAAATGTAGGTCAGGATGCCCTGGTTGTGCGTGTCGTAGCCATACCTGCGCCAGAAAGTGAAGCCAGCGCTAACCACCACTCGGTTATCGCCCAGGTCATTGGCGGCCAGGCCGCCACAGGGCCGTTTGCCCCATTGGGCGATGATCTTCTGCGCCGAGGCTGCGCCCCACTCGTTGGGAGCAGCGCCGTAGGTGAGCTGGCTGTCGCGCACCAGGGCCGCCTCGTGCTGGTAGGTGAAGGGAAAAGCCGGCCAGTCAGTCCAGGCCGAGCCGGTCCAGCTTAGGCGGTGGATGGTCGAGCCGTAGATAGGTTTGTGCCATGACGCCTGGCTGGCTTCGATCAATTCCGTCCGGAGGACAAAGACCTCGTTCCAGGCGCAACTGGCGATCTGCATCGAGGCCATACTGTAGGTGTCGGTTCCCAGGCTGGCGACTAAGGTTGTGCCGGTGACCAGCCCGCCGCTGGTGTTATAATCGCGGTAATAGAGGTTGCCATTGGCGTGGCAGAAAAAGACCCGAAAAAACGAGCCAACTGCGTTCCAGGCTACGGCAATCGAGCCGCCGTTGGAGGCCGGGATAGATTCGACATTGTTGTACCAGGCCGGGCGCATCAGGCCGCCCTGGCCGGTGTTGACCCACTTGGACTCCCAAGTGGTCGGGTCATCCAGGTCGGTCCCTTTGATCACGGCGATGTAAAGCACCCCGTCAAAAGGGTCACTCCACGAGCCGGAGCGGGCGCGAAATAGCACATCCTCGCCACTCCCGTTGGCGTTAGCCGCCTCACAGGCCGCATGGCCATGCGCGTACTGCTCGTATTTGAGGGCCGATAGGCCGGAGACAAGGGGCGTCCATTCAGGCAGCCATCTTTCCACCGTCGCCTTAGACGCATGCCGGCGGGACAGGGATCCCATTTCAGTCGTCAGGGTGGGGGAGAGGGTGATGGTCATCCGTACACTTTGACCATATTGACCGGCACGAAGAAGATACCCCAGCATTCGCCCAAAACGTTAGCCCCAACGCGCGGGCGGGGGATGACCGGCTTGAGGATGCCGACGGTGTGGGTTGTCGTCCCGTCATGTTCGATGTAGGTCACGCTGGCTTTGTTCGACGCGGCCAGGAGATCGGCAAAAGTTCCCCAGGTATTGTCAGGGAAAGGGGTCGAGATAAAGACGCGGAGCATTAGGCTCCACTCGCGCGGCAGGCGCTCGCCGCCCGATCCGTCTGGACGGGTAAAATCTTGGATGATCGTCTTGCCGCTCAGGCCAACGCCGTACTTTTTCTGGCGCTTCCAGGTGGGTTTCCATGAAGCGTCATCCAGGTCGGAGACTTTGTACTTCTTGCCGTCAAGGGTGATGTAATCCACAAAAAGATAGTCCTTCGGATACCCTCACTGTAGCAAAGAAGCGGTTGAAAATTAAGGGATTCCCCAATTGGGGAATCCCTATCCCCCTTCGGGGATAGAGCGCTTCGCCTCCCCTTGGGGGACGGAAGCCTATTCTTCGAGCAAATGGATTGTCTTTTTCCAGAGCCACAAGACCAGCGGCCGGAGCGGTGTTTTGAACCGCGTCAGCCGCCGGCCCATCACGGCCAGCCAGGCCGCCATCTGGCGTTTGGTAAGCTGCATATCTTCCCCCTAACGGTAGACCGATTGAAAATTCGAGGCGTGCAAGAATCCCGCTTTCTTCAACCGCTCTATGTCAATTAAAATTGTCCCGCCACCTTCCTGAAGCTGGGCCAAGATCGCGGCCAGGAGGGTGACCACCTCGGCGCTGCCGGCGCCTTCGTTGTTGGCCCCTTCCCGGATCACCAAGGCCCCGCCCTGCGGCACCACGTACTCGCCGCGGTGGACGATGCCGGCCACTTCGCTCGGGTCGCCGTCGCCGGTGTAGCCGCCCTGGGCAAACGGTTTGATGATCGGCGCGCCCACGTAAGGCGTTGGGGCCGGCGGGTTGTTCATTTGCGAACCGTAGATGGAAAAGTCGCCGCCATTGCTGGACATCCTGGCCAGGGCTTCCGCCGCACGTTCCATATCGTCGGCCAGCTTGCCGGCAGAGGTCGCCATATCGGACAGTTCCGGTTTGGCTTTCTTGGCCGCATCGTAGCCCATCGCCTGGTAGAAGGAATAGAAATAACTGGCGCTGGTCGTCTCCCGCTGCAAGCCGAGGATTTTTTCATCTTCAGCCGAACGCTGCCGGGCCAGGGCCAGGTCATCTAAAGCCCACTGGTATTTGGTTTCATTGATCTGGGTTTCCAGGGCGTGCTGCTTGTCTTGCAGGGCCATGCCGTCGCCCCACTGCTGGATGGTTAGGGTGTTTTGCTCCTGCTGAAGCGCGATCTGCTCCTCCAGGGAAGCCCGCCGCACCTCACGGTAGCTTTCGGCCATCGCCTGCTGCTGCTGCCAATACTCGCGTCCTAGTTCCATCTGCTGGCGCTGAAGCTCGTTCATCTCCTCGAAGCGCCGCCGGTTCTCGGCTAAATCTTCTTTGGCCCAATTGTATTGAGTTGTATTGCGGCTGTCCTCCCGGTCGAACTCGGTCTGCTTCCGTTCGTCCATGATGCTGGCCCGCTCGATCTGCCGCCGGATGTCCATACGCTCGCGGCCATTTGAGGCGTAGCGCAGGGCGCGCTGGAGGTCCTCCATCTGCCAGCCAGCCTGGATATTATAGCTTTCCCGGTTCCACGCGGAATCTTCGATCTGCCAACTGCGCTGCACGTCCATCCGGTATTCTTGTTTATTGAAATCCTTGATCCGCCATTCGCGCTGAAGCTCAAAGATTTTCTTATTGAGGGCATACTGCTTTTCGTAATACTCGGACTGGACCCGGCTCTGCCGCTCCTCCCACTCAATCGCCTGGCGCTGCTGGCGGATGTTGAACTCGAAGAATTTCTGCTGCATGGCGAAGTCGTCGAGCGAGGACTGTCGCCGGAAATCCCAGAACTCTTTTTCCAGGTCCAGCTTTTGCCGCTGCCAGCCAAGCTCAACTTCCTGGCGGCCGCCGGACCACTCAAAGCCGTTCGCGCCTAATGTAACCGTCCCCAACTCGCGGGCGTTATCCTCGGCCCGCCGCCGGTCCTCGATGGCCCACAGCACCGTTTGGTTCTTGGGCATCCAAGGCTGGGCCTGGTCCATCAGGGCCATTTCGGGGTGGCCGGAAGCGTAGGCTGCGGCTGACCAGGTGTACTGGTTCTCCATCTTGCGCTGGCTCATCGCCCCGCTAATCACCTTGCTTGCTTTGTCCAGGCTCATGCCATCGGCCAGCAAGTCGTAAACCTTCTGGCTGATATCCTGGCGCTGCTGGGGGGTGAAGTTCATGGCGTCAGCGTAATTCTGGGCCAGGGCCGCCGCCTGGTAACGCTGCTGGCGCTCAAAGAGCGAGCCTTGATTGACCCACTCGCTCATCATGCGCGCGCCCTCGGTCCCCGGCGCATAGCCCGACACATCAATAGCTTTCTGGCGGAAGGCGCTGCGCTGGGACATCGAGACGCCGGAGGTGTAGGAGTCGGCGATCTCCTGGGCTAATTTCTCAGCGACGCCGGCCCCACCTTCAATTTGGGCTTTGGTCAGGCCCTGGTCCTCGGCCGCCATCTGCACCATCTGAGCCAGCTCTGCCCGGTCGAAGGGCAGTTGATCGGTGCTCACCCCCAACTGCTTGGCGACTTCGTTCTCCATCTTGGTCACCCAAACCGGGATAGGTTCGGTCACCGCCCCGGTGTACTTGCCGACGGCGGTCCCCATTGCCTCAGCCTTGTCCTGGTTCCAGACATCCCAGCCCATATAACCGGCCAGGCCGGTTTTGTCAGCCGCGGCGCGCAACAGCCAACTGTTGGCCGGGTTGAACACGCCGCCCCACTGGTCGCCGGTGTAGCCGGCCGACTCGTAGGCGGCCACGGTCAGGTGCTTGGAGAGCGGCTGGGCCGCCCAATCCAGGCCCATAAAATTACCGCCGGCGTTCTGGCTGGCCAGATACTCGTTGATGCCCAGGCCCAGGCCCAAGCCCAGGCCACCGGCCACGACCCCGCCGCCGGTCCCCAGCGCCGCGAGCGTGGTTGCGCCCAGGCCCGGCCCGCCGGCTGGCATAAAGTAAGGCGCGGCTTTGACCCCCAGCGCCGGCAGGAGTTTGCCAATGGCGTTCACCGCCGGCCCGCCGACCATCTTGGCTCCCATCAGCGCGGTCAAGCCGGAGGTCAGATCAAACCCGGCTGCGCCCAGAAAGCTGCCCGCGCCTTCATTCTGGCCTAAATAGCCGGTCAGCCCTTTCCAGAGGCCCATCGTGATCGAGTTGTCCACCCCCTGCCCAAAGGCAGACGAAGCCCGGCTCATATTGGCCTGGCTGGCCATCGCCGAAAGGACGCTCTGCGGCATCGTCCCCGCCCCTAAAGCATAGTTAGCCTGGCCGAGCGCGGCCTGCTCGCCCAGGTACTGCTGGCGCATCTGGAGCATAGGCATAAAGGCCATGTACTGCATCTGCTGGATGTTCTGGAACTCCCAGAACAACCGCTGCGGGGCGTAACCCTGAACCAGTTCGTTCCAGGCTTGCTGCCCGTAGGTTTGCGGCCGCTTGCCCAGGCCGGTGATGGAACGGCCCTGCGGTTCGTGGATCAGGTCGGTCAGCTCCCGCTTTTCCAGTTCCAGCCGGCCCAGGAGTTTGGCCCGCTCCTTGATGTCGGCGCTCACCCGGTCCATCTCGCTTCTCACTGCCCCAATCTCGCCGGCCTTGGCCAGCCGGTCAGGACCGGATAGGCCCACCTTCTGTTTTTGTAGTTCGTCGTGCTGAGCGGTCAGGGCACTATACAGGCTTTTGCGCTCCTTGATTTCCTCGCGGATTGAGCCGGTTTGCAGCCGCAGCGCCTCCACGTGTTCCTTGACGTGGGGGGTCAGCGTCCCAATCTGGTCTTTGAGGCCCTCGATTTCGGTGACCAGGGGGTCAAGGTCGTCAAAGAGGCGCTGCGCGGTTTTGTAATCACCCCGCGCCAGGCTCTCCTCGTACTGCCATTTGAGGGGGACGGCCTGCTCGTACAGATTTTGGCGCTCATATGACAGCCGGCTGACCTCATCGGCGTAGACTTTCATCTGCTGTCCCTGCCGGTCGCTAAATTTCTCTGCTTCTCCCGTGCGGGCTGCCGCGTACCAGTCCTGCACGTCGCCCAGCCGCCGGTCAAGCTGGCCCATCCGCAGCATCTGCCGCTCGGCCTGACGGGATTCTTTGACCAACCCCGGATCGCGCCCGGCAATCTGGGCCGCCCAGGCCAGCGGGCTGTCCGCAATCATCTGGCGGGGTAATCGGGTGCCGCGCCGCCCGGCCAGTTCGCGCTCGGCGTAAATGGGGAAGATGTCTTGAATGTAGCCCTTGACCTTACCTGCCGCCGCCACGTCCGCGCCGGTCGGCTTGGTCATCTGCTCCTGAAGCTGAGAAAGCTCCCGTGATTCATCTTCGGTCAGGGGATCGCCTTCGCGGTATTGGAAATTATCAAACTTGGCTTGCAGTTGGTCGTACCGCAGCACCCGCTGCGCCCGGCTGTACTGCCCTTCCAGGCGATGATAGGTCTTACCCGCCGCCTTGATCACCTGGGCCGTCTCCCCGCTCACATCGGCCAGGGTCGCCCCATTCTGGTTGAGTTCCTCGATGGTCGAGGCATATTGGTTCAACTTTTCAGCCAGGGTTTTATACATCTGGACCATCTGCGGATTGAAAGGTTGGGCGTAGGCAGTTATCTCTTTTCTCCCTATCCCCCCTGCTCCTCTGCTCCCCTGCTCCCCTACGTCTTGGGGCGGTAGGCCGCCATTGCCTCCACCTCCCCCTGCGCCCCCGATGAGCCGGGCCAAATTGCCCTGGGCTACGTCCGACAAGGCGATGGCCGGGATGGTCGAGGCGGGTCTGTTGCCGTTCCAATAGCCCTCCCAGCCGGGGATGGCGTTATAGACGTTGCCGTAGTTGGCGTGAGAGAAGGATTTGGCGGCCAGCCCAGTATTCAACTCTTTCATATACCCGGCCAGGGCTGCTTTGTAGGTTTGCGGATCGCCGCCGGCCTGCTGCTGAAGCTGCTTCTTAATCGCCGGGTTGATCTGCTGCGGGTTCACGCCTAAAGGCTGCATATCGGCTGATAAGCCATATTCGGCCAGTAAATTGTTCCAAGTGGAAAAATCCTGCGCTGCCGGGTTCGGCCCCAGCGCCAGGGCCATCATTTCGGTGGCCCGACCCGACATACTCGAAGCCATCAACCCCGGCAGCCCATTTTGAGGCGGGTTAGCCGCCAGCCGCTGGATGTCGGTTTCGATCTGCTGTCGCACCAGGTTCTTGGCAGCCTCTACATCACCTGTAAAGCGGCCTCCTGAGAGTTCGTAGGCTACTTGCCGGATCGCGGTTTCAAAATCGTTCTGAGGGGCGTTAGCGTAGCTCTCATAGTCCAACACGCCGCCTTTGGCCAGCCTCACCTCAGCCTGTCCTGAGCCGTGTCCTGAGCTTGTCGAAGGGCTTGACGAAGGGCCGGCAGGTGTGCCTTTCCCCAGCGCGTCCTCGTCGAACACCTTCAGCCCGCCTCCCAAATCGCGGGTTTTACCTTCGGGGACCACGTACTCGCGCCCGGCCTCGCCGGCGATAATGTCGCGCCCGTTTTTAGTTTGGCCAATGCGGGTGGCCCGGTCCAGGACTCCGCCCTCGGCGAAATACATCGGTTCATTGTAGCCTTCGCGCTCCCAGCGCTGCCGTTTCAGCCGGCGGGCTTCTTCGTGGCCCAGCTCGGCCTGCCGCCACATTTCTTCTTCCTGGGCGGTGTAGGGTTTTTTGCCGCTGACAAAGTTCTCGAAGTCCGGTCCGATTTCACTCTGGCCGTTTAACCGGCTGGCCTTTTTGAATCGCTCAAAGAGTCGGCTCAGGCCACCCAGCGCCTTTTGTTTGCGTTGGTACTTTTCGTTGACTAGGGGCGCGGTCAGCTCGTTGTGTTCCAACTCATCCAGCCCTGGCGACCAGTTTTTCCAGACTGAGTTAACCAATCCAAACTCGGTTTCTTCGTCGGCCAGATCGCGGGCGTTGATGGTCATCATCGAGCGCACCCGGTCGTAATCCTTGAACCAGGGCGCCAGTAGCGGGTTGGTCCGGGCCGCCTGGGCGTCTTTCAGCACCCAGCGCCGGCTGGCCTGGTCAAAACCCACCCCGGTCACGTGTTTCTCGATTAGGTTCCCGGCCCCCTGGTAAAAGCGCTGTCGCCGTTCGCTGTCCCATTCCCAGAACGCGCCGGCGGCTTTGCTCTTACTGCCCGGGTCCAGCAGGTCAAAGAAGTTGTTTTTGTTGGGGCCGCCCCACTCCAGGCCAAAATCGGCTAAAAGCTGCTCGTAATCCCGCTTGAAGGTGTCCGAACCGGACCCCCTCCGGAAGTTGAACATCTCGTTCTGGAAGATGTTCATCATGCCTTGCAGATCGCGTTTGAAGTGGGAGGATTCGCCGGTGTTTTCCAGGCCGGTATCTCTGGCCAGTTCCAGCGCCACCGGCAGGGTAAATTGCAGCTTCTTTTGCAGGCTCTCGGCTTTGGTCAGGGCGTTCCTGACCCCGTAGCCGCGCATCATCTGGGCCAGGGGGGTGTCGCTTTCGGCAAAACGCTCCAGCAGATCCTTCTGCTTATCACTCAGGTTTAGGTGTGATAGCTGCTTAGCCTCCAACTCGGGAAGCTGCGGCAGATTCCAGTTATTGAGCATCTTGACTGCCTTATCTGGCAGCCCAGCGGCGCTGGTCACAAAGGCGGCAAACTGTTCTTTGGTCATCGCCGTCCCGATCGCCCCTTCAGGCCGTTCTTCAGTCAGGGCTTTGATGACGGCCAGCATCCCGGCCGCTCCAAACTGGCCGCGCGTCCCGAAATTTTTGCGCCAGGCGAAAGTCCCGTCATGAACCTTGCCGTCTGTCCCCGCCACCTGAACGCTGGGTGCTTTGAACGTGCCGGTCAGGGCATTGAAACTGCCCAGGAATTGAAACAGGTCATACTCCGGCGATCCCGGCTCGTAAACCTCTTTGTCCAGGGGCGGCTGGTAAAGCCAGCCGCCGTATTCGCTAATCTTGTTTTTAGCCTCGCGGCTATCCGCCAGTTCCGTACCTACCCGCACCGGGATGTTGTACGCCTGGCCGATCTGGACCGAGTTGAGCTTGTAACTTGCCAGGGTTTCGTTTTCCCATTGGGCCGGCGACCAGATGTTGCCGTCCAGCTTGACGGGGTTGGCCGGATCAAAGCCCAGCCGGTTGCGGGCCGCTTTTTCAGCGGTCACATTCAGCTTGTCCTGGGCATCCCAATACTCCCTGGCGGCGTGAGCTTTGGCCTGGCTGGTGATCTCCTCCGGGGCGCTGGGCTGAAGATTGAAGGCGTTATAAAGCCCGCCGCCGGCCATACGTTTCAGCACGGCGTAAATCTGCGACATATCGCTGTCGTTGTCGCCGCCCTGGGCCTGGACCATGTGCGGGTGAAACAGGATCGGGTGGCCGGCCATCGGCAAATCCAGCCCGTACTCTTTAACCAGGTCGGGCGTGACCATGTTCAGGGTCAGCCCGGTTTGGGCAATGACCGAGCTGGCCGGGTTGCGGAAGCCGCCGTACAGCAGTTGACCGGCGGCTGAGCGCTGGCTGAGCAGTTTTCGGTTTTCGGGGGTGTCCTTCATGCCGGTCGTGCGTAAGATGTCCTGCCAGCCCATGGCCAGGGCATTGCGCGGCAGGCTGTAGTCGGAGGCGTGGACATGGGTAAAGATTGAATCGTGGCTCGTGCCAAACCAATCTTTCCGCGCCCCGGCCGATTGCAGCAGCTCCGCCTGGGCGGCGATCAGCGGCTGCATAGCCGCCCGATTCTGCTTGAGAAACCACTTGAGCAGCCCCGGCTGGTCTTTCTGAACAATACGCCAGGCCTCTTTGAGCTGGAACTCGCCGGCCTCCTTGAGTTCACTGACCTTCTCGTTGGTCAAATCGTCCAGGTAGCCAAAGCGTTCGGTCAGGGCCGGGTTGACCATGTAAGCCGCCTGCTGGCCTGCGCCGATACGGAGGATAAAGGAGTCGGTCCCCAGCGCCTCCTGGTAATACTGCTGAATAGCCTGTGCCCCGGCCTCGTTCTGGAATCTTTCGTAAGCTTTGGCTTCCTTGCCTGTGTACTGGGCGCGCGCTCTACCACGCATCACTTCCGGCAGTATCGCGGTCAGCCTGTCCTGCTGAATTGCCTGTAGCCGGGCCTGGGCTTCGGGGTTGCCGGTCATGTCGCCGATCAAGTCCACCACCAGCGAGCCAACTTTATCAAACCCAGGTTGGGTGTTAAGCCGGTACATTTCGTACAGGGTGTTATAAAGATCGCGCCCTTCGTAGCCCAGCTCGCGCAGATAGTCGCCCAGACCGGGGGTATTGACGTTTTGCGCTCGCAGGATATTGTTGGCCAGGTGGCCCTCGCGGGTGTTGGTCACGTTATCTATCAGCCGGAAGCGCACATCGGCAAAAAAGCCGCTGGCCTCCAGATCGGCCTGGAACATCGGCTCCGCGCCCTCAAACAGCGGCGGCAGTTCCTTGACCTCGCCCCGGATGATTTTGGCAGCTTCATACTGCTCTTTGGTGTTCTTATCAAAGATTTGCCCCGGAAAAACGTGGGTGGCCCGGTTTTTCTCCTGTAACCGCTGCCACACCGGGGCCAGGCTTTCCAGGTCTTCCATTGTCGCCGTGCGCCCTGGCGCGGGCGTTTCGCCGTGAACTTCACGCCACAAATCTTCAAACTGTTCGCGCGGCAGGGAGTTGAGGATGCTCAGGTTGGCCACTACCGGATCGGAAGGTTTATTGAGCACCAGGTCGGCGTCCAGGCCCATTTTTTCCCGCACGTGTTTATCCTGGGCCAGATTCTTCCAGCCTTCGAGTTTCATGGCTGCGACCACGTTGGTGCGGTTGCCGTAGAAGCCCTTGAAGCGCAGCGCCTTGGCCGGGTTGCCCTGCTCGGTCAGGATGTCCACGATTTCGTAGCCGTTGATAACCGCCGCCTCGTTTTTGCCCACCAGGTCTTTTTTGAAGCCCACCGGCGAGGCCACTTTTTGGCCGGGTTTGAGTAGACGCGGCTTGAACGCGCCGGCGGCTTCATCCCACAGCCCGGCCGCCCGCAGCACTTCTTCCTCGGAGTACAGGTCATTAAAGCGCAGCTCGTACTTTTCGGGGTTTTCCTCAAACGAGCCAAAGGCCCACGGGGCGTAGTTCACGTCTTTCCACATCTGGCCTTCGGGGATGATCCCGCCCCGGTCCAGGATAAAAGCGCGGGCGATGTGGGCCACGTCCGGCTCGGTGGCCCGCTGGCCCAGGATGTGCTGGGCGCTGAGCGGGTAGGAAACCCCCAGCGCCGGCCCGGCCATCAAATATTTGCGGGTCAGCGACAGATCATCGCGCTTGGTTTGTTTGCCCAGCCCCTTCTGGCTGCCCCACTGCCCATCATTGTCCAGCCTGATGTTGCCGGGAATAAAGTTGCGGGCCTCGACCGGGTACACCGCGCCTTTGCTGACCATCGGGGTTAACCAGCCGTTCCGTCCTTCCGGATCAAAGCCGGCCGGGCTATAGCTATAGTTGGTGATAGCTTCGGGGTAATCCCACTCCCCACTCCGGTTTTTAATCAGGGCCTCGGCGTTTTCCTCGCGGAAGCGCCCGCCGTGCGTCAGGCGTATAAAATCAGCGCCGATGCTTTTCCAGTCGTTGCGCCGGGCAGGGTCGCGCTTGGCGTTTACGTCCAGGATGTCCAGCACGTTGAGCAGCGGCTTGTGGCTCACCTTCCCCGGCCGGCGGGGCGCGGCCGGGCCGGGCCGGGGTTCTATGGTGAGACCTTCCGGCGGCGGGCCTTCCCGCATCCAGTCCGGCATCTCTGGCACACTGTCATCATCATAAGGCAGATCGGGGGCATAACTGCCCTCATCTGGGGGCATGTCATCATCGAAATAGGCCGGGCCGGTGGGGTCGGTGCGGGCGTTCTCGATCATTTGCTGTACCGCCCGGTTCAATCGAGTCTCAAATGAGCCTGATACTTGCACCGCCTGGCCCTGGCGAGTCAGACGGTAGCCGCCCGGCCCTTTGCCAGTTTTGCTCAGCAACGGCACCCCGCTGGGGGTGGCCGATAGGCGGAAGGGCTGGCCAATGGCCTGGTCGCCCTGTTTGACCCAAACTACGTACCGCCCGCCCAGCGGGTCAGCCTCAAAGTGGGTTTCCAGACGGTAGCCCTGCGGTTCAAGTTGGCCTTGCAACTGGCCGATAATATTTGAGAGGACCGGCGCGGCGCGGTTGGTATCGCTTCTAAAGGTCGGCTGCTGCTCAAAGACATCAGCCGGGAAAGGCTGGCGGCCTACTTTTTGCCGGATACCGTACTGCACCGTCGGGTCGCTCCCGTAAAAGCGGACGTGCCCCTGGGCGTACAACTGGCGGGCCTGGCTTTCAGACACGCCCAACTTTTCCCCAATTTGAGGAAACGACAGCCCACCCTCGCGCAGCCGGACCGACTGAGCGGCCGGGGAAAAATCGCCGTGCAAAACCTGCTGCTGGCGGTAAATCCGCTGCACCGTTTCCAGGGGCAGCCCCAAAGCACCCGCCAGACGCGGGATCGGCGTCCCCTGCCGGATGAGTTTGAAAATTTGCTGCGGGGTGTTGTTCCGTTCCATGGCGCGGACCAATTGCAGTGGGGTCAGTTCATGGGCTACCACCGGCTGAGCCGGGGCTAGTTTCGGCGTCGGGGGTGTCACACTCCTGCGGGTGTCCTCTACGGGCGGCGAAGCGCTCTCACGAGGCGCGTCAGGAGGTAGTTCGGCCCGGTGCTGTGTGTCTCGTCCGGAGCGGCGGGGCTTGTCCTTTTTGCGGGGAGCTGGCGCTTCGTCGCCCCACTCCTCAAAATCCCGGTTTCTTTTTTGCCGGCGGGAGCGGGGATCGTCCTCCTCCCACGCCTGCCAATCTTTGAGTTTAGGCATTTATCAAAACCCTCTACAGGAGGTAAAATCAATTCAAATGGACAAGAAAGCAGAACTAGAAAAACTCATCGGCCAGCAGGTCAGGGTGACGGAATGGGATTTTTGCGGAAATCCTCATCATGCGGTTGGTATCTTGAGTCAACCGGATGTTGCTAATAGTTGTTTCGATATCTCCGATGAAATAAGCGGAGAAGTCTTTTATAGCTTCGATTGGTTTACTGTTGATGCCATCAACCTTCGTAACCGCGCGATCTATTTAGAAGAACCGTCGGACATGGATGAGGGCAACCAAAATTTCTACGACCCCGACCCAGACCTGTACGATCCAGCCGACCCTGACGCCGAATTTCCCGGCGTTGGGGAAGAATAAAGCGCCTTCAGTCTCAGCAAACCATAAAAAAGGCTGAAAGGCCACACTTTTTGACGTGGAAATTAAAAGCCCCCTGAATAGTCAAGGGGCTAACGTTTTCAAAGCCAAACTTTTGTGCTACACTTAAAGTGTCACTTCACCACCGCCTTAAACTTAAGGCGGTTTTTTGCAAGAAAGGAGGCTTTCCATGAGCCTAACTGAACTTTTGACTTCAGCTCAGTATCTAACGGACGCCACAGGAAACAAGAAAGCTGTTGTGCTAGATCTCGCGGCCTGGGAGGAAATCCTGACCCTGTTGGAAGATGTCAGTAGTGAAGCGCGAACAGAGCGGATTCGGGTGCAAAATGAACACCTGCGGCATCTGCTTCAGACTGTACCTGAAGACGATAAAGGGCCGGAATGGTGGGATGAATTCGAGCAAGAATTGAGACAAAATCGGGTCACTTTTCCTGAGCGAGAGATAATTTAATGCCCGGTCGTTACGTTCTGGACACCAATATTCTCACGGGTCTACTGCGCTCCGAGCCAGGCCTTATCAGTCGCGTTGACCAGGCAGCGGCTGACCAAGCCGAGTTTCTGCTCTGCCCAGTCGTCTTTTACGAGATAATGCGAGGTCTACTTCATCGGGACGCCAAGAAGCAGATGCAGCTTTTCCTGGATTACACCAGGGGTTTCACCTCGGATGATTTCAACCAGGCCGACTGGCAGCAGGCTGCCCACCTGTGGGCCGACCTGCGCCGCCAGGGTCGGCAGATTAGCGACGCCGATTTATTGATTGGCGTGTACGCTTTACAGCGCCAGGCCGTTATCATCACCGACAATCAAAAGGATTTTGAAAGTTTGGGTCTCAACACCGAAAATTGGCGGCGGTAAACCTCTTATATTTTCCACGTGGAATCAAATGCCCCCTGAACATTCAGGGGGCTTTTTTTATTTCTTTTCCAGGAGCCACAAAATGTATCTCTACCACTCAAAACCCCACAAATTTCTCAAACCCGGCCAGCCAGACCTGGAACGGGCCTGGCTGGCTTTACCCGGCGGGCCGGATGCGCTGCATCATAACGAGGTGTGGCAATATATGGGCACGTGGTACAGCGGCGGGCGCTGGGTTCACCAGTTCCGCCACCGCTGCCATCCCCACACCGGCCAGCGGTCAGTTCTCAACGTTCCCGCGGGATGGTTTACCTCCGCCTGGCTGACCTTCACTCAGCGGTTTGCACCTTCCTGCCTGGCAAACATCTCGGCCTGCTGGCGGTTTATCTCGGCCAGCTTGCGCCGCTCGACCTCAGCCTGGGCCGCTTCATCCTCAATGATCCTGAAGCACAAAAGGAGAATGTGGGGTTGGTCCATCAGGCTGCCGGGGAAGGGCAAGACTCGCCGCCGCTCGCACTCGTAATACAGCACCACTTCATACGGAACGGGCAGGCCCCGGCGCGCCTCCAAATCAGTGGTGCGCTCCAGCGCCTTCACCTGGTCCCGAAACTCTTTCAATCTTTGGTTAAATTCCGCGTGGATAACTACGCCGCCACGTCGGCAGTTTCTTCCCCCAAGGTCAGAGCTTCGTCGTCGTCGTTTTCATCTTCGCCGCCGAAGCCCCAACTTGGGTTAACCCGCAGGCAGGCCCCGTAGATGGTTTCGGCCCACTCGGACCAGAGCCGGCCCCACTTGGCCAGGAACTCCTCGAAGGTTCTTTCTTTGCCGCTAAAGACCGGGCGGCCATTTTCGTCGGTAATATTGCAGCTCGCCATCGTCAGGTAGACATCCACGGCCATACGCTTGCCGAAGGAGGTCAACTGAAACTCCTCGCGGTACTGGTCGCCGCCATCCTGATCTTTTTCCCACATTCGTTTGATAGGCCGGGCCAGGTACTCCTGCCGGCGCAGATTGGTAGCCTCGGTGGCCTGTTTGAACTTCACAACGATGGGATCATCGCTGCTGACCTGCCGTTCAGCGTAACGGGAGTCTACGGTTAAACTGAACTCTTTTTCGGTCGGGGTGATTAACTTGGGCATGGTAAATCCTTTCGTGATTGAAAATCAAAGGGCGACAGGTATCTCCTGTCGCCCTCTATCAAATCACCAAAGGGTTTGAAAATTAAGGACGAATTTGAAAGGATGAGGGATGAGGGATGAAGGATGAAATTATTTCTTTCCTTCCGCCTTCATCCTTTTCAGGTACTCGGCTGCGCTGACGGGCCGATAACCCTGCCAGCGCAGCCAGAGGTTGACGTAAATCCGGTGATAAAACTTAATCAGCCACACCACCCCCTTAAACAGTCGGGATAGCATAGGCGGCCACTTCGTTGTCCAGGATGAACTGGAAGTAATCTTCTGGATCGCCGCTGTCGGCTTCGATGGCCGTGCCAACGAGTTGGAGTTGGATCAGTTCATCGCCGGCCAGTTGAGGCGGTCCCTGCATACGCCAGCGCACATTGGGCGCGACGACTTGCAGCCGCCAGGGGAAGTCAATCGTGCCGGGATCAATGTTGCAGGGCGATTCGACGGTCAGGACCGTGTTTTTATAGCTCAAGCAGGGATTGACCACGGCGCTGGTGAGTGAACCCCCGTTATAGGCGTAGCGGTACAGTTCGGCGTCTCGCCATTTGTAGGTGGCCTCGAAGGTCAGCGTCCGCATCTTGGGCGTGAAATCCTCGGCGTAGTAGCTGTTGATGACCGCTTCCTCGTCGGGCGAGGTAGTGTTGTTTTGCAGCGTGACGCGGGCATTGGTCAAGGGCAGCGGCTGGCCGCTGTTTAAGTCAGCGATGGTTAGCCCGCCGGCTTTCATGGGCATCGGCACACTGTCGAAATCTTCGGCCACATCGGCCCAGGTCCAACCGCTGGCCGGCGCGCCGGTCGTGGTCAGTCTTGGTTCGCGGCCCTGGATCGCCAGTTCCGCCTGGACCGGCTGGCCGGGAGCCAGGGACATCGAGAGGGTGCTGATGATGCAATCAATGCCGTAGTCGCCGATGGCGGCGGCAGCGTTCGCGCCGGGGATGTAGCGCCGGGCCTGGACGAAGGGCAGGAATTTAGACCCGCCGGCAGCCGCTAAAGCCTGGCTGAAGGTGTGGCGGTTGACGCCGGCGCCGGGGGTGTCTACGACGGAAGCGGCTGCACCGCAAGCAGCCAGCAGAATCCAGCCAAAATCACCTTCTAAGCGGGGTTGCAGGCTGACTGAGCCGCCGTAACCGGCGCTGGACAGGTACAGGCCGGTTGGGTTGTTGTTGCCTCCCATTTCGGGGCGGCTCATCTGCTCGTTGATGATCGGGCCAAGGTTCGCGGCCAGTGTTTTGTAACGGTAAAAAGTGCTGGCCGCACCGCCCTTGAGACCGTTGACTTGAAGGCCGAGACCAAAAATCCCGGCTTGACTGGTAATACTCATAGGTTATTGCTCCTTTTCTAAAATAGGTTGGTCTTGATCGGGTCGGGTGGGGGCCGACTTCCTTTGGTTACAGCCGCAATCTTCTTTCAAAGGTGCAGGTGGGCTGATATATTGATCGGCTAGCGCTCCCAGTTGGGCGTAGCTGGCTCGATTCAGCCGGTTGGCGAACGCCTGGTTGCGCTCGTGCATGGCCCTGAGCTTGGCCGGTTGAGCTTCTAAGTTAGTCAGGACCGCGCGCCAGGCCGCCGGATCGTTGGGCAGGAGCTGCACCCCGGTGGCCGCGTCTAGTTCCCAGTAGCCAGGCGCATTAGAAGCCAGCACGGCCGTATTGCCGGCCATAAGGGACAGCGGCAGTGTCGTCGAATTGAGCGCGCCGGGTAGGCTGGGTAAAAGCAGGATGTCGCACAGGGCAGCAAATTCGCCAAAATTTTCCTTGACCTCGCCCTCGATGCCGGGCAGCGCTTCGCCGTAAACTACCAGCTCCCGGTCCAAGCTTTTAAGCAGCTTCAGGGCGTAATGGTTGTTCAGCATCATTTCGCCGGTGTGATTGAGTAAACCGATGATCGGCTTTTTATTTGGCTCGATGGCCGCAGCGTAGACCGGGCCGAAAGGCAGGGCCGCAACCATTGCCCTGGGCAAAATCTGCTTAACGACGTTGGCCAGGGGCTGGCTGTCGGTCACGATCAGGCTGGCTCCTTCCAGGGCCTCGCGGATACACTCGGTCCGGCGGTGGTAGATACGGGTCGCGTTGGTCACATCGCGGGTCAAGTCCACCAAGTCAAAAGGTTCGGGTTCCTGGGGATCGAAGGCCACGCGGCGGCCGCTCAGTTGTTGGTACAGAATGGACCGAATATGGGTTTCCATCAGCCCTCCATGTAGGCTTCAAATTGCAGCCACATCTTGCCGCGGTAAAAGGTTTCACCTTCCGAGCCAGCGGGGGTCAGCCGGCGCTTCTTGACACAGTTCTGTGCGCGGACCAGGTGGCAGCCAAAATCATCGCCGCGTTGCAGCTTGCCAAACGGCCCGTTCGGGACCAGGCCGGCCTCGAAGATGGCCCGCTGGATGCGATCCAGCATAATCCGGCTCGATTCAAAGGCCACTTTACGGTTAATCCCCAGTTCGTTGTAGAACAGGGTAAAGAAGATCGTAAAGCGGAGATTAAAGGAGTGGCCGCCGCCCAGCTCAAGCATTGACTTATTGGCGGTGGTATTGAACTGGCGGCCCGGCTCGGTGATCTCCTCGTCGGCCCAGCCGTCCGGATCGTCGGGGTCATTCGGGCAGATGTAGCAGGACAGGCCGCTGTCGGCGAAATCCTCGCTCTTGGGGCCGATCTCGACCAGGCGCAGCCGGGTCGGGTCGTTTTTCTTCAGCCCCTTTTGCTGCTCGTTGATGATATCCACGACGGTTTGCATCAAGTTGATGCTGAGATTGTTCATAAGCCGGGGAGTAAGGAGTAGGAAGTAGGAAGTAAGAAATGCCCTTACCCCTACTCCTTACTCCCTACTCCATACTCCTTATTTCCTAAAGTCCGCGTCATCATCGCTGTGCATGGCGATGATGCTGTTAAAGCGTTCTTCCAGCCATTTGGCGACCGGCAGGAAGGGCGATTGCTGCGGGTTGCCGGCGTCCTGCTTGCCGATGAATTTGCGGTATCTGGCATCGGCAGCCATTTCGCGGGTGATGGCTTGCATGGCGGTATAGATGGCGCAGGCTTCGTCGGCCCAGACCGGGACCTCCACCCTGGAGTCATTATTCTTGATCGCCGGGTAGTAAGCGTCGTAGGCCAAAAGCCAGGTCTGCGGCCTGGCCCCCAGGAGGATCATTTTGCCCTCGTAGATGGCGTAGCCGGCAGCGCTTGGGTTATAAAATTTTTCTTCGATGGCCAGACGCGGAAGCTGCTGCTTATTCGGCATCACCACCAGCCGCGGCCGGTAGAAATCTTCCGGCAGGACCACCTGCACCTCGTCGGTTCCGCTTTGGTTATCCTCGGCGGTGTAAACCAGGTGCTTGTGCAGCGGCTTCATGGTGGACAGCCTGATCTGGGCATTGTTCCACCAGGTCCGCAGGTCATCGGGATCGTACCGGCGGGTCTTGTCAGACCCGGCCGGTACTTCATCCTTCAAAAGCGCGGTGATGATCGGTTCGACCTCTTTCCAGCGCCTAACAGACATTAGGGATTCACTCCAACGCCCCAGCGCGGCGAGCGGCCAGCGGAGAACATCGTGCGGAACACTTCGGGCCGGAACACTTGCTGTTGATAGTAACCGTCCCAGGCGAAGCGCCAGATGGCTTGCAGGTCATCAATCGCGCTTGGCTCGACGAAGTTGATCGGTTCGGCCACGGCGTTGATGACGCCTTCGGGGCCGGCAATGTAGGTCGAGGGGTGAATGTGCTCGGCTTTGGTCACAAACGAGCCTTGCGGGAACTCGTAGAACAGCGGTTTGTCCAGCTTAATGCGACTGTTGGCGGCATCCACTTCGACGATCCGGCGCAGCTTGGCCGTGCCTTCGCGGTAGTCCACACCATTCAGGACGCCTTTGCCATCAGCCGGGGCCTGAGCAAAGCGGCGGGTGTGGATGGTGACCATATCATTTACCTTGAAGTCGGTGATCGCGCCGGTCCCCAGGCCGCTCAGTTCGACGTAGTTCTTGACGCCGGAGCTGACCGGCTGGCCCACCTGGTACACACCGTCCACCAGTTGATCGGTCGCGCCATCGGCAGCGTTATATGCCTCGGCGGTCGCCATTTGGACGACGAGGGTCCCGCAGTTCCACAGCACGTTGCGGCGAGCGGCCACAAAGCGCACGTTGTCGAACGAGCCGACTTCATACCGCAGGGCCAGTTCGGGATTGGCGTATTTGACCACATCAATCCACTGGCCGCCGATAGCGCGGACCTGCTCGATGATTTCTCTGATCACACTGGGGGTCGTCACGCATAACAAACTACCCACGCTGTTACCCAGCGGGCTGTTGGCCATCGGCACATCTTCGTAGGTCAAATCCATCCAGATGTCGCGGTTCTCAACCAGGTTGTAGACACCTTTATTGGTCGCCTGGCTGATCTGGCCGAAGTTGGCGACGTTGGTCGGGTCGGAGAAGTGAACGCGGGGTCCCGAAAGGTAAGCGTTGCGGCTCTGGATGTCCAGGTTGATGGTGACTGACTGGCCGAGCATGGTCCGTGCCATTGGGATCAGGCCGGCCTGACCTCGGTAGAGGTAGGCTTGCACCGCTGAATCGTACTTGTGCGCGGTTACCTTGTCCCCATAGTGCTGGAATCTTATACTCTGGCTGAAGGCGTCGGTGTAGTTGGATTTCAACCAGATTTGGCGCATCCCGATGGGTTCAATCCCGCCGGGTTCCATGTCGAACACGCCCTTGACGGTCATACTCTCCGGGATCGAGCCGTTGCCATTGCGCATCACCACTGTAGTGGCCACCAGAGCGCGATAGAGGCTGTTGGTCTTATAGCGTTCTTGCAAGGCCATTTGAATGGCCGGATTTTTGAGCGACTCCCACTTGTACCACATATTGTCGGAGTACGCTCCTGGCCCGGTGGACGCATCTAGTGCGTTCGTCAGGCCAAACGGATTGGTTAAACTGGTCGGCATTGAAGTTTGCTCCTTCTAAAAAAATAAAGTTGGGTTTGGCCCTGGTCGGGCAGGTTTGTGTGGGAGCGAACTTCACCTTTGGTTAATTCTGCTGCTTGGCGTTGTCGCCAAACTGAGCATTGGTAATGACTTCGTACAGCGCCGCCCGGCGGCTCAAGGATTCCTGGTCGGTCGCGTTTAGCAGGCTCTGGTACTCGGCAAAGGCCGCTTTCGGGTCGGTCGGTAAGCTGCCGCCCGGCTTGCTGCCGGTGACGTTCCCGGCCGGGCTGGTCCCACCGGCGCGGTAAGCGTCGAGGACCTGGTTGGCCTGGGCCTGGAACTTGCCGGAGAGCCGATCAAGGATTTCTTTTTGCTTGGCCGGGTCGGGATCGGTCTTGATGTCGCTCACGACGCCAATCAAGCCGTGATACTTGGATTCCTCGGCGATGAGTTTGAATAAGCCAAGCTCTTGCTCCAGGCCAGTTTTGGCTCCGCTCAGGGTCGTGTGGGCCTGATTGAGCTGGTCGAATTTGGTGGTCCAGTTGGTCAGTTCGCCGGTCTGGGTCTGGATGGTCTGCTGGGCGGCGGCCAGTTGGGCTTCCAGGTCGGTCACTTTGGCTGTGAGTTGGCCGTTAGCCGTTTTGAAGCCGCCGGTCGCGCCTTCGAGTTCCTTGATTTTGTTGTCCCGCTCGGTTAAAGCGGCTTTGGCCTGTTCGAGCTGGGCCGAGAGTTGGGTTAGCTTTTCGGTCAGTTGGGACAGGTCTTGGGTATTGTCGTCAGACATTGGGATAACTCCTTTAGTTATTTACCATTATTTTTACTTCGCCCGCCTTTGGCCTGGGCGTTGTTGGTGCGGTCGCTGGGTTTAGGTTTAGCTTTATCGCGCTGCATGTCGAGCTTGTTTTTATGCCCGGCCTGCTGCATGTTGCGGTCCATGTCTTTATCGGCCTGCTCGTCGGTCATCTCGTTCTGCTGTTCGGCCATTTCCATTTGCCGCTCCTGCTCGGCCTGGATGTCATCCTCGATGCGCTCCAGCTCCTCGGCCAGCTCGTCCGCGCCATCGAGGCGGCGAATCGCCGTTTCGCGGGAGATAAGCTGGGAGCTAATGCGCTGCACCATCTCGTTGACCAACTCGCTGCGGTCCTGCGGCAGCATCGGCGGCCAGTGGGTTTTGTGGCCCACCAAAATGGCCTCGATGTGCTTATCGGAGGCGTTAAAGCCGATGCTCTCTACGGCGTTGAGGTTCTCGCCCAGTTTGCGCTTGGACATGGCAATGACGTAGGTCAGGTAGCCGATTTGCTTCAGCGCCAGCGAAGCGTTGAGCCGGTAGTGGGCGCCCACGTTGGTCGCCGGCCACATCATATAGTGCAGGGTGAGCGCGCTCCGGACACTGGCATCGGTCCGGCCGTAGCCCACGTTAGGCATGTTGGTGTGCTCGCGGATCAACTCCGGCAGTTTGTCAGCCACCAGGGCAATCATGGCCTCGGACAAATCCGCGCCTTCCAGCCGGCCAATTTCCGGCTCGATGCCGCTGCCGGGCTGGCCCATCCCCAAATCAATCCAGGCGTTGCGGGCTTGGTCGAACCCGGCCGCGCCTTTCGGCCGGCCTTTGACCCACGGCTGCTGGTGCATAGCGTCGGCCAAGCCTTCGTTGAGGTGCGCCAGGTTGTTGTTGAGTTCCTTCATCCCGCCCACGAGTCCGGGGACCAGGCTCTCTCCTTCAAACTCGCCCACTCTGAGGCGGGGGGCGTAGACGTAGGGGATGACCTTCACCCCTAGCACCGGATCAAGGAAAGGATTCGGGCCGCCCATTTTGGCTCCATCCGGCCAACTGCCAATTTCGCCGTCTACGGTAATCTCGTATTCGTTCTCGTCCCAATGTTCCTTGATCGTGCAAAATTCCCGCTCGGCATCTTTGAAAGGCGATGGAGTGACCCTATAGCGGGCGATGGCCGTTGGCCGGGGGACCTGGTGAATGACATCAATCGCCACCAGGCGGTTGTAGTCATTGCCATCCCAGACCGGGAAGCAGGCGCGCGGGTCCACGCTGAAGTACCTGATCGGCCAGCGTTTACGGGTCGGCGTCCAGGCAACGTTCCAGTACATGCCGCCAAAAATTTGTTGAAACATCGCCTGCTCAAGCAGCAGTACATCGCCGCTGTTGAGATGCCAAGCCATGTTGAGGTCGCGGGTGATTTCCTCACCCAGCGCCTTATCTACACCGTAGGCGTTTGAGATGCCAAAGCGGACAATCCGATCCGTAAACTGGCCGAGTAACAAAGCCGCGTGATTGATCACCGCCGGGCGAACGATGTTTAGCTTGACCGGGTAGATATCCAGCCCGTTAGCTTTCCGGTTGAGGCTGTAGCCTTTATAGTGCGCCCACCAGGAGTTATAATTGCCGTGAGTCTCGCTCCAATAGCCGTTAGGATGCTCCTCGGGCGCCAGCCTCAAGGGGTGGTCGGCAAACAGTTCCAGGGGGACGACCTGGGTGTTGTAATCAATCGCGTGTGCCATACCCCAAGCATAAAGAAAAAGAATTTGAAAAACCATACTTTTCCAGGTGGAAGGAGAAATCTCAATGAAAGAAGCACTCATTTTGGGCTGTTCCGACCGTAAAAAAGGCTTCTCTGGCCCGGCCTGCCTCGTCTACGATGGCCCGCTGTGGAAAATCGTCAGAAATTCCCTGCCGCGGGTGGACTTATTTTGTCTGAGCGCCCTCCACGGGCTGATTCCCGCTGACCGGCGCATTGAACCTTACGATCTGCGCCTGGTGCAAAGCACGCTGACGATTCCCCAATTGGGGAATCAATGGATTGAGTTGGGGCTGAACAGCTACGTCAATATCTATACCTGCATGGGGCAGGATTACGCCGCCCTTCTGGGCAAAGCCGCCGCTCACTACAGCCGGAGCGAGCGGATTTTTCGCATCGGCGAACCGGGCGACGGCATCGGCCAGTTGGGTCAAAAGCTGCGGGCCTGGTGCCGGCGCAAGCAGGGCGATGTCCCTAATTGGATTGCGCTATGCCTGAACGATGGGAACTAATCCCGCCGCCGCAGACGCGAAAGCGCACCAAAGACAGCCAGGTGAGCTACAGCAACCTGACGGGGTGGGTCAATGCTTGGTACGGAATTAAGAACCGCAAGGCCGCCAGTGACAAGTACACTGTCGAAGAAAACCACCTGAAAGGACTCCCGCCCACCTACATCACCGCCTGCACCACCCTCAAGGTGCTGCGCGAAGCAGCCGAAATTATCAAAGAAAATCGCCCTCCTCGTGGCCAGCGGGGAGGGCATTTTACTACCCAAATCCTGATGGAAATCAACAACCAGATAGACCGGATAAGGAGAAAAACTTTATGACCCATATGACTAAAACTATTTTTATCATGCTGACCGCGACAAACATCACGGCTGAAACCGAGCAGCGAATTACAACCTGGTGTTGCAATAACATTCGCGGCGTGTCCGAGCTGGCCTTTTGGGATGATGTCCCGACGATGGTCAAGGAGGTCAAAGAAAAGGCCGGCCTGGACCTGCTGGCCGGGCCGGAGCTGGAGGCGAACAAAAATGCACCTTAAATTCATCTGCCCCAAGTGCCAGGTCGAGCGGAGGCTGGCCGAGCGGTCCAATGATGTAACCATCGTCACCAGTATCCAGACGGTCAGCAATGTCGGCGAACTCGATTACGTACCAAGCAGCACGCTGACCTTTGGGGGGTACATCGAGTGTTATGAGTGTGATCTCTGTTCTGAGACGGTCGTAGACGAGGATGGCGACCCGATCACCAACAGCGAGGCGCTGGCCGAGTGGCTGCGCCGGCAGCCGTACAACGACCTGCCCCCGGTGGTTTACGGGGGTTCGGCGTCCCCGGAGGGGGACAACCAACCCCAGCCGGATACGGAGTGCCAGAGCTGCGGCCACCAGTTTGTAGCCGAGCGCGACGGAGGCGAAGCCTGCCCTGCCTGCGAAAGCTCCGACCTGGGGGCCATATCGGACCGGGAAGAAATTACGCTCGATGCGGAAGGATTCCATCCGTCCAAGGAAAGACGGAAGTGACCCCGATTCGTGTATTAATTGACCTATTTACAATGGTTCGTATAAGAGGAGTAAAATGAACCTAAACTCGTTAGAGCCGCGCTATCCCATCGGTGCGACCCTTTATTTCCGCTACGTCCCCTACGACTTTATCCATCCCCAGACCGGCGAGGTGGTCACACAGACCCCCGAAATCCCCTGCACCGTCCTGGCAGTTGCCCACAATTTCAGCCACGATATCGAGATCGGGCCAGGCAGCTATCTACCGCGAGTGCTGCGCACCGATTGGGTAGGATTCTTCTACTTCGTTCAAATTGACCAGGAGGAGGCGGCCCTGTGCGGCCTGGACCTGCGTTACCCGGCCCGGTCCGGCGCGCCCGGCACGCCGCTTACTTTCGAGGTCGTTAAAGAGAACCAGATTACAGGAGAAAGGATTGCCTTTTAGTATGGCTAACCCAGATGACATTTACAGCCTGGAAATGCCCACCGGCGGGTGGGCTTTTTTACGCAACGGATTCATTAACTATCTGACCAAAATCATTCTGGTGACTTCGCCCTCGGCCAGCGCCGGCACGGTGGTGGAGATCAGCGTCGAACACAAGCGCGGCCGGGCCACCGGCCACATCACCGTTCAGGCCAGCGCCTTCGAGGCCCTGGTCATCCAGTGGCTAAAGCGGCGCGGCTACCAAGCGCAAAAGACAGAAAGTATCAGCGCCGATCTGCGCGATCTGCTTCAGCAATGCTATGACCTGCTGGAGTCGCCTCAGCTTATTGACGATGAGCCGGAATGGCGCGAGGCGGCAGTGGGTGAAATCGCGGCTTACCTGGCCGATCACCCGATCACCGGCTACTGCCCGGCGCACGGCGGCGAGGTTTCCGGCGAGGATGAGCTAATCAGCCTGGCCGATCACGGCAAATGTATCGCCTGTCATAAAGCCTGGCAGCTCAAAGACCCGCCCAACTTCAGGGCCTGGATCAACGATCTGCTGCGCGACTCGATTCTCGAACCGTGCCAGGAAGTGCGGATTTATATCCCCGACGACTTGGTAGACGGCTGCTACACGCTGGACCTGGAGTCGGACCCCAACACCATCGCCGCCACTTGGTTCACCGACACTTTCCACAAGGAACAAGCCCAGGCGCTGGCCGACGAACTGGACGAAGCGCTCAGCGAGCTGGGTTTTGATGTCCTGGTGGACTGGCCGGAGCTACTCCCAGACGAGGGCGCACACGGCCAGGAGAACAGCCAGAATTAGCAAGTTCATTAAATGCTCCTACGGAATGAGCAAGCCTGCGGTACGGGGCGTTAGCACCGTATTGCGAGCGTCGTGGGCCGGGGCCATCAGCACCGGCGTTTCGGGTTGGTGTTCCTCGGCATAATCTTCCCACTGGTACATTCTGAGAAAGAACGCGGCCATCATCAGCACGGCCACAATGTCCTGGGGCAGCTTGTTATCCTCGGCCAGTTTGTAGGTCAGGAGCTGCGAGCGAATCCCCTGGATGTAAGGCCACCTGATAAGCTGGCGCTCAACCAGGCGCATGGCCGCGACCAGCATCCCTTTTTTGTCGCCGGAGAAGTTCATGCCGGCGGCCGCGATACCCCGGTCCAGCAAAACCTGCTCGTTCCAAAGTTTCTGCGTCCCGGTCGAATCTATCAGCGCATCGAGCGGCCGGTACTTGCGGTAAGCGTACTCATAGGCGGTCAAAAAGTTGTCGTAGGTGCCATGGCCGTAGACCCACTTGAAATAAACTAACGTCGCTCGTTGCCTGGGAAAATCGGTAATATCCAGTACCCAAATCACGCCGGCGTTGCGTCGCGGCGGGTTGTCGCTGCCCGGGTCGCCGATCAGGAGATAGTTGCGGCCCTTCCTGGCCTCGCTCGGCATCTCGAAGTGAACGCAGCCGGCGCCGGGATTCTCCTCGTAGGCCCACTCAGGGGTGGGTACTTCTTTCTCCAGCAGATGGTACTGGGCGTGACGGTTCAAGCTCCAATCTTCACAGGCGGTTACCGAATTGACGTGAAAGTGTTCGCCTGAGCCTTCTGGTTTCTTGCCTTCCAGCATCATCTCCCACTGGTCTTTGGGGATGACCAGCTTGAAGGACTCGATATCCTCTTTGCTCAGGTTATCCTCGGACTTGATGACCATTGAGAGGAAATACTCCGGCTGGCTGAACATCCGGTCCATTCGCTCCCACAGCCAGGGCGGGGCGACTTCATAGTTGGCGGTGATGCAGGACAGCCGGCGCTGCCTGGGCCGCTCGCGGCCATTCCTCATATTGACCGTGCCGCGCAAGCGGCTGATGAGCATCGTTAGCAGCCAGGAGCCATCAATCAGCACCCCACACTCGTCCACGTTGGCCGCATCGAGGCTGACCCCCTGGATGCGCTCGGCATCGTCGGCAGCCGACATAAACCACATCGTTGACTCGCTAATGCCATTGTGTTTGAGGATGATGCGGGGATAGGGCCGCTCGGCATATTTGTAGATGAACTTCTCAAAGGGTTTGTCCGCTGCTTCGGCCAGGATCGCCCGATATTGCAAGGCCGATTGCCAGGCAGTCGGGGCGACGTTCATATACTCGTAGCCAGGAGTCATGGCGGCAAATGCCGCGTAGGACAGGCCCGCGCCGACGGTTTTACCGCTGCCGACCCCGCCCACACACGAGAGCTGCGTCTGCCGGGCGTGGTGCCAGTAGAACTGCCATTCCCGCAGCTCCCGGCCACCGAAATAATACTTGATGAACCAGTTGATCCCGATGCCATCGGCAGGATTACAGGCGCGTTTGAAGATTTCGATGTCAGCGGGAGTCAACTGGTAAGGTCGGGACATAACTCGCTCGATTCCCCAATTGGGGAAAACTTAGAGATAGAACCTCTGCCGGTCGGGTAGGAGGCCGGTGGTGGCCGCCAAGTAGCTGAAAGACACGGCTTGCTTGTCCTGTCGCCACAAGACCAGTTGGGCGACGAGCTGGTAGGCCAGCGTATCGGCCATCTGGCCCCAGCGAGCCGGCCCCAACCCCAACACCTCGTTAGGGTCGTAGTGGCTTTCAAACCGGAGCAACTCCTGGCTGTAGGTATCGCCCTTGCGGTACGAGGCCAGCACAACCAGGCCGCATTTACACTCCACCCCATCAGGCGAAGCGAGGGCCGGCACCTGCGCATCCAGGCAGAGGCGGCCGCTGGCGGCCGTTTCCAGGCCATTAAACAGGCGCAACACCGCATAGTGGTGCATCTGCTCGCTGAGCGTCTGGAGGTAGTTCTGCATGGTGCGGGAAACGTTTTGTCTAGGCACTCTTGGCTGCCTTCTTCTTGGATGAGGCGGGTGCAGCCGGTTCGGTTTCGGTTGCCACGCCGATGATCGGCTGGCCGTACTTCTCCGGATTCACTTCGGCCAGCTTGACCAGCAGTTCGGCCCGTTTCGCATCTAGCGGGCGCAGCGCATCCTCGACCCGGGCCAGTTCGGCCAGCAGCACCAGCTCAGGGCTATCCCCCATAAAAATCGTGCCATCGGCCATGCGGTCACCCGGCTTCAGCCGGGGCCGCTCTTTGTTGGGGTCGCCTTGCGGTCCCCACATCGTTTGGTCAGAGTAAAAAGGCAGCATTATCTATCCCCCCACACGATGAACTGGACGTTGCCGGTTCGCGTGTCGTCTTTGCTGATTTTGATGGTCTGCATCTCGGCCTGGGCAATCGCCATATTGCCTTCGGCCATCTGGATCGGCGTGGCCGCGCCATCAATGACCAGCTCCAGGTTAATCTCACTCTGGAGGGCAATGCCGCGAATGGTCGAGAGGCCGACCACAAACGGGTCCACAATGGCCGGGGTGGTGACATTAGTCCCCTTGACGCACAGGGTGAAGCTGCTGGATTGAGCGTCCAGCCAGTAATCCCCTTCCACCTTCCCGGTGATTTCATAGCTAGAGATAAATTCCCGGTCCACAACGGTCGCGCCGCCGTCCACAATTTTGATTGTTGATGCAACTTCAACAGTAATAGCCATAAAGCAGTTCCTTTCTCAAGTCGAAATTGAGGGATTCTCCCCCGATCAAAACCACTCTATGACAAAAGCTTTTGAAAATTAAGCAATGAACTTGCCAAACTCGCACCGGGCGCTCTGGAACGCGCCGCCGTGCCTTTACCGCCTCACTGGTCTGCACGTAAATCCTACCAGTAGAGCGCAACCCTACGCACCGAGGGCTAAACATCAGGGCCGGGTTTGAGCTGGCCGCCCGTTGCCGCTATCGGCGTCTCTTCCGAGAAAATTGCAGGCCAGCACTTTAATCCAATCAATCCCCCTGCGGGTATACACAAGGTTACGAGGTGAATAATGTCAAAACAATCTATTCCTACCTGGCTCAAACGAAACAACGGTTTTAGCGGCCCTTACGAGAAGATCGTCGAGGCGGCGCTGCACCACGCCCAAAACGGCGAGCATCCCCACATCGCCTTTGAAGGCACGACCCTGGAGATGGTCACGGCTATCTACATCGAACACACCAAGAAAGCCGGGGCGCTCGATGGGCTGTATCTCACCTGGCGCCACGTGGCCGACAAAATGGCCGCTTCCCTCAAGCTCCAACCGAAGGACGTGCTGCTTATCCCCGGCTTTGGCCTGGGCGCGCTGTACGATGCGGCCCGGCGCATCCAGCCGGAGATGTGTATCGTCAGCGTCGAGTGCCAGAACTGGCTGGTCCAGATCGCCGAGGCGGTCGGGATAAAGCTCATCAAGGGGGATTTTCTGGGCGGCGTCAGCCTGCCGCTGCCAATCAATAAGGTCCTGTGCAACCCGCCGATGGGCCGGCTGTGGGGCTATAACAAGGTCGAGGCCGACTTCCTGGCTTCCATCGCCCGCCATACCGTCCCCGGCGATTTGGTGGCCATCCTGCTGCCGGGCGAGCCGGGCTACTGGTGGGAGAAGCTGCCCAACGCCCACAAGCCGCTCAGGGACCTGTACAGGATCGAGGACGAGGAGCTGGTCCCCAACCCGGCCGCACCCAAGTCCATTACCTGCACCCGCTACCTGCTGGAGAGGCGCTAGGCTCCTGGTGTTTTCCAGCACCCCCCCCAAAATTTTGGGCAAGCCCCGAATGAAAAATTCAACCCCGGACGTGTGAGCAGCTAACGGGTAGCGTGCAATTCTCAATTCAGGAACTACCCCCTGGTGAGGTTTTTCTTATTAACCCTGCTAGGGGGAATACCCCTCCCCCCTGACGTTGGGTTATGGTGAAACTTTTCTTATTAACTCTTACCCACGAAAGGACTTAACCAATGTCAACTTCTACCAAACCCCAAAACGAAATCGTTGTCGCGCTGACCAAAGACCGCAATGATTGTATCATCGTGACCCTGTTCGACGTTCACGGCGATGCGATGAAAGCGAAGGTGGCCGAAGCCGGCTTTGAAGGCACGAAGTTTGCCGGCAAAGAAGCGATTAAACGCTCCGGCGCTATCGTTCAGTTGATGAAGAAACTGAACGTTGCCAAGAAGCACTTCATCGCCAACGGACACAACTATTGGTCCTGCACCATCGAAGGCTTAGCCTGAGTCGAATCAAAAGCAAAGCTTGCTCGCAAGAGCAGGCTTGCTTTTTTTTCACCGCTTATCGTCTGCCAAAATGTGCCATTGTGTGCCACCGGCGAAGGATGGCCGGGCATTGGCAGTGAACGAGATTGTTTTTTTTCACGCCTTCGTGTGAGAGGATGTCACTTTTCCCGGCGTTTCGACTAATCCGATGTGACCAAATGCGTCCTTACGCGCTCTCTATGATGATTGCATCCCTCTGGGATGGCTTAGGCTTTTTCCCCAATTGGGGAATAGTGAGGCTTTTCTTATTCGGCCTCTCCCTATATACTAACTTTACACTCTCAACGAAAGGATTTATCCGATGTCTAATCTAAAAGCTAATTCGTTACCTTCTGGTGCTGATAGTCCCCTGGCTTTGCTCGATGCTCAAATGCAGGTAGCTCATCAGGTCTATCAAGTCAAAGTTCTTAGTCGTAACGACAATAAGTTTGTCCCTGACGGCAAATATCAGTACGTTCCGCTCACTGAGGCTTATCGGCGCTTCAAGCGATAAAATAATTTTAATAACCCTCAAACCGGCTTTTCCCCAATTGGAGAAAAGCCGGTTTTTTTATCTCTGAAAGGATTTATCCGATGATTAACATTGTCTCTGCCAAATGGTACGGCAAGGGCAAACGACCAACAGACATCTATGTTGGCCGGCCTTCGCTCCTGGGCAACCCCTTTGCCGCCAAGCCCTCCAAGTACGCCAAGCAGAGCGTTAGCTCTGATGCCCAGGCCGTTGCTCAATATCGGCCCTGGCTTAGAGAGCAGTGGCGCACCAATCCTGAGATTAGGGCTGAACTGTTGCGCCTGGCCCGGCTCTATATGGAGAGTGGCACGCTGCATCTGATTTGCTGGTGCAAGCTCAAGGTCAACGACGATACACCCTGCCACGCTGATGTCATCCGTGAGGCGATTGAGGGCATCATCGCTAAAGGCTTAGTCTAATCCATTCCTTCCACGTGGAAGGGTATTGGTAGATAAATTCTTATGGGCCGCCCCACCTTGGGGCGGCCTTTTCATTTACAGAAAGGAATCTCCTATGTCTCCCAACATCAATTTCTCTCTCGTCAAAACGCTAAGCGTTGAGGATGGCACGCTCAACGTCTGGTACAAATCCGGCGTATTTCGCCAGTTCATCAGCGTAGACCTGAACCATCTCAAAGAGCAGGCTCAAAAGGCCGGTAAGACCATTCACGGCCTGGAGCCTGAGCCTGCACCCCAAAGCCCTGATGCCTTAGCCCAGGTGCTTGGCCTAAACCCTGAGAAGGCCAAGCACCTCGAAGGCGCTGACCGCATCAACTTTTGGCGCAATGGCTCACTGCACCTACAGGCCAATTGGGGCAGCCGAGGTATCAAGCTGGCTTGCCCTACAGCCGTTATCACCGATGCTGACCTAGTAATGCTATTCCTCTCCTGGGGCTGGCAGCAGCTTGGTGACAAGCTCTACTTCAAGGCTAACGAATCCTCCCTGGTCCGGCTCTAATCCCCCTAGCCCCAAGGCTCCTCGCTCCGAGGGGTCTTGGGGTGAGTAGGTTTTTTCTTATTTTTAATCAACTTCACTTACGAAAGGACACTCTCATGAAACCCCAAGACCTTCTCAAATCCATTATTGAATCCCTGCCGCTGCCCAAATCCATCAAGATGTGGACCTGCGGCAACTGCGGCGCGACCAACAGCGACATCGTTCATAGCTACTGCCAGTTTTGCGGACAATAAGCGATGGCACTCACATTAATCCGCCCTGGTGAGAAGCTGGTCTACTCTACGCGCTGGGATGACCCTGACGCCGACCGCACCGACGCGCCTGAAGGCCGCATTGCCTTTGAAATTGTCATCCACGACGAACAGCGTGATGAACGATTAGCCGCACTCAACCAACGCCCCACCCTGTTCACCTTCCTCAAAACGGAAGCCCGCTCTCACGTCTACGCTTAGTCCTGAGCTTGTCGAAGGGCTTAAGTTTCAACCCATTCGGCCTTACCCTGAGATACAGGGTAAGGCCAATCTTTTTTTGGAGAATTACCCGATGAGGAATCAAGCTCAAAAACTCGAATTGATTGACCGCGTTATCAACGCGATGGTCACCGCCCAACTCAAAGAAATGGAGCAAAAGCTCAGGGCGGCCCAGGCTCAGGCCGGCCAGCTCGAAAAACAGTACGGGAAGGGGCGGCGCTCCTAGTCCAGAGGGCTAGGGGTTATGGTGTAGTTTTTCTTATTTTAATCTTGGCTCTCACTTAGCCAGTGAAGGGCCTTACTACGAAAGGATGTGTATCATGGCTTCTGGATATTCAAAACTCTTACTCATTGGTAATCTTGGCGGTGACCCCGAAATGCGCTACGTTGGCAGTGGTCAGCCCGTTACCAACTTCGCTCTCGCCGTCAACAACAATTGGACCGACCAGAACACCGGCGAAGTTCACGAGACGACTGCCTGGTATCGCGTTTCCGTCTGGGGCAAACAGGCCGAAACCTGCAACACCTATCTCCACAAAGGCCGCCAGGTGATGGTTGAGGGTCAACTGACCTTCGACAAAGAAACCGGCGGTCCGCGCATCTGGCAGGACCAGAACGGCAAGCCGCGGGCCAGCTTCGAGGTCAAGGCCTTTGATGTCCGCTTCCTGGGCAGCGCGAACGGCTCGAACGGCAACGGCTCCACCAGCACCAGCCGGCTGGCCGATGTCGAAGAACTGACTGAGGACGAAATCCCGTTCTAAGCACAACGAAAAAAGCGTGAGGGCATCACCCTCACGCTTTTTTTTGACCGCTTATCCCCCCTGATTCCAAATAATTTTTTTCAAAAATCTAAGATCGTTCCCTGTTCCTGATTTTCGATTTCCCCAATTGGGGAATCTGTAGCTCATTCTCGCCTTTGGGCGAGAGTGGGCTTTTTCTTTTTAGTCACTCACATCCCAAAGGAGATTTCTCATGTCGAACTATCACACCATCATTCACACCGACGGCGGCGCTTCACCTAACCCCGGCGAGGGCGCTTACGTCGCCATCTTACAAAATGGCGACCGGACCGCCGTGGTGCGCGGTTACGCGCCTCACGCCACTAATCAACAAATGGAGCTGGCCGCCGTCATCGCCGGTCTGCACGCCCTCAAATCCACGCGCATCCCGGTCCAGGTCTACACCGACAGCCAATACGTCGAAGCCGGCGCTTCCACGTGGATTAAGGGCTGGCGCAAAAACGGCTGGAAAACCCGCGATGGTAAGCCGCTGGCCAACGTCGAACTCTGGCAGGAGCTGGATTCGATTATGGCTAAATTCGTCATCAGTTGGCACAAAGTTGACGGTCACGCCGGCGTCGAGATGAATGTCAAGGCCGATCACCTGGTAGGGGACACCCGCGACGCACGTGGAATCGCCAGCCGCTATCAAATTACCGACATCTCCACCATCGAATCAACCTGGAACTTTACCCAATTTCAAACCCAGCAGGTCAATCCCCTCGTCGCTCAAATGCGCAAGGAGCTGGCCGGCCTGCTCGATCCGAGCCTATCCGGTGATATGACCGCCTCTTTAGCCAACCTTCAAGCCAAGCTGCGAAAGGAGTAACATGACAATCCAAATCCTATCCCACGAGACGCACATTCACGTCGCCGTCATCAACGGCGCAGGTGAAATCACCGGCTGGCAGTTTATGCCCTTTTACACCCTGGCCGATCTGTATCCCCAACACGTAAAATGGATGCTCAACCGCACCGCGCTGACCCGACCCGATGCCGAAGAAACCTTGCGTAATGTTAGAGTCTTCACCGGCACGGTATTCCTGAAGCTGAGCGAAACCGAGGAGCAGGACATTCAGGACGGTAAAACCGACCTGATTGACACGCCGGTCCACGTGACCTTTCCCAACGGCGCGACCGAATCTTACACGCTCAACTCGCTCTGGTCCTCAGCCACCAAGAGCCAAACCCTGACCGGCCACACCAAAGAAATCAATTCGGCCCTGCGCAAAATCTACAATTACGCCGAAGCTGGGGTCCGAGCCGGCCGGGGAACTAGAGGCGGCTTTGCGAATGGCAAGGTCAAAGATTATCCCGTTCGCTTTGTCCCGATGGGGACCCTCCTGAGCCTGGCCCCAGGCGTCGAGAAACCAATGGGTGATGGTGAGTTCATCATTCGCGCTTCTGATGCCGCGATTTTACGCCGGGCGCTGGTCTGCAAGCCGTTCAGCCTGGAACAGTGGCGCTTCAGCACCCAGATCGCCTCTCAAGTGAAGCATCCCTTTGACAAAGAAGGCGTCATCTATGAACTGCTGCCCCACGTCGCTCAAGGGATTGAACGCATCAATGACCATTCCGAGTTTATTGCCCACGCTTTCAAATTCGGGATGAAAGAAGAATCCCGCGAGCGGCTGCTGGACCTGGCCGACCAGATGTATGACCATCCTGATCTGAATCTCAGCCTGTCACCTGATAAAGCGCGGACCATCTTCGACACCATAACCACCGGCCGGCCCAAGAGTGTCCAGGGCTTCATCGCCATCGCCGGCCCGGCGGAAGGAACCGCCATCTTCCCCTCCAACGCCCAGCGTTTTATCAAGAGTGAGCTGTACCTGCTGGCCCGCTATCCGGTCAATAACAGCCGCTGCATTATGCCTGTCATTGCCGTGCAGGAAGGCCCAATCTCCGATTTCCTGAACCGTATCGAACAATTTCAAGGCACGCTCTTTGGCACGGATGGAACTGGCCGCTTTATGGCTGTGGGTCAATTCATCGTGGTCCCTGATGAGTGCTTCCCCGCCGGCTATGAAGATGTCAAAATCCTGGCTTGCTCCAAGAACATCAAAGCCTATTCCACGTGGAAATCGGCCGCCGATGTCAAGGCCATGCAGGATGGCGACACCTCGATGAAGCTCACCGGCTACATCAGCGTTTGCCAGTGGGCGCACATGCTCAATGCGGTGATGGTTGATCCCGAAGTCTGGAAAGAAGCGAATGGCGATTTTGACTACGATGAGGGTGAAGCTATTCCTGAATGTGAGTTCCCCCTGACCTTTGAAGCCTTCCGGCGTGAATGGTTCAGCACCGCCGGTCTCGCTGTCTCGAAGCTGCCCAAAATCTACACCTTCGACGAGGCCAATGCACCCCGCACCAAAACCTTGGTAGACACCCTGGCCGGCGCGATGGCTGTCGGGATGGCCGCCAACATCAACCTTTTAATTCTCCAAACGGACCCCCGCAAATGGAGTCATCTAGCTACACGAATCGGAACGGATGACTTCTTCTACGCTCAGATGGTGGCCAAGGGTTACATCGTCGAGGCATATCCTGAAGAAATGGTCAGTTGGATCATGGAGATTTGCGAGTGCTGCGAGAAAGAAGCCAAGCGGGTAATCCGCATGTTCTATGTCTTGAGCTTCTTTATCCAGTGTGGCGTGGATGGCTTTAAGACCAATCTCGATAACATCGGTGGGATGAAAGCCTTGACCAAAGAGGTCCGCCGCATCTGGAAAATCTTGACCGAGGAGCTACTCGTTTCCACCCGGCTGATTGATTACAACCCCAAGAAATCGCCGACCGCGCTGCGCGACCGCGATCACCTGCCGGCGTTTGCCGAGGATGAGGAAACCTTCGGCATCTCCGAAACGCTGATGAAGTATGCCGTGAACGGCTTCACCTGGGACGGCCTGCCCTATCGGCTGGAATTACCCGAATACCTGCACTTGGGCGCGCTGCCGGACAGCTTCAAATACTTCGCTATCGGCCCCCGCACCCTCGAAGAACTGGAAGCCTGCCGCCTGCTTCGCAAAATCTGCCGCGATGAGCTGGCCCGGCGCTCGATGATGACGCCGGCTGATTGGGTGCTGTTTGCCGAGAAGTTTTGGACGCCCATCCTGGTGGACTTCCAGCAGAGTGCCCGCGTGATCCTGCGCTACGACCGCAAGGTAGGGCCGGATGGTAAAGCGGTCTACAGCGTAGCCAAGGAACGTAAGTTCCCGACCCTGGTAGGGATTAGCTGGGAGCGAATCGCCCACCTGTTATGGTTCGCCTTCCACGATACCGGCGGTAAATCGGTTGGCTCAACCGTGCCGCTGTTCTGGGTGGAGCAGCTTCGACCTCATCTGTTCGATATCCTAAAGTACCAACCTGGCCGGCTGGACCTGAAAGATGAGTTTCGCCAGGTGGTAGTTGGGGTAGATAAAGCCGGCATCGAGCGCGACAAAACCTACCTGGTGGATGTCCGCATCGAGCGGGTGCATGAGGAGCTTACCATCGAAGGCGAGACGCTGCTGGTTGAGCGCAGCCGGAATTATATCGAGTTCCCCGACGGGCGCTACATCATGTTCCCCAAGGACGGCCCGCTCTTGAGTGGATCACGCTTCACCTTGACGATTACCCGCGACGGCTCGCGTGATATAGGCCATTTCATCAGAGCTATTCCAGTCGAAGGCTACGATTTGGCCGAGCGCCTGGCTGCCCTCGTTGCCCGGCTTTAGCTCTCCCCCCGGCGGGGGTGTGGGTGAGGTTATTCTTTTAGTTTTCTAGTGGAGTAGCCTCTACCCCCGCTGTGGGGTTTTTGTGGTGTTTTTCTTATGGTTCTCCTGCCGGGATAGGCTTCCGACTTGGCGGCCTCAAGTGTGGGAGAACCAATCATTTTCTATGGGCTTAAAGGAGGCCCGCCGACCATGAGTAAATCTACTCAACCCAACTCAACCGAATCTTTGCTCTCTGCCAAAGTCGCTGCTGCCCATGCTCGCCGCGAATCGCTCAAAGGTATGGGGACCGCGAACGTCCTGCCGACCAACTATTACTCCCCCACCCGCGCCCAGATCGAGGAAATGCTGGTGGCCCTCGTCGCCGATGCCGATTGGCGCAATGAAATCGAGCAGGAAGAAGCCTCCGGCAACACCGTGTTCGTGTTCCGCAAGCGCAATCTGACCGTTGGCGAACAGCCGACCATTATCCGCTATGGCTACAGCGCCCAGGTTGAGGATATCGTCCTAACCGTCACCGGCGCCGCGATGCCCGCCGGCTTCGACATCAGCCAGGTCAAGCCCCACGAAGTCGTTGCCGCTGAAAAAGCGAACGACAAGCGCAAAGCCGCTGTTAAGAGCGAGAAGAAACGCCTGGAAGCGTTTGCTCGCCTGGGCTTCTAAGCTCACCTCCCAAAAAAGCAGCTCGCCTCAAGGGCGAGCTGCTTTTTTTTGACCGTTATAAATCTTTTCAGGAGAATCTAACAATGGCGCAACAGAACCAACGGTTTGTTTGTCCCAAATGCCGGCGCTGGCGCAACAGCCGTGGCCGGCCCTTTAAGTCGCAGGCCGCGGTTGACCAGCATGCCCAAACCTGTGCTGATGTCCCGCCCCTGTCTGATCCGGTTTCCGAAGATTTTGATCTGGAGATGACTCAACTCCTGGCCGAGGATGAATCGGATGGTGTCTTTTGGGGGCTGGCTTGGGAGCTGGGTGAATGGTAATCACGAAGTCCCCCGTTAGGGGGAAAGAGCCTTGGGGAACCCCAAGGTTCTTTTTTTCTCGCTTATGGATTCCCCAATTGGGGAAATCGGGCTAACGCCCCGCTGTATGGCCCTCAGATACTTTTTTTGGCGCATCATGCGGTTCTCCATTAGGGGTGTGGGGATTCGCTGCCGATTTCAGGCCAAAACGTGGCCCTAACGGGCTTCGATTTGAGGGATATAGATGCGTTCTGAGTTGGTGATGAGACAATACAGGCTGATGAACAGAGCTTGCGTTGGCACGATTGTGCCATCTTCGCCAGGTCCCTGCCGGCTTTCCTGAGCCAGCGCTTCGGCCACGGTTAAGAACTGCTCGCGCAGCTCGCGGGCATCGCCCTGGTGAACAGCATGGCCGTCACAAAACCTGACCGGGATTGGGCAATCTTCTTCCCACAGGATAAAGCCGGCCAGGTCATCCAGGTGAGATAAAGCCGCCTCAGTCCAGGCGGCAACTTGAGCAGGGGTAAGCATGGTGACTCCTAAATTCTTGTTCGAGATCGGCGATTTCGGTTTCCAGGTCCTCGATTTCGATGAGCAGCTCTGGCGGCGCATCAATGCCCAGCAGCGCCTGGCGCTCCTTGAGTTTGTTTAGCCGGCGGTACTTGGCGACGAGAATCTTCTTTTCGCTGTCGTTGACCGGTTCAGGCGGCACGGTGGCCAGCAGCTCCTTAATCCGCCGGTACAGCTTCATCGTGCTGACTGGCTTCTGAAAGAAGTCGCTGGCCCCGGCCGCGATGGCTTCCTGCCGGGTGCGTTTGTCTCCGAACGCGGTGACGACGATCACCGGGAGGCAAGAATCTATTTTTCGGATGGCTTCCAGCACTCTCAGGCCGCCCACGCCGGGCAGCCGCAAATCCAGCAGCACCAGGTCCGGCAGCGGGCCGACCAGGCGCTGGATCGCATCGTACCCATTCTTGACGACCTCAAACTCGAACTGGCTCTGCCCTGTCTCCATATCCGGAGCGTACATGTGCAGCAGATTTTCGAGAATGAAAGCGTGCTGATCTTCAATTATTAAAAGTTTCGCGGCCATCCAACACCGCCGTAAATTTGTTAATCTCCTGCAAAGCCGTGGCGAGCTGGCTGCGCAGGTCAATAATTTGTTCTTTGAGCTGCAAAATCTCGTTGCTCAGTCTCCGGTTTTCTTCGATCAGCGTTTGCCGTTCCTGGCGCAGTTCAGCCCGGTCGCGCCGGGCCTCCCAGGACAGAATCCAGGCAATGATGCCGCCACCGACATAGGCCGCCAACAGCAGAAAACCAAACACCAGGAATAGGGACATATCGGTGACAGGCATCGTCCGACTCCTGATTATGACGCGCTCAGGACCAGATTGCCCAAGGTCACGTGCGCTTTATCGAGTTCCACGGGGCCGCTTGGCCCCAGCAGGTCTACAACACTCAGGCCGTTGCCGGCACCTGAAATGTCGAAGAAACCGAAATTGGTGGCCGCATAGATCGGCACGGTCCCGCCGGTTTTGTATTGGAGGCCGTAGGCCAACGTCGCCAGGGTTGAACCGCTGAAATACTCTTTGGTCCCTAAAGCGTCATCCTCGACGATCAGGCCGCTCACCAAGTCCCACTCGCGGCGGTAGTTATTAGTCAGATTTTCCAGAAACAGCACATCTTCGTCCACGACGATGCCCTCGCCGGCGGTCGGGTCCAGGTCAATGATGCTCAGATCGTTGGCGGCCAGCAGATTCTGGAACTTGCGCTCGCTGACCAGGCGAAACTGCTCGTTGACGGCCACAGCCGCGATATCGAAGGCCATTAAAGCGAAAATGAGGATGTGGCGCAGTTCGCCCACAAAAACCACGTTTGCGTCTTTCGCCCAGGCGGTCGCAGCGGTGCGGCCGTTGGTGGCTGCACCAATCGCGGTCGAGGCGAAGCTGATGTGGTCTACCATCAGGTAGAATTTGGATTGAAGTTTGCGGCGATCCATAGATGCCATAAGAAGAACCTCCTTGTGGGGGATAGATTAATAAGTCTCTCCCATCTTATTCCAAGAACTTTTCAAAACCCACACTTATAACGATAGTTTTTCAAATCTTTTAAGCGTATGCTGGATGTGGGTTTTGTGGGAGCATCATTGGGCGGTCGCGGGGGCCTAACGGCCCGATTGTTGGGGCGTCCCCCTTCGGGGATTTCCAAGGGTCATTAGCCCCGCGGCCAGACCCGAAATATTCGTAATTTTTCCCCAATTGGGGAAGGGCGGCTCAATCGAGCCGCCCTTTTTTTATTTTGCACAGCCCCCTTACGGGACAGAAAGGAACTCTCCCCATGCCCATGTACAAGACTCCAATCAATTTTCAGGGCCGCTTGTATTCCGTCTACCGGACTATTTTTGATGCCTCCGGTCAGTTGGCCCTGGCTCTGGTCGAGGATTCCGGCAATCTCTTTCACGTTGCTTCGTGTCAGCACCGGCAACTCGACCTGGATGTAGATGAGACAGTTCTTAACGACTACGCTGAAACGGATGACATGATGTGGCTGCTGACCCTGGCCGGTATCGTTGAGTTTTTGGGTAAACGAGCGCCAGGTACGGATTACCCGATCTGCCGGCTCGTCGCCGAATTACCCACTATCGAACCCATCAACTTACAGTAGAAAGGAACATCCCCTATGCAGTTATCACTCTTTGACGACGCTTCGGAGTACCCGAAGGGGTACGCACCCCCGGTCGAGGCCGCTCCCCTGATAGGAGAAGTGCGGACGAACGGGGCATCTGCTGTCGCAAAACCTAATTTGGATTATCGCATCACGGTGCAGGACCCGATTGGTTCAGGCGGCCAGGCGGCCAAAATCCGGCAGAATATCGAGATTATTCGCCTGCTCAAGCGGCTGAAGGAAGAAAAGCGCCAGGCCACGCCGGAGGAGCAAAAGCAATTGGTCCTCTACACCGGCTGGGGCCACTCCGGCCAGCTCTTTCACCCTCAACCCAGGAGCAAATGGATTGATTTCCAGGCGGAACTGAAGCCGCTGCTCGATGAACACGAATGGCGCGCGGCCAGCTTCTCGACGATCAACGCCCATTACACCACGCCCGAAGTAATCGCTTTTAAGTGGGATGTGCTGGGGCAGTTTGGCTTCACCGGCGGGCGCATTCTGGAGCCGGCTGCCGGCGCGGGCCATTACATCGGCCTGATGCCGCCGGACATCAAGGCTCGCAGCGAAATCTATGCCTGCGAGCTGGACCTGCTCAGCGCCCAGGTAGTAAAGCAGCTTTACCCCTCGGTCAAGCTCCACGTCGGTGGCTACGAGACGACGACCTATGATTCCGACTTCTTTGACTTGGCGATCTCCAACGTTCCCTTCGCCGATCTCCAGGTACATGACCCCTCGATTTATGAGAATGGACGCGCCCACCTCTCGGACATCGGCCTGCACAACTACTTCTTTGTCAAAGCGCTGGAGCAGCTCCGGCCGGGCGGCCTGCTGGCCTTCATCACCAGCCGTTTCACGCTGGATGCCCACGATACCAAGGTGCGGGCCTATCTCGACCACGTGGCTTACTTCCTGGGCGCGGTCCGACTGCCGGTGACGGCTTTCAAAAAGAACGCCCACACCGAGGTGACGACTGACATCATCTTCCTGATGAAGCGGGAGCATCCCAAGACAACAGACCGCGGCGAGTGGGTAGATACGGTCAAGATTGATGATTACCGCCTGAACTGCCACTACAACCGCTATCCTGATATGATGCTCGGCGAGATGCAGCTCGAAGGCGGCCGTTATGAGGATGCCTACGAGTGCGTGGCCCCCAAGAACTTCGACATCGGCGGGGCGCTGGACGAAATCCTGGCCGGCGATCTCCTGCCCAGTGGCATCTACAAACCGGCGCCGCCACGCCCGCGCCGGCAGATCGTGGTGGAGTCCTATACCTTCGATAATCCCCCGGCCGACCCCTGGATCAGACCCGGCAGCTATGCGATGGATGACTGGTATCGCATCTGGCAAATGCGCCGCGGCGGGGCTTGGGTGCGGGCCAACCTCGAAGGCCGGCAGCTTCAGCGAGTACGCGGCCTGATCGAAATCCGCGATGCCTTTCATCGGACCATCCAGGCTAACGTCACCTTTGAATCGGCCGAGCATCTGAAAAAGGTGCAGCAGGAGCTAAATACCGTCTACCGGCGCTTTGTCGCCAAGTGGGGCTTTTTGCACGAGCCGGCCAACATCGCCGCCTTCGGCGAGGACGTGGACAGCGACAATATCCTGGCCCTGGAACGTTGGGACCCTTTCACCGGGCGGGCCGAGAAAGCGGCCATCTTCAGCGAGCGGCTCATCCAGCCGGAAACCCGGCCGGAGCATGCCGACGATCCGATGGATGCCCTCATCATCGCCCTGCGGGAAACCGGACAGGTAGCCCTGCCCCGTATGACTGAGCTGACCGGCATGCGCGAGGATGACTTGATCGAGAAGCTGGCTGGAAAAATCTTCTATGACCCCGAGCTAAATCTATGGGTCACCGCTGACGAGTATCTCAGCGGTAACATTCGGCAGAAGCTGGCCATGGCCGAGCATGCGGAACAGATGGAAGATGAAAAGCGATACACCGGCGTCCCGACCCGAAGCTACGATGCCAACATCCTGGCCCTGAAGGAAGTGATGCCGCGCGAGGTAGGGCCAAAGGACATCTTTGTGCAGCTCGGCTCGCCGTGGGTCCCGCCGGACATCATCAGCGACTTTATCATGCGCGAACTGTTCAGCGATCCCTCCTGCCGGCGCGGCACGATCAAGGCTCAGTACGTCAATGTCCTGGGCTGCTGGCGGCTGGAACTGCGTGACATCGGCCAGCTTCGGGCTTCACAAGAGAACCGGCAGACCTGGGGAACCAACCGCATCGAGGGCGTGGACCTGATTGAAAAATGCCTCAACGGCCAGCAGGCCACGATCTACGACACGTGGACGGACGACCAGGGCAAGGAGCACAAGGAAGTCAACCAGGAGGCCACCCTGGTGGCCCGGGCCAAGCAGAACGATATCCGGGCCGCCTTTGACAAGTGGGTTTGGATCAATGATGAGCGCACCGAGCGCCTGGTCAAGATTTATAACGAGAAGTTCAACAGCACCCTGCCCCGCAAGTTTGACGGGACGCCGGTCAACTTTCCCGGCCTGAACCCGGCCATTACCCTGCGCCAGATTCAGAAAGATGTCATCTGGCGCGGCTTGCAGGAAAAAGCCTTGATGATGGCCCATGCCGTGGGCTTTGGCAAGACCTACAGCCTGACCGGGCTAACGATGCGGCTCAGGCAAACCCGGCTGCGCCAGCGGATTATGATCGTGGTCAAGCGGGCCACGTTTGGGCAGTTCGTCCAGGCGTTTCGCCACGCTTACCCACTGGCCAAAATCTCGCCCATCGCCTCCGGTCAAACCCCGGCTCATCGCCGCCGTCAGATCGCACGGATTGCGACCGAGGATTACGACGTGATCATCACCACCCACCCGGTCATGTCTAAAATTCCGCTCAAGCCGCAAACCAGGCTTGACTACCTGAACGCGCAAATGGAGGAAATCGAGGCGGCGATCCTGGCCGCCAGGGGCAGCGACATCTCGACCAAGGAGCTAGAGAAAGCCAAAGCCAGGCTGTCGAAAAAGATCAAGGACGCCATGAGCAAGGGCGTCGAGCCGGACCCTAACACCCTGTACTTTGAGGACTTGGGGCTGGACGCGCTGCTGGTAGATGAGGCGTCCGCTTATAAGAACCTCTGGTTTCATTCAATCATGACCCGCATCAGCGGCATTGGCGGGACCGAGTCGGGCCGGGCCTTTGATATGTTCCTCAAGGTCCGTCACCTGCAGGCGCGCGGCGGTTTTGTTTGCTTTGCGACCGGGACCCCGGTGGAAAACTCGATCAGCGAGGTCTGGGTCATGATGCAGTTCCTCATGCCCGACCGGCTGCGCGAGCTGGGCCTGCACCACTTCGATGCCTGGGCCGCGACCTTCGGGAAAGTAGTCACCGGCGTTGAAATGAAGCCCGATGGCTCAGGCTTCCGCATGGCCTCCCGCTTCGCCAGCTTCAACAACCTGGTGCAGCTCAAACGGCTGTGGCGCGAAGTCGCCGACACCCGGATGAGCGCCGAGGAGGCCGGCATCGAGCGACCGCCCTTGATGACGGGGAAACCCATCGGCAAGCAGGCCGAACCGTACTCCGAGTTGAAGCGGATCGTCAAAACGCTGGCCAACCGGGCCAACAACCTGGGCGACGTGGATCCGTCCGTAGATAACATCCTGGTCATCATGAACGACGCCGACAAGGCATCGCTCGATGCGCGGCTGTTGGGCCGCTTCCCCGAGATGGACGAAAACGGCAAGTGGACCGGCGAGTACATCCATGTGACCGAGGATTACCCCGGCAGCAAGGTCAACATGTGCGCCGACCAGGTGGCCGAGATTTACCGGCAGACCACCGGCGTGGAACTGCCCGACCGGCCCGGCTTCCACAACCTGACTCAGCTTATCTTTCTGGATTCTTCGACGCCGGTCAAGAAAATGGGCAGCCCGACGGTGCGCCTGCCGATTCTGGATGAGGACGGCAAACCCACCGGCGAAAGCCGCGAGGTCTACGATCCCGACAATATAATTGCCTTCACCGTCTACGAGGACCTGTACCAGAAGCTGGTGGCACGCGGGGTCAAACCTGAACACATCGCCTTCGCCCAGGAGTACGGTGACGACCTGAAAAAAGAAAAGCTGGCGGCGATGCTCAATGCCGGCAAAATCCGCGTTTGCATCGGCCACACCGAGATCATGGGCATTGGGCTGAACTGCCAGCGCCTGCTGGTGGCCCTGCACCACCTGGATTGCCCCTGGAAACCGGCCTGGCTCGAACAGCGGGAAGGCCGCATCTGGCGGCAGGGCAATCTCTGCCCGGCCATCTCGATCTACCGCTACGTCATGGGCGGTTCGTTCGACGTGTACCGCTGGCAGACGGTCGAGCGCAAATATGCCTTCATCACCGCCTTCAACTCGGATGACATGACCCTCAACTCCATCGAGGACCCCGGCATGGCGGTCCTGTCGGCGCGGGAAATGACCGCGCTGGCCACCGGCAACCCGGCGATCATTCGCCAGGTCGAACTGCAAACCCGGCTGCGCATCCTCTCGGCCCAGAAACGGGCCTTTGACGATGCCCAGTACCAGGCCCGCGGCCGGCTGCGCCGGTTGATCGCTGAGCGGGAGGACGAACAGGACAAGCTCAACCGGCGGCTGCCGATCATGCAGCGGGTCGAGGCCGAGGGCCTGGAACCGGCGCTAACGCTGGGCCAGCAGCTCTATGATCTGTGCGCGTCTCACTTCGAAGTGTTCGAGGAAAAGGTGGAGATTGCCGAGCTGTACGGCCTCAAGGTGTACTATGAGGGCATCCCCGAAAAAGAGGAAAAGCCCAAGGTCATCCACCAGCAGAAGGTAGACCGTAACTTTTGGGGTGCAGCCGAGTCCGTGCCGCTGCCAGCCAGCGGCGAGGCGGCTGCGCCTGCCGCAACCGAAGCGCCGGGAGAACCCCCGCCCCCCGCCGCCCCACCCAAGCGGAAGGTGGAGCGATCTGTCTACCTGGAAAGCGAGGAATTTCAGTTCCGCTCCGTGTTCGATCTACGCATCAGCGAGGATACCCGGGCCGCGCTCAATGCCAATGTGCTCAAGGGTATCTTTGAGCATGAGCTGCCGGCAAAAATCCGCGCCTACGAGGAATTCATTCGCCAGAAGGATTACGAGATCGCCGAGACGGACAAGATGCTGGCTCGACCGTTCGAGCATGCGGACGAAATGGCCGCCATCGAGGCCGAACTGAGCGGCGTCGAGCGGGAAATCCGCGACACGCTGGGCGAAGCTGACGCGGCTGAAAACCGCCAGGCGGCACGGATTGCTTTAGAGATCGGGCAGTTTGCCGAGGAAATCATCGAGGCTTCAGAACCCGATGATGACGAGGCTTCCGACGCCGCTTCCGGCGCGTCCGAAGGGACGCCGCAGGAGTAAGATGTGGCCTAAAATTTACGAGAAAGGAGAATCGAATGGCTAGAAAGCCCTACACCCCCATTGCTTCGCTGCGCGAGCTACAGGCTGCCGAGCGTGACCTGAAAGCTATCCCCGGCTGGGAACAGATCGGCGAAGCGATGCGCAAACACAACCAGGTTGGCTATAAAGCGATGGCTTACCTGCTGCAAGGCAAAACCGCCGAAGAACTGAAAGAAGGCGAATAAGCTTCTGTATCCCCGAAGGGGGATAATTCAAAATGGGGGGCGTTAGCCCCCCTCGTTCCCCAATTGGGGAAAAGGAGAACCATGTCTTATCGCATTATCAAAATAGCCGAATTTGACCTGTCTTGCGAGGCTATAAGTTGGCTGAAGGAGTGTACCACCGCCATGAACGAGCAGGAAACCAGTGATTATGTGCTGGACCTGTCCCGTACAGAGTTGGAGGCTGTAGACAAGGACAGCATTGACCTGGATGAAGTAGCAGCGTTCATCAAAGAAGTTGAGACGCTGCCTCCAGATATTTATGAAATCAGAGTGAGGTAAAGACGATGCTGACCATGCCTGAAGAAAAGAAAAGTTCGATAACCAAAATTTTAGAGGAGATCCTGTTGGGCGAATCCCGCCTGGTCATCTTCAGCGTGAAAGGCCAGTTGTTCAAAGCCCGGTTTAGCCAGTACAGCACCATCCTGCACCTGTGGACCCCGGCCGGCTGGCAACTCTACTACCGCGCGGACCGGAAGATACCGGATGAGGATATCTACGACATGGCCGCCAAAACCGCAACGATGCTGGCTACTCCGCGTCAATAATGTCCCCGCCTTCAAGCTGCCCGAATTGGGGCTGCCCGTTGCCCTGGTAGATAAAGTTCATATCCCCTTTGACAAAAATCTGCTTGAACTGGGCACCTTCTAAATAATCCTCGGCGTCCTTGCTTTCGTTGCCTTCCGGCGCGGCCAGCGGCTTGACCGGCACAACGGTGGCCAGGAGCTTGATCGCCTTGAGCATATCGCTGGCCTTGACTTCCATCGCCGGATCGGCCCCGGCCGGGCGTTTGCCCAGGGCGAGGGACACCAGGCCCTCGTAGATGTCGCGGTAGCGGGGAATGACAATTTCCTGAATGGCGCTGGACATTTGGGCGGCTAACGCCGCCTTGTGCGGCTCCAGCGCCCCCTCTTTGGCCCAGCGATACCAGGTGCGTGGGGCCACGCCCACTCTGCGGCAGGCCGACTCGATGGTGTAAACCCGCCCATCTTCGTCCTTGCCGTGAAAGAGCAGTTCCAACACCTGGCTGACGAGGTATTCATCCTGGCAGACTTGCAGGCCATGCGGTGTCAGTGAGAGATCGTCCATACTGCCATTTTATGGTGCTTAATTTTGAAAGTGAAGGGTGTCATAATCGAGTTTGAAAGGATGATACCCTATGGACACAATACTCAACCCTGTCGCTGTTCCCGGCTGGGAGCAGCTTCTCCGTGAACACCCAACCCGCGCCCGAGTCTTGCAAGCCCTGACCAACCTTGAACTGGGCTATTACTTCGGCCAGAAGCCGGCCCTGCCCACCCGTAAAACCATCCTCGCCGAAGCCATTCGCCTGGGCGCGGACCTGTCGCCCACGTCCGGCCAGGCAGTGCAGCGCCATCTCGACGAGCTGGTGCAGGCCGGCCACGCCATCCGGCTGGACAAGGGCAAATCGCCCTGGAAAAGCTGTTACGCCCTGCTGCCGGCAAAGGAATAACCCCATGATTTTTACCATGCCCTACCTCCCTGAAGCCTCGGTTAACCATTCCCACACCCGCAACCGCCACACCGGCCGGCCGGTCAAAAAACGCGAGGCGATGAAGTGGCAGATGGTCCTGGCTCAAAAGGTCCGCACCTGGGCCGATGAGCACAGGATCAGCCTGCCGCTGGGCGGCCACGTCGTTATCTGGCTGACCGCCGAGTTCCCCAAACAGCCGGGGACCAGGCCGAACGCCGATAATTTTTTAAAAATCGCCCAGGATGCCATCGCCGAGGGCCTGGGGACCGATGACGATATCTATCCATTCCGCGCCCGGGTCAAGTCGGAGGTCTACAACCAGCCGCCGCACCAGGGCAATTTGCACTACGAGGTTTTGATCAATGCCCAAGACATCTAGTACCCCCTTGCGGGGTAAGAAGCAACTCAAGCTCCCTGACCATTACCTGTGTTTTAACGGGGATGGGACCAAGGCCGTCGCGGCCGCCAAAGCAGACACGCTCAAAGCCGCCAAGCAGTACGTCAACTATTTCCACGCGGAAGAAATTCCAGATGATCCTCATAAGCGGGCCGGCTTGGTGTATGGAATTGCTTTACAACTGAACCAAAAACATAAAGAAATTCTTGACAGTGTGGAAGCGGCGCTGATGGTGGATGTGTCCAACAACGCCCTGTTCAGTGACTTTCAGACCATCGAAGCCTGGATGAGCGCCCATAATATCCGCCATTCGGCGGCGGCCATCTCCCGCTGCCGGACTTTGGCCGAGGTCATCATCCCCTGGTGCGTCGAGAATGAAGTGTTCGAGGAAGCCAGCCAGCGCCAGGTCGAACAGTGGTTCCTCAGCCTCAACTCCGAGGCGCGGACTACGGTCAACCGGGTCGGCCACGTGGCCCCGATCATCAAGAAAATCGCCACCGACGAAGAAATGCCCTGTCCGGAGAAGGTCAAGGAGGTGCGCAACATCCTCGGCCTGGTCGCCAATCCCAAGGTTGAAAACGAGGAGCTGATGCTCTTTGCCCGCAAATACTACTGGGACAAGGTGGTGGGTTTCTGGACCAAGTTACCCGACGGCTCGGTGGAGGTCACGCTGCGCCTGGAAAGTGAAGATCAATTTGAATATCTCAAGGATAAGCGGCTCAAGTCGTTTGTCAATTGGGAATAGGAGAATCTAATGACGAGGGTCCAAGACCCGCATAATGTCGAGGCTGAACAGGCGTTTCTCGGGTCTATCATACAGGACCCGCCGGTGATCAGCCGGGGCAGCCGCTTGGTGCGCCCGGCTGATTTTTTTGTCGAGCGTCACAGCCTCATCTTCCAGTCTATGCTCGACCTGGATAAAGCCGAAACGCCCATTGACCCGGTGACGCTGAGCGAGCAGCTTGGCCAGCAACTGCCCGACGTGGGCGGCATCGCCTACCTGATCGAGCTTCGCCAAGACGCGCCCTGGTCGGGCAGTATTGACCACTACGCGGCCATTATCCGCAAGTACGCTCGCCTGCGCCGGCTGATCAACGGCTGCGCCCGCATCGTGCGCCTGGCGCAGCGGGCCAGCCTGAACGCGACCGTTGCCGGCGAGGCCCTGGCCCTGGCTGAGCAAACCCTGCTGGCCCTGGTCAAAGAGCAGCGCCTTTATAGCGTCCGGCCCCTCGGCGATCTGCTGACCGCGTATTTCGATAAGGTTGAGACGTATCCGGGCAGTTTCAGCCTGGCCACCGGCCTGGCGACGCTGGATGCCCTGTGCGGCGGCTGGCAGCCAGGCGAACTGGTTTATCTGGCCGGCGAGCCGGGGACGCTCAAAACGACCCTGGTGCTCAGGCTGCTGAGGAGCCTGGCCGGGCGCAAAGCGGCGCTGTTTTCCCTGGAGTCCTCAAACCTGGCGGTGGTGCAGCGGCTGCTGGCCGCTGAAACCAGCGTCAGGCCGGACCTACTGCGGACCGGCGACATCGAGCGCGACCTGCCGGCCCTGCGGTCTGCCGGCAGCCGCCTGGCTGAGCTGGGCCTGTACGTGGACGACACCCCCGGCCTGCTCCTGTCGGAGCTGCGCAGCAAAGCCCGCTGGCTCCATTACCTGTGGGGTCTGGATTTGATTGTGGTCAACTATCTGCAACTGCTCCGGAGCGACCAGAAGCACGAAAGCCGGGCCGAGGAGCTGACCGCGATCAGCCGCGCCCTGAAGGCCCTGGCCCGCGAACTGCGCCTGCCGCTGCTGGCCGTGTTTCGATGCGACCCGGCAGCCGATAACCGGGCGGCGACCGCAGGGAGTGCCGAGGCTGACATCATCTGGTGGTGCCAGAGATCATGCGACCACCTGATCCTGACCCAAACGCGCTGGCGGGATGGTCCCGAGGGCGCGGCGTTTGAACTAATTTATGACCCTGTGAGACAGGAGTTTAGTGAGCCTGCAAAGGAGGCGTATGGCTCAATCCAAACAATTCAATCACGAACGAAACCCCGAAAACACCAAAGACGAATGGCTGACCCCGCCGCCAATTCTCCAGGCGCTGGGACCGTTTGACCTGGACCCCTGCGCGCCGGTCAACCGGCCGTGGAATATGGCCAAGAATCATTACACTATCGCCGACGATGGCCTGCTGCGGCCCTGGTTCGGACGGAAGTGGGTCAACCCGCCCTACGGCGCCAAGGCCGAGCCGTTCATGCAGCGCCTGGCCCGCGAGGGCAACGGGATCGCGCTGCTATTTGCCCGCACGGAGACGCAGTTGTTTTTTGATTACGTCTGGGCGTATGCGACCAGTCTGCTCTTTCTCGAAGGCCGGTTGATCTTTTTCAATGTGGACGGGACCCCGGCCACGGACAAGGACGGTAAACCGTCCCCTGCCGGCGCGCCGTCGGTCCTGATCGGCTACGGGCCGGAGAATGATGAGGCCCTGCGGTGCAGCAATCTCAAGGGTATCTACATCCCGCGCCGCGACTGGCTCCGGTTGCCGGAATCCAGGCAGTACAGCTTCTTTTAGCCTATGAACGAGCTAACCAAAGAGCTGCTGGAAGCGGCCTGGCAGGACTTGAAACCCAACCGCCGCACCCTCGACGCGCTGAAATGCGAGGTCGGAACCGATTGGGTCATCTGGCGTAACTGCGAGATCGAGAAATGGGCGGTGGAAATCCTGCCTTATGTCCAACGCCGGCCAGCCAGTGACTACTACTGGGACGCCGCTTGGGGCGATTTCTTTTACGGCTGGATCAACCGGCACGGCTTTTATGACTGGGAGCTGCCCATCTGTGATGGCGAGGATGATGACTTTGTGTATGGAAACATCGCTCATTGCCTGGCGCTCATGGCTTGGCTGTCGTTTGAGGAGGACTGGCCGCACCTGGACTACACTGACCAGGAAATCGAGGAATTTTTTAATTTCAAAATGAATTACGCCCCCCGGCCCAACCCCAAAATGAAGAAGGTCGAGGGGTCCCAACTAGCGATGTTTTAGGAGGTAAGAATGCAGTTTCCCAAAGTGATTTTGATGATGTCGAGCAAGCAAGCGTGGTTTTTGTATTTCATCCTGAAGGTGATACCGGGCAAAAGCGCCAGGGAACTACGGACCAGCCTGGGTAATCTACTGGAGGCAATGCCCAAGCAGGACCGCAAGATCATCGGAAAGTGAGGTTAGGATGTTTCCATCGGATGAGTGGTTAGAGACGTTGAATTTTTATTTAATCGTGGCCAGCGGCGGCCGGTTGACTCTGGATGATTTCAGCGACGAGGTGCTGCATGCAGCCTGGCTGGAGCACCCCGGCACGACTATGAAGGACATGGACGCGACCGCCGAAAAATTGGTGCTGGAGTTTCAAGCGAAACAACAAGATACTGAGGCTAAAAGTTTTTCCCCAATTGGGGAATCAGAGGAGTTAATCAATGGCCCTGTATCAGTACCAATGCTCGGAGTGTCAGGAGACGTTTGAGGCGTTTGTGACGGTGGATCACCGTGACGAGGCCCAGACCTGCCCCAACGGCCACCTCAAAGGCCTCCGGCTCATGGCCGCCGTGAAGTTCCAGATGGAAGATCGGCGCCAGTCGTTCCGCAAAGCCATGAGCAAAACGCCGGGCAAGCATTTTACTTAACGCTTCGTACCCCCTGGAGGGTTAGCAAAAACAAAGACCTTCGCCGCGTCCCGGTAAAGGTCTTTGTGCCGCTGGCGCCAAGAAAATTATCCTGGCCGGCGCGGCCCCGCATGGAATGCCTTTAGGCATTGATGCCATTGCTAAGTACGTCCATTCTAACAAACCTTATCCGACCTGTCAAGCGGAGGAGTCCCTTTGGCCCACACTACCACCCCGCCGGCGACTGTTGTCGTCGTGGCCCGCGAACAGCACGGCTATCCGCTGAAGAATACCCGCTGCGCCTGGTGCGGCCAGCCAGGCGCAACCGATCCCCATCACTGGTTGCTGAAGCGCAGCGCAGCCGTGCCGCCTAAAGTGCTGCACGATAAGCGCAACATCGTTTTACTCCATCACCTATGCCATGACCTGTATGGCCAAACCGAGGCGATGGTGCAGCGGTGTTACCACCACAAAATCAAAAAATTATTATTCAAACCCGGCCAACCCACCCTATCGGGCCGGCCCTATAACATCGCCGGCTGGATCGCAGCGCTGCGTGAGCAGAAGCTGCTCATTCACGCGCCTATCCTGCCAGTGCTGGATGACAGAGAGGAAAAACTTTATGAGCAAACAGAAACACAATGCTAATCCGGCCGTGTCCCAATGGCTGGAAAATCAGTCAAAAGCGGCCATGCTGCGGGCCTCGCTGGCCGAGTTGGAACAAAAGGCGCAAACCCTGATCCCCCAGGCCGAACAGGCCATAGACGAAGCGGCCCAGCGCCTACTGGTAGATGCCGCCGGTCAGCCCATCGAGGGCGGGGTCTACTGGTACTCCCATCTGGCCCTGGTGCGGGTGAATGGCACAGTCAAGGTCATTCCCATGCAGACCATGGACGAGGCCAACGTCTTTCCGGCCCCAGTGGCCGAAGCTCAGGAGGCGAGCGAATGAGTCAGCCGGAGTTAACTGCCGTCGAGTTGGCCCGACAGAACGGCGTGGATACGGCTATCTTCGAGCTGGTCAACGAGCTGAACCCGGGCCAACCGCTTCAGTGGGACATTGAGGATATCGGCGCGATCCGCGACGAGATTGCGGCGCTGCTGGTCCGCAAAGGCTGCTGCACCCTGCACGAGTTTTACCCTTACCTCGAACTATACGACGAGGATAAGCCGTTTCTGACCCACCAGGAGGTGGAGGTGTGGGCCTGCTGCGACGACGACGATATGCTCGCCGCCTTTCACTATTCGACCGACTTGGGCAACTGCAACATAGACAACGACGAGGGCGACGGGACCATGTTTGATGTCCGCGACATCCCGCTTGCGGAGGGCATGACCCCGGCGGTCAAGTGGACGACGACAACCGGCCAGCACGGCAGCATTACCTCCGAGGACACGAGCGGGCGGGAGGCCCACGCGGCGATTATTCGCCACGCCATCGAGCAGGGTTGGCTGACCCAGGACGGCCTGACTATCCCCGAAGGGGATGTACCGGAGGGTGAGTGATGGAACAGCTTGGCTTATTAGTCCTGATCTATCTATACAACCTGCTGGTCCCCGAGATAACGAAGTGGCCCGCAGAGGCCAGCAAGCCCAAGCAGCCGCCGGTTGAACTAAAGACCTTGCTGCACAAAACCAACGAGGCCCTGGCCACCTTCGGCCCAGGCTCATGGTTTTACTGTCGCAAAGAAGGTTGCGATCACCGGCCGTACTATCTCAAGCACAGCGAGTTGGCTGACGCCGAAGGCGTCATCGCCTGCGAAGTCTGCGGCGAGCTGTGCTACCGGGTCTCCGAAGAAGCCCTTCAGCGGACCTTCTTGATGTAGGTTTTACGCAAAAAAGACCCTGCCTCGCCCCTAGTTTACGCAGATTTTACCCAAGCCCTTCCACACGGAAGGGCTTTTTATTTCCCGCCAAAGGAGACTTATGCCACCCCTGATTGAGTATCCGGCCTGGCTAAACCAAGTCAACGCCGAGCTGAGCCGGCTGACCGTTGGGTTGTTCAGCGCCGAGGATTTTGATGAACCCTGGCTCGAGCAGTTTCAGCAGGGCCTGAAACCCGAGAAAGCGGCCCAGGCCGCTCTGGAAGCCGATGGCTATGTCATCGAGCTGCTGCCCTCCTGCTTCATGCGCCAAATCGCCAGCTCACGCTCTATCGTCCAGAGCGTTTAGCCCAAAAATCAATCTTAGCAAGGAGAAAAAACTATGTCCGAAGAATCTGAAGAAAAAAAATTTAATAAGGCTGCGGCCCGGCCTCTGGTTGGCTGTGTCAGCGCAGAAACCGCCTTTGTCCAGCCCGACTATCCCTACGGTCGGCGGCTCCGCTGCCAGCGCCGGGTCTGGGTCGAGACAAAGCCCAGGCACGGCCAGCGGTTTGTGACCCAGACTTCCAACCCCAAGGCGCGTGGGCCTGAGATTCGCTGGAACAGCCCTCACGCCTCGACTTACACCGAGGGCCTGATTGCCCTGTGGGTGGACGATAAAGATTATGTGGCCACCGACCGCATCAGTGCCTGGTCCAGTGTCGAGGAAATCGAGGCGTGGGGCGAGCGCAATACGGCGCTGCTCCAGGCCGACGAGTACGCCAGGACGACCTTCGCCGTGATGCTGGCCGCCAGGAAGGCGTACCAGGCCAAACTTGAAGCCGGCGAGATCAAGTTCAAGATCACTAAGTCGGAGTACGTTCCCGGCCAGGGCCTGGTCAAAACCGGCGAGGAAATCATCACCGCGACCGCTTAAGCCTCATTTTTTGGGGGCTATGCAGGCTGCCTAGCCCCCAAAATTTGAAATATATGACCATTTGTACCTGATTTCAATGACTTAAGTCACTGACATCATCCTGAAAACCAGGGTATAATATCCCTCGTGATACGGGGATGTTGTCCAAAAATCGTCATCGAACTCGATGAAGATGAAGCAGTGTTATTGTTTGGAGTTCTAGCCGAAAAGACTCGGAGTCTGCCGACTTTTTACGAAGGGCGCGAGCGATGGCTCACCATGTGGAAGCGGCTGGCTGACAGCATCCTGCATTGGCATGGGCTTTATACCCTGGAATAGTGGGGTTGGATGGACGATTATCAGGCGCTGCTGGCAGAGATCGGCAATAAGCGCCAGGCGGTCGAAAACCACGGCCGCGAACTTTCAAACTACGACCTGTTTCTTGAGGCGCTCTTGAAGGGCAAGCACCCGCCCTTTTGCGAGCTGGTCTGGAATGGCGAAGCCTTTCACATCGTCTTGCAGCTTCACTTCCAGAAACCCCCTCAAGTTGCCGGGGTGATTGGGCCGGAGGCCCAACAGTACCGGCGGGAAGCCTGGGGACGCTTTCGCAAGGTTCGGCCGGACCAGCAGCGCATGATGCAGATTCGCGTCACGATCAAGAACTATCTGCCGGTTACCGCCGAAGTCACAGTCAGGCCGGAGGCGATGGGCTTGTTCCGTCTCGGCACGGCCCAACTCCTTGACATTCAAAACCCCTAATTTTTAGGGTTGAACTTTTCCCCAATTGGGGAAATAATAACCTTGTGTATCCCCGAAGGGGGATAGACACAATCGAACTCAGAACACCGACCTGTTCTATTTGACCTAGCTCCAGAGCGAAGAACGCGCGGAGTGGCCCAAGTGGCTGCTCCGCGCGTTTTGTTTTGTCCTTGGCACACCCGGAGGGGTGTACCCGATTTCAACCAGGAGATGACCTAATGGCGACAACCAAGACAACACCTACCATCCGGCGCTGCGAGCGCTGCCAGGCGACCGATAATCTGCGGCTGAAAGATTCAATTACGCTCTGGAATGAAACGATGCGGACTCCCCAACAGGTCAACATCTACGTTTGTGTGGACCGTAAAGCCTGCTCGGAGCGGGTCAACGAGGCCAGTCATTTCATCAAGGAGGACGATTTGTGGACCAACTACCATCGTGAGTGCCGGCCCCGCCGCTATACCCCCCGCCATTACTGGAATGACGGCCACCGCCTGACCTTCGCCATCGCCCAGGCCCTGTTTCAACAGGCCGGGATGAAGCTGGAGAAAGGTCAAAAAGATTTCCCCCAGGGCTTAAAGAGTGGCTACATCATCAACCGCGAGTGGCGGTTTACCTCTCTACTCGAAGCGATCAAATTGATCGAGGAGCAAAAGCCGAAACGGGCCAAGAAGCCCTGCCGGCGTTACACCTTCAAAAAATCAAAATAAGGAGAATTTTATGATCCCTAAAACCCTGGAAGTCTCCATCTCGAAGGAGGAGATTCGGACCGTGGATGAAAGCGGGACGAGGGCCTCGACCTGGGTCAAAATTGGCCGAGTCGTCGAGCTGGAGCCGGGAGACATTCCCGACATGTGCATCAAGGCGCTCCGCGCCGAAATCCAGCCGGAAGTGGATGCCTGGCTGCTTGACCAAGGCGGCTACATCGGCCCGGTGGGCGAAGATAGCCCGATAGACCAAACCTACTCGCCGCATGCCGATATCCCCGAAATTGGGGAGGGCGGTCTGATCGAGTTGTTCGGCGACACCGAAATTGAAATCAGCCAGGTGGAGGAGAAACCCGCCGCTACGGCTGATGAAGTTGATGAAATTCCACTATAACCCCTGGAAGGAGCAAAACCCAATGGCTAGACAAGTCCAAGCCCTGCCTATTGCGGGCAAATACCCCAAACCTATCGTGCATTGCACGGGCCGGCCCGAAACCGGCAAAACCCAACTGGCGATCTCCTTCGCCCTCTGGCTGGCCGAGTTGACCGGCAAACCCAAGGTCTACGTGTGGCCCACGGACGGTCGGGAACACGAGTATGCCCAGGTCGTCGGGACTGAAAACACCCTGGCGCCCAATGCCAACCCGCTCGACGTGTCGGCGGTGCAGGATGAAGTCAACAAAGACCTGCGGAACAAGGTTTTTGACCAGGTAGGCTTTTTCAGCGTGGATACCGTGACCCACATCTACCGCCAGGCATCCCTGAGCAACCAGCTCAAGGGCATGACCGGCCAGGGCTCAAGCGGCCACGCGCTCAAAGCGGTGACGATGATGAATGTCGTCACCGTCGTCATGGCGGTTAACCTGCCGGCGTTTGTGATCACCCACGTCTACGACAAGAGCGACCACAAGAACCTCGAAAATAAGGAGCAGCGGGAATCTATCTCCGAGACGGAGGAAGCGCGCTGGAAGCTGGCCTATAACCTCAAGATCGAAACTGGCAAGGACGCCAAGGGCTACTACATCATCGTCCGCGAGTGCCGCGAGCGGCCGGGCCTGAAACCCTTCAAGCTGCGCGACCCCGAAGGTGGCATGTTCCGGACGATGCCGGAACGGATTATGAAGGCCCTCTACGAGAAAGAGGCCCCGCCCGAAGAACCGAAAGGCTGGAAGGATTTCGGCCGGGAAAAGCCGTTCCCCGACACCGGCGAGCAGTTCAAACAGAACGCAGTCCGCGAGATGATGAATTTCTTCATTATGGTGGATGGCATCCGATTCTACGCCTTCGGCGATCCGGCCAAGCGCCCGACCAAAAAGAACGGCGATCAAGGCGTCAACGGTGCGCCCAATTACGCCTTGAACACCTACACCAAGGTAGCGCAGGCTTACAGTGAGGAGAAAGGCGGCAAGAATCTGAAGCTGGGCGAGCTGACCGAGCGGTTGAAGCAGGCCACGGAGGAACGGGCGCAGGCTGCGGTGCAGAAGTACCTGACCCAGAAGGCAGAAGAAGCCGGCGAGCCGATCCCCCCGCCGGTGGATGAACCTGACCCGGCGCCGGTCCAGGCTGGTCTGGACGGGATGCCGGAAACCAACAACGGCTACGGCGGCGGCGCGCTTTAAGTCAAAGTAGACTGATACAAAACTCCTACAAAACTCGAACAGTTTGAGTTTTGTAGGAGTACCCATCAATAAGCCCCTTCCACGCGGAAGGGGCTTATTTGTAATTCTGATTGTCAATTCAACTAAATTATGTTATCATAATGGCAATCAAAAAGCCCCACGCCAACGGGGCTTGGCCCGGATCAGGTGTGTGCCACCAGCCCGGTTTATTTTGTACCTAGTAGCATATTTGCGCCGCCCTTTGACCAGGCGGCGCTTTTGTTTCAAGTTATCTTAGGACCGTGGCACCATCAATTTTGATGCCTTCGTGGGGCAAATCTTATGGATGCCGTCAGTGTTATGGATACATGGGTCAGTGATTATCATATTTAATAAGAGGCTAAAGCATGGTCAGAAGGGTGTTTTGTAGTTTTCATTACTAAAGAGACATTTAGAGAGCAACTATTGTGCGGAATAACTGGCCTACTTATACTTGAGAATTTTCTTAAAAAGGTGAGATTCAATGGCCTTATTTAGTAAACCCGAGTTAGAGAGGGTAGCTAAATTTAGATATTCATACTCGGTTAAATCTGAATCCGATATTTTATTGTTGGAAGATGTGTTATTCAAAGCTAAAAGCGGTGATAACTTTGATATTTTCCTATCTCACAGGTACCTCGATTCAGAGTACGTTTTAGGGCTTAAGACTGAACTCGAAAATTTCAAGTGCTCAGTCTTTATTGACTGGATAGAAGAGCCTGCCTACAATCGTTCACAGGTTTCTAGAGAAACAGCCGAATGGTTACGCTATATGATCAAAAAATGCCGATGTCTCTTGTATGCGATTTCCATTAATTCTCCGGAGTCTAAATGGATGCCTTGGGAACTCGGTTATGGAGATGGTATACATGGTCGGGTTGCCATTGTGCCAATTTCGGATCAAGTGACGATTTCTGAATATTACAAAGGCCAAGAGTATCTGGGGCTTTATCCCTATGTCACAAAAGCACTCAGTAGGGCAAACAATGACCAACTTTGGGTTAATGAGACTGAAAACAAATACGTAAATTTTTCTGCTTGGCTTAAAGGTGAAAATCCTACAGAACACATGGTCTAATAAAGTCATTTAGAGATGGCTCTTTAACCATTCTTTAACTGTATATCCACTAATCGCGTTGGGTTCGAATACTCCCAAATCACCGCTACTAGACACTTCAATCCGTTGATACAATTGCATATATTCGTTTCCATAAAAGTGTCCACTAGGGTCTGCAACAGGGACAACAAGAATTCTATTTAGAGGCTTTTTGCTGTCAGCAACACCAATCTCCCAGGGAACCCATTTAGAATTCATGGCATTTTTTGTGGCAAGAATCATAAAGAGATTAAGTTCCCCTATCTTTAACTTAATTCGTTGAGCTGTATCTCTATTTGTTATTCTAGGCATGTCTCCATCTTGCCAGTCTACATAAATTGTAATCTGACTGGAATTTGCCAATAAAGTAATAAATCCCTCGACAATCTCTCTATCCCTGTGACTGTGGGAAAGAAATATACTTACCTTGGCCACTGATTTGGTAGACTCTAAGAATCTAGAATTACCTCTAAATTTGGCTATATTCCGAAGTTGATCTTCTTTCAAGTACGTCATAATGTAACAAACTTCCTTGTTATAAAACTGGAGTTACCACATGGGTACAATGGGGATGATCGGGTATCTTGGGAGAGCTGTCCCAAGAACCTTTTGCATAAGAGGAAATTAAAAGATTATAAAGAGCCTTGAGATTATGTGCTTTCCCAGCCAAATAGAGTGAGCACTTCGAGCCTACGTTCTCTTCAGATGAATGTGGAACAAAACATTCTGTCTGTCCCTTTGCAAGTAACTCTTCCATTACAGCTTGGTTGTAAAATCGGCTATACTGGGTACGTACAAGCCTTTCAGCCCACCCAGTTGCAAAAACCTTATTGTTACCAGCATGGATTGAGTTCTCTCTGGTAAGGTGAAGCATTGTCCTCTGGTATGCATTAGTGAGAGTCAATTCACCAATAATTAGTGGCTTTAATACTGATCTAAATAGATCAAGTCGGTTTCCCCCCTCCGTAACTTTGCCAGCTACTGATTCCGTTTCAACTAATTTAATCATTGCCCCACGTAAGTCTGCTCTTTTAGAAAGCACTATGGGGATTTCAGAGAACTCGTTAGCATACAGTTTCAACATATAGCCTCCTTACAGCTACAATTGAGAGTTGATTGAATTTATCAACTCAAACAATAAAAGACCCGACTATTAGATAGCCGGGTCTAAGCCTCAGATAGGCAATATTAACTGTATCCATTGGCAATAGTTGACAAATGGAAACGTTAGGGTATAATCACGACTTGCAACAAGCAAGGCCGTGGTTATCTCTGGACCGAGACCCGGCTTACTATTGAAACCACCGTTGCTCGAACAACGGTGGTTTCTCTATTTAGCAAATGATTCTACACCATTAATCGGATTCATCCAAATGGGTAAGAACTTTTGTAGCTATAGCGGGCTATACCAAATCTAGTAGTGTTTGAACTCCTATAATACTGTATATGCTATGTAGACATCAAGTTTCATTAAAAGCTAGGCTGTAATCAAACGAATAGATGTAGAAGGTAGCGGCTATTAAAAAAGGCCAGCGCCAACTTCGCGGGTAATCTAAAAGGTTTACCCGTTTTTGTTTTTGTTGTCAATCCAGCCCGCTTATGTTATACTATGAAAAAGCCCCGCTGCAACGGGGCTTCACCCGGATCAGGTGTGTGTGCCACCAGCCCGGTTTAATTGTGCATGGTAGCATATTTGCGCCGCCTGGTCAAAGGGCGGCGCTTTTTGTTTAATAGCGGTACTTACAGCTATGGAAAAACTAGTCGGTGCTCAGAATCTTGGTGTAACTGATTATAATGAGATATTTGTCGAGTAGAGTATGAGTAATCGAGGTCAAAGAGCCGAACTGCGAAAAAGCGAATGGTTTACAAGATGGCGAATTGGCAAATACCGACAGGAAATCACTTTTCTGAAGGTTCATGGTAAACCGTCAGAGACTCACCCAGTAATTAACAACTGCTACGATTTTAGAGCAGCTAATCTGAGAAAAGCTAAATTGGTCAAGGCCAGCCTCCACAAATGTAATTTCAACGAAGCCCAAATGTACCAGGCTTATTTGATTGAGGCAGATTTATCATATTCCCAACTGATGATACGGAACTCAAAGAAATACTTCCCACAGTTGGCTATATTAATTCAAAGGACTACTCGATAATTGAGATTACGGATCTCATAAAGCAGAAACTACAAGATATTAAAGGGTAAACTGGCTAACATCGCTGATGCAGTTGACATGCGCGGTCCGTGCAACTGAACGGCGATGTTAGAGACTAAAAAGGAGGCAAATATGTCGAACAAACTTGCACACCTGGAAATGATTCAGGGAGTAGTCAATCGGCTCTCTTCCAACTCGTTCTTATTAAAGGGCTGGAGTGTTGTGCTAATTTCCGCAATGTTTGCATTGGCAGCTGGGGGTAAGCAATTATTGTTTGTATATCTTGCTTATTTTCCAGCAATAGTTTTCTGGGGTCTTGATGGATACTTTTTACACCAGGAGAGGTTATTCAGAAAACTTTATGACTACGTTCGCGGATTATCCGAGGAAGAGATAGACTTCTCAATGAATGTCTCCAAAGTCAAAGACGAAGTTGCTCCCTGGGCTTCCGTAACTCTTTCAAAAACACTCGTTGCTTTTCATGGCGTTATACTGGTTTCCATTATCTTAGTTACTTTCATCAGTATTTATTTATCATTGTAAAGTGGATAGTAGGTTACTAATAAGGTTCCTTGAACGAAGATGAGCGAGGTGAATGTTGCCCCAAATCTTTATTTCCTACCAACGTGATCAGATTGACTTTGTTCAACCTTTGGAGATCAAACTTAAAGAAGCAGGTTTTGATGTTTGGATAGATCGTAATATACATGTTGGAATAGACTGGCGAAAGAAAATTGATGAGGAAATTAGAAAATCTATTGCACTCATTGTTATAATGACACCGGAAGCCAAAGCGTCAGAGTATGTAACTTACGAGTGGGCTTTTGCATACGGGGCAGGAGTGAGGGTGATTCCGTTAATAGACATTAAGCCTGATGAACTGCACCCTCGATTGAAAACTCTTCAATATGTAGATTATAAAGACCCCCAACTTTGGGATAAACTAATAACTGGTCTACAAGATGCTCAGTCTCCCTTTTTAACTTTAACCATTCATCATGCGGTATGGGGTGCAAAAGACAAAATGAATAATGTTACTCATAAGGTGAGGGCAAACATATCAGCAGGAAGACTTGAAATGCAGGCGCACAAGAGAGTTCTCGGTGATACACCTCCTGGTGAGCGAAAGAAGTTGGTAGTAATTTATTCTTATGGAGGTAAAGTAGACACCGAAGAACTTGAGGAAAATGAGACACTGATATTACCTAAATAAAATCGTGGAGTCTCGGCGGCAGCAGGTGATCCGTGAGGCGTTAGTATTACTCCTTCGCCGACTAAATACAAAGCCTCCTTCCACGTGGAAGGAGGCTTTTCAACTTAAGAACAGGGTTTCGCTGGCCCGCACCTGGTCGCCGTCCACCTCCACCAGCCCATTCCGGCGCAGCGTTCCCAGGTACGTCCCAAACGTACCTCCGCTCACCGTAAACCCGGCTCGTGTTCCCAACTCCTCACGGGAAAGCGAGTCAGGATAAACAGCAACTAATTCATCCAGCATTTTACGCTCTCCCGCTCGCAAGGCTTCCCGCCACATGGCCAGAATCTCCTCGGTTGTTTGCGGCGCTGGCGGCGTGGTGTAACCCAAGTAATCCAGCCCTGCCTGAGTGACCTGGATCTCCCCACTACTTTCCTCAATCAATCCGGCCCGTTTGAGGGTGCCAAAATAGGTTCCGAAAGTCCCGCCTGACGGAGTAAATCCGGCCAGAGTACCCAATTGGGCGCGGGTCACGCGCAGAGGATAACGTCGAGCCAGTGTTTCCAACATGCGCCGTTCCCCAGCACGAAGTTGTGGTATGTCTGAGTCGGCTCTCCTGGGTGCGGGAGATGGTTTGACATGTCGAGATGTAGGCCGGGCCTCTGGGGGCGAAACAGACGGAGCCGAAACAGGCGGCGGAGCGGAGCTAGACACTACCCTGGCCAGCGCCGTCCCCAAGTCTTGCGCTACACTGACCAACTGCTGCCCCATGTCAGCTAAACTGCTGATTGCCTGCTGCAACTGGGTGATTTGCTCATCTTGCAGTACCGGCACCTCCACCCGCTCGACAACCCGCTCTACCTTTGCTTTCGCCCTCAGCTCTTTTTCAAGCTGAACAATCTTGCGTTGCAGCACCACCGGATCGCGGGCCTCGGCCTCCTGAACCACCTGCTGCATGGCCTGGCGCAGCGCCTCTAAATCGGCCGGGGCCAGGGGGCGGGGTTGGGCAGTGGTGATGCCATCTTCGGGAGTGGCTGAAGAATCAAAGGTTTGCCGCCGGCCAATTCGTATCCGCGTGGAAATTTTGAGGAATGACGGGCTATAGATGTGAGCTTCGCCGGTTTCCAGCGTTGGCAAATCATTAACCAGGTCCAGGTCTGCTGGCGTGGTGGCGTTATCGTTCATCCATTCGGCCACGGCCTTGCGTTCGTGCGGGCCGATGGTCCGCATTGCAATCAGCGTTCCGGCCTGGTTGCGCACCTTCGTGTGAACTTCTTGCGGTCGCTGCGAGATGACCGACCAGCCCACGCCGTAGTTGCGACCCAGCCGGGCCAGGCGCTCCACCCGGTTCAGCATCACCGTCTCGTCTCTTTCGGGGCGCAGGGGGGCAAAAGTTTGCGCTTCCTCCAGGAAAAGATGGACCGGGCTGCGGGCGCGTTTTTTGGCCTGAAAGAATCGTTCGGCAAACGCGGCCACAAAACGCCGCTGATCGGGCAGCTCGAACGCGGACACATCCAGCACCGCGCCAATGCGATGTTCGACCAGGAGATCGGCTACCAGGGCGCCGCTGGTAGCCGGGAGAGGCAGATCGCCGTAATCCCCACCAAAGACAGCGATGGGAAAACCGGCTTTCTTGCCATCAGCCGCGACGCGTAGCCCCCACCACACCCCCACAGGGTCAAGCGCAATGATTTGCGCCCCGATAGTCAGAAATGCCTCAGCCAGTTTCATCGCGGCATACGATTTTCCTGCGCCGGATTGAGCCAGAAAGGCGAATTTTTGGGTCACGGCATCAGACGGCAGCGTGAACGGCTTGCCGTCGGCGGTTTGGCCGATTGACATCATGGGTCCTCCGCTTGGCGTAAATAAGGTTCAACCAGTTCTAGCCAGGGTGGCGGCAGCCCCTTGTCTTTCCAGTATTCTACCGAAGCTACGAGGGCCACGTGTCCCGCCGGCTCCTCTGCCAGCGCCTTAAAGACAGCCTCGGCGCGGACCTCGGCCGCCAGCGCCTGGCACAGCTCGCCGTAAGCGACTTCAAGCGAAATGCCTCTCTCGGCGATCTGTCGGGCCACGGACAGCTCGGCCTCATCGAAGCCCAGCGCTGCGCCGATAGCCGAGGTAGCCATCCCAAAAGGCAGAGTAGACAGCTTCTTTTGAAATTCGGCATAGGCCCTTACCTCCTGTTGCAGCCGGTCCATAACCGCGTTATGAATCTGCTCCAGCTCCTGGTCGCTCAGCGGCTTCAGGTTCATCGGGACCAACGCCTGTAGCTCGACGTTGTTCCAGGCGCAGAAATTACAGAAGCTCAATTTGTAATGGACCGTCGCCCGCCGGACCGGGCTGGGAAAATTTTTGATTTCGCGCACGGTCACGGCGCTTTCGCACTCCGGACAGGTCCCCTCCTGCCGGTCGGGATGTTGAATCGTCGGCTGCTGTCGGTTCTGGCGGCGAGCCTTGCGGGTTGGCTTTTTCTTTTTCCTGCTCATCGGGTTCTCCTGCGACTCTGTAGCCGCGTTTAATTTTACGCCGGATCATGGCTTCGGCCAACTTCTCGGCCTCGGCCGCTGATCCGCACGGGTCAATTTTGCTGCGCTGCGCCCCGCCAATTCGGCCCCACACCCGCCACACGGCGATGGGATCAAGGAGGGTGGGTGCAACGATAACCAGGTAAAACCTGGCCTCATTTCTTTCGGGGTTGATCCGGTGCAGCAGCATAGGCTTCCGTATCTCCGGAGGGGATTAGTCGTAGATGATATAAAGCTGGCCGTGCTCCCTTCCTTTTCCCCAATTGGGGAAGGGGTGGCTTTCTCCCCGGCTATGAATGGGCACTGGCTCGTTCATTCGTGCCTGCCATTGTTCACGTACTGACCCTTGCGGACTTGCTGAACGTCCCCGAACTGCCGGCCGTACTTGAGAATTTCAAATGCCTTCGTTCGCCGCTGGCCGGTCCATTTCTGAACATCCTCCGGACTGTACGGCTGTTCGCCCGCCCGTTCACGAATGATCGCCAGGAAAGCGTCCAGTTCAGACGAACGTTCAAGGAGAGGTGTGACCGGAGCAAGGGGTTCAGGTGGATATTCAGGTTGGTCTTTGAGTTTGACTAAACGTTCGGTGCGTCGTTCAGCGCGTTCTTGCTGTTTATGCTGCCATTCGCGCTCAACTCGTTCTGCTTCATAGCGGCGCTGAGCCTCCCGTTCCTGCCGCTCGTATTCGGCTTGTTGCAACCTTTCCAGCCGGGCCTGCCGCTCGGCCTCCTGCTGTCGTTCGTAAGCCTCGGCTTCAAGCCGGCGCTGTTCGAGCCAGGCCGCTTTATCAGCCTGCCAGCTTTCTACCCGGTTCTGGTACTCGCGCAGTTCGTGGCCCAAGGTCAGCGAGACGAAAGCCAGCGCCGCCAGCGGACCCAGCGCCAGGGTTAAGAGCATCCAGGTATTGAGGCTCTCGCCGGCAACGGCGGCAGCTTGGATGTAGTTGTACGTGCCGGAAACCATCAGGCTGATGGCCATGGCTACCCAGGTGTACCAGACATGGGGCCGCTTGATTAAAGCCAGGGCCTCGATGATCAGCCCGGCTTCGATGAGTGTCGCCGCGAAAAATGCCTGCGGGCCGCTGGCGACATTGAGAAAGGCGTGAAAAGCCGCCAGCCATAAGGCCAGCAGCCCGAAACCGGCCAGGCCGGCCAGGAGATAAAGCTGCACCGGCTCGGTCGGCCGGGGATGGGGATAATTGTTCATAGCGTCCTCAACTTGTTTGAACTTGTATAAACCTGCTCGAACTTGATCGAACTTGTTAAACTTGTACGAACTTGTACTAGCTGGAAATTTCCTGCAAGTTGCCCCAACGCTTTTTGGCTTCCTCGACGGTGGAGTAAGGTGGGTAGCGCATCTCGCCGCCCTTGCCCTGCCAGCGGTTGATGATCAAGCGGCGGCTCAACAGAATGTGCATCACCGAAGTGTAATCGGGCAAGGGCCAGCGCGGGCGGGCGTCGCGGGTGAAATACAGCCGGCTAAAAATCTGATTAGCACTCAAGTCACCGTAGCGGACCTGCTGCTGCCGCCGCCAGGTCACCCGACAAAATTCCAGCAGCCGGCCCTCGGTGATCATCGAGACCATGCCTTCTTCCCAAAAGACAAACTCGATTTTGGCCTCGGGCTTGTATTTGATGACCCTGGCCGGCTTGCCGCCAAAGATCCAGCCGCCCGGCGGGGCTTTGGGCTGGGGCATGATCCAGACAGCCAGGTTCTCGAACAGGGATGACCCGCCGCTGGGGTAGGCTGGGCGAGCGCGGGCGGGAGGACGAGCCAGGTAGACGACCCGCGCCCCCAGATAAAAGCCAAAAGGGATGGCCGGGATGCCAAACCCGGCCAGGATGGGCAGTAGATAATCCGGTTCCGGCAAGATGCCGTAGTGGACGGCGGCCAGCATCGCCCCTTCCCCCGCAATAGTGAAAAAGGTGGCGCTGCCCAGGTAGGCTTTGGTGATTTCCGGCAGGTTAGTTTTCATTGGCCCCCCTTTTCAGGTAGGGCCTTTTTTGCTATTATTTTTGCAGCCATCAATAGATACCTCCGACGTATCTGTTTTTGGTCAGGTCCGGTGAGCGCGGTCAGAGGCGCGAGCCGGGCCGATTATTTTTCCACGTGGAATTAGAGATAAATATTCAGGATTTAAAGAGATTTAAAAGAATTAATTAATCACCTGTCAAAATGACAGGTAGACCCCCTGATCTCCCTGTCATTTTGACAGGTAGAATCAAGTGTCAAATTGACAGGGAGACCCCCCTCTCCCTGTCAAAATGACAGGGAGACACTCCGCTGCTCTACCTGTCAAATTGACAGGGAGACATCTGTTGTTTTAGCCTCTCCTCATCGGCCGGAATCAGAGGATCATCCAGTCGAACCCGCCAGATATTCTTCTCATTGACCGTGCCGCTTTGGGTTTTTGAGTAACGGCGTTTGGTTCCGACGCGAGTAATAAATTTGGAGGCGTGTTCGTGTCTCAGTAATCGCCAAAAGGTGCTTTCACTCACGCCAATCGCTGCCCCCAACTCTTGGGCCGTTGCCTCAACCACGTCGCGTCTAATCTCACCCGTTTTCCAGTCCCAACTGCACCTTGTCCGCATTTCCCAGATCAGCAGCCACAGTTCCGGCCCCAGCAGCGGCAGCCATTGTTGATGGAAGTAGCGGCTGCAATAATGCTGCTTATCCGGCTGGACAATAGCGTTGTAGGCATCCCGGTACGTGCCGGTGAAGAACAGTTCCGGCTGATAGCCGCTGTTTTCGGCTACACGGAATTCAACAGGTAACTTTCGCCCAAAAACAGTCTCCACGGCCAGCTCGACGGTAGAGCGTAATCGGTTGTCCAGCCAATCCTGGCCGAAGCTGTTGGCTGTTGACACGATCAGCCGCCCGTCCTCTTCCTGGGCAGTCGTGTTTTCAAGCCACGTTTGAAATGTCGCTTTAGTCATTTGATGTTGAAGCATTTTCAACACCTCAGACCAAAGATTTGCTGTCGTCATATCATTCCTGAGGCGAAACTGTTTTGAGTGTCAGGTTCCCCTTTAGAAATTTACGCTGGTCATTTACCATGAGTTTTATTTTATTGGCCCGTATGAGTAATTCCCGGACTAACTCCATCATTTCGGGCGTGTCCACTTTCTCGGCCAGCAGCAGACACAAATCCTCCTGAGTGCTGGCGACCGCAGACAATTCCTCCAAAAAATCAGTATCCACATTACTGATCGCTCTGGTCATTCACTATCTCCCGAATCTCCTGGCGGATGGATTCCGAGTCGCTTGTTTCGGCATTGATGTCTAAAAACACGGTGACGGCTCCGGCAGTGCCAAAGCCGGTTAGGATAATGATCCAGGTATACAAATCAACGACCCCGAACCAGACCAGGGGTAAGGCCGGGAGAAGGACGACCAATACCCCCACGGTGGTCCGCGCCCGCTCTCGGCGTATCCAGGGCTTGTGAAATTTGCGGTAAGCCAGCCAGTCCAGCCCCGCTACGGTAATGATATAAGTCAGAAAAATTAGCAAAGTGGTTCCTGGTTCAGACATATTTAGCTCCCTTTTGTCACAAATGATTGTTTTTCCTCTAAAATAAAATTGGCACCTTAACAGCCGCAAAGGCTGCCGGTTGAGTGTTATGGAGATCATCAGCACGCCGTAAGCCATCTTCAAATAAATCACATTATTTATAGGAGAGACTTATGACGCCGAATTTTGTTTTTGTTGTTGTCGAGCAGGACCTCAATTATTACATTGATCTATTTCTCAAATTCAAGCAGGTAACAAAGAAGCCGGCCACGGTTACCTGGTACAGGAATGTACTTGGTTATTATCGGGATGCCATTCAACAACAACCACCTACCTGGCCGCCTACCGTAACTCACTGCCTCACCTTCCTGGAAACTTTCAAGGTCAAAGGATTGAAAGATTACTCGTGCAATAATTACTATCGCGCGCTGCGATCCTGGCTCAATTGGCTAAAAAAATTCGGCTACATCAGCCAAAGCCCGCTTGAATTTTTGGACACAATTCCAGCTCCTAAACCGCTGCCGAAAGCGCCGCCAGAAGAAGATATGTCCTCCATGCTATTCACAATTGAACAAAGAGGAGATAGTTGGCATGACATACGTGATCTGGCTTTGTTTTTTGTCGCTTTGGACACGGCTGCTCGGCCTGGTGAACTAGCAGCGATGCAAGTAGATGATGTTGATCTAATAAATCGCACGATTCGGGTTCACAGCAACAAGGATTACGAAGATCGAGAGCTTGTGTTTACTGATGATGTCGCCCGCATCCTGACTATTTGGAAGAAGAAGCGCCAGGAACTGGGTGTATCCGATGAATTACGCCATCTTTGGATCAGCGATTATCAACATAAGGGTTTTCGTCCCTTCACTTCATCCGGCATCCGACAGCGGTTGCATTTCTGGCAAGAAAAAACCGGCATTGATCAGTTCACGACTTATGCGATTCGCCATGCCTATGCTATTTATTCCCTGAGAAACCTGGCCGATCTTCTGGATATTCGCGACCAGATGGGGCACGCATCAATCACGACGACCGCAAAATACACCAAAGTAGTCAATCAGGGCCGGTGTAAGCGACATCAAGAAACAAGCCCCTTAAGTAATTTAAATAAGAATAAATAAGTTCTTGACAGGTGAAAGATTTTCTGTTATCCTTCTTGACGCAAATAAAAAGCCACCGCATTTTAGCGGTGGCCCCAATCCCGAGCCGTTAGCTCAGTCGGAAGAGCAATTGCCTTTTAAGCAATGGGTCGTGGGTTCGAGTCCCACACGGCTCATTTTTTAATCATGACCGCCAAGACCCTCCCGGTCTTGAAGATATGTGAAATAAGGATTGTAGGAATATGTACTCTCGTTGCGAAATTTTATTTCCCCATTCTCGTGTTAGTGGACTGAAGAAACTCAAGGGTGATGATTGGCGCAAGTTGACCGAACGGATTGCCGTGCTGCCCGAAACTCACGAAGAGGCCCTCTCATTCTCGCACATGATGATTAAATTGTGCGATTGCCTCAATTGTGACCTGGGCAGCTATAAAGCAGCCCTGGGCTGCTCGGCCTGCTCTCAGCGCACTATCAATGCCCTACGTGATACCGACCAGCAGCTTCTGCGCCGCTTTGAAAAATCGCGCAAAGAAGTGCTTACCTACCTCAACGAGATTGGCGCGGGTGAAGAAAAAGCTGCCTGATTCACAGGCGGCTTAGTTTCACTTAGCCAGAGATTATACCTGCCCTTTCCGCTAACAAATGGCCTTCTTGAAAATTGCTCGGACACTTCTGAGTTTACCGCGTACTCAAGGCCAGCCATGATCATCAGCCATACCCATCGCTATCTCTTTATCCAATTACCCCACGCCGGCTCAACGGCCATTGGGGCTGAGTTGCTTGAGAATTACGAAGGGCAGGCTATTTTACACAAGCACGCTCACTACCTGGAATTTCTCCGCACCGCCAGCGCCGACGAAAAAAAGTATTTTGTTTTTTCTTCCATCCGCAACCCCCTCGACGAGGCGGTAAGCATTTACACTCACTTTAAAACCAATCCCTACCAAAGGTTTACCAACCCCAAAAAGCGAAAAAATCAAGGCGGCTGGATAGACAATTACACCGCCGATTTCTACCAATGGTTTGCCAGGGTTCAACCCGACTTTTCTACCTTTTTTAGACAATTCTACAGACTGCCGTATGATAATTTAAGCTGCCTGGCTCATCGGCAGTTTGATTATATCATTCGCTTTGAAAACCTGCAGGCCGACTTTAGCCAAGTCCTTAAACGGCTTGGCCTGGAACAAAAACGCCCCCTGCCGCTGGTCAATCCGACTAAAAGCAGGGAAGGCGACTTTTTGAGCTACTATCCCCCCGCGCTGCGGGCTGAGGCCAAACGTGTTTTTGGACCATTTATGCACCAATGGGGGTATCAGTTTCCACCCGACTGGGGCGATACGTCACCTTCTTGGTCAAGCCAGCTACAATTCCAGGTGCTGGGGTGGGGCCGCCAGCTTTACTACCGCTATTTGAATGCCAGGGGCAATACCCCAACTCGCCTCGTCAGTGAAACCGCCAAACGCTGGCTAAAATCGGGTTTCGTCCGTACCGACAGCCGGTGATGGGGCGCTGCCGCTATTGATTGGCGGCAGACAGCGCTTGCGCTCGTTACATCCTCATGCCATTTTAACAGCGGACATTCTGCTCGCTGTCGTCGTTCCAGGAGCAAGGCGTGAACCATACCAATATTCTAAAGCGAGCCTTTACCATTACTTGGCGCTATCGGCCCCTGTGGATTTTTGGATTTTTGCTGGCTTTGTGTGGGGGCGGGGGCAGCGGCGGCGGCAATTTCAATTTCCCCAGCGGCGGCGGTGGAGAGGGAGATTTTGGCGATTTTGAAAATATGCCCTCCATGCCCGAAATTGACCCCAACCTCATCATCACCCTCATCGTCGCCTTTGTGTGCCTGATTTTGCTGCTCTCTATTGTCGGCGTGGTGGTGCAGTATGTGACCCGCACCGCGCTCTTTGGCATGGTCCGCCAGATCGAGGAGACGGCCGCCGTCACCATGCGCGATGGCTGGCGTTTTGGCTGGTCAAATCGGGCCTGGCGAATTTTCCTGCTCGGTTTGCTGATTGGGCTTCCCCTTGCCATTTTAAGCATTGGCCTGATTCTACTGGCGCTGTCGCCGCTGTTGCTCTTGATCCTCGATGAAACCGCCTCAACCGTGTTGGGGGTTGTCCTGACCATTTTCTCCTGTCTGTTGGTCGGCCTGCTGCTGTTCATCATCAGCGTTATTATTGCCCCGATTCAGGAAATGGCCTGGCGGCGCATTGCCCTGGCCGAGCGCGGGGTTATTGACAGCCTGCGCGAAGCCGTGGCCCTCATCAGACGTCGCCTGAAGGATGTTGCCATTATGTGGCTATTGATGGTGGGTGTGGGCTTTGCCTGGGGTATTGTTGCGCTGATTGTAGTGCTGCCAATATCGTTGATTGTAGCCGCGCTGCTTGGCGGCATTCCCGCCGGATTAGTCTACTTGATTTCCCAATCCGGCTGGGGCGCGCTAATCGCCGGCCTCCCGCTGGCCCTGCTGGCGATTATTATCCTCAACAGCGCCGCGACCGGTTTCTTTCTCATTTACCAATCCGCCGTCTGGACCCTGACTTACCTTGAATTGCAGAAAACAGAAGCCGGTAATCAGATGCCAGTTATCAGTAATCAGACGCTCGATAACCCAGACCTGCGGCCCCTGGCCCCCGACCCCCTATGATCGAAGCGACCGCTCCCGGCAAAATTATCCTCTTTGGCGAGCACGCGGTGGTTTACGGGCGGCCGGCCATTGCCGTACCTGTAGCCGACTTGCAGGCAAAAGCCACGCTTTCTCCCGCCAACCCAGGGACCGGCTTCCGTATCATCGCCCCCGACCTGGGGCGGGATTACAGCTTAGCCCAGGCCGGCCCCGACGACCCCCTGGCGGCGATTGTTCAGGCCACCCTGCGCCGGCTCGGTCAGGCAGACCTGCCTGATGCGACGCTCCAGATCAGCTCGACCATTCCGCTGGGCCGGGGCCTGGGCAGCGGCGCGGCCATTTCGACGGCCATAACACGGGCTATAGCCCAATTTTTTAACCAACCTCTAGCCCCAGCCGAGGTATCGGCCCTGGTTTTTGAGGTTGAAAAGCTCTATCACGGCACGCCTTCCGGCATTGATAACACCGTGGTGGCCTTTGCGCAGCCGGTCTACTTTGTCAAAGGCCGGCCTATTCAGCGCATGCGGGTCAGCCAGCCGTTGACCCTGGTAGTGGGCGATACCGGCGTTGTCGCGCCGACGCACACGGTGGTGGGCGATTTGCGCCGCCGCTGGCAGGCTGAACCCGACCGCTATGAAGGCTATTTTGACGAGGTAGGGGCTATTGTCAACCAGGCCCGCGCAGCCATCGAGCAGGGCAACCTGGGCCAGATGGCTATCGGCGAGCTGATGAACGAAAATCAGGAATTACTGGAAACGTTGGGGGTTTCTTCGCCGGCCCTGGATAGTCTGATTGAAGTCGCCCGTGAAGCAGGGGCTTTGGGGGCCAAATTATCGGGGGCGGGCTGGGGCGGCAATATGATTGCTCTGGCCTGGCCGGATCAAGCTGCTGCCATCGGTCAGGCATTGATAGAAGCGGGTGCGGTGCAGGTTATTACCACCCAGATAGCCAAAAATCAATAAGCGCGATTTGAGTAACGAGCATGGCATCCCACTTTCAGGCTAATTTACCTCGTTCCCAAACTGAGTTTCAGTAAATCCAAATTTTCGTAGGGTGGCATCCCTATGCCGCCCGCTGACGCATAGGGATGCGCCCACTACGGTGAAAAATTGGATCTACTGAGTTTAGGAACGAGGTAATACGCAACACGCAATACGAGTCTAAAGAATACCGTTGGCCGGTTTGATGTTTTGGTTCAAGCTGAAGAAATTGGTCGGGTCGTATTTCTGCTTGAGCGCTGCCAGGCGGCTGTATTGGTTGCCAAAAGAGCGGCGCATCATCTCATCACCCTCTTCCTGGAAGCCGGGAAAGTTGAGATAGCGGCTGCCGTCGGAGAACTCCTCCATATCGGCGCTGAGGTTGCGCAGCCAGGCCAGGTTAGCCTCGTCATCGGCGGGGTTTGTCCAGTTCGCTTCAGGGCTGAGCAAGTGGGCCGCCTGCCGGCCATTGAAGGCACTCTCATCGGCCCCCACGCGCTTCACCGCCCCAGCAATGTGCCACAGGGCAACGGTGCTGAAGGGTGACGGTTGCCGGCGGGCGTGGCTGACGATGCGCTCAATCGCGGCGTCCTCCAGCCGGTTGAGATTGAGCGATTTCCAGTAACGACGCCAGCCGGCCGGGTAATCGGCATCAAAGACTTTTTGCGCCTGGACATAAGGCATTACCCCACTAAAGTCCAGCAAAGGTTGGCCAAAGTCCCGGAGCGGCTGCATCACGTGCTGACCGTCCGCGGGTGAACCGGCATACATAGCCCCGAACAGTACAAACGAGCGGCCATGCGCTTCCACCGGAAAGACCGGGTGTCCAGCCGGTACCATCCCCGCGCCCCAGAGGACGCTGACCTCATCGGGTGCAGCACTAACATAGTCACGATAATGCTCGATAGACTTTTTCATCTGCTCACCTTCGCCGCTGTAAGCAACAAAAGTAAAGGCCACATCGGGACCGAGCGAGTAAGCCCGGTACTCAAAGGTGGTGACAATACCAAAATTGCCGCCGCCGCCCCGCAAACCCCACAGCAGATCACGGTTCTCCGTCTCGCTGGCCTGAATCACCTGGCCTTCGGCGGTGACGACCTCGGCGGCAATCAGGTTGTCGCAACTCAGGCCGTATTTATTGCGCAGCCAGCCAAAGCCGCCGCCCAGGGTCAAGCCGGCGATGCCCGTTTGAGAGACAACGCCCATCGGCACGACCAGGCCGTACTGTTGGGTGGCGGCATCCAGATCAGCAATGGTGGCGCCGCCACCCGCCCGGACAATCTGCCGGACAGGGTCAACGCTAATTTGTCTCAGCGGCGACAGGTCAATCACCAATCCATCATCGCAGGTGGCGTGACCGGCTGCATTGTGCCCGCCGCCGCGCACTGCCACCACCAGGTCGTTCTGGCGGGCAAAATTGACCGAGGCAACCACGTCGGCCACGCTGGCGCAGCGAGCGATCAGGGCCGGGTAGCGGTCAACCATGCCATTCCAGACGACTCGCGCTTCGTCGTAGGCTGCATCGCCGCGACGGACCAGCTCGCCTTGCAGCCTGGCTTGATATTCATGGATGCTATTCAATTCCACAAAGGCGAAGTGTTGAGCAGTTTGTTCAGTGGTTAAAGCAAAGGTATCCATTTTTTCTCCTGTTTGCTAAAATACTTTTTTGCTAACTAATAACTCGTTGGGGCCTGGTATTCAGCTTTCTAGCTAATTTCACAGGGCTAACGAATTACACTATAATAGATTGGTCTCAGTATAGCGTGCGGTTGCAGCGAAACTGCCACCTGGATGCAACGAAACTGCAACGATTTAGAACAGCTTGGCATTAGTCCGTAACGAAATCAAAGCGAGCAGATACCTCTGAAAAAGTCGTGTCATTCCGACCGGAGGGAGGAATCTTCTTCACCGTTACCTAAACTTCCAGGCAAGGACCAAGACGCCTACGCGTCGCTGGCGCTCGAAATGACAGGTGGGAACTGGCACGTTAAATCATGACGAATTTATACAATTCTGTACCTACCCTCTTTTGACCATGGGCCAAGAACAAAACAGCGGAAGACTGGAACTGAAACTGCTCGGCAGCCCGGAAGTGTGGCTGGACGGGCAAGCGGTAACCGGCTTTCGTTCCGCCAAAGCGCGGGCGCTGCTCTACTATCTGGCTGTTACGGGCCGCGCCCAGCCGCGCTCGCTGCTGGCCGGGTTGTTTTGGGGCGGGGTGGCCGAGCAGCACGCCCGCCGCAGCCTGACGATGACTTTATCCAACCTGCGCCAGTTGGTAGGGGCTTACCTGGATATTGACCGGGAGACGGTGACGTTTGGCCTCAACAGCTCCTCCTGGTTAGACGTGGCCGTTTTTGAAGCCGGGGTAGCGGCCGCGCTTCAGAACCAAGCCATTGATACATTGAAACAAGCTATCGCCCTTTATCGCGGGGATTTTCTGGAAGGGTTCTATCTGCACGATGCGCCGGAGTTTGAGCAGTGGCTGGTGGTAGAACGCACCCGGCTGCGGGAACGAATGTTGCAAGCTCTGCATTTGCTGGCCGGTCACCTGGCCGCGCGGGACGATCTACCCCAGGCCATCGAAACCATGCGCCGCTTGTTAGCCCTGGAGCCGTGGCGCGAGGAGGCGCACCGCGATTTGATGCTGCTCCTGGTCCGTGATGGCCAGCGCAGTGCAGCCCTGGTTCAGTTCGAGATCTGCCGCCAGATATTAGCGGATGAACTCGACGTTGCACCGGGCGCGGAGACGATAGCCCTGTATGAGCAAATTCGCGCCGGGGAATTGAGCAGGGGAGCAGGGGAGCAGGGGAGCAGGGGAGCGTCTTTCATCCCAGCCCCCCTTTATAACTTGCCGCCCCAACCGACCCTCTTCGTCGGACGGGAACGCGAACTGGCCGAGATTATCCGCCGGCTCATGGACCGGCAGTGCCGCCTATTAAGCCTGGTTGGGCCGGGGGGGATGGGCAAAACCAGGCTAGCCTTACAGGTAGCCCAAAAGCTCATCGCCTCAGCTTCAGATGAAGTTTTTTTTAGGCACGGTATTTATTTTGTGCCGCTCGCTGCGGTCAGTTCAATCAATGGCGTGGTGCTGGCTATTGCCGAAGCGATCGGCGTTTCGTTTTATGGCAGTGTTTCGCTCCGACAGCAGTTGCTGGACTATCTGCACAACAAAGAAATACTGCTGCTGTTGGATAATTTAGAGCATTTACTCTCCTCGCAGCTGACCCCGGCTGAAAAGGAGGATCCCCCTGAGCAGGGTGATGGTGGTATGACCGGCCTCATGGCCGATCTCCTGGCTGCCTCTCCCCAGATAAAAATTCTGGCAACCTCTCGTGAGGCCGTGAATTTGCAGGAAACCTGGTTTCATCCGGTGGAGGGAATGTCGTTTCCACCCAACGACCGGCCCTCTCTCGCGGACAATGCCTCCGAAGTTGGCTCCGGTGTGGCGGCGCTTGAGCGGTACGATGCGGTGCAGCTTTTTGTGCAAAGCGCCGCCCGCGCCCGCGTCGAGTTCTCCCTGGCCGCCGAGCGAGCCGCTGTGGTCCGGCTGTGCCGCCTGGTTGAAGGCATGCCCCTGGCTATCGAGTTAGCCGCCGCCTGGCTCAAGGTTCTGCCCGTCGAGGCCATCGCGGCTGAAATCGAGCGCGGCCTCGATATTCTCACCAGCCGGGGCCAGGACGTGCCCGCCCGCCATCGCAGCATGCGCGTGGTCCTGGAACAGTCATGGCAATTGCTGGCAGTACACGAACGAGAAGTATTTCAGCGTTTATCGGTTTTTCGAGGAGGATTTGACCACAAGGCTGCCTCTGCTGTCGCCGGAGCCTCGCTGATAGAGCTGGCTGCCTTTGTGGATAAGTCGTTGTTGCAAGTAAGCTCAAGCGGGTGGTATCACATCCACGAACTGCTGCGGCAATACGCTGCCGAGCGGCTGGATGAGTCTCCCGAAGAAGTCGCCAAAACTGAGGCGGCCCACTGCACCTACTACGCTGATTTCCTCCAGCAGTTCGCCGGAGTCCTGCTGAGGGGCCAACAACACCAGACCGTGGCCGCAATCGCGGCCGAGTATGATAACGTTTGGGCTGCCTGGCAATGGGCGCTCAAGGCACTCAAACTCGCCGAAATTAAAAAGTTGATCGGGCCCCTCCAGGGATTTTTTCAATTTCAAAGCCGCTATCTGGAAGGCGCAGCAGCCTGGGAAGAAGCCTACCGGCGGCTAACCGGCGTCGAGGCAACTGAGCCTATCAAGCTGACTCTGGTGCATGTGCTTATCTGGTGGGGCTGGATGCTCATCCGCCTGGGCCGGTTGGACCAGGCCGGGGCGGTGCTGCAACAATGCAGCGAACTGTACCGGCAGCTCGGTATTCCGGCTATATCTGGATTCGGCACGCATCCTGCCTTACCCTTGAGCCTGATTGCCACCATTCGGGGTGATTACGCCAGCGCGCTTCAGTACGGGGAGCAGGCGCTGTGGGAAAGCGAGACCTACCGGCATCAGCCAAATCTTTGCATGGCCTATTACGCCCTGGCCAGCGCCGCCTTTGGCCAGGGCCATTACCATCCAGCCCGGCAGTATGCCCAACAAGCCTATACCCTGGCCCAACAGCGGAATGACCGCTGGTTTATGGCCTACTGCCTCAATCTCATGGGCGAAAGCGCCCTGGCCCTGGGCGAGGTGAGCGTGGCCCAACATCATATTGATACCAGCTACCGACTGCGTCAAGAATTTAACGATCCTGAAGGGATGGCGGTGGCGTTTAATCTCCTGGGGAAGATTGCGCTACAGCAAAAGCAGTATGAGCGCGCCTGGCAGCTTTACCAGCAGAGCTTGGACGTTTATCAAAACATTTTCGATAAAGGCGGCCTGGCGCGAGCCTACCTGGGGCTGGGCACGGCGGCCAGCCGGCAGGGCGACGTGCCACGGGCGCAACAACAACTTCACCAGGCGCTGCAACTGGCGGCAGAGATGCAGTTTGTACCGCTCATGCTTTCGATTCTGAAGGCGATTGGCGAGCTTTGGCTCCACAGCAGCCGGCCCGAAGACGGCTTAAAGCTCTTAGCCTTTGTCGGGCAGCACCGGGCCACCGATCAGGCTACGCAGGCTGAAGCCCAGCAACTTCTGGAGGGATATCGCCCTGAGGCCGGGGCAGACCTCCTGGCCGCAGCCCAACTTTATGCTGAAAACCGCACCTTGCTGGATGTTGTCGCGGAGGTTACTGAACCAAAGGAGATAAACAATAGCCCAAATGACGAATGGTGAGGTGAAACAATGACCGCTCGAGAACCCATACCGAGGGATTGCAGCAGGTCCTGGGCCGGCGGCATAGGGATGCCACCCTACGGGAAATTTGGATCCACTGATACTCTCATCTCGAAGTTAAATAAGATTTACCCAGGATTAACCAACCCTTAACCTCAACTTAAAACCACCTTAAATTACGCATCTTAGACTTACATAAGGAAAACATCAGGGCTCATGTTAAGTACTAGTGCAAAGCAGGCCGGGCTCCCACGCCCGGCCCCCGGCAGCGTGGGAGCCGCCTCTGCTAAATTGCACTTGTTCTATACATAAGCCAATATCACTGGTACACCAGGCCAGGTCTAAAATGCGTATTGCTTTTTTTACCGAGACATTTTTACCCAAGATTGATGGTATCGTCAATACCCTTTGCTATCTGCTGCAACACCTGGCCGCTCGAGGCCATGCCAGCCTGTTATTTGCCCCAGAAGGGGGTCCACTTAAATATGCCCAAACCCCGGTTATTGGGTTGGGGGCAATTCCTTTTCCGCTCTATCCTGAACTAAAATTGGTGCCACCTCATGTGGATATCAGCCGGCGGCTGGCGGCCTTCCAGCCCGATTTGATCCATGTGCTTAACCCTTTCTCCCTGGGCGTGGTCGGACTGAACCAGGCCCGCGCGCTCCAAGTGCCGGTGGTGGCCTCCTATCATACCGATATCCCCGGTTTCGCCGTCCGATGGGGTCTCGGCTTGTTCCGCGAGCCGCTCTGGGCTTATTTACGTTGGTTACACAATCAGGCCGACCTGAACCTGTGCCCTTCCAGAACAACCCAGATGGAGCTTGAGGCGCAAGGGATCCAACGGACCAGGATTTGGAGCCGGGGGATTGATACCAGCCGTTTCAATCCAACTCACCGCAGTCAAGCCTGGCGGCTGCGCTTAAGTGGGGGACAGCCTGAGTCGCCCCTGCTGCTGTACGTGGGCCGGCTGTCGCCTGAAAAACGGGTTGATTGGCTCCGCCCGGTGCTGGCGGCCCTACCCCAGGTGCGCCTGGCTATTGTCGGCGATGGGCCGGCTCGCCCTGAATTAGAACGCCTTTTTGCCGAGACTCCCACCGTTTTCACCGGCTATTTACAGGGGGATGAATTGGCGCGGGCTTATGCAGCGGCCGATATGTTTGTCTTTCCGGCGGCCAACGAAACGTTGGGCAATGTGGTCCTGGAGGCCATGGCGTCGGGGCTGCCGGTTGTGGCGGCCCGAGCCGGCGGGGTACTGGATCATGTTGTGGAGGGTGAAACCGGGCTGCTTTTTGAGCCTGAGTCTCAGGAAGCTCTCATTGCCGCCGTCAGCCGGCTGCTGGCTGACGAAAAGTATGCCCGCCAGCTAGGATCGAGCGGACGGGCGCGAGTGCAACCTCAAAGTTGGGCGGCTGTGCTGGATGGCCTGCTGGCTGATTATACCGCTCTGATTGAGAGCCGTGGGCCAGCCTACCGGTCTATCAAGATGGCGGCGTGACTCTGGCTGAGCGGGTTATATAGTCCTCCAGAAAACTTTTACCGTTGAAACAGGTAACAGAGTAGCAAAAAGGGTATAATACTACTGCTACTTTGCGACCTTGCCACCTTGCGATCTGCTACCCTGATGTTGAGAAGAAATTTTTTCTGGACATTTATATCTCCAAATAAATCTTCCAGGTTGAAGGCGTTTCCCCCGAGGCTATCAGGTAATTGACGCGCGGCGTCTTGGGTTCCCACAGCAGTTTCATATTGGCTTCGTGGGGCATGCGGCTGCCTTTGCGTTGATTGCAAGGGGCGCAAGCGCAAACCGTATTACCCCAACTGTTTTTGCCCCCCGGCTTGCCGGTAGAATGTGGTCAATGGTAAAACTCCGCCGGGTAACTATCTCCCCTCGCTGCAAATCGCTGGGCCGAAGCCCACAATAGGCGCAGGTGTATTTGTCCCGCTGCAAGACGGCCCGTTTACTCTCCAGCGCGCCCACCGCTGGGGCATGTTGACGTAGCGGCGCAAACGCAGTACTGTTGAAATGTGAAGCGGACTGGAGGCGCTCTGAATTTCAATCTCTTCGGAACAAGCTGCCTCGACCCGCCCCTTTAATAGCAGTGACACAGCCCGCCGTCGGGTAATCACCCCCAATGGTTCGTAGCTGGCATTTAATAGCAGTACCTCAGCCGTTGGATTTGCTCCTATGGTCTTTCCCCACAGCTAAGGTGATCTGAGATTTCAGCCAAAATGTACGGGGGTCTCCCCAATGCCACCAACAACATAATGAGCGCCGGCCTGCGTAAATACGGCCGAGGACCGCGGACAGAAGACCGGGGGATAGCAAACAGCCGGTCCTCGGTCTTCGGCCCCCGGTCATCGTCGGCAAAAGATTTTCATTAGCGGTGGCGTGCCGCAGGCTCATGAACACCGCCGACAAAGCCAGCCACGATCATATGGTCGCCCTGGTGGAGCAAATGCTGGCGCTGCACCAACATCTGGCGGCGGCCAAATCGCAGCCACGGACCGGCAGATTGATCGGCTGGTGTACCAGCTATATCACCTCACAGATGAAGAATTTCGGATTGTCCAAGGGAACTGAACCGCCAAGGTTTTTAAAATTTATCTTGGCGTTCTTGGTGTCTTGGCGGTTATTCTGAAGCTATGGTAAAATCTCCGGCGTAATGTTAAAGAATTAACCGCACCGGAGGATAACAGGCGTGAAACTGACCGAAATATTTGTCAACGAGCAAGAAGTTGCCGGCGAATATATCGCCCAGGCCTTTTTTGAATGGAACGGCCAGGAATGGGAGATGACCATCAAAGCGCCCAGCAAAGCCGAAGCCGAAGCCCAGGCCAAGACCCAGGCCGAAGCCTACCTCAAAGAATGGGCCGTTGACCAGACCGCCGCCAATGAAAAATATGGGGTTTATCCGTTTTGAACAGGATAGCAGGGTTGCAGGGATAAATTAAACCCTCTTCCTCCGCCCCTAACCTCTGACCCCTATCCCCGGCCCCTTACTTTATCCCTACAATCGTAAGTAGTCAATCAAGCTGTTTTATGCTATGCTATGTAGCATAGCATTTTTATTTCCATTAAGAACGAAAATCTTTTGCCGGTGCTGACCGGAGACCAGAGACCGAGGACCGAATGTTTGCTCGCTTGGCGTGTAGTCGGTTTCCCGTCCCCGGTCGTATTTTCAAATGAGGAGTTTACCCTTGACCCAATCCCTCCGCGCTTATCTTGATTTTACCATCGAAACGGCCTGGCAGGCCGGCCAATTGACCCTGGGCTATTTTCAAACCGGCCTGCGCCCCGACTTTAAAGCCGATGAGTCCCCGGTAACAGTAGCCGACCGGGAAGCCGAAAAACTGATTCGCAGCCGGATTGAAAAACATTACCCCGGCCACGCCATTATTGGCGAGGAGTTTGGCAACCAGGAAAATACCGCCGGCTCCAGCCACCGCTGGCTGATTGACCCCATTGACGGCACCCGCTCTTTTGTGCGCGGTATACCGCTGTATGGTATTCTGATCGGCCTGGAAATTGACGGTCAATGCCAGGTGGGGGTGGCCCACTTTCCGGCCCTAGGCGAGATGGTAGCCGCCGCCACCGGCGAAGGCTGCTGGTGGAATGGCCGCCGGGCCAGAGTCTCGCCCGTTGAGCAGCTAAGCCAGGCCATTGTTACCCATTATGATGCGGCCTCGTTTGACAAACACGGCAAAGCAGCAGCCTGGGAACGGCTCAAGCAAACGGCCGGATTTCGGGCCGGCTGGTGCGATGCCTACGGCTATGCCCTGGTTGCTACCGGCCGGGTTGACCTGATGCTCGACCCGGTGATGCACGCCTGGGATGGCGGCCCCTTCCCGCCCATTCTGGCCGAGGCCGGCGGTTATTTTGGCGATTGGCGCGGCCGCACTACTATTTACGGCGGCGAGGGCATGGCTACCAGCCAAACCCTGCTGCCGGAAGTATTACGGATATTAAATGATGAACAGTAAAACGTGATGCGTGATAGGTGATGCGTGAAATTATTACGCATCACCTATCACGCATCACCCAAGTCAAAAAGATTTTTCACGTTTCACGCTTCACATTTCGCGGAGAAAGATATGTCTGACTCAAACATCATCGGCAAGCAGATCGGCCAGTATCAAATTGAAGAGCAGATTGGCCAGGGTGGCATGGCGACGGTCTACAAAGCTTATCAGCCTTCGATCAATCGCCACGTTGCCGTAAAAATTCTACCCAGCCAGTATGCCCAGGACCCCAACTTTTTGAAGCGGTTTGAACAGGAGGCCAAAGCTATCGCCGCCCTGGAACATCCCCATATTCTGCCGGTTTATGATTTTGGCACGCAAGATGGCTTAACCTACATGGTCATGCGTTACATTAAATGGGGTACGCTTTCAAAGTTCATGGGCCAGCCGCTTGCGCCTGAACGGATTGTGACTCTGATTGGTGATGTGGCCAGCGCCCTAGATTATGCCCATAAACAAGGCGTGGTCCACCGTGATATTAAGCCAAGCAATATCTTAATTGATAACAACGGTGAAGCCCTGTTAACCGATTTTGGCATTGCCAAAATGATGGCCGGCTCCAGCGCTACCCAATTGACCGGGGCCGGCAGCGTGCTGGGCACACCCGCTTACATGTCGCCCGAACAAGCCAAAGGAGAACATATTGATGGCCGCACCGACATCTACTCCTTGGGGGTCGTGCTGTATGAATTGTTGACCGGCCAGCAGCCGTATCAGGCTGAAACGCCGGTGGCTCTGGTCCTCAAACACGTAACCGAACCGTTGACCTCACCACGGGTGATCAAGCCCGATATCCCGGATCCTCTGGAACGGGTTGTGGTCAAGGCTATGGCCAAAGACCCCGGCGAGCGTTACCAGACTGCGGGCGAATTTCAACGAGCGCTGCAACTGGCCCTGCGAGAGATTGAAAGTGGCGTTAAAACGGCCAATATACCTGTTTCAACCACAACCAAAACCCAAAGCGTGGCCGCCCCGGCTCCTGCTGCGCCAAAATCGGGCAGTAAAATCGGTCCCTGGCTGATTGGCGGCGGCATTGCGATTGCCCTCCTGTGTGTCTTGGGGGGTGGGCTGTTACTTTTTGGGTTGATGGCCTCATCGGGCGATAATCGAGGGGGGACGCCTGCTGCCGGTAGTCCCACTGCTGTGGCCATTGGCATTGACAAAACCGCCACCCCCACCGCTACACCTGAAGCCCCTGAGCCAACCCCAACGCCTGAAGAAAGTGAGCCTGACCCCACCCCCACTGAGAACACCTTGCCAACCCTGGAACCTATCAACCTGGCCGATATTCCGGGGCTAAATGAAGAAATTCTATTTGAAGATGATTTCAGTTCCAACACCAACGATTGGCCGACCGGCGAACAGAGCGACGAATACGGTATTACCAATACCGAATTTGTGGATGGGCGCTACCGCATGACCCAGGAGGCCAAACAAGGCGTCTTTGTTTGGAACGATCTGACCGAGGTTGATTACGACAACTTTGTCTTTTCGGTGGAAGCCATGCCGGTAGAGCAGCAAGTGGCCGACACCTTTGCTTACGGCATTACCTTCCGCGAGAACGTGGACGATGCTGAGTACTACGCCTTTGAAATATCTGCCGATGGTTTCTTTAGCGTCAATTTGCGCTACAACGAGGAGTGGGAAACCCTGGTTGACTGGACCGAATCCCCGGCCATTAACCGAGGGAGTACCAACCAACTGGCGGTAAAAGCGGTGGGACCCTCGCTTACATTTTATATCAACGGGCATGAAGTGGCTGCGGTTGAAGATGACACCCTTGATACGGGGGCAATTGGTGTGGCCATGGACCTGTATGACAAGGGCGACAAAGTGACCGTAGACTTCGATAATCTGGTTATCCGGGCCATCAGCGCCGACGAATTGGCCTCGCTGGGGGATAATGGCGGCTCCGTCCTCTTTGAAGACACCTTCGACTCAGATGCTAGAGGTTGGGCGACGGGCGAATTTGAGGATGAATACAGCCAAAATGAAGTAACAATTGAAAATGGTCGCTACGTTTTGAGCGTCACCTCCAAGCCGGAAAAGCTGCCCTATGTGGAAAAAGCATTACCCAACCGCGATTTTTCGGATTTTATCCTGACGGTAGACGCCACCCCCCGCGATACAGAAACTCACTATAGTTATGGCATAGCCTTCCGCCTGGATGACGATGGCAATGTTTATGTCTTTGAAATTGGCAATGACCGTTTGTATGCCGTTCTATTATATGATGAAGAATGGAAAAGGCTCAAAGACTGGTCAAGCAGTTCGGCCATTAAACCCGGCGAAACCAACCGGCTAATCATCAGCGCCAAAGGCAGCACTTTGACTTTCTTTGTCAATGATGTGCAGTTGACCACGCTGGAAGACGATACCATCTCCACCGGCCAGATTGCCCTGGTGGTGGACATGGCCGAAGGGGAAAAATCGGCCACCGTGGAGTTTGATGATTTAGTGATTAGAAAACCCTGAAAGGGCAGAAGATGGTAGATGGAGGATGGTAGATAGCAAAAATAGATAACTCCTATCCTCTATCTTCTATCCTCAGTAGATCCAATTTTTCGCCGTAGCTAGCGCATCCCTATGCGTCAGCGGGCGGCATAGGGATGCCACCCTACGGGAAATTTGGATCCACTGATCCTCTAGCCTCTACCCTCTATCCACTTTCCTCAGTCTACTTGATCGGGGCTAAGATGGGAGCCGGTGGCTTGATAACCTTCCGGCTTTTTCACTAAAAATGGCCCCATTACCAGCATATCAATATCAGAGGCGGCAAAGGTATTAATGGCTTCCTGGGGGGTGGTCACAATTGGCTCCCCGCGCAGGTTGTATGAGGTATTGAGCAGCACGGGCACCCCGGTCGCCTGGTCGAACTTTTTGATCAGGTTGTAATAGCCGCTGTTCCACTCCTCGCGGACACTCTGCAAACGGCCCGTGCCGTTGTGGCACACTGCCTGAATTTTATCCCACTTATCCTGAGGAATATCGGAAACCATCAACATATAACGCGGCGGATACTGCTTGTCTAAATTGGGCGTGGTGAAATATTCGTGGGCGCGTTCCTCGATAATCACGGGCGCAAAGGGACGGAACGGCTCGCGGAACTTGATTTTGGTGTTGACAATTTCCTTCATCTCGTCGCGGCGCGGGTCGGCAATGATTGAGCGATGGCCCAACGCACGCGGTCCCCATTCAAACCGGCCGCGATACCAGCCAATCACCTTGCTTTGCAGCAGGGTATCCACGGCCTGATCCAGCAGTTTATCGTCGTCGTCAAACGCTTCATAGGTAAAGCCGGATTTTTTGATGGCTTCAATCATCTGGCTTTCCGAGTATTCTGCGCCCCAGTAGGCGTGCTCCATGGTAAATTTGCGGGGGCAGCCTAGCACCACGTGATAGACATACAAAGCCGCGCCTATAGCGCCCCCGGCATCGCCGGCAGCAGGCTGGATAAAAACGCTTTCAAAAGGACCTTCGCGCATCAGCCGGCCATTGGCGGCGCTGTTGAGGGCCACCCCCCCGGCCATCACCAGATTCTTAGAGCCGGTCTGCCGATAAACTGCATGGGCCATTTTTAGAATAATCTCCTCGGTGACCCGTTGAATGCTGGCGGCAATATCGGCGTACTTTTGATTTTGGGCGGCTACTTTGTCATCCCACTGCGGATGATCTTTGGCCGGATGGGTTTTGGTGGTAAAAAACTCAGACTCGGCCCCGCGCACCGGGCCGAACAAGTCAACAAATTTCTGGTTAAAGGTGGAGTGGGTGGAGTGGTGAAAGCTGAAGTAATCCATATTCAAGACCAGGCCGCCCTCGTCATCCACTTTGACCAGTTTGTAGACTTCATCCATATATTTGGGTTCCCCGTAAGGGGCCATACCCATCACTTTATACTCGCCATTATTCACCCGAAATCCCAGGTAAGCCGTAAAAGCGGAATAAAGCAGCCCCAGCGAGTGGGGAAAGCGCAGCTCGCGGGTCAAATCAATCCGGCTGGTCCCATGGCCATTCCACTGGGCGGTCGCGTGGCCCAGAGTGGCGGTCGTCCACTCACCAACGCCGTCGAGTGTCAGCACGGCTGCATCGGCATAGGGTGAGCAGAACATGGCGCTGGCGGCGTGGGTCAGGTGATGTTCCACAAACAAAATTTTACTGGTGGGCACGCCGATGGCGGTTTGCAGTTGGCTTTTAATCCACAGTTTCTCGTCAAACCAGGTGACCATTGACTCGCGGAAGACACCCCAGGATTTGGGAAAGGTGCTGAGGGTTGTCTTAAGAATTCGCTCAAATTTGACCAACGGCTTTTCGTAAAAAACCACGTAATCCAGATCACCGGCGGTGAGACCCGCATATTTTAAGCAAAAGTTGATTGCATGCCGTGGAAAACTGCTGTCGTGCTTTTTGCGGGTAAAGCGCTCTTCTTCGGCGGCGGCAACCAATTGGCCGTCAACCAGGAGCGCCGCCGCTGCATCGTGATAGTAACAGGAAATACCTAAAATATTCATGGGTCTAATACTGCCTCAAAACTTCTTCTAAAGTCTGATCGCCGGTAGAGCGCGACTGCCACAGTTTGGCCGGTATGCTCTTAACGTACAGCGGATCGCTGAACAATCTGACGCCCAGGCCAAAAGGCACAAAAACGGTAAAGTAGAAGATGGTTAACACCACCCGGGCCAGAAGATTGCCCAGAAAATGCCCAAAAGCTTTCCAACCCTGCCAGAATTTGGGAGTCAGGCTGACAGCCAACACGATAAAGACCAGACATAAGGCGGCCATGACCGACTGCACCACTGTTGCGGTGGGCCGGGCGACTTCGCCGCCGCTCAACAAGCGAAAGAGGTCTATCAGCCCTCTCACTGAGCCAAACAGGGCCAGGATAGATAGAAAAACGGCCCCGAACAAAGCCGTATTTTTCGATCCCTTTTCCGGGCGCGAGACCACCCCCAGGATTAGAATCGCCAGGCCAAAAAAGGCCGGAATCAGCGCCGTCAGGCTGGATGTGCCCGTGCCCACATAGCTGCCAATGCCCAGCAGCAGCAGCAAAATCCCAAAACCGATGGTAATTATTTTCATCGTCGTTTAGAACAAAGTGTAAATGAACGGCGCCACCCCTGAGGATGAAGCAAAAACCAGCAGCAGCCCAAACAACAGCAAGACCGTAACCATCGGAATAAGCCACCACATTTTTCGCGCCCACAAAAATTGTAAAATTTCGCCGACAACGCCGGTGTTGGTCAGCATGCCTTTGAAAAAGTTTGACATGATTGTTTACCTCATAAATTGAATAGCCAGCAATAATTTGCTGGCTTCGATTATAACCCAGTCAGCGACAAAACCAAAAAATCGAGCCTGGGATAATGTTTTATGATTGGCGGGCCGGATGCAGGGGTAAACGGCGATCTGCTCGCAGCGCATCCGACAGGGAAACGGCCCGTCCCCCCCGATAGACATTAATTATTTCGGCGATGATACCTACCGCAATTTCGGCGGGGCTTTCCGCACCAATATCCAGGCCAATCGGCGCATAGACGCGATCAAACTTAGCCGGGTCCAACCCCTGTTCTTTTTCCAATAGTTCAAATACGGCTTTAATCCGGCGTTTGCTGCCGATCATCCCAATGTAACGGGCCGGGGAGTCAATCACTACCAACAGCGATTCCACATCGTGGCTGTGACCACGTGTCACCAGGACCAGGAAAGTATCGCTATCAATGGGCCATTGGCGTAGGGTTTCGGCAAAGGGCTGGGCCAACACTTGATCGGCCATCGGAAAACGTTTTTTGTTGGCATACTGGGGACGGTCATCCAGCACCACCACCTCAAAATCAATCATTTTGCCCAACTGGGCCAGGGGCAGAGCGACGTGTCCGGCTCCGACAATAATTAAGGTCGGTGGCCGGCGCTGAACTTCGACAAAAACTTCCAGACGACTGTCCCCCGCCTGATAGGTTAGCAGTTGAGGCTGCCGATTAGAGAGACAACGGCGGGCATCTTGCAAGAGCTGATCCTTCAGCTCAGCCAGATTTTCCATTCCGGTCCCGGTGGTTCTATCCAGCCAGATCAATGCTCGCCGGCCCAGGCTGTCGGCAAACTGGCCGGTTGCCACAACCACTGTAGCCAGGGCTACCGGCTGTCCAGACTCAATCGAGGCCAGGAGTTCGTTTAAAAGTTGGTCGGACATAGTACTTGTATCATGTGTTTAAGTGTCACGTGTCAAGTAAGAAATTTAACACTTAATCCAGGTGTGCTCAATTGTTGGGATAATTGCGCCCTTCGATACGCCCTTCGTTTCACTCAGGGCTACTCAGGACACGATTTTGAAAACTTGTCCCCAAATCTGAACGCACTCCTTAACAGTTGACACTTGACACTTGGCGCTTGATACCCTCTCTTCACGGCCATCTTTCAACGTAAACGTCCATGATACCGCCACACACACCCAGGCTTTGCATGCTAATATCTTCGGTTAAATCTACCTCGACCAGCCGGGGCTGACCTGTTTCAATCACGTCCAGGCCGGCTCGAATAACATCAGCTTCGCCACAGCCGCCGCCAATGGTTCCGTAATGCTGGCCCAGCGGATGAATGATCATTTTTGTGCCAAGTTCACGCGGCACCGACCCCCGCACTCGAATAATGGTAGCTACAGCCACCGGCGTCTCTGGGGTTAACTGATTGAGTTTTTGGTAAAGTGTTTTGGCGCTCTCCATAATGTTTGCGCTGCTATTCGTCCTCTGCTTCCTGGCCGGGCACTTCCAGGTTGACCACTTCGCCGTGAGTATTGACAATAATTTTGAAACCCATCATGCCCAGCATCGTGCGCGCATCATCAGGCAAGCCCTGCTCCATCACCCGCTCCATGTGGGTCAGTGAAGAGTCGATCATGGCTTTGGTAAACAAATCATCTTTGCCCAACATAGCCATCATTCCGGCCGAAACCATCTCTTTATTGGCTTCGGCTTGTTCTTGCAGCCAACCAATCACCTGGCGATCCACCTCCTCGGCGGCGACATGGCGTTTGAAGTCGCCGTCGAGAATGATGTAATTGGGTTCGCTGCCAATAAATGTGGTTTCAACCGGCTGGCCGACTTCATTATAAATTAAACCTGTAAAAAGCGCCTGCCGGTACTTCGATTGCTCCATGCCGTACCTCTGTAATCCCTCCTAAAATCCTGTAAATATTATACCAGAAAATGAGAACAAAAAAATCTAACCCGGTCAAGCAAGACGCAAGTTTGGGGCAAGAGTGAAGAACCGATACCACATTGGGACCTCTTTTCTGGCTTGAGCAAGCTCAAGGCGATGTGGGGTAGCCCGGCAAAATTCTGCGCGCCGTGCTCCTGGCAGATGCGGCAGTGATCTTCATCAAAGGCCACATCCAAAACCCAGACCGCCGCAATTTTTTGCCATCAATCGGGACCACCTGGCCTTTGGTCACACCTTCGACCGCTTGCATCCCATCCAGAAAACATGGTTGAAACTGCTCGGGCTGAATGCGCATAAAGACCCGGTCAACGGTATCGTGGCTTGGAATGCCATGCCCAACACTAAAAACTGTCCAGACCAGTCCTGTTTCTTGTGCCCAAACTATTTATCTCTAATCTCCTGCAATTACGCTAACATGGTCAAACGGGCCGAGGACGGCAACGGAATAATCGTTATCAAACTCTTTGCAGGCGTCTAGTTCTCTATTTAACATCTTCTCATGGTATAATAGAGTGAAGTAAATAATCAAATAAATTTAAAATCCGCAATATTGGCAACACAATCACTGGGGCTAAGCCTGGCAATGATGCAGATGAGACGTGTTTCCTCAGAAGAAGTAAGCTTTCAAGTAATTGTCCCCACCTTTAGAGCAGATGCTCTACTCCAAGCCCCTCGGCTCACCCGGCACAATCCTGCAAAATACTTTATGCGGTCCATGCGAACAACGCTTGAGACAGCCTATGAATTTGGCAGTCACCCAGAAAGAGAGTGATCCTATGCCTGAGATGACGACAGCCGCGGCAAAACTGATCCAATTGGAGGAGCAGGTTAAGAAACTTGCCGCCGACAAATCAGCCCTCCAGGATAACTTGGCCCAGGAAATAGCGATGCGCCGGCAGGTTGAGGCAGACCTGCGGCGGGCCAATGAAGCACTGGAAGAACGTGTGGCCGAGCGCACCAACGAGCAACTGCGCCGCGAACGGGTGCTGCTGCGCCGTATTATGGAAACAAGCCCGGTGGGCATTGTGGTGGTTAACCGTGAGGGACGGGTGACATTTGCCAATCCACAAGCCGAAAAAGTGCTAGGGTTGAGCAAAAACGAAATCACTCGGCGCATCTACAATGCACCGGAATGGCATATCACCACCGGGGCCGGCGACCTCTTTCCCGATGAAGAACTACCATTCCGGCGGGTTATGTCTACCGGTCAACCCGTCTATAAGGCTCAGCATGCGATTACTTGGCCCAATGGCCAACGCCGCTGCCTGTCTATCAATGGCGCGCCCATCCTGACCGAAGCGGGCGAGATCGAAAGCGTCGTCTTTGCTCTTGAAGATATCACCGAGCGCAAACAGGCCGAAAAGGAATTGCAGCAATCCAACGATCTGCTGCGGGCCATCATTGAGGCCACCCCAACGGCCATTGTTGGTATGGACTTGGACGGAAACGTACAAACGGTCTGGAATCCGGCCGCTGAGAAGATGCTCGGTTGGAGCGCTCAGGAGGTCATGGGGCGTCCGTTGCCCAGCGTACCGCTGGAAAACCAGGAAGAATTCAGGCGCTTTCGAGAACGGATACGCCAGGGTATGACTCTGGACGGGGTGGAGGTCCATCGGCAGAAACGTGACGGCAGCTCCATTGATTACAGTATCTATGCCTCACCGCTGCACAATGCCGAGGGCCGAGTTACCGGCAACATCGCCGTATTGGTGGACATCACCGAACGCAAGCGGACAGAAGAAGCCCTACGGGCCAGCGAGGTCCGCTTCCGCATGCTGGTGGACCAGGCGACCGACGCCTTCTTTCTGGGCGACGAGCAGGGGGCCGTCCTGGACGTGAATGAGCAGGCATGTAGGAGTCTGGGTTACACGCGGGAGGAACTGATCGGGATGAGCCCGCAGGATTACGACATCAATGCAACGCCAGAGTTCCTCGGACCGCTTCGAGCGCGACTGGCCACCGGAGAGGTGGTGACGTTCGACTCCGTCCACCGGCGCAAGAACGGGACTGTTTTCCCAGTGGAGGTCCGCGCCCGCTGGTTCTGGCAGGGTGGACGCCGGTTCGGCCTCGCCCTGGTCCGGGACATCACCGAACGCAAACGGGCCGAAGAAGAAATCCGCCGGCTCAACCAGGAACTCGAACAGCGCGTCCTTGACCGCACCGCCCAACTCGAAGCCGCCAACAAAGAGCTTGAGGCCTTTGCCTATTCTGTCTCCCACGATCTGCGTGCCCCCCTGCGCCACATTGACGGCTTCCTGGAACTGCTCCAACAAAGTATCGCCGAGACTCTCGACGAGCGTAGCCAGCGTTATATGACCATTATCTCTAACTCGGCCAAACGGATGGGTCAGTTGATTGATGATCTGCTCACCTTTTCCCGCATGGGCCGCAATGAGATGTCCAAAACCCCGGTAGACCTGAGCAGTTTGGTCCAAGAAGTCATTCGGGAATTTACGCCGGAGATACAAGGTCGCTCCATTCACTGGCATATAGCTCCCCTGTCTACCGTCACCGGCGACCGGTCCATGCTGCGCCTGGTATTGGTCAACCTCATTGCCAATGCTCTCAAATTCACCCGTGAGCGCCGGCAAGCAGAAATTGAAATTGGCTGTCAAGGGGGCGACAAAGAGAGCGTCATTTTCATCCGCGATAACGGGGTGGGTTTTGATATGGCCTATGCTGACAAGCTGTTTGGCGTCTTTCAGCGGTTGCATCACTCGGATGAATTTGAAGGCACGGGGATTGGTCTGGCCAATGTCCGCCGAATTATTCAGCGGCATGGCGGCAGAGTGTGGGCAGAGGGAGAAGTCAATCGGGGTGCAACCTTTTATTTCTCGCTGTCGAGATAGGTATCTTCTCAATATGTAGGGATGCGTATCCTTGCAGTCGCCCGGCAAGACAGGGCGGTATCACAAATTTTGTGTAAAACCCCGATTCCCTTGAGGGAGACGGGCAATTTACACAACTTTCGACAAACTGCCCAAGACAGGCATAAGGTTATGTCTCCACCCCGAGTAATTGAGCATGGAAAATCAAGGTGCGAGCAAAGAAAGGAGAATATGATGAGAAACAAAATCGTGTACTACATCCTGCTACTCTTTGCGACGGCCATACTAACAGTTTGTGCGCCATTGGGTTCTACCACCCCCATAAGCTTACGCACTACCGCAACGCCCACGCCGGTGATTACACCGTTACCCTCTCCAGTCTCAGTTCAAACCGGCCAACAAAAGATTATCAGCGTCTGGACTCATAATCTACCCGGCAGTGTCGAAGGCGATGTACTGGCGGCGACAGTGAAAGAGTTTGAACAGGCACAAAGCGATTATAAAATGGAATTAGTGCCAATCTCACCTGAAATCTATGCGGACCGGGTCACCGGCAGCGCCCAGTCTGGCAGTTTGCCCTGCGTGTTGGAATTTGACGGCCCCTATCTGTACAACTTTGCCTGGCCGGGTTACCTGCAACCGATTGACCGGTTTGTTTCCACGGAGCTAAAAGCCGATTTTTTGCCCTCGATTATCGCCCAGGGAACCTTTAATGGAAAACTCTACAGCCTGGGGCAGTTTGACTCCGGACTGGCAATCTACGGCAATCGCCGCTACCTCGAGGCGGCTGGGGTGCGGCTGCCCACCTTTGATGAACCCTGGAATCTGGCTGAATTTGAGGAGGTTTTGGAAAAACTGACCGCCTTGCCCGAGGTGGAGCATGCGATTGATATGAAAATTAATTACGGGCGAGGTGAGTTCTACACCTACGGTTTTTCCCCCATCCTCCAATCGTTTGGCGGTGATTTGATTGACCGCCAGACCTACCAGCAGGCCAGCGGCGTGTTGGATGGGCCTCGGTCGGTTGAGGCGATGCAGCACTTTCAGAGTTGGTTTGAAAAGGGCTGGGCCAGTAAATCTACCACTCTGGATGATGAATTTTACGAATCCAAAAAAGCGGCGCTCTCCTGGGTGGGCCACTGGATGTACAATCCGCATGCCAGGGGTTTGGGGCCAGACCTGGTTCTGCTGCCGATGCCTGATTTTGGGTTTGGACCCAAAACCGGGATGGGTTCTTGGAGCTGGGGCATCACCAGCAATTGTCAGGACCCAGCCGGCGCCTGGGCTTTTATCGAGTACTTGCTCTCCCCCCAGGAAATATTACGGATGACGGACGCCAACGGAGCGGTGCCGGCGCGCCGCTCCGTGCGGGCGCAATCCAGGTTATACGGAGAGACGGGACCCTTGCACCTCTTTGTGCAGCAACTCGAAAGCGACCGCGCAGTACCCCGTCCGATTACACCGGCGTATGCGACAATTTCTACAGCTTTTGCCGAAGCCGTTGATAACATTATCAATGGGGCAGATGTCAAAGCAGAGCTAAGCCGGGCGGCGCAGAAAATTGATCAGGATATCAAGGAGCACCAGGGTTATCCCATTGAATAAAGCGACGCGAGCCGCTAGGAGAGTGCGGTGAAAATATCGGGCATCAAATCCAAATTGCTCCTTGCCTTTGTCACAATCCTTGTCATTATGACCGGGCTGAATGTGGGGCTGGCCATCTACTTGACCAATCAACAGAGCGAACGGGAGGCCTTTACCAGCCTAACCCGACAAACTATCTTGCTACAAGATGACTTACAAAAAACAACCCTTGATCTGCGGGCTATTGCCGAAAAGACGACCAGAGGAACCGACAACTTGAGCGACCTGGCTACCATCTATGCCCAAACGCAACAAATAATCACTAATTCTGGGCAACCAGCGGAGTATGAACGGGTGCTGGTGTTCAACAAAGTCATTTCATTGAACCGGCTCCAGGTGGTGCTTCGCTCGGCCGGTTTTTCCAGCATTGCTGTTTATGTAGATAATGAGTTGAGCCATTATGTGACCACCGCCGAGGCCGGCATGAGTGTGGTCCGGGCCGGTCACAAGGCGCTGATTAAGACAGGTCAAAATCAGGCCGGGGAATTAGAGTTCGACAATTGGCCCAATTGGGCTGAGGGCGACTTGTCTCCCTTAATCACTTTTCAGGTGACGCTGGTGAATCGCCCGACTATCTCCTTTTACTTTGCCGCAGAGCAGAGGGTGGTTTTACAAATTGTCATCCCGGTGCAAGCAGTTACTCAAACGGTCATGAGAAATAATATAACCCTGGGTGATCCCGCCGGGCTGCTGGTTAACCAGTTGTCCATCGCCACACCGGAAACGTTGAACCAGAGCGCACCGGGCCAGAACAAACCGCTTATCATCGGCGCCTTTGTATTTCAAAAGGTCTTTGACCAGGCATTTCTGGAAGAAGTTGCCAGCCAAACGGGGTTGCTGCCGGCCCTGTACTCGCCGGACGGGCTGCGCCAAATCCAAATAGTGGACCTGAAAATAGACCCAACGGACCTGGTACAGTGGGTACAAGAGAACCCAGGGGCAACTGACCAACAGATACAGCAGCATACTCTCATGGTAGACGGGGAAGCCTATTATCAAGCCTTGACCTTGTGGCGCTTTGAGGAAGAACCCCGGCTGATTATCGGCTTTGCTCAGTCGGGGGCAAGCGCTGCTCAGAAAGTGCGCGAAACTGTTACTGGTCTGTTAGGTATAGCGGGTCTGGTGTTGATTGTGGGGGGGGTGTTAGGCTATGTCCTGTTTGATCACCTGGTCAAACCCATTGTAACTCTCACCGAAATGGTTGCTCGCATTGGCTTGAATACCCAAGTTGAAGCTCCCGGGCAGAAGACAACCCCTACTTTTTCAGACAAACTGATAGAAATTGACCTCCGCGCCGATGATGAAGTGCAACAACTCACCGCCGCTTTTAATGCTATGATTAGACAACTGCGCCAATCATTTGAAACATTGGAAGAGCGGGTAGCCCATCGCACCGCCGAACTGGAAGCGGTCAACAAAGACCTGGAAACGTTTTCCTACTCCGTCTCGCACGATCTGCGTGCGCCGCTGCGGGCCATCAGCGGCTTTGCGGCCATTCTCGCCCGCCGTCATCGGGCCAACTTAAATGATGAAGGCCAGCATTACCTGGACAATATCGTACGGGCCGGCGAGCAGATGGGGCGTCTCATTGACGATCTGCTCACCTATTCCCGACTTGGCCGGTCAAGCGTGCATCGGGGGCCGGTGGCCTTGCGCGAAATTTTCACCCTGCTGGCCGAGGAATTCGCCGGGCGGGTCAAAGAAATCGGCGGAACGCTCGAAATCGCAGACGATTTGCCGGTGGTTATGGGCGACAAAACCTTGCTCACTCAGATTTTTACCAATTTGCTGGACAATGCGCTGACTTATCGCCGAGCCGATGTGCCGGCGCAAGTGACCGTCACCCATCAAACCGAAGATAAAACGGTCATTATCCGCGTTTGCGATAACGGTATCGGCATCGCGCCTGAGTATCAGGAGAAAATCTTTAACATCTTCCAACGCCTGCACAGCCAAGAGGAATATCCCGGCACCGGCATCGGACTGGCAACGGTAAAAAGGTCGGTTGAGATGCTCGGTGGGCGGCTGTGGGTTGAATCAGAGGTAGGGCAAGGCAGCGCCTTTTTTGTCAAACTGCCAAAGGAGTGAGCCATGAATTATGCGCATATTCTTCTCGTCGAGGATAATCGTATGGATGTTGAGAGGAAACATGACCAAACCGATTAACATTCTGTATGTAGACGATTACCCACTTGACCACGAGTTGGTACGCGACGTGCTGGAAAAAGAAGATGGCGGGTTTAAGGTCATCGAGGCGGCCTCCCGGGCGGAACTCGAAGCGCGACTTATGGAAGGCGGCTATGACCTGGTGCTGAGCGATTTCAATATCTTGGGCTTTGAAGGCTTGCAAGTGCTCGAGGCCGTCCAGGCCAAGAGTGGCTACCTGCCGGTGGTCATCCTCACCGGCACCGGTTCGGAAGAGATAGCGGTCGAGGCGATGAAACGCGGCGCGGCAGATTACGTGGTCAAGAAGCCGGACCATCTTCGGCGCTTGCCGTTAACCCTGCGGGCAGTGCTGGAACGGGTACGGGCGGAGGAGGCCTTGCGAGACAGCGAGCGCAGGCTGACTGAAGCCCAGCGTATCGCCCATATCGGCTACTGGGAATGTGACTTCGAAGCCGGCCGCATCACCCTCTCGGAGGAAGCTTGCCGTATCTTTGGCCTGCCACCGCAGGAGGTCTCTCTCACCCTGGAGCAGTGGCGCCGGCGCTGGCTGGAACTGATCCACCCCGCGGATCAGCCGCGCACGGCCCAAGCCGCCGCTGCTGCGCTGCAGGACGGTCCGCCGTACAAGGTGGAATACCGCGTTGTCCGGCCTAACGGCGAGGTGCGGTTCATCCACAGTGAGGCGACGCTGAACAGGGACGAGGCAGGCCGCCCTTGCTCTATGCTGGGTATGATGCAAGATATCACCGAGCGCAAGCTCGTGGAAGAAGCCTTGCGCCAGAGTGAGTGGAAGTATCGTGAGATATTCGATAATGTTCTCGATGCCCTGTATTTACTTGAGGTAACTGAGGATGGTCGTTTCCGAACTATTGAAGTCAACCCTGCGCTCGAACGGCTGACCGGTATACCTCGTTCTTTCTCGGTTGGAAAAACGCAAGAGGAAATCGTTCCCCCAGAAGTCGCCGCTGTTGTCAACGCCAAGTACCGCCACTGTGTTGAAACAGGTCAACCCATCGAAAAGGAAGTGGAATTGGATCTCCCAGCCGGGCGGCGCTATTTTCAGTCAACCCTTATTCCGGCCCGTGATGAAACCGGAAAAATCCATCGCCTCATCGGTATTTCGCACGACATCACCGAACGCAGAAAGGCGGAAATGCAAATCCTGGCTAGTGAACAGCTCTTCCGCGCCCTGGTGGAGAATTCGCCCGACTTTATCGTTCGACTCGACCGCGATTACCGGCACACCTACGTCAACCCTGCTGTTGAAAAAGCGTTCGCTATGCCCGCCGAAGCCTTTATCGGTAAAACGTTGCAAGAATTGCCACAACTCTACAAACCGGAACGGTTCGATGCACTCCTGGCGCTGCTCCGCCGCACTTTTGAGGAGGGTGTTGCCAACAACTCCGAGATATTCTGGGATACACAGATGGGTCAACGTATCTTTGAGATTCGCCATGTGCCGGAGAAAGACGCAACTGGAAATGTTATCAGCGTACTCAGCATTGCCCATGACATCACTGAACGGAAATTGGCCGAACAAGAACGTCTGGCCCATCTCCGATTCATGGAAAGTATGGACCGGATCAACCGGGCGATACAGGGCACGAATGATCTGGAGCAGATGATGCGCGATGTGCTTGATGTTGTACTTTCGATTTTTGAGTGCGATCGGGCCTGGCTGATTTATCCGTGCGACCCCGAGACAGCTACGTGGCAACCGCTAATGGAGCGCACTCGTCCGGACTATCCCGGTGTTCTTCCAGTAGGGATTAAAATGCCTCTGGACCCGATGGGCGCGACGGTATTCCGAATATTGCGGGATGCTGATGGGCCTGTCATATTTGGGCCGGGGTCTCCGCATCAGGTGCCAGAAGCGCTGGCTCAAATTTTCAGGGTCCAATCCTTTATTGCGATGGCCTTTTATCCAAAGATAGGTCAGCCCTGGTCATTTGGATTGCACCAGTGCTCTTACCCGCGCGTTTGGACATCTGAGGAGGAGCGGCTTTTTCAGGAAATTGGCCGGCGGTTGGCCGATGCTCTAACCGGTTTATTGGTATATCGTGACCTGCAAGAAAGCGAGCTTCGCTATCGAGAGGTATTTGACAATGTCTCTGATTCACTCTTTGTGTTTGACATCACCGCCGAAGGTAATTTCCATTTCATCGGTATCAACGCGGCGGCAGAAAGACTCAGTGGAGTCTCCAGCACCGACGTTTACGGCAAACTCCTCGAAGAAGTGGTCCGGCCAGAGGTCGTGGCCTATTCTTTGCCTAACTTTCGCCGCTGTCTTGAACGGGGAGCCCCGCTCCGTTATGAAGAAGAATACAACAGCCGCCCCCTGGGCCGCCGCTATCTTGATACCACCCTGATCCCAGTGCGCAATAACACAGGAGCTATTAGCCGGCTCATCGCTTTTAACCGCGATATCACCGAGCGCAAACGGGCCGAAGAAGAAATTCGCCAGTTCAACCAGGAACTCGAACAACGGGTTCTTGACCGCACCGCCCAACTCGAAGCCGCCAATAAAGAACTCGAAGCCTTTGCCTACTCCGTCTCCCACGACCTGCGCGCTCCTCTGCGCCATATTAATGGCTTTTTGGAACTGCTCCAACCTCGATTGGCAGGGATGCTCGACGAACGCAGCCAGCACTATATGACCATCATCTCCGACTCGGCCAAACGAATGGGTCAATTGATTGACGATCTGCTCACCTTCTCGCGCATGGGCCGGAGTGAGATGTCCAAAAGGCCGGTGGACCTGGGTGTGCTGGTGCAGGAAGTTATCTGGGAATTTGACCCGGAAACGCAAGACCGCTCCATCCAGTGGCGTATTGCGGAGCTGCCCCTCATCACTGGTGATTGGGCCATGCTGCGCTTGGTGCTGGTCAATCTCATCGCCAATGCCTTAAAATTCACCCGAGAGCGTCAGCAAGCAGAGATTGAAATTGGCTGTTTGGTAGGTAATAACGAGAACATTATTTTCGTTCGAGATAATGGGGTGGGCTTTGATATGGCTTATGCCGACAAACTGTTTGGCGTATTTCAGCGGCTCCACCGGGCCGATGAAATTGAAGGGACGGGGATTGGTCTGGCCAATGTCCGCCGGATTATCCAGCGGCATGGCGGCCGCACCTGGGCCGAGGGGAAAACCGACCACGGGGCCACCTTTTATTTTTCGTTACCTCTGAATTTAGCGACCACTTCTGTGACGCCACAAACCGCGGATAGCGCTCGCGCCCAGGCCAACTAACACTACCCCGCCCAGTATTAGGGCGCTTATAGGGATGTCTTTGGGCAGGATTGCACCGGCGGCAGGAAGATTGTTCTGCTCGCTGGCCGGGGCAGCTTGGTCGCCGGTAATCGGCAAGGGGGGGGCTGCTGCCACCGGCGTGGGCAGGGGGGTAGCGGTCAAGGTGGGGGTAGGGGTTGGCGTGGGGGTGAAAGTTGGCAGCGGCGGAAAGGTGGGGCTGGCAGTAGGGGTAGCCGTGGGCGTGGGCGGAGGCGGGTAAGGCCCCAGCAACGACACATCGTCAATGTTGAAGTTGACCTCCGTGCCTGTCACTTCATGCTGTACCCCGCGAATGAACAGGGTAATGCGACTGCTGTTGGCTGTATAAATTGTCCCCGTAATAAGCTCAAATTCGAGACGAGGCGGTTCATCGCCGCTAACGGTATTTGAGCCGGTACGTAGCTGTTCGGTCAGGGTCATGGGAACCCAGGCTTGGACCAGGTGATATTTACCCTGGCCGCTGTAATCAACGCCCCACTGCATACTGTACTGGCCTTTGTTTCTGAGTTCAATCGGGGCGTCGGTGCGCATCATGGCAAACATAGTCAGGCTGTAAACCATCCCTGGCACAACATTAACCGTTTGATGGATGCCGATAACCCGCTCAGGAGCCTGAACCTGGAAAATTTCCAGCAGTTGAGAATGTTGGCCGCTGTGAACGGCTTCGGCCCATTCTTCATCATACCAGCCAAAGTGAGCCTGACCGTTATCGTAAGGCTGCCAGTAAGTCGCAACACTGCTGGTGGGATTTTGCTCAAAATCACCGTTCAGGATGGGATTGGTTAGATTCTGAAGGAAAGGTGGGCGGGCTGCCAGGGTGAAGCCTGAAATGACAAAGGCCGACAGCATCAACAAGGTCAATATCAGGGTGAGCAGAACCTTTTTGGGTTTTGTTGCCATCAGGTATTCTCCTCCGTTATGGCAAAACATAATATGGCAGCCGAAACCACTTGTATCATAACATAATCATCATAAAAGTTCAACACTGCTGCGCCTTTTTAGATTTAAGGTTGCTACTCAGGCTCATGTTATTTCGAGCGACGAAGGAGCGAGAAATCCCCAGGACACAACACTTAAAAGTAAGGTATCGAGGATTTCTCCCTGCGGCAGCGGTTGAGCAAATAGGTCTTGATGCTTCAGTCTCGAATGGGCTTTGTGTTATAATGCCTCTGGCAACAATAAGGTCTGACATTTCAAAAATGGCTCATGTATAGAACAAGTGCAATTTAGCAGAGGCGGCTCCCACGCCGCCGAGGGCCGGGCGTGGGAGCCCGGCTTGCTTTGCACTAGTACTTAACATGAGCCTCAAAAATTTATGTTCAATAAATTTCTGCCAGGATGGATAATTCTTTTGCTGGTCGCCGGGCTGTCGTGTACGCCCAAACCTCAACCCGCTTCATTGGCCAGCCTGATGAGCCGAGCCGAGCCGCTGCTCATTGAACGGCGCTACACAGAAGCAGCTACCGTACTGGAAGAAGCGGCTCAGACTTACCCTGATCGACCTGAACCTTTGCTAAAAATCGGCCAGATTTACCTGGCCCAGCAGCGCTGGCTGCTGGCGGAGGACGCTTTTAACCGCGCCCTGGCTCGCGCCCCCAGGCAGGGTCCCCCTCTGGCCGGGCTGGCCGAGACGCTCTACTACCAAGATCGCCTGCGCGAGGCGCTTGATTTGTGGCAGGAAGCCGCCGCCATCACCCCTTCTGCGCCAAAGGTCTGGACCGGCCTGGGCCGGACTTATCTGGCCCTGTTTGATTTTGAGGCGGCCAGAGAGGCTTTTCTGGAGCAGCAGCACCGGCAGCCGGACCCGGAAGCGCAGTGGTATCTGGCAGCGTTGACAGCACCGACGGATTGGGCTAAGGCAATGGCATATTTGCAGGCTATGCCCGCAGAGGGCGAACTGGCAAGCCGGCGGGATTATCTTTTGGCAACCCTGGAGCCATTCGATAAGGAAACGCCCCCGACCGAGGTAGCCAAAGCTACCGGCATCGCCTTGGCCCAGGCCCAGGTGTGGCCCTTAGCCATTCACGCGTTAACCGTCGCCCAGGAACAAGGCTCTAACGATGCCGAAACACTGGCTTTTTTGGGTTATGCCCGAACGCAGGTAGGTTGGCCCGCGTTCGATCTTTTTGAACAAGCCCAACAAGCAGACCCTGAATCGGCATTGCCGCTGTATTTTGAAGGTCTCTATTTGCGCCAGCAGGGCGCGTTGAAGGCCGCCGAAGCTTCCTTCCACCAAGCCGTCACCCTGGCCCCTGATAATGCCGCCTTTTATGCCGAAATGGCCGAAACTAAAGCCCAAAAAGGCGAACTCTCCACCGCCGAAATCTGGTATCAGGCGGCGGTGCAGGTGTCTGAAGATGACCTCCGGTTCCGGCTATTGCAAGCTCAATTTTACGCCAATTGGGGCTACAATATGGTCGAGGGGGGTATTCCGGCGGCTGAAGCAATTATCGAAACGGACAAAAACAATGCCGAGGCATACGATCTGCTGGGTTGGATGCAGTTTCTGACGGGCGTGCCGGAGGGAGGCGAGGCAGCCCTGCGCCAAGCGTTGGTCTTGAACCCCGATTTAATCAGCGCCCGGTATCACCTGGCCCGGCAGTTGGAAGTCAGCGGGCGAATGACGGAAGCCGCCGCCGAGTACCAACGGGTGGTTGATTGGGACACATCGGGGATTTTCCGGGATAAAGCTTTGATAGATTTACAGCGGTTGAAAACGGAGTAAAGGTTTGAACCGTAGTGACGACTAAAGTCGTCACCACAAACTCAAGCCATCGCTACTGCTCGCTGGTCAGGCGAACCAAGGCGTCGAGGGCCGCTTTCATTTTTTCCAGTTCCTCGCCGTAGGTGGCCCAATCGCCATTTTGAAGCGCTGCCTGGGCGGCCTTGTAATGATTGGAGGCAGTGATGGCGAGTTGGTTCAGATCGTCGCTCGGGGGTTCGGCGGGAGTTGCTTCGGCTTCAGGTTCGGTTTCGGCAGGGGTTTCGATCACAGGCGGCGCAGGCGCAGACTCGTCAAAGAGGGCCTGCAAGCCTTCGGCCAGCGTCTCGCGCATAACCACCCGATCTCCGGAAACGACGATGACCCGCTTGAGTTCAGGGATCTGGCCATTGATTGCCTGAAGATAAAGCGGCTCGACGTAGAGCAGCGAGTTGTCTATCGGCAGGACCAACAGGTTGCCCCGAATTACCTGCGAACCGCTTTGGTTCCAAAGGGTAATCTGGGCTGAGATTTCGGGGTCCTGGTCAATACGCCCCTCGATTTGGAGCGGGCCAAAAACCAACTCCTGCTTGGGGAAGCGATACACGACCAGTTGGCCGTAATTTTCGCCATCGGAACGTCCGGCCAGCCAGGCAATCAAATTATCCTTGTTGTTAGGGGTAAAGGGCTGCGTCAGCACATATTCGTCTCGGTTTTCGCCGGGCAGGCGGAGCACAACGTAGTACGGCTCGACCGGCTGGGTGTTGCCGCCAAAGGTTTCCAGGGGGGTCTGCCACAAATCTTCTTTGTTATAAAACACGTTGACATCCCGCATGTGGTAGGTTTGGAACAGCCGGGCCTGGATAGTAAAGAGGTCTTCGGGGTAGCGCAGATGCCCGCGCAGCCAGTCAGGCATATCGGCCAGTGGGCTAAAGAGGCCGGGGAAAATGGCGGTGTAAGCTTGGATTAAGGGGTCGCCGGGATCAACTACATAAAAAGTGGGCGTCCCGTTGTAGGCGTCAATTACTACTTTAACCGAGTTGCGAATGTAGTTGAGGTCACCAATCGGCTCCGCATAGGGAAAAAGGTTCGAGGTGGTGTAGGCGTCGAGCAGCCAGTAGAGCCGGCCGTCGGGGCTGATAATAAGATAAGGGTCGCTGTCGTAGCGCAGAAACGGCGCAATGTGGCGGGCGCGGTCGGCAATATTGCGAAAGAGCATCACCCGGCTGGTGGGGGTAAAATCCTGGCTGAGCAGCATGTTCACATCGGCCAGATGCAGGGCAAAGGCCAGCCGCTTGAGATAGCTGTCGAGCACAACGCCGCCGCTGCCTTCGTAATTGGTATACACATTTTGCTCACCGCTGGGGTAGCTAAATTCACGCTCCTGGGTTTGCACAAAAATGTAGTCGGCGGTGCCCTCGCCGTGATAAATTTCGGGGCGGGTGATGTCTAACCCTACCGACGACTCGGGCGGCAAATCTTTAACCCATAACTGGGGCAGGCCATCCCCGGTGACTTCGTTAACCGGGTTGACCACCACGCCGTAGCCGTGCGTAAATTGCAACCGCTGCGTCACCCAGGTGGGGTCCTGCAACTGGCTGACATCCAATTCACGGGCGGCGAGGGCTACCTGGCGAATTTCGTCGTTGATGGTGTAGCGGTCCAGGTCAATGTCAAGAAAGCGATAATAGAGGCGGATGGCCTGGATTTGCTGGTAGGTTTGCTGCAAGGGGCGATAATCCCACAGCCGGATATTTTTCAGGGTTGCTTCATTGTTGGACAGCGTTTCGGGGGTAAGAGGCGCAACTTCGGTAAAGTCGCGCTCCCGCACCCGGTCGAGGCCGTAGGCCAGGTTGGTAAAGCGGATATTGTTTTCAATATAAGGAGCTTCGCTGGCCAATTCGTTGGGTTCGACCACATAGCGTTGGACCAGCCCCGGAATAAACCCCGCGCCGACAATCCCGGTCACAATCCAAATAAACACGGCCAGCAAACTGAGGGCTGCTCGACGCAAAAAGATATTGACCAGCAAAATTCCGGCGGCAGTCACCGCAATAGCAATCATTACCCATAACGCCGGCAGGGCAACATTGATGTCGGTGTAGCTGGCCCCAAAGGCCACTCCGCGCGTTGAGTACATCAGGTCGAACCGATCCAGCCAGTGCCCTACGGCAAAAGCCAGAAAGATAAAGATGCCTAAAATGGAAAGGTGCAACTGGACATGGGGCAAAACAATCAGGCGGCCTTCGGCCAGGTTGTTCTGCTGGGCCAGGGCGTAAATGGTCGCCGCGCCAATCAGCGATAGGAAGAGGGCAATCACCAGCCAGCGTTGGATAAAATGATAAACCGGCAGACTAAATATATAAAAGCCGACATCCATATTAAAAATAGGGTCGGCCAGGTCGAAGGGTTGGCGGTTGAGAAACCGCAGAAATAGCAGCCAATCGCTAGAGGCCCCTACCGCCACCAGCCAGCCGAGCACCAGACCGGCGGCCCAGGTAAGCCAGACAATAAAGCGCTGGGCTACCAGTGTTTCATCACTAAAAAAAAGGACATTTTGCACCGATTGCCAGCGGGCGATAAAAACATTGAGCCAGAACAAGGCCACTACCGGCCCGGCCACCGCCAAACCCACCCCCACCTGCGCCCACAGGCCGGTCAAAAAGACGCTATCCAGCTTGAGATGCTGAAACCAGAGGTAATCGGTGTAAAGGCCGACGCCAAACTGGGCCAACAAATAAATCACGCCGGCAATAATAACGATGGTCCACAAACGCAGTCGGGTTGGCAAACTCATAACGATAGCATCGCTCCTCAACGTTCAACGTTCAACGTTTAACGTTTTTCGGCCAGTTGTTGCTTTAGATTGGCAATCTCTTTTTCCAAATCTTCAATTTCTATGGCGATGTGAACCGGCACAGAAATGCCAAACTTGGCTGCTTGCAATTGCAATGTTTGCAGATAGCGCGTCTTCTCGGTAATCAATTTTTGGAGGAATTCATTTTCATCGCCTACAACATTCGGGTTGACAGAGGGTAAAGAAGGTTTAGCCGGTGTTTTGCCAAAAATTTCCGTCTCGAATTTAGCATAGGCCGCAGGGTTATCTTCCTCAACCAACTCAAGTAACCGCATCGTCAGCACTTTACTCTCGCAGTATTCGATAAGTCGCTGAATCATCTGGTCTTTGCCCATACCGCTAGAAAAGCGTTCGGTCACAGGTCGTAGTTCGGGAAAATCGGTGCAGAACTGGCGGAGACCTTCATCCGTTTCAAAGGCGGCAGTTAACAATTTTCGAATAGCTCTGATATGGTAGGCCGGCTGACTCACGGGAACCTCCTGGTTCAATGGGCTGGGGTATGAAGTTAGTATACCATCTCTCGATAATTCTGACCACTTCTTTGCAACGCATCGTCTTAATTAGCAAAAAAGCCCCGTTGTAGCAACGAGGCTTTTTTGTAAAGCTTTATTCTATTAATCGGCTTAGTAGCCGCTATATCCGTCGTCGTAGCCGCCGCCATGACCACCGTGATGGCCTCCGCCACCATAATAGCCATCATAGCCCCAGCCGCCGTACCCGTCATAACCGCAACCGCCATAGCCACCGCAGCCGCCATAGTAACCGGCTGGGTTGCTACCGTATGGATACGGATAGCGGACGGGCGGAATAAATAGCCACTGGCCGGCATAAATCCAGTTGGGGTTGCGCAGGCCGTTGGCGCGGGCAATTTCCCAGGGATGAACCCCAAAGCGGCGGCCAATGCTGAACAGGGTATCGCCGTAGCGGACGCGATAGCAATTTCCCCGGCAGCCGTACCAGCCACCTCCCCAACCGCCGCCACCCCAGCCGCCATCACCCCAGCCGCCGCCGTAATAGCCACCGCCGTAGCCGCCCTGGGCATCCGCTTCCTGGGCGTAGGTGGCCGGCGCAAAGACCAGCAGCAATAACACGAGTGTAGCAATAATCGCAACGTACTTTTTCATTTCAATTCTCCTATGCATTAACAACAATTTAGCGCATCCCAAGTCTATTGCCAAAAATTGCCTGATTCTTACATGCAACCCCTCCTCTCAGCCAGGAGTTAAAGCTCAACCTAGTAATCTCTCTTTTACTATGTCAAGCAATTATGTAAAAGCATTATATCAAGTTCTGGAATTATTGGCAACATGTATTTGACATAATTTTGAAAACTGGCTTGTCATAATCAGGGCAACTTGACAAGTTGCTTTTTTTATGGTTTGATAGGCCGTCCATTCTTTCAATAGAGCGAACTTATTCACCTTGATTGAAAAATTTAGAACCTGGATAAAGGAGCATCGCCGAGACGTTGCCTCGATGGTCATCCTGGCCCTGGCCGGCCTGGGGGTGGGATTATGGGCCAGCCGTATTCTCCTCGACGATGCCATGATTACCTTCCGTGTGGCCGAGAACCTGGCCTACGGGCGGGGTTTTGTTTACAACCTTGGCGAGCGGGTACAGGTCACCACCACCCCGCTTTATAGCCTCATTTTAGTCCCCGGGGTGTGGCTGGCCGGTTCAGCGCCCAGAGCAGCCCTCGTATTGAATCTTGTCCTGGCCGGGGTGATTCCGGTGCTGGCTTATGACCTGGGCCGGCGTCTCAGTGGACGTATCACTGGCCTGGGTGGGGCCTTGCTTTTGATTTTGGCTCCTCTGCTCATCATTGCCTTTAGCATGGAGAGTTATCTATACGTTGCCATGATTTTGGCCTCGCTTGACGCCTATGCGGCCCGTCGCTGGCGCTGGGCCGGGGTGCTGGTCGGGCTGACGGCTCTAGTCAGGGGCGACGCTGTGCTGCTGGGGGCATGCATGCTCAGCTACGATTTTCTGGCAACACGGCGGCTGCGCTGGCCATTGATTATTCCGGCGATAGCCATCCCGGCCGGCTGGTACCTGTTTGCGCTGCTTTATTATGGCTCGCCGTTTCCGGCGACGCTGCAAGCCAAAGCCGCGCAGGGGGAGTTCAACTGGCTGGGCCAACGTTTTGCCGACGGTTTCTGGGCCTACTGGGAGGAGTGGCTCAACGTTTCATATTACCCGGTGTTTTATCTTTTCCCCATATTGATGGTAGTGGCCTTAATCCCTATTTTGCGGCAGGAGCGAGCCTGGTTGATTATGCTGGCCCGCGATGGGCTGTATATCACCGTCTTTGTGGCCCTGGGTGTACCCACCGCCGAGTGGTATTACGCTCCGTTGATGCCCGGCGCGGCTTTGCTAACCGCTCGGGGCATCCAGGCCGTGGTCGAAGGGATGGATTGGGCAACGGGAAGCCGGCAACGCGAAGCCGGCGGTACGCAAGGGGCGAGAAAAAAAATCGAGTGGGTTTCAGGGGCATCGGCAGTTCTCTTGATTGCGCTGTTGCTGGCAGTGCTTTACCCCGTTTCGGCCAAAATTGTCGCCGGCCATCCTAATTGGAAGGCGCGAGTCTATCCCAGCATGGGCCGTTGGATTGGGCAGAATACGAGTGCTTCGGCCAAGCTGGCAACCATTGACATCGGACACCTGGGCTACTGGTCGCGCCGCCAGATTATTGATATTGTCGGCCTGGCCCAACCCGATGTGGCGCCTCATATTGCCAAAGGCGATTTTGGCTACGCTATCCGCCATTACCAGCCGGATTTGCTCTTAATCGGCTATACCTGGCTGCCCGAAATCCAGGCGTCGGACTGGTTCCAGAAAAATTATGCCCCCCGCCACTACTTTCATTTCCCGGCGCTGGACGCGCCATTGGTGCTGTTCAGTCGGCGGGTTGGAGTTAAGGTGCAGCCCGCCACTGCGCCAACAGCAGAGGTTCAACCACTGGGGGTGGATTTTAATCGGCAGATCGAGCTGACCGGCTATCATCTCAACCAGCCCCTTCAGCCGGGCAGTGAGGTCAAACTGACCCTTGTTTGGCAAGCCAAAGCCCCCCTTGCAGTTGACTTTACCGTGTTTGCGCAACTGGTTGATCCGCTGAGCAATACAATTATAGCCCAGGGCGACAGCAAGCCCCAGGATGGTTTCTACCCCACGCCTTACTGGCAGCCGGGAGAAACGATTGTTGACCGGCACACCTTTTCCTTGCCGCGTGAGCTACCCCCCGGCAAGTATGATTTGTTACTTGGTTTTTATGAAGCTGAGAATGGTCAGCGGTTACAAATATTGGACGAGGCCGGTGTTTTTAAGAGCGATCATGTCCGGCTGTCTAACATCCAGGTGCAAGCGCCGTGAATGTAAGCAGCACCCTTCGACTTCGCTCAGGACGCACCCTTCGATACGGTTCGCTCCGCTCACCTACTCAGGATGCTGCTTTTTGACTTAGTACCTATCCGAAAACCTCCGTAGAGGAGGCATCCCTATGCGTCCTCGGCTTGCGTAGGGATGCAAGCCTACGGGTTTTCGGATAGGCTCTTAATCTAATGACATTGGAGAAAAAACGTATTTGTTGCGGGAGGATTAATTGGAGGATAGGTCCGAAATACCCTTTCTATATTTAACCACAACCGGCTGGAAAAGCGGTCAGCCCCACCAGATCGAAATTTGGTTTACGGCGCTGGAGGACTGCTTTTATATCATTGCCGAGAGAGGGGAAAAAACTCATTGGGTGCAAAATGTGCGCCGCCAGCCGGCAATTACCTTTCGCGTGGGCGAGCAGATGTTTAAAGGCACAGCGCGGATGGTTGAGGCAGAGCAGGAGCCGCAACTGCACCGGCAAATCCAGGCGCTGTCAGAGGCTAAATATGGCTGGGGAGATGGGCTGGTGGTGGAGCTAAAACCAAAGCAAAAAGTTTGAGCCAAGAAGTCATGTCATTCCGACCGCAGGGAGGAATCTTCGTTACCACCGCCTAAGATGTTACAGTGAGTAAGAGGATTTCTCGCTCCTTCGTCGCTCGAAATGACATGCCAGGAACCGGGCACATCAAATCGTGACGAATTTACATAATTCTGTCCTTAAGTCAATACATTTCAAATAAGGCCGTAGCATAGGGCCTTGTGCCCGCCTTAAGTACCATTCATTAAAGTTACCAGGCGCGTTTCGAGTTCACCATAGCCCACCGGGCGATGTTCAAACTCCCAGCCCATCGAGTTGGCAATGGCCTGGGCTTTGGCCAATAATTTCTCAGTGGGCGACTGGCTCAGATAAACCAGGCGGCGATAGTTGCCAAAGTAAAGCGGGGCCAGTTGGGGGTGTCTGTCCAGCCCCAAGCCGCCCAGAACCGCCTTTTCATAGGCCCGCAGCAACCAGTCGGTTAAAAAGAAAGTGCCGGGCTCTGCGGCCATCATTTCGCCAAAATGCGTCGCCCCGGCGTACATCTCGTAACAATGGGGACCACTCACCCGCACCACGTTGTGTTTGGCCAGCACCTCGTCAATACCGGTTGCGCCGCACTCGCCATAGACCACAATCACCCGATCGTAGTCAGCCCGCAGTTGGCTCAGCATAACATCCAAATCGGCCGTAATTTTGAGGGGAGTCATATGATGCAGCGCCGGCAGCGCCTTTAAATCCACCGGCCAATGGTATTTATCAATCAGCTCTTTTGTTTCTTTAGCTAAAGCCCCACAGGCAATGAACAAGGTTTTCAAAATAAAGTTGCCTCAGTGATAAAAAGTGACAATTATCGCCAGCATCAGGCCCTTTGTCACTGGGTTTTTCCGCCAAATAGTGCTAATATTATAATATCCCTGAGGGCAATGTAAAACATCCGGGTTTGATGTTTCAGGTGAAAAGTGTCAAAATGGCAAGGCTGTATCGAGTCGAAGTTTATAGCCGAGGGGTTTTTGTCTCGCATCATCTCATCGAGGCGGACGACGCGCTGGCCGCAATCAACCAGGTGGAAGTCCAGTACGGCCAGCCCCCCAAAGTGGAGGAAACCACGGTTTATTTTGACGACGGCAAAAAAGAGCACCTGCTGATTGTGTCAGACTGGCACGGCTACTCGTTTGAAGCCCGCCAGCTCCAACCTATCCCCGCTTGAGCGCTACTCATGCACCTCACCGTTGGGCAGAATTGTCCCCTCCAGGGTGCGCGCTCGCTCCAATTGAAAGGTCATCACATCGGAGCCGGTCAAATTGGCCCGGATCAATAAAGCGCCGCGCAACACCGCGCCTTCCATTTTTGCCCCCTCCAGGCTTGTTTCCTTTAGATAAGATTCTCTAAAATTGACCCCGCGCAGGTCCGCTCCTTTGAGATTGGCCCCTTCCATATCTACTCTGACCAGAATGGCCTGGTCCATAAATGCGCCGCGCAAATTCGCCCGCAGCAGGGAAGCCCCGCTGAGATCGGCATATTCCAGGATAGCGCTGCGCATGTAGGCCTCGCTTAACTTGGCCCGCTGTAAATTAGCCCCTTTTAAGTTGGCGCTAAACAAATTAGCCCGGCTTAAATCGGCCCCGCTCAAATTGGCCCCGGCCAGGTCGGTTTCTCGCAAGTTGGCTTCGCTCAAATCTATCCCGCTCAAATCCACGCCGTTGAGAGTCTGAGCCGATAAATCAAAGCCTTTGGCGGAAAATTTTTTTTCGCTGCCGGCCCAATTCAGCACCAATTGAAACTGCTCTTCCCTGGTTCTGGCCTCGACCGGTTCACTGGCTTTTAGTTCGGTCACTTGCTTCTGGATGACCATATCGCGGATGGCCGACTCGTAGGTGTAGCCGGGCATCCATTGGCCGCAATGCTTGCAGATCAGGGCCTTCACCCGAATCTCTTCGTCACAGAAAGGGCAGCGTTTCAGTTCGTCGGACATGGGGCAACCTACCGGGTTAATTGTCAGCGATTTCTCAAGCTATAGGTCAAGTTTTTCTATTGTACCTTAAGTGAAGCTTTACTTCAAGAATTTCTCAAAAAACACAACTTGATTGATCAAGCACTATGTTTGCACTTTTCGTAACCAGCCAAACTTTGAACGCAGATAACGCAGATTCAATAGATTTTCGCTGATTTTTTACAAATTTTTCTGCGTAAATCTGCGTTTATCAGCGTTCATCTGCGTTCTATTTAAAAAGCGCAAAAGTAGTGATCAAGATTTATCTCGTAACGCTTTTCGTAACGATAAAAAAACGACCTGGGGCTAAATTAGAGAAAGTAGGTTGTTGGCCAAATCATCTTTGAGCTAGGGCGTCATTGTCCACTGGGTGATAGTTAAAGGAAACCCCGACCATGAAAAGTCTTGTCGGCACAACTCTGGGGCGATATGAGATTCTGGAGAAAATCGGCCAGGGAGGTATGGCGCACGTTTACAAAGCCTACCAACCTGGCCTCAATCGTTTTGTGGCGATTAAGGTTGTCTTACCTTCTTTGGCCGAAGAAGCAGATTTTGCCGAGCGGTTTCAACGGGAAGCGCAGGCGGTCGCTCGGCTGAATCACCCCAACATTCTCCAGGTCTACGATTTTGGGACGCACGATACCTACAACTACCTGGTGATGCGTTACGTGGAAAACTCGACCACATTGGCGGATTTGATCAAAACGGGTACACCGGTCGAAAAGCTGATTGACTATGTGGTGCAAGTAGCCGACGCCTTGAATTATGCCCATGAGCACGGCATCGTTCACCGCGATGTCAAACCGGGCAATATTCTGATTGATGGCAAGTGGGCCATGCTGAGTGATTTTGGCCTGGTGAAAATAAAGGAAGCGTCCAGCCAACTGACCGGCACCGGCATCGGCATTGGCACTCCGGCCTTTATGTCGCCGGAACAAGTCTCGGGGTTAGATGTTGACCATCGCACCGACATTTACGCTTTGGGCGTGATCCTGCACCGCATTCTGACCGGCACTATCCCGCACGATGCGCCGACGCCGCTCTCGATTATGATCAAACGTAAAACCGAGCCGGTGGTGCCGCCACGTCAAATCAAACCCGATCTGCCGGCCAGCCTCGAGCAGGTGATCTTGCGCTCGCTGGCCCCTGTACCCGATGACCGCTACGCTACGGCCACCGATTTTGCCGCAGCGCTAAAGAAGGCCGAGGCAGACCCCACCTATCAGGAGCAGCCACTCACCCTTCCGGCCCATGGTGGTCACGATGCCACGCTGATAACGCCTTCCAGCCAGGGGCGACTTACCCCAAGTTCTGTGACCGGCACTCCGGCGAACAACAAGCGTCTGATCCTGGGCGGAACCATCGCCGCCGTCACGATTTTGGCGGTTCTCAGTCTGGCCCTGTTTTTCTTTATGCCAAATGAGCCGGAGGCGGCCGCTCAAGCCGTTACGCCAACTCCCACCAGCATTGATACAACGACTCCGGCTGCGGTTACCGATACCCCTGTTCCGGCCACTGCGACCCCCACCCACACGGCCAGCCCCGTTCCACCCGGTACACCCTCGCTGAAGGCCCAGGCCGAGGTAGAAGTGCGGACAGGGCCGGGTTCCGAATACGATTTATTAGGCTATTTGCCGGCGGGAGCCAGCGCCGAAATCAGAGGCCGCGACAAAACCGGCGATTGGTGGCAAATTAAAACGACTCTCGCGGCTACCGGCCTGGGCTGGATTCGAGGCGAGGCCAATCTGGTTACCACTAACGCCAGCCAAAATGTGCCCATTGCCCTGGCCCCGGCTACCCCCACGCCTACGTTTACGCTTACTCCGACCGTCAAACCCGTGACGCCCACCGCAACGACCACGTCCATCGTGGAAGTTCCCACGGCCACGGCTACGGCTACCCAACCTCGACCCACAGCGACGCCGACCAGTAAGGTGGTGGTTTTTGCGCCGACGGCCACACCGCTGCCCGTAATCCCGGCCGGGCAAATTACTCTGCTCAAGCCGGTTTCGCTCAACGAGCCGTCCTATGGGCAGACAGAATTTGAATGGCAGTGGAGCGGTCCAATCCAGCCCGACCAGGGGTTTGAGGTGCGCGTCTGGCGCGAGGGCGAGCCTCCAGCCGGGGTTCACAACGCCGTAGAAGATAATTTGAAGGGGAATGTCGTCGCTTTGGGTAACAACACCTATCGCCTGGTGGTCAATATTCGAGATGCTTATGGGGTCAAGGGACGCAGCGGCGAATACCAATGGACGGTGGTGCTGGTGCAAATCAGCCCAGAGTACAAAGTCCTGGGCATTCAGGCTCCCGCCGGACGTCTCCGCTTTGAAGCGGGTGGCGGTGGCGGCGGCGGGCGTGATGGCGGCGGCGGCGGTGATGGTGGGTCCATTTGAGGTCCACCTGGCCTCATTCTGATTTAGCATTTTGTAATTGAAAAGGTAAGGGGGTACCTATGACAGCTTACCGGCTTCTGACAATCGTATGCACAAGCATCTTGTTTTTGGGGTTGGCCGGCCTGGCCAGCGCCGATTCACCACCTGAGGCGACGCCTGCCCCTGCGGGTAAGGGTGGCGTGGGGCCTGGTCAGGTGCAGCCAGCCCAGATCAGCCTTGATCCTGCGACAGCCACCGCAATCCACCGAGAATGGATAGAAATTGATAAAGTTCAGCTTGAAAACCCGGTTCAACAAAACCTGACCGCTCAAAACATTGGAACCACCGCTCTGCAAATAACCAAGTTTGAAGATTTTGAAGCTGCTTTTCCCAACGAGTGGCAATTTTTTGACGGCAATGGACCAGCCGGCGGCGAGCAGCTTTGGACGGATGTACCCTGCGTGGCTCACACCGGTTTCTGGTCTGGCTGGCCCGCCGGGGAAGATGGCCTCAATGGGGTCAATCCTTGTGCTCCCGACTTTGCCGATTATCCCAACGATGTCAACGCCTGGCTTATCTACGGCCCTTTTAACATTTCTGGAGCGCAATCTGCCTCATTTAACTTTTACTTTAACATGATTACTGAAAACCCTGCTCCCTGCGCCCCTGATTATTGTGACTTCCTCTTTTGGGGAGCTTCCACCGACGGAGTAAATTTCTCTGGAGTTGCCGCTGCGGGAGATTACACCCAAAATTGCGACATCTTTACCCAGGATGGAGATTTTTGCTTTGCCAGTTTGGACCTGACTCCCCTGGCCAGCGCGCCTCAAGTATGGGTCGCCTTCTTATTCAAAAGCGATGCTGATACTACTGCCCGTGGCCCATTTATTGACGACATCAGTGTAACCTTTCAACCGGGAGACTCCTTCAATCAGATGTTTCTGCCCTTCTTGCTCAAAAGCCCACCGCCGGTGACGCCAAAAACCAACTTGTATGTCTTTAACAATACGGGCAGTGTGATAAGCTCTTACCGAGTTTTCGGCTCAAAACTGAACGGTCAGCCGATACCCGATGTTACCTGCACCAATGTTCCAGCCGGGGAAACTCGGTTATGCGGCACGGTTGATACCGGCACGTACACCCTCAAATTTCAAAGCGGTAAATGCACCCTGCAAGGCGTCCGGGCGCTTTCCCCGGGGAATCACACCCGCGAAGCAAGATGTCCCTCTAATAGTGGCTAAGGAAGTTCCAAGCTTGAAATCCTTCAACGGCATAGTTCGACGGGATTTTCTCACGCCAAGACGCAAAGACGCCAAGTTTTTATAAATTTCTTTGCGGCTTTGCGCGTCCTATTTCCCGCTAAAATCAGAAGGGTCATTTTTGCTTGAAAATTAGCGGTAAGTAATAAGGCAAGGGTGGTTCTGCCACTGACGCCATGACTTCGGGTGGGCTTTTGGAGGTGTCCCACAGGGTTCCCAGCGCCATGCCATCCACCCCGCCTTTAGTACGTAAAAAGTCAATATATTCTTTGGAGGCAGTTTGATAATACAGCGTTGCGACGACACGCACTGTTTCAGCCGGTAATGTGTAAGCAGTGTCATCCCAGTGCTGCCCGGCAGCATAACTGGCGTCCACCGGAGCTAAACCCCGTTGGTTCAAGGCCGAAGCGGTGAACCCTCGCGGCGGAATCCGATTATCTTTGAGGATGATATTGTTGAGCACAAAATGAAAGGTGGGTTGATTGGCATTTTCGGGCATTTGTAGCAAGGTCGCCAGGTCTGAACTCATACCTTGCTTGGCCTCGTAGATTTTGATAGCCGGGTCTTCGGTCAGCACGCCGGTGGCAGGATTGTACGCCCCTGATTCGAAAATCAAATTATTATCACCATCATAGGCTCGCAAATTAAGCCAGATGCGCCGGCCTTCGGGGTAGCCGGTGGGCAGTTTGTGACCGGTCTGATTGGTCACCCGCACGGTAGCGATTTTGTTCGCTCCGGCGCTGGTCAGCGTGACCGAGATAGTGGCGGCCTTTTGCAGCATCTCCCGCGCCCGAAGGATGGTAGTATTGAGCTTGGCCGAGTCACTGGCGCTGTTGAGCCGCCAGCGAGGATCCTGCAAAATCTGGGGGACCCAAGTGTTGCCGCCGGCCAGGTCGTGTTCCGGCAGGCAGCCGGCGGCGGTGCAATCGCGGTTGACCGGGTTAAAACTGTCCTCAGCCGCTTTGCCGGTAGTCCGGCGCATATGGCAATCCTGGCATGAACTGACCATGCCGTTGGGTTTGGCCCCGGCAAATTGAGGCGCAAAAACGCCGGTGGCGGCATAAGTGCTGTTGAGCCACTCATCGTAGGTCCGCTCGATGGGGAAAAGCTCCCCTTTGGCGAAGGAAGGCGCAGCCAGACCGTTATCGTTGGGCCAGTAGCGGCTGCCATCCCAGGAGAGGGTGGGATTATCCACATTGTGGCACGAACCGCACAGCCGGGACTCGGCCACTGCATTCGTGGACTGGCCCAGGAAATCGGTTCTGAAAGCCGTGTGGGGAATACCGGTGAGTACAAAGGGACCACGTCGCCGGTCCTGCGGGTCGAGGATGAGCATGGCGCTGCCGACGTGACCGGAGGGCAGAAAAGGAGTTATGGCCGCCCGAATGTCATCGTCAAAATTCACCGCTTGATCATTGGTTGAAGCAATAGGATCAACCATACGATGGCAAATTTCACAGGTCACTCCGGCGTGAATGTCGCTGCTTTGCAGGGCCGACCCATCGGCGGGATGGCTGCGGCCCTCAAACCAACCTTTGGGGGTGTGGCAGCGCAAACAATATTCACCGGCATCACCGGCATCGCTGTTGGCGACGGCCAACGCTGCCCATAGCAGCGGGTCGCGCCCCGATTGAGCCATCATACTGCCCCGCCACTTATCATAAATGGGGGCGGTGTGGCAAACATCGCAGCTAGCCGGGTCGGGGATCGTATCGGTTAATTGGTTGGGCTGAGTGCCGGGGAAAAAGAAATCTTCAACGCCGGTAAAGAGCGCCGGCCGCGGCGCAAAGATGGCCTCGGAGAGAGTTACCGGGCTGAGGCCCGAACTGGTCAACCGGGCCTGATTGACAAAACTGCCGGCCGCGCCCGCATTAACTGTAACTCGGTAAGTAAGGGTGATAGTTGTGGCGGGTGAGAGCGGTCCTTGCCAGCGCAAAAGTGGGGGCTGTGAGCTATCCACCGTGCCTGCGGTAGCTACCAGCGAACCGGGAACATAGGTCAGGCCGGCAGGAATCGTATCAGTCAGGAAAGCGGTTTGGTTGGACAGGCCGCCGGTGTTGTTGATGCGAATGGTGTAGGTAACGGTTTCGCCGGGGTCGGCGTGGGCAGTCGAGGCACTTTTGGTTGAGGTTGACAGATTGGGTTGGGGGCCGTTGGCATCGGCCAGGCGGCGGATTGTGCCGCCAAAGTAATCCAACAGATATAATTCGCCTTGTTCGTCCTCACCAAAAGCGCTCACACTAAAGGTGGAACTTGGCGGGCCGTACTCTTGCTCGGGGGTAGACCAGCTATTCGACCCAGTCTTGGTCATGCTCCAGATACGGCCAGAACCATAATCGGCATAAAAGTAATAACCAAAAAGCGCCGGATATAGACTACCGCGATATACATAACCGCCGGTGACCGATGCCCCTAAACTGTGGCTATACTCGGCAATGGGGTCAGTCAAGGTAACGCCAGAGCTACAGTTGCCCGGCTCAAAATTATGCCGCCCCTCACGGCAGTCCCAGCCAAAGTTAACACCACCCGGCGTCCCGGCCGCTTGATAGCTAATCTCCTCCCATTGACCCTGCCCCACATCGCCAATATACATGTCGCCTCTGCCGCCCCCTCCACTATCGCCTCGGTCAAAACTGAACCGCCAGGGATTCCGCACCCCGATAGCCCAAATTTCATCGGCCCCGGCGGTTGCCCCGGCAAAAGGATTGTCTGGCGGGATAGCATAAGGCGAGCCGTTGTTGACGTCAATTCGCAACATTTTGCCCAACAAAACATTTTTATTTTGAGCGTTCTCATCGGGGTCGCCGCCGCTGCCGCCGTCGCCGGTGCCGATGTAGAGGTAGCCATCGAGCGGCCCAAACATAAGCTGTCCGCCGTTATGATTGCTGTGAGTCGGATGTGGGATGGTCAAGATAGGCTGGGCGCTGGTTGGGTCGGCCAGGTTGGGATTGGTACTCGAAGCGGTATAACGGGCGATCACCAAATTACCACTGGTATTGGTGTAATAGATATAGAAAAAACGATTGCTTTCGTAATTGGGATGAAAGGCAACGCTTAACAAACCTTCCTCACTGCCGCCGCCGCTATCTTCCGGGCTTCTGACAATACCTCTGATATCCAGGAAAGGGGTCACAACGGGGCTGTTGACAATACGAATACGACCATACTGCTCCACCACAAAGAGGCGATTTGAGCCATCGCCAGCGTGAGTTACTTGCACGGGTCTGACAAACCCAGAGCTAATTACCTGGCTGATCGAAATATTAAACTCGGCCGCCGCAGGGCGATGAACTAAAAAGTGAATCGGCCCAGTCGGCATTCCTTCTTTAGCCTGCACCAGCCCCGATTGGGTTTCCAGCAGCAGCCACAAGCCGGCCAGACCAACCCCCACAGAGCCTAGCAGCATCAGCAAATTCAACCAGGGTTTTGACATGAATTCCCCCTCTGATGTTCGTCTTGGGTGTTGCGTCTTACGTTAAGGTAATGTAGACGGGATACGCAGGACGCAACACGTTTTGGCTTATTTAACTGTTGGAACTTCCTTAGCACAGGAAGTGATAGTGGGGATAGTCAAACAGGTAGGAATGGAAGAGTCAAAAGCAGTTCCACGTTATGAAAGTCTATCACGGAAGGAAAAAGATACGGAGAGGGCGGGGAACTTGCGAATTTTTTAAGACTCAGTAGATCCAAATTTCCCGTAGGGTGGCATCCTTATGCCGCCCGCCGACACATAGGGATGCGCCAGCTACGGTGAAAAATTGGATCCACTGAGACTCTATTCGGCGGGAACGGGGTACTCAATCCGGGCGCGGGCGACTGCCAGGCCATCAACGGCCAGGACTGTAAAGTGAATGTCGTTGTATGTTACCCGGTCATCCTGACGAGGCGGCCGGCCCAATTCGGTCATGATCAAACCGCCGACAGTTTCCACGTCGGGCAGATCATCTTCACGGCCCAGGTAAACATACTCTTCCAGATCGTCCAGCAGATAATGGCCGGCCACTTCCAGCACGCCGGGGCCAATTTCTACTAATGGTTCAGTTTCCATATCAAATTCATCGCGGACCTCGCCCACCACCTCTTCCACCAAATCTTCCAGGGTCACAATACCCGCCGTGCCGCCGAACTCGTCCAGCACAATCGCCATATGAACCCGTTGGCGTTTAAAGGCAGCCAACAGCTTTTCAACCCGGTAGTTTTCGGGCACGGTCAGCGCCGGACGTAATAACAGCCGGATATCGAACTTGCCTTTCATGCGCAACTGCTGGTAGAGTAAATCTTTCATCAACAGTGTACCGATGATATGATCCAGATCACCCTCGTACACCGGAAAGCGGCTGTGCTGGCTCTCGGCTACCAGAGTGAGCAGGTCGGGCAGGGGCGTATCATGGGCAATGGCTTTCACCTTGCGGCGAGGCGTCATCACCTGATTGACCTGACGCTCGTTAAAACTGAAGATGTTGTGGATCATCTCCTCTTCACCCTCGTTCAGCAGCCCACCCTCGGCGCTTTCGGCCACAATCAAATCCAGTTCCTCCGGTGAGTGCAGCCGGGCGTGTCCTTCGGCGGGGGGAATACGAAAGAGCCGGAGCAGCATATTACCAATCCCATTGAGCACGGCAACAGGGAGCGCAAATACGGTTTCGGAGAAGCGCATGGGCCGGTCTACGAACAACGCCATTCTAACCGGCGTACTCAAGGCCAACGATTTTGGGATCATCTCACCGATGACCACGTGCAGGTAGGTTAGTACGCTGACGCTCACGATGTAGCCAATGGTATAAATAATCGCTTCATCGGGTAGACGGCCCAACCACAGGGCCAGGTACGGCTCGATAAAATGCGAAAGCTGCGTTTCACCGTACATGCCCAACCCCAAAGAGGCAATGGTGATCCCCAACTGAGCCGTAGCAATATATTTATTCTGCTCTTCAGGCGAGTCCAGAATGGAGAGGACATCTCTGGCCACCGACTGGCCTTGATTGGCCAATTGCTCAATTTGGGTGGGCCGGACGCCGATAATGGCAAATTCTGCGGCCACAAACAAGCCATTCAGCAGCACCAGCACGATGATAACCAGGCTGGGGATAAGTAAGGTTTCAAACCCGGGCAGTTCCGTACCTACACTTCGCCATTGAGGCTCAGCGGCATTGAAGACTGCCCCTTCAGCAATAATAGCCCCCGCCACCAAAATTATCCGGGGAGTGACAGAAATCCCGCCTGGCTTCATATTACTCCTCCAATCCACTCCTCGATGTGCGGCGGCGTATCTACCGGCAGTTGGAGCGACACCTCGGCAATACCTAACGCTTCCATAGCCTCAACCCGGATGGTTACTTCCGGTGTGCCAACTACAACCTCGTCACCCACAATCGGCACCCGGCCCAGTTCACTAAAAACAAGTCCGCCCAGGGTGTCCACATCCTCATGGGGCAGGTCCAACCCCAAATATTCATTGACGTCTGTCACCAACAAATCAGCCCGCAGTCGCAGACGGCCATCTTTTTCAGAAGAAAGCAGGGGCAGTTCATCGGCGTCAAATTCGTCCTGCAACTCGCCAAAAACCTCTTCGATCAAATCTTCAAAGGTAATCAGTCCGGCTGTTCCCCCGTACTCATCAAAAACAATGGCGATGTACTGGTGATTTTTGTTTAAAGCCTCCCAGACATCGGCAGCTGCTAAACTTTCGGGCACATAAATTACTTCGCGGACAATCTCCTGGATGCTCTGCTGTCCTTGCACGTGCCGCTGGAACAAATCTTTTAAGTGGACAAAGCCGACAATATTATCAATCTTACCCTGGTAGAGCGGGACACGGGTGTAACCTTCCCGGCAAATCAGGTCCAGCAGGTAGCTGACGCTGCTCTCCACCGGCGCGGCAACCAGTCGAGTGCGGGGAACCATCACCTGGCGAGCGGTCAACTCACGCAGGCGAAAGGCGTTCCGCAGCATCTGTTGTTCCTCGGCGTCCAGCAGTCCACCTTCGTGACTCTCGGTGACAAGCAGTTCGATTTCCGCCGGAGAATAGGCATGCGCGTGTTCCTCGCTGCGGTGCGTGCCAAAGAGTCTGAGGATCAGGTTGCTGCTGCCGTTGAAAAACCAGATCAAGGGCCGGAAAACAAGCAGCGACCAGCGCATCGGCACAACGGTTGCCAGCGCCACCTGTTCGGGGTATTGAATGGCAATAGATTTGGGGAACAGTTCGCCCAGCACCACGCTGAGGGTGGTCAAAACAATCAACACGCCGGTCACAGAGATGGAGTGAGCGCTGGCTTCGCCCAGGCTCAGCCCATTGACCAGGAGTGGGGTCAGCGCCGTGGCGACGGTGTTTTGGCCGTAAGCGCCCAGCACCAACGAAGAGATGGTAATCCCCACCTGGCAGGCGGCCACGTAGTTGTCCAGGGCGTGACTGTTTTCCATGATCGGCAGCAGCAGACTCGCCAGCCGATTGCCCGAACCGGCCATCTGGTTAACCCGCGTCCGGCGGGCGCTGACGGTGGCAAACTCGGCGGCGACGTAAAAGCCTGTGGCCAGCACCATCAGGAAAATGACCAGGAGCATGATAATAACGGTTAACATTTGGGGGTTACTAATCCATCTCCGCCACTCGCCGCCAGACCTCTACTGCCAGTTCGGTGGCCTTTTCGGCAATGGCTCTCTCGTCCAGGGTTAGCACCTGCCGGTCCCGCATCAACATTTGGCCCCCGGCGATGGTGTGGGTGACGTGGCTGCCGTCCATACCAAAAATAACCTGCCAGGGGTAGTTGCCGTCGGTCAGTGGGGTATAAGGCACATAATCAAGCAGGATAATATCGGCGAAAGCGCCGGGGGCCAAGGCGCCAACCGGCTTGGGGAAAAATAGGCCGGCGATAGTGGCATTGTGGTTAAAGGCCATTTCTATGAGCAGGTCGCCCGGCATAACGCGAGGGTCGCCCTTGCTGATCCGGTGCAGCAGGTAAGCGGTATGGATTTCGGTAAACATGTTGTTGCTAAAGCCATCGTTGCCTAACCCCACCGTAATGCCCCGGCTCAACAGCTTTTCCACCTCGGCCACCCCGACGGCGTTATTCATGTTGCTGCGCGGCTGGTGGCTGATTTTGGTCTGAGTGGCTCGAAAAGCATCCATTTCATACGCATCCACATGAATGGCATGGGCGACCAACGTTTTTGGCCCTAAAATACCCTTTTTCTCCAGGCGCTCGGCCACCCGCAGGCCGAATTTTTTGAGGCTGTCGGCCTCGTCGGCTTTGTCTTCGGCCACATGGATGTGGAAGCCGGTCGCCAGTCCTTTGGCCGCGTCCACGCAGGCGTCCAGAGTCTCATCACTCACGGTGAAGGCGGCATGCAGGCCAAACGACGCGCCCAATTTGGGGTCGGGGTTGGCGCGCAGCCGCTTGAGAAAACGCACATTCTCGGCAATACCGGCCAGCGCTCCTTCCGGCCCGTTGCGGTCGGTCACTTCATAACATAACCCGACCCGCAAGCCCGACTCGGTTGCCGCCTCAGCCAGGGCGTCGAGCGAACCCTCAATGTGGTTCGGGCTGGCGTGATGGTCAATCAATGTGGTCGTGCCGTGGCGAATGGCGTCAACCAGGCCGACCAGGGCGCTGTATTTGCTGTCCTCCAGGGTCAAGGCCCGGTCTACTTTCCACCACAGCCGCTCTAAAATTTGCATAAAATTTTCGGGCGGCGCGCCGGGAATAGCCATGCCCCGCGCAAAAGCCCCATAAAAATGGGTGTGACCACAGATCATGCCCGGCATGACAATTTTACCGGCGGCATCCAATTGCTCAGCCTGGGGGTATTTGCGCTGCAAATCGGCGGTGCGGCCCACCTCAACAATGGTGTCGTCCTCATAATAAACTGCACCGTAGGGTAAGACTCGTTTATCGCTGCCAAATGTTAAAACAGTGCCGTTGATGATCAACATAGTGTTGTTCTCCCTGGAAATAGAGATGATTGACTTCATTTTAACCGCGTCCCGGCTTAAGGTCAATTGTGATTGATTTGCCAGGAATGTGAGCGTTGGTTGGCCTGCTGAGTAAACTCCGCTCTCATTTGCGACCCCTTGAACATGGGTTATATAATACTGCCCCAGTTGCACCGAGTTTATCCACCTTTACCCTAGCGCCCGATTATTCGAGGATTTGGATGAAAGTCTCTATTGTGATCCCCTGTTACAATGAAATTCAAACCATTGCCGCCATTGTTGAAAAAGTTCTGCAAGTTCCGTTGCCGCTCGACCGGGAGTTGGTCATTGTGGATGACTGTTCAACCGATCCCACCAGGGAATATCTGCGCACCCTTGAAGGTCGTGAGAACATAAAAATTGTCTTTCATGAAAGAAATAAAGGCAAAGGCGCGGCGCTGCAAACCGGCTTTCGTCACGCTACCGGTGATATTATCATTATTCAGGACGCCGATTTGGAGTACGACCCCCATGAATATCCAAAGCTATTGAAACCAATCCTGGAGGGCAAAGCCGATGTGGTTTTTGGCTCTCGCTTTGCCGGCGGCGACTCGCATCGAGTGCTTTACTTCTGGCATTCGATTGGTAACAAATTACTAACCCTCCTCTCCAATATGTTTACCGACTTGAATTTAACGGATATGGAGGTTTGTTACAAGGTTTTCAAACGGAGCATTTTGGAAAAAATAGAACTAAAGGAAGCCAGGTTTGGCTTTGAACCAGAATTTACGGCTAAAGTGGCTCGCTTGAACTGTGCTGTTTACGAAGTTGGTATTTCTTATTACGGCCGGACCTACGAGGAGGGCAAGAAAATCCAGTGGAAAGACGGGATTAGAGCCATCTATGTTATTCTCAAGTACGGCCTTATGAGAACAAATCGGTAACTTTGGCCGGTTTACTCTCTTTAGCTCAAACTGATACGGCGGCTGTTGCTCATTGTACTAATTTATGGTAAGATAGTTCTAAGTTTCACTTTTACAAGCATTTGTCCACCTTTTATTCCATCAAATTTGCTTATTAATATCTTGGGCTAAGGAAGGCATATACAAATGGCTGGTGTTGAAGTTCCTGATATCGTCATTGGACGGCTGCCTATCTATTTACGGGCGCTTAACCTTCTTTATGAGGCGGGTCAGGAGTTTACTTCGTCCCAAGAGCTTGGACAAAAATTGGGCATTGGCTCGGCCCAAATTCGCAAAGATTTATCTCACTTTGGGGAATTTGGCAAGCAGGGGACAGGCTACGAAATCAACTATTTGCGCGAACAGATCTCCAAAATCTTGCATGTGGATCGGGATTGGGCCGTGGCGCTGGTGGGTTTTGGGGATTTAGGCCAGGCTATTGCCCATTATGGCGGATTTGCCACTAAGGGTTTCCATATTGAAGCCATTTTTGATAACGATCCGGCCAAAATTGGTCAGGAAACCAACGGCAAAATAGTTTACGATATGAAGAGTTTGGCCCAAGTTATTAACCAATTAAAAATCAAAATGGCAATTATCGCCGTACCGGCGTCAGCGGCTCAGTCGGTGAGCGACTTGTTAATCGAAGCCGGCGTCAGAGCCATTTTGAACTACGCCCCCATTACCTTGACTGTACCGGAACAGGTCCAGGTGCAATACATTGACCCAGTAGTTCATCTTCAACGGATGACCTACTATCTGGTCTAATGGTATAAAAAAGACCGCGTCAGGAACGCGGTTTTTTTATCAATCCAACCCTATGAGCCAACTCAATAAGCGTAATACGGCGAGGCAGCTCGCTCTAACGCTTCCCGGATTTCCAGACCATAACCGGCGCCCAAGGCTACACAAGCAACCGGATTATCGGCTACATAACAAGGCACGCCGGTTTGCCGGGTTAGCAACAGGTCTAAATTTCTCAACAAGGCTGTGCCGCCGGTCATAATAACGCCCCGGTCAATGATGTCGGAAGCCAACTCTGGCGGTGTTCGTTCCAGCACGCTTTTAACCACACCGGTAATCGCCAACAGTGGCTCGTTGATAGCCTCTGTGACCTCATCAGAGACAATTTTGATGGTGCGCGGCAACCCGGCTACCTGATCGCGCCCTTTGACTTCCATCTCCAACGGTTCTTCCAGCGGTGTGGCGCTGCCGATATTGATTTTGATCTCTTCGGCTGTCTGCTCGCCGATGACCAGGTTATACTTACGGCGAACATAGTTAACAATGGCCTCATCCAGTTTCATCCCGGCCACCCGAATCGAGTTGCTGGTGACAATCCCGTTCATAGCAATCACGGCGGCTTCACTGGTGCCGCCGCCAATATCCACCACCATATTGCCGGTAGGGGTGTCAATAGGCATCCCCGCGCCGATAGCGGCTGCTAACGGTTCGGGAATGGTGTAAGCTTGCCGCCGGGCGGCCTTCCGGGCCGCGTCTTCCACGGCTCGCCGCTCGACGCTGGTGATGCCGACGGGCGTGCTGATCATCACTTCCGGCGGGAATAAACGGAAGCGCCCCACCAGCCGCTCGATATAAAAGTCCAACATTTTTTCGGTTACATAATAATCGGCGATCACCCCGTTGCGTAAGGGCCGGGTAATTTCAATCGCTTCGGGTACCCGGCCCAGCATCGCTCTGGCCTCTTCGCCAATGGCCACAATCCGGTCATCTTTTTGGGAAATGGCCACAATCGAAGGCTCTTGCAGCACAATACCGCGGCCTTTCATATAAATCAGGATACTAAAGGTGCCTAAATCTACCCCTATTTTCTTTTCAAACATAAGTTGTTCTGATAACCTTCCCGGTTGCAATCGGCATATTGTAACTTAATTTACAAGATGAGCAACTCTCTCGGCTAAGACCCGCAAAAAGGCCAGGAGTTCTTAGGGCAACTCCTGGCCTGATATGGGCGTCTAAGGAATATGAACTGAACACTTCTCCCCCAATTCGTTCCCAAACTGGAGTTTGGAAACGAATTGGGAAACAGCTTACGACATACCATCCCCAGGGCCGCGCATAGAGCGGGCGCGCGCCCCCCGGCGGCGTTCGGCCACCTTGAGCCGAGTAACGTTGCGGCGTAGAGCAGCTTCGGCCCGTTCCAATTCAAGCTCTTCCGGCGCATGGGCGATGGATTCTTCGGCGCGGCGGCGGGCAGCTTCGGCCCGTTCCACGTCAATTTCTTCGGCCCGTTCCGCCGAGTCGGCCAGCACGACCACCCGGTTGGGCTGTACTTCCATAAACCCACCGCCGATAGCAAAAAACTGATCTTCCTGGCCGTCTTTCTTGATTTGAAGCTCGCCATAAGTCAAGGCCGTGAGCAGCGGGGTGTGCCGGGGCAAAATACCCAACATCCCTTCCGAACCCGGCGCAACGACCATATTGACTTCATCGTCGTAAACCCTGCGCTCGACTGTAACAATTTCCAGATGCAGCGTTGCCATAATTAGTTTCCTACGTCAAGAGTAGTTAGTAGTCAGTAGTCAGTAACCAGTAATCAGTTATCAGTAATTTACCTGCTACTTGCTACCCTGCTACCCTGTTAATTCTGCGCTTCTCTGGCGCGTTGGAATACTTCGTCAATGTTGCCGGCCATGTAGAAGTATGGTTCGGGGATGTCGTCACAGTCGCCATCCAGAATCCGCTTAAAGCCGGCCACGGTCTCCTGCATCGGCACATAACGGCCTTCGCGCCCGGTGAACTGCTGGGCCACATACATCGGTTGGGAGAAGAAGCGTTGAATCTTGCGGGCGCGACTCACCACCAACTTGTCATCTTCCGATAATTCATCAATACCCAGAATAGCAATAATATCCTGGAGGTCTTTATAGCGCTGCAACACCCGCTGCACGCCGCGGGCCACGTTGTAATGCTCTTCACCGACAATCTGCGGGTCGAGAATCCGGCTGGTCGAAGCCAGCGGGTCCACCGCCGGGAAGATACCGAGGGCGGCAATGGAGCGTTCCAGAGAGATGGTCGCATCCAGGTGAGCAAAAGTGGTGACCGGCGCGGGGTCGGTGTAGTCGTCGGCGGGCACATAGACGGCCTGCATACTGGTGATGGAGCCGCGGCGGGTAGAGGTGATACGTTCCTGCAACTCGCCCATTTCGGTGGCCAGGGTTGGCTGGTAGCCTACGGCGCTGGGCATGCGGCCCAACAGCGCCGACACTTCGGAACCGCTCATCACAAAGCGGAAGATATTGTCAATAAAGAGCAGCACGTCACGGCCTTCATCGCGGAAATACTCGGCCATGGTCAGGCCGGTCAAAGCCACACGCAAACGCACTCCAGATGGCTCGTTCATCTGGCCGAAAACCATGCACAGCTTGTCCAACACGCCGGCTTCGTGCATTTCCTGGTACAGCGCCGTGCCCTCGCGGGTGCGCTCACCCACCCCGGCGAAAACCGAGTAACCGCCGTGCTCGCGGGCCAGCGAAGCAATCAACTCTTGAATGATAACGGTTTTGCCCACACCCGCCCCACCAAAGACGCCGGTTTTACCGCCCCGGGTGAAGGGAGCAATCAGGTCAATCACCTTCATACCGGTTTCAAAGGGTTCAGCTTTGGTCACTTGATCTTTAAATTCAGGGGCGGGGCGGTGAATTGGGTAATAAGTGTCGCTTTCAACCGGCCCCAAATTATCCACCGGGCGGCCCAACACATTAAAAATACGGCCCAACGTCGGCGGGCCAACCGGTACACTGATAGGGGCGCCGGTACTAATCGCGGGTTGGCCGCGGCGCAGACCGTCGGTGGCGTCCATGGCAATGGTACGCACCACATCATTGCCCAGGTGCTGCTGGACTTCCAAGACCAGCGAGTCCTGCCCTTCACGGGGGACTTCCAAAGCATCATAAATTTCGGGTAAGCGTTCTGGCGGAAACTCAACATCAACCACCGCACCCATCACTTGCCTAACACGGCCTTCGACTCCTTGTGCCATTCAATCCTCCTGAGGGAAAAGAAGGAATAAGAAATTAGAGATTGGAGATAGGAGATTGATAAATTCAATCCTACTTCTACTCCTTACTCCCTACTTCTTACTCCCTACTCCTGTTTTTACTTGCTTGCTTGGGCCAGGGCTTCGGCCCCGCCGGCAATGTCTAACAACTCTTTGGTAATCGCATCCTGGCGTGCTTTGTTGTAAACCAGGGTCAAGTCGCCAATCAATTCGTTGGCGTTTTCAGTAGCGTTGCGCATGGCCACCATCCGAGCCGACTCTTCGCTGGCGCGGGCCTCTAAAAAGGCTTGATAAATTTGCAGTTCGGTAAACCGGGGCAGGATGGTATCGAGTAAGGTGGTGGGGTTTGGTTCGTACAGGTATTCGGCGGTGGACATAGTTGTTTCCTGGCCCAGATACTCGCTCATGACCTTACTTTCAACCGCACCGGGCCGAATGGGCAGCAACAAACGCAGAGTCGGCTCCTGGGTCAGGGTGTTGATAAAGTCCGTATAGCCCAGGTAAACTTCATCAAACTCTTCGGCCAGAAACCCATCAATGGCAATTCGGGCGATGGGCGCAATATCCAGTGAAGTGGGTCGGGAGGGCAGGTCGGTAAATTCGGCCAGAACCTTGCGGCCAAAGCGAATCATAAAGTCTCGCCCTTTACGCCCCACCGTGATCAGGCTGGCATTTTCCCGGTTGTTACTCCGCATAAACCGGATGGTCGTCCGAATGATATTGCCGTTGTACGCCCCGGCCAAACCTTTGTCGGATGTAATCAAAATAATTGCCACATTTTTTACTTGATCTCGCTGAGCCAGCAACGGGTGAAGCTGCTCGGTATTGCCTCGCTGCGCGGACAGGTGGGTCAGAATCTCCCACGTTTTGGCCGCATAAGGCCGCGAGGCCAGGGCTTGCTCTTGCGCCCGGCGCATTTTCGAGGCAGCCACCATTTGCATGGCCCGCGTAATCTGGGCAATATTTTTGACACTTCTGATGCGTTGTCTGATTTCTCGCAGAGAGGCCACTGGCTAATCCTAAAAAATCGTGAATTGTGAATTGTCAATCGTTAATAATTAACGAAAGACTATTTTTTGGGAACTTCCAAGTTGCGCGAGCGATTATACTCGGCCAGAGCGGACCACAGGGCCGTATCGGTTTGCTCGGAAATCACTTTTTCATTGGCAATGGCTTGGCCCACCGCCGGATAGTTGGAGTGCATAAACTGTAACAACCCTGTGACATAATTACGAATATCATCCACTGCTACCATCCGGGCAAAGCCTTTGGTCAGGGCGTAAATGGATAAAACCTGGTCTTCCAGCGGCTGCGGTTGGTACTGAGGCTGCTTCAACAACTCGGTCAGGCGCAACCCGCGCTCAAGCTGGTCACGGGTGGCCGCGTCCAATTCAGACCCAAACTGGGCAAAAGCGGCCAACGCTCTGAATTGGGCCAATTCCAAACGCAACTGACCGGCCACCTGTTTCATGGCTTTGGTCTGCGCGTCACCGCCCACGCGCGATACGGAAATACCGACGTTCAAAGCCGGGCGTTGACCGGCATAGAACAGGTCACTTTCCAGGAAAATCTGGCCGTCGGTAATCGAAATCACGTTGGTCGGCACGTAGGCGCTCACGTCGCCGGCCAGGGTTTCGATGATCGGCAGAGCCGTCAACGAACCGCCGCCATTCTTGGGCGCGAGTTTGGCCGCGCGTTCCAACAGGCGGGAGTGCAAATAGAACAGGTCGCCAGGATAGGCTTCGCGTCCGGGCGGGCGGCGCAGCAAGAGCGAAATCTGGCGGTAGGCCCAGGCGTGTTTGCTCAGATCATCATAGATAATCAGCGCCTCTTTGCCCTTGTCCATCAGGTATTCGCCCATAGCGCAGCCGGCATAAGGGGCAATGTACTGCATCGGGGCCGGGTCGGACGCTCCGGCAACAACGACAATGGTGTGCTCCATCGCCCCGTAGCGTTCCAGCGTGCCGACCACCTGGGCCACTTGACCCTGCCGCTGGCCGATAGCCACGTAAATGCAGATCAGGTTTTTGCCCTTTTGGTTGATGATCGTGTCCAGAGCAATGGCCGTTTTGCCCGTCTGCCGGTCACCGATGATCAACTCGCGCTGACCGCGTCCAATCGGAATCATCGAGTCAATGGCAATAATACCCGTTTGCACCGGAGTGTTGACGTTAGCCCGCTCGGTGACGCCGGGGGCAATCTTTTCGACCGGATAGAAGCCGTCATTTTGGATCGGACCTTTGCCGTCAATCGGTTCACCCACCGCATTGACCACCCGGCCAATCAGGGCTTCACCCACCGGCACCGAGGCAATACGCCCGGTGCTTTTAACCGTGTCGCCTTCCTCAATATGTTTATAATCGCCCAAAATCACCGCGCCCACCTGGTTTTCTTCCAGGTTGAGGGCCATCCCCAACACGCCGCCGGGAAATTCCAGCAGTTCGGTCGCCATCACATTGGCCAGGCCGCTGACGCGGGCAATCCCATCGCCCACGCTGATGACCTGTCCCACATCGGCGACCTCAACCGGCGCTTCAAACGCTTCGATTTGCTGGCGAAGTTGAGCCGTAATATCGTCTAATTTCAAAGCCATCTAACCTCCACTGACGTTGAAGGTTAAACGTTGAACGTTTAACGTTGAACGTTTAACTTTTAACTCCCAAAGCGTTGCTCATCGAGGCAAGCCGCGTTGCCACGCTGCCGTCAATCACCTTATCGCCGACCTGGACAATGGCCCCGCCGAGAATGGCCGGGTCCACATTAAAGTCAAATTCCAGGCTTTCCCCATATTGAGCGGTTAATTTCTGGCGGAACGCATCTTTCTCTTTGTCAGAAAGCGGCAGAGCTGTTGTTACTTTGGCTGTTTGCACCAGCGGCCCGCCGCGAACCATGCGGGTCAGTTCGCCCATTACCCCGCTCAGCAGCCCCATATCGCCCTCGCGGAGCAAGGTATATAAAAAGTTACGCACCTGCTGGCTGCTGTCGCCGGGGATCAGCTTGTCCAGAGCTTGCTGCCGCTCACTGAACGGGCGGTCTTTATCCTGCAACATGGCTGCCAGCGTGGCATTATTTGCCAGCTCGTTCTCGACGGCGTTGAGCGGCGTTAGCCATGAGTCAAGGGCCAGGCTGAAAACAGCCGTCGCGTATTTGCGCGAAAGCTCCTGGGCGTTCACCTGGCATCTCCCAAATTAGCCAAAAACTGATCCACCAGGCGGCGCTGCGCCGTTTCGTCAATGGCTCCGCCGACAACCTTGCGGGTAATCTGCATGGCCAGCGAAGCTGCTTCTTTTTGCAGGTCAGCCGCAACCTGCTGCTTTTCCTGTTCGGCTTCGGCCCTGGCCCGCGCCTTGATTTCTTCCGCTTCCTTTTGTGCCGCGGCGATAATATCCTGGCGCATCTTTTCGGTGGCTTCCGCGGCTTTTCTGGCTTCTACTTGAGAAGCTTCACGCGCCCTGGCTAACTCTTTTTCAAATTCGGCTCGCTGTAAGGCTGCTTCCTGAGCCGCGCGGTCGGCGGCTGACAAGCCATCGGCAATCCGCTGCTGGCGTTGAGCCAACATCTGCGTGACCGGCTTGTAGAGAAACATCTGCAGCAGCACAACCAGTATCACAAAGTTAATAATGTAAGCAATAATCCCAAAAGGGGAAATCCCTAGTGCTTCCACCCGTCTATACCTCCTTTCGCAATAGGTTCAAGGTTGATGATCACCGGTCCCAACCCTTAAACCACAAACAGGAGGATCAGCGAGACGACCAGCGCGTAAATAGCGATAGCTTCGGTAAAGGCAATACCGATAAACATATTTGTCTGAATCTGTCCGGCGGCTTCGGGGTTGCGGCCAATGGATTGCAGCGCGCCCAGTACCAGCAGACCCACTCCAATACCAGGACCGATAGCGCCCAGCCCAATGGCCAGACCAGCAGCTAACAATTTGAAGGTTTGAGCATCCATATTCTCTAAATTTGCCTCCTTGGCGTTATAAAATTAAGAAATAAGAAGAAAGAAAAAAGAATTAAGAATTAAGAAATAAGAAGAAAGAAGGGAACTATTAGCATTCTAATCTCTTATTTCTAATTTCTTATTTCTAATTTCTAATTTTTTAATGCTCGCTGTGCTCCCCACCGTGCGAGTGAGTGGCCATCGAGAAAAAGACCAGTGACAGAATAAAGAAAACAAAGGCCTGAATAAAGCCGACAAATATTTCCAGACCAAAGAAAATATTGACCAGCAGCAGCGACACCAACGATGACATAATGATGAGTATCACCTCGCCGGCAAAGATGTTGCCAAACAACCGGAAAGCAAACGAGAGGATTTTGGCAAGCTCGCTGATTAGCTCGATCAGGCCCATAAACACATCGATCAATCCCAAGCCAAACCCTTTTTTGGCAAAAGAACCAAACTGAAAGAATTTTCCAAAGTAACCCAGGCCCAATTCCCAAACGCCAAACACCTGGGTCAAAAATACCGAAACCAGGGCCAGGCCAACGGTCAGGTTCAAATCGCTGCTGGGGGCACGGAACAGGGGCACAATTAGAGCCTGTTTGCCCTCGGCATGGGCTTCTTCTGCTGCGCCTTCGGCGTGGGCTTCCTCACCTTCGGCGGGGCCTTCTTCCCCGTGATGCAGGGGGGTCAAGGTGTCGGCGCTGCCTCTGATAAACATCACATCTTCAACCGGAATGCCGCCGTGATCGGTCGAGTGAACAATACCGAAGCTACCTAATAGGGGCGTCAACAAACCGAACCAGTTAGAAAAGAGCAGGTAGATAAATATAGTCGCCAAAATGGGAAAAAAGACGGGCGCCCACTTGCGCGGAGCAATATCGTTGACAAAATTACTGAGGGCTTCAATAACAATTTCAACCAGGTTTTGCAAACCGGTGGGTTTTTCCTTGAGGTTGCTACCGACAATAAAGGCAATAATCAGAATAACCGCCGACAAAATAAACGAGGTCAGCATAGCATTGGTAATCGGTCCTAAACCTATCGGTTCAGCCGCTACCTCAATGGCGGCACGCGGTACGGGCAGAAGAATATTACCGACAATAATAACAACCAACGCAATGACGACATAGACAATCACTTTCGACATACGCTTTAATCCTCTGCATCCAGGCATTAAGATCAGCAGTCAGCTCCGGCTGCTCAGAGAGTTCTAACCGCTGTCAAATTATCTATTTTTAACTACTTGTGTGGTTCTTTTACCGTGCGGTAAATGGTGTAGGTGGCAATTACCAGGCCCAAAACCATGAGTACCAACGTCAGCCAGGGTGTGGTCCCCAGTTTTTGATCCAACCAAATACCGCCAAAAAGTGAACTAAAAACTGAGCAGACTAAAATACTACTAATTTGAAGGGCCAGATGATACCCTTCGATAGCGCTCAAATACTTTTTCACTGGAATGGGATGGGTAAAATTTTATGGTTGGTCCCCCCACAGACGGGGACGATTATACCATACCCCGGTTGTACCGTCAAATCACTTGTGCATTATTTCTCAAGTCAGTCTAATCTATCCCAAAGGCAAAAGGCTTTAGCGACTTGATGCTATTTTCACAAGTGGGCCGGATATTACACTACTTCATTACTTTTGTCGAATCGTTGGGAGAAAATTAAGGGTTCTCTGGTTGGGTCAAACCGCGCCCGGCGCCAACTTCGCGGGTGGAGAGTCCCTCAACCATAAAAAAGAAGATGCCAGGAATAACCTCGGGGGCAAACTGGGTGAAATGAATAAGAATGCCGGCTGCGGCCACACTTTCTTGAAAGTTAGCCGCCACCGGCAGACCGGCATAAGTTAAATCCAGGGTTAATTTAATAGCCGCTTGAACCAAACCCACCCCGCCGGGGGCAGCCGGCACAGTTAAACCCAGGGCCATGGCCGGCAGCATCAGCAGCGGGGCTTGCCAGGGTACCGGCGAACCAAAATCAAAGGCCAACAGGGCAAACCAAAACGAAATCGGAATAAAAGTCCAGGTTAAAATGTTCCACAGGGTGACCATGGCCAATTGGGCCGGGTTTTTTAGCACCGCCAGGCCACTGCTAAAACCATCCAACAAACCCAGCACTTTTTGGGCCAGGCCAGGCGGCAAAAATTTATGGATCAAAGCGTCGGCCCAGTGACGTTTAGCCATAAATACAATGAGTCCGACCATTACACCGATATAAAAAATAGCCCCCAAAACACCAATCAGTTGCAGCCGTTCGTTATGGACGCCTAAAACAATCACGGCCAACAAAACGAGCAAAACGGTCAAACCATCAAAGATACGCTCGACCACCAACGTGGCAAATACACCCGTTTTGGATAAACCGGTGGAACGCCCCAACACATAGGCCCGTAAAAACTCACCCGCCCGCGCCGGTAGCACTGTATTGCCGGTAATACCAATCAAAAGAGCGCGGCAGGCCGGCCAAAAAGCTACCTTCCCCATAGGCTTGAGCAGCCACTGCCAACGCACTGTCCGAAAATAGAGATGCAGCCAAACCATGGCCATCGAGAGTAACAGCATCCAGTAGTTGGCGCTGGCCACGGCCTGCCAAACTTCAGTCAAATTAATCTCGGCAAAAACAAAATCCAGAAAGAACAGGCTAATGCCCAGGTTCAGCGCCAAATTTTGCCAGCGCGACGGCAGTTGGTTGATAAGCCCCAGCGTCCCCAGCCCGCCAAACAAAATAATATAGGCCAAATAAATCGGATGACCCAACTGCGAGTAACGATAACCAAAAAAAACAGCTATCCCCAAAATTATAAGATTTCGAATTACATGGGTATAGTTTTTTAGCCGCGCCATGGGGCAGACCACCTTTCTCGTAAAGAGATTCAGTGGATCCAAATTTCCCGTAGGGTGGCATCCCTATGCCGTCCGCTGACGCATAAGGATGCGCCAGCTACGGTGAAAAATTGGATCTACTGAGATTGGAGATTATTATTAGCCCGAATCTCTAATCTCCAATCTCTGTTCTATAAATAAATCAGGGAACTTATTTGAGCCTTGTGCCTGGGGTTTCTGGGTAAAACAAATCAGGCTACTGCCCAACGGTAAAGTGTGACCCTGCCGTAGCCAGAAGGCTTCCAGGCTTCGTACCCCCATCAGCAGCCGGTTCAGCCAGTGGGGTAAGGACTGGACATCCACATCCTCGGTGACGGGAAGCCAGCGGAGCAGAGTGCGAATGGCAATCACAAACGGCAGCAAAAGGGAGTTGGCGTATGAAAAAACACCTGTCTCAAAACCAACCTCGATGAGTTTGGTCTGAACAGCCGGCAGGGTATAACGCTGCCGGGCGTAATATATTTCATCATGAATACTCCACAGGCTGGGCAGGGCCGAGTCGGTTAGCAGCAGCCAACCGCCCGGTCGGAGCACTCGATAGGCTTCTTTGAGGGCCTGCTCATCATCGCTAATCCAACGGTGATATAATACATCAAACAACGTGACCAAATCAAAACTGTGATCGGCATAAGGTAGGGCCAGCCCGGAAGCCTGGGCCAGCCGGGGTAAACGCCGGCAGCGAGCCAGACTCAAAGCCAGCGGGCTTAGATCAATGCCGCTGCCTTGGCCCCAGCGGGCCAGGAAAACCAGATTCCCGCCGGTACCGCAGCCTATGTCGAGGATACGCTGTCTGGAATTGGGGACAAACTGCTGCTCAATAAAAACTCGGGCCAACTGCCGGCGACCTACAAACCACCAGTGGGAGTCCTCAACCCGGTACATACGCTCATATTCAGGCCATTCCATCGAGCCTCAATTGACTGCTTCCTCGCGGGCTTGCTGCACGATCCCGGCAATGTACTCGATCTGCTGGGCAGTGAGCGACGAAGCTGAGGGCAGATAAAAACCGCGCTGGCAAAGCATCTCAGCCACAGGGTAACGCTGTCCTTTGAATGCTTCATAGTAGATGGGTTGGAGATGCATGGGGATAAAAAAGGTGCGGGTTTCAATGCCATGCCGGGCAAGATAAGCCCGCAATTGATCGCGAGTCATGCCAAATTCATCCTCGACCAGAATCGAGTACATCCAAAACACATTCTTGGCCCACTCGGCTTCGGGCGGGGTGACAATGCCGGGAATTTCCTTGAGCAGTTGGCTGTACAGAGCAGCGTTGCGACGGCGGCTCTCGACAAAATCATTCATTTGCTCGGTTTGGGCCAGGCCCACCGCGGCTTGCATGTTGGTCATCCGGTAATTAAAGCCAACATATTTATGCCAAAAGTGGCGTTCGCTGGAAAAGGCGTGGTCGCGCAGATTTTGGGTCAGGCTGGCAAATTTGGCATCATTGGTGGTAATCATCCCCCCCTCGCCGGTGGTGATAATCTTATTGGCGTAAAAACTGAAGCCGGCCGCATGGCCTAATCCGCCGGCCCGGCGCCCTTTATATTCGGCCCCGTGCGCCTCGGCGGCATCTTCCATCACAAAAATCCCGTGTTTTTCGGCCAGTTCCATAAGTGGGTCCATATCAACCGGGTGGCCGTAGGTATGCACCGGGATGATCGCTTTGGTTTTGGAGGTAATTTTCCGGGCCAACTGTTCGACATCCATATTCCAGGTGCAAGGCTCGGAGTCAATTAAGATGGGCGTTGCCCCGGTATAAGTGACGGCGTTGATAGTGGCAATCATGGTAAAGGTGGGCAAGATTACCTCATCACCGGGTTCGAGGCCAAGCGCAGCCAGGCCCAGGTGCAAAGCGACAGTGCCATTGGCACAGGCTACTCCATATTGACAATGACATTCAGCCGCAAATTTTTCTTCAAAGGCCGGAATATACTTGCCCGCCGACGAAATCCAGTTCGACTCCAGGCAGTCTAGCACATACTCTTTCTCCTTACCGCCCAGGGTTGGCTCACACACCGGAATAATACGGCTGCTCAAATCGAGCTGTGAAACGGGGATACGTTTAATGGTAACGGCCAGTTCGGGGTCTTTACCGGGGACAACAGCGGCCAACTCCTGGCCTAAATCTCGAGGGGTGATGGTTGATGGCTGTAACATAATTTCTCCAAATTTTTCCCAAAATATCTCGCTCAATTATGTAAGATTATATCATCCTTGTAGAGTAGGGAACAAGGTACTTTAGGGCAGACCCGACCGGACGAAAGTAAGTTTTTTTCGGTACTTTTTGCCCCTGAGTTTTCCTTATTTAACGCCAGCGCCGTAAACCCCACCACAAACAGCCCAGAGCCAGGGCCGTGGTGAGAGCGGAAACCAGGCTAACGGTTATCAACCCTCCTGCCAGCCAGATAGAGCCTCCGGCCAGTGCGCCGATAACCCGGCCCAAACCCATAGTCGCCATAAACGAGGACATCATGGTGGCCCGAGCGCCGGGCAGCACTTCGGTGGCTAAAGAGATGGTGGTCACAATGGCAAACTCAAAGCTAAGGAAAACCACAAACAGGCCGGCCAGCGCCAGGGGTAAGGTGTGCCCGAACAGGGGTAATAATAAATAACTGAGGGTTGACAGGGTAAATCCGGCCATAATAGAGCGCTTCAATCCCAACCGATCGGCGATTGAGGCAGTCAGACCTTCGCCAATCAGCTCGGCCAGGCCGATGACGCTGGAGGCTGCACCCAAGGCGACGACGCCCAGCGAAAAAGCATCTTCCAGCCACGCGCCGTAGACGACATATAAATTATCGTTAGCCAGGCCAATTAAAAAAGAAAATCCGAGTAATCCCAACGCGGCTCGATTGCCCCGTATCTCGGCCCAGGCCCGTCCAAAGCTGAGCGATACAGCCGTAGATGCCGCTGGACGGCCTTCGGCGGGAATAAAGATAGCCAGAGCTACCATCCCCAGCAAGGTCAGGCCGCCCAAAACAAAAAAGGGGGATTGCCAGCCAACCCGGTCAATCAGCAGCCCTACCAGCGGCAATCCCACCAGAGAACTGCCCGACCAGCCGAACTCGATGACACCCATCACCAGGCCCCGCCGCTGATAGGGGACAATTTTGCCCAGATAGGCTTGTAAAGCCGGGTCAAAAATACTTTTGCCCAAACCGGCCAGAAACAGGGCCAGCATGATGACCCCATAAAAAGGCAGAAACCCGGCCGCCAACATACCCAGGGCAAGCATACCCAACGAGGCCAGCATCATCAGCCGGTAGCCCCAGCGATCGCTTAACGGGCCAAAAATTGGGCTGAGCATGCCGGTCGCCAGATTAATGGCGATGAGCGAAGTAATCGCCGTCAGGGGAACATCCAGGCCGCGGCTTAAGGCCGGGGCGAAAGGATAAGGAAAACGGCGGGCTGTATTAAACAAGAAACGGTTGAGCGTGGCTACGCCAATTTGCCAGACCAGCCGGCGCGTTGAAGTGGACGTGACCACGGTGATAGGTTGTTCGGTCAAATGGGGTTCCTTTGCCGCAGTGGACTTTTGCGGATTGTAGTCGGGCCAGAGGAAAAGGCAACTCATTCACCGGGAGATGAGACGCTTTGCGTGGAGATTCAGACGTAACTGCTCAACCATGTCATCCATTCGACAAGCTCAGGACAGGTTTCGACCGCAGGGAGAAATCCCCGATACCTTACTTTCATGGGTTGCGTCCTGAAGATTTCTCGACCTTCGGTCTCGAAATGACATGAGCCTGTAAATTAGGGAGCGTTTAAAACTTCACGCACTTTGCGCTGCAAAGCGATGGCCGTAAAGGGCTTTTGCAGAAACGCTATTTCTGTCTCCAATACACCCTGGCTGGCAATAGCATTATCGGTATAGCCTGACATGTAAAGCACTTTTAGAGCCGGATATTCTTGTTGGAGCTGTTTAGCCAATTCGCGGCCATTAAGGCCGCCAGGCATGACCATATCGGTGAGCAGTAAATGGATTGGGGCAGGATGCTGCTGGCATAATTGAAGGGCTTCACTGCCGTTAACAGCCTCCAAAACGGTATAACCCAATTCACTCAGAACACTGCTTATCAGTTGCCGAACTACCGCTTCATCTTCTACCACCAAAATGGTTTCGGAGGCCGCTAAGGTTTCGGGGTCAAGCGGAAGCAGTTCTTTTACTGGTTCGATAGCGTCTTTCAGCCGGGGTAAATAAACCCTGAAGATTGTGCCGTATCCGGGTTCACTATAAACCGCAATGTGGCCGCCGCTTTGTTTGATAATGCCATACACTGTGGCCAGGCCCAGGCCGGTTCCTTTGCCCTTCTCTTTGGTGGTAAAAAACGGCTCGAAGAGGTGAGGCAAAGTCTCCTTGCTCATGCCGATGCCGGTATCACTGACGGCCAGCATGACATAAGGGCCAGGGGAAACCTCAATATATTGGCGGGCATAGAGTTCATCCAGTTCAACATTGGCCGTTTCAATAATTAGTGTGCCGCCATTGGGCATGGCATCTCGCGCATTGATCGCCAGATTCATGAGCACCTGCTCCAACTGACCCGGATCAGCCTTCACCTGTCCCAATTCTGCGGCCGGTTTGGTCAGCAGCTCAATATCTTCGCCAATCAAACGGCGCAGCATTTTTTCCATATTGATGACGACTTCATTCAGGTTCAATACTTCCAATTGGAGTATCTGCTTGCGGCTAAAAGCCAGGAGTTGGCGGGTTAGCCCGGCGGCGCGCTCCCCTGCCCGGTGAATCTCGCTCACGTAATGGCGCCGCTGTTCTTTATCCGCTGGTTCGCGCTGCAAAAGCAGTTCGCTATAGCCGGTAATGACCACCAGCATGTTATTGAAATCGTGAGCTACGCCGCCGGCCAGCCGGCCGACGGCCTCCATTTTTTGAACCTGTAAGAATTGCTCTTCGAGGCGCTTATGTTCAGTAATATCAAACATTATCCCGTGGATATAACGAAGCTGCCCGGTTTCATCTCGCACCGGAACCGTTTGGTTGCGAAACCAGCGCATCTGGCCGGCCCGGCTCCACATCCGGTATTCGATATTTAACGGCTCGCCGGCCCGACTCACCCGCTCCACCTCGGCCTGCACCCGAGCTTTATCCTCCACGTGGAGCTGCTGCTGCCACAAATCAGGGTCAGCCAGCCATTCGGCCTGAGAGAAGCCCAGCAGCGACTCAATCTGCGGGCTAATATAAATAGTCTGGCTCGTATCGCCGTAAGCCACAATATAACTGATGGCCGGAAGCTGCTCAACCAGGGTGCGATATTTGGCTTCGGCCTCGCGCAGGTCTTGTTCGACCCGCCGGCGCTCAGCCACTTCCCGTTCGAGTTCGTCGGCATGGTGCTGGATTTTTTCATACCGCCGCCCATTTTCATAGGCTACGGCCACCTGGGCGGCCACCGTCGCAATGATCCGCTCGTCTTCTTCACTAAATTCCGCCGCGCCGATTTTGTTGCCCAAATAGAGCCAGCCATAAAGTCGGGTGGCGGTGGCAATGGGCGCGCCCAGAAAAGAGTGAATTACCGGATGATGCCCTGCCCCCGATCCTGCCGCCAAACCGGTGTTTTCCGGCTCGCCATCGAGGTCACGCAGCCGGATGGTCCGCCCTTCGGTCAGTAATTGGGCAATCAGACCCCGGCCAATCTCCGGAGCGCCGAGATTGGCCCCTGCTTCCGCATCCAGGCCACTGGTTAAAAAATGGCGTAACGTTTGTTTATCTTTTTCTAATACCCCAATCGCGGCATATTTGGCCCCAATAATATTGCGTGAGGCATGGCAGAACTTTTCGAGGATCAGGTGAGAATCCTGTTCCAGCACTAACTGCTGACCGAGTTCGATCAGCGCCGTTAAACGCTGGTTGATCGCCCGCAGTTCATTGGTCTTTTGTGACAACTTGTCGGTAAGCAAACGTAGATGTTCCCGGTCAAAGGCAGCCCCATCTTCCAACTCTGGCCCAATTGGAGTGCTACTCACAGCCGCAGACTCCCCCGGAGAGGGAATTAGCCCCAGGGCCTCATCTACAATACGCAGCACTTCTTCCGGTTCGGAAGGTTTGAAGAGGATATGAGCTACACCGCACGCTTCAGCCAGCGCTTGCGCTTCGCGTTCAAGATAGTGGGCCGTGTAAAAAATAACGACCGTTTGAGCAACAGCCGGATCGGCGCGCAGTTGGCGCACAAATTCGTAGCCATCCATGGTCGGCATAAGAATATCGGCAATGATCAGATCGGGTTGTTCGGCGCGGACCAGGCTCAGCGCCTCGCTGCCATCAGCCGCTTCCACAAGATGGTGGCCGCTATATCCCAACAATGTTACCAAAAATTCACGATTAGCAGGGTGGTCGTCAACAATCAAGATGGTAGCCATACTTGCCTCATTGCAAAAAACGTTCTACCTGGGCGACTAAAGTTTCGGGGTCAATGGGTTTGGTAATATAACCATCGAATCCGGCGGCCAACGCTTTGTCTCGGTCGCCCACCATGGCCAGGGATGTCACCGCCACCAAAGGAATGGCGCGGTGGGCCGGGTTGCTTTTGAGCTGCCGGGCCAGCTCGTAGCCATCCATTTTAGGCATGTGAACATCCGCCAGGATTAAGTCTGGCAAGTCGCTTTGGATTACCTGCAAAGCTTCCTGGCCGTCGCGAGCAATCAGCGTGATATGTCCAAAAGCTTCCAAGAGATAGGTTATCAATTCCAGGTTGGTATCGTTATCCTCCACAATTAAAATTCGGGCCATAACCAACCTCCTATCAGTTCATCTGCTTGTCACCTCGCGCCTGCTCTGGAATCACTAACGTGAAGCGGCTGCCTTGGCCATAGACACTGCTAAATTCAATCCGGCCGCCGAGCAAGCGCGCCAACTTTTGGCTGAGGTGGAGACCTAGCCCGGTCCCCTCGAAGCGGCGCGTGGCCGATGAGTCTATCTGCGAAAACGCTTGAAACAACTTGTCTTGATCCTCCGGCTTGATGCCAATACCGCTATCTATAACCCTAACTTCAATCTGCCGCTGTCCATTGACCTGCTGCTGGATAAGTTCGAGGCGGACTTCGCCTTGCTCGGTAAATTTGAGGGCATTGTTGGCCAAGTTAAGCAGGATTTGGCTGAAGGCGCGGCGGTCGGTTAGAAGGACAAGCTCTTGGGGTGGAAACACCACCTCAAACTTCAAGCCCTTATTTTCAGCCAGGGAACGCAGGGTGGTAGCAACTTCCTGCGTTACCTGCTGACAAACTACCGGCTCAAACTTCATCTCCACCTTGCCCGACTCTATTTTGGCCAGGTCAAGCAGGTCATTGATGAGCGATAGCAGATGTCTGGCGCTGGTTTGAATGGTCCGCAGTTGCTTTTCCTGGTCGGGGGTCAGGGGACCGGGTAGTTTCATCAGCAAAGTGCCGGTAAAGCCGATGATGGCGTTAAGCGGAGTGCGTAATTCGTGGCTCATGCTGGCCAGAAAGTTGTCTTTGGCCTGGTTCGCTTTCTCCAGCTCAATATTTTTCTCCTGCAAAGCCTTCTCGAATTGTTTGCGCTCGGTCACATCGCGAATGGCGCTGATCACCAGTATCTCTTCATCCATTTCCAGTGGACTGAGGCTAATCTCGATGGGAAACTCGCCGCCATCACGACGCAGGCCATACAGCTCCAGCCCCTCGCCCATAGGCCGGACGCGGGGGTCGGTAAAGTAACCGACCCGATGTGCAGGATGTTTGAGGCGAAACCGTTCGGGTATCAACATCTCGACCGTTTGGCCAAGCAACTCTTCGCGAGTGTAGCCAAACAAGCGCTCGGTTTGCGAATTGACCAAGATCATCCGGCCATCCGGTTCGACAATGACCATGGCGTCCGGCGCTGACTCCAGGAGGCCCCGAAAGAGGTCCTCCGCCCGTTTTTGGTCGCCGATTTGTGTTTGCAATTGTTGGTTGGCTGAGGCCAATTGGGCCGGACTGGGCAAAGCCAGGGCCTTGGGCAGCAACGGCCAGAGCACAACAGCCGTAATTAGGGAGATGCCGGCAGTAACGGCTTTGATGCTGCCATCCAGCCAATAATCGGGATGCCACAAGGTCCACAGCCCCATGAGGTGGGTGGTACCGCAGGCCAGGATAAAGGCGCTAAACATCAGAAACACCCGCTTGAAGGCCAAATCTGATCTTTTATAAACAAAATAGGCCAGCGCCACCGGAATGGAATAGTAGGAAAGGGCAATGATGGAATCGGATAGGATATAGAGGATCAACAAGGGGCGTGTCCATAAAAAACAGTGACCATGCGGCGTAAAACCGCTGGAGTCAAAAAAATCTAGCCAAAATTGCAGCATAAGTTCCCCCTTTCTGCTGCTGGATCACTTCAGAGGGCGCGCCAAACTATTTATCTCACCGTTGAGTTATTAAGATAGCCACGGGCTTGTAGAGAGTGGGAATTGTTATCGGCCGGTCATAATGGAAAAATAGCGGTTTCGACTTTTTGCCAGGAACAATATTGAACAGTTACGTTATTATACCACAAAAAAGAGATGGTGTATATCTACCGGCAAATCAAGAGGGGTTGGGAGGTCTGGCGTAGAATCTGGTCAACCGAACTGCCCAGCACCACTTCCAGCATCGGATTGAGACCATACCCACCCATAATCATGAGATTAGCGTGCTGAGCGGCTGCCGTTTGCAGAATAGTCTCGACCACCGGCCCGCTTTCACTTATAAAAGTGGCCGGGACATTTCGACTCTCCAGGTAAGCCTGGGCCTGAGCCAACGTTTCCGGCATAACCTCATTTTTCTCTGTGACCGACAGGACCACCAGCGGGATACGCCAGCGGCCGGCCAGATAGGCCGCCACAAACAGGGCTTCCTGGGCTTTGGGGCTGCCATCATAGGCCAGCATGGCTTGATCTAATTTACGGCTGGGATTGTCTGGGCTAATTGCTGCCCCGGCAAAGGTGGGCGCCGCCAGCACCGGCCGGGCGCAGCGATGGATCAGGGTCCGAAAACCCGACCCCAGCCGGGCCATTATTTGCGCCGCCGGCGGATGGGTCAGGCTGACCGTGACCAGGTCGGCCCACCAGGCCCGCTCGCAAATCTTGCGGGCCACCGGCCCGGTTTCGAGCGCAAACTCAGCCGGCACACCGGCCTCCTCGCAGCGGCGGCGAAATTCAGCTTGCAGCGCCTCGGTCTGGGGCGTTTCCCGCAGCGCGTCCGTGGCGGTAACATGCAAACCAAAGATGCGCCCCTCCTCGCGCTGAGCCACCGTCAAGGCGTACTCCAAAGCCAGCCAGCCGCCGGCGTCGCCATCCAGGGCCACCAGAATATGGTTAAAGAGCCGTTCATCCCGGCGCGGCTCCACCGTTTCTCGCCGCCACTGGCCGGGGGCCGGGCCGGATTCCAGCGGGTCGGGCACCACTGCCTCCCACAACTGCCCACCGACGCGGGCCATCACCCGTTTGGGCCTTGAGCTGAACTGGCTGGCCAGATTGGAAAGGGCGGCTTCCGGCCTAACCTGCCAACCCAATTCTTGCTGTAGCGCTTCCCGGTGCTGCGACAACCACACGTACAGATCGGTTTCGGTGCGGCCCGGAAAATCATGCAAAATCCCCTGGGCGCGAATAACCTCGATTACCGGCAGATAAACTTGATCGTACCACTGGGCGGCGGCTTCTTTGAGCGATACGTCGCGCCCCTGCTGCCGGGCCATGTAATCTCGCTGCCCTTCGATCTGCTGATCCAACACCCGGTACTGGCCCGGCGCAGTCACGTTCAAATCCAGGCCGGGGCGCGTTTCATCCAATTTCGTCCGCTCCAAAAAGTCGGCATAGCGGGCCTTGATAATCAGGTCGTCAGGCCGGACATCCGGGGTCAGCGGCACTTTGGTATGCACCTCAGTCACATTGGCTTCGATGTGGGTTGCCCCTAACTGGCGGGCCACCGAAACCCGGTGATTGCCATCCAGCACAAAATAGGCGTCGCCTATCTGGTAAACATCAATCGGCGGCAGGCCGACCAGGCCCGTTGCGGCCAGTTGCACCCCGGCCCAACGGTGAGCATCGGTGGTGTGGCGGGGTAGAAAGTGGCGGGTAAAATCGGTGTAGCGGCCCACACTGCCGACAATCGCATCCAGCGGGATCTCTCGCACCCCCCGCGACGAACTGCCGGTCGCCTTCAGTTTGGCCCGAACATCGTCATACGAGAGCAGTTGGACCGATCTGCCGGTCAGATTGGCCATGATTTCTTCCAACGTCGCCCGGCTGCGCGCCCGGTAGAAATCCTGCAAGGCTGCGTTGATACTAAGTTTATCTGGATCGGGTAACATTTTTATTCAAACCTTAAGCGCCATATAGTTTTGACATAATTAACGCCGCGGGTGAGATACCCCCACATATTGGTCGCTGTTTTGCTTTCGCCGGCTTCGCGGGGGACGCAGTGATAGGGTAGTTCGCGGATCGTATAACCGGCCTTTTTGGTCCGGTAGAGCAGGTCAATGCAGTACTCGCCGTAATCACCGGCTAGACTAATTTTATCAAAAATTTCTTTGCGGCCCAAAATAAAGCCGCTGGTGTAATCTTTGATTCCCCAATCCAGCACCAGGCCGGCCCAGACGTTGATCAGCCGCGAAAAGGTGCGCCCCGTCCAGGAGTGGGCCACATCTGCCCCACCGGGCACATAGCGCGAGCCGACGGCCATGCCTGCCCCCTGGGCCAACGCTTCGGCCAGGCGCGGCCATTCTTCCGGGGGCATGCTCAAATCACAGTCCATCCAGCCGACCCACTGCCCCCGCGCCTCACGGATGCCCCGGCTAATGGCGCTGGTCAACCCTTTTTCGGTGGTGCGATGGATCAGCCGCACCCGGCTATCGGCGGCGGCTTTGGCCGCCACCAACTGCCACGTCCCATCCGGCGAGTTATCGTCCACCACTACCACCTCGACCCCGCCGGGGGTCTCGCCCAGCGCGGCCAGGGTACGCTCGATTAAAGATTCAATGTTTCCAGACTCATTGTAGGTGGGCAAGATAATAGAAATTTGAGGTGTCGGCTGGTTCATGTCTCTCTCTTAAATGTATCCAACATTAGTTGCTCAACCATACGCACATCGGGAATACCGATAAAGCCAATCTTACGAGTATAAGAGGTGCTCCCTCGCCCCCGGACCAATTCGCTGGCAAAGATCAGGTCGCCTCGGCCATTGGACCGCTCAACAGGCTCGATATCGCCGATATCTTTGTCACTATATGAGCTAACCAACAAAGTTTTGCCATTCACGATGATCATAGCCCGTTGATCGGTTAGGGCATACATTGTCTTGAACGCCTGCCGATAGGCCCAATAGGGCACACTCATCAACCCCAGCCCAACTAATAGAAAAGGCAAGCTGAACAAGGGCGCAAGTAAGGTTATCATCCACTCGGTTTGGGTTGCCTCCGGTAGAGGGGTGTTCAAAACCTCCAGCGAAGGCATGATGGCTGAACTCAGCCACAGTACGGCAAAACCGATAAAGACCAGGCCAAACACAACCATAACCACATTTCCGCCCTGTCGGGCGAGACGTTTAGGCTCCGGCCGCCCCGACCAAAGCAGCTTTTCCCCAGGCCGCAGCTCGATTTGGATCAGGTTTATCCCTTCAACGCCCATGGGGTACTCATCGTAAAACTTTATTCTCTGGAGATTCTTCGCTCTCCATCGGGGGAGTCGCTTTGGTGGTTACTCATCATCTAAATCTTCCAAGAGATCACCCAACTCCCGCTCCCAGACATCATCCAGGGGGATAAACGGCGTTTCGACAAAATCAGCCGTCAGTTCTGCCAGGTAATCACGGATGTTGTGCTGCGGCAGCCGCCGCTCCAGGGTGTCGAGCTTTTCACTCATCACCGACAGCAGTTCGTCGCTGCGCCGGGCCAGGTCCGACAGATCGAGACCCAGGCCGGTCATGTGGTTGAAGCGGCGCATCAAATCGTACCAGGCTTTGAAATCATTTTCGACCACCATGCCCTGCAAGTTAGGCGAAAGCTGCGAGAAATCATAGGCCGGCACAAAGGCATACCAGACAATATATTCCAGGCCGCGCTGCTCGGCCTGGTCGGCCAGGTATGACCCAATGCTGACCCCACCTTCGTAATTGGCAAAGCGGAGCGCATAGTCGGCCAATTCCGCTTTGAGCCGGGGCAGGCTGAAAACAGTCGAGATTTGGCGCTCTTTATCATACGGCACCGCCCCATACACGCCGCCTACAGTCACCACCCGCTTCACCCCCAGGGTCTCCACCAGATCAAAAAAAGTTTCAGCATAACGCTCGACATTCAAGTGGGGTTCATCGCCCAGAAAGATGAACAAGCCCTTGCGCTCATTACCGGCGTAAAAGAGGTCGTTCTTTTTGGCCTTTAACGACTGGCGATAACCATCCACCAGATTTATCTCCGGGCGCAAAAAGTGGTGAGCGCCAGGCAGTTGAAACAAATAGAATCCATGCGGTTTGAGCTGCCCAATTTTCTTAGCGCCGATGTGCTCGATCAGATATTGGGGCAAATTCGACGAAGTTGCCCCGGCGTCGGCCCACTGCCGCCAACCGACCAACATATACTTTTCCTCCGCTTTTGGTTCTTCCCACAATTCGATCAACTCTTCCATAACGTTATCCTCCTCTGCCAACCTTCCCTATGAACTTGTCTATAAGCCTACAGTGACATAAAATCCAGCCAGTTATGATGAAAGCAATTTCTGACGTATCACGTATCACGTATCACGTATCACGTATCACGTTTTATCTGGCCCACCGTCTCGACGGCGGTTTAATTCTGGCGGCGCTGCTGCCGCTCTTTATCATCCAAAGCCTGCTTCAACCGGGCCTGCCCACCCTGGCCGATCTGCCAATCCATCTCTACCGTACCCTGGAATACGGCCAGGCCTGGGGGCCAGGCGTCATCGTGCCGCGTTGGGCGCCTAACCTGGCCTATGGTTACGGCTATCCATTGTTTGTGTTTGCGCCGCCGCTGCCCTATTGGCTGGGGCTGCTCTTTGCTGCCCTCGGTTTTTCACTCGAAACCGCCTTCAAGCTTTTGATTATCCTCACAATTTTACTTTATGCAATTGGCATGTACTTGCTTGGGCGCGATCTGTGGGGCCGGATTGAAGCCGGACTGGTGGCTGCCACCGCCTATGCCTTCGCCCCGTTCGCCCTACGGGAAGCGCTGTTGTATGGTGGTAATGTGCCACAGTATCTGGCGATTGGCCTCTTTCCCTGGACGCTGTGGGCCATCCTCCGCGCCGCCCGGTCTCGCGCCTGGGGCTGGGGCGTAGTCGCCGCCTGTTTTTACGCTGCGATTCTCCTGAGCCACCTCTTCCACGCCCTGATTTTCACCCCGGTCGTAGGGCTGTTCGGGCTTATTCTGTGGAATCAGGGGTCAGGGGTTAGGGGTCAGGGGTTAGTAGTCAGTGGTCAGAAGTCGGTAGTCAGTGGTCAGAAAATAGGCTTTGATTTCAAGAAGCTATTATTCGCCATTCGCCATTCGCCATTCACCATTCGCCATTCACAATTTCCTCTTCCTTCTCCCCAAGCGCTCGCCGCCATCCCGCTGGGTCTGCTGCTGGCTGCTTTCTTCTGGCTGCCTGCTTTCACCGAGCGAGTTTTCACCCGCGCCCAGTCCGACATCTACCTGGAGAAAAGCCCCTTTTTTGTGCGCTATCCCCACTGGTCCGAGCTGCTGGCCTGGATTCTCCCTCTCGACGCCCGCGCCGCCAACCCTTATGTCCCTCTCAGCCTAGGCCTCGTCACCGTCATTCTGGCCGCTCTTGGTTTTTTGGCCGGGGTCAGAGGTCAGGGGCCAGGGGCCGGAGGTCAGCAAACTTCCAACCTCTATCTTCCATCTTCTATCCTCCATCTTCTATCTTCCATCTTCCATCCTCCATCTTCTATCCTCTATCCTCTATCTTCCATCTTCTTCGCCGCTGTTGCGCTGACCGCCATATTCCTCGCCCTCCCCATCTCCCGGCCGGTTTGGGAAATCGTCACCATTTTACAGGTGGCCGAATTTCCCTGGCGGATGCTGGGCCTGGCTAATCTGGGGCTGGCCGTTTTGGCCGGCGGGGCGACTCTCTGGTTGCCCACTAAACTCCGTTGGCCCTTGACGGCAACGTGTCTCTTACTTCAAATCGGGGCGGTTGCGCCTTTGCTCTACCCGGTGACCGGTTTTAGCCGCTATGAACCTGTCACCATCGCCCAACAGGTTGACTATGAACGCCGGTCGCAGTCCATCGGCACCACCACCCTGGGCGAGTATTTGCCCCAGTCGGTTCACCGGCCGCCGACCACCTCGCCCATGATTGATAGCTTTCTGGCCAACCAATACCCGGAGCGGCTAGACCGCGCCAGTCTGCCCGCCGGCGCTGCCGCCACCCTGGTCGAGCGAAGCGCCGTGACCCACCGCTATACCCTCGACAGCCCCGCCGATTTTACCCTCCGCTTCTGGCAGTTTGATTATCCCGGCTGGCAGGCCCACCTCGACGGCGCGCCGGCCCTCATCCGGCCCGAACCGGAAACCGGGCTAATTTTGATGGATATTCCCGCCGGCCACCACACCCTGACCCTCCGCTTTGGCGAAACGCCGGGACGGCTCTTCGCCCTGTTTCTCACCGGGCTGACGCTGCTGGGCCTGCTCGGCGCAGCCGTGATAAAAGCCACCGGCCATCAACCCGTCATCAGGGGAGAACTTCCAACGCAGTCCTCCCCTGCTCCCCTGCTCCCCTGCTCCCCTGCTCCTCTGCTCCCCTGCCTCCTCTTCATCGTCGCCGCCGCGCTCTGGCTCAAGCCGCTGCTCCGGCCTGTCTTCACGCTCGACTCGCCGCCGGGACAGGCGCTTCCGGCCCAACATCAAACCCGGGTCAACTTCGCCGGGGGTATTCAATTGATTGGGTATGATTTGGATAAACAGGCAGTCCGGGCCGGAGAGCGGGTAGAGGTAGTCCTTTACTGGCAAACCGACGCCGCCCCGCTCAAGAACAATCTCCAGCCATTTGTCCATCTCGACCGGCTGGATAACCTGACCACTGTAGCCGGCGCGACCAATTACACCCCCGGCGACCCCACCACCGAAACCGTCATGCCCACCTTTCATTGGGACAATACCCGTTACGTGCGCGACGAACACGAAGTGATAGTGCCGCCGGACACCTTGCCCATCGCCTACGCCGTGCGGGTCGGCCTGATTGACCCCGACCGCGATGGCCGCCTGGTCCGCCTGGCCGGTCAACAAGAAGATACCGCCCTTCTGACCACAATCAATGTACTTCCCGCCCAGGAGCCGCCTCCCCTTGCCGAAAAAACGCAAGCCTCTTTCCAGGCCGACGGCGCCCGCATCAATTTGATTGGCTTTGAACCTGCCTCAGTTACGCGTACACAACTCGATTTCAAGCTGGCCTGGCAAACCGACCAAACCCCCGGCGCCGATTATACCGTGTTTGCCCAACTGCTCGATCTGGAGAATAATCTGGTCGCCAGCTTCGACCGCCCGCCCCTGGATGGCGCTTACCCCACTTCGACCTGGTGGCCGGGCCAGACCATCGTTGACCCCCGCGCCATACCTTTACGGAATACACCTCCCGGCGAGTACCGTCTCATCGTGGGCCTGTATGACCCGGCCACCCAACAGCGCCTGGTCACTGCCTCCGGCGCTGATTTTATCGAACTGACCATCGTAAAAATTGGTGACAGGTAATGAGGCGCTGGCTCAACCCGGATTACGGCTTGCTGTTGGCTTTGCTTTTGCCGCTGTTTGCCATCATACCCCTGCTCACCCACGCCGGCCTGCCCAACACCGCCGATGGCCCGGCCCACCTGATGCGCCAAGTAGAACTGAACCAGGCCTGGCAAGAAGGTAATTTCTATCCTCGCTGGGGGCGAGATTTGGCTTTTGGTCATGGCATGCCCATTTTCAGCTACGCCCCCCCTGCCCTGTACCAACTGACCCAACTTTTCCACCTGTCCGGCCTGCCCCTTGACGCCGCCATGAAAGCGGTTCTGGTTTTTGATTTTCTGCTTTACAGCCTGGGCATGTTCCTGTTTGCCCGGCGCTTATTTGGACCCTACCCAGCCCTCGTCGCCGCAGCCCTCTACGTTTACGCCCCCTATCGCTTACGCGAAAGCTACATCCAGGGCAACTACGGCCAATTTACCGGCCTGGCCTTCTATCCACTTATCCTGTGGGCTTTTCACGGCCTGATTACCACCCGACGGCCCGGCTACTTGGTCGCCGCCGCCGTAACCCTGGCCGGACTGTTATTTAGCCACAATATCAGCTTCATGCTCTTCGCGCCCATGTTCGGCGCATACTTGCTGTTTCTGCTCATTTTGACCCCTGGAGATGAGGCGAGGACGCGAGGAGGCGAGGACACGAGGAGGCGAGGACACGAAGAGACGAGGACGCGAAGAGACGAAGAAACGAAGAAACATACCACGCACCAGCGCAAAGCCTCCCCGTGGGACGCACCACGCACCACGCTTCACATCTCCCGCCTCACCCTTCCCCTCGCCGCGCTCCTCCTCGGACTAGGGTTAGCGGCCATCTTCTGGCTGCCTGCCTTTGGCGAGCGACATGAAATTCAACTGGCCGGGATCACCCAGGGCTTTTTCGATTTCCGCGAAAATTTTATTTCTCTGAGCGAGTTCTTTGCCCCGCCCTTCCCGCTCGATTTGGCCGCCATCAACCCCGAATTTCCACTCAGCCTCGGCCTGCCCCAAATTATCGGCGCCGGGCTGGGCCTGGCTAGTTTACTGCTGATCAGTTTCTTTCTCCTAAAACAACAAATCAACCAGCCGACGAATCAGCTACGAGATAATCAGACCTCTCCCTCCCTACTCCCTACTCCCTACTCCCTACTCCCTGCCTTCTTCTTTGCCTTTTTCCTCCTCCTCTACACCTTTCTGGCCTTGCCGCAATCTCAACCCCTTTGGGAAGCAATTCCGCTGCTCGAACTGGCCGAGTTTCCCTGGCGCATGCTCGGTCCGGCCATTTTCTGCGCCAGCCTAATAGCCGCATTTGGATTTACGATTTACGATTTACGATTTACGATTTATAAATCCCCTGGCTCACAGCCCCATACAGCCAAACCCAACTCTAATTTCTTATTTCTTTTTTCTAATTTCCATCTTCCATCTTCTATCCTCCATCTTCCATCTTCTATCTTCTATCCTCCATCTTCTATCCTCTATCTTCTTGCCATCTTCCTCGCCATCGCCCTCAACGCCTATTACCTCTACCCCTCTCAATTCATCGTTTGGGGCACGCCCGGTCCCGCCGATGCTTTTGCCTACGAAGTGACTTCCGGCGCGATTGGCACCACCAGCACCGGCGAGTTTTTGCCGCGCCACGCCCGCCAGCACCCCCGGCCCGACGCCCTCTGGCCCGATTACGCCGCCGGACGCCCGCCCCAAAAAATTGATCCGGCTACCTTTCCGCCCGGTGCAACCGTCGAAACCATCGTCCGGCGGGCCGAATCAGATACCTTCCGGATCAACACCCCCCAGGATTTTATCGCTACGGTGCGCACGCTCTACTGGCCCGGCTGGCAGGTCTACCTCAACGGCCAGCCCATCCCTTTTACCGTCACCGACCCCACCGGCCTGATCCAATTCCCCCTTCCTGCCGGCGACCACACCCTGACCCTTCAATTGGAGTCCACCCCGCTGCGTACCACCGGCCAATGGCTGACCTTACTCTCCGCTGCGATTTTGATCATTATCAGTAGTTTTGCCCTAAAGCAAGCCAGCAGAAGTCAGCCAGATATAAGCAGCAATCTCCAATCTCCAATCTCCAATCTCCAATCTCCGGTCTCCAGCCATTTTTTCGCCCTCACCACCGCCTTGCTCGTCATCGGCTATCTGATCTCGCGCCCCTTGGCTCCTCTCTTCACCCTGCAATCCAACCCCGACCACCCCCAGCCGGCTGAGCAGGCATTACAGGTAGATTTTGGGACAGGCCAAACGCCACTGCTGCGATTGGTTGGCGCAGATAATCTCCCGCGAACGGTTCAAATCAGCCCCGGCAGCGAGGCTGAACTAACCACCACCTTATACTGGCGCGCCCTGCAAGAACTCGATACCAACTACGCCGTTTTCCTACACCTCGACACGCCCGGCGGCCAAACCCTAGCCACCGCCGACGAGCGCCACCCCGAAAACATCCCCACCCGCAACTGGCCGCCCGGCCTGTACCTGCGGAATCCGCTCCATTTGCAAATTCCGCCCGGCCTGCCGCCGATCCGTTATGAACTCAACACCGGGCTGTATGATCCTCAAACCCAGCAACGGCTGACCCTCCTGCCCGGAGAAGCAACGACCTACCGCCTCGGCTTCATCTGGCTGACGCCGCCCCAGCCGGCCCTGCCCCCGACGCCCCTGGCTCACTTTGGGCCGGATATTACCCTCTGGCAGGGTGATTTTTCGGCCGACCCGCCAACGCTGACTCTCTCCTGGCAAACCGATCGGGCGCTACAACAAGATGATACTATTTTTGTCCACCTGCTCGATGCACAAGGCCAGCTCTTAACCCAGGCCGACGGCGCGCCTTACGAGGGTTTGTATCCCTTAAGCCACTGGCTGCCCGGCCAGATTATCACCGATGCCCGCCCTTTACCTGACACGGCTGGCCTTGCTTCAATTGCCATCGGCATTTACAGTCCCATCACCGGCCAACGTCTCCCCGCTGCCAACGCCGCCGGCCAACCCCTACCGGACAACCGTCTGCTCATCCCGGTGAAACCATGAGCCGGTTTATCGGGGGTCGGGGGTCGAGGGTCGGGGGTCGGTCTGTATATATCTTTGCTATTTACAGCCTGCTCACCCTTTTATTAACTCACCCCCTTCTGTTCAACCTGACCACCGCCGTCCCCAATGATATCGGCGACCCGCTGCTCAATACCTGGATTCTGGCCTGGGACAGCCATGCCCTGCTGACCGACCCGCTGAATCTATTCAACGCCAACATCTTTTACCCTTTACCCAACACCCTGGCCTACTCGGAGCACCTGTTGAGTACGGCTCTGCTGGCAATACCGCTTCAACTCATCACCGCCGAACCTATCGCCGTCTATAACCTCAGCTTGCTGGCCGCCTTTCCCCTGGCTGCTTTTGGCATGTATCTGCTTATTTTACGCTGGACCCACTGTCGCAGCGCCGCTTTTATCGCCGGTTTGATCTTTGCCTTTGCTCCGTACCGCTTCGCCGCCATTGCCCATTTGCAACTGCTCACCTTTCAATGGCTGCCGCTGACGTTGTTGAGTCTCGATTTATATTTGAAAAAGGGGTCAGGGGTTAGGGGCCAGGGGTCAGTTTTGAACCAACCCCCAACCCCCAACCCCCAACCCCTGCTCATCTTTCTACTCCTGCAACTGTTAGCTTCCTGGTATCTGGCCCTTTACACCCTCCTCACCCTCGGCCTTTATCTACTGGCCGCCTTCTTCACTCGACGCCTTTCACGCCCCGCTTTTCTACGACTTATTTTCTTATTTCTTATTTCTATTTTCTTAACCCTCCCCTTTGCCTGGCCCTACTTTTCTCTGCTCGATGACCTGCGCGCTGCCCGTCCGCTCTCCCTGGCGCTCTCTCTGGCCGCCGCACCCACCGACTTTGCCGCCGCCGCACCCTTCAACCAACTCTTCGGCCCGCTGACCGGAGCAATGCGCACCCGTCCCGGCTTCACCGAGGAAAACACCCTGTTCATTGGCTTTGTAGCGCCGCTCCTGGCCCTAATTGCCCTACTACGATTTACGATTTACGATTTACGATTTACGATTTACGATTTACGATTTACGATTAATAGATTACGTTCCACCATCCCCCCTTCATTCACAATTCACCATTCGCTCCCCCTTCTCGCCCTCCTCCTCCTCTCACTCTCGCTTACTTTCCCCACACCTTACGCCGCGCTGGCCCAACTGATTCCCGCTACTACGATCATTCGCGTCCCTCCCCGCTGGATCATTCCCGCTCTATTCGCCCTGGCTGCCCTGGCCGGAATAGGCTACGCCAGAATTATGTATCACGTGTCACGTGTCACGTGTCACGTGTCACCCACTACGCACCACGCACCACGCACCACGTTATTAAGACCTGCTATTTTCATTCTCACCTGCGCCCTTCTTCTGACCGAAACGTTTTCCGCACCTCTGCCCCTGGCTTCTGTAGAGAATCGAGCCAGCTTGAACCCCGCTTATCACTGGCTGGCCGAACAGCGCGGGGATTTGGCTCTGATTGAACTGCCGCTGCACAGCGCCCCCGCCCCCGAATATCCCGAAGTCAAGCGGCTTTACGCCAGCACTCTCGGCTGGTGGAGCCTGGTCAACGGTTACTCCGGCTACACCCCTCCTCGCCAGCCCATCCTAGCCCAATCCCTGGCCGGTTTTCCCGATCCCACTGCCATCACTGCCCTCCAAAACCTAACCTTCCAACCCTTCGACTTCGCTCAGGACAAGCATTCCAACCTTCCAACCTTCCTTCTTGTTCACCCCGGCGAAGTTCCTTTCGACCGCAGCCGCTGGGAAACGGTTGACCGCTGGCACGCCGAACGTAACCCTGCGCTTTGGCCGGTCGGCGCCTTTGCCGGCGATTACCTTTATCAAGTCCAACCACCCGCCCCCACCCGCTTTACCACCCCACCCGTCGCCACCTTTGGGCAGGATCAAACCATCCGCCTGCTTGCTTATAATCTATCAATTCCCGGTTCAGAACATTCGTCTCTTACTTCCGCCTCACGCCTCACGCCTCACGCTTCACGCTTCACCCTCTACTGGCAGTCCACCACCTCCCCCTCCACCAACTACACGCTTTTCATTCACCTCCGTGCCGCCGACGGCTTTGTTCGCAGCCAGGCCGACGGCCCCCCCGTGAGTGGCCATTACCCCACCTCCGCCTGGCAGCCGGACGAAATTATCCAGGATATTCACCCCCTGCTCGAAACCGATCTGGCCCAGGCCGACCATCTGGCCGTCGGCCTGTACGATCCGGTCACCGGCCACCGCCTGCCCGCTTTTGACGCCGCTGGCCAACGTTTGACAGATGATACCCTGTTAATCCCCCTTGAACAGAAATGACCTTTGACGCTACTGGCCGGTGTGATATACTTGTTCTGGACACTTACTTTACAATCAAGTTCGGTAAAGCATGGAAGGTTGGAAGGCTGGTAAATATTGACCAATCTTCCCAGATTATCGAGATTGCCGATTTTGAAAATCAAAACTCATAATAAGATGAGGATTTTAACTCATGCCCATGGAACGCCCTGATCTGAGCCAGGTAGACCCGGCTGTGCAAGCCTATATCGAAGCTTTGGAAGCCGAACTGGAGCGCCTGACCCACCGCCAACGTGCCGACGCGCGGGTGGAGGAGGCTTTAGCCGCGCCGCTTGAACCAAGCGAGCCGCCCACGACCTTGAACCTGATTACAGTCAGCGCCGGTGGCCAGGCCAAGCGCACCCCCCGCCATCTCTACCTGCGCCAGCGCCGGGGCGGCATGGGCATCTTCGATTTGGAGACGCCCGAAAGCGACCCCCCAGCTTTCCTGACCATCGCCGATGAAAGCCAACATCTTTTGCTGATTACCAATCACGCCCGTGCCTTCCGCCTGCCGGTTAACCAACTGCCGGAGGCGGCAGTGCGCAGCCGCGGCCAATCGCTGATCGAGCGGCTGCCCTTCCGCCCCAGCGAGCGGTTAGCCATCGTTTTACCCGGCCAGCCCAGCGGCTATATGGCCCTGGTCACCGAGCGCGGCCATGTGCGCCGCATGCGCTACCATTTCCTGGGCGACAATCTGCGCCCCGGCACGCTCCTGTTCGAGCCACAAGAGTTGGGTGCGCCCGCCGCCGCCTGCTGGACTCGCGGCGAGGAAGAACTGTTTATTGTCACCCGCCAGGGCAAAGCCATCCGTTTTGCCGAGCAGCGCGTTCCCCACAGCGGCTGCCTGGGCATTCGCCTGGATCGAGATGATGCCGTTGTCGGCGTTGCACCGGTGCAGGAGGAGAGCAGCGTTTTCCTGCTCAGCGCCGACGGCAAAGGCTCGCTGCGGCAGATGGCCGGCTTCGCCGCCAACAAAGCGCCCGGCGCGGGCGGCAAGGTGGCCTTAAAAACCGATCACCTCGTCGGGGCCGTCACCACCGCCGACGGCGATGATCTTTTTGTTATCTCAAAGTTGGGCAAAATTATCCGCTTTCAAGCCGTCGAAGTGCCGGCCAAAGAAGGCGTGGTCCAGGGGGTCAACTGTATGGCCCTCCGCGCCGACGAGACGACGGCGCTGGCCGTAGGCCGGATGGGTTAGGCCGGCTGTAGGATTGTAAATATAATGAACTGAGGCTACTATGAAGTGGAAACTTATCATGGCCGGACGTAATCCACTGCTCCTGGCGAGCGTGCTGGGGCTGTCTCTCCTGGCCTGCAACTTGACAGATTGGACCATCTCGACGCTCCCCCCCACCGCCGCCCCGACGGCTGCCCCTGTTCCCCCGGCTACCCCATCGCCAACGCCGCTGACCGTAGTGAAGGCAAGCGAAATTGTAACTAACGGCGTGGTCCTGATTGACGCCGCCGGCCTCGACTTTGCCGAGCGGCGTATCATTGAGGTGTACCAACGGGTTGCGCCGTCGGTAGTTAATATTACTACTCAAGTGCTGCAACGCAGCTTCTTTTTTGAGGTCATCCCGGCTGAAGGGGCCGGCTCCGGCTTTGTGCTGGACGGTGAAGGGCACATTCTGACCAACTACCACGTCATCGAGGGGGCGCAGAGCATCGAGGTTAATTTTAGCGATGATACGGTGCTGCCGGCCAGGGTTATCGGGGCCGACCCGCGCAACGATGTAGCTGTGCTGCAAGTGGAAAATGCGCCGCCGGGACTGCTTGTGCCCGTGGAGTTGGGCCAGTCAGGCATCTTGCAGGTAGGCCAGCGGGCCATCGTCATCGGCAACCCCTTTGGCCAGTTTGGCCGCACCTTAACTACCGGAGTGGTCAGCGCCCTGGACCGGACCTTACAAAGCCAGGACGGGCGGCAAATGAGCGGTATCATCCAGACTGACGCGGCCATCAACCGGGGCAACTCCGGCGGGCCGCTGCTCGACAGCGCCGGGCGAGTCATCGGCATCAATACGGCTATTTTTAGCCCCAGCGGGACCAGCAGCGGTGTAGGCTTTGCCATCCCGGTAGATACGGTGCGCCGGCTGCTGCCCGATTTGCTAGAGTTGGGCCGCTATCGCCATCCCTGGCTGGGCGTTCGTTACGCTTACCCGCTCTCGCCCCAACTGGCTCAAGCCCTGGAATTGCCGGTCGAGCAGGGGCTGCTGCTAGTCGAATTGATTCCGGGAAGTCCGCTCGCCGCCGCCGGGGTGCGCGGAGCGCAGCAGGAAGTGATCCTGGGCAACCGGCGGCTGTATATCGGCGGGGATGTTTTGACCGCGCTGGACGAGCAACCCATCACCAGCCTGGAAAACCTGGAAATCATGCTCGAAACCCGTTATCAAGTGGGCGACAACGTCACCGTAACTCTGGTGCGCGAGGGTCAAGAACAAACTGTGAGCATAACCCTAACCGAAGAGCCAACCCAATAAATTTACGATTTTAGATTTCCCATAGGGCTATTATACTGTCCGCAGGCACAAACTGAGCTTTTTGCCAGTGTAGAAAAACGCAGTTTGTATCCGTGCAAAGTATAGTTTGTGGATTTACGATGAGAGAACGAACAATCGTAAATCGTAAATCCAAAATGATTTAGCTCAAGGGCTGGCCGATACCGCCAAAGGTGCAGTTTGCGCCCGGTTCAGGGTAATACGGCCCTTTTTGATATTGGCGCACAAATTGGGCCAGGCGGGGGTCGCTGGCGTTATCCAGGCGCAGTTGGACGCGCCATGCGGTAGCCACAATGGGGTCTTGCAGATCGGGCTTGGGGGTCAGCAGTACCCACCGTTCCTGGCTGCCGGCCTGCTCCTCTCGAACCAGCGCCCGCAGTGTTTCTACCTGGTCGGCCGGCAGGTCGGGTTGGTAGGCAATCCAGACCGCGCCATGTTCCAGTGAGTGGATAGCGTTTTCGGTCCGCACCGGCTGGTCATAAATCCCGCAGTTTTGCCATTCCGGGTTGTGCAGCCCGCCCACAGGAACATCCGTGGTATAAGGCAAATCCCCATCGCGGTGGCCCCGGCCAGGATCGGGAAAGATTAGCACCCCGTCAATATCACCCTGCACGACGCCAGCGGTTTGATTCCCGAGATAAAACAAGCCAATCACGACCAAGACGGCTAAAGCAATACCGCCGGCCAGCCAAACCCAGCTTGGTATTTTGGTTTGACTCGATATGGCTGCGGCGCGACTACGTTTGAAGTTGGGAACAGCGCTTTGTTTTTTGGTCATTAATCTCCTCCAAAAAATATAAACTTGGATTGTAAAGAGAGCGCTCTGCTTGTCAAATTGATAAGATTAGGGGATAGCCTCGTTGTGTGGTATTATCAGCCCGTTTTTAGACACAGGTCGTTTGGTGAAACATGATGAATTGTCTTGAAATTCCTCACACATCACGCATCACGTTTCAAAAGTAGCTACTCGATTGGGAAAGGAATAATCTCATGAAAAATCAAAACTTTGCTACCCGCGCCGTCCACGCCGGCGAGCGCGCCTCCGAAAGAACGTATACCCCGGTTGCCAGCCCCATTCATCCTTCGGTGGGTTACGTATATGAAAGTATGGATGAACTCGACGCCATTTTTGCCACCACCCAGCCGGGCTATGTTTACCCACGCTATGGCAATCCAACGGTGGCCGCCTTTGAAGCGGCCATGGCCAATTTGGAAGGCGGCGAGGCGGCCTATGCCTTTGCCTCTGGTATGGCAGCCATACATGCCGCCCTCCTGGCCGCCGGAGTCCGGGCCGGAAGCACAGTAGTTGCCGCTATGGATGTGTACGGGGCCACCTATACACTGCTCAATCGCCTCTTCACCGAGCTGGGCGCAACGGTGCGCTTTGTAGATGGGGCCAATCTAACCGCTGTTGAGGCGGCCCTGGCCGAATTGAAACCGGTGGCCCTGGTGGTCGAAATCATCTCCAACCCACTGCTCAAGGTAGCCAATGTGCCAACCTTATCCGGTCTGACCCGGCGCTACGGCGCCCAGTTCTTGCTCGATAATACCTTCGCCACGCCCTATCTCTTTACGCCATTAAACTACGGGGTTGATTTTGTCATTCACAGCGCCACCAAATACATCGGCGGGCACGGCGATGTCATGGCCGGGGTAGTTGTCACCTCTGCTGCCAACCGGCGCAAGTTGTATGATTTAACGCTGATCACCGGGGGAAATTTGGGGCCATTTGAAGCCTGGCTGGCCCTGCGCGGTCTGAAAACCCTGCCGCTGCGGGTGCAGAAACAGTTTGACAATGCCGCTCGCCTGGCCGCCTGGCTGGCCGAACAGCCACAGATCAGCCGGGTCAATCACCCCAGCTTGGTGAATCATCCCCAACATGAATTGGCCCGTGAGCTTTTCGAGGGACGCGGTTTTGGTGGAGTGCTGTCGTTTGAAATTGCCGGGGCTGATAAAGAATCGGTTTTCCGTTTTATGGAACGGCTCAAGTTGTGCCTGCCGGCGACTACCCTGGGCGACATCTACACCCTGGTGCTGCATCCGGCCACTTCCTCTCACCGTGCCCTGACTCCGGAGGCGCGCGCCCAAATTGGCATCAGCGATGGCTTGATTCGTCTCTCGGCGGGCATTGAGGAGGTGGACGACATTATCGCGGATTTGGCGCAGGCGTTGCCGAAATCCTAATCCACATACCGCCGTAAGATGGAGTCCACGCTGCCGCCATACCCTTCGCCAAAGAGGTTGAGATGGTTGAGCAGATGATAGAGATTGTAGAGGTCTTTGCGTTCCTCGTAGCCGGGTTCTAGCGGCCAGGCAGCCTTATAAGCCGCGTAGAAGTCGCCCGGAAAGCCGCCGAAGAGTTCGGTAAAGGCCAAATCGGCTTCGCGGTGGCCATAGTAAACGGCGGGGTCAATCAGGGCGGGTTGGCCGGAAGCGGTAGTCAGCCAATTGCCGCCCCACAAATCACCATGGAGGAGGGACGCGGCGGGTTGAGGCGGCAGCCAGTCGGCCAGGCGCTTCAGCAGCGACTCCAGACGGCGGGCGCGGGAGGCCGGTAAAAACCCGTTTCGACCGGCCAACGCCATTTGAAAACCCAACCGCTGCTCCCGAAAAAAGTCAACCCAGTTATCCATCTGGCGGTTGGGCTGCGGGTTCGCCCCGATAAAATTATCATGATCCAGGCCAAAAACAGCACCGAGGACGTGATGCTGCGCGGCCAGGCCCGTCCCTAGAGCAGCAGCGCTGGCCGCCGATTTTGAGCCGGGTTCAAGCCATTCCAAGACGATAAAGGCCGGGCAAAAGGCGGTTGCCTCGGCCTGGGCCAATATCGCCGGCACGCGCAGCGCCCCCGCCGAGTGCAGCAGTTCCAACCCGGCCCGCTCGGCGGTAAACAGGCCGGGCAGCAACCCGGAACGCCATTTGACCACAACCTGTGTTCCGCTCGCCAGTTGCAGCCGCGCCGCCTGGCTAATATCGCCGCCCCCCACCGGGGTTGCTGCTGCCACCGGCCCCAATTGAGATGTTATCGTTGAAATAAGCGCGTCTGGGAGAATCATCGCTGTAATAGGAGAACTGAAAGATTTTGAAAGATAAGTCCCCTCACAGTTCCCGTAATTCCTAAATTCCCCGTTCCTGGCGGATATGGGCTAACAAACCCTGACATCCAGCTTGAACCAATTGGTAAACTTCCTCAAAGTTGCCGGTGTAATAGGGATCAGGCACATCCAGGCTGCTGCCGCTATGCCGGCCGTTGGCAAAGCTGAGCAGCAAGCTCAAGCGGCCCTCTAACGAACCTTTGGGCATTATGCGCTGGATATCCGAAGCATTGTAGCGGTCCATCACAATAATGTAATCAGCCTGGGTCAAATCGGTTCGTGTTACCTGGCGAGAGATACTGTCGCAAGGAATATCGTGTTCGGCCAAAACGCGCCGGGTACCCCTGTGGGCCGGCTCACCCACGTGATAAGCATCCGTTCCCACCGAGTCAATCTCAAATTGGCCGGCCAATCCGGCACGAGCCACCAAATCTTTAAACACCGCCTCGGCCATCGGCGAACGGCAGATATTGCCCATACAAACAAACAAAACTTTAATCATGAACTTCTCCTACACTGAAAGCTGCTTGATAATTGCTTCTGCCACTGCTTGCGTTCCCATTTCGGCAGAGCCATCGGGCTTCAAAATGATGGTTTTTTGGCGGAAAGCCTGCTCAATCGCCTGTTCAAGCTTTGCCGCCGAGTCGCGCCGGCCCAAATAGTTCAGCATCAACCCGCCGGCCAAAATAGCAGCCAGGGGATTCGCTTGACCGGTACCGGCCAGGCGCGGCGCTGAACCATGAATCGGCTCAAAATAGGCATAATGGTCGCCAATATTGGCTCCGGCGCACACCCCAATCCCACCAACAGTTGCCCCTCCCAAATCGCTCAGGATGTCGCCAAAGAGGTTTTCGGTGACAAGCACATCAAAGTGATCGGGTTCCAACACCAAAGCCTGAGCTGCCGCGTCAACATACATCGTCTCCGCCTCAACATCGGGATAATTTTGGGCGATTTCTTTAAAAATTTGGCGAAAGAAGGCAAACGAGCGTAACACATTACTTTTGTCCACACAAGTCACCCGTTTTTGGTGATTACGCCGCCGCGCCTCCTCAAAGGCATAGCGGACAATTCGCTCTGTGCCAAGCCGGGTAATCATTAAAGTATCGGTGGCAGCCTGACCAGAGGTAGCCACAACGCCATTCCCCCGGCTGGCGTAAAGCCCTTCCGTGTTTTCGCGGACCATCACCCAGTCAATTTCGCCCGGCTGACGATTAGCCAGGGCCGATGGCACATTAGGATAAAGTTTGATGGGCCGCAAATTGACATATAAATCCAATCCGCTGCGTAAACGTCCGCCCAGCACCCCCGCTTCGGTCCCATCAGGCAGGCGCACCTCCGGCAAACCTGTTGGCCCTTTAAAGATAGCGTCAGCCTGGCGGCAGCCGACCAGGTTTTCGGCGGGCAGCGCGTTTCCGTACTTTTGGTAGGCTTCCGCGCCCGCTTCATAGGATATAAAATTAAGGGCAAAATTATCAACACTTGCCACCTGCTGTAATACGGCGCAGGCTGCGGAAATAATCTCCGGGCCAATCCCATCACCGGGAATAACGGCAATGGTGTAAACTGTCTTCTCCTGGTTCACCGAGTCTCCTCCGTAAATGCGACCGCCGACCACCGAAATTATGCCGGCCCTGCGACCTTGCTACTCTTTCATCATCTGTGGCGTGTCGTAAGTTTGTGAACACTCTTCCAAAAATATACTAAGGAACTGTTCAAGAATAACTTTTCGGTTTACGAGATTAGAGCTCATCTTTCGATAAAAATTGAGAGGCTATGGCGGAATTGGAGCAGAAGCCACAGCCAAGTCGGTGTAAATTGAAATTGGTAAGTCAAGCAGAGTTAAGATCCGAATTTGTAACG